>NPID01000369.1_pt3 | contig 481392 bp, 450 predicted proteins | sample 8637491 | NCBI WGS metagenome assembly NPID01 (sample SAMN07420843, study PRJNA396082) | bioreactor metagenome | isolation source: sample BA6 brine-fed electro-methanogenic bioreactor BA | place: Japan: Kochi | collected 2016-06-14 | reverse complement strand
ATTTTTAATGAGAATTTAGCGGAACAGATCCTCTTTAAATTCTTGGCAGAAATTTACGAATTGGCACTAGATACAACGTTAACCTCGTAAGTAAATGCATTATACCTACCGTCCCAAAAATAATAGATAACTCTACATGCCAATATAAAAAGTCAAAGTTCACATCTCTTAGAGATGGAAAGGAATAACTAAAAATCATATAAAACCCAACTACTACCGAAGGTAACAATCCTACCAACAAAACAGTATTCCAGAAAAAATTGAAGTTCTTCTTGGAAAATAATTTTACAGATTTAGAAATACTGGATTTTGACAATATCCAGGTAACAACATATAAAACGACTGTTCCAACAAATGGTAGAATGAAGTTGTATGGGTTATCGTTGTTGAGTTTCACCTCTGTTGATGTTGAATCATTTTCCTGAACAACCTCCTCAGTTGGTGTACTCGCAATAACCTCACCAATTTTATAATCCTCAAGCATCAAGTAAGTATTTGGCTTATGATCTCGACCTTCCCCTGCCTTTGTTTTAAAGTCCTCGGTCATATCGTTGCCGCACCAAGATCTAATATCCATAAAACGATCATGACTATCTATATAATTCGTAATATCATATACACTATCTTCAAATATCATCCAGCAATCCTGCTCACTATTATGCTTAGACACTTCGTCAAGAGTATATCCTGTCTGAGCTATAGCCAAACTCACAGGCATAAAAATAAAAAAGACAAAAGCCAGTAATACCTTTTTCATTAAATTCTTATATTATATTTAAGTTAGATAACATAATATATAAGATTTCAACATCCGTCCATAGAACTTGAATGTACAAGCGAAAAGTGTCTTGAAAGTGAATTTATTTTTATAAAGAAATGGAGTGAGAAGCAGACAGTAAGTTGTAAAGATAAGAGAAAAAATATTTTGTAAGAATCATAACCCTTACAACCTTCTCTCTGCCACTCAGTCCAGACAACTAACTAAAAAATCCTGTAGAACACGATTACAGGAACAATAAGACTTACGACGATTATGGCAGCTTGAAGATCCGGAATCCATGTACACCAATATTGACAAGACTCAGAATAACGAACCTGCCATAAAATCTGGATAGGTGTAAACAAGAATGCTAGCAATACTATCACAGGAAGATGTCCTAGCAGCCCCACTCCCCACAACAATAACTGGATAAAGAGGACGAAGATACGTAAAGCCCAATGATTCGACATTGAAATATCATCTTTCTACTATCTGCTTCTCGAAATTTTGGGCAACGTCAAAGAACGGAAATGAACGTATTTTGCCCATATGATTATATCATTACTATAAAACACTTCTTAATAATCATTGACCAAAACATCTATTTTCTATATAGTTTAACTATGGGACATGACATATATATAGAATTAAATAAATTACTCCAAACTCTTATAGAAGAAGGGGATCTTACAGAGAAAGATATAAATGAATTTGTACAAGAAATTAAGAACCCATCGTTAAAGAACAAACTAAAATCCAGTATCAGCAGGCTAGATAATTCCTACAAACAACTTTCCGAGAATAATCGCATTTTCAATACATTATTGAAAAATCTTCCAGGATTTCTCTATAGATGTAAAAACAACAAAAACTGGGAATTTCTTTTGGTATCAGACGAAGTACTTTCAGTTACGGGTTATAAAAAAGAGGAATTTCTTGAAAAAAAATCAATAACTCTAGGAGATATAATCTCAAAAGAACATCGAGACCAGGTCTGGGAAAAGGTCCAAGAGGGAGTGAAAAACAGAAGCACTTTCAAACTTGTCTATAAAATTATTAAAAAAGATGGGACCGAGAGATGGGTATGGGAGCAAGGTACACCTATATATGATATTGAAAAAGGATTTCTATATTTAGAAGGCTATATAACAGACATCACCGACAGGATAACACTTGAAGGGAAAATCGAAGAAGATAAAAAGGTCATAGATAAACTTAATGATTTCATAGTAAAAAGAGAATTAAAGATGGTAGAGCTGAAGAAAGAATTGAAAACAATCAACAACAATGTAACCAGCACCCCCTAAAAATAGCCAAACTCCATGTTTTTAATATACCTCGTCCCATATACTTCTCAAATATATTCCAAGCAAATGTGATGAATTATCATCACCCCCGTTTCTTATTATTGCACAGACAAATTCTAGCGCGCAGAAAATTAATGACTATATTTTACCGCCTGAATGTTATTTAAACTACATAACAGAAAGGAGGTAAATTCTTCTATTACCCCTGTATTAGTTCTATATCTTAAATTATTTTCATGAAAAAACTACTCGTTAGTTTTCTAGTAACAGGTTCGTTGATCCTGTCTGTTACGCTAGGCTCCCTTGCAGTATTCAGCGAATCAGAAGAAATTCTAGGGAATACAGTCTCTGCAGCAACAGTCGATATTGACTTAAGAAGTCTTAATTCCGGAGAAATTTCAAAGCCATTAAATGTTTCAGGTTTGATACCTGGGCAATGGACCGACTGGGGCCGAGCAGTTATCTACAACAAAATTAATAGTACAGATGTCAAAGTATTTTTCTATGTCAAAGATGTAACCGGAGATGCTTGTCCTAAGGTTAATCTACAAGTTACCACAGGACATGCAGGTGGAAATGAAAGAGCATTTGATGTCTATAACGGACCTATCAATGGTGTGAAGGGTCCTGGTAGCAGAGTTGAAATAACTGGCTATATCTTCCCACTATTGGCACCAAACATTTCAGCAGTTGTACAACAACATGCACAACTTGATGGTTCAGCAGGAAACAGCTATATGGGAACAAGCTGTACTTGGACTGAGGTCTTTGTAGCAGAAACCCCTGCACCCTAAAGTGTAAGTTTTCTGATCAAGCGCATGAGAGGAACTCATGCGTTTCAATCATAAAATTTACTTAAACAATAAACTAAATGAATAATAAGAGAATAAAAAAATCTTTAGTTAAAACTATTTATTATTCTTTCATAATAATTATTGGTGGTATTATCATCCTTACCCTTCTATCAGCTCTTGGATTCCCCAAATTTTTCAGAATCTTCACTGTAGAAACAGGTTCCATGGAGCCCAATGTCAAAAAAGGCAGTTTAGTTGTTGTTGTACCTAGAAATGATTACTCAATAAATTCAATAATTACTTTCAAAAACTATCTCAATCCAAGTAATTTAACTGAATATTTCATAACCCATCGACTTGTCAATAAAGTTATAGATAATGGGGAAACCAAATACGAAACAAAGGGTGATGCAAACCAAAACTCTGATCAACTGCTAGTAGAGAAAAATAAGGTAATAGGTGAAGTTTTAGTTTCAGTCCCCTACCTCGGTATGCCAATAAGCTTTGCGAAATCAAAAATAGGTTTTGTACTACTAATAATTATCCCTGCTATGATTATTGTCGGAAAAGAGATCGGAAATATGCAGGAAGAAATCAGTAATATGTTGAATAAGAAAAAAACAAAAAATGATTCCAGACTAAACACTATCGCACCGATTATTCTAGCAGGGTTTAATATAATTTTAATTAGCTCACTCTACTCAATTTCTTCTTTCACACATATGGAAACGATAACTAACAACAAAGTTACCGCTGGAACTTGGAATTATACACCATCCATTGTTTTCCTACAGCCAATGAGTATAGAAACAGGCAACAATAATGAAGACTCTATAATCCCTCCATCATATAATGAAGAACCTACTCCGCCAGTATCACCGATACCAGAGGTAACTTCATCGCCAAAGACTACTTCTTCGGGGATGATAACCCTTATGGAATGAAAAAGTTATACAAGTTAGCAGATTACTAAATAAATATTTTTTATTCACAAGGCCTCATTGGTGCTCCCGTCAACCAATGGAACCACCTACCTATTGTATATGAAGGGGGATAAACTTCAGCTAGTTCTACATCATCTCTTGTAGGATCCATATCATCGTAACTTTGAGAAATTGTCTGCCTTATAAATGCTCCAATTTCGTCCTGAGTCATACCATATAGGTAACCCGTGGCGACAAGAAGATCCAGCTCGGATGGAAGTGACAATAAATCAGGCCTTTCCCTCAAACCTACAAGTGCTTGAATTGTAATTTGATTTATAAGTTTTTTCGAAGTGATTAGTGTGCGCGGGAAATAGGCCTCATCAGGATCGAAAATATAGGGCTGATTGAGTTGGCCTCCGAGTGACAATAGATGCCCTTTATATATTTTTCTTGAATCATGTCTATCTGCCTGGTTATGTGCGCTTTGTAAATATTCTGCTGTAGTCTCAAAAAAATATCTTCGCAGCTCAGGATTGCCTCGATACAGCATAGTAGCTCTTGCTATATTCCTAGCCTGCATGGCTTCATGGTTGGAATGGTCTCCAAATATAAGTTGATCATTGTCTGGATCTGTTATTAAGCCGAGTATATTTCTGGGACATTCTCCCGTTAACTCCTGGATAAACAAATGCGCCCTTGCTACTTGCTCCAATGGATAAGTATTCTCGCCATGATGTACAGCTCGACTGTATTTATCTATATCCGCTGACGTAACCCAATCTATTCCAAGCCTATAATTCATCTCTTCAGCTACTTGTTGATACGTCACATAGCCTCTTTCAGGATCCGGCTCCAAGCCGTCATATATCTGAGTGATCATCTGTGGAGCAACGCCATCAAGCCCGCGGATCTGATCTATCGTTCTAACTCCGTTTTCAATAATTGCGGAATTAACCACAGGACTTCCGTGAAGTATCTGCCCATTATCTTCTCTTTTTGGGGGACGAATTGAAATCTCTACCATAGTGGTGGATTTTACCAAAAACAGGTACTAAATTTGAAGAGAGTTAGATTAATAAGCCCAAAACATACCCCATTAGAAGAGGTGCTATCAAATTAGCAACTAAGGTTAACGCCCACAACCTACCTTTAAAGATATTATAATCATGAAGAAGCTTTTCCCATGGATGCTTCATAACATAATGTCCAAAAATAAATTCAAAAAGAATAGTGCCAATGAGCCAGCCGGATCCTATTAGTATCAGGCTTAAGATAGAAAATTCTCTCCCTTGAATTTTCAAGAAAACCCCAGTGAAAATAAAAATTAAAAGAGTAAATATGATACTGCTTATTTGGTGAGCACGAAGCTCTTTCATGTATTTACCATACACAAAGTTTCTTATACTTCCGTTTATAATTGCTATTATTGCGAACAGAAACCACATTAGTGCTGAATTTATAAAAAGATTCATATAATTTGATATTAACAATTAGAGTAATTCTATTCCCTTATCTAAAATCTTAATCTTTCTCTGCTTATAAAGCGTTCCAATCGCCTCTTTAAACTTCTTCTTACTCATATTAAATTCCTTACGAATTTCTTCTGGAGAACTTTTATCATTAAACGGTAAACTTCCTTTATTGGTTTCTAACTTAGTAAGAATAACACTTACGTTTTCATCTATTACTTTTTCGTACCCCTGTTTACTTAACGACAAATCTATTCGGCCATCTTCTCTCACATCCTTCACATAAACGTCAATCTCCTGCCCTATTTCTATATCCCCGAAAAGCTCCTCCCCATAAAGTAACCCAGTATATTTATTATTCAAAGCAACTTTAGCTCCAAGTGGTGTAAAAGCATAAAGGATTCCCTTAAGTTTCAACCCCTTATAAATACTGCTATCAATAACTTTATCCAATAAATAATGTGAAATATTGGCGGAGGCATAATACATCTCCTTTTTCTTATCGTAGCAAATGATCACAAGGTATTTATGGCCGAATTTCATAGGCTCTACCTGATCCCTTATAGGTACGAGAATATCACGTTCTCCCGGCCAATCCAAAAATGCTCCAAAATTAGTTGTATCCACTACTTTCAATAATGCTATATCTCCTATATCCACATTTTTAAATTAATAATTAATAATTAGAAATCTAGAATTACCTTTTAACAACCTTACTCACGAAATTGATAATTCAAAACTTTGTTAAAACAACTTACTTTTACTGGATTTTGAGCTTTGAATTTTGTATTTTGAATTTTCTATAATGTACCTTCTTTTAATTCAAACATAATTATACAATACTATATTTCCTCCAAGTAATCTTCTATACTATAACTAGGATGATTAATTTAACAATTAGTCGTTATATATAAGTTATTAAATAATTCTCATGGGTATAGTTATTGGCGTGGTAAGTTTTATCGCACCTATTCTAATATTAGCGGGCGGAATTGCAGTCGTAATTTATTTTGTCAAAAATCGTAATGGGGGAGAATTCTCTTTTGATCTATCAATGATATTTTTGATTTATACAAGACTGATAATATTTATATCACTTATACTTGTCTGTCTCGGCATTACAACTTTACTAAAAACTACATTCAGTTACATAGTGGACGAGAGATTTAGTTATGATGAATATGCTCTGTATGAAGAAGTTTGGGATTACAGTTATGATAATGAATACGATTATAAAGACAATAAAATCCCAGTTGAAGACAGGGTGAAGACTCAGGTTCAAAAAAAAGACATCATACAAGGGGTGACTCTATCTGCTGTAGGACTTTTCTTCCTTGTCCTCCATGTTGCAGCAGCTATGCTCATTGATAATGCTAAAGAAAAATACAGCTGGGTTTATACAGGATATATTATTGTCACACTGGTTGTTTATAGTCTTATAAGTCTTATAGCATTACCTGTTGGGCTATATCTAACACTTCAATATGCGCTTCTAGATAATGCTGAGAACTTTTCAGGTTATCCAGGAGAAGCACTTGCTGTAGGACTGGCCTTCACACCAGTTTGGGTGTATTTCTTGGTTAGAATGGCTGTTAAAGTCAAGGAATCGAAAAAATAATTAACTTTATTTTTTTGGCAGCCAAATTGCTCTATCATTATCGGTGATTTCTCGTTGTTCACCATGTGCCAAAACGTAGTCAGCACTGAGCCGCGGATAAAATTCCGTATGGCCTAAAGCCCATTTAGATTCAGGCACAACAACATAATAATGCTCGTATTCATCTACCCAATAAATCACTTGCACATTATGTTCTTCAGCAATAATTAATGCCTGCTGGAAACAATTTTGTGGTTCATTTCTTATTTCATTTTCATAAGGGTCACATGCCCACATTGATATGATTCTAAAAACTAGTGGATTATACAGTATTGCTGTATAATTAGCCCAGTCTAAGAATAATCTATATGAAACTAACATCTGAACAAAAAGGAAGTCTCGCTCTTGTACTCATGGCATTTGGAGGAAGTATCATGGGTATTTGGGTTAGATACCTTGGGGATCACTTCGAACTCTATCAGCAAGTCTCAGCTAGAGCATTCGCTGCATTCCTAATAGGATTGATAATCCTTCGAAATCGAATAAAAATTAAAAACATACTAAGTGCACCAAAAAGAGATTTGATCATCCTCTTTTTCAGGTCTATGTCAACAATTACTGCAATCGGCCTATTTACATTTGCTATGCTAAATGCAAAGTATGCAAACGTTATGCTCATATACGCTCTTCCCACAACAGCACTATTAGGAGTTATTATCCTGAAAGAAAAACTAACTAAAGAAAAATTTGGTTTGATATTAATCGGATTTCTGGGAGTTGTACTTATCGCTATAAAAGACTTTTCAAATTTGGGTGATTTTGGAAAAGGAGAACTGATAGCCTTTATTTCTGCTTTTTTTTACTCAACCTCTTATATTATTAGACGCCTTCTATCAAATAAACTGAAAGATGAGGAGATAACTCAAATCGGCTCAATGTTTTCATTCATATTCGCATTTATAGTTTCACAATTGTTTGGCAACGGAATAGACGAATTCACAACAACTACTCCCTTTCTGGGTTTGATAATATTTTGTGCGGGAATTACGTTTATAACAATAGCTTTATCCGGCAACTATGGTTTTGGGAAAGTAGAAGCGATAATTGCAGGAAATATTGTACTACTGGAGTCGGTTTTTGGAATTTTTGTAGGGTTAATTGTGTATAGTGAGGTACCGACTATTAAAGAATTTATTGGTGGAGCGATAATCATATTCAGCGCAGTGATGATGAATAGACTACAGAATAAAAAGATGAAAAGTGCCTCGTTGAAAGAACAGTAGATCATGATACGTAGAACATAGATCATTAAACATGAAACAAATGGTACAGGTTCTACAAAGTATTGAACTACCTAGATAACTACTTTTATAATAAATTACACTTACTTATTAATCTATCAAGATTATGCGAACACCTATCTCTTCCCCCAACGTCCCAGCCTCACCAAAATTGCTATCACAAGCTGTAGAGGTTGACGGACTTGTATTTACTTCTGGACAAATTCATATGGATACTGATTTCAAACTAGTGGGAGATACAATGGAAGAAAAAACAAAAAAGGTGATGGATAACTTGGGAGAAGTTTTGAAAGCCGCAGGACTAACTTTCGAAAACGTAATAAAAGCTACAGTGTATGTAACAGATATGTCAGAATATGCAAAATTCAGTGAGGTTTATACTCCATACTTCGAGGAACCAATGCCTGCAAGAGAAGTAGTTTGTGTGAAAGAACTTCCACTAGGAGCTAGTGTTGAAGTTAGTTTAATCGCCAAAAGATGACAGATCTTAAAAGGCAGCAATTTATAAATCCATCCGAAGATATCATCTCTTTTAGCTTAAGAGCTGCTGCGATAATTCGGGCCGGTGATAAATTTCTGCTTGTACAAAATGAAGGAGAAACCAAGTACAAACATCCAGGAGGACATATCCAGACGAATGAATCATTAGTTGAAGGGCTTAAAAGGGAGCTGAGGGAGGAAGTAGGCATAACTGATATAGAACTCCCAGAAGAAACTTCTTTTTATGATCAAGTACTTGTAGGAAATAACTTAATGATTAATGCATATTTCGAACTTGAAGTTGCCCCGGATTTAATAAAAAAACTTGTAGGGAATACTCCTCTTCCTTCCAAACTTTTTAAGCTTGCAGAACTAAATACTGAAAACTCTTGGGAATCTGAAATTAGGGCTATTAGAAAAGCGATTATTTGAAAAATGGGGTGCACTATTCATTCACCTACGGTGAATTCCCAGCATACTCCCAAATCTAACTATTCGAAATTCGCTTAGCTCTTTCTCTTAGAGATTTGGGGTCAGTTGTTGGACTCGTTCCTGAACCTTGAAATAGAGTTTAGTTTAAATCCACGAGTTGTAAAAAATATGTTGGATGATTTTAATTACGAGGCATCTTTCAAGTGGGGGGATTAAGGAATAGCCCGCTGCATCCAATAATTCCTAATATAATCGACCATCTCTTTTACATCTTTTTCTTCTGTTTTTTGATCGTACTGTTGGAAATTGCTAAAAACGTGACCGCAATGATCAGTTGAGTCTTCTTCGTAGCCGCCACAGACTCCAATCATCCATTTTGAAAATAAAGATTTTTTGAATTTAAAGATATAGTAATTCATTTCCAGATACTCGAATTGTTTCGTACACTGAATCTTAGCGGGCTTCTTGCCTAACTCATTGGGAGATGCTAACCATTCTATCATTGCGTATTGAGCTGATTCTTTTTGTTTCATTAGTTTTTAATTAGAATTTGAAATTGTTGACCTGGCTTTATTTTTTTTAATTGCTTGATACTGCTAATACTAAAATCCCAGGTTTCTTTAATTGGAACTATGGCTTTTCTGCATGTTTTTATGTCAAATTCATCTGTGAATGCGAATGGACAATATGCATAAGTTTGATCATCCTTAATCTTTTTAACTTCCTGCCCACAACCACGCCAAAGATATTTTTTATAAAATAATGGGAAAGGCCCATTTGATACCCATTCGAGGAATCCAAAGAAAGTAAGATTTGTTTTCTCCCATTCTAAGGTATCAGGAGCTAAATATTCTATACCATTAAATGTTCTATCTATTGCCCAAAATCCTCCTGTAACATCGTCAGCTACTAAAATCTTTTTTTCAGTATCGGTATTTGTTATTCGATTCCAATCTTCAATGTTTCTCTTGAAAAATTTTGACTTTCCCCCAAGAATACGAATCCATCCGTCATAGGCTTTTATGCCGTTATATTTCTTTAGGTATTCATCCAACTCAGGTACACCAAATTGTGGAGCCTGAGATACTGTTCTTTTTGAAATCTCCAGTTCATTTTTACCTTTTCTAAGGGCTTTTTTTAAAGTTAACTTATCGCCACCGAAATCGAAATCAAATACTTGAACAAATTTACCATCTAAATTTTTCTCGAATGCACTTTGATAAGGTGCCTGTAAAAATGGAATTGTATCTGGATGAGAAGCTGTTATGGTATCTACAGCATATATTTTTGAATTTGTAGGATTTGCGATATAGTCTTCATCTTCAACTCCAGAAAAGAATCTCCAACCAGAATCAGGTTTGTCAGGTACTGGATAATTTCTATACATGAAATGTATTTTCCCTGTTTCAGCAACTTTGTTTGTAACAATACACCCACCCATATTGGGTACTTTTACTTTAGGGGCGTCTTCCTTTGGGCCTAGTACTAGTTTTATTTTAGGTAAGTTAAACATATTAAATCTGTTTTTGAAAAAGTCGCAATATTTCCCCATAAGAATTGCCACAAATGGTTTCTAGACTATGCTGAATATCATAGGACTGACCAAGTTTACTTGTCCACGCCCCATTCCTCAACATTCTTGAGGCATGCTTAACTTCTTCGGAATCCCCGTAAATAGCCACTTTTTTAATTCCTTCTACTAGACTTATATCATCAGTTGTTACATACCCAAAGTTAGCAAGCATTTGCGTAAAGGCTTCAACAGTAGGCATCCTAACTATATTCCTTGGCCAATAAGCCAGTCGAGATATGTCTGGCCACCACCAGCGAGTAGCATCTTCTACAGCCCATGCTATACAATTATAGTTTGGAGTCTCTGGACTAGTTTGTCTAAAATATGGATCGTTTTGAAGTTTTGGAAATTCAGTAAGTATTTGCTGCATCTAATTTATATATCCTCTATCTCTCCCCCAATTAAGCCAGTGGGTTGTCATTTTAGGAATATTCCCAATATCTTCTTCGGGAACTGGGTTATCTCCTGTAATTGATTTTAATGCCCAAAACCAAAGTCGTGGAGACTTTTTTAATTCTAAGAGAATAAAAGGAATTGCTTGTTTTCCCATCCCGATAATTTCTTGATATGTAGGGTGCAAAACAAGTTGATTCACAGATGATACATTAGCATTATCATATTTCCAAGTCTCAGAGAGTGTTGAAAATTTTTCTTCTAAACTTGTGCGAGAATAGGGTTCAAAGTAATGTTGTGTTAGATCATAGTATTGTTTGTTCAACTGACTTGCTTCTTGACTCACCCCTGAATTAATCAAGTCATAATCTATCTCCCCAAAAATTGTTGAATTTAATTTATTCATGACATCATCTCTCTATATTTATCTGTAATAGTATTTTCAAATATTTCAGTTTTGTATGTATCAAGGGAGTCTAGTAATTCAAATAATTCTTCATAACTATAGTTATTATTTAAGTTCTTGAAAATATCCATATCAAATAAGAGTTCTGCTGTATTAGGTTCGGGATTTTTCTTTAAACCTTCCGTAATTACAGCAATATTGCCACTTTTATCTTCGGGGATAACAAATCTGAGCAAAAAATCTTCATATGTGTGGGGTATCTCGTCAGGTAACTTAGGATAGATTTTAATGTATTCGCTCAAATTGTATACTGGCAAAGAGATTTTTAGAGAATTGATATATCTAATAGCCACTCGTGTTATTTTAACTGGCCTTACAATTTTTGAATATATTTCCCAAAATGATTTTGCTTCCGATAGAAAAGGTTTCCATCCTGGATATTTACCAAGTAAATTAAAAGTGAATTTTTCCTTTGTAGCTTGAATGATTTTTTGATTATCTGAAGTTTTATATAAAAATCCTATTGGGCCTGAATCCTCTATACTATGTTCGGGAGCCTCTCCCTGTTTGATGTTGATATGACCTGTTATATTTGCTAAGACATTCTTTATAGGGAAAACCTCTTGGATTTTAGAATGCATCTCTTCAATTTCATGTAATTCTAATTCTGGTTTGGGAATTACTCTTACCTCGACTATTGCCTCAATAATTGTAGGATTTTTATACGTGGTGTTATTCATATTGTTATTTTGTATTTTATCTTGTTTAGAATATGAATAGCAAATTGAAGAGATCATATATAAAAACGAAATTAGTAGCAACATATTTCATTTTCTTATAATCAGACTTTAATTTATGATTATAGAACAACGTAATTTGAGAAAATCATTTTCTTTAAAGTAAATTCTCTTACCTATAAAAACGAAGTATAATTACAGCAAAGATGTAATACTTAAAAAGTAATGATTCCCAATAAAAATAATAATCCCAATAAACGAAAAGGAACTCAGGGTCACAAGAAAGCAATACAATATTTTCGTGAGTTATTTAAAAATGAATTATTTCTTGGCGAAGTTGATAAAATAAAAAAGATAAGTAATTCTGAGAAAAAGAGTAAGGAGTACTGGAAATTAGCAGAAAAATATGGGCTACTTATTGAGCCAGGAGAACCATTATTTGATTTTCTTCTTGGAGTTGATATTGATACACACTTGTTTGATAATCAATATCTTGATATGTGTATCATAAGAGATGATGTTGATGAATATTTAAACGATGCATTCCCTAGAGATCATACTTTGCCCCCATCTCAACGCCCCGATAAAAGGGCTGAATTATTAGCTTATCCTATAAGAATTGGTATCAATCCGAAAGCAACAAAAAGGGATGTTTTAGATTTCATAAATAAAAAATGGGATGAGATTAGATATATGTTGGATTTTTACGAAGAGAATCCTTCGATAATAAGAAATCGTCCTAAAGCACAGCGGGATGAATATATCTGGAATCATAGGCATTTAAATTCAAACAAAGTAGCAGAAATGGCTAATACAAAATTCCCAAATGAAAATTTAACCTACTCTGATATAAACAAAATTGTTTCCAGATTAAAAAAGAGAAAGAAGTCAGCTCTAGTGTAGTACACCTACGTATATATAATAGCCCCACCCTTTCCTGTAATCTCAGTATATGCAAACTGAGATTTTCAATCAAAATCCGCAAACGAATGAAAACCTATTAACTAAGAGGGGAGAATTACTCAGGATCAATATGACAAATATCGTAAAGAATGGCTTAAGAAAAAAGAGAAATATGAGGCTAAAATAGAGAAAATAAGTAGTGCTGACAAAGAGTACTATATTACAGCATCTTATTTGCTGGAATTGGCTTCCCGAAGTTATGAACTCTTCGTAGGTTCTGAACCAGAACAAAAAAGACAAATTATCGGATTAGTATTTCAGAACCTAAATATAAAAAACGGAAACCTTTGCTACAACTTAGTAAAACCCTTCGATAGTATCTTCTCTGCAAGTAAAAATAACAAATGGGGTGGAAGATGGGACTCGAACCCACAACCTCCTGTGCCACAAACAGGCGCTCTAACCAATTGAGCTACATCCACCATTTTGGCATCAAATAATAGCATAAAAAGGGCTTTCTATAAAGGGTTTTCTAAGTTTTTGACCAATCTAGGAATAATGATAAAACCCTATTCCAACATTTTCAGCTCCTACTTTATCAGACCTCAACGAATCTCCAATCATCAAAATTTTATCTTTACTAACTTTTGGATATTCTTTTCTGATTATCTCAAAACCCTCAATATCTGGCTTGGACATAATTACTTTGTCTAAAGTAGAAACGATATTAATCTTATCGTCAATCTCAGCTTTAACGAGTAAATACTCGATAGTTGAAGATAAGTTATTTGACCAAATTGCCTGAGGTAAAGTTTGATCCTTGATGAAATCTATAACTTCCTGATTTGCCACTGCCCTATCAAGTGCTGCAGCTTCCTTTTTCTTGAAAATCGCTTTTACTTCGAGTTGCTTATCCTTACCATGACGTATTCCAACTTCATTTATTTCTGGATAAGGAAATAGTCTGGCAACAAATTCATCACGATCTGAAATTATTGAATTATCGATAGCATTTATCTTTTCATACAAATCTTCAAGTAAATCATAAGGAGTCCCTTGATAATACCAATCCATATCAAATATAACTCCATCGAAGTCCCAGACTAAAAGTTCTATTGATTTATCTTTAATTATGGATTTTAGTTTATTCATAACTACTACAACAACTCCTGCATTTTCTCGATAGAAACATCTGATCTTATATCAATGAAATTGCCTTCAATATCTGAAGTGCCATTCACCCATGCTTTTTCTGGAGTAAATTTATAAATTCTCCGTGGATATTTGGACATAAAGTGCTTCACATCTCGAGGATCTTTATTTCTTCTTTTGTAAAAGGTAATCAAAGTTTTTCCAATCTCAACTGGATTAGTTAGCTTCACAGACTTACCTTCAAAATAAACACCAAATCCAGTGCTGCACGGCACAGTAGAATCGTATAAAGTAATGAATGTATCAGGATTATTGTGAATGTTTAAAGAGTGTTGATTTTCCTTCCAGGATAACCAATAAAAGTTTAATTTCTTGTCAAAAGCTGTATAAACCGGAGAGCCCCAAGGCTTGCCATCAGGTGTGACAGTTGAAATATTCAAATATTCGATCTTTTTTATAACTTCAACAGCCTGTTGTTCGAGAGTACGTTTCATAAGAATTCTTTAAATATAAGGAATTATATCTACATTGGCGATAATTGCCAAATGGTCACTATAAGAAAGTTAGGGGGTGGCTTTCGAATCTGTATGTTTCACACCATGTTTTTCAGCTAGCTTGTAGTACTTATTTGCATTTTTCGTGTTATGCAATTTTTCATAAGATGACCCCAAATTCACGTACAAAGACCCTAGAAAATTATCTACCTCCTTCTTGGCAGCACTTTTGGCATAGTTCAAAGCTTTTATATTCCATGCTAATTCTTCTTCTGGATCCCGAAGATTTCGCGACATATAATGAGCAGCAATACATTTTTGATAAGGAGTCTCGGCTTTATCCCAAGCTTGTTTATATAACCTTTTGGATAGATTTATATCTCTCTTAAACTCAGCAGCTGAACCATCTATACACAGCTTAATTATGGGATCATTTACATTCATACTCTAAGTAACCCCCTAAATCCTCTCGCTGAATAAAATGATTCTGCACCATTATGATAGACAAAGACTGTATCATATCGTCTGTCACAAAATAATGCTCCACCAAGTTTTCTGATTTTTTCAGGGGTTTTTATCCAGCTAGAAGTTTTTGTATCAAATTCGCCAAGTTTCTGTAAGTCTATATACTGCTCTTTATCTAAAAGTTCAATGCCCATAGCTTTTGCCAGATCAACTGCATTCCCACCTGGAAATACTCCCTTATTATTCCTTACCTCCTCTCCCTCTCCATCGTAACAAATACTTCTACGCTCAGGACTTTCAGAAGAGCAGTCCATGAAGATATATTCATCCGTTTTCTTATCATAGCCAACTATGTCAGGCTCACCCTTGGTAGCCTCCATTGCGTTTAAAGAGCCCAGTTTCTCTGAATTCTTTTCAAGCTTGCTTTGTACCTGTGACCACTCGATTCCTTCATGACGAGCCATATTATCTTCAAACCGCTTCCGGAGTATATTTAGTAGCTGAGGAGAAAATGTTTTAATTACCTCAACTTTAGGGATTGGTTTTCCTGATCCTTTTGGCATGATTTGAAATTTATAATAATAAAAAATAGGCTCTTTATATTTAAACTTACACTTAAGATATCTAGCACATGTTATTTCTCACCAAATATTTTTTGAGAGATAGTTGCATCATTAGTCTAAAAATAATTTAATTGATATGGCCTAATAGTTTATTTATTGGCAAAAATATCATAAAATAGTTATTTCTTTATTATTTGTATTTCTGAATAATTTAGACAAAGTAAAAATTACATTTTCGCCTGGGAAATTCTTAAGTGAAGATGATTTATTCATTATCAACGAAGCGAGATTTAAGGAATTTGGTTCAAAAAAGCCTATAAACCCAAAGATAGATATTGAGAATCAAAAAAAAATATTTGTTCTTGCAAGACACCAGGACAAACTAGTAGCCTTCAGCAGAATTCCAGAAATAACGGTCTTTTTTCAAGGTAAAACTTATCATATACTTGGGATAGCCACTGTTATTGCCTTAGAAAAAGGTAAGGGGTATGGGACTGCCTTAATGAAAAACATGTATGATTATATCCACGCATCAGGTAAAACAGGAATAGGATTCTGTCGGCACGAGTTGATCAATTTTTATAAGAATTGTGGATTTGAAGTTATTCCTAAAGGAATTAATTACTTTCATTACAAAATACCCTCCTCTTATCCTGACTCAGATGCATTTTACATCAAAGGGAAAGATGCGTTGATTGACGAAATTCTATCTAATCCTGATGAAGTTGCTGAAATATCAAGACGTCATTGGTAATATATGTTAGAAATTAATATGGATAAAAAAATCGAACTTCTCAAAACAGAAATAAAGAAGGCCTCTTCCTCTGAAAAATTTGTACATCATAAATGGTTTGTCAGGTTTCACCTTGATATTGTAGAACAAATTTCTTTGGAGCTCTGTGATATTTATACAGAGGCGAATCGTGACTTAGTCCAAATTTTGGTTTGGACTCATGATTATGGGAAAATAATCGATTTCGAAAACCAACATGAAACAAGCTTAATTAAAGTTCCTAGACTGTTGAATAGTTTGAATTTTGATAAAGAAACAACCGAAACGATCGTAAGTTTTATACAAATTCTAGATGCTAAAGAAAATCTGAAAAATGCCCCAATAGAGGTACAAATAGTATCATCAGCTGATGCGGCTTCCCATTTAGTTGGCCCTTTTTATAGTCTCTACTGGTATGAACATCCTGAAAAACCTATAGAAGATATTCTTAAAGAAAATGCTAGGAAATCTCGGGTTGATTGGGATAAAAAAGTAACACTTCCAGAAGTGAAAAAAGCATTCTTCCAAAGGCAAAAGTTCATCCAAGAACAAAGCGGAATGTTGCCCTCTCGGTACTTAGATTGATAATCTCTCTATAATTATTATATAATATTATCACTTGTCCATATGCAAATTGACTATATGAAAGTAGGTGACTACATGAAGAAGTACTGGAAATCGCATAAGTGGTTTCGTCGTGGTGTATATGGGGTGCTATGGGCAGTGCTCCTTTACATCTGCATAAGCGGTTTGTTCGGTTTGTTCGTGATCAAACCTATCATTCATCAGGCGCGTACCGCCGATTATTCACAATGTTATCAGGATTCGCCTGAAAATTACGGCTTCATCGAAGGCCAGACCTACGAGCGGGTCAATTTTGAATCGCTGGACGGCCTGATTTTGACTGGACTGTATTTCCCCGTTGAGAACGCTCAACAAGTCGTTATCGCGACGCACGGATTCCCCGACCCCGAAGTCGGCGGATGTGCAGAATTTATGTTGCCGTTGGTTCCGCGATTGACTGATGTGGGCTATAGCGTTTTTCTACCGACGTTGAGTCGTTTTGGCGAGTCAGAGGGTGATGAATTGTCCGGGTTAGGCCGCACTGAATGGCAAAATGTTGCCGGTGCTGCGAAATGGATTGAAGAACATAACCCAAACGTCAAAATCACACTCCTCGGTTTATCGGGTGGTGGCGGAGCCACATTGAAAGCTGTATCTCGCGGATATGGGGACTATGTCATAGTCTTGAATCCATACACTGTGGATGCGGACGCTATTACCTGGCGTATTAAACAACAATATGGCATTCCACAGTCCTTAATGGATATCGCTGCGATTTCCGCCGTAAAATTCGAATATAGCGACGAGGCTTTCTCGGAACAACCGATGGAATGGGTTGCGAAATATGGCATATCACAGCCAACCCTCATCGTTGGAGGAAAGCATGACCAGATCCTGCCACCCTATATGCTCGAAACGCTGGAAGATGAAATCGGCAACAACGCCGGACTCGCCTGGATCGATGACGGCGGGCATGACTTGATCCGTAAAGATACCGCTGTGCTCAACGAAACGATTGACGAAATTTTGCTGTTCCTGGATGGACAGCAGTAGAGGAGTTCACCCGCCATGGGGGAGACAAAAACAAAATCACTCTCCCCCATCGGCATGAACTAAATTCTTGATTCTATATTCTTAATTCCTGATTCTGCCCCTTTATTGCCTCCATCACTTCTGTTATTTCCCTTCTCTTACTTCTATTCAAAATTCTTACCAACTTTTTCCAGCCATTATTTGTAGCATCAGAGCCAGCGTTATACAACATGGGGACATGAGTAGAACCTATAACATGCATTATAGAAAGCAAAGAGCTCAAGTATTTCTCTATACTCGCAGCAGTTGAATAAACTCTGATAGAATCTGGATCAATATCAATTTTATCAGCCACTTTCCCTGCTTCTAAATCTTTCGCAATTTCTGACAAAGACTTCCTCTTCAAAACCATATCCTCAACTAATTTCCATATTACTGGAGGAAGTGTATTCTGATCTGAAACTTCATCATCTATCTTACCCCTTTCCGCCAAATACCCTTGGGAATCTTGGTTCTTCAACCCTACGCCTTCGCAATCACGATACTGATAATAGTTATGCAACTGTGGTAATAATTCACCGATATTTTGCAATAAAACAAAAAAATCACGGACTTCATGAGAGTATCCATCTATAGCTTCTGAATTCATAGCATGCTTCAACAAACTACTCAGCAGCTCAGATCTGGTTAATGAATCTCCTTCGCAACCATCTGACACTTCCTCTTTCATCCAAGTAAGCATCGCAACTCTTCTAAAAAACTCATAATGACTTCTGAGTTTGGGATCACCAGATATGAGAATTTTCCCTTTTCTTCGTCTTCTAAGGTCAATTTCATCTCCAACAAAAACTCTTCTAAGATCTGCAGTTACGTTTATATCAGTTTTATTGAAATCTATGTGATCTTCAAAATCATCGCCCCAAATAGCAATAGCTAATTCACGCTGAATATCTATAGCAGATTTACCCTCTGCTAAACGCTCAACTACATAAAATATATCTTGATGATAATCTGGGATTGATCTAAGTGCTATACTTTCCGAATCAATAATTCTACCGGGCAATGTAGTAAGTGCTGCTACGATATGCAGGAACCTATCTTCTGCTTCTGTCGCCGTGATATCCCAATCTACAAACCCCAGTCTCCCATAATCTTCTATTGGAACTAATCCGCTCTGAGCTAATAAAATTGAATGTCTATGAAGCCTATTTCTTGCCTGGAGAATACTGGAGACACTTATATCAAAATGCTCTGATGTTTCAATATCATCTGTGATAAAGGATCTTTCAACCACAACAACTATCTGGTCTGGCTCCGACATTGGTTTGTTCGTGCAATGACTGTTCCAGAATCTAGCGGCCAAAATCAATTGATCATATGCATCTTGTGGCAAAGTGTGATCTCCTTCTACAAGTAAGTGAGGGAATACACTATCGTATTTTCTCACTGGTGTGTCTTGGGGCCTAATTTCTATCTCATAACTTTCTGGCATCTCGATCTTTTATGAAAATAATAGTGAGGCAGAGATAGACTAGAAGGATTATATCATAGGAAACACCCACCCAAATACTGACAAGTGCTGATAAATATGGTATATTCCTACAGTATTTTGATATAATACAAACACAAATTTAGCGCTGGTAGCTCAATGCTCAATGAAGGGTTAACGAACATGAAATGTGAGTTTACCTGAATTAGTCCCGAATTTATTTCGGGAGATAGCTAAAGAAACCTTTGAGAACAAAACAACAAACTACACTTTGCGCTGGTAGCTCAATGGATAGAGCAACTGCCTTCTAAGCAGTAGGTTACAGGTTCGAATCCTGTTCAGCGCATATTTTTATAAATCTCTCACACATCTCACATAGTTATAAATTCTTCTAGCATCGCCTTGAGGGCCAAGACCTTGTGGAAATTCTGATGGATCTCCTTCTTTGGGATCTGATCTTTGAGCTCCTGCACCATGCACATCCATCCACTGTCCACTCATATAACCTAAAGCACGTCCGAAAGAGATATACGCAGCATTGCTGTAATCATTGGGGTAGCGAATATGAGTTGTACTACTCCAGAAAAATGGATAGTCTGATTCATCTCTTTCATTTATAATAGAACTTGTTTCAAAAATCGGATCAATAGCTGCAGAGTTTGTAGTATCTGGTGAGCGAGAATAATCTACAATACTTTGCAACTCTTTTGCATTTGGCAGTCGCCAGTCATCTTTTTGGCCGAGCAGAAGATCTTCACAATAATCCAAAGCCTCGGACCAGATTACACCTTCTCCATTATCTTCTTTCTGCCACATCAGACCGGTTGCATTATCTGAAACTGTATCATCTCCATTATTTACATAATCATTCTGGCCATAAATGTCTCCTCTGACATGAATCAAATAATACCCGTGATTTCGCTCATTTTCTGTGGGATAACATTTAATTCTACCATCAGCAAAATTAACACCAAAAAAGCATTCCTGGTTATTCATCACAGTAGATTCGTAAATTGAACTAGTTATCCACTGAGAATCGATAATTCGATCGCCAGTGCTTACATCTCCGTATGAAAAATTAAAAATTGAATCATCAATAAACGGTTTCAAACCAACAGTATTTGTGCTCGCTGGATCGGGATCCTCACCTGAAAAATCTATCAGAGAATAAAGTTCTTTGATTGTAGGAATCCGCCAATCATTATAGCCTGCTAATGAGAATGAAGCATTCACTCCAGTGTAATAGTCAACTTTTTCTCCAGGATCTTTCTGCCACATCAGTCCAGTTACGTTATCTGTAATAGTTCCATCACCATTATCAGTGTAACTCGCCTCATTTCTAGAATACTGAGCGTCCTGACCGTAGTAATCACTTACTAACTGTGGACATGTAATCTCCATTGAGTTATTTGAACAAACAGTTTGACCTGTATCGACAATATTGTATTCAAATACTGCACTTTCCCCTGTCTGATTAACCCTGACCTTTAGATTATCATTATCCTGATTTTCATCTTTATTATTTTCTATATAGGAAAATGCTAAATAAGAGCCACCTAATACAGCAAGAAAAAAGATGAAAACGAAAGGAATTATAAGTAGGTATTTCTTGTTCATAGAAATATTTTTAAATATAACGTTTACATTTTAGATAAATATCTCTGTAGGGACAAATCATCTTCCGAGCTTTATGCTATATCCTGAAAAATTGTCCTTCAAACTGTGTTCTATCAGTTATCATAGCTCGCACTGCTTGCAAAGCCCTATCGGCCTTGCCGAAAAATGAATCTTCATTTTTTATTCTATCTCCGTTTTGACTATATACACAGCTCAATACCCCGCCTTTTATGCGGTTAATTAGAGAGAGCAACAACCTATCAGTCAAATATACTGAATCTTCTTCTCCGACGAGCGGGAAAGGTCCCAATTCATCTTTCCTATGCATCCACATTCTATAAACTTCCATATAGTCACGAAAGTTCATGACTCCACCTGCACCAATTACTGGAACTCTGAGGCTACCAAAATTTAACGACACAACTGGCACATCAAATGTTTCGTTAACTCCGGCTGAGTGATAATTTCTACCTGATTTAACATCTACAAACAGAATGGGATCATAATATCTCGTAGAATCAACAGGTACGGCTATAACTAAATCAGCGCCATCATTATAATTTCCCTTTACAACACCGCTTTGATCCATTTGCTCAGGGAGATAATCTACAGTAATACCAGAACCAGCAAATGCAGCGCTCAATACGTCATGCGATAAAACTTCACATGCTATCCCTCTACCTCCAGAATCCAATTTATGCCAATCCTCTTCGCCTTGTTCAGAAGTTAGCCATCTCATAAGAGTTCTCATTTTCCCAGATACTGCATTCGCACGATTTTCATAGCAAATAATTCTCCCATCAGGAGCCAATAAGGAGACTGTTGAACTCCAGCTATTGTACAAGTCCCTCATAAAAGGTATGTCAGTGGGAACTCTATCGAGAGGGAGGGTTGCATATTTATCTCTGAACTGATGAGAGTCGAAACTCAATCCGTCTGTGGCTTCTCCACAAATTTCAACCATAGATAAATGCAATATAGGGGATTATATAAAACATATAAGTCGGGGTCAAACAATCAAATATTTCTTGAAATCTTTATTGTGGCAAGTTATCCTATATTAAATATTACCCATTAAACCATGGATAAAAATACCAAAATTTCTACAGAGGAAGAGCTCAAACAACAGAAGCATTTCTTTGAACAGATGTTTTTACAGTCATCAGTTAGTACCCAAATATTGGATAAAGATGGCTGGTGTCTAAAAATAAATCCAAAACTTACTGAAATATTTGGTGTAAAGCCGGAAGATATAGAGGGAAGGAAATATAATATATTCCAAGATAAAGAAATTCAGAGAACGGTCGCACATGAGCATCTTAAGAAAGTATTTAAAAAAGGAACCAGTGAAGAATGGGAGGTGCTTTTTGATATCGGCTACGCAGCAGAATCCCAAAATATTAAAGTAGAAGAAAAGAAAAAGGTCTGGTATAAGACATGGGCATATCCAATTTTTGATATTGATGGCAATCTAGAAAATGTAATAGTTCAACATCTTGATATCACACAGCAAAAAGAGCTTGAAGTCTCCTTAAGGGAAGCAACAGAAAAAATGAATCAAGCTCAAAAATTTGCAAAACTGGGAAGCTGGACTTGGTATATAAAGACAAATAAACTTGAGTGGTCAGATGAAATGTATAATATCTTCGGAATCAAAAAAAGTAAGTTTACAGGTAATTTAGCAGATGTGATTCAAAGCTCTATTCATCCTGACGATAGAAAAAAAGTCGAAGAATCAAATAAATCAGTTATTGAGAAAGGAGAGCCAATCCCTGTGGATTATAGAATTATCTCAAAGGACGGGAAAGAGAAGATCGTACATGCTGAAGCAGGAGTTTTAGAAAAAGACAAAGATGGAAAACCTCATATACTTAGAGGCATCGTCCAGGATATAACTGATCGAGTAAAAATAGAAAAGCAGCTAAAGGAAAATGTAGAAAATCTGGAAAAGATCAACAAAGCTTTTGTAAATCGAGAATTAAAAATGATTGAACTCAAGAAAAAAATAAAGGAATTAAGTTGATATATAACTCCCGAATCATTGTCCTACAAATCAACCCGGAATTGTGGTATAATACATATGTACACCAATAATACTGCGTAAGTTTTATTGCCCCCGAAAAGACTTCGGTTCTATAATTTTATTTATAAACCACGAGCCATTAAAAAATATATCTACAAAGTTCAGAAGGAATTCACGCTAGTTGAAGGAGATGATAACGAGTTAGCCATAAATGAAAGTACAGAAGATGTGAGAGGTTCTAGCTTTTCCGTTGGAGATTCATATGTTGATTATGAGTCAGAAAAAGATGAAATAGTACTTACCTCAATTACCAAAGTACTAATCAAAAAAGGATTCCTAACATTGGATAGTGAAACTGGAAAATAAATCACCCTACTCTAGTCATTTTGATTCTAAACTTCTTTCGTAAAATCCAGGATGGATCTATTCTTATGACTTTACTCAACCCAGCAACCATCTGTATATCCTCCTCCAACTCTGAATCATAGGTGTAGCCGCTCTTATATATACTTACCTTGGACATATTATCTTTATAAGGCAGATAATTCACCAATCCATCTTCAGCAGTTACGCTGATATCAAGTATTTTGTTATCAAGATCAATTATCCTGACAATTGCACCCATCAATGGATCATTATCCTGATCAACAATCCTGAGAATAAATCTTGATTTTCGATAATTTCTAAAAAGGAATACAGCCGTTACAACTATATAAAATGACAAAATGATCTGATTGAACAATGTATTCTCGTATAAAATGACCAGTATGGAAAAGACAAAACCAATCAAAAAGATATATCTGTTCAACCTAGTAAAAGAAATTCTGCCCAATCCCAAAGAATTCTCCCTAGATCTTGCCTGCGCAGTTTTTACCATAGCAATATCTATCGCTCTGTTGTTCTCGCCAGGATCAACATTTATCTCTGACTTCTCTACCTTATAGCCAGGATGTTTAGCCTCAATTTCATACTCCCCCGAATCAAGTACTAAAGAATAGCGACCTTTTTGATCACAAACTACCGATTTAAACAAAGAACCTAATCTATAAACGTTTATCGTTGAGAACGCTAAAGGCTTCCCATCATTATAATCATACACAACGCCCCATGGATTTTTCACTTTCTTCCATATTAAATATGGTATTGCTCTAAGAATATTTGTTCTCAATAAAGTCAAAGCCAAACCAGTATATGAAAGCACATAAATCGATGTCGCGAGTATCGCTGGAGTCGCATTTACTATCTGTAAATTTCTACTATCAAAAGCAGATAAAGTATCCTGAGCAGAAGCAAACATAGACTTATCAGCTATGAAAGGACCTGGACCGATATAATCCTCTATTTCTGATTCACTTCCGCTGCTTGTTGACCCACTCGAGGTTGCTCCAGATGAAGTATCACCATACTCCGAATCATCTACTTCATTGTTATCAGTATCAACTGAACCTGTAGAAGAATCGAAATAAGCTGACAATCCTCCAGTATCGCTGGTAGGACTTATTAACTTCCAATACTGCTGACCATCTAGAGTTACCTTTGTGAGGTTTATAGAATCGTTCATAACCATGACTCCTCCAGTACAACTTTGTCTTACTTGAGAAAGATTTGTTACGTTTGGACATCTCCAGACACCGTTATGGCTAGAACTCGACACAGGAATATAAATTGCAGTAACAGCACTTACTCCATCAGCATTGACAATATTTTTGACAAAAGCCTTCCCCTCGCTAATGCTGAGATCTCCAATAACAGAAGACCAGTCTCTATTTTCTCGAAGGTCAACTACTGTATCAGCCAATCTTTTTCCTGAGGTTGTTTTCAACTGAATAGATCTCCCTGTCGTTACAAACTTATTAGATGGGATTTCTGCACTTAGTCCTGTAGTAGCATCGAAAACATCCAGAGAAGAATTTACATTGAGAATAACTGTAATCGTCCCATCTAAATACTCCACCAAAAAGCCATCATATTCATCGGCTGTATGAATAGCTGTATTACTCGGGACAAAATCAAAATCAACACTTCCATCATAGTATCCCCCGACAACTATTGTATTAAACCTTGCAGCCAAAGCATATGATCCTGCATCTGAATCAGATACTATTATCTCTGACCATTGATATTCTCCATTTGTATTCAATTTTGCAAAAAATGGATGCGTACTAGTCGATCCAAATGTATGATAGTCTATACCGCTTGTTGGATCGAAATCGTACTGGACTCCTTCGTTACCTCGTACTTCGCCACCAAAATAAATATCTCCATTATCCATAAGTGCAATATTATGATTTCCATATCTAGAAAAGATCACGTCTTCATCTACCCCAAAAGTTTCGGTCCATAAATAGGTTCCATTGAAAGTATATTTTGAAATGAAAAAATCCGTATCTGAAGAAACCTTTGCTATATTATCCGTACCAGCAATTCCACCATCAAAATCTGTTGTTGCACTATCAAATGCCCCTAGAACTGCAATTTCATTTACATAATAATTTGCGTCAATATCAAGGCCATATTCGTCGTCAACACCATTGATGATTTTTGACCAGCCATAATTACCATTTTTATAATACTGTACTATATAAGCATCTGTACCATTTACAGTTCTGAGATCTGTACCCCCTGGAGAATCATTGAAATCTATCGACTCAGAAGTTGAATTCCCTGCATATCCAAGTGCAAATATTTCATCATCATAGCCGATATCAATATCTAAAACTGGATCGTGGTTAACTCCACCGAAAGCACGCACCCACTGAAAGTTAAAACTTGAATCGTACTTCGCGATGAAGCCATCTTCATGATTATCAGGGCCAGTTGACGTTTTTGTAGTGATACCTACACCAGGATCAAAATCAATTGTATGAATAAAAGTTCCACCGATATAAATATTTCCTGTAAGCCCTACCCTCACCGCAGTAAAAATGAGCGAATTCATATCAGGATCGCCAACCGTATATGCTGCTTGATATGTACCAGAACTGCTCAACTTAACGAGAAACCCATCATGAGATAATACTGTCCCAGTATTGGTATGATTATCCACCCCAGACGTTGGATCCATATCAATTATCCCATCAAAATAACCCGTAACATATATATTTCCTGTCACATCAATATCAATATCCCAGATGTTCATCACATCACCGAAGTTAGTTTTCTCCCATACTCCAGACCATTTATATTGCCCAGTAGAAGAATACGCTGATATGAAATAATCCGAATCTCCATCTGAAGTAGATCTCACATCTACACCACTTGTCATATCAAGATCCGATGTATCATAAAAATCTCCGATTACAACAAGATCACCATTTGAAGCATATTTTGCGAAAATAATATCAGAGTTGTTTGGTACTGAGCCAAATTTCTGATAGATCGCCTTTGGTGTAGCACCTAGCCCCAAGACTTCTGGAGAGTGCGTATCTTCTGGAAATTCTGGGGGTGGTTGCAGATAAGGAGAAAGTACGTAGGTCAATGCAAAAAGTCCTGATAACAGGATATTTACTCCAAGTAGTATGAAGACTCTTTTGCGCTTATTTACTAAGTTCATGTATAGAAAACAATGCTTCTATTTCATGATATAACAATCCAAGGCTAAGGTGAAGGATATTAACAAATTAGAATATAGATTTAAGATTCAGGAATTTAGCTGGAAGTTGTGAGGATTGAGCTATGGGCTATAAGCCAATATCTAAGCGCTAAAAGCTAATAGCCAACAGCTAACTGCTATTCTACATTCTTGATTCTATATTCTTGATTCTAACTGAATGGAAGAAAGACGGTTTGGTTTTGTAAATTTTTAGCTCTGATGATAGCTTAATAAGTTGGTAACCGTAGTTACCAGAACCGTTTCCTTCCAGGAAAAGCATATCATCAGAGTTTGTTTTTAATAAACATTAAATTCAAAGGAGGAGGTCGAGCGAGTAGTACTTGCCCCGGGTCCATGCACTGTTAAGCACATTTCTCCTAGAGCAGAAACGCTCAACCTTCCTCCAAACTACCAGTTCGGATTTTCAGATCCCACTCCGCCCGCGAAAAAAGAGATTCGCGATGCTTACGGTCATGGGGCGATCCTGAACTGGTCAGGCGATAAGCCGAAGAGCTGTGTCCCGGGCCGGGTAAGATCCGAAGACCTCACCAATGGACACCGCGTGCTCCTCAGCTCCTTTCATAAACAGGGATTGCCCGCCCATGCATGACGCTGTTGTTACTTGGCGTCCGCCGCAGGAAGTCCCTGGTAGAACTCGCTGGAGCGACCAGCTGGTGACGTGTAGCGCGCAGCTACTGACGTGCCATACTGGCCGCTCCGGGTTGGAGTGGCTAGCTAGCGCTAGCTTCTATTCCTGCGTTACAGTTCCCATGACCGGGATTAGAACGCCTTGATCGACAAGTTGTGAGAGGTAGCCTCGTGCGTAGTTGCGTGGATGTTTGCGGCCTGCGGGACACAGCGTGATATCATCACCGTCGTGACGGACTTCGTTGCGATCAAAGGTGATAACACCAACCATCGCTTTCCGATCGTCAAAACCGGGAATTTGGACCACCTGCCCGTAAGACAACCCGTTGCAGGTGTTGCCTGCGACCTTCATCCATTCGGTCAACTGAACAACTTTGCGATCATCTGTGGCTGTCGCCATTGGAACACTCCTTTGCCACTCGGGGCAAATAAAAAGGATTTTAACCGCTACTTTGTAGCGGGTGAAACTTTCAAACCTCGATAAATTCAAGGTCTAAAAGTTTCTCCCGCTGCAACTAGCAGAAGTCCTTAATATTAAAAATGTTTATTTTACAGTGTACCCAAAACATCAAACCAAATTAGATTTCTGTTTTGTAGTTCACTGTTTTTATCGTGAACTTAAAATATCAAATTTATTTAATCTGAATTTTATAGTTTACGAGATTTACCATGTACTCGAAATATCAAGTTTTATTAAATTGGATTTCGCAGTTCATGGCCAAACCGTCTTTTCAAAGATCTATCCGCTCTTGGCGGAAAATATTCACAAATCTAAAAAGATATTATGAATATATAAAGATTATAGCATCGAAATGCATATAATTTCAAGAATGATACTACATTTCAGAGAGATGTCAAGAGTAATTATTAATTGATAATTGAAAAATTTCTCCGAGTTACATGGCCAAAGGTTGTACCTTTGACCTCACATGTATTGAGAAACAGACTCAACCAAATGTCATACTGAGCGTAGTCGAAGTACGACATTTGTAACAATATTATATTCATATTTATAACTAACTCTAACGCTAAAACTGAACCATAAATCCCAAATGGTCAAAGGTTGTACCTTTGATCTCACAGGTCCTCCAAAAGGTTGTACCTTTCGCAAAACACTACTACTTATTATTCAGCACTTCCAAATGGTCAAAGGTTGCACCTTTGACCTCACATGTCCTCCGAAAGGTTGTACCTTTCGCATAACACTACTACTTATTATTCAGCACTTCCAACTTTTCCGCCAGTGTCGTCTGTCTGCCTCAGGTAGAGACCAGCCTTTGGCTGGCAATCCAAATGGTCAAAGGTTGTACCTTTGACCTCTCATGTCCGCCGAAAGATTGTACCTTTCGTAAAACACTACTACTTATTATTCAGCACTTCCAACTTTTAACTCACAACTATCAACTTCTTCCCCTTTGCTTTTTCCCAAAATTCTCTTATCATAAAAGGAAGGATATCTCGATATACTTCCCCTTAACCTTCCAAGCTTAATGCTTATAGCTTATAGCTTATGGCTTAAGGATTAAGGCTTATAACCTATTACTTAGATACAATGCCGCGAAATGTTTACCATACAGAACCTATTGTAATGAACTCTGTTATTGACCTGGACAAAAAGAAAAGAAAATCAGATAAATACCTTGAAGTCGCCACAACAAATGAAGGGAAATTAGCTGAGATCAAAAGAATTCTAACTGATTATGAAATTGTGGGGAAAAAACTAGATATTGAGGAGGTCCAGTCAACAGATCCTTACAAAGTTGTAAAAGAGAAAGCAAAAGCAGCTTATGAAACCAATGACTATAATCCCATTTTAGTCGAAGACACTTCTATGGACATTCGTGGACTAGATAACAGACCTGGAACCTATGTGAATGATTTTTGCTCAGAATTCTCAATGAGAAAACTAATCACAGAAGAATGGTTGAAGGAAAAAGACAGAACTGCAGTCGCTCGTGTTTGCCTTGGAATATATGACGGCATAGAAGCTCACATCTGGGAAGGAAAAGTCAGTGGAAAAATCGCAGAAACTCCAGTTGGTACAAACGGTTTTGGCTGGGACGATATCTTTATTCCTGATGGTGATAAAAAAGGGAGAACTTTCGCCCAGATGTCTGAAAATCAGAAAGATAAATTTTCGATGAGAAGACTAGCACTAGAAAAATTTTCAAAATCAAAGATAGACCTTGGATATCCAATATTACAGCTTCCAGAACCCTATCTACAGGAAATGGAAAGGATTCAAATTGATAAATTACAGGATAAAAAAGCCTTGAAATTTGCTTATAAACTTGAAGCAATAGAAACAGATAACAAGTCAAACCCCAAACTTGAAGCACCTAACTATTCGCCGCTGTATAAAAGTGAAAATTCATATTTCACACGTTTCGTACAAAACAAAAAGAGTAAAAGCCTTGGCCTTATATTTACTGATGTGGATAGAAAACATCTCAAAACATATAAAAATGGCGATCCGATTCTGTGGCAGAGAGGTCCAGAAAGAAGGACTTTGGCGCTTGCTCAACGAGCTGAATTCTTTATGGAAAATCAAAACGAAGAGGTGCACAAAGTTCTTGATGAGATGGAAAAAAACAAAGACAAATTTCCGAAACGGGTAAACAAAAGATCAGTAACAATCGAACAAGCACTTGGGTTTGAAGGTATGTCAACATTCACAAAAGCAAGATCGTTAAAAGAGATCGGATATAAAAAATTATCTGCAGCGAAAAAAGTAAGTAGAACAGCAACTGGGAAAACCGGTTTGTTCACTTTTGTAGGTAAATATCCAAGAAGTATTTATGGTATAGGATGCCTGCCTTATATATCAGGCTGGAGAGATGTGATCGTCACCGCGGCAATTGCACACATCCCTGTATTTGTTCACAGAAATCATTTACACGCTATCGATTTCCAAAACCAGATTGATTTGATAAAAGCATCGAAGGAAACAATCCAAGAATTAAATTTAGGTAAAAAAGCTGAAGAGAGAGCATTTCGAAACATCGGCGCTGCTCTTGGCTGCGACCCAAAAAAAGACTTAGAAAGAGCAATTCTTCTTTACAAAGAAGCTGGAGTTAAATTATTTAGAATCTATACAATCAACTCTGACCCAAGGGTAATTGAGACAGCCAGAGTTCTGAGAGATCACTTTGGAGACGAGATAGAAATTTTTGTAGGTCAGCTAGTCGATAAGAAACAATGCAGGGCGCTGGTTGCTGATGGTATAAAAGTTGATGGACTAATCTTCGGACATGGAGGAGGCAGGCAGTGCACATCTGCTACCAATGGAATGGCATTAAGTACACTGGAGGAGGTTTACTCTATTCTCACAGACTATAATTTCAATGACACATCTGTTGCAGTTGAAGGTGGAATCGGCAGCTATGTTGGAGCACTACTTCTCATGGGGGTAGATTGCATACTAAGAAATGGCCAGTTTGCGAACTGTGTAATTGAACAAGGTGATGTCTATTTCGAACACAAAAGCGGTAAAATTTGCCAACCATATCATGGCAGCGCTAGTGCAGCCACGATGATTATAGAATCGTATAACAAAAAAAATGCAGAGACTAAATTATTCCTAAGCGGAAGAACAAGAAATGTCGAAGGAAAAAGCGGTTACATCTTCTATCAGAAAAAAGCGAATTCCATGGCATTTTATGTTAATCAATTCAAGCATTACGCCGCCAGAACTCTCGCAGATATAGGTGTAGATAATATATGGGAGATGAGAGAGTACCTCGCTGAAAACAACGAGGAACTCTTCCGAATCATCTCAATGGATGCATCGCATGTAGCGAGTGCATACAAAACCTGGTAGTAAACAGCTTTAAGCTCTAAGCCCTAAGCTTACAGCTTAAAGCTCACGGCTTCCTATTCAAAATCTCTCGTTTGGATCGATAATAGCCCTGGATTGCACTTTGACTTATGGGTGTAACTATCGCAATATTTCCCTGTGCCCCTGCAAGCTGATCTTCTTTCACCCCTGCTCCTTCAAAATTCAGCCACACCATATCTCTATTTCCAATTCTATTTCCCCGACTTACAGCACCTTCTCCTCGATAAACGCCTTTAAACCGTAATTGACGAGCCAGTATCGCTTGTTCAACCATCGGATCATCCAAATCCAATTCACTAGAATAGTCTCGCAAAGTACTTTTGCCTTGAGCCAAAACTTCTTCTCTATAGTCTAAACTTTCGGCGTCGGAAAAGTAAGATGACTCGATTCCAATACCAGTAATCTCGTTTTGGTCTAGTCCACATTCTGACAACTCCAAATAATCATCCCATCTCATAACACTGATGCCAATACTTCCAGAATAAAGTTCTATCATTTCAATAATCTCGCCAAACTCTGTTATAGCTTGATCAATGATAGATTGTCTTTCATTTTTTGATTGAACGTACCTCCATATTCCTAGTCCGTCTCCGAGTCCTTCATTTGTAGGAACCAGGATAACAAAATTAGCATTACCTAGAGAGCTTACAATTTGCATAACCTCACCGAGCTGATCTGCGAAAAATCTTGTTATGGCTGTATCTAGATTCGATGTGACAATGGTTTTTGGGAATCCTCCTTCTTCATCAGGAACAAATTCAAATCCCAAGCAGTTCCAAATCAAAAAATCCACCTCCTCTCCTCTAGCAATTTGAGCCAATCGTTCTAGAAGCAAATCTTCTCTGCCAGTCAGCCATTGCTTATCACCACGATTTCTGAGGGAATCAACCACATAACGAAAAACCTCCCATTTCTCCAAAGGAACTTGATAATCAGATAACACCTCATCAGAAAGATACGATTCGACTACTAAAGCTTCTTCTTCCAGAATTGGTTCAAATACTACAACCCGCGATTCTCTTTCCAAACGCTCTTTTGTTCTATCAAATTTAAACCATTGCGTTCTTGAACGAACGACTGGACCGCCATCTGGTTTTCTTGACTGATAAGTAATTTTATCAATCACTCTTTTGGGATTCACATCACGCTCCTCCGTGGCCAATCTGAACTGGGTAGAATTAACTGAAACAACAACTTCTCCCGCATCTATCAATTTCTCAATAAATGATCTTCTAATTGAGACACCATCAACCTCCAATAATTCTACCGCTGAAGCTGCAACTAGCTGTAAAGGTAATTCTGGCAGATATTCATCACACTCAGTATCCAGCCAAGGTACAATTTCTCGTTCTACAACAGTCTGCACTGCAGGGACTATCAGATCTCTGATTTCATTAAATAACATCATTTGAGCTTCCGCTCCAGAATACCCCTGCTCCATTAGGTATCTTACTCTTCTACCAAAGGTTGGCATATTTGATAATTCTTCAATAAAAAAATCAGGATCTGCAGTTTCTTTGAGAACTGCTCTACCAATATCTGTAACTACTTCATTCATATCTGCATCTTAATATCTAATCGTTTTACTAATTCAACTTCCCCTGAAACCTCTACATACTTTATAGAGTTATTTTTCTTGAAGACTCTGACACCAAGGTACTTTCCCGATGGTTGAAGAATTTCAAAAAATAGATCGTTGCCCTCTACTTTCAAAGCCTCAGATATACCAGCTGCAGCTGTCCCGCTGCCACATGCCGTTTCAAAAAAACAAGTCTCGATATCTCTCACCCAAATAACAGGGCTTATCTCGTATTTACCTTCACCCAATTTTGATAAATAAATTACTCCCGAGGCAGGATATTTATCCTTATAACCGTACTTTTCTAAGATATCTTCAGCCTTTACTTTTAATTTTGATTCTTCTGATTCTTCCTCGTCGCTAACTACCAAGAGCGTAATTCCTTCTAAAAGAATCTCTTCCATTTTTGACTTGATCTTCTTGGGGAAGTCCTTGGTTAAAAAAGGAGCTTCAACATAATACTCACCCTTTTTTGAGACTCCTGCCTTAAGTTTTTTGTTTACTCCCGATACTTGGATATAATCTATGTCCAATCCAGCATCATTCAACAAGTAAACGAAAGCTCTAGATGCATTCACACAGAATTCTCCACCTGCCATTTCAAGTCGTTTATCCAATAGGTCATAAAAACCTACTTGCTCAACAGAATCGAATTTAGACATAATGAGATCATTTATCTTTCGTTTGACCTCCTCTGATTTAGGAATTCCTTGAATTAATACAGTTTCATTTCCAGAAGGATACAAAATCGTAGTTTTTAACAAATTTCTCATAATATATTTTTAAGAAATAAAAAAAACTCCCTTTCAGTGAAGGGAGTACAATGATCAGTTAACTACTGATTATAGTGAAATTTAACTCCCAGGCTGGGAGTGATTATGTGAAGAGATTCCTAATCTAGAAATGACGTTTTTATATCCATCCATACCTCTAGTCAACCACTGATTAACTCTTGTAACTGTAGCAATACTAACACCTGTTTCTTTGGATACGGTTCTTTGTGGTTTACCTTTACTAAGCTCTATAGCCGCATCAAACCTTGCAGCAAATTCTTCTATCTCTGATTCCGTCATAAGATCACGACAAAAGTTGGCAACTTCATCAACAGTTACCAAAGATAAAAATGCTCTGAAAAGTTTTTCTGTTTTGTCGTTTCTCCAATTATTTTTCATATAAATATCAATGTATTAATACGATAATACACCCATTGCAATAATATGTCAATACAAAATAATTAAAGGGAATAAACTAAACCACTAATAGCTAACAGCTAAAAAACCAATAGCTATATAAGTTCCACACTTTCCTCTTCCACAACCTTCTCATCTAAATTCGTTTGCTTGTTAATAATTCTTACCAGTTTAGGATCTTCATTATTTTCCAAGAGATCTTTGAGAAGAACTTTTCTATCGATAAATGCATCGATATTACTTTCTTTAAAAAGCTCTTTCATATCTTCATTCACTATTTCTACAAGTGTGGTAACCTTTGCATTATCTCTCTCGATTCCCGAAGCGATAACAAGAGAGTAAGCGTCGGGATCGTTGAATCTATCATTAGCCAAAATTATTGCTGCTGCTGCATCCTTTGTGTTTGCTTCCCTGAAAGTTGACCGTGTGATAGGATTTGCGTAAATGAAATCAACTTGATCAGGGAAAGGATTCCTATCAATATCATTTGAAATAAGAACTAATTTCAGATCTTTGCCAAAATGTCTCCTAAGTAGTTTTATAACACCTGCACTAAGTGATGTATATCCATAGATTACAATATGTCCTGAATAATTAACACGAATAATACCCATTTCTCTGTGTTCGTAGAATAACTTTATAATTGCAGAGATTTCAGATATAACTATCGCAAATAGAACCAAGCTAGTTGCTATAACAACTCCACCGAAAACTCTTCCCATAGCAGTTATAGGAAGCACATCACCATAACCAAGGCCAGAAATCGTCACTATCCACCACCAAATGACATCATTCCAACTCTTAAAACCAGGATTTTCTCCCCACTCAAAGTAAATCATCATCAACGTAAAAATGAATGAAACTACTACAGTAGCCATGGTCCAAACTATGGCATTTTTTAATCTTCCTCTAAATTCTTCGTTCATTTTTTTTCTTATTAAATATAAATTTTGGACTTTACCCTCAACTCACCTGCCCGCATTGTTACGCGAAGCGTTGCAGGCACGGTAACACATTACTTATTACCCACTACCCACTACCCACAACTCAAAACCCATTACCCATAACTCTACTAAACGATACAATAGTTTCTGCTATTATTCAACAAGCTAATATATAGATAATCTCAATTGGAAACAAACAAATTTTATAGTAATATTTAAATATGATTAAATTATTCTTATCATGCTAGAAACTGCTGTCCTACAGGTATCAACTCAAATTACTCGGCCTATAAACGGAGAAGTTTTCAAAAGTAACTACTACTTATCATGGTTGAGTAGTGATTTAATAATTCTTGCAATACTCGGAATAATTTTTCTGATCTTACTTTCTTTTTATATTCGAAATAAAATCGGAATGTTATTCTCATCCATCATAGGCAGAAAACCTCCTACAAAAGAAGAATCTGAACAGACATCGGTCTATGGTGAAACACCATCTAGAGTGGAAGGATTAAACACTACAGATAATCGTAATGATTATCCTTTGCAGCGACCGCAAGGGCTTATGGATTAGTCTCTTGACAATCAATTAATAATGGTGTACTATTTAACTAGTACATGAATAAAAACTTTTCAAAATTAGTTGAAATTCTTACAAAATTAGATAGCCCTTCGAAGATGAAACAATTCTTAACAGGCCTATTGACAGATAAAGAAATCGAAGAAATTTCAACAAGAATTCAGATAATAAAATATTTAAAACAAGGACTTAGCCAAAGAGAGATCGCAAAAAAACTTGGCGTTGGCATAGCTACTGTCACAAGAGGTTCCAAAGAAGTCCAAAACAATAAATTTGATGATATCGAATTGTAAAAAACAAAATTTAAATTGGTGGAAACTCCTCATCTAAGCAGGAGTAGTTATCATATTTAAGTTCAATAGATCCCCTTTTTATCTCCTGCAAAGGAGATTTTTCATTTCCACGATATGAAACGATATTTATTTAAAAACAAAATTAATGAGCCCTGGCGAGACAATATTAATAGTAAAGACAGAACAATGTTCAGTCTCTATGATTATTGCCTATAATATTAAATTTTAATCTAAAACAATGAACTACAATTTTAAAAACTATAACGAACCAGATGAAAATGGTTTTTTTGGAAAATTCGGAGGAACATTTCTGCCAGATGAACTCAAAGCTATCCTGGATAATGTTGCTGAAACTTATAAAAAGCTAAAAGAAGACAAACAGTTTCAAAAAGATCTTAAATATCTTTACAAAAATTATGCTGGAAGACCTAGCGAGTTGTATTTTGCGGAAAATCTAACAAAAAGAGTTGGCGGTGCAAAAATATATCTCAAAAGAGAAGATATGAATCACACAGGTGCACACAAAATAAATAATGTTATTGGCCAGGGATTAGTAGCTAAACATCTTGGTAAGAAGAAGCTAATAGCAGAGACTGGTGCAGGACAGCATGGTACAGCCACTGCAACCATTGCTGCCTATCTAGGAATGGATTGCGATATCTACATGGGAACAAGAGATATGGAAGCACAGAAGCCCAACGTTTATAGAATTAAATTATTGGGAGCAAATCTTGTGCCAGTATCTCAGGGTCAGGGAACTCTCAAAGATGCGGTCGATGCAGCTTTGACTAATTATATAAAGGAAGCAGATGATGCATTTTATCTTCTGGGATCCGCAGTTGGCCCTCACCCCTATCCAACTATGGTGAGAAACTTTCAAAAAATTATTGGAGAAGAAGCGAAAAAACAAATAATTGAAATTGAAGGCAAACTGCCAAGGGCATTAATTGCATGTATCGGAGGAGGAAGCAATGCAATCGGATTATTCTATAATTTTATCAAAGATTCTGAGGTTGAACTGATTGGCGTAGAACCTGCTGGAAAGGGCGCAAATACAGATAAACATGGATTAGCTTTGGGGAAGGGACAGGAAGGAATAATCCATGGTTTCAAAACATTTGTTTTGCAAGATGATAAAGGAGAAATCGCGGAATCTTATAGTGCTTCATCTGGACTAGATTACCCCGGTGTTGGACCGGAGTTTGCTTTTCTAAAAGAAATCAACCGTCTTCGGGCAGTTGGTATAACCGATAAAGAAGCTGTTGAAGCTTTTGTTCTTCTCTCAAGAAGCGAGGGAATTATTCCGGCCTTGGAATCTGCACATGCCGTTGCCTATGCCACGAAATATGCAAAAAAGCTGAATAAAGATGACGTGATTATTGTTAATTTATCAGGACGAGGCGACAAAGATGTACAAAACGTTTATGAAAATATGATGTAAATAAATGGCGCGTGACGATATCGTCACGCGCCACAATAAACAACCATTTTAAACAATTATTTGTTACAATTACTTAAATAAGTAAAACTATTATTAAAATCATAGATTAATGAAAAAAGAAAAAGAATATAAAAATCCACTAAGAAATAAAATTATTGTTTCAGGAATTACTCCAAGTTCCAGCAAAGGTCTGCATCTTGGAAATTATCTGGGAGCAGTGAAGGGACATGTCGCAATCCAAGATATCGCGAAACATGCTTTTTATTTTATTGCTGATTACCATGCACTAAATACTGTTTTCGATCCCGAGACATTGAGGAGTAATATTTTGAATACCTATCTGGATTATCTTTCATTTGGATTAGAACCTGAACGGGACAATGTAAATTTTTACATAGAAAGTGGTATTCCCGAAATTGCAGAGTTAAATATCATCTTGAATAATGTTGTTACGATGGCGGAGCTAAAAAAAATGCATGCTTTTAAGGACAAGTTTCAACAAGGAGTAAATGAGGATTCTATAAATCACGGTTTATTCAATTATCCGGTTCTTATGGCTTCTGATATTTTGATTTTTCATGCTGATGTTGTACCAGTTGGAGAAGATCAGGCACAGCATGTTGAAATTACAAGGGATATTGCAAGAACATTCAACAACAGATATTCTGAAATTCTAAGTGTTCCTAACGTTTATATCAAAAAAGAAGTCGCAAGAGTAGTAGGAATAGATGGTGAAAAAAAGATGAGTAAATCTCTAGGAAATGATATACCCGTTTTTGGACCGGAAGAAGAAATAAGGAAACAGATATTTTCTATCACAACTGATCCAGGAAGAATTCACCCTACTGATCCAGGAGACCCCGCCAAAAATCCGATTTTCGATTACATGAAACTAATGGAATACGATAATGAAAAAAGGATCTCTTTTGAAGAAAGATACAGAAAAGGTGCAGTTGGCGATGTTGAGATCAAAAAAGAGTTCTACTCTTTTTATCTCGATTACTTCAGCAAGTCTCGTAATAAGAGAAAAGAGTATGAGTCTGATATGGAGTCAATAACGGCTATGATAAAAAAGAATAACGAAGAAGTAAGGAAGATAGCTCGAGAAACCATATCAAAAGTTAGAGAAACTATTGGTATAGATTAATTCTTTTTATGAGAACTTGGGACACACTCAGTAAATCGTTTTACGAATACGCTGATGAAGACAATCTAGGCAATCATGTCACAGATAATATTCTCACTGCTTGGCCAGTAATTATCAAGTTAATCAAAAAGCATATCCCCAATAAACAAGGTAAGAAAGCCCTGGATTTCGGTTGTGGAAGCGGGGGTTTTTGTAAAAAGCTAGATAATCTTGGGTTCGATGTAACTGGAATTGATATCTCAAAAAAAATGATAGATTCTGCTCGCAAGAATTTACCAGAAGATGTAACTCTAATTACAGGCGACTCAAGTTCTCTAAAAAGCCAAAATCAGTTTGATTTGATAACGAGCATTCAAGTTTTCCAATTTATCGAAAATATTGAAAAAACTTTCAAAAACCTCAACAACCATTTAAATGAAAATGGACTAATAATTTTTGCTGTTTTCAATCCCAAATTTGTAAAAAAACATAACTTCTTCAAGCCTGTAGATGATGGAGTTTCTAGATTATTCATTCCCGATGTCATGGATATGACGGTGTATATAAGAAACTCAAAAAACTATGAAGATATTTTGAGCAAGATCGGTTATAAGAAGATATCAGAACAATATCCAGATTTTACTGACGACCTTCTCAAAAATTACGATATCGGGCTTACAAAGGAAGATAAGGAATTTATGATCCTTGCCTTTCAAAAAGTTAGCAACCCTAAATAGTTAGACATCCACATCAATAAATATTAATATAGAGATATATTATACTTTTAGTTTTATACTATGGAAGATATATCTGCCCCACAAACTCCCCTACAAGACGACTTAGTGCAATCTGAGAAGAAACAGCGTTCACCCCTGATATTTATTGTAATTATGGTTTTGGTTCTCCAAGTAATCATATTCTCAGTTATTTTCTACCTCGCTAATCGAGATGATGCAAAGAATGAAGATCTGCAGACCGATCAAGAAAAGGTTGTAATCGGTGTGTCATTGGGGCCACTTAGAACTGAAAGGTGGCAAAAAGATGTTGATTTTCTGGTTAAATATGGAGAAGCTAGCGGCGTATCTGTCAATGTACTAGTAGCCAATGAAGATCCTGAATTACAGTATGAACAGGCTGAAAGTCTTGTCCTACAAGGAGTTGATGCTCTGATCATAGTTCCTATCGATAGTGATAAAATCGCTCCGATAATTGACATTGCCCACGATGCCGGAATAGAAGTTATTGCTTATGACAGAATGATCAATCATCCCGATCTCGATTATTATGTCTCTTTTGACAGTGTCAAAGTTGGTGAATACCAAGCTCAAGGAATAATTGATACCATCTCCGAAGGCAACTTCATTTACTTAGGAGGTTCAGAAATTGACAATAACGCATTTTTACTAAAAGAAGGTACCTTCAGTGTGATCCAACCCTATCTTGACAGTGGTGATATAGAGTTGGTACTTGATGTCTTTGTCGAGGCATGGAAAACTGAAACCGCCTACCAGATCATTTATGATTATCTAGCTGCAGGAAAAAAGGTTGATGCAATTATATCGGCAAATGATGGAATGGCCGATGGTGCTGTACAAGCTCTAGAGGAATTTGGCCTAGCTGGTAAAGTTCCAATTTCTGGACAGGATGCTGAAGTTACTGCATGTCAACGAGTAGCAGAAGGAACCCAAACTCTTACGGTCTATAAGCCTCTTTCCGATTTGGCTAATCGCGCTATGACTATGGCAGTACAGGCAGCTACAGGAGATAGTGTTGAGACAAATAATACAACAGAAAACTCAAGTGGAGCCAATGTTCTATCCTACCTTCTAGAATCAACTCCTATTTATAAAGAGAATCTTATGTCAACTATCATCGAAGATGGTTTCCATACGTATGAGCAAGTTTATAGGAATATTCCTGAAGATGAAAGACCATAATTTGTATGAAATTTTTTAAAACTATACAAGGAAAGTTAGTAACTACGTTTATCTCGGTACTAGTAGTTATGCAGCTCATTATATGGGGTTTCACATACACGCAGGTACACGTTGTGAACAATTATGCAAAAATTTCTGACAACATGATCACTAGCTACGACATTCTTGAAAATTCCGACTCACTAATAAAGCAATATATAGAAGTACTTCGAGATCCTGGCAACAAAACTTTATACACAGACATAGCAGATTATGAAGCTGATGTAAGAAATCAACTTGATGAGCTAGAAAATACTATATCCAATCCTACCTCTCAAGTTACTTTTTTGGGGTTTAAGAATATTATCAACAATATTCTTGATGATACTGACGCTGGGTTGAAAGCTGTAGAGGAGGATGATCTTGTTGCTGCATATAATTACTATGATTCACTTGTCAGAAATCATTCCTATGCGAGAGAAGCCGCATCTACACTTATTTTCAATGAGTTGAACGCTACAGAAGCTCTTCATGAAGGTGTAATTCGAGATAGAAATCTTTATCTTTTTTCTGGATTTGTCGCGCTTCTTGTAACTAACATAAGTGCGCTCATTTACTCTCTATTTTTCATCAATAGAACCACATCACCAATAATCACTTTGAGCAGATTATCCAAAGACGTTGCTGATGGCAAATATGAAAAAAACCTCCCAGAAGAATATTTGAAAAAAGAAGACGAAATTGGAACACTTTCAAGGTCTTTGCAATTGATGATCAAAAAATTGACCGAAAATATTAAGTCATTAGATAAATCAAATAAAGAGATACTTCAAGCACAAGAGGATCTAAAGAAAACTAACACAGAGCTTGAAAAGATAAACCAGGTAATGACAGGAAGAGAATTGAAAATGGTTGAGTTGAAAAAAGAGATCGAGAGGCTGAAAAAGAAAGAATTGTAAGAGAGATAACATCTTCGATAATTTATTCCTTGTTACCCTCAAATCTTCAAAAATTCTAAAGGGGAATTGGATCCCATTAGAGACTTGCTGCATGGTTAATCATGGCGGGATGGACCATGTAGAACTACGTCTACATGGCACAGCGGAGCGGTTAGAATAATAATAAAATAGCCCCGAGTAGGATTGATTTTATATTTAATAGAAAATGTTAGTTATGAAGAAACAAAAAAGAGCGGGATGGACGGGGATCGAACCCGCAACCTCACGCGTGACAGGCGTGTGCTCTAACCAGTTGAGCTACCACCCCGCTCTTTTTTGTTAAGTTTTTAAAGAGACAATTAGATAGTTGCTTGCCTTGTCGTAGTCACGTTTTACGTGACAAAGACAGGAGCTACCACCCCAACTACTAAATTCAGTACCTCGTAAATAAAATACAACGAGGTGCGAATTTTGTGTTGTCCCGTATGCAACACCGAGTTAATTCAAGGTGGAGTTGTACGGGACAAATGATTATTTATCTATAAAGTGCTTTATCCAAAAGAACGTGAACAATTATATCAAAAGTGCCTTACTGATACTAGCTTTTTATCAAGTTTGGTGCTGTGGAGAGGACTCGAACCTCCACACCCAATTTGGGTCTAGGCCCTCAACCTAGTGCGTATACCAATTCCGCCACCACAGCATTTTTGTCAAAATCTGGATAATTTTATCACATTTACCATCGATTGTGGTATCAATAGCATCCGATACACAATTATTTAGACGAGACTATTTGAGGAGTCTATGACTTAGTACTGTCTTTATCAGCAGATTTCTTATACTTTTCCAATTCTTTTTTTAATTCGACCATCTTTAATTCTCGATCAACCATCATTCTGTTCATAGATTTTAACTCATCCAAATTCTCTTGTAATTCCTTTGTTCTCTCTTTTACCTGTTTTTCAAGATCCTGAGTATAACTTTCTAATTTTTCTCTGGATTTTTTTATCTCTTCTGCCATAGATTCAAAAGAGCGAGCTAAGGCACCAATCTCATCTCCTGTTCTGATATTTGTCTCCACATCCAATTTCCCAGCACTAATCTTTTTTGTTAACTCGGTTAATTGTACAATCGGCTCAGAAATCCGATAACTGAAAAAGATATTCAATACTAAACAAACAAGGAGAACCGGGATAATGGTAAACAGAGATTCCTTGTAAACTTCCGTCAGACGATCACTTAACTCATCATAAGAAATTGAATACCTTACAGATGCAATATGTCCAATACCAGATTCATTAATTGGAACAATAACATCTACTACTGTCTTACCCTCTAACTCCCCTTCGACATTTTCTACATCTTCCGATTTGAGCAGTGCTTCTATTCCTGGGTTCTCAATAAATCGAGCTTCTTCAGAGTTATATTGCCCCTCATCAAATTCATCGGAATCAAATAGAATTCTCCCATTAACACCAAGTAGCTGAATTTTCACAACATCCTCATTTTTCTCCAATTCACCTTCTACAATAGTCTTGAATAGCTGAAAATCTTCTTCAGTGTTATGTCTATAATAACGGATATAATTCTGATAAATTGTATTTGAGGAGAATTCACCAAAGGTAGTTCCATTTGTTAGAATTTCATCCTTAATTCTATTTCGCTCAGAAGTTATAAATACAAAAGAGTAAATCACAACAGAGGAAACTATAAGCAACATCAAAAATACAGTAATTTTTACTCCCAGTTTGCTATATTTCATTAGTAATTCTCTTTTAATATCTTATCTATCTCTACCTTTGCATTATTCAAAGCTTCTTGCGCTGTTTTCTCATCAACCCATACTGCAGAGATTTCATCCATTAATATATTTTTGATTCTTGCACTATTTAGAACATTTGGTTCTGGAGTAGAATTGTCCAGCTGCTCTACAAATACTTTTTTATAAATACTATTTAATGATTCTTTATGGTTCTCAACATCAACCTTTCTCGCTGGTATAGCACCAATCACATCTGCAAGAAGATCTCCATACCTTGTTGTACCTGTAGCTTCTTGAATATCTGAGGTAAACCAGCTTAAGAAATCCCAAGATTCCTGTTTGTTTTGACTTTTCTCCATAACACCCACAAACCAATTATATTGTAAAGAGGTTTGTGTTTTTATTTTTGGTAGCGGCATTACACCAAGATCAGTTTCAAAACGATCTCCGAAATTCTCTTTGAAGGTAGCTTCCAGCCACGGTGGAGCTATGACCATACCAATATTTCCTTTACCAAAATCAAATATATTTCCATTTATATCTGTTACACCCTGTTCATAAAGGCTGTCTAGTTTTTCCAGAGCTTCAATAGCCTCAGGACTATTGACCAAAGACTCACTAAAATCCTCTGCCAAATAATCCCCATTGTTACTCCAAAGTAATGATAAAAATGGATCAACAACTCCCCAATCCTCCCCTTGTCCAAATACGATTCCATATCTTGTGATTACACCATCACTACCGGAAACTGTTATCTGTTTTGCTTTTGTAATTAAGTCATCCCAGTTATCAATCATCTCTACATCAACAAGTCCAGCATCTCGAAATACTTTTTTATCGTAAATAAGCGCATAATCATTTATTTCGCTAGGGATTCCCCATACTTCGCCATTGATAGTGGCACCCGCAGTTGATAAATAGTTTGATTTCACATCAGCTATAACTGAATCTGGTGGAGTATCAAGCACTCCATTCTCTACAAGTTCTACTCCCCAGGTTGAATATATTTGGTAGATATCAGCAGGAGTATCAGTTTCGTGGAATAATTCGAGTTTATCTGGGTATTCTGCATAAGGGACTACTTTCACATCAAAAGTAATATCAGGATGCAAAGCTGTATATTCATTTAGGTATTTTTTCAAACCATCTAACTGCTCTTCCCAAGTCCAATGTACTAAATATACTAATTGTTTTTTCGTAGATTCTTCTGAAGCTTGTTGATCAGATTCTTCTACTTCTTCATTACCGTTCTGAATGAACACCCAGGCAATAACTGAAATAATAGCCAGGAATAGAACAATTGCTATTCCTATCACAATTCCCTTTATTGGCAATTTTTTTTGTTCAATGGGTGTTGATACATCTTCAGCTTCCGTTTTCGTTAAAGGAGGCATTTGTGGTGTAGTAGAGGCAGGATCCATGAATACAAACATTAATAGTTTAGTTAAAAGCAGTATAGCTAATTTTAAAAAAGAAAAAAAGAAATTTCCCATAATTCAGGGCATAGCGAACTGTATCTGAGGATATAAACTCTACTAAAAATTCCGGCTTTATGCTATAATAAATATATATTAATTATATTTTCATGTATCAATTAGCAGAACGTGCTAGTCTACAAAAAGATATAACAGATCTAACAGGAACAGAGGTTTCTGACGATCCTCAAGTACGAGATTTCCGAAGCAGTATCGTGAAAACTGCAGCTAGACTTATGGCGCCTACTGATAAAGATCAGCCTATGCAAGTCTACACCCAATTAACAGGTTTGCCTAACGAAGACGAAACCAAAACCCCAGGTATCCATATAAATGATCCATTACCTGATCATCTTGATAAAGGTGCTGTCAACGCCTGGTGGGACGAAAATGGAGATGAATTAGCATCACAAATTCATACTCTAGCCCTTCGATCATCTACTGAAGGATTAACTAGAGCTATAACCTCTGAGCCATTTGATAAAACAGCCGCAGCAATTGCTATGATTGATATACTAGACATCTTAAATGAAATAAATGAGTATCAAATTTTTCATTTTCACTTTGATAGGGATAAGTTAAGACAACATTTATATGAATTGGGGTTGGAAGACGGACCACATTATGTACCTGGTTTACAGAAACTACGTGAATCTGCTGAAGAATTCGAAGAAATTTACACAGCTTCATGTAAGCCTGGTGGTTCGTTTTATTGGCAAAAAGTTTTATATTTACCACATACTGGAGGAGAAATCAGATTGACAATTGATACAACAATAGAAGGAGAACGTACAATCAGGCTACTTAATAACAACAGGGGATACTTGCAAGATACGATTACAAGATATAACGAAATTGCACAAGAAATTGCCTTCTAAGATTAATATATTTCCTAATCATTTTTAGCAAATGCTAGAATCACCGACTCCACAATTATATCGCTACTATTATGAAGGTTTAAGTGCACTTCGACCTGAACATGTAAACGATGTAACTATGGTAGTCTCATCATCCGATTTACCTAATCGAGCAGTAGTACCAAACGATACAATCCCAACATTTCAAAAAGATGCCCCTATTCTATCCTTTCCCCTACAATCATCTGAACAACTAAATGGCATACCTACTATGAACGTAGCGAAGCTTCAATTCAACGAACCTGGAATAGATGCACCTGAAATCCTGCTACCAGGAACAGATCTTTATCTTTTGAGCATAAACTACTCCGCTATCTTTGAAATGACAGATGGTGCAAATCAGCAAGAATATAGATATCGATTGGACTCTTTTATGAGGCAAAACTTCACAGCACTTGCAGAATTGATGGAACGTTTCTGTCTAGAATCTTGCGTTATGGGTTTAGTAACACATAGAAGAATGAGGAAGTTTTTACAAAGAACTTTCCCAGCAATGGACTTTGATGGTGACAAAGTTATGACTTATCCGGTGAGAGATGATCTCCGCCAAGAAGTTGCTACTAGCATTACAAGACAGCTTGAAATTTCAGGAAATCGCTATCCCGAAGATGAATTTGATTTACAAACTGTACTAATAAGAGGTGCTGACCTTGCAGAGATGGTTAGAGGTTAGTTATCAACTCAAACTCTCCCCTCTCTTTCCTCTCCCCATTCACAACGATCGTAAGCTTATGTTTACCTGGATGATGTTTCCTTGTTGTAAGTTGTTTGAAATCGATTTTCTTTTCAATATGATACTCTCCTGGCTTAAATGCTTTCTCCTTAAGTTGAAAAACTTTTTCTGAAGTTTTGCCAGTTGCTTTAACATAATCAACTATATATTCCAATCGTAATTTTTTCTTATCTTTCCCCTTCACTTCTAGATCAAAAGAGAATTTTGCACTATCACCGATTTTTATTTTTGAAGGATTAATTTTCAAATTTTTGACGCTAACTCCATCGACCTTTTCTAGCTTGAAAAGACCCAAAGCCTGCCTATTTCCTTTTTTTAGTAAAGTTCGTAGAGCATGTTTGAGAAGCTTGTCAGTTCTTTCAGATTTACCAATCCATTTTTTAGCCAACTTCAAAATTAGATCAGGATTATCTTTCGAGATGTCATTCAGATTATTCGCAACACTTTTTCTCACATAATCAGAAGGATCATCTTTGAGATTTTCTAGAATCGGTAATATCGGAGATGGATCTTTTTTAAATTCTGGTAATGAGAAAGTCCAGGCTGCTCGTGGCCTGCAACCTTCGCTCGATAACCTTCGAATATTCACATCCTTACTCTTGGACCACTTCAGCATCTGTTTCATAGTCTTTTCCGGATATTTGAGGATGAATGGTCGCACTGCAAATTCAGCAGTTGAGCGTGTAAAAACTTCCAAAGCATCCATAGATTTTTGCCAATTATCTAAGCCATAAATCCCTACAAACTCAGCAAAGATTAAATGCTCAAAACCTTCAAAATCTTTCTCTACTCTCTTAAGTATTTCTACTGCCTTTTCAAAATCTTCTGGCAATATTTTCCCTAGAACTTCTCCTACGTAATGGAGTCGCTCTTTCAGAGAAAGCTCATCCCAACCTTCAAAATATATTAATTTTAAAAATTTCTTTTCATCAAAATCCTTATATTCTCTTTTAAGAAATTTTGATAACTTTTCAAAAAATTCTTCTTGAAAAAAGATTTCGTTCAAAGGTTTTGCCATTTTTATTAATTTAAGAATATTGATTAATTAAACCTTCTACTCTCCTAGACATTCTATCACCAATATTTTTTATTTTAACTAAACCATTCAAACCTTCTTTTTTATAAATATCTAAAACATCTTCTTCTAAATTTTCCATAGCTATAGCCGCTTTTCTATAAGCCCATTCTCGATATTTATTGCCACCTGCGAGCCAAATTTCACGAGATTGAGTAAATAGATCTGCAGCAATATTTTTGTTTAAACGTAATTCTTTCGGAAAGTAATCAACGTATCTTGGAATAAATGACTCGAGTTCATATTCTTTACAATATTTCAAAACTAATTCATGGACTTTGATATATAGTTCATTAAATTTTTTATCATCTGAAAATAATTCATCGTATTTCTGAATCAAATTCTTATCGTATTTCTCAAGTGCTTTGTAATAATGCTTTTTCACATATCCCCAAAGAGTTAACCCTCCGTCCAATACATACTGCCCTCCAGACTCTTTTGTTCTTCTTATTACGTTTTTTATATTATCTTCGTCATCAAAAATAAATGGCAAGATAGGCATGAATATAGTTCCTGTCATGATACCGTTATCTGCTAACAATTTCATGGCTCGAAACCGACTTTCGATTGAAGGAGACTTTGGCTCGAAAGCCAATTTCTTTTTATTATCTTCGAAAGTGATAATTGACCAACCGACATTTACATAAGACCTTTTGTTTACCTTTTTCAGAAGCTCCAAATCTTTCAAAAGCATGTCAGATTTCTCATTTATGAATACAGGGAAATGTAAATCATAACAAGCTTCCAAAAACTTACTTGCATATCCAAATGTCTTTTCTACTGGCTGATAGTTATCCAAGTAAATGAGATCAATTGGTTTCTTCGCTAGCTGTTTTCGGAAAATCTCAGGAGCATCTTTTTTAACTTTTATATACTGCGAAAAAGGATCTTTATACTCGCCAAGCTTGTCTTCATCAGAATATTTATGCGGATTATATTTCTCATCTCGCCAATAGCAGTACTCACAACCCCAGGCACAACCGACATACGGATAAGCTGAATATTTGGTCCAGAACCACCCGTCAGGATTTTTCTGAGTATTTAAAATGTGTTTAGTTGTATGAAAATCATATTTCATTTTTGATAATCTTTACGATAATGAACTCGAGTTTTATATTTATACTCATCAATACCCAGAAGATCCATAACTCGAATAGGTTCTTTTTTTACTAAATTTCTACAAGCTCTATATGCTATCCAGTAAGAATTTTTATCTCCTGAATCAACTAATTTATTTAAATAACCATAAACCATCTCAGGATCTATCCTAGCCCAATCACTTAGATTATTTCCAATAGAAGTTCTTGGATATGGATCACTTTCTTGAAATAGATGCGAAATAATTTTAAATGTAGTTTTCGGATCTTTTTTAAACCAATTATCAGCAACTGGTCTTATAGACTCACAAGCAAATCTTCTTAAGTTAGGATTATCTGATTTTACTAACTTGATGTAATACTTTTTCATTTCTTCAGGAAACTTTTTAAATAGCTTTCGTACAAAACCAGCCGAGTCCTCCCGCACTTCCCAACTATCTGACATTGCAGCTTTTTCCAGATAAGGTAATGCAACTCTATAATCCTTGAGACCACAAAAAGTAATTATAGACAAAGAGGTAGCACTTACATATCTATCATTAAACGAATCGAACAAAGCTTTTGCAGCAGATAAAGTATCAACCCCAACAGCTTCAAATTCTTCAAAAAGATACTTCGATAAAAACTTCACTACAGAATATCGGCCATAAGAGATCCTTCTTTTAGGAGGAATAATTGAATACATATGCTCACCGATTTTCTTTACTTCTTCCCCAGCCCTTTCAAACTCACTTTTCTTTAAGTATGGTATGAGTATTTCTATTGTTCTTTCTCGCACCTCCTGGTCAATTAGATTCATTAGAATAATTAATGACTTGCAGCTTGATTATATCAATTATTCTGAAACTACTTTAAGAACTATCTTCAAAAAACAAAACGTGGCATAATTACTTCATGAAAGAATTCTTATTCAAATATAAAAATCAATTAGCTTTTGTCCTAATTCTCTCACTAGCTTATCTGATCAGAACTTATCATCTCGACACACAAAATCTCTGGCGTGATGAGGCGTTTAGCGTAAATGCATCACTCGAGCCACTAACAAAACTGATAAGCATCTCTGTTAATGATACAAATCCACCGCTACACATGATCATTCTACATTTCTGGATTAAGGTATTTGGATCTGGAGAATATGCAGTAAGACTACTTTCGGTAGTTGCAGGAGTTGCAACAGTTTTCTTTGTTTTCAAAATTGGAGAAAAAATTTTCAACAATAAAACGCTCATTTACCTTGCAACAATTTTCGCCTCAGTAAATCCACTTCTAGTTATCTATTCACAAGAAGCAAGAAGCTATAGTTTACTCACAGCACTTTCAACTGCTTTAATTTACCTCACGTTGAAACTCGAAAAAAAATTTATTAACTATGTATTATTTTCACTAACAGCAGTTCTCGGTCTTTACACTCATAATATATTTCTAATAATTCTAATTGTAATTACTGCATATATTTTATTAAATGTAATAAGAAGTAAAGAACTCTCTATAAGTAAGGAGAAATTTCAAAAACTAATTGCTGCTTATTTGCTTATCGGTCTCCTTTATATTCCTTGGCTGATCGTTTTCGTAAAACAACTCGCAACAGTTGGAAGTGATGAGTTTTGGCTAAAATACGAGCCGATGAAAAATTTCAAAGACACAATGTATTGGATGTTTACAGGTCAATATTTTGAAACCGGAGGCTTCTTTAATTCCATTGCTGAAAAAAGTATTTTAATTTTGAGCTTTATTTTCCTGATAAAAGGTTTTTACAGAGAATTTAAGGAAATAGAAAAGAAAATCCCTCTTCTTACTTTCTTTATAGTTGGAATAATTATTACAGTTGCAACCTACTCACTTAAAACTCCGTTATTTTATATTCGGTATCTAGTCTTTTTGGCACCAGCAGTCATTCTGCTTGCAACAAAAGGAGTTTATTTCGAAAAAAAGAACAAACTAAAGTTTTTAGAAGTAGGCGTTTTCATAATACTCTTAATAATCACAGGCTTATTTACCTATAAAAATACTTTAAATTATGAATTTAAACCTGCGTATAAGGCTGCAGTTAACGACATAATCTACAACCCAGAAAGTACGCTCATACTTCATCCCCAAGCTTTGACAATACATAGTTATAAGTACTATTCACGCGGCTATCCAAGCTACATTTTTGATCCAAATAATGAGGTAAAATATTATGAAGGGCTTGCTGGATTAGATGACTCAAATTTTTTCCAGGGAGACTTAAATGATTATGATAAAATATGGGTCTTTACATTGGATGGTTATAGTAAGCACGAGAAATACTTAGAGGAAGCAGGATTTGAGAAATTACTCACCTGGAATGGAGAGAACGGACTAACTAGAGAATACTGGATTAGATCACAAGAAAAATCATTAGCATATAAATAAATGGATAAAATACACATTTGCATTCCAACTTACAACGAAGCTGAAAATATTAAAGAATTGCTTAATTCTTTAGAAAAGAAACTAGCCAAACTTAGCGAATATGAATTTGATATCCTAGTAATCGACGATAATTCGCCCGACGGTACTGCTGGAGAAGTTAAAGACTTCAAAGAGAGTTCTCAATTAAAAATAACAATAATCGAAAACCAAGGTAAAGGCGGACTAGGAAAAGCATATCTCAAAGGTTTCAGATATGCACTTGAAGATAACACATCTGCAGTTGTGATGATGGATGCGGATCTTTCACACAATCCTTCTCATCTACCAAGCATGATTTCAGAATTAATTAAATATGATTTTGTTGTGGGTTCAAGGTATGTGAAAGATGGAGGTGTACAAAACTGGGACAAAATTAGAAAGCTAATAAGCAAATACGGGAATTTATACTCTAAATTTATATTAGGAGTTAATATAAGTGATTTAACAGGTGGATATAATTGCTATAAAAAGGAGGTACTCGAATCAATAAACTTAGATAAAATCAAATCAAACGGATATTCTTTTCAAATTGAGCTCAAATACAAGTCCATTAAAAATGGTTTCAAAGGAACTGAAGTGCCCATAATGTTTAGAGACCGTAGATTTGGGAAATCAAAATTTAGTGGAGGAATAATCTTCGAAGCGATCTTCACTCCTTGGAAATTGAAATTTGGATTAATGTAAAAAAAACCACTACTCTTCTTGATTCCTCCCAGCGGGTTCAGAGTTCCATCTCTGAACCAAGTTGATTAGAACTTTTTGGGTTCAAACGCACCCGCCTGTCATGCGACAGGGGGCAGGGAGATTTCCTGTCTGCCCTGCCTACCGCAGGCAGGCGACAGGTAGAGAACCCGCGTTTGATAATCTTTGAAGCAATCTTTACGCCTTGGAAGCTAAAATTCGGATTGATGTAAACAAAATCACTACTCTTCTTGATTCTTGATTCCTGAATCATTATTCTTTGCTGCCTCACCATCCCCAATCTTCTTCGTAACATAATATTCCAAATATCTACCAAAAAGCAGCCTCGTATGAGCTTCTATACCTGGAATCAAACTCAAAACAAAACTAGTATAAGGAAGTGCAAGCCACTCAACTAACCTGACAAATTTACGCCACCAGGGATTATACTTCGGTCGAGGCTTTAGATAAAAATCAAGCAGGACGACGATAACCATGAAAATTAGAGTTATCCTAATAATTGCAGAAGAAACGCCTGGAAGCCGAACTCCTAGTACAGAGCGTCTAAAAGCGGGGTTGATAAGCGGCGGAACGTTACCACCGACCAAAATAACAAAAGACCCTGTAATACCTATTACATGATCAAATAAAACATGAATTGCCTTATACTTTACTTTGAGAGAAAATTTATTCCAGTTTTTCACTAATGTTTTAATAACCCAGCCATCATCAGAAACCCCCCAGGCCCATCTTCTTTCCTGTTTATAATTGTTCTTTATCGTTTCAACATGAGACATCCCCTCTGCTGCATCGGACATAATCTTTATGTATAGAGGTACGGTTTCAACTTTATTCTGAAATTTGAAAAGAGCTTTGGAAAATAAATGATAATCTTCTGGCGTCACCCATGGCGTCCAATAACCGATTTGATCAATCATCCAGAAAGAAGTTGTATAAGTTGAAAAGGGAAAAAGTTTATCAGTTCTTACAAGTCTCGCAACATTATAAATTGTTGACATTGAGTTCTTCACCCTAGCGTAAAATGGAAGCCTCCAAATATTATTGTAAAAAACCATTGCACCGTTGTAGAACTTGTATTCTGCATCAGGGATGGTTAAATAAAGATATGTAACATACTCAAAGTAATTATCAGGCAGCTTGGAATCCGCATCGCAACTAGTTACAGTAACTTTCTTCAAATCCCAGCCAAGCTCATTGATCTTTTCTACTGCAGCCTGCCCTGCCCAGGCCATATTTGATGATTTCCCTACAAGCTCGCCTTCGCCTAGAACATGATTTGTTATCCAGATATTATTGAAATACTTTTCGTATTCTTTTTTCAATCTCCTAGACTTAGGAACACCTTCTGGGTCAGAGGCTTCTGCGCCTAGAACAATGTTCATCTGCTTTGTAGGGAATGTCTGTTTCTTAAGAAGCTCGAGAGTTTCTTTAAGGATAGAATAAGGCTCCTTTGCGTGGGGAATCATGATTACATGCTGGATCTCATCTTGTGAAATTATCTCTCTACTCTTCAAATCTTCTAGATGTTCAACTTCTTCCTTTAAAAAAGAAACCGTTTTAGATTTCTCTCTGTTAAATAACAACTTCTGGAAAAACGTAGGAAGCTTAATCACATTAAAAAGAATGCTATCTGGATAGCGAAGATTTTGAGGAACCTCATCCGATTCTTGTGCGTCTTCCCAGGTAGATTTCTCCACATAAGAGATTTGAGTCCTAATCTTTTCTATCTCATGGTCGATATTTCTAAGTCCATCAAGTTTCTCCATCCAGTTAATCTGCTGTGTTTCTCTAAGCCGTATAAGAGAAATTGCAAACTGAACCGCCAAAGCGGCTGACCTATATAGAAAATAAATATTCAGAGTCAGTACAAAATATGCTGCAATTTCTGGCACTATAAAACTTATTACAACCGGAAAACATATGATAGCAATCCCTGTGAGCGTGGGGATTTTCTCATAAAATTTATCTGCACGTGTTATAACTCTCTTTTGTCCCAATTTTCTTTATATTAACTTCCTGATTATAACTTTGAATCAATTAATTGTAAAAATTTTAGTTTAGAGAGGAAAGATAAACTAGTGGCGATTGACCTGAGTCTTTTATCTCTTGTGCCAGTTCTACACCAACATATCTCCAGTGCCATTTCTCATTGTAGATATCACCAAAAGTGCCATCATAAGATTGAACGAATCCAAATCTGTATGCATTCCTAGATAACCACTCATAGAGCATAGTAGTCTGGCCCTGACTTGGAAGTCGATAATTGGTTTCTTCATTTACAACATCTACCGCAAGTCCTAGCTGATGCTCACTATAACCAGACAAGGCTGCTTTACGGGCAGCTACATTTTCTCCCTCTGTAGCTGAGATGTATCTATAGGTATAAGTCTGCTGCTGAAAGGGCCTGAAACCAGAGGTTATATAAATATTGATTCCAACTGATTTGAGCTCATCCCGCATTGATTTCAGCTGCTGTGCAGCTTCTTCCCTCAGATATGGATTATTGAAAGTATTCAATCCTAACTCAGAGAGTGCCACAAGATCAGCTGGATAATATGATGCTGGAAGCCTCTTCTTTTGATCGACGACAACAGAAGGATCTTCTGGATTCAAAACCAATACAGAATCGATTTCAGGTTCTATAAAGTCTAGATTTATACTTTGATCGTGGAGTAGAACTTTCTCGGCTAATACGCTAATTACTGAGTTATTTCCAGCAGAATCACTAAAAGTTAAATCAAACTCATTTCCTCCCACCTCAGTTAATGGCAATACTAATTCTGCATATCTTTCATATTTTTTTGATGAGTCAATTTTATAAACCTGAAGATCGTCTGGAAATAATACATCCTCGTTGTAATATATTGAAACCACAGCGTGGTTCAGATAGTTTTCTTTATCTGATAAAACTAATTTAACCTGAGGAGCAACAGAATCTTTAATTTTCCCAACCGTTGATTCTGACAAAATAACTCCACCTCTTTTCTGCAAACCATAATGAAACAAAATCTCCTTGCCCCCAACTTCCTTGACGACTGAATATACAACCAAATTAGAAAAGAAAAAAACAACAAAGCCTACTACCAGGAAGCTGTTCTGGACTATCCACTGAATTCCTTTTTTTATATTTTTTTTAGACAGCAGCCAATATTTCATTTTGCTATAATAATTTATTCTACCAAGAAATTTTAAATATTAGACTTTTTAAATGCAAAACAAACGTCGTTCTCCATTATTTATCATCGGCATTATAATTGTTTTCTTTATTATTTGTATATGCTGCTTTGGCGCAATGTTCATGTTTCTCTCTTGGTCAGCTAGTTTAGGACTTTCGTCAGGTGACAATGTACTACAAAGCGGTAATACAAATGAGCAGATTGCAGTAATAACAATAAATGGAATGATCACAAGTACACCTCCTGCAGCTGGTTTATGGGGAACTATTGAGAAAGACATGGTTAGTGAGGTAATTGATAAATTAGACAGGGCGGAGAGAGATTCAAATGTAAAAGCAATTATTCTTGATATAAATTCACCAGGAGGAGAGGTTTATGGATCAGAATTAATCACCAAGAAGGTTAAAGGTGTAATTGAGTCAGGAAAACCTATAATTACACTAATGAGAGATATGGCAGCATCCGGAGGATACTATATTGCAGCTCCCACAAACAGAATTATTGCATCAAACAGTACAATAACCGGAAGCATTGGCGTGGTTTTTCAAACAGTAGATTATGAAGGGTTATATGAAAAACTCGGAATTAAAACTTATACTATAACTAACTCTGAAGGAGATCTGAAAGTTATACAAGGAGATCTAGGAGATGAGAACAGCGAAGGATATAAAGTACTTGAAAGCATCGCAGATGATACCTATGACCAGTTTGTAGATACAGTAGTGGAAGGTAGAGGAATGACAAGAGAAGAAGTGATAAAAATTGCAGACGGAAGAATATATAGCGGTACTAGAGCCCAGGAACTAGGTTTAGTAGATACGCTTGGATATTTCGAAGAAGCAGTCGAAGCTGCTATGGAGGAAGCAGATCTTTCTGACCCTCAGGTTGTTAAGTATGTTAAATCTGATTCATATCTTTCGTCTTTTAATGTTAAATTGGGAATTATCTTCGAATCCATAGAGGGGAAGCTAAGTCCTGGACAGGGACAAGGTGAACTAAAAATTATGTACCTTATGCCGTTATAGGCTGATATGAAAATTACTGGTTTATCAGCACAGAAAAAATCCAAAGGGGTAAATGTTTCTATAGATGGAGAATATGCATTCTCAATCAAACACTCAAACACCATCACAGAAAAAGGACTTTACAAGGATAAACAAATTGATGAACAAGAAATAATTGATATCCTTATCACAGATGTTGGAAATATCTTCAAAGAACGAACTATAGTCCTTATCTCAAAAAGACTGAGAAGTGAGTTTGAAATCAAAAGATATCTTTCCAAAGGACTGGCAAAATATTTTTCTAAATACTCACACTACTTTGGCGAAAATTCTGATAACTATAAAAATAAGCTTATAGAAGAGGTTATCGATTACTTAAAAAACAAAAATTACATAGATGACAATAAATTCGCAAAATTCTGGATAGAAAACCGCATCATATCAAACAAAAGAAGTTTAAATTCAATTAGGTCTGAGCTATTTCAGAAGGGAGTCCAAAACGATATTATTAATAAACTTATAGATAATATTGATAGCCAAGTAGAATTGGAAACGTGTAAAAAGATAGCTGAAAAAAAATGGCAAAAAATCAATGAACCTGATGAATTTAAAAAAAAGCAGAAGCTTTTCACATATCTGTCATCAAAAGGTTTTAGCTGGGATACAATCCAAGAATCTATTAGACATCTCTGCATAACATAACTGATCTATGTTATAATTTCATGCATTTTCTAAGAAAAACGATTGCATTATACTATTAAATAGTGTATAAATAGTCGTTTTTAGTTAAATAATTATTAATTTGTTTTAATGGCATCTATCGGTGAAAACGTAAAAGCAGCTAGAGAAGAAGCAAAATTATCACAACTACAAGTAGCAGTAGCTCTCGGAGTTTCTGACAAAACAATAAGTGGATACGAATCAAATAGAATCAGTCCACCTATAGATAAATTAATTAAACTATCTGAATTGCTTAAAAAACCTGTATCTTTCTTTATTGGAGCAGATCCTAGAACATATAAAGTTGCTTCAAGACTAAGAGCAGTAGAGATAATGCTTCGAGATATCAGAAGAGAACTTCGTGAGATCAAAGCTCTTGCTCAAAGTATAAATCTCGATGTTTAAGTTGAATATAAAGCTCATTTGAGATAAAATCTACATACGTTTTTGGTAAAAATAAAGAAATGAAACTAGCCAAAAGTGTGTAAACTAGTAAAAATTATTAAGAAGTTATAAATGAATACCAACATCCTAAAAAAAGTAGAAACAAAACAAATCAAAAATGACATTCCACCGTTTGAGCCCGGAGATACAATCGCAGTGCACACAATCATCCGAGAAGGTGATAAGAAAAGAGTTCAGGTATTCAAAGGGATCGTCCTAACAATAAAAGGCTCTGGTACAAGAAAAACATTTACTGTAAGAAAGATTAGTTTCGGTGTTGGAGTCGAAAAGATTTTCCCACTGCATTCACCAAACATCGAAAAAATAGAACTTCTCAAAAAAGGTAAAGTCAGAAGAGCAAAACTTTATTATATGAGAGATAGAATCGGTAAAAAGGCGCTTAAGATAAAGGCAGGAACGCTTTCGAAAAAGGATCAGAAAAGAATCGAGGAGCTCGAGAACTTAGGAGTAATTGAAGGTAACGATGAGCAAGCAGAAGCTGAAGTTCAAAAAACAGAGAAAAAAGCTGATGCCGAAAAGAAAGATTAATTATCTTACTCTCAGCGAACTAGAGATCTCTTTATTTTCCAGAGGTGTAACCCAGGTTGTAGGTATAGATGAAGTAGGCCGTGGCTGCATGGCAGGCCCTATGGTCATTACTGGCTATGTTCTAGAACCTAATCAAAAGATCCTCGATGGTATAAACGATTCCAAAAAACTCTCCAAAAGAAAACGCGAGGAACTCTCCCCTATTCTTTCAAAACAGAAGCACTTGACTGTTGAAATATCACCAGAAGAGATTGATAAAAAAGGCCTAACAACAGGTTTTAAAAAGGCAGTATCTGAAATTTATGAAATGTTTAACACCCAAACAACAGCATTTTTAGTTGATGGGAATACAAACTTTTCAGAATATAAAAATATTTTCAGTGTAATAAATGGTGATGCTACTATCTATTCAATTGCTTCAAGCTCAATAATCGCAAAAGTTTATAGAGACAACCTCATGGCTAAATATGCTTTAGAATATCCGGAATATGGCTTTGCATCACACGTAGGTTATTGCACCAAACAACATATAAAAGCAGTTGAAAAACATGGAGTTTTGCCAATACATAGGAAAAGTTATGGGCCAATTAGGAAGTTGATAATTAAGAATTGATAGTTGAAAGTTAATAGTTGAGAGTTGATAATGGATAATAGATAATTGATAGTTGAAAGTTGAGAGTTGAGAGTTGAGAAAGGAAATTTGATAGTAGTTAAAAACAGTGAGTCACTCCAAAGGGTTGACTCTGAATTTTAATGGTGCACTTCGACTACGCTCAGTGCACTCAATTTGATTATCACTCGTAAACTCGAGAATCAAATTGGTGAGTCGGCGGGGACTCGAACCCCGAACCATCAGCTTAAAAGGCTGTTGCTCTACCATTGAGCTACCGACCCAACTACTAGATTCAGCATCTCGTAAATAAAATGCAACGAGATGCGAATTTTGTGTTGTCCCGTATACGACACCGAGTTAATTCGAGGTGGAGTTGTACGGGACTAATTATAATGCAAAAGTCTTCTGATGTCCTGAGCTTGCCTGTAGTGAGCTCTATCGAACTATCGAAGGACATCAGTTTATTTCAAATATCTTCCAAATACACAATTTTTTTTACTTGTGAATTTGACCCCATAATTATACCAATAAAGTCAATTTGCCAAAAGGTTTCCGGCGTTTTTTTCCTAAAAAACCATTCTTTTGCAGAATTCTCTATGAATGACTTTTTCTTCTCTGTTACACTATCCTCTATGGGCTGCCAGTCTTCATTTGCACGTGTTTTTACTTCAATGAATCTAATAGAATCATCTTTCTGAGCAATAATGTCTATCTCTCCTCCACGAATTTTGAAGTTCCTATCTAGTATCTTGAATCCTTTCTCTAACAGGAATTCTACAGCTTTATTCTCTCCATCTTTTCCGAAACCAACTTTTGACATTAATATAAAACATAATGAATAATACTATATAACATATTTTCCTACTTAAATAACAATATTCTCTTCATGCCCGACTTAAATAAAATCCTCAAAACAAAAACAGCCTTCATATTCGATATGGATGGAACAATTTTGGATATGGAAAACTTGAATTATTCTGGTTATAAGGAAACTGTAAAGGAATTTTTCAATCTGGAATTAGATAACTCCAAATATCAACAATACTTTTCAGGATCTAGAACTGCCAGGGGCTTTAAAGATTTTCTACAAAGCAACAATATAACTGATTATAATGTTGATAAATTGATAAAAGCGTTTAGAGAGATAAAGCGTACCAACCTGATAAATAAACCAGAATCTGTGACAAAATTAAAACCAGGCATAATTGATTATTTAGAAAAATTGAAACAATCTAATAAAAAAATAGCATTGGCTACTTCTACAGTGAAAGAATTCGTGGATATAATTCTGAATTATTATGACTTAGTAAAATTTTTTGACGTTATCCTAACTGCCGAAGATGTAACCAAAGGAAAACCAGATCCTCAAATATACAACATTGCAGTTTTTAAACTAGATGTTAATAAAGAAGAATCAGTAGTTTTCGAAGACTCAAAAAACGGTATTCTCTCAGCTAAAAAAGCAAAAATATTCTGTGTAGGCATTCATACCAAAGGACTAAACGATCGATATGCAAACAAAGCCGATACAGTAATTTCAGATTATCGCCATATTTGTTGAATTAATAGCTAAAAGCTAACTACTAAAAGCTACTTAACTAAAAACTATTGACCACGCTGATATAATCAACCATGTCAGTAGAATCCAGTGAACAACTCACTTACACAATAGACACAGCTGTTGCTGATGCAATGATATACGGATACGCACCATTTTTTGATATAGATCGAAATGAGGGCGAATTACCTAAGCCAGATGAAGATCTATCTTTATATACCGACAGAATGACCTCTTCTAAATGTGCAGAAACCTGTGCAAGATCTGCCTATTTCTTATGGTCGAAATATCCTGGCTTATTTCCACGAACATTTTTGATGCAATCCTTTCTTATCTCTGAAAATCTAGGACTAATAAAAGATGAAGATACTCTTTTTACAAGGAGTTTCTTTCGCCACTATGTCTGGGGTGCACAGGCAATAGATGGGAGGTTCTTTTTTGGTTCGCCAAATAATGCAAAACTAGATTTCATCAGAGCAGGTAATCAAAACCCACTAACTACAGTCCATGAAGGTCAAAATCTTCCGGAAGCTTTGGGAAAACTTGAAGTCTATGAAGGAAGTTATTGGCCAGATGAAAAATTTATTGAAGAAATAATGCAACAAGAAAGGCTTCTTCCCCGTTTATTTGCTATTGAACCGCATATTTTCACAAGCAGATCTCTCAGATTGAATACAGAAGACTTTGCAACCCTTAGCCCTCATATTCCAAAAGGTAAAAAGTTCTTATTTGTGCCAGATTGTGTTACAGCTTCGATAATAATCTCTCAAGGTAAACCTGGGCAGATATGCTATAGCCTAGACGAAGTACCATATCACATACTTACTTCTAATCTAGGAGAATAAATTGAACATACTGTTACATACTAACAGCTAATAGCTAACAGCCAAAAAGCCAATAGCTAATCAACTACTTACGCGAAATCTTTCCCTTGAAATACATATCCTTTTCCGTGAATTGTCTTTATTTCTCCATCGAGATTCAGCTTATCAAGCTTCAATCTGATTCTAAAAATAATCTGATCAATCGCCCATGGAGAATATTTCTGATCAACTTTGGTTCCCCAGACTACAAATCCTAGTTCTTCTTTTGTAACTATTTCGCCTTCATTTTCTAAAAAAGTTTTGAGAACTTTGATCTCTGTTTTGGAAAACTGCTGGATATTACTGAAGATAATCTGACCATCCTCATTGAGCATAATATTCTCTTTTGGGGTTAGATCCAGAATAAATTTCTCAAGAACTGGGATCGAAATCTTTCCCTTCTGAACAAAACCAAGATCTCTATAAATCCTAATTATCTCCTCTTCACTATCAGAAAGTTCTACTTTATTTACAACTTTTCTAAATATCTGAAGGGTTTTATCACCAAAGCTTTTAACCAGCCTCCTCGCATAGTTCTCAAAAGAATCATAATTACCTGTTATTTCACTTTTATAAAGTCTTTTATAAAGTTCATAATGTCCACTGGATTGTTTATAGATTTCAGCGAGTTTGGACTTTTTCTTTATCTCTCCATATTTCTTTTTACACATATTCTCCAGATATTCCTTCTCCTGATCCTCTTCCAGCCCCATTATTATTGTATTTTCAAAAAATGAAGAACTTGGTTCCAACTCTGACTGTAAATCAAGGAATACTTTGGCGTCCTCAAGCAGGTATATGAAATGAATATCATGGTACTTTTTGAGTAACTGATCGAAAGTATCAACTATTTTGGCAGGCTTTTTAAGTTTGTCTATTTCCTCTATAAGAAAAACAACACTATTTCCACCTTCTAGAAGTTTAAGAAACTCATCTTTATCATGGACATTTAGGCCTAAATAGTCCAACATCCCCTTTTCGTCATCCTCTTCGCACATTCTCTCCATAAGCCTTACACTGAGTTTTCTAACGATAGTGTTGTTACTTGTAGCTTTTTGAAATCGTTCATTTATATCCTTATCTACAACCAACTTCGAAACTAAATCGTATAAACCATCATCTTTAAAACCTAAAATGGTTGTACTTTCTCCAAAATTTACAGAATCTATAAGTTGTTTTAGTAAGCCTCTCATTTATTTTGTAATTAAAAAGTAAGAATTTAGTAATAATATTAAAAGATATGTATGAATTATATAACTTTTTTATCATTATTATCAAGTCGAAAATTTGGAAATATTAGATAATTTGCCATATTCAAGAATAGTTCTTTAACAATATTAATTTCAGCCATACCCCCACAAGAGGTAATTATCAATTAAAAATTGACAATTATTAATTGCCTCCGGCGGGGTGTGTGCTGAAATTAAGCACGATCTAGGACACCAGTTTGTACTCAAAGTAAAAACTAAAACATTACCTAGATCTGTAAAATAAAGGAGATCAAATCAATGATACTACGGTACAATGTAGTAAGAGATGCGTCAACGACACCTGATGCATTAGCAAGGTTTCTCCAAGAGAGAAATCTCCACTGGAGAAACCCGACCCATCGGGTCCCCATCGCGATAGCCCTCAAAGGATTGGCTGCAATGTGGGGCATAGTAACCTATATCATGGAAGCAGAGGGATGGGATCCTTCGCAAGCACCAAAACCTGGTGAACCAGTCCATGATCCTACCGATGAAGTATTTCAACTGGCAATGGAAAAGGTTGCCTCACTCTCGCTTCGCCACGAGGAACGGCTTGCATTACGCGCGATTCTCACCGCCAGCAGCCTTGCTCAACTGCCGCTGCGCCCGTTTTCAGGGAAAATTCCGGGCGGGGAGGCAACTCTCGATGCATGGTCCGCAATGAGCTGGGCAGGATTGCCACCTTTCGGAGAATCGACAAACGCCGTAGAACAAGCCGAGGTCGCGGCGTGGGCAAGATATTTCATCGATACCTACAGCAACCCGTTCACATAGTCCTGGCTATTTAGAGCCATCACTACCTATCAAACATCCAAAATCAACAGAAGAACAAGGAGCAATAAAGCACATGAACACCTGGCAAGTAGAGATAGTAGAGCGAGTCCAAGCAGTTCTGGACGAAGTTGGCGCAGAAAACGCAATCGTGACACCAAAAGTCTGCGACTGCGAAGGATGCGCAGAACACCCCGGGAAAGAAACCCTCTGGATCACCATCACCGGCGTGGGCCTCAAGGGGCAGGATCTGAATGATACGTTCCCGACCCCACTCCCATTCGACCATTACAACACCGAGGAGCAGCTTGCCTACATGATGGCGCTGATCCGTCATGGTATCGTCGAAGGACATGAGGTCCCACTTCCTCCGGAAGTGTTGGCACTCAAACCCTGGCGGGAAACAACCATCATCATGTTCAGCATCGCGCCTGATCCGCAAATCACGCGGTTACTCGCACTGATGCAAATGGCCCGCCGATTCAGTAACGACGACGATCTCCTTTAACCGATGGATGCACCGTAAGGCGCTCCACTAGACAGAAACGGAGAGGTGTCAGCTTCACCTCGATATCGCCACAGGCGATTCGACCCGACACCTCTCCCGACTGATTATAACAACAACCAAATACTAAGTAATCATAATTTATTTATTAACGAGAGATAATGACAATGTTTCTAATAAAACTAAAAGAAAAAATCTTCGAAGACAAAAACAACCGAAGAGAGATTGCACGGATCTCTCGATTAGCAAACTTTTTGGCCGAAGAAGCTGATGAATTCACAATTCATAAAGCAATGACCGACCCCTTAGAACTAGGGACAGATTTAGCACCATTCTTTGCATTATGTACTGGAATAGAACTACTTGTAGAATTCAACGTTATAAAAAATTATTTTGATTCATTACTACTTTTCGCGGGCACAGAATTTGAAGATGCACATCTAGCAGCAAGTGTACTACCAAGTAAACTAAGCGGAGGATCTATTTCAGATAAAATAATACTCAAACTGATAAGACGAAACAAATGGTCAAGCTGGGCAGCAGGTTATGCCAAATTCGAGAATCAATTTGATAAAAAACAAGAGTTGCAACCATTTTCATTAAATCAATTGTCTCCAAACTATCAAAAGGAATTATTTCGAGATTGTTTACAACTCGTAATGGTCGCTAGAAAGGTATTAGAAATCATCTCAGAAGACGACAATTTTGTCCTAAACCAAGAGAATGTAGAATACTCCGAAGTTTAAGGTGAGTAAATTTATCCAAGCTCAGAACAAACTTACTCAGTGTTATATTAGCTCATGATTTACGGCTTAAAGCTTACAGCTCTCCTAACAACCTAATCACCTACTAACTCATACCTCACTACTCACCTGCCCGCAATGCTACGCATAGCGTTGCAGGCGGGCAACCCAAAGCTCACTGCTTATGGCTTACAGCTTAAAGCTTATAGCTCAACACTCCAAAACGTAGTACAATAAACCACTATTCTTAAATCATGAATCCTAAATCTTAAATCTTTTTCTAAATGGAATTAATCGTCGATCTCCACTTACACTCCCACTACTCCCGCGCAACCAGTCCTGATATGAATATTGCTTCTATGTATAAATGGGGGAAAATAAAAGGAATTAATGTAATAGGAACTGGCGATTTCACACATCCCGAGTGGTATAAAGAACTTAGAGAAAAACTCGAACCTGCTGAACCAGGTCTTTTCAAATTGAAGGAGGAATACGCTAAAGAACAAGACAAAGAGATTCCCGAAAGTTGCAAAAATAATTTGATAAGATTTATCCTCACAGTTGAAATCAGCAACATTTACAAAAAGTATGATGTAGTGAGGAAACTTCATAACGTAGTTATAGCACCAGACTTTGAAACTGTTTCTGAAATAAATACAAGACTTGGAAAAATCGGAAATATCAAATCAGATGGAAGACCTATTCTAGGCATGGATAGTAAAGATTTATTGAAAATCGCTTACGAATCATCCCCTGATGCTTATTTCATACCCGCTCATATTTGGACCCCTTGGTTTGCCATGTTTGGCTCTAAATCAGGGTTCGATACTATAAAAGAAGCCTTTGAAGAAGAGACTGAAAAAATCACAGCAGTAGAAACAGGACTATCTTCTGACCCTTTCATGAATTGGAGACTCTCACAGCTAGATGGAATTACTCTTGTTTCTCATTCCGATGCACACTCAGCCAGGAAACTTGCTCGAGAAGCGAATATCCTAGATTGTGAATTAAGTTACTACGAGATAATTGATGCTATTAAAAAGAATGATAGAAGATTTGTAGGGACAATTGAATTCTTCCCAGAAGAAGGTAAATATCATCTAGATGGACACAGAGCGTGTAACGTTAGTTTCATGCCGAGCGAAACAAAAAAACATAATGGTATCTGTCCTAAATGTGGTAAACCACTAGTAATTGGAGTTCAGAATAGAGTTGACTCACTCGCAGATAGGCCAGAAGATTATAAGCCAAAGATACATAAAAAAGTAGAATATATCATCCCTCTCACTGAAATAATTGCTGAACTTAAGGGACTCAAAAGTGACCAATCAAAAAAAGTTGTAGAAGAGTACGAGAGAGCTTATAGCATCTTAGGTTCTGAATTTGATATTTTGAGAAAAATAAAAGTAAATGAAATCAGTTCGCAAGGTTTTGAAGAATTAGCGACATCGATAGAAAAACTTCGAAATAGAGATGTTTATGTAAAAGGCGGCTATGATGGCGTCTATGGCATCGTTAAAGTCTATGGTAATGAGTCTGAAAAAAGAAAAACCACTGGTCAAATGAGCATGATTTAAATATCTTACTCAAACTATCTATGCTAGATGAACTAAATCCACTCCAAAAAGAAGCTGTGATGCACATCAATGGACCATTGATAATAAACGCAGGTCCAGGAACTGGAAAAACAAAAACTCTTGTATCAAAAATATATTTCCTTATAAAACAGGTTGGAACTAATCCAAAAGATATTGTAGCTATAACTTTTACAGTAAAAGCTGCAAAGGAGTTGCAAAATCGACTTGAAAAATTATTGTCAAACCAAGAATCATCACCAGATATAAACACCTTCCACGCACATGCATATTCTCTTATTCAAAAAAAAGTAAAAGAAAAAAATATCATTTCTGACATAGAGAGATTTAGAATTATTAATGATACAAAAAATAATTTTTCCGAACTGAAAGGTTTACCGACCAAAGAGATCGCACAAAAAATTTCACTTCAAAAATCTGGAGACAGCAACACTAACTTACCCGAAGAACTTCTTAATACTTATGAAAAAGTTCTCGCTGAAAATGACTTTATCGATTACGACGACCTCATTCTAAAAGCCAACAAGCTAATAGCCAACAAACTAGCATTCATCCCCAAATTCATCCTCGTTGACGAATTCCAGGACACAAATAAAGCTCAATATGAATTCCTCAAGAATCTAATTGGCTATGGACAAAACATTACCGTTATCGGTGATCCACTACAATCAATTTATTCATTCCGAGGTGCGACTCCTAAAGCATTTTCTAATTTCAAAAAAGATTTTAGAGAATATAGAGAAATTATACTAAAGGAAAATTACAGATCTACGCAAAAAATTTTAGATGCCAGTTATTCACTTTTTCCTGAATCAAAACCAATAGAATCAAAAGTTAATTTTGCAAAGATAAAAAAACCTAAGTTAGTAATTACTCAAAATGAATTCACAGAAGCTGATTGGATACTCAAAGAAATATCTCAGTCTATTGGTGGCATCGATTTAAATCAAGCTTCTGATGTTAATGGAAAAACTACCGAGGAAAATAAAACGATGTTTTCTGATTTTGCGGTTCTTTATAGAACTCATGGGTTGAATAGAATCCTTGAACAGAAATTTATAGATTCAGGAATTCCTTACCAACTCGTAGGAGGTGAGTCATTATATGAGAAGAAATGTATAAGATTTCTTACAAATCTCATAAAGCTAACACAAGATTTCGATAATATTACATTTGCACAAGTAGCAAAATCGTCAGTCGTAAAACTTTCAAAAGCTACAGTAGAAAAGATTCAGACATTAAATTCTGAACATTTAGGAACTCTCAAGTTTCTAGAAATCCTTGTCAAAAACAAACAATTCTCTAAAGGCGAAACTAATAAGCTAACTAACCTAATCACCTTAATCAATACAATTCAAAACCCGCATAAAAAGCTCGATACGAAAATCCAAGAAGTTGTGGAGACTGCGAAACTTGAAGAGCTTTATCCAAAACAGATTCGTTATTTAAATGAATTTCTATCAACTATAGCGAAATATAATAAGCTCAAAAGTGAGAAACAAATACCTGTATTTTTAGCCGATATTGAAAAGCTAGAAGAAACTGATTTTTATGATAGCTCAGCGGACAAAGTAACACTCCTTACGATACATTCATCAAAAGGACTTGAGTTTCAAAAAGTTTTCATAATAGGTCTTGAAGACGGTCTTATTCCTCATATAAAAAATAAGACAAATTTCGAAGAAGAAAAAAGATTACTATTTGTAGCCATGACTCGGGCAAAAGAAAACCTAACTTTGGTCAGAACGTTAAATAGAAATAGAGAAAAAACAACTGAATCCGAATTTGAAAAGTATCTAACTGAAAAATCTTTAGAAAAAATAAAAGATCCACAAATTAAAAAAATCCAAAAGAGAAAAGAGATCCAGAAGCAGAAAAAAAGCCAGATGGAACTATTCTAAATTTAAATTGGCTTCCTAGCTACTACAAAAGCTGCTGGATTTGATATTCTACTACCATCATCTCCCGCTCTACGCGTTTCAACGGAACACTCACCTAACTCCAATACATCCCAATCTTCATAATAAGCTCGCAGTTCTTCAGTAGTTGTATAGCACAATCCTGACTTGGCAGAAACTACAACTGGATGAGAAAAATTTGATACTACATTTATTCCACCAGGAACTGTATGCGCTCGCATCAATCCCACCACTGCATCTACATCACATCAATCAAGAAACTGCAATGCATAAGTAGCAATCATATTACCATGGTTTGTATAAGGGTAAGTTCTAATGTCTCCAGTTATTCCGCACACCGAACCACTTTTTGTTACAAAATCTCTGAGCATTTGTAATGCGACATCTGACTCCTCAACAACTGTAACCTCACAATCACAAGTATTTGCCAGATAGCAAGCATTCTGACCGTACCCACCTGCGAGATCGAGCACATCACTTCCTCTAATAATATGTCTTGCAGCAGCCACTACCTCAGGGCGTGGCTCCATACCAAACACCTTGCCTTTTTCTGTATAAATACTGTTAAACTCGGGAGGCATGTTCTTAATAATAAAAATCTACCCAACCGATTATATCTATAACACAGTATGAAATCCATTCCCATTCTTAAGTACGTCAGAAGTTGTTCGTAGTAAGGAATCCCTCAACTCCAATGCATTATATGCTTGCAAAAACTCTATCCGCCCGCGTAGTTCAGGAAAACTTCCTACCAACTCCGATAGCCTCGGTGCAGCCCCTCCATACAATTGTCCCGAATTGATTATAACTCTCAAATCTCTTTCTGGTGCGTCACACAATATTTGAGAAATATCGAATAACAACTCTTCTAACCCTTCAGGATCCCAAGCTAATTCATGTCCTACGATCAATCTATTGATTCTCGGATCCTCGACAATCAACTGCACAGCAGGATCTAACTCATCAACGGGAGAAATTATCTCTATTTCTGACCACCTTCCAACCCTAGAACAAATGTCAATACTATCATCTTTACCAGCGATAACTGCATTCAAACCACTACCGAATTCACCCATTATTATATGATAAAAAATATACTGAGCCCATATGAGAGATGAAAAGGTAGAATAACCTTTACAACTTACGTGGCATATTCATGAAAACAAATTTAAGGAAAGATGTCAAATAGAATGACTATATATCGCCCCGTTGCTTATATATCAAAATTCATTAATAATTTTACTTCTTACAACGACCTTTAATATTCAATTCTATTTCGTCAATTTCAAAATCAACTTCAGGAAGAATCTTTTTCAGATCTTTTTCATCGATATGAATTGGAAAGACTTTATCACACTCCTTACAGATAAAATGTTGGTGTTTGTCGTCATTCAGTTCATATGACGAAACGCCCTTTCTTATCTTCACCTCCCTAAGGATCCCCTCTTCTACAAATTTATTAATATTCCTATAAACTGTTGCAGGGTCGATATCAGATAGTTTCTCTACTACCTCTGCCGGCGTCAGCAAATCATTTTGTTTAAACACTGATAGAATTTTCTCTCTTTTTTTACTTTTTCTCATACTAGGCTAATTTTACATCAGAGATAACTAGATTGGCAATTTACTTAAGTTTATAAGATACTGATAATAGAAAGTTAAATCACAATTATGTGCAAATCTCTTATTAGAATTAATCTAGCGATAATATCCATACTATTGGGTATTGTTGGGCTAACTGCACTCTCTCTAAGAATAAGTTTATTCAATTCCCAAACCTACAAGGAGCCCATAGAAAAACATGGATTTTATAGCTTAGTTACCGACCTAACTTCAAAAAACGTTTTCTCCAACGACGCAATAGAGGGCAACGCTCTTATCAATAAGCAGGAAGCCCAAGAACTATCAAAACTTTTCGCTTTATCAGTAATCGATAATGTTGACATCGAAGACATACTAAAAACAACAATTGAATCAAATTTGGATTATATTTTCACTTGGACTAATTCAAATGAAGACCTTTATATCTACTTTCCAAAAGAAAAACTGATGGAAGGTTTTGGCGAAGAAAACTTAGTAAATATTGTTTATTCTGGATTAAGTAGCATTCTCAATTTTGATACACTTCCGACATGCACCGAGGATCAAATCAAAGAACTTGAAAATCAAGAAACCATAGATATTTTTAACCTTGAATGTTTACCCGAAGATTTCAAGAAGGCAGTAGATCAAGAGATTCAAAATTTAGTAGATGAACTTGGATTCAACAACCTAATGGAGGAATTCCTCGAAGATCAAGGGTTAGAGTATCTTCATGAAAAAACTCCTGTAAGCGAAGTTATTGAAGGTTTAGTTGACGAAGAAAGTGTACCAACTACACTCGAAAAAATTGATACCGCTCAGAAGGTATTAAAAATTTCAAAAATTATCCCATGGATTTTAATCTGCCTCTCAATATTCTTTGGACTTTTGACAATATTCTTGGGCAAAAAGGAATTTAAACAATTCGTAAAGAGTTTTACCAAACTTACTTTTGTGGTTGGATTCATCACAGCCGCCGTTTCCCTTATATCTAAGATTCTACTTAGTTCTCTATTAGAAACTAGAATCCCCTGGGATAAGACCCCATGGGCTACAGCAGAATTTGACTTTGGAATAGCCCCGGCTCAGGTAACAGATGTTTTCCAGAACGTCTTAACGGGGATTATAGACAATATCTTCCACACACCAATTTTTCTAGCCTCTACCATTTGCGTTGTGTCTATTATCATCTACCTTGTAACTCGGCTAATTGACTATGTTGTCGGCATAAAACAAGTTTCCTTCCAAAGCGTCAAACAAACTATTGACCAGAATAGCAACACCAATAACCACAACCAAAATTAATATAAATCTAAAGCTAGCAACTAGGGTTCTATACTGAGGATCTTTAATTGATGAAAACTCTACTATCTTAACTTTATCAAATTTTAATTCAGATTCCCGATTCGCTATCATCATCTGTCCAATTACAAACCAGAAAATGAACATAATCATAACATTAAAATCAAATACTAAAGACCATAATATCAACCCTGCAAATAATATCAGGCGAAATAAATTCTTATCCTCGAATAATTTTGTATAGTTAATATTCTTTAGTTCTTTAAATAAGATATAACCAATCATAGCAAGAAAGATCAGTACTGGCACTAAGCCATAAGAAAAAATTATAGAAACTGGATGAATCCCACTATTTGAGAGTCCAGTTCCAATTAATAACTCCTTCACTCCTCCGATGTCAGTAAGTGTTTTCCAATTCTCTATAGCATCAGCGAAAAATTCTTTGACATAGCCTGGTATTATAAAACCTAGAGTGCTTATCACAACAAAAAGAGAAACAATAATTCCTAGAATAACTCCCCAAACTTCGGAAAAAATTCTTACTATATCGCTCTTCAATCTGCCAGTCAGGGATTTGTTAACTCGTTTGTTTAATTCTTTAAAGTATCCCAACAAATTAAATTTTCTTTTATACAAAAAATATGTCAAAAAAATAATTGTAAACAATAGATAAGACAGGGTTATCTGTATTACAGGCACTTTATAGAAAGAGAAATAAGCCCTTGCTTCTAATTCACTCCTAAAAACAGTAATCATGTCAGAATAAAAGTAGATCGATAGCAAAAGTAGAAGTATAGAAGTAACCCTTTCCGTAATCCTCACCTTTTTATTATAAAGCCTCAAAAGGTATGCAGGAGCAAGTACAGCAATTATGAAGTTAATATAAACTGTAGAGATATCTACTTCAAAAATTTCGAAGTTATTCACCAAGATATAAATAATTCCACCAATAATTAATCCAATGTCAAAAAACCTTTGTAGAAATTTTTCACCAGCTTTATTTGAGAAATTCAATGCAAAAAGATATGCACTCATAACAGAAGAAAGAATGGTAATAGCAGCAATTGCCCAAGTACCATATTTCCCGAAGGTGTCGATTTCGGTACCTCCAGACAGCATCAAAGACATTATTACAACAGGAGGAATAACAAGAATTATGATGTCATATGCAACTTTTGAAAAAAAGATTTCCCCACCCAATAAAAACCTTGTAAAGTGAATACCTATAAAAACAAGTAAAAATACATATGAAAAAAGCAACACATCAAGCTCGCCGTATCTTGAGAATTGAAAAAGATATGATGAAAAAACAGTGAGTAAGTATATTCCAACTAATACGTAAGTAGAATAATTGAGAAATTCGAGCAGGTTTTGGGGCAACGGAAATTTAATTTTCAGGGTTTTGTCTTCGCTTAACCCCAAATTTATCTTTATACTCCTCGACATAAGACATAAAAGGATAACAAATAAAGATCTTTAAAGTAACTTGTGGTATCATCAATACTGTATAAGTTACTATTGTATCATAAATGAGAATCATCAATGGCGTAAGGCTTGCAGAAAATATAATGGGAAAGCTCCAAGACGAAATATCCTACTCTAAACTCACACCAAGACTGGATATAGTCTTTGTTGGAAATGATTTTGCAAGTAATGTATATGTTGATAAGAAAGTAGCACAAGCCAAAATGGTTGGAATTGAAACTCGTGTTCATAGATACGATACAATTGCTGAAACCAGACTTACTGAACTTATAAATAATCTAAACGAAGATCAAAGAGTTGACGGGATCCTCATACAACTTCCTATCAAAGCAGAGGTAAATACCAAGCGAGTTCTTCAACATATAGATTTTTTCAAAGACGTTGACGGTTTGAATCCAATCAGTCTTGGATATCTTTGGCAGTTCCAAGATATTGGGTTTGCTCCAGCAACCGCACTGGCTGTTCTAGAGTGTTTAAAGTTTGTAGCAGTTTATGAAGACCATGAATATAATTCGACTGAACTAAAACCTTCTGAAGTAGAAAAAGAACTAAAAGATTTTCTAAAAGGAAAAAATATAACTGTAATTAATCATTCCAATATAGTCGGTAAACCCACAGCCGCATTGCTTCTTAAATACGGCGCTACCGTTACTATCGCACATAAAGATACAAAGGATTTACAAAAGTTGACAAAAGCTTCGGAGATTATCATAAGCGGCACTGGCGTTCCAGGTATTATCAATAAGGATATGATCTCAGAAAATTCAACCTTAATAGATATCGGCATAAATAATACTGCTAAGGGGATTGGTGGAGATGTTGATTATAAAGGTGCAGAAAAAAAGATCGATTGGCTGACACCAGTTCCTGGAGGAGTTGGCCCACTGACTATTGCTATGCTTCTCAAAAATGTAGTTATAGCTCACAAAAATAGACAAGGAGGATAAACAATGATCTACTATAAATCATCTAAAATAAATAAATTGGAGTTAAGGGTCTAAAAGGTTTGCGTAAGAGATAATCAATTTATTTATAATTTTTATAATTTTCTAGAAATGAAACTACAAAAACAGGACCCAAAAGTTTATGCTTTAATAAAAAAGGAAGAAAAAAAACAACAAGATAAGTTATCTATGATCCCTTCAGAAAACTTTTTCTCCCCAGCAGTCAGAGAAGCGATCGGCTCCGTATTTATGCACAAATACTCAGAGGGCAATATCGGAAAGAGATATTACGAGGGTAACTACAACGTAGATGATCTTGAACGTTTGACGATTGAGAGGGCAAAAAAATTATTTAGAGCACCTGAAGATTGGCACGCCAATGTACAAGCCCTTGCAGGAAGTAATGCTAATCTAGCAGTTTATTTATCGATTCTAAAACAAGGAGACACCATGATGGGCATGTTCTTACCAGATGGAGGTCACCTTTCACATGGTTGGTCATATGAGCCAAAAAATGCTCAAGACCCAAAAGATCTCGAGTACATGGGAGGAAGTAGAAAAGTACATATCACATCAAGGATGTTCAAGGTAGTTCAGTATAAAACTGACCCTGAAACACAAGTTTTTGATTATGATGAGATAGAGAAGATTGCCAAGAAACACAAACCAAAACTAATCATAACTGGTGGTACAGCATACCCTAGAGAGATTAATTATAAGAGAATGAAAGAGATAGCAGATGAGGTTGGAGCGCTTTATATGGCAGATATCGCTCACGAAGCAGGACTTATTGCAGCAGGTGTAAATAATTCTCCAGTTGGTATAGCTGACATTGTCACTTTCACAACTCATAAAACTCTCAGAGCAGGAAGAGGAGCTATCATCCTAGCACATAAAGATTTAATCAAAGAGATAAATAGAGGAGTTTTGCCTGGATTGCAAGGTGGCCCCTTCAACAACAACATCGCTGGCATCTGTGTAGGTCTTGGGGAAGCACTTAAGCCTGAATTCAAAAAATATGCTGCACAAGTAGTCAAAAATGCTCAAGTTTTAGCTGGAGAGTTACAAGGTTATGGGTTCAAAATCGTATCAGGTGGGACAGATAAACATCTGGTTCTTGTAGATATGACAAACAAAGGAATATTTGGCAAATACACTGCTAGGGCACTAGACTCCTCAGGCATAATATTGAATATGAACACAATGCCTGGCGAAACTCGTTCACCAGCAGACCCTTCAGCAATAAGGATGGGAACTCCATGGATAACCACAAGAGGAATGAAAGAGAAAGAAATGAAAAAAATTGCCAAGTGGATAAATGATACCGTAGAGATTATAAAAGAATGGAAAGATCTTGATTTTAAAGAGTTTCAAATAAAAGTGAATAGCGATAAAGGAATACAGAAGATAGCAAGAGAAGTGAAAAATCTATGTAAAGAATTCCCTTTAGAATTCTAGTTAAAACGTGTATGGAGAAAGATCTTCTCCACTCATAATTTCTGCTACGTGAATTAATCCGCTAGATCTTGCGGACTCCAAAATTGACTTAGCTGTTGGATCTTCCTTAACTCGTATATTTTTTAAATTTGGAAGAAATATTCTCACACCATCTAGAATAGACTCATCTCTATATGGGTTTTCACCTCTTGAGATATTACTGTTAAACCTCAACGTTGCATACAAAAATGCCATAATACTTAACTCATGATCCTGATCGTATGGGACATCTGAGGGTTCATGATGTGCAAAAACTTCTGCTCTAAGCAATGTAGCCCAAGCCCCTGCGATAAGCTGCATTCTATAAATATTTTCATAATTACCTTCCTGCATAGCTTCAATAGACAGATCAATTAACTGCTGACCGTTTTCTATAGTAACAGGTGAAAGAGCTTGAATTTCATCTGTACCAGGTGATAATAACTCCCCTCTTGATAACTGGGCTATCTCATCTAACCTTTCTCTGAACCAAGGATTTTCATTTAATCTATCTTGACCTGCAGGTGTTTCATAAATTTGTGATATGTGTAATCTTCTAAATCTATGAGGAGAAAATTCAGAAAGTGAATCTGACATCGGTATCCTATAATATATACGCAATTATATCAGAAAATGTCGAATTGGTATCAGGATTTATGAGTTACACATACTTCTTCCCGCTTACTACCTGAGTTAACCTGAGCCAAATAACTGTTACTAAACAACCGAGCACAATCCCGATAAAGTTAAATAAGAATATTGATAATGAATTTTGAAACAGGTCGAGATCCCTGCTTCCTATTCCCATACCAATCATAACCAATGGCGGTAGAAGAGCTACTGAAATTGATGTTCCTGTTATAGCCTCCATCACACCCGGCCAATAAAAAGCAAAAGATGAGGCGACTCCTGAGAAAACCGCAACAAAAAAATAGAGTGAATAATCAGCTTCTAATCGCTGAATAACCTCTACCCCAGTCTGATCAATATTTAACACAAAGGAAATAACAGCGGAAAGAAAAATCAAAAAAGATACAAAAATAATTGTTAATAATGAGCGTTTTACAAAATCAGAAGATCTCTTCCAAGCAATTGCACTTGAGATGCTTAGGAGCGGATAAATGAGAGGTGAAATAAGCATCGATCCAATAATCACAACACTATTATCCATCTTAAAACCAAGCAGTGCGATAATAACTGCCAACGAACTTGAAACGAAAAAATCGAAATCAAATCTAGACTTTAGCATCAATCTTTTATATTCTTCATCTAGCAAAGTTTTTTCAAGTCGCATTTTCATATGTACAAGTTTTAAAAATTATATCTCATTATAAAGTTTTCTAGACTCCGCTACCATTCTATCAACGCCAAATTTATCTCTGAAAAATTGTTTTTGAGATGAGAACTTATCAAAATACTTATCATAATGATCATAAATCATTTTTATTTTTTCAAAAAGCATGGATGAATCCCCGGCATTAAATAACAACTCAGGATCTGTGATAAGCTCAGGAACAGCGCCAACATCTGAAGCTATTGTAGGGATCCCATTACCGATAGCTTCTGCTATTGCCATACCAAAAGACTCATCGTGAGACGCCTGCACATAAAGATCAATTGTCGGCCAAAATTTACTTAAATCATAATCTGCTGGAAGCCAATCAATTTTATCTTTGATCCCTAAGTTTATTGCTAACTGTTTGAGCTCTCCATCTAATTCTCCCTCCCCTACAATTCTCAATTGTAAATTATCAATTTTCAACTCGCCAAAGGCTTTCAATATCGTCTCAAAACCTTTTCTTTTAACCAAAGAACCAACACTTCCAATTACAAATTCATTACTAAGTTCTTTTTCAAAATCCAAAAATTTTACACCGTTATATATAACTTGTAATTGATTTTCCCTTGCTAAACCTTTATTGATATAAAAATTTTTTACTGCTCCAGAAACACAAATTATTTTATCTGTAATTTTTGATAATTGACCAAGGATAAACAACTGAATAGGTATCCTCCACTTTTGTTTTAATTTATAATCCTTTGTCCAGTTATGCTCAGTGTATAAAACTTTGTTATTAAGTCCAAGACAAGCAAGTCTGCCGACAAGACCAGCCTTTACACCCTGGCAGTGAACAATTGCTTTCTTGTTTTCGTGAATAATTGATCTTAGTTTAAAAAAGTTTTTTAATCCAACAGAAAGTTCATGAGTTTTTATACCAGCAGTATGTAAATTTTCAGAAAGCCACCCACTTGAAGTAACGACCTCGATATCAAAGTCGTCTTTTAATCCGAGTACTAAATGAAGTAAATGAACTGGACCACCAGTCTTATTCGAGTCAGAAGATATGTATATAATTTTTCGTCTTGTATCCATCAGAAACAGTCAGAAGGTAAAAAGACAAAATCTCGAAAATTTTGTGAATTCATTATATCCTGTCCCTGTTCTTTCTCACACAAACCGTGCCCCTGTCTGACCCAGGTGTCTTCTTCGATAGTGGTTCGAACTGTAAGGTCAAGGAAGTTATCTGGTTTGTACTTATGCGAGGTAACATTCCAAATCTGAACCATAAATAGATAAAATGCAATCAAAACAGTAAAAGAGATAAGGAATATTTTCAAAACCTTTTTATTCGTTACTAAGTTTGCCACCTTCTCAAAAGGAGTCTCTACGCTATAAATCATAGATGAAAGAAAAATTCCCATACCAATGCCGAAAATTCCTCCAGAGATCGCTCTAGTCAGGTTTATACTTGTATAAAAATTTACTCCTCCCGACAAACCAAACATTGTAGCTATGGTTTGCAGTCCCCCATCTAGAGCAATGGGAATTACAAACGGTATTAACCAGTAAATCTTGAAATTTCTAAGTTTGTATTTTGGCACCAAAAAACTCGACAATAAAATACCGCCCCAGATGAATGTATCACGGGTACACCATGCGCACTGATAATCGTAGATGTGAAGTGATCTATGTGATAGCTGATGGCAAGAATATGAGTATATGAAATAGATAACTCTTGAAACACCTTTGGGCCCAAACCTTGCAAAAACTGGAGCCAGTATGGGTAAAATAAAAATTATTAGAATGGTAAACTGAAAAATTTTATAAAAATGTTTATTAATAAAATTCAACATTATTCTGATTTTCTAAATTCTTTTAATCTAAACTGAATGTTCACATATCCATTCCACTCATTTTTCTCTATATACCCAACAATGTCAATTCTATCACCAACCTCTATTCCGCTGAACTCTTCGGCCATATAAAAACCTAATGCCTCAATTGGCTTTTCGTCAGATTGTCTAATTTTTAATTTTATATGATTTTTCTCTTTCCCAATAAGGAATTTCTCAACAACTTCACATCCACTGATCAATAATAACGGAGTTCTATTTCCATAACCAAATGGTTTGAACTTTTCGATTTCATCTATCAGCTCTAGATTGACGTCCTTACTTTCTACTTCCATATCAATTGTAGTAACCTTCTCAAGCATGTTATCCTCAATTAGATCATCCGCAACCTTCTCTAACTGCTCACGAAATATATCTAAGTTATCTTCGGATAAAGTAAAACCAGCTGCCTGAGCATGTCCACCATATTTTGTTAATATGGACGCACTCTTACCTATTGCTTCTGTAACATTAAAATCCGGCAAGCTCCTTGCAGAACCCGTTGCCATACCGTCAGATACTGATGCGACAAGAATTGGACGATAATACTGCTCTTGAAGTTTACCTGCTACTAAACCAACTATACCCTCGGGCCAGCCATTTCCCCATACAACATACAACTTTTTTTCTCCTTGTGATTCTATCTGTTTTGATGCTATTTCCAATATCTCCGCGGTTTTATCCTGGCGTTCTTTATTCAAAGTATTCAACTTCTTCGCATATTTCATAGCATTGGAATAGCTCTTTGTAGAGAGAAGGCGAACCGAATCAAGAGCACTCTCCATTCTCCCAGCAGCGTTTAACCTTGGGCCGATAACAAAACCATAATGATAAGTATCTATATCTTCGAAATTTGCTCCAACTTCCATAATTAACGTCCGCAAACCTAAATTACTAGTATCCCTAGTTTTTTCCAACCCGTATTTAACAATAACTCGGTTTTCATCCACCAAAGGCATTATATCCGTAACAGTAGCAAGAGAAACCAAATCTAGGTAGTTATTTGGATCAAAATCTGAAGGTGTATCAAATTTAACGGAGATGGCACAAATCAGCTTCCAAGCTACTGCAGCTCCGCAGATCTCTTTAAAAGGATATTTCGAGTCTGGGTGTTTAGGATGAATTACAGCTGCTGCATCTTTACTAACAACTGGTTTTCCATCACTATCCTCCGGAAGAGTATGATGATCTGTGATTATAAATTCCAAGCCGTATTTCTCTTTATACTGTCTCACCAAATCTGCATCTCTTATTCCGCAGTCAACAGTTATAACCAAATCAGCTTTTTCTTTCACCAAATTATCTAACCCAGCCTCTCCCAACCCATAACCTTCATCAAATCTCGAAGGAATATATGGTGTCACATCCATTCCCAAAATTCTATACAAAAAATCCCAGAAAATTGTTGTTGCACTTATACCATCGACATCATAGTCACCATAGATAAAGACTTTTTTCTTCTCGTCTCTATACTTCAAAATAGTATCAACAGCCTTTTGCATATTCGGTATCAAGAAGGGATCATAGAGATCAGAAATTTGGGGATTGAAATATTTCTTTGCTACTTTACCATCCTCTATTCCTCTATTCACTAATAGTTGTTGTGTAGTCGGAGAATAATCAGCTAACTTTTCCTCCTGTTTCTTATCAACTTTTGGTAAAACTTTCCATTTCATAGTTTTAAATTATATACCATAGGGAAAAATTAACGTAATGTGCTGCAATACAAAATTCGAAAGAAAAATCGATGATTTTTCCAAATCCAAAGTGTTAGTTTCAAAGTCCAAATATAAAAACCAATAGCTTAAGGCTTAAAGCTTATAGCTATGTAATAAATTGGAAGTTAATTCTGATTTGGTCATTCGTCATTACTTCTAGTCCGCATCCAACCACTTCTTGAATCTCCAGTAGGCTATTATAAGAAGCAACGCAATATTTGTGATTATTAGACCAGTACGCAATGTACTCGTGAAAGTCAATAAATTTTGCGCCATATTATAGTCTGAATTACTTGGAGCAATCTCGAGATCTGGAGTTATAAAAAATTCTGTATCAGTAAAACTAAAAAAATCATCAAAAGGTCCATAAGCTATTGCCGTTATCCTTATCTCCTCATTACCTGGAGTCAAAGGGATAAATCGCTTTGTAATATAAACCTCTTGATCTTTGGTCAAATCAACGGCATCTGTAAGAGTAACCCCAAGAGAAGGTCTCATATGTCCATTTACTATTTCCCAATTTACTCGCAACCTGCTAGTCTCTACAAGACTTTTGACTCTGAGAGTATATTCAAACTCCATTGTTTTAGGATTCTGAACCTCCTGTATAAGTTCTAACTCAAGCACATCATCTAGTTCTTCTACAGCATCAGGAGTAGTTCCACTTCCACTAGAGGCAGCATTAGTATGAGCAAATATTCCAATAGATAGAAATATTACAAGACTTATTAATAATCTGGACAGATGGCGCATATTCTATTCAACGTTTTTAAATAATGGTAATCCTCCCTCAGTAGGAACATATATTGTTCCATCCAAATCTTTAAGGGAAGTAATATACAGATAATAAAGATATTTATCAGTCAAACTCTGATTTATAATACTTTGTGCATCCCTCTGCCCCTCAGCTTCTATGACCTTCCTCTGAGCCTCTTTCGTTTCTTTTTCCAAAAGGAAGTCTAACTTCTCAGCTTCCTGTTGTGCAGTAAGTTTATCTTCAATACTGTTCGCTAATGTTTCACTCAAAGTCACATTTCTAAGCAACGCATCTTCTACCTCAATACCACGAGGATCCAAAGAACCTTGTAGATTATTTTTTATACTATCAGTAACTTCTGTTCTTTTAGTTGAATATATTTCATTCACAGAATACTGAGCAACTACTTCTCTTATTGCGCTTCTAACTTCTGGCCTGAGAATTTTTTCTTCGTATTCTACTCCAAGCTCCTTATATACTTTGGGAGCATCTTCACCTCTAAGATGATAAAAAACAGTAATATCAAGCCAGACAGAAGCACCATCCTTAGCCCTTGCCTGGATCGAATCATCACCAACTTTCAATCCTTCGTAAGTTGCAGAAGACATTGTATATTCATTAGTTCTTATTGATAATTTCACAACTTTGGCAAAAGGATTTTTGAGATTAATCCCAGAATATAATGGAGCATCATTGACCTTCCCGAAAGTACTCACAACCCCAACTTCGCCAGCATCTACAACTGTAACAAAAAATAAAAAGAAGATAAGAACGAGAAAAAAAACAATACTTAAAACACTCCCAACTAAAACAGTTCTTTTGGGATACAGCATATTTTTCACAATAGATAATTAACAACTATTAATTAATAATATAGCATATAAAGAAGTCAATATTAATACTGAGCAAGATACATGTTAGAATATAATTTCATTAGTTATTAAGATATTCAAAAATGACAAAACTAGATGATCTAATTAAAAAAACTCAAGATAAAGTGCGAGATTATCATCAGCAAGTAACTCATATCAAAGAAGATGTCACAGAAGACATAGATGACCTTGAAACTAGATACAATGAAATGGTTGATTGGCTAGAACTTAAGAAGAATGAACTTCTAGAACTTATTGAAACAAGAAGAGACGAAGAAGTCGATCCTGAAACAATAGCCGGAGAAGTTGATGGAATGTTGGAAGACGTAGAAGACGCAGTGGTCAACTTCAAGAATGAATTTCAATCAGAATTTGAGGATTAAATATTTTTTTTAATTAACTCAGTAACAAGCTTGGGATCAGCTTTTCCTTTGGTTTCCCTCATAACCTGACCAACCAAAAAACCAATTGCATTTGGATTTTTTTCTAGATCGGAAACTACCTTCTGATTATTTTCGATAACTTTTTTAACAGCTTCTTCTATTGCACCTTTATCTTGAATAGTTTCCAGTCCTAATTCTTTAACTAATTCAGAAGGCATCTTTCCTGTTTTGAAAGATTCTTCGAGAACTTTCTTAGCAGCCTTTCCAGTAATTTTTCCCTCTAAGAGAAGATGAATCAGTTCTCTTAAATGTTCTGGAGAGACAATACCTTTTTTATACTTACCTGACTTCTCAAGAGCTGCATAATCACCGATAAACCATTTTGCCAATTCTGATATTACTTTTTTATCGCTTTCGCCTTCAACTAATTTTTCGAAGTATTTGTATCTTTTGATGCTTACAACTATCGTTTCAGCAGTATCAGGTTCTAAGCTAAAATCTTTTATATACCTCCATTTTTTATCTTGAGGTAGTTCAACTAGTTCTTCTTTTACACTATTTATAAATTCATCATCAAAATAAATTGGGGGAATATCCGGTTCTGGGAAATATCTATAATCAGCCGATTCTTCTTTCACTCTCTGAGAATTTGTAGCTCCAGACATGTCTTTAAGCCCTCTAGTTTCCTGCTCAGGAGTTTTACCTTTATCAAGAATCTGAGACTGTCTCTCATATTCAGTTTCGATAACTTTTTCAAGTACTGAAATAGACCCGATATTTTTCACCTCAACTTTATAATCTGGTAAACCTTTGTCACCTAATTTTCTCAGTGACATATTGAGTTCAAATCTCATCTCACCTTTCTCCATATCTGCGTTTGATATTTCCAAATATCTGGCTATCTGACGCATTCGTTTAGCATATTTCACAACCTCTTCTTTAGACGTCATATCTGGTTCGCTTACGATTTCGATTAATGGAACTCCAGATTTATTGAAATCTAGGTAAGTCTTATCTCCTTTATGCATTGATTTTCCAGTATCTTCTTCTTGGTGAACTCTGGTTACACGAATTCTTCTAGCATCTCCATCCACATCTATCTCTACAAAACCGCCATAACCAACTGGCTGATCATACTGAGATATCTGGTAACCTTTAGGCAAATCTGGATAAAAATAGTTTTTCCTATCAAATTTAGTTTCTTGAGATATCGTACAATTTAGAGCAAGTGCGAACTTCACACAAAGATCAATTGCTTTTTTGTTTGGTACAGGTAATGCTCCAGGCAGGCCTAAACATACCGGACAAGTATGTGTATTTGGTTCAGCACCAAAGTAGTTTGCATCGCAAGAGCAAAACATCTTCGAATTTGTTTTTGATTGTAAGTGGACTTCAAGTCCGATTATCGGTTCGTATTTCATAGTATATTTTAACCTACGGCGCGAACGCCAAAACCATATTGATTATAAAGTTGTGACAAGTAATCATCTCCTTCTGGGGTACCCATAATTGAATGAAACTCTGGATCAAGTCTTGCATCCATCTCTGGATGCACTCCTCTTGGCCACCAAAGCTCATCACCCATCCTACCAGACTGTTCCATAAGCCAGGTTAGTACGTTGCCAAATGACTGAGCACCTTCAACTATTTGACTTCCGTTTCTTCTGTAAAGTAACAATCTATCTTGATTAAACGGATCTGCACAATCAAATTGTACTGCTAATCTTGCAGTAACCATCAACCTTCTATCTGGATCTTCATGACCAGGATTATCAGGATCTTCTACGCAGGTAAACATAGTTAATCTATGTATAACATCAAGAGGATCAAATTGCTCAATACAAGGAGTGGTTCTACAAGGTGGAGGCTCAAATTCCCTTTCCCTTTCGGGAGGTCTCGCTGTTACTTGCCACCGTGAAGAAGGAACTATTTCCCAAGCTCTTTGACTATTGGATGGACGAGCATCTACTACAAATACAGAAACCTGAGGTACCTCTAATTCGTTATCGTTAACTATATAAACTAAATCTCCTGGGTTCAGATATGATAACTGATTAAATACACCATTAGGATTCTCATACATGGATACATTATGGGAAATAATGACTGTATTACTACCAGTAGAGGCAATATGGTGAGGATCGTCAGGATCATATGAATAACTTCCAGGCCAGTCTGTCTGTTCTAGCTGCCCTGTCTTATCAACTGGGAAATCCAAAAATCCCCAAGTCTGCCTATCTGGATCTATTCCCAACTCCCTCACACCAGGAGTATTTTTCACATGCAGTATCTCTGCAGATTTCCCCAAACCAGGAATTAAAATTCGTCCCATTTGTTGATGTTGTTCAAATTCTGCACGTATCTCAGGCTCATCCCCTTGTTGTTCAGCAGAAGGTAGAGGGTCTTCATCTTGAGCACCTCTTCTCCTGAACCGACCTAATGCAGCATCAATTAATCGCAAACCACTTTCTACTCTACCCCCAACATTTACCAACGGTCCCGTAGCACTCATCCCGAGTCCAGCACTCATGGCTTGATTAACTTGCCTCCTTGTAGGACCTTTTCCTTCCGTTTGGCCTTCTGGAGTCCATGCATCGTATTCTCCTTTACCACCACCTTCTTGATCCATTTCAATATTACTATAACTAATTTAAATAATTCTGGCAGGCTAATCCCAGATTCAAAACCGATTGCTCATCAAACTGTTTCCCCATTATCTGCATACCAATTGGCAACCCCTTGGAGTCAACCCCAACTGGTACACTCATACAAGGTAATCCTGCCATTGCACTTGGTTCTGTAAGCACATCAGCAAGTTCTCCAAAAAGAGGATTATCTTGAGTGACACCAACCTTTGGCGCTGTATTTGGCATAGTCGGAGCAACAATCAGATCAACATCTTTCAAAGCATTCGCGAAACTCTGAATAATTAGAGTTCTCACTTTCTGAGCCTTTTTATAATAAGCATCATAATAACCTGCTGAAAGTGTATAAGCTCCTGTCATACTTCTCTGTTTTGCTTCATTTCCGAAACCTTCTCCGCGATTGTACATTATCTGGTCTAGTACATTTTCTGCTTCTTTTTCTGAATAATGGCCAAAACGAATACCATCGATTCTTGCTAGGTTCGAAGAAACTTCACTTCTCATAACAATCGTATAAACAGCGATAGCATATTTGGGATCCAAAATATCAACTTCCACTAATTTAGCACCTCGTTTTTCCAGTTCTTTCAAACTTTTCTCTACAATAGACAAAACTTCAGAATCAATTCTGTCATCGAAATATAGTTTTGGCATTCCAAGTCGCAGCCCCTCTAAACTTCCATCCAACTTATCCAAAGTTTTTAATGGAGGTTCTTTTATACTTGTAGCATCTTTGATATCCTGGCCAGAAAGAATGTCTAAAAGTAAGGCTGCATCTTCTACTGAATTGGTCAGAACTCCTGGTCTGTCTAATGAAGAGCCCATTGCAATAACTCCATATCTACTAATTCTTCCATAAGTTGGTGCAAATCCATATATGCCACACCAGGCTGCTGGACCTCTTACAGAACCAGCTGTTTCCGATCCAATTGAGTAAACTGACATCCCAGTAGCTACTGCTGCTGCACTTCCACCGCTTGATCCTCCAGCTACATGATCCAAATTAAATGGATTCAAAGTTGTGAAAAAGTCTGAAGTCTCTGTACTTGAGCCATGAGCAAAAGCATCCATATTTGTTTTACCTAGGAAAGATGCACCATTATCCAAAAGCTTCTGAGTAACAGTAGCACTATATGGAGAAATGTAATTTTTCAAAATGTTTGAACTAGCGGTAGTTGCAGTATTAATCCAGTTATAATTATCCTTGATAGAAGCCGGCACTCCAAACAGATCCAATTCTTCATTATCAGAAGACAAAGCCTCTTTGGCCTTCTCATAAGTTTTCGAAACAAATGCATGAATTTCAGCATCCTTTTCTTCAATAACTTTTTTGTATTCTTCAAAAAGTTCTTCCGCAGAATACTTCTTGGATTTTATACCATCTCTTACTTCAACTATTGTTTTCTTTTTAGTCACCATCAATCACCCTTTTAACAACTATATACCCGTCTTTTTTGTATTTAGCATTCTGCAGTGCTGCATCTTGGCTCAAACTATCATGAGCTTCATCTTCTCGAAATACGTTCTTTGTACCTACAGAATGCGAAGTTATCTCTGTATCAGATGTATCTAATTCTTCAAAAACTTCTACAGGTGTGAGTGATGTTTCAAGCTGAGATCTATATTTCTCGATCTCATCATCACCGATAAAAATTCTGATCATTTTTGAGATTCTTTTTGCTTCTTCTTTCGTAATTTTCTTTGACATGAAAATCTTTAAAAATACTGTTAATTCTAGTGCATTTTAACATAATTGTCCACGTCAAGAGGCCAACTTCAACTGAATACCAAATTAATCGAAACAATCTACTGGAGGGTTCCTAGCCACTCAACAAGAGTCAATCCAGAATCGTGATGTGCTGTAGCTTGATCAACACCAATATATCTATACTGCCATGGCTCATAAAATCCAGTTTGTGATTGTGAACCAACAGGATACGAGGGAGCATAACCATATTTGTAAGAATTTTCTAGAAGCCATTTTCCTGCAGCTGTACCAGCAAAATCCTCAGTCAGTTTGTATTCTACATCCTTGCTCGTAAAATCTACGGCATAACCTGTCTGATGCTCGCTATGACCTGGTTTAGCAGAGAACTTATTGGCCTCCTCTTCCCCATAATTTCGAACATAGTTGGCATACAGCTCCATCTGTTCCTTCCAAGAACGATAACCAGAAACTACAGTTATATAATCTCCCGTTTCTTTGCCACAATCATCCCACATTCTTTTGAGATTCGCAGCTGCGTCTCTTCGAAGCATTGCATCATTGAACGTATAAATACCAAACTCAGTGTTCAGATTAACGACATCATCGGGAGCAAAGTCCTCTAACAACCGATGCATTTTATCTATAATATTTAGGGGGTCATCCCCATCTAGTACGTAACTAGTTCCCTCCCAGCCATCGATACTTGAGTAGCCCGGGGGAAACGCAAATCCTTCTCTAGTTATAGTAATTTCAATCTCTTCTTCCTGGCCAAATCCATCTACCAAAATCAATCTCCTAACTGATTCACCTTTGATAATACTATCAATACGGGCGATGTAATATTTCTGTGCACCAAGTTCGCCTATGGAGAAAAAGTCAACTTGAGCACCAGATTTAAGTTCTAAATTAGAAGGAGAAATAATAGTAACCTCTGTATAAGGATTTAAGGCTATGCGTTCTTGATTAATAATTTCTATCTCAATTGGTTCTAATTCGCCTGTCAACTGTTCTGTACTTTCATCCTTTTTTAAAATTCCATCCAGCAAATCAGTTGAAGAATAAACGTAGATTCCTAGAATAAGAAGAGTTAATAAAAAAAAGAATAAAAAAATTTTTTTCATAATTATTTCTAGTTATTATAGATGAACTTATAATAACATAGATATTAATCCATCTTCTCCAACTCTTTCTTTATCTCATTTTCTGTATAACTTTCCAGGAATGTATTGAAGACAAAAACGGTAAGAAAATGAAGACCAATACCAATTCCCCATAGCAATGTAATCCACATAAACCATAATTCATCAGTATTAGATAAAACGTTTACAATAGCTAGAACTGCATTTACGAAAAGATAGATCAAAAAGTGCATAAAAAAACCAGCTTTCGATTCTGCGCGCTCCCGAGCTACCTTCATCTGCTCCTCGGAGTATTTTTTTGCCATGGGTAGAAAGAATAATAGATATCTACTTATATATTAGAATGTTTGGAGAAAATCTTCAAATAGTACGACTACAATTTCGTAACTAAAGAATTGATTTGATTAAACCATTTTTAGTTGTTATTGATAGTTGCGGACAAAATCCTATGCATAGGGCTTCCCACTTCTTGCGCCAGACTGACTATTTGTATTGATAATTCATCAGCATCTCCAATACGTGGTAAAGCTCTCCCTATCTCCTCCATAGCTTTCCTCTTACTCTTATTTCTCCGACCTTTGAATTCAGGTCTTGAATAAGTGCTTGCAGTACTTCCTGCTAAAAGACCTCTTGCGACACGAATGAATGTAGCCCTTGGTGAAAGTTCACTTAATGTACTAGCATCTATAGCTATCCCATCCCTTACCAACAACTCAACCCTACGCAACAACATCTCTTCACTTACAGATTCTGCTGATATTTTTTTGCCCTGATTCCTCGACTCATTAACTATAAGATTACGCACATGACGTTCAAATTCCGCATATGAATAACCTTCTCCCAATCCTTCAATTATTTGCTCAATTCTTTCACGTGTTAAACTAACATTTGGAACAGGAGTTTTGTCAGAAATTGATTGTCTTGCTGATTCAATTTCTCCAGAGATATCAGTATAGATCTTCCCTAAAGTCTCCCCTATTAATCTATCAGCGATTACCAAAAGTTCTGCTATTTCATCCATCTTCTTAGGTAAATAACTATCACCTTCCAAAACTCTTATTCCAGATTCTTCACTTACACTTACAACTCTTTTATCTCTTGTATCCAATCCATCAATAGTAATCCCTGGCACCATTGTAGCTCTGTTTCTGTGCCAAGCAATGGTATAGTTACCAGTTTTGGTATCTCGAACAATTCCCAAAAAGGTATTATCACCTGATCCGAAGTCTTCGGTACTCATGCCAAGTTTCTCACCAGTCCTGATAAGAACTGCACCATCAATTCCTGTCATAGGGAGCTCTCCATTAGTCTTAATCATCTGCAACCATCTAGTTACAATACGAACTACATCAGGATAAGTTTCATCATGAAGAAGTTTTAAAACAGTATCCTCATTAAATGTACCGCCAAGAATAAGTTCCTCAAGTTGGGGATATTCTTTAAGCCTTGATTCTATAAGGCTTCTAACTCTTCCCTCTAATTCAACTTGTCTCTGGATATCAACTTGACTAAGATCAACTTCTCCACTCAAAGCTTCGAGGATATCATCCATCCTCTGAAGTCGTTCTTCTTCCTTACGTTGTCTTTCTTCTCTCAATTTATTTAAAGCTACAAGTGCACCTCCTATCAATACTTGCCAATCCGTCCCCCCTTTAGCATCTGGGTCAGTTCCAGGCTGTCTCTCAAGTGATAATAAACCATAAGGAGTTTTTCGCACAGCATTTAATAACGCCATACTATCTTCATCAATTGGGATTAACTCTTCCTCACCAGGAACACGCATAAACCAATTTCCATCTTCCCCAAGTTCCATTGACCACCCAGGTGCAATTGAAATCCGATCCATAATATATTCTCCATCTTCTCTAGTAAAGTGCGATACGACATCTAAATGTGCCGGAGGATTTTCAAAATCTATTGCAGATTGTCCTTCTCTATCACGAATAGCTTCGGCATATAAAGCATTTACACTTTTCGCAATAAATCTCCTTTCATCGGTTCTTTTATGAACAGGTTTCCCTAGATTCCTAAGTGCATTTTGAAGTATTTCTTCCCTTAGAAACTCTTCTTTCCTCCCCCCAAAAACAGTATCTTTATTTGTCATCTCTGCAATCCTCATATCTACTGTAAATACCTGGCTTGCAATTGATCCTGGCTGTAATCCAGGCAGAGTAACATCTACTACTACAACTGGCTGCCCATGAGCATCTTTACCGTGACCAGTAAGTACAAATTTAGTTACATCACTTCGCGCTGCTGATTGCTGTATAGAAGCTATTGACAGGTTAGTAGCTAACATTGCAGCTGCTACTTGTTCTCCCTTATAAGAATCATCAAGATTCAATGCTACATTTCCAGTAAAGACTCTAAAAACATCAGCCCTAGTTTCAGCTAAATACAAGGCAACTCCGTACATAACACCACTTGCATCATGATCATGTACAAATCCTCTATTAGCAACAAGTCCGTATCTTTCAATTTTTTCTGGATGAGATACATCTGGAGTAAATCCTGGCTTTACGAAACCTAATGCTTGAGCTTCTTTAACTGTAAGTAAACACATTGTATGCATTACCCTCCCATCGTATTGATCTACTTCAGTATGTACAAAATAGGGTCTTAATTCCCCAGACGCAAACATGTCCAAAACATCTGCTGTCTTGGTAAATGAAGTAAGTTCAGCAGTTGTCAGCTGCGTCTCTGTTTGAAGTTTTATTGCAGATTGAGGATCATTTGGGACTTCTGCTATTACACCTTCTCCAAGTACAATTACTCTGGAAGACTCTCTGTCTACAATATTAATAAAAGCAGGAGGATCCCCTTCTGTAGTCAAATCTCTATATAAATTAGTACGTAGTAAAGCCTGCATCGGAGCTGGTAATGGTTTCCATCTTAATTGACCATCTTCTCCATAAGCTTGTATTACAAATAATCCCTTCGGTTCTCCTTCTTTCGATAAATTCGCATCATATCTGATACTTATCGGCCTATCTGGACTAAAAATTGTACCTTGAAGTTCTCCATACAGCGCAATAGGACGGGCTTGTTCACCTTTTACAGATGGAGGTGGAAACAATTCTGTTGAAGTCAATACTATACCAACAACTCCTTCTCTTGCTTGCTCTGGACCAATTGCTCGTAATTTTGCCGCACCTCTTTCTATAATTTCAGAATCTGGCTCACCTTCTATCACCCCTTCTGCCATTGTTTTTACAATATATTCCGCTCTTCTTTGATGACAAGCTTCAATACTATCAATTCTCTTTTGCCTTATAGCTAGCTCCGAAGGATCTTCCCCCTTCACAATACCTCTTACTACTTCTCTATCCCACGGTTGCAAATGTGAAAATGGTTTATCACCAATAACTTCAATCTCATAAACATCCTCATCACCAATTCCTTTGATCCGATATATAATATCAGTTTCATTATCTCTTACTGCTCCTACAAAATCTGATTGGCCTAGAACAGCACTTCTGAAAATAGTAGCTTTGGTAAATTGATCCTCAATCTCAATTATCTCAGGATCTTCTTCATCAGAAGATGGCACGTTCTCAAAAATAACTCCACAATCACTTAATGATACTACATTCACGATTCTCCTAATTCTTGAGGAACTTGGCTCGAGACTAATTTGGACTTCAATTCCTCCTTCGGTCACTTTTTTCGATTCGACATAAGTTCCTGTAGCATATCCTACAGGTTGTTGCTCAACAAGTCTCCAAGTTCGTTCATCCACAGTCATATTACTCACATCAGTTACAATAGATGCCTGTACTGCCAATTCTTTAAATGGAATTAATCCTTCATCTACTCTTTCTTGGATTGTAACCATAGGTCTTGAACCATCAACATGTTCTTCATCTTTCTCTTGTCTGTAACGAATTCTCGTATCAGCAGCCGCTATCCATGGAACAAAAACACATTTTGTTTCTTCTTCGTCGCTATCATCTGCAACTCCTCCTCTATTTCTTGAAAGAAAATTTGATTTCTGGAATTTATCGGAAACAGTAATAAAACCACCTTCTTCAATATCAGTGGTTGTTGAATCAAGAGGAATTCTACCTGAGATTAGCCCAACGATAACAGTATCTGTAAAAGTTGTTTCCATAGGTACACAAAACTCAGCGCCTGCGCTTGGGAGAGCAAACTTTTTCACTATACCACCACTTTCATCAACGACAATACCAACAATATCGCGTTCAGAATCATCATCAAGAGGAATTTCGCTTGGAAGTAAAACTATATCACAATCTTCCAAATCAACGTCTGCCGCCATTATTGCAATATTTTGAGAGAATACATTATCTCCCTCGGTTGATGATTGTAGGAAATATTCACCTGGAATTATGGAAATGTCGGAATCACCATTTCTAAGTTTATCCACTTCAATAGCTACAGAATAAACTTCAGGTTCACTGTCAGTTTGCTCAGATCCAGGTCTATGAGGAATAGAGATATCAGGTTCAACAAAGACATCGGGATCATCATCAGATTGTCCATTACCCCTACTAGCAAAGTCATCAAGAAACTTATCCAATGGTGGATTATCAACAGGATCTCCATCTAGGATTGCCTGTACTGCAGGATCACTAAAAATATCCGGTCCTTCTGGCCCTACCATACATACAGAAATAAAAAGTGCCCTGATTATACCAGAACGCCAACTATATAATCAATATAGTTCTGTTATTCTTTAAAAGGATTTTTTCTTGAAGAGTTTAGCCCTAGATGACTATTTTTTGGAAGTACTTAAAACATCACAACCTTCTTCGGTGACTAAGCATAAGTCCTCGATTCTAACACCTCCCCAATCAGGATAATAAAGTCCAGGCTCGACTGTTATGACCATTCCTGGCTTAAGTTTGAAATCATCACCAAAACTAAGTGCAGGTCTCTCATGTATATTGAGACCAACACCGTGTCCTAAACTATGAACGAAATATTGTGAATGAGAATTGAAAGTATTGTCAGCGATAGACCATAATTCATTACATGTAACACCAGGTCTTAGAGATCCAATTACTTTTTCATTTACCTCAAGGACTTTGTCATAAGTTTCATGAAATCTATCATCAGGATCTCCGAGATAAAGAGTTCTTGTCATATCAGCACAATAACCCTCATACTTCGCACCCATATCAATAAGCAGAATTCCTTTATCTACTTTTATATCAGAAGTTTTGTAATGAGGCAGACTGCTATTTATTCCTGAAGCGACTATTGTTTCAAATGCTTTATCTTCAGCACCTAGTTCCAAAAATTTTTCATATATCAATAATCCCAATTCTTTTTCTGACAAATCTGTTAGTTCAATATTTGATACAAAGCTAAAGGTTTTGTCAGTTATTTCAACAGCTTTTCTAATTAATTCAATCTCATTACCGTCCTTTATAATTCGCAAATCTTCCACAAACTTTTTGTACGGAAGAAGCTCAATATCTTTGGATTTGATATATTCATATTCGATATGCCTGAGGTTAAACGATTCAAAACCCAATTTACTTTTCTCTTCGACATATGATAAAGGAAGATCATACAAACTTTTGGAACCATTACCCACAACTATCTCCAAACCATCTTCTAATATTCTTTCAGCTTCTTGTGCATACATCTTCGCCACAAAAAGAAAAACTTTTTCAGGTGTAATTAAAACGCTTGATTCTCTATCTTCAGGGCTTACACCTCTGAAGCCGGTTAGGTAATAGATATTTTCTAGATTTGAGACATAAAAAGCATCCAGACCCTGTTTTACAAGACTATCTCGAATTTTCAAACGTCGATTCTCAAACATATAAGTTGTTTTTAATATATTTATTTACATCAAATTTTCTAGCTGCACCATTGTAATTCATATATCTAACTTTGCCAAACACCTCTCTCTCAAACCAAGGCCTGTCATGAACTCCTCCTATAGACCAAGCGATGCCAGTGTATCCATTTGGATCTCGTCCATCTAATTCATATTTATCATTAAGATAAATAGCATATTTTTGAGCAATCTCAAATGAAGCAGTCCATTCAAGAATTTTTTTAGCCCAATACATTCTCATATAGCCATGCATTTTTCCTTTATTCACCATCTCCGACTGGGCAGCATTCCACAAATCATCATGAGTTCTATAATTCTCTAACTCATCTAAACTATAAATATATTCCCTCTTGTCCTTTTGATGCTTTTTCAAACTGTCCCGAGCCCAATTTGGGAATCCTCCTGGATTATTGTAGTTAGAGTTATAGAAACAGTAATTGTCCGAAAGCTCTTTTCTAACAATTAATTCCTCTAGAAAAGCATCAATGTCTTTCTGTGGGGCACCTGATTCTTTTACTAACAATGCCACTTTCTGAGCCGATATCTGTCCAAAATGTAAATACGGTGAAAGGTTTGATTGATAGTCCTCATTAGGATCATTTCTTTTTTCATCATAACCATATAATTTCTGATTTATAAAGGAATCTATAACTTTCATGCCCTCACGAAAACCTGACTGCAACCATTCTATAGGCTCAACTGATTCATCATAATTTAACTTCTTCGTGATTTCTTCAAGAGATACTGATTTAATTTTACGCTTTAATGATAATTTCTGTTTCTTTAGTTTTGGGAAATTAGTTAAATACTCCGGTAGCAGCTTGTGAATTTTCGGACGGATAGTTCTGGCAGCGTACTCTTGTTTGTCACTAACAATCCAAGCTGGAATAACATTATGTGCATCTACTTCCTCAACTCTTATACTCAAATTATCTACCAATTCCTTTCTCACTTTTCTTGCATTTCTAAGTGGAGAAAAATCTGTAACTAAAAGTCCCGCATTTAATCCTTCCACCAAATCACTAATCTGCTCATTATGCTTTCCATATGTGACGATAAATGGAATATCAAATTCTTCTAAATCCTTTTGAACTTCCCTAAGTCCTTTGATCATAAAATCGTAATGTCGCCAATTTGCGTTTTTGAAAATAGGAACGAAGTTGAAATGCACAGCAAATGGATGCTTTCTTTCAACAGCCATCTGATATGCATAAATTAGAGCCCAATTATCAAATACCCTCTGATCTCTACTCATCCAGTAGATGACTGGACCATTGACTATTTCTTTATTATTTAAACTCCTATTTCTGTCCAAGACAATAATGGAAAGTAAATTTAGTTATAGTTTGGAATGAACTTGAAAAATTATTTCTTGAAAAAATAATTTCGGGATCGTTCTTTGGCAGTATATCCCATATAAATTAATGTTATAAATCCAGAAGCTATAAGCAGATTTCCTCCGATTATCATATAGATGCCATCTCCATTATCCATAATTCCAGTTGCCGGCAAGGTACTGACAGAAGGTGTAGGCGTTGGTGTTGTCGTAGTTCCAGAATCGGAAATAGTATAAGTGCCAGCAGTACCGAGAACTTCTCTATCAGCTCCTCCAGTGGAATATGAATTACCGCTTGTTCTCTCAAGAGTTGCACTTCCTACACCGCCAGCTGTTACAGTTATAGTTCCCAGAGAAGCACCACTTGGAATATCTGTTGATCGACCTAGGGTTACACAAACAGTTGTTGATGTAAAATACGTTCCGCCTCCACAATCCGCAGTGATGCTATCCCAGCCAGATGCCGGCGGCGTATAGTTTGCAACGGTCATGTTTGTAACCAGCAACCTCACAGTAACTACCAACTCTCCAGCTTGGGGTGCAGCTACCAAACTGATATCAAAAGATGCGCCAGGAGCATAAGTCCCACTTGATGGACTTGCATCAACAGCTATGACTGGGGCAAAGCTAAATGATAAAAAAATAATTGTAAGTATAATTATAGACAGTCTTTTCAATTTCATTTATCTAAAACATAATACATCTTACAATAATTCATTCATTTTCTCTAATAAATTATTTCTTGAGAGCCGAAATCGAAAATGTTAAGCTGAAATAGATATTTTTTACTACATGACAATGGAAGAAAATTCCCCTATCCAAGGAGCAGCACCAACTCCTCAAAAAAAAGGTGGTGGCATGAAGCTAGTTTTAATTGGCGCGGGATTCGTGATATTACTTTGTATAATTTGCTCTTTGACCGGAGTGATTATTTACTTACTTTCTGATAGTTCAGAAACTGATGAAGACAACACTTCTACAGACAATCAAGACCAGCAAAGCGAAGCAACGATTACTCCAACCCCTACAACGCCAGTGGTGGAAGACATTTATACTACATTCGAAGGTGATGCTGTTACGGCAGAGTTACCTGCAGATTGGGAAATAATCGAATATTTTGACGGTGATGGTACAGATATGATGGTAGAAGGAGTAACATACGAAGGGCTTACCAGTCTTGAAGTTCTAGATGACACTGGAACAGTAGTTTTTGAAATGGATGGAGTAAATGGTATAGGTGGAGTCGGTTTTTGCGATGAAATATTTACGTTCACTGATACAGACCCAAACTATACATCAGATATTGAAGCAAATAATACTGCGACATTCCCAGCTGAGCCATATAATGTGATTCCTTTAGCAGAGACTTATACCGAATTTGAACTTTTGGGAATTAATGTACGCAGGCTTGGTTCAGATCTTTATTGGGATATCGAACCAGGCGATAGTTATTTTGACCCTGGTTGCGGACTATCACACGGATTTCATGAGATCCCAGACGTTTACTTTACCGACGCAGGATATGCGTTTGATAACCATACTTATCAAGCTAATATAAGGAATAATCCATCTGCAGCGAAACTTCTGCTTCTGGATGATATTCTTGATTCGCTCGTAAGTTCTATGTAAAAGTATTGAAAACTATAATGAGGTCTTACAATTGTGAGACCTCTTTTTTTATAACCCAAGCTCTGAGGAGCACAGTACCCACTGAAGCGATAGTAGCTATCATAAATGCAATAGCAAGCAAGTTGTAATCTTTAATCGTATAGTTACTGAGTAATGATCCAATGAAAATCAAAGCAATCCTCTCTCCCCTAGAACCAATTCCGATGGAAAATCTATTCGTACCTACAGTTTTTTCTCCAACAGTAGCTTCAGCCTTTGCTTTTATGTAACTTACGGTAATTGATGAAGTATAAAATATAACTAACAATGGCCAAGAAACAAGACCTCCCATACCTATCACAAGGACCAAGATCCCCTCGTAAACTCTATCCATAGTAGCATCTAGAATTCCTCCCCAGGCACTTACTTCGTTTCTAAGTTTAGCTACAGCACCATCTATCATGTCAAAAAGCGCTCCTAATATAAATAAACTTCCTAAAACCCCATCACCTTTGTAGAAAAAATAAAACCCAGGTATAGAAACCACAAATGACAAGAATGTAAGTATATCTGGTGGTATGAACTTAAATGGAGTAGCAACTGACTTAATAAGTGGCGCTAGAGGACCTCTAAGTTTGTTAAGCATCTTCTAAAATTAATAATAATTAGAACAATAACAGATTTCTGCTTAATTATAAAGAACACTTTACACATATAATATATAACCAATATATGGTATAATTTCATTTATGAATATTAATTCGACAAACAACATACATGGACACATCTTTTGCGGAGGTGTAGGTTCTCGTTGGGGAGGTACAAGGGAAGTTCCTTATCCAAAGCACCTAGAGGAAGTTCTAGGTATGAGCATCCTCGAATTAAACATTCGATTTATGCAAGAACTGGGCATAAGTAATATAAGTGTTAGTTTGAATCCCTTACTCTACGAATCATATATCGAACATCTTGCTGACATAGCAGCTCGACTTGGAGTTTCAATTACATATGCGCTTACAGACTTTGATACCAAAAAGGACTATGTAGTAGAAACAGCTAGATTACTTACTGAACAGGGTGCCGTGTCATTAGAAGGTCATAAGGTATATATAGATGAAAATCAAATAATTCTTGGACTACAAGGAGATAGTGTTGTTGCAGGTTTTGAGGACGAAATAAGTGGTATAAAGAGCACTGTCGAGTCTATCGTTCCGACTGATGGAGAAGCAATCTATATTGGTGGCCGACCTATCGATCATATACTTCCGATGGGGATGGGGGTCATATTCTCATCAGAGATTACAAGGATAAGTCGAAGTGAAATATTACCACTAATCTTCAAAAACATAAACGAACCCAAAGATAAGATTGCCTTAGAAGAATTTATAAGTGAGAATAGAGAGCATTGTGAGTGGCTACTTCGACAAGTAGAATGTGTTCCCGCCCGTCTTGAACATTGATTTTTAACCTGTTCCACGGCTATAATTAACGAGCTTATGGAAAAATAATTATGGCTCAATACAAAGTAGATCTTCATAATCACTCAACACTTTCCCACGATGGAGGTATCTCAGAACAGCAGTATCTACAACTTATCGAAGAGGGTAAGCTGGATTACATTGCAATAACTGATCACAATGAAGTTGATTTCGCTATAGAAATGAATGAAAAGCACGGAAATCATTTCATAGTTGGGGAAGAGATAAAAGCTCAAGGAGGAGAAATTATTGCTTTATTTATAACTAAAAAAATTGAGCCAAAACAGCCGCTTCTGGAGACGATAAAACAAGTAAAAGCTCAAGGAGGAATAATCTATATTGCCCACCCTTTCGATGTGCGACGTTCTGGATTGAGTAAAAAACAGATAATTGAAATATTAGATCACATAGATATCTTTGAGGTATTCAACCCTAGAAATATTCTTCCAAAGGGGAATGCTAATGCTTTTAAATTCGCCCAAGAACATGCGCTGCCTATGGCGGCTGGATCTGATGCTCATAGTTTCGCTGAAATCGGAAATACTTATACTATAATCAATGGGATACCAAATAGAGATAACATAAAAGAGCTCTTCTCGAATTCAATGATTATGAAAAAAAATGTGAAGTTCTGGCATTTATTGAATCCTAAACTAAATAAATTGAAGAAGAAACTTGGACGATGAAAGACATAGAAACAATACTCAAAGAAAAGGCTATTTATTCTCCGAAAAAGTTCATCAAAACTGATATCGAAAAGATAGTTGAATTAGAAGACCTAACCCAAATTGGAATGGGTATGATGTCACGAGTGTATAAGGTGAAGAGAAAGGACTGGGTTGTGAAGGAAGGTCGATGGGATCTACACCTCGATGTGGCAGGCACAAATGCAAAAATCCCCTTTCCAATCGAAACAGCTGAAAAACTTCTGGATAACACCTTCTCTTTAACGTTTTTACCTAAAAAAGAAGAGATACTCAGACAATATGATTTATATCTCAAATTTGCGAAATATTTTGGCTACTTCACACCAGATACCGATTATCACCACCCACGAAAAGAATCCTTGTTCAAACAGCAACAAGAGATAAGAAATACGCTTACAGATTATATTCCCGAAATTCAAAAAAAATATCTATTTAAGATTAACAAGAAAATAACAAAGGTTTTGAAATCTGAGGAAGCTTTTCATAACTTCCTACCAAAGGAATATCTACTTGCAGGGAAATCGATTTGTCCTGAAAATAAAGAAAAAGTTACTTATTATATTTTCCAAGAATATATAAAAGGGGATCTTCTTCATGATGTAAAATATAAGGATCTACCAAAAAAGGATTTATACCAACTAATCGTCCTCATTTATCTAATAATTCTTATGGAATATCAGATTGGAATATTACCAGACACAAGGCCAAGACATCCATTTGAGGTTTATAACTGGCTCACAAAGACAGACAATATTATCAAAACAGATGCAGGAATGAAATACATAGACACCAGATGGTTCTGGCATAGTAGAGGTAATATTGCTACAAGAGGCGTACTTCTACCAAACTTCATAAAAACATTGGCAGCGTTTTATATAAACTACTTACTCAAGTTCGCATAATCTTCAGAAAAACTTAATTTGAATGAGGTCTATAATCCTCCTGATAGTCTTATTCTCCATGTAAATGGTAAAAGCTGGGTTGTAAAACCTTTTAATTAATTGTTTGATAACTGGAAGGTGTAAAATCATCACCCGTAACTTTTCACCTGACTTAAGCCGTTCCCATTTTCTACTTTTATCGATCTTAGGTTGTTCATATTTATCTATGTATAAGTTATGCCAAACTCCTTTGGTTACATACTCAGAACCTTTCAAACATGGATGGAATTTTGATGTAGAGACCTCGGAAAAGATATTATTGAAGTCTTTCTGCGAGTATTCACCATCTATTCCAATACCCTTTTTATAACTTACAACAAAAACAGGTATCTTTATATCCCTATCTTTGATTAATTGTTCAATATATTGATTATTATGATCTTTTCTCGGTAGAGAATAATTTTCAAAAAGTAGATAATCTTGAATCTTTGAAAGTTCTTTCATGTCAGTGGCATAAACATATCTGGTGTCGAATTTCGGATCGAAACTATTTGTACCGAACGCTTTCCCTGAGTCGTGGACAATTTCTGATATCTCAGACAGAACTTCTAAAACTGTATCAACTCTGAAATCGAGATACCTCTCAACTAAGTTAGAGTCTTTCTCAAAATCTAAAGGAATGTCTTGGCCGGAAAACATTTTAAATTTGGATTTACAATTTTTACATGTACACCCGGCAAATACATATTTATCCTCTCCAGAATAAGGTAGCCCAAACTGCCCCATCTGGATATTGTCAATAAAGATGCCGTCAAAATCATAAGTAATAGCTTTTTTCACCTTTTCCACAAAATATTTTCTATAATTGGGATTATTAAAACAAACCACTTTCCGCCCTTTATAGTAAGTTATTCTTCTCCCTTTCTCATCTAATGCGAACCAGTCAACATCCGGGAATTCACTTGTAATAATATTGGGGCCTTGAATGTAAGCATGTAGCTTAACACCCGCTTTCTTGAAGTTATTTATTCTTGATACAAGGAATTCTCTATCCTCTTTTTCAGTATTATCATTAAACCCCCAACTATACATACCCCAAAAATCTGTAATTCCAAATATTTCCTTTATTTTTTTTATGTAGTCATAATCATAAGAGCCAAGTACACTAACCATATCCATCTCAGGATTGAAATATTTCACTTTCGTCATCCTGGGCATGGCAGGCCCAGCCCAACAATAATAGCCAACTCTATCTAGACCCATCTCAGATTTGATAATTAAATAAATCTTACTAACTACATTTGATAACACTCTTGTAGAGAAATTGCAATAAAAATAGACAGACTCTATAATGAGTCAAATCACATGAAAAATATTCTGCCCAAATCATTAAAAGGGAAAATAGTTTTTGCCCTAGTATTCACTACAGGGTTATTAACTCTTGCTGTTTTTTTCCTGGTTTTTCTCGCTGCTGTCAAATTTGGTGCAGAGGGTCAACTCGAGGATTATAAAGTCTTCACATACGAACAGACCGATTCTATAAATCAGATTCTAAATAACTCCAAAAACATAGCAGAAAAATTATCAACTAGAACAGAGATAAAAAACTACTTGAGCGGTGGCTCGACAACAAAAGAGGAAGTCACACGAATTCTTTCAAATTATAACCTTGGAAATAACTATTATGCACTATATTTACTTGATACAAAGGGTAAAGCAATTGCTTCAACTGATATTAGATTCCTCGACCAAGATTACAGTTACAGAAATTATTATCTCCAAGCGATACAAGGTGTACCAACGACTGAAGTGGCAATAGGTGCAACCTCGAGAAAACTAGGAATCTATTTCTCAACACCAGTTTATAACTCCGATTCAAATATAATCGGAATCATCGTTGTGAAGCAAAATCCTGAGTCAATAAGCAAAAGTATTTCACAAAACCAACTAGCAGACCCGATCAAGTCCTATATCGTTGACGGTAATGGAGTAGTAGTTATCACAAATGATAATGACAAATTGTACAAATCATTTGGAACCCTCACCGCTGAGGAGACTATACAAGTTAGCGATAGGAAAACATACGAGGGTGTTTATGTAAACTCAATTGGATATGATGAAGTTAAAAATGAAATCAAATCAGCTAATACCATAGAACCTTTTCTTATAGCCTCGAATGCTGAGACATTAACTGGTATGAAATTAAACTCAGGTGAGTTATACCTAGTAAATATAATTGAAAGAGAATCGTATTATCACGGGGTGCGGTTAATTGTTATTGTCCTAGTTTCTCTATTTATACTCTTCCTTATTTTAAAAATTATTGTAATCAACCTCGTTGTTGGTAAATATACTGAACCGATCAATAAGCTCACAGAGGCTACAAATGATATAAAAAAAGGAGACTTTAATCTTAAACTAGATACGGACAGGAAAGATGAACTAGGTGATCTAGCAAGATCATTTTCAAAAATGGCAGAAAAAATTGAATCTGAACAAAAAGAATTAAAAAAAGCAAAAAGTGAATTAGAGATAAAAGTGGCCGAAAAAACAAAAAATATGAAAATTTACATAAAAGAGCTAGAAGAAATAAATCAATCACTTCTTGGACGAGAACAAAAAATCACAGAACTGAAGGAAAAATTGGAAAATTGTGTGAAAGAATAACCCCCATCCTAGCAACCTCGTAAATATAGGTCTTTTTTATTCAAAGTAACTGAATTATATGATACAATTACCTTGCCAAGAAATCGGCGATCGGAGCGTAGTTCAGTTGGCTAGAACGCACGGTTTGGGACCGTGAGGTCGTGAGTTCGAGTCTCACCGCTCCGATTTTTCAAGTTTTCCCAATAAATAAGTGATATGTCGTGAAGTTGAATCGTATGATGTAAGAGAAACTTAGTGGAGTTACAAATGGCCTCACAGTTCCAATTTTTCATTCAAATAACAATCTCTGCATATTTCAAGGAAGTATATTTATAATCTTCGGGATAACCAGATTCATAATGTTTTAAATGATTTTCAACAATATATGAATAGTGGTAATCATAATCTTTCTCATTTCGGATAATATGATCATGAAATGACTTGTGCCATTGGAAAGGTCTCACAACAGATTCTATAGAACCAACTGAATGCTTCAATCTCTGCAAATAACCATAGTACTCTTCCCACAGAAAGCGCGATTGCGCAATCGCGCTTTCTTGATTTTGTACTACATTCGAATATTTATTGAAATTAAAAACATAATTTATATCTCGTGCAAAACCTTTTTTCACCGCCTGCATTATCTGTGAAATATTATACCTCTCCCCTGGCTCAATCAATAAATGTACATGATCATATAAAACATTAAATGCATGAATACGAAAATCTTTGAGTATTTTACATAATTTCAAATTTTCTATAAAAAGCTCCACATATAATGAATTTTCGAAATAAGGATACCTCTCTTTTGTGATAGTCGTAATAGAATATATTGCCCCATCTGAATAAATTCTTTTTTGTGAGTTTCGATGTCGCCTCATTTAGGATTAATAACACAAGCTAGAATTTTTATGCTATGTGTTGTAATACAAATTTTGTAATCATCAGAAGGCGAGATACAGTCTGCTCTGAGCGCGCCTGTAGTGAGCGAAGTCGAACTATCGAAGGGGGTCTCGCCTTCTGACTTTTAACGACGTGTCACTTTCTGTTTATGCTAAGATATAAAAAAACAACTTTTCAAACTGGATATCCTATGGAAAATTCCAAAGCAAAAAAAATATACTCTATTCTCAAAAAAATATATCCAAAGGCAAAAATAGCTTTAAATTATTCAAATAACTGGGAACTAACAGTCGCTGTAATTCTATCTGCACAATGTACTGATAAGAGAGTAAACATTGTTACAGAAAAACTTTTTAAAAAGTATAGAACTATTGGAGATTACGCCAACGCAAATCTTGAAGAATTTCAACAAGACATCCGGTCAACGGGTTTTTACAGAAACAAAGCAAAAAATATAATAGCCTCAGCAAATATAATTCTCAAAAAGTTTGACGGAAAAGTACCTGACACAATGGAAGAACTCTTGGAACTAAAAGGCGTCGCAAGAAAGACTGCGAATGTAGTTTTGGGGAATGCTTATGGAAAGGTCGAGGGAATAGCGGTTGACACACATGTTCGAAGGCTGTCTCAAAGATTGGGATTCACAAAAAAGAATGATCCAGTAAAAATCGAACAGGATTTGATGAAAATCTTCCCCAAAGATAATTGGTATCAACTAACTTATCTTCTAATAGAACATGGACGGGCTATCTGCGATGCCAAAAATCCAAGATGTGATGAATGCCCCCTTAAAGAACTATGCCCATCGGCATTTAAACTATAACCAACAACTGCTACAATATTATTGTTAACTACTCTATTCATATGAAAGAAACACCCGAATTTGAACTTATTGATCAAAATGGCAAATTACATAAATTATCTGACTATAAAGGTAGCTGGCTAGTTATATATTTCTATCCTAAAGATAATACACCTGGGTGCACAAAAGAAGCCTGCAGCTTTCGGGATAGCATGGCCTCACTTAAAAAAAATAAAATATCTGTAATTGGTATATCCAAAGATAGCAATAAATCACATGTAAACTTTTCAAAAAAATATGAACTGAACTTTCCTATCTTAAGCGATGAATCCCATAAAACTATTAAATCTTATGGAGCTTGGGGAAAGAAAAAATTTATGGGTAGAGAATATGAAGGAACTATTAGAAAAACATTCATTATTAATCCGGACGGTAAAATAATAAAAGAATATGAAAAAGTAAAGCCAGTAGGACATGCAGAGGAAGTACTTAGCGAAATAATAAAACACAAAGAATAGTTATGGCCTCAAAAAAAAACATTGTAATCATCGGAGCTGGTTTTGGCGGACTAAGTGCCGCTATTTTACTAGCGAAAGAGGGCTTCGATGTGACCATTCTCGAAAAAAATAACCAGCCAGGAGGACGAGCTGGACAATTTAGTGAAGATGGATTCACTTTTGATACTGGCCCTTCATGGTATATGATGCACCACGCATTCGAAGACTTTTTCAAACAAGCCGGTAAGGATTATAGAGATTATTATGAAATTGAAAGGTTAGACCCCACTTACAGAGCATTTTTTGATAGTGAACAATTTGATATAAGTGCTGATATTGATAAAGTCTATGCTCTTTTTGAAAATATAGAAAAAGGAAGTTCACAAAAACTGAAAAAGGTCCTTAATGAAGCAAAATACCTATACGAAAAGGCCGTTCCATTTTTACAAAAACCGTTCCTCTCCCCTTTAGATTTTCTAGAATTTGAATTTGCTTATAAATTTATCACTAAAAGACTTTTTAGAAGTTATGAAAGTTATATCGCCACCAACTTCAAGGACAAACGTCTGAGAGATCTACTCTCCTGGCATACTGTGTTTCTGGGAGGAACTCCTGCAAGTGTACCAGCACTGTATATTCTGATGCTACATGCTGATCTAGAACTTGGAACCTTTTATCCAAAAGGAGGAATGTACAAAGTTGTTGAAGCTCTATATAAACTATCTCAGGAATACGGAGTAAACTTTAAATTTGATTCTCCAGTAGAAAAAATAAAGGTCACAAACGGTAAAGCGAAAGAAGTCATAACAGCTGTCAAAACAATCCCAACTGATATTGTTCTCTCAAATGCTGATTATCATCACACAGAACAAAAGCTGTTAGATCCAGAATGGCAACAATACCCTTCATCGTATTGGGGTGAGGTAACCATGTCACCATCTACTTTCCTAATTTTCCTTGGATTGGACAAAAAAATTGACAACCTACTACATCATAATTATTACTTTTCCAACGACAGCTTATCTCATTTCAAATCAATCCAGGAAGAGAAAGACTGGCCGGGAAATCCTTCTTATTACATATCTGTGCCAAGTAAATCAAATTCAAAGATAAATCCTATGGATGGCGACAATATTATGATTTTAGTACCAGTAGCACCTGGACTGGAGGATAACAAAACAATACGAAATGAAATGGAACAAAAGGTACTGAATCACTTTAGCCAATTGATAGGAGCGAACCTAAAAGATCACCTTGAAGTCCAGAAAACTTTTGCTCATAATGATTACATAAATGGATTCAATGCATTAAAAGGTAATGCATTCGGTCTAGCAAATACATTGTTCCAAACAGGCAGCTTCAGACCAAGAATAAAAAGTCGAAAAGTCAAAAACCTTTACTTTTCTGGGACAACTACTGTACCTGGAATAGGTATGCCACTAGCTATCATATCTGCCCAAGTTACATCAAAACAGATACTTAAAGATTATGGAAAATAGAAAATTAACAAAAATATTCAATGAAGGAAGTCGAACCTTTTTCACCAGTTCTCTATTCTTCCCCAAAGAAAAACGTATCGATATCACAGCACTTTATGCTTTCACCAGAGTAGCTGATGATTTTGTTGATGGGCAACCACAAGATAGAGAGGGGTTTCTTGATTTCAAAAGTAGATATTATAAACAGATGGAAAATCAAGATTCAAATAATCCAGTAATTCAAAACTTTGTGGAGCTCCAGAAAAAATACAGTTTCGAACAAAACTGGGTAGATGCATTTCTTGATGCTATGGAAAGTGATCTAAATAAAGATGAATACTGTAAACTTGAAGAAGTTGAAAAATATATGTACGGATCAGCTGAAGTGGTTGGTCTAATGATGGCAAAAATACTAGAACTCCCAGAAGATGCCTATATTCATGCACGTTTTCTGGGGAAAGCATTTCAATACATAAATTTTATTCGGGATATAAAAGAAGATTTAAGTCTCAAGAGAGTGTATATTCCTTGTGATTTTATAAAAAAATACGGGTTTAATGATCTAGAACTCGAGACAGTAAACAAAAATCCAGAGAATTTCGAACAACTTATTAGAGAACAAATTAACTTATATAGGACTTGGCAGGAAAAAGGTCAGAATGGTTTCAAATATATAAAGAAACGTTATCTCGTACCAATAAAAACTGCGAGTGATATCTTTCTATGGACTGCCAAGAGAATTGAAAAAGATCCTTTCATAATATACAGAGAGAAAGTTAAGCCAAGTAAACTCAGAATAAGACTTGCAGCTTTGAATAACATAATTAAACTATAAAAATGTTCACATACCTTTTCCTAGACTTCCTGGTAGTATTGTCTCCCATACCTTTTATCTTTATTTTGGAAAGCCGATTACACTACTTGAAAAACCTCAAGTATCTAGCAATTGCGTTGGCACTGACCTCGATTCCCATGCTTATCTGGGATTCGTTATTTACAAAATATGGAGTATGGGGATTTTCAGAAGAATATCTCACTGGTATAAAAATACTTAATTTACCTATTGAAGAAGTACTATTCTTTTTCACAATTCCCTTTTCTACTATATTCATTTATTCAAGTGCTAAGTATTTTTTCAAAATTAATATTCCCATCAATATATCTCGAGGATTTTATATTATTATAACTTCATTTACACTGATTATTGCAGCAACAAATACAGATAAAACTTACACTTTCATAAACCTAATTATTTTCTCTCTGCTTATGATAATAAGCTTGACACATTATAAGAAATCTCAATTAAATAACTTTTTTCTAATGTACGTAATTAGTATTTTTCCATTCTTAATAGTAAACGGCATTTTGACGAATGGAATTGATGCAGTAAGTGAAAACCCCATTGTGTGGTATAACCAATCTGAAATATTAGGAATTAGAATTTTTGGAATACCGGTAGAAGACTTTTTCTACTCTGCAACACTCCTGCTATCAAACATTACTCTTTGCGAATTAATAAAAAAACGGGCTCTAAAGAAATAGAACCCGTTTATAACCAATAGGTTAACCTTGTTATTTCTTCTTAGGCTTTATCGTTTGCATACTTCTATATTTATTGAGCACCAAAGCGCCGGTTGCCCAGCTATACAGGACACCTCTAATCACAAATACAAGTAACCAGCCGATGAATGGCAACAATCCAAATATGAATAGAGTCAACTCAACTACAAACATCCCCAGAGCCAGTGGAATAGCTCTTCCTGTTTTTTCATTGCCCATCATAACAAGAATCCATCTCCCTACTGCATATGATGAATAAACTCCACTTAGATAGATACATAGACCACCTAGCATAGCTAACAATACCAATACTTTGAATCCAATTAGTGAAAACAACAGAACAAGTGCTACCAAAGGTGCTACTACATAAACCCCCATACCTAATAAAGTAGATTTCACCATAGCTTTATTCATTGTTCCCAGTGTGGTCTCAGTAAGTACAGGGAATAATCTTAGAACTAAGTAGCCTGCTAGAATCATGCTTGCCAACATGAGTAACTTCCAGAAGAATCCCATTACAAGCCCAGCACCTGTAAATAGAGTGACTACTCCAGATGAATCAAAGTTATATTCTTTATCTCCAAACATAACTTTGTTGGACTCCGGATTATATCCGGATAGATCTACAGGATTATCGACAACACCTTCAGAGAGCATACCTGAATAAACTTCCTTTTCACCTAGTATTTCTACTTCATCCGCTACGCTCAACTTCCCAGCCATAACCATCACATCACCTGTTATCAGATCTGAGTTGATATAAACTTCTCCTCCAGCAATCTTAACATCACCGCGGATATCTCCATTTATAACAATGTAAGCACCAGCTAGGAATACATCGTTACGAACATCTCCATTCACAACTATACCGCCTGCTGCAGCAAATAAGTTATCACCAATCTCTCCATCAACATAAAGAGTTTCGGCTGCAGCAAAAAGATCTCCACGAATATCATTATCTATTTTGAGCTCTTCTTCACTGGTTTTATACTCGTTTCCTGATTTTGTAACTTTATTCACATCATTCTCAGAATTAACTGCATAAGCTACTGTGGGGAATAAAGCAAGGGTGGAAACGAAAACACCCAATACTGCTAATATCGCTATTTTTCGCATTTTTTGGCAGATTTAACAAATTATCTATATTTATATGATACAAGGACAACAATTCTGTGTAAAGTTTACTATTTATATGTCTAATTCAAAAATCTCCTTAGAATAAATATGGAAAATAAATTAGGCAATTTACTTGACACTTTTTTTACCCTATTATGTTATAAGATCGATATTAATTTTAATTAATATCTATTATATATTTTAATTTTATATATGGAGAACCAAAACATGACTGCTCCTGAAGTGCAAGAGACTAACATGGAGCCAAAACTACAGGAAGTAGAATCTCCTGTGAGTGAGAAATCTGCTAAACCAAGATTTAGCAAAAAGACTTTAATTATTGCTGGGGTAGTAACTTTGTTACTAATTACAGCAAGTGCTGCAGCAGCATTTGTCCTGCTAAATGATAATTCAGATGATAATGCTTCAGATCAATCCCAAGAAGAGCCTTCAGATCAGGATGAAAAGATGGAGGAAGAAAAGACTGAAGACGATGAGGAAACAGGAGGAAAGGTAGAACTGACAAAAACCTGTATCAGTGAAAATGGAAATTTCAAATTTATGGTTCCTGAAGCATGGACTTGTGAAAATGGAAACCTTTTCGGTGGATCTTTCATGCACAGTGTACAAAGCGATTACAATAATAACCTCACAATAACAATCTCTGACCTAGGAAGAGGTGGGTATTGTACTCCACCCTACGAAGGTGAAACACCCGATTCAATCCCAAGCGACCCAAACTGTAAAACAGCTCTATTCCATGAGAACCAAGATGGAAGCTGGACTTACTATACTGATTTAAATGGTGGCGAAATTATGGGTGGCTATGATGCAAATAAGATAGCGATCTACGGATGGATGAGTATCAAATACGATGGGATTGCTGAAGACAATAAGTTATCAGGCGTGGAGGAAGACACACTTATAGCTGTTCTTGACTCATTTAAAACACTTGGATCAGAAGATCCAGAGTCAAACTGCTACGATGAAATAGTCAGGATCGGTATCAATGTGCCAGAAGGTTGGACTTGCCAGACCGGTCCAAGCACAAGAGATTCTTTCGCCTATACCATAAAATCTAATGACTCGAGGGGAATTGAAATAGCACTCTCAAATCTTGGAAGAGGTCCTATGTGTGGTGGCGAACCAGATAGCGAATGCGATGAAACTAAACCATTTTACTCTTCGGAACAATACAAACAGCTAACATTGAGTAGAGCTGGTAACCAAGGTGAAATCATAGGTGGCATTAGTTTCAAGGATTTACCGGATGACCTAGGTAACCCTTATGTTTCAATCACATATACAGGGATTGGAACTACAGATCTGAATGAAGCTGACCGAACAACTGTGATAAGAATTTTGGAAAGTATCTCCTACAACATTTAAGAAAGAAGAAATATAAAACCCTGTATCGAATGGTACAGGGTTTTTTCATTTAATCGTTTCATTAATATCCTTCAATATTGCCCCCATCTGAGAAAACAGCAGATAGTGTCCATCTTCAGGAAACAACTTTACCTTTACCTTTTCTATCTTTTTCATATCTCTTTTCTGTTGATCTGGATCGACTACAATGTCTCGTTTACCAATATAGGCATACACTGGTGACTTGATATTTGCAAGGTAGTTATCTAAATGGAAATTATTTACTAATCTCACAAGTTTGAGGGTTATAAATGTCTCTCGAAAATTTACTACAAATAAATCGCTCCAGGAGAAGTTCTTTTTTTCTTCTCTCACTTTTCCAATCTTCTCCCTTCTCTCAGCAGAACTTTGTTTTATATCAGTTCTTAATTTCAGGAAATTCTTATTGATTGAAGAGGCCAATGGCGTGAATGCAAAAACCTTTTTTATCATCTGCGGATACTTTCCAGCAAATGCTAGAGCCATTCCAGCACCAAAAGATTGTCCCATAATGATGAACTTATTTAATTCCAAGGCTTTGACAAATTCGTATGTTACTTCCAATAAATTTTCTAAGGTAAAATCCTTGATTCCAGAGGATCGTGCAAACCCAGGCATTGTAAATGCATAGACTTTATAATTTTCACCTAAACCTAATAAAAACTCTGTGTAATGATAGTGATCAGTCCCACCACCATGAAGAAAGAGAATTGGCTCACCTTTTCCAGTGATAGAATATTCCAATACTATCCTTTCTGGTTTTTCAATTGTGATAAATTTAGCTTCAAGCACATCTTTATCTTTTTGCATGACTTATTATACTTGAAATTAGCTTTTCAGCAACCAAAGCAGGATCTACTTCTACCCCAAACTCGGTAGCATAGCAGGTTACCATTTTGTCTTTTGGAAGAATAGCTGAAAATTTAGTAATTGGCCCCTCTCTATCCTGCCAAGTTAAAGATCTGATGGGCTCACTTTGTAGAGGATCTACAGCCCCTTCATACTGATGCAGGGCAGAAATATCTCCTGATTGAGAATTCCTCACTCTTAATATTGTATTGTCAGGCAGCATAACAATAATATTATCCATAGTTGATCCAGATCGTGGATAATAATCTTGAGAAAACAGGATTGATTGACAGTATAAACGAAGCGTATTCGGTCCATATCGAGACAAGTCGGGCGAGCTATAGGTATCTAACAATTCATTGCTCATACCTAATTATACTCCAGATACTTCGGGAAGTGGGAAAACCATAAAAAATGGAGCTACTTAAAATCGTTGGATTAAACAATAAAAACAAATTACTTTGAAGTTATTGTGCTAATCAACCTCATCCAATGTTAACTGATTAGACTTTCAAATAAGTAACTCCAGTAATAATGTACTACATACAGATATAATTTGTCAACACTTTTCTGTAAAAATTTTTACTTTTTCCCCGGAATTAGTCATTAACCAACCAGAGCATAACCTCTAGTATAAACATGGTTATGTCCGATTATATCAATACACCGATTTGAACAGTAAGTTTACGTGATGATACAATGAGTGGAATTTATGTATTAAGAAACTTACAAAAATGGATTCCATCATACTTCCAGATTTTTTTGAAAACACGATCGCAAACAATACAGTGAGAGATTATGCAGTAGCCTTGATAATATTCTCTTCTATCTTAATCGTTACTTATTTAATCAAATTTATAGTTTCTTCATGGCTGAAATCTATAGCAAAAAAAACTACATTTAAATTTGATGACTTGATAGTAAACGTAGTAAACACTTTGAACTTTCCCATAATCACAATACTGGCTCTAAATTTAAGTGTTAGATCCCTAGAAGTTTCAGAGTTGTTAACAAAATCGCTCTACTACCTTTCTCTCATAGCAGGCACTTACCTCGTAGCAAGAATTGTCATAAAAATAATCAATTATGGCGCCGAATCTCTCCAACAAAAGATGGAATCCAACAATCATAGTGGTGAAAAAGGGATTATCAATATAATCAAAACTGTCCTTTCAATAGCCGTATGGATTTTTGCTGGAATTCTAATTCTCGAAAACTTAGGCTATGATGTCTCAGCCTTGGTTGCTGGAGTAGGAATCAGTGGTATTGCTATAGCCTTTGCACTACAAAATGTACTAGAAGATATCTTCGCTTCAATCTCAATCTATTTTGATAAACCTTTTAAGGAGGGAGATTTCATAATAGTTGGAAGCGATTTGGGAACGGTGAAAAAAGTAGGGTTAAAAAGTTCAAGGCTGAAAACACTACAAGGTGAAGAACTAGTAATATCAAATAAAGAACTGACACAGGCGAGAATTAGAAACTATAAAAGGATGGAAAGCAGACGTGTTGAATTTTCACTTGGGGTTACTTATGAGACACCGACCGAAAAAGTTAAAAAGATTCCGGAACTCATAGGCAATATTTTCAAGAATATCGAAAATACTAAGTTAGACAGGGTACATTTCAAGTCTTTCGGTGACTTCGCATTGAATATTGAGATTGTGTATATTCTCAAAGACAAAGATTACAATGTTTACATGGATGTCCAGCAAACCATCAATCTGGGTATAAAAGAATCCTTCGAAAAAGAAGGAATAGAATTTGCATACCCAACCCAGACAATACTACTCCAAAAATAGCTTAATATTCTGGCAATTCTGGATTATAGGTGCTCTCAAAAGTGTCCTGCCTTATTACTTCACCATTTACGCGAACTATCCTATCAAACGCGCCCTGAAAATCACGCTCTGAACGAAAATTCCATGTTCTCCAGTTCAATAATTCAATCTCTCTCCTTTCTGCATCTTTATGAGTATAAACCTGTATAGTGTGATACTGAAATTTATCTCCAGGCTGACTTGATATGAATTTGAGAAGAATTGGAAACTCATAGTCATTTACAAAAGATAGATCCACCTTTGGATCTGTATAATAAGCAGCGTCAACTATATTCAATGGATATCCCCATGCATAAGAAAAAACACTAAATGTGTGAGAGCTCCTTCTTGTTATTGGCAGACCAGATTCAAGTGCTGCTCGAAACAAAGTTGTAGTAGAGTTACAATACCCACCACTGATCAAGTTACCCTTTGCAGTCCTCCAAGTGTTACCATACTTCTGAGGTTTTATAAGATTAAAAAATGAGAACTCCTGCCCAGGCTGAACAACAACACCATCTACCTCTCTGAGCCCCTCCTCTGCATACTGAAGATACACGTTCGGTCGCCCACCTCGTATCATATCCATACGAGTTTTCCCCTCCCCAGCCAGGTAAGTAAAATCTTGAATATTCAAACCAGATGTCAGAATACTTGGCGGAACTGTATCATAAACAAGACTAAGTTCTTGACTCGGATTATCCAGCCAAAGTTGCACCTGAGATAAAGTCTGCTCTACATTCAAAATTCTGCCGTAATTGTAAGACTTGGTCATCAAAGCAGAATTACCCCGAACAATATATTCACCATCCGAAGGATCGACTTTATTATTGTTCCTAAATTCAAGTAAAAGCTGCCTCAACTGCACAGGATCCTTTATACGCCATTTTGTACTTCCATCAACAGCCAAATAATATTCGAAAATATCTTCTGGAGATTCTAAATTTAATTCATAAAGTAGTTTATTTATAAATTCAACATCTGTTGCATAATTCTTACAATAATCAACTATAGCCAAATCAGCACCTTCAGCTGCTACGTCTTCAATAGTTAGGCTTAAAGTTGTATTATCTTTCAAGGAAGTCAATATTTTCGACTCTAGTTTTTGCCTATCTACTGGAATGTTATATTCATCATTTCCGCAATTTACAATTCTTTCTCCAACTACAGCCGCTGGATTAGGGCTAATTAACTTATAAGGAAAACTCTGGAGAAAGAGATCGATGTTTATATCATAATCATATTCAAGATCTTCACCATCAAAAAGTTTGAGTCCCTGCCCTAAAACTTTCAAAATATTCGATCCTTTACCATAATCAACAACTTCATCAGTACTTACTCCCAGGATTATCTTTTCCGTTGGTAAAGAATATTGGATACCTTCTACATCTACGTTTAAGATACTAGGTAATTCAGACAGAGCTTTCTTCTGAAGATCCAACTCAAGTTCATTTTGATTAGAGAATGAAACAGACTGGCCAGACACTCGCACATTTGGAAGAACTTTATCAGCAAAAACAGAATTTATAAGTATGTAATATAAGCTCACTCCTGAAATAGTAAGCAGAATAGCTACTGTTATTGGAAACCAAAACTTCTTCATATAAACTCAATGGTTACATCTATCATCATAACAAAAACTAACCCCAAGAAAAATCCAGCAAAACTTCATATTTGATATATTCTAGGGTAGAATGAGAAATAATTGTAATAAAAAAAAATGATATGGGAGGAACTGGATCATTAGTCGAAACAACTGTAGAACATGTAGAAGAGCCAGTTTCTGCACATTTTCCCTTTGAACCTTGGCATTATCATCAAGATGATACTCACAAACTAAGAGAGGATTCTCAATTTGTTGAGGAATGGCCCGTACGGATACAGGTAATAAGAGGTGATATGAATCCAGGGGAGTGTGCATCTGGACTAATAGAAATGGCACAATATGCAATTGGTGAACCAATATCTACTGAAGAATTAACTGGGATAAGGGAACGTTTTACCAGCACATATACTGATGCAAGTTATGCAATAATTGATTCGGCTAGTTCTGGTAACACAGAAACAACTTTACTAACCATCAGAAATTCTCTGAACGAACCTACCACTCTTATAGCCGATATCTCATATGATCTTGATGCCGACGAATTTACTACAACGATCCGTCCTGTAGAAACAAGTGAAGATTTGCGACTAACTCAACAAATTATTGACCTAAGAAGAGAGAAGTATCGACTGAGACAAGAATTAGAAATTGAGCGAGCTGCAAGGGAACGAGCAGAACAACTAGTCGGAAAACTGCTTGGCCAAGCAGCGCATGATTATAGAAATCCGCTTATGATAATACAAGGTTATGCAGGTATGTTTACAGACCTATCAGCAAAAGAATTACTAGAAATCCCATCAGGCGAAGAAGAATCAATATTAGGTATTGGGACAAAAGCAATACAAAATGCAGCAAGGTTACAGGAGATGCTCATAAACGCCCACCTTTTACTTGGCACTGGAAATAAAGCAAAAATGGCCGAAGAACAACGACCTATTACATCGGCAGAATTATTCGGAGAAATAAATGAACTTTGGGCTGCAAAAAGTGCTAACAAAAATGATGGAAAGAATATAACACTAGAAAATCACGGAGTCGAAACAATCTTTGGCCACGAAGGTGCATTCAAAACTATTATATGGAATTATCTTCAAAATGCCGATAAATATGGTGGGCAAAACATAGAGGTTGGGATAGAAGAAAGAGAGGGAAGAATAGTTCTATATGTTCAAGATGATGGTAACGGAGTCCCCCAAGAATCAGTAGAAAGAATATTTGGGCGAGGCGAGCAAAACGATGATGGGAAAGGCAAAGGCTTCGGCCTTGGACTTTTTACAGTTAGCGAAATGGCAAAACTAATTGATGGGAAATGTGGTGTAGAGGCACATCCTGCAACTGGAAGATTGTCAAGATTCTATGTAGAAGTTTCACCTACAGGGATAAGACGTGAGATGTAATACATTTATTCTCCCAACACCTCTTCAACTTTAGCCATCACATCTACGAGAGAATTTTCTACTTTCACCAAGTAATATGAAGGATCAAGCTTCATCAGGTTCTTCACTCCTCTATCATCGAGCTGTTTATTCGTGAGAATAATGACAGGAACATCTTTCCCCCAATCATCATCTCTAAGCTGCTTAAGCATACTTATACCATCCAGGTTTGGCATTATCAGATCGAGGATAATCACATCGGGTCGCTCTGTGTGAGCGATCACAAAACCTTCTTTACCATCTTTCGCTTTCAGCACTTCTAATCCCCGTTCCTCGAACTTTTTTCCTAAAACTTCTAGAAGAGATGTTTCATCTTCTACTATAAGAATTTTTTTCTTTTGTGGAGTAGGTTCTGTACCCATAATGCAATTATATTTCATAAAACTTTTTTATTCAATCGTTGTTGACTTTTATGTTCCTAGGTACTACAGTATGTCTATCGATTTACTATACAATAGTACTAATAATATGGATGTATCAATAGTTATTTTGACAGTTATTTCGCTAGCAGCATTTATCTGCGAAGTAATAGATGCAGGTATTGGCATGGGTTACGGGACAATTCTCTCCCCTCTTCTTATTATATTTGGGTATGATCCATCAGTATCAGTGCCTGCTATTCTCATTTCCCAAGCTCTCGGCGGGTTGATAGCTTCGGTCTCCCACCATAAAGCAAACAATGTTTCATTCAAAAAGAAATCTAAAGATCTCAATATAGCTATTATTATTAGCTTACTTGGTGTAAGCGCAACCATATTTGCCAGCTTTGTATCCTTAAATATCTCTAAAATTTTTGTCAAATCCTATATTGGTTTACTAATTACCATCATGGGGATAATCATTCTGAGAAATAAAAAATACACTTTTTCCTGGAGAAAAATTTGGGGTATAGGAATTTTAAGTTCTTTCAACAAAGGTCTTACTGGGGGAGGTTTCGGTCCTGTAACCACAGCTGGACAAATCATGTCTGGCCAAAATTATACAAATGCCATAGGAACGACAACCCTTGCTGAAGCACCAATCTGCATAGCCGGATTTTTAAGTTATATAATTATTAGTATTTCACAAAAAAATCTCAGTATTGACAATAGTTTGCTTAGATCTATCGAAACTAATAACGTGCTGGATTACAGACTCATATTTACCCTAACATTAGGTGCAATACTAGCAGCGCCAATTGGTGTACTAATGACTAAAAAACTTCGGGGGAAGCGGTTACATATCTACCTCGGAATAACGATTGTTTTACTAGGTCTATGGTCTCTTTATAAGACTTTTTGTTAATTAACGTACAAAACCTCTCTGAACACGCATCTTTGAATATACGTATCTGAAAGCAGACGTTAATTTCTCATGGTCAAAGCCATAAAGAGCTTTTGACATCGGATCTACAGGCACAGAACGGAACGCTTTCTTGTGATCCCGGAACTTTCGCCTTTTTTTCATCCTTGAGGAATTAATATGGAATTAATTATAGCATAAGCTTACTATATAAGCAAAATGGATATATAACGTAAATATCTAATTTCCAAGTCTAAAGTCTAAATCAACTCTAAAGCCCAAACGTAAGGTTTCGTTGAAACAACGTTTCTCTTCGAAAATTTAAAATAATTTCAAAGTTCCAAATTATAAATTTAAACAGATCTGATGGCCAAGGGTTGGAACACAACAAACTGGTCAAAGGTTGAAACAAAAAAATGGTCAAAGGTTGGAACAAAAAAATGGTCAAAGGTTGAACCTTTGACCTCTATGTACATTCTCGGCGAAAGGTTCAACCTTTCGCCATGAAAAACTTCGCAGGAGTTAGTTTTCAACTGACTCCTGAATAATAACCACTTCTAATTTCAAGATTGCATTACAAATGCACTCTTCCAAACGTCTTACAGCTTATAGCTTGTAGCTTACAGCTCGTCGCTACTCCACCTCAAAATAGTAAATATTTCCAGTATCAAGACTAACTACAGAACCATTTACCCTACCGAGCTTAGCTAACCCTAAACTTGAATATCCCATACCCATTATCGTATCTTCCGTATCGAGTGCCACAACATATTCACTATTATCATCAAGCCACTGGGGATTAGCATACCCAGGAGCGATTTGACTCGGAGAACCACCAGTATCGTAGTAAGCTAATGATACCTGATCCCCACCAATTATCGACCAGTAAGCGATGAAATATCCATCTGGAGAATTTTTTATGTTATACCCCTGCTCTGTTCCGAAATTATAAACTACTGAGCTTGAAGCGGTAGCAATTACAGCACGCTTTATTTTATTGTCTTCAATGTAATAAAAAGCACCATTATCTTCGAAAGTTGGATGTGTACCATCTGCTATTTCAAGTAAAGTTGTTCCTGCAGTATCGAAGACATAGATATTTGAATACATCGTAGGGTCAATAATCGTATTTAAGACCAACATCTTCGAGTCGTCGGGGCTGAATTCAATCTCAATACCATCGAAATATCCACCACCGCGACCAGGAGGTTGTGCGTACATCTTTATAGTTGAAGAAGTACCACCAGTCCTTAGAGCCAATTCTTTACTATAATCACCTTTTACAAAAATATAGGCTAACATACTTGCATCATGTGACCATTTCATCTCGTTTAAATCATTGGTAAAGGGGGGGAGTTGAAATACTTCAGTAATAGTATCCGTATAAACATCATGGTTAAAAACCTTACAACCATCTGCGTTACATCTTCCATAAGAAAGTATTCCAGGACTTTTCCAGTCCATAGTCGTATATCTTACGTTATTTCCATCGCCGTCATTTGTGAGCTGAGTTTTTCCGCTGCCATCGTTATTCACAACCCAAATATTGCTATTTTTGAAATATGCAACCCTATTTTCATCTTCATAAACAACTGGTTCTTCAGCAGGAGAAGGAGTTGCGGTAACAATTGGACCGTCAGAATCTTCTACAGTCGGAGTAACTGTGATCTCTCCACTACCTGAAGCATTATTGTCTGTTGATTCCTCATTGTCTTTGTTTAGAAAGAAAAAAATTAGAAGAATTATAATTATCAAAAGCAGCAACAACAGAAATGCTCCACCACCTATAAGCATCAAAATCTTTTTATTTTTCATCCAATTCTTTTTTGGTTTAGCCACAGTTTCTGACATCTTCGGAATAGACTCCTCGTTAGACTTAGTTTCTTCTTTCATCTCCATTTTAGCTCCATTCACAACAGGCTGGTCATTTGCCATAGATTCAGAATCCTTAACTATTTCTTTTTTATCCTCTTCATTCATTTATTTCAGTTAAAAATTAAAAATTCATAATTACCTATATATACTTTAACTTACCTTTGAGTGGAGTTCAAATTTAGTGGGTTAATGGTCAAAGGTTAAACCGTTGACCTTGATGTACATTTTTGCGAAAAGTTGAACCTTTCGCCATGGAAAACTATGTAGGAGTTAGTTTTCAACTGACTCCTGAACATTAAACACCTCTAACTTCAAGATTGCATTACAAATACAATCCTGCAAAAGCCAAACCACAAGTTGGTTCAATACTCTGACTTGAACCGTTCCCTCACAAATGGTCAAAGATTGAACCTTAATCAAATATTATTAAAAAAATTATTAACCCAAATGAAGTATTTACAGAGATGTTTTAAGAGGATATTATATTTATTATAAAAAAAGCGCCCTCCGTGTGGTCTGATGTCTACTCGCGCCGAGTAAGCTTGTCAAACCGGAGGGCTCTTCTACTAAAGCGCCATTGGCGCTATCGAAAGAAAGAATGTCGCTATGCGACTAATCGCTATCCGCGCAGGCCTTCACGGTGTTCGCCGCGGCGCAACCGCCAGAAGCGATAGACCACCAGAAGGAGCACTACCATTGCGACGATGAAGAAGATCCAGTGCAACAGGAAACCTGCCGCCATACTGCCGCCCGCGGCAGCCGTATGCCATCCACCACCGGTATTCGGAACACGGTACATCTTTTATTTCTCCTTCAATTTGACTTGGTTTTACCAGGATTGTTGTTTGTTACGGAATGAGAGCCAATAGCTATAGATCATAGCAGCTATCAGCATCCAGAGATAAACAAACTCGAAAATGAACGCGAGTCGGATAAGTACATCCAAGGCATCTTTCTCCTTGGCGTACTTCAAGCGATACAGGCTATCGAGATAGCCTGCCCCCAGAATTACCACTACAAGGACATTGAACCGCCACTCACCTCCAGTGACAACAGTGATGACTAACCCCGCCAACATTATAATCTGAAAACTAATAAGGAAGATAAAGAGCCAGTGACTCAAGATCTCCCCTCTGGTAGTTGAATTCCAACCGTGCTGCCGCAGGGTATCAACCCCGCCGCGGAGCCAACGTAAGCGCTGGACCCACCACTCTCCGACTTTCATCGGAAGCTCGGTCCAGGCTTCCATAGCCAAGTTGACAGAGGTCTGCCAACCCAACTCCTTAAGTGAAACTGTAAGTTCGTAGTCCTCGACCAAGTTATTCTGGTCGTAGTACATACCACGAACGGCGTATAGTTGACGAAGCGCAGCGGCCCGATACATTGCAGCCATCCCATGGATGACTTTGAGGTTATTCTGCGTCTCGATGCGTTCAGAGTCGAACCCTGCATATTCAAGACGCTGAAGCCGCCAGAACAGTGGCTTCGTGCCGTCGGTGGGGTCCAAAATTCCTGCCCTAGTGCAGACGGCTCCAACGCGCTCACGTTTACGCAGATACACGACACCTTCTTGAATGACGTGCTCGTCAAGGACAGTATCTGCGTCCATGACGAAGACGAACTCCGTGTCTTCTGGCAGCGTCCCAATCCCCTGATTCAGTGCCCCGGCTTTTTTAGCTGAGTTATTGACACTGACAAATAGGTGTAGCGTAGGGAATTCTGACATCAAACCTTCAACGATCTCCACCGTTCCGTCAGAACAGTTATCAGCGACAACAAGTACGTTGGGAACTAGTGTCTGAGCCATTAGCGACCGAATTGTCGCTTCGATCCCTTTTTCTTCGTTATGGGCTGGTACAACCGCCCAAACATTGAAGCTCATTTATGATACCCTCTCTGCGATGATCATTAAACGTCTCCAGGTTTCACCCCAAGGAGAGCATGTCAAGAGAATGACTGTTTCATCATACTCCCCCATGACCCGGTAAACGTTGTCGTATACGAAAGATGGATCGATATCCAAGACTTCAACAACTTCATATGTAAACGTTGAAGTCCCGATAATCTGAATTTCATCGCCCGCTTCAAGCTCATCTACACGGCTAAAAACTCCGTGTACCGGCCCCCATTGACGGTGGCCTGCGATGAGTGTAACGCCGATGAAACCCGGTATTACCAGATCGGGTTGAGACAAAACCATAGCCCGTTCTTCCGGTCCGTCCCAGGAAAAACCTTCTTCGAGGTCGATGCCGAGATGGCGATCAACTTCGATTTCAGGAATTACAATCCGGGATGTACTCATAAGGAGTTCAGCGATTGAAATACGCGGAGCCAGATTGAACGACTCGAAAATCTGAGTCTCGGGAGTCTCTCCTTCAGCGTAGCCGTATTGGCTGTAAACTTGCTGAGGAGTGACCACCTCCAACCCCATCTTTTCGATCAGATCCAGGACCTGTTCGAGCCGACTGGGATTTAGAGGATTAGCGAAGTTCTCCACCCTGAAAACAACCCAGCCGGGTTGAGACAGGATTTCAAAAATCGCTTCCATCGAGAGTTCAGGTACGAGATTGATCGATAACAGGTTTCTCCAGCCAGGAATTTCGTTTACTCCCTGTACTCCAGAGAGCCAATAGGAGTAATGAGACGAAATAATCTCCTGCCCTTGAGCGCCGCCATTTTGACCTCCAGGAAATGTGAAGCTAGGAACCTGAGTTACCCCTTGTGAAAGCAGGTAGCTTTGCGATCCAGCAATTTCCTGGGTCAAAACTTCGCCAGCTTGAACGTTCAGATTATAGGGATATGACAGAGTCTGACTCGACACTTCCCAGCCCGACTGTTCAAGCTGAATGAGTTGAACTGCCGAGAGCGGCTTCAGTTGCTTCAGAAAAGCAGCATCATGATCCGCCACGGGAGCAACTACAGCGGGCCAACCTCGACGTTCGAGTAATGGGTAATACTGGTCCAGGACCATCTCCCCACCATCGAACCAAAATGTGACGAAGGTTTTCGGATCATCCTGTGCAGCCACATGCGCGACTGGTACAAAAACGATCCCCGATAGAAGTACCAAGATCATGGCTAAACGCCACATGGATTATTCCTCCATTATGTTAGGATTAGCGAATTTAAATTATTTATTCCTTAATAAAAATTCTTTCTTTCGATTTTCAAAGATCTTTTCCATTCAATCTCTATCAAAAATATAGACAAGAATATTGAACATCAGGGCAGAAATTAATTATAGCATATATAGCTAGTATATTAAAAGGGGGGGGTTATATAAAAATACATAGCTCCTTTTCACCTTTTAGCTTTTTCTCGGCCATAACAAGCTCATCGTAAATACCATCTATCAAATCATAGTCTTTTGCTTCTTCAAGTGTAACCCAAGAAAAATCATCAGCCTCTTCTTCCTGCAGAGTTACCTCCCCGGACTTATAATCGGCTATACAAGAAATAACTAAAGAAGGATTCCCATCTTCATGCACTCGTGCTAAACTAGTAAGATACTCGATATTTTCTATTCCCAGCCCCACTTCTTCTTGTACCTCTCTCTTTAAAACCTTTTCTAATACGTTATACCAATAAAACTCTGTATCCTTTGGCAAATTGACATAATCCCCTACTTCCAACTTTCCTCCGGGTACAGTCCACTTTCCAGGAAATCTTCTCTTATCAGCTGATCTACGAGTTATGAGATATTTTTTATCTTTGATAATAATAGCCGTAATAGCTACTTCATGAAGCATTTGACTCATACAGAAAGGATAATAATTATTTGGATCCGGTTTCTTCCTCTAATTTTGCAAGCTTATCCTTCATTTCAACCATTTTTAATTCTCTGCTCACAGTGGCTTTTTGAAACACTTCTAACTCTTTAATCTTTGCCTTCAACTCCTCTTCTAACTTTTTACTATCAGTAATATCTATAAAAGTAGTGACAAAATAACCCATCTGAGGAGAATAAGCAGAAACCAAATACCACTTTTCTAAGGCTTCTGAATAACTTTCAAAATTTATCCCCTCACCTCCCATAGCAACCTGTCCATACTTGCCTATCCAATCAGCAGGGTCCTCAACTATCCTAGGAAGTACTTCCCTAATTTTTTTGTTTATTACATCCTCTCTTTTTAGCCCAGTAAGCTTTTCAAAAGATTTATTTACTTTCAAAAAAATGTAATCTGTCGGGTTTCCTTCTTGATCCAATACAATTTTATGTAAAGCGAATCCGTTCACCATGTTTTCAATAAGTAAATCATAATCAAGATCTAAAATATCTTTATTATGAGGAAGTATTGGATCAGTCATATCAATAGAAATTTATAATTATATTTTATTATATTGCAAAATTTCTAAATAATACAAATAATCACGTGGTTGATCTACAAGAATTGTACGAAACATGCAATTCCGGCTACCAGAAAGCATTCCATCATGTATATTACGAAATAGACATTTCGAAATTAAAACCTGGAACTAAAGAAAAATAATTGGTGAATATTGGTATCCCAACAACACCCAGATTCAGAATGGAATAAAAGGGAAATGCTCTGAAGTACAACCTGGGTTGACTTCAGAGCCATGAAGTCAATCCAGAATAACTTATAAAGTACACAGGAAGAGTTTATTGTACTTCATGGCTCAGCGGGCCGTGCCTTCGCTTAAGCTACGACAGGCAAGTAGGCAGGGATTTACTTCGACAAACCTACCTACAGTAGGCAAGCTCAGTATAAACATCTCGTCCTACATTCATAGTTATACATTTAATACAATAAAGGAAAGTGAATCTTGATATTTGTTGATTTAAAGAGAAGTGCTCCGCGGGTAGGATTCGAACCTACAGCCAATCGGTTAACAGCCGAACGCTCTACCATTGAGCTACCGCGGAGCACTTCTCTTTTATTATTTTCTGGATTCGAACCTACATCCCGATCAAGTCTAACTTATCGACTTTGTCGATTTAGTTAGACTAAATCGGGATAACAGCCGAACATTATACGCTTCTTACTTACTAATAAGACGTTCTATAACATCACGACTTTTTTGGTTTTTAATGTATCTCTCAAAAGCATGTGCTTCTGACTTTATATCAAACTTCTTCGTATAAACCAATCGCCAGTCTTGTGTACGTTTTGTATAACTTCTCTTTCCTCCTCCCAATCCTTTATTATGATATTCCAACCTTTTCTCCGGATCACTACTTATCCCTATATAATATTTATCAATATCTTTACTATACAATATATAAGTAAAAAACATCTTTTCAGTTTTTAATAATCAATGGTCAAAGGTTGCACCTTTGACCATTTAGATTCTATCAAACAGGTCTAATTATATCGAATCATAGCTCAAAACTTCAAGTCTAAAAGGAATTTAATAATCCAAATCACCAAAATCCATCATTCCTTCTCCCATCAAAGGCATGAATAGCTCCAAAAATACAGTAAATGATTCTTCTTCACTAATCTCCTCATAATTTGTAGGCTCATCGACAGACGCATCTCCATAAGTAAATTCAAAAGATCCTCCCCCGGTATCCATATCCATTTCCATTTTTCTAATTAAGTTATCCCTTGTATCAATATATACAGTCGTATCACCCTCATCTTGTTTAATCAAATATTTATGACATTTAAGAGAACCACAGTCTTCTATACCTAAGTATTCATAGTTTATCCCCTCCTCCATATCATCTCCAAACATACTTTCTACATCTGTCAAAGACTCGACATCCATAAAATTTTCTCCCATTACATCGTTACCTGCAGGCATTTTATATAATTTACCGGCCCCGTCTCCGACATAGTTTTCACCATTGTAAACAATAAACAAGATTTTTCCGTTTTCCGAAGACATTTCTATCTCTGCATTACCGTCATCGTAAACAGCTTTCATATTCATGTCCATGTTGAAACCAGAGTCAGCTATACTCATTTGCCCTTCCATGGTCATATTCATTCCTTCAACACTTTCATATTGTGAAGCTGTCTCAGTTAGGAAATTGGTTTTCTCCTCTTCTGATTCAAGCTCTTTCACACCAACAACTTGTTCATCTACCGTATTCTTCACATCATCAGCTAGATCAGAGATAAAATTATCCTCTGAGAATGTATCTTCGTTACCACCGATATAATATAAAGCACCAAATGTGCCTATACAACAGGTTATACATAGACACAACACAACAAGTATGCCAACTACTATCAGCACTTTCTTGTCCATAATTTGTAATTAATAATTAAATATTAATCATAATATATCAAATCGCCTTTATCACTACAATAATTACTCAGTTGGCCTAATAGGCCTCAAGATACTTATATCAAGAAACGCTTTTATAAGTGCAAATCTTTCCCTAAACTTCAAAACTCCAAGATCGTCATATACACTCAAATCCGCGGTAAATCCATCTGACTCAACCCCTAAAGAATTACACAGATACAAAGCCCTAGGAAGGTGAAATCTTTGGGTTACAAGAATAGCTTGATTTATTTTAAACTCAGTTTTGGCGTTATAACAGGTATCATAAGTTCTCTCTGAGTTTCCATCCTCCAAAATTACAAAATCAGGGATATCATTTCTTTTCAAAATATCTCTCATCACCTTCACCTCATCGAAATTAGCTGATTTACTATTTCCTGAAATCAAAATTCTTTGCACCTTTCCATTTTTATAAAGATCCACACCAGATAGAACCCTATCTTCAAGCATACGAGTCGGATTGCCATTCTCGTCCACACTAGCTCCAAAAATGATTGCGTATTGAGTATCATTCAAATTCTTCGGATCTTCATAAATTCTCCCGGAGTATAAAGTAGCTAGTGTTGATTGTACAATAAGAAAAAATATTACAGAGAATATTGATATATGAATCAACACCCTTGAGTAAATGTCAGTATGACTCCCCAGAAGTTTCAGCTGAACTATTGGATTATATTTTCGATTAATCCTGAAATCCATAAATACAACAAATTATTTGATTATCATTAGTTTACCAAAGTTAGAGAGCTTTGTTACAATTATTTGTTATGAAAAACACTTCGAAAAGAGACAATAAATGGCTTGAAGAACTACTCTATGACCTCTGGGAAGATTATTTTAATGATGTTCCCAGAAAAAACTTGGTTATAATCAAATTTGGTAAAGGTGCAAAAAGGCAATTGGGCTGTATTCGCATGGCCAATAAAAAAACCAGAGGAATATCAAAGTGGCTGGATCAACTCGAACAGCAAGATGAAAAGTCAGTTTCGGTTATAACAATCACAAAGCATTTCCAAAACCCAGAAGTTCCTGAAGACGTAGTTAAGGGAACAATCGCGCACGAAATGTGCCACTATACACACGGATTCAACTCACCTTTACAAAAAATATATGACCACCCACACAAAGGCGGAGTGATTAGAAAGGAGATGAAAAAGCGAGGATTAGAAAAGCTATATAAAGAAAGCAATAAATGGCTTAAGGAACATTGGATTGAGTTGTTACGAAAAACAAATTAACCAGAAAGCGAACAAACGTTTGTTCGCTTTCTGGAATATTTACAAAAATAACATCACAAGCCCAGCTGTTACACCAAGAATTCCAATAATCTTCTGCAGATTCAACTTATCTCCGAAGAAAACAACCGCCAATAATGTAATCGCTGTTATAGAAGATGTATTTATCACGTTAACATAACCGACATTAGGAGCATCTACGAAAGCTTGCTTCATAAAAACGTTGAAAGAAGCGTTGAGTGCTGCTATTGCAAGCAAAGTTAATAGAGATAGTTTATTTTTCGATAGTATTTTCCTCCACTCAATTTTTCTGACATACTCAACTGTGAAAGCTAATCCAGCAAAAGTAAATCCATAAAAAGTGATCATATATGGACTCATACCGTCATTTAGTAGATATTTCGCAACCAAAACCAGAGTACCAAAAGCAAAAAATGAAATAAAAGAGTATAAAATCCACTTGAGATTAGTCATGTCTCTTGCCTTTGAAAAGTCAACCATTACAAGAGCTGCGAAAATGATTATCACCGCTATGGCTAGTGCATTAAGCAGGGTAAGTTCTGAAGAGAATAGAAAGACAGACATAATTGCCGTGTAAGGTGCATATCCTTTTTGAATGATAAGACTATATCCAGGATTAGGAGCCGCCTTCACACCAAGGACTGAAAACTTATTTCCTGTATAACTTAAACCTATTCCATAAACGGCCAATATTGCAGCTTGTTTCAATGTAACCGAAAAATCAAAACCATTAACAACTAAATATCCACCAAGAAAAATGGCTGGCAAAGCTCCAACTGCGTACGTTACAAGATTATTATCAAATTCCTGTGTTTGTAACCTACGCACCAAAAGATACATCACAACTGATGCACAGAACATTAGAGCACTATAAACTATCCAAGACATCAAGTGTAAGTTAAAAATTTAAAGTTGAGAGTTGAAAAGATCTTCGTAATTTTCAACTTTCCACTTCCAACTATCAATTCTTATAAGGGTTTTCATAAATCTCACTTCTTGCCCAGATGAAATCAAACATATTTTTCAAAAGTTCTGACAGGAATTCATCCTTTGCTGTCATAACTAAATGCTCACCGTTATCATCGAAACTAACTATTTCTATCATGTCAGACCAAATCCTGAAACCACTCTTGTTAGTAAAACTTTCAGGCATCAGTCTTATTTCCTTCAAATACTTACGAGAAGGAATCATATGTACGTTGTATGGTTTATCTTTTTTAAATCGTGCTAAATACCTTACACTAATCTCTTTCTTTACGCGCCTTTTTATAAATTCGTCAATATACTTTGAATAACCGGGCTCATTAAATATCGGGTTATCCAGATCCCACATCTCCCGTACCATTTTCTCTGAGTTCTCTGCTAAACTTTTTTCCATAGCACGAATATGAGCAGTATATCCTCTCTCAACATTTATAAAACTATCTCTTGCTGATTTATTTAAGTAGTCGAAGACAAATCTATCAATGCTTCTTTCGCTATCGAGCAATTCTTGTTTTTTCTTTTCTATCAGAGCTTTCAAGATCCTGGGGTTCGAAACCTCATACTCAGTACCTCTAGTTTTAGGATATTTCGCTAATAAGCCTAATTTATCTAAGTTATCAACAGCTCGATAACAGGATGATTTGTCCATTGATAGTTCTCGCGCAAGCTCAGCGGCCGTTCTTCTTCCAGATTTGAGAAAACCTAAATAAACATCTACTTCGTTTTCAGTTAATCCAATCTTTACAAGATCCTCTTTCATGGTTAGTAGATTATACAACTACAATATTATAGTATATACACAACGCCCCCACAAGGAAAAACGACAATCTTTGATGTCAGGGTAGTGCCACATGCAACTACCCTACCTTTCTTTAACTACGATACTGTAACCTAAATCATCAACAACCAACTCCAAAATTCTAACGGCATCCGCCTTTGAATCCTCAAATAGATTTGTATCCTGCTGAACTGTAGCCGTAGCATCTTCAATAAGCCGATCGAGCGCAGTATTATAATCAGCATTGGTGTCACTATCCAATAGTTTTTTCAGAACCCCCTGAGAGTTTTGGACATCTATATCACCTGACAAACTTGCATCTAATACCGTAGGTCCAGGAATCTGCATGGTGATAACTCCATCTTTTTTATTTACAAAAATATCTTCTTCAGATAGTCCGGACAAATCTACCCCGATATCCAGCCGTATCAAAGCCTGTGCTTCAATAGTCTGTCCCCACCAGAAATTTGACCAAGCAGATCCTTCATCAACCGTTATAGTAGTTTTCTGGTCTAAAAATACAGTCTTTGTAACTACAAAATATCTATCACTTATCTTTTCCAGAACCTGCCTTGAGCTTATCTCTACAACCTTATCATCTGTAAAGAATACTCTGTTCACTACAAGAACAGAACCAATTACCCCAGTAAAAAGAACAACTGAAAGTAAAAGTAAAGTAACCAAAGTTTTCCTAAGTTCGCTCATTTGAATCATTTAATATAAAAGTAATCTAACATTTATGGAGATTATTTTAAAGTTTCTTCTTAAGCAGATAATACTTATTGAGGTCCCGAGTTTTTCCATCTGAAATAAAGCTCTCTACTATTTCTAAACCACTATCCAGGACTAAGTTATCGAACTCTTTATCATCTGTATAGTGACAATACCGAAGGCTCCTGTTCCCCCTATTCCACTCAAGGATATAATCATTTTTTTCTAGACCTTCAAAACCCAGCTTATCTTTCAGTTCCGAATCAGAAACAAAAACTTTCTGAAATCTCTCGAACAGAGCGAATCTCCAAACAGTAACAACCAACATCCCCTTATCATCCAACAATCCAGACATTCTATTAATCAGAGTTTTTCTGTTTTCAAAACCCGGGATATGATGCAGAACTGCAGAACACATTACAAGATCAAAAGTCTCTCCCGAGAATGACTCATCCCAATTACCCAAAAGATCAACTTTTATCAATCTAGACTTTATCGAATTTTCTTCCAAAGATTTTTCTGCCAAGTCCAATAACTCCCGACTAAAATCAATCCCTGTATAATCCAATTTGTATCCGAGATCATCACACTTCTCTTTCAAAAACAAAGCAAATCTGCCATTCCCACAACCAACATCAAGAACTCGGAGAATCTTGAATCTTGAATCTTGAATCTCGAGCTCTCCCCAAAGGTTGCCCCAGCCTTCCCAAGGATATTTCCTGGAACCGTCAAAAGAATCTGCAGAGTCAGAGTAAAATCTTTGATTAAGATTCCTTAATTTCGTAATTAACGCTTTTTCCATATTGGTGTAAAAAATGTCTGGTGGCCGGCTCCACATTAGGAAAACAATCTCCAAATTCATCTCCAATTCCTATCCACATTTTTTGTTTAGCATCATTTGCAAGATGAAGCTCTCCAAAAAGACTAGCCACATTAAAATGAAATAACATAACCAACTCCGACTGATATTCTAAATATCGCTGAAACATAAATACAAATGGTGATCCAGACAACTGAACGCTCAACGACAACTCTTCCTGACATTCGCGAATCGCTGTCTGCTCAAGACTTTCATTATTCCTACACGTTCCACCGGGGAAACTAAACTTATCGTCATCACTTTCTCGAACAACCAAAACTTTTCTATCTTTAATAAGTACCACCCCCGAAGCAACAGTTATCATATCAAATTCATTTCGAAGGGACATCACAGGATATTCTCGAAGCTGGTATATATCATCCATGTGTTAAAATTAATACTTGTTAGATTATGTATAAATATTATACTACACAGAAGATTAGACTTGATAAATGAAATCTTTTAAACCAGAAAAATACACAAAAGAATTATCTAAAATACTGGAAGAAATCGGCGAAGCAAAACGATTTAATCCGAAACGCCTGCGCAAAATTCTTCAGAAATACCCCAAAGATGGGAATAAATTATTTAGCAAAGATGAACTTGTTCGAGGTTACGATTTCCTTCTAAAAACTAATAACCTAAAACCTAATAAACTAATCACCTCCAGAATAAAAATGAAACCAACAAGAACACTCTCTGGCGTAGTTCCAATCACAGTTCTCACAAAACCATTTCACTGTCCTGGAGAATGTATTTTCTGCCCTCTAGAAAAAGGCTTACCAAAAAGTTATCTCAAAAATGAACCCGGAGCTCAAAGAGCCATAACAAATAGATTCGATCCTTACCTGCAGGTATTCAATAGATTAAAAGCACTCAAAAACATTGGCCACAAAACTGACAAAGCAGAGTTGATAGTTCTTGGTGGAACCTGGTCCTATTACCCGAAAAAATATCAAGTTTGGTTTGTAAAGGAGATGTTTCGCGCGTTAAATGACTTCCCAGACAATTCAACTAAGAGCCAAAAGCTAACAGCTAATAATCTAGACGATTTATTCTCCCAACTTCAAACTGAACATGAAAAAAACGAAACAGCCGAATCTCGTTCTGTAGGACTTAGCATCGAGACAAGACCGGATTTTCTAAACGAGGAAGAAGTCATCCACTTGAGAAAACTTGGTTGCACCAAGGTCCAAATTGGAGTTCAATCAATGGATGATACAGTTCTAGAAGCAAATAAGCGTGGACATGACTCGCAAACTAATATTGAAGCGGCAAATACACTTAGACGAGCTGGATTTAAAGTGCAAATCCATTACATGCCAAATCTATATAAATCAACTCCCGAGATAGATATAAATGGTTATAAAAAACTTCATGAAGATAACAGCGTACAACCAGATGAAACCAAGCTCTACCCCTGCTCTATAATTGCTAACACCGAGCTAAATACATTATTCGAAAAAGCAGAATATCAACCTTACGATGAAAAAACACTACAGCACGTACTCGAGAAGTGTTTAAAAGTAACTAGGCCATACACAAGACTAACAAGAGTCATACGAGATATTCCCTCAGATGATATTGTAGAAGGAAACAAAAAAACTAATTTCCGCCAGATCGTTGAAGATAGTCTAAAAAAGAAAGGTACTCCATGCCAGTGTATTCGTTGCCGTGAGATTAGAAATCAAAAATTTAGCCCTGATGATATTGAACTAAAAGTAACAAAATATAAAACAGGGGTAAGTGATGAATATTTCTTAGAATATGTGGTCCAAATCCCTGAAGAAAAAATTCTAGGGTTTCTAAGATTATCTTTACCGAAAAACTCTTCAAAACACTTTATCGAAGAATTGAGAAACAACGCTATTATTCGAGAAATACATGTATATGGAGAAACTCTAAATATTAATGAGAAAAATACTGCAGCGCCACAACATCTTGGACTAGGAACTAAGTTGATCGAGAAAGCCTCAGAGATAGCTGCCGAGCATAACTTCAAATTTTTATCCGTCATTTCTGCTGTCGGTACAAAAGAATACTATCGAAAAAAAGGCTTTAAGGATGGAAAGTTATATCAGCATAAAGATATTCATAAATCTTAAATCCCAGCCTACCGGCAGACAGGTTGAACCTAAGCTCATTCTTAATTCTAAATTCATGATTCGTGATTCTTCTGCGATTTGTACTGCAATACAATGTCGGAAACTTTTTCTTCTGTTATAATTTTTGTATTAATCGATAAAAAATGTCATTATCAACAGACGATCTTATAAAAATTGAACAGCGGATAAATAAAGCAACCACGGACTTAGAAATCCGACTCAAAAACGAATTAGCATCCAAAGAGGATGTAAATCTACTCAAAGATTTAATACTTGATATTCGATCACGTCTGAATAAGGATCAAATACCTTTTCTTGAAAGAGTAGTAGATAGAAATACGAAAAGAATTGAAAGGTTAGAGGCCAAATTAGTTGAAGGTGTATAGTTTACAGTTGAAAGTATATTTTTGCCCTACAATCCACTCTTACCCATGTTTTTTCGTGAAGTCTTTATTATAGATATAAGGATAGCAATAATCTCGTTTATAGAATCAATTAAATCTGACCTATCTAGATAATTCGTATCTAATAATAATCTTAACCAATACCTAGTTTCTACTGCTTCTTTCAAAGAAATACCCAGTTTGGAAATAAACTCCTTTTTTGAATGACCCTGCAGCGCCTCTTCGATATTCGCCCCAACAGATGTAGCAGATTTGAGTAATTGTCGAGACATCACAAACTCATTCTGTGAAGTCAGTTCCTTATATACAAAGACTATCTCTTTAGCGAACTTATATGATTTTTGACCTACTATGCTATTACTCATAGCAGATAATATATTATCGTAATAACAATATCTATGTATCGTAATACAAATTTCTAACTTTCAACTCTCCACTCTTAACTTTCAACTTTTAATTCTCAATTATTAGAGATGTTCCCGTCATAACTTCTGGTTTCTCTAGTCCCATCAGATCTAGAACTGTAGGTGCAATATCTTCCAAACTTTCTTTTTTATCCAACTTACAATCAATATCACTTACCAAAATAAATGGAACCGGATTAGTTGTATGCTGTGTATGAGGCTGGTTTGCTTCATAGTCCCACATCTCATCAGAATTACCATGATCAGCAGTTACTAGAAGTGCATATTTATCCAGTTTTTCTTCCAAAGCCTCATATAATTTACCAACTGCATAATCAACTGACTCTGCAGCAACAACAGCAGCTTCATAATTTCCAGTATGCCCAACCATATCTGTATTCGAATAATTGATGATTATAAAATCAAATTCATCCTTTTCGATAGCTTCTAAGACTCTTTCTGTTATCCCAGCAGATTGCATAGATGGGGCGAAATTATAAAAAGGTTTTACAAATCTATTTGACTGTAATCGAACCCATTCTTCTCCTTCGTACTCATGATCTCTACCAGCATTCAAAAAGAATGTAAGGTGAGTGTATTTTTCAGTCTCAGTAATGTGAAGCTGCTTTTTCCCAGCTTCTGAAATTGACCCAGAAAGTGTCTGACTAATATCAAGCCTAGGGAAGGCCACATCTGCCGGGCAATCTTCATAAATCCTTATCATAGTAACAATCTTTAGCCCTTGAACTTTCTGATCAACTGCTTTTGAAACAATCTGGTGCATCCTATCTGTTCTATAATGAGTGAAAACCATAACATCATTATCTTTTACAAGCCCCTTTTCATCGATTAGATACTGATCAAAAAACTCATCTGACTGATCCTTATTGTAGCTAAAGTTAACAGCACCTTGGTAATCATTAACCTTCATGCCATCACCTCTGAATATTAGGTCAATAGCCTTTTCTGTTTTGGACCATTCTCTATCGCGGTCAAGGTAAAACCTGCCTTGCAGCGTAGCTATAGAGGCATGTTTGAAATCATGGCCCTCCAGCTCTTTCTGTATTATCTTCAAATATTTTTCCGTTGATTTGGGAGGAGTGTCTCTTCCATCTGCAAAAGCGTGAATATATACATTCTCGACCTTTTCTCTATCAGCAAGTTTTATAAGAGCCAACATATGGTCCAAAGAACAATGCACTTTACCATCGGAAGCAATACCAACAATATGCAAAGCCGAATTCTTTGTGCGCACTTGTTCACAAGCATTTACAAAGACTTTGTTAGAATAGAATGTTTCATCTTCAATTGCTTTATCAATTCTAGGAAGATCTTGAAGTACAACCTGCCCTGTACCAATCACTTGATGATTAATCTCCGATGTTCCAAATTGACCTTCGGGAAGTCCAACAAAAGGCCCATCAGCCCGAAGTTGGATATTTGGATACTCCCTTATCAACCTATCTACATTTGGAGTTTTCGCATTATCTATTGCATTATATTTATCTGGCTTTGCAATTCCCCAGCCATCCATAATTACCAAAACAACTTTTTTATTAAATTTCGCCATCTTTATTTCTACTTAAAAATTACGACCCCAATTATACATCAAGAATGATTGGAAAGGAATTTGTGTTGGAATACATAGACAAGTAGGCTCTAGATTTGTAGGATCGTAGCATATTAACAGAATCAAATGCAGATGCAACCATATAAAAATTTAATCGTCTGGCAGAAATCAATTACTTTAGTAACAAGTATTTATAAACTTACTAGACATTTCCCAAAAACTGAACTCTATGTATTAACATCACAAATCAAGAGGGCAGCTGTATCTATTCCTTCAAATATAGCCGAGGGGAAAAGGAGATCGACCAAGAATGAGTTTAAAAGATTTTTACTAATATCCTTTGGCTCTGGAGCAGAACTAGAGACTCAACTAGAAATAGCTAAAAATTTGAACTTCTGCAATGAAAAACACTTTAAAGAAAGTGAAGAATTATTAAGTGAAATTATGAAAATGCTAAACAAACTTATACATAACTTATAAATAAATTCACAAAACTACCCCCTACCACCTACACCCTACTAACTAATTAACTACAGTTCAATTTGTTTTGAACCATTTTTTCGTTTATAATGATCGAGATTTATTTTTGAATTTTTCACGATGTCAGATATCAGAGAAGTAATCATTATTGGCTCAGGCCCAGCAGGACTAACAGCAGCTATTTATAATGCAAGAGCTGATCTCAAACCATTAGTTTTCACCGGCCTCAAATGGGGCGGACAGCTAATGGACACTACAGAAGTTGAGAATTTCCCAGGATTTCCAGAAGGAATAATAGGCCCAGAACTTATGCAAAATATGGTAAACCAAGCAAAAAGATTTGGTGCGGAATTGACTTACAAAGACGTTACCAAAGTAGATTTCTCTGGAGATATAAAAACGGTTTGGGCTGGCGACGAAGAATATCAGTCAAAGGTAGTTATAGTTGCTACCGGTTCGACACCACGAAAGTTGAATATTGACAGTGAATCGCGATTATGGGGCAAAGGAGTATCTAGCTGTGCTACCTGTGATGGTGCATTTTATAAAGATAAAACTGTAGCAGTTATTGGCGGTGGTGATAGCGCCATGGAAGAAGCTAATTTTCTCACCCGATTTGCCAAGAAGGTGTATCTAATTCACAGAAGAGATGAATTCCGAGCTTCCCAAATAATGCAGGACAGGGTTCAAAATAACGACAAAATAGAAATTCTATGGAATTCGGAAGTAAAAGAAGTCTTAGGCGAAGAAAATGTAACAGGACTTAAAATATTCAACAACAAAGAAAATGCAGAAAATGAGGTTGCAGTTGACGGTGTATTTCTAGCAATTGGGCATATCCCAACGACTAAATTTCTCGAGAAAGCGGTCGAGCTTGATGAACAAGGATTCATACTAGTAAAAGAAAATACACAAACCTCAGTTGAGGGAGTGTTTGTGGCAGGCGATGTGAAAGACCATAGATACCAACAGGCAGTTACAGCTGCAGGCATGGGCTGCATGGCAGCTTTGGATGTCGAGAAATATCTTGAAACAATAACGAATTGATAAGTGATAAGTGATAATTAATAATTGATAATTTGGATTTATTTGGTATGTTTGGACTATTTGGTAGTTTGCGTTGTTTACCTTGTGCTACCATTTAACTTAAATTTTCGCACAAGGTTGGTACAAGTTCCATTCTTCCCCATCTCGAATATACCAATTTCTTCAACTTCGAATGGATTTAGCTGAACATTCAGGTTACTAACTATTTCCTTGTTTTTTGACTCATCTACTAACCTACTAAGTGTTATATGAGGACGAAAAAGATTCATAACTAGGGGATAACCATACTTTTCAACATTTCTCTTTTCGTCATCGGACAACTTTGATAGATATTCCCCATTCCTGTACTTATCCCTTAAATGCCCTTCCCTAAAACCATTCAATTCTTCTACGACCCGTTTTTGAAATTCATATAATTCAATAGTATTTTCTATCTCAATATCGACGAACCCCTTCTCCTCCGCAAAAAAAACAAAGGGAAAGAATGATAACCCCGGACTAGAATGAACCAAATCTTCTAACTTTCTAAAAATCTCGTGAATATTTTTCTTTGGGAACTCAGGAGAATATATTGTCACATGTGGAAAATAGTTTTCTCCATCTAGAGCAAAATATGTTTCATACTCTTTTGAAATTCCTTGACTTAACTTTATGGCTAACTCTGAAACTTCATCCGGCAAGACAAAAGCTATATTAAGTCTAATAAAATCGTTCATTATTAATACTAAAAACCAAATAGCCAACACCCAACAGCTAACGGCTAACAGCTAACAGCTAACAAACAATTATACAAAACTTCTTCTATAATGTATTATTTTTGTATGGACAATTTTCAATTAACTTCTCTATTATCAAAAGTCAGACAATTCGAGTCAGAACAAGACCCTTCCGATCTAGTAGGAATTTTCTTCATTAAAGTTAATGATTGGGATGTGCGAAATTTCAGACCAGTGGTATATCTCATGAAGGAGAAACTAGTTCTTTGGATAAGCGAGAAATACATTGAGATAAAAAAAGAATCAGTGAAAGAACTTATGTTTGATAATAAAAGAAATACCATAAGTATAAATTTTGGTGGAGATAAACTCACATTCTCATTAGTAGATATGGATAAGTTGTTATTGAAAACAAATCAGGCTTATACAAAAACCTTTCATAAAGTTCTGAATCAATGGATTGATAATAAACCAATTTCAAATGAATTACTCATGGAACTTCCAAACCAGATAGCCGCTTTTTCCTCGAATATTAACTCAATAGTAATTATAGCCAGTTCTATACTTCTAATAACCTTTGGAGTAATTCTTCAGCCATTCAATTTTACACTAGCTTGGTTCTTTCTACTTGGAGGTTTGATAATTGGTGTTGGGGGGATAATAATCACACTAATCAAAAAGCGTGGTTAAATCACCTTATCCATAATAACATTCACTATCCCAAAATATCCCTTTTCCCTTCTTCCAATTTCTGTGTAGCCTGCTTTTTCATAGAACTTTATTGTCTTAGGAAATGTATAAACTTCTATAAGATGAGCGCCATTCTGCTTACAATATTCTTCATATCTGGATAAAAGTTCTCGCCCATAACCTTGTCCCCTCTTATCCTTCCTTATGCCAAGCCAAGATGCAAACCCTACTCCGCCAAATGGTTTATCACCAAATAAAAAACCGACCATTTCTCCGTCTTCGATAATAATAAGGATCTTTTTTGTACCAAGTTTAATCAACCTCTCCACGACTTCCATAGAGTACATATTCATAACAAACGACTCTCTTTGTTCAATGGAGTATTCATAAAGATCTTCTCTTATTACTGAACTAAAAAGCTCATGAAATTCTTGAAGATATTCTATTGAGAGATCTAGTACTTGCATTTTAGCGTGTCCAGAACCTGCTATTTTCGATAAACTTAACTGATATGAGTTTTCTATAAAATAAAGTATGCAACTCTGGTGCAACATACTTTGTTATCAAAATTTCAGTTAATATAAACAGTGCTACTATAACTATACCTAAGACAAAAGGGATTTCCATCAACACAAAAAGTCCGGCACTCAGTATCAGCAAGATAGAAAATATAATATAAAGCTTCGGAGAAAACTCTTCTTGCATAAATTTTACGTACTTTTCTAAATATAGTTTTTTGTCAGTATCTGAGAAGTACTCAGAAAAATATGCATATTCTATTACCTTTATAAATAAACTCAACAAGGTCAAGCCAGCAACAACACTTACAGCCCAGCTACCTACTAAGTAGAGCCCAGAAATAGTTCCAGCAAAAATTATCCCAAAAAGAATAATTCCAACGGAAATAACCCTGAATAAAGCTAAGTCAATAATCAATATCTTTTGCAACTTATTGAACTGACCTCGATATATCAACCCGAAAATTGTAAACCCAATTACAAACCATAAAGAAAGATAAATTACCCTACCCCACAGGCCTGATTGAGCTATTGACCTGGATTCAAAAAAATCAACTACTGTACCTGAGGCTGTAAGAGGTGTAACCTTTTCTCTAACTTGATCTTCACTAATATCATTATTCAGATACAGTTGATATAGCTCATTTTCCAACACTTTCACCTCTGCCAAATCATCTAATTCCTCAGCTGCATTAGCGACAGCTTCCTCTGTTGTATCAACATTTGCAGTGAGCTCGACAAAAATTGAATTCCCAAGGGTATAGTCAACATTTTTTCTGAAAAAATATACAAATGCTACTGATAAAAGCAATAGTGCAACAAATATTAAGAGTATGTATTTACTATTTCGCATTGTTAGAATTATTAAGTTTATTAGGTAAAATAAAAATCTCATTGATGAAAACTCTATATACTGTCCAGAAACCAATTAACCCAGAGATTACAACAGCTGTGATCCCCATAGTTATCTGCCCCAGATAATCAATTCCAAATGTTTCTAGTCCAACAACAAAGAAAAGCACCAGAAAACTTACGTTCCTAACCAAATACATATATTGTTCTGTATTCTCCTTTATCAACTCCTCTCCAATTTTATTTTTTCTCAATAATTTACTTAAAGGAATAACAGAAAGAAATACAACAAAACTCACACCAAGAAATACGCCAAAGATCAAATTCATCGAAAGAGGGACCTTCAATAGCTTCAACGCTGCAACAGAAAGAACAAGGGTATTAATATTTAAGACAATCACAGGAATAGATTTATATTTCCAAAGTGCGAAGAGTACCACATTTACTACCACAAATGAAATAAACAAAGCGAGTTTTAAGTTTTCAATATCTACATTTACCACAGGCTCAATATTATTGTTGGTTAGTACATTTACCGAAAGTGGAAGTTTTTCGCCATTTATAACAGAGGCTATTGCTTTGAATGTATCCTCATCTCCCAGACCATACCCATCAGTCATATAGAGTATATCCGGATGATTTGGATCATAAGGATAACTTTGAAATCCCAGTGGTTGTCCATCTATTGATAATACAAAACCAAATCTCACCAAATTAGCTGACAGGAGTTGAATCTGTGCAACTGCATCTTGTCTAAAACTAACTCTAAGGCCTGGCCCATTTGTTTTTTGATCATTAATCACTTTTACACCAGCAATATCATCTCCGCTTAAACCTGACGATTTCAACGCTTCAAATATATTAAACTGCTCCTGTGAATTCTCATCAGGAACTACATATTCAGGATCATCTACCAATATCTCTATTTCATTGCCAGACAAAGCAAAATAATATGGTAAAAGACCTATACTTTCGCGTCTTCCAGTCATATCAATTCCTATCTGAGTATTCCCACCTGATGATGTATAGGTGTGGAAGCGGCTTTGCTCCACATCTAATGAATCCAAACGTTTTCTCATAACCTCTACAGTAACATCAACTGCATCTTCTACTACTTCTTCTTTTTTTTCCTCTTCAGTTTTACCAATTGCAATATCTCCGGTACCGGTTTCACCCTCAGGATTCTCCTGTTGTTCGTCTGTAGTGCTTCCTGTAGATGTCTCAGGTTCTTGTATTTCAAACTTTAAATTTACACCTCCCTGTAGATCAGCTCCCTGAGTAAATCCTATTCTATTGTAAACTGTACTTTCTCCAGTCGTTTGATCAACCTCTATGTAAGGCTGTATTCCACTAAATTGGTATATGCTATCTCTAATCTTTAACTCAAAAGTGGGAAAAGCTATCCATAAAGCTATTAACAAAGGGAAAAGTGCTAAAACGGTAATTATGTGAGGAAGGATTTCTTTCTTAAGCCCTGACAGCTTGTCCAACGGATTTCTCCCTAATGGATTCCTGAGCTTAACATTAACTTTTTTAGGCTTCTGATTAGAGCGATTTTTTCTTTTTCCCATTAATAGAATTTATGAAATAAATAGTGGACAGTGAGTATCTGGTAATTTTAACACAACGGATTAATTCTAGCACAAAATTCATCTTTCGTTGCCAATCTTCTTCTAATCAATCCAAACTTTACATAAATATATAAATATTATATAATAATTGACATATATAATTCATACTGTTATTATACGCCCAATAAAGTTATGAATAAATCTTTACATAGAAAACTATACCCTCGATTTTTCGGTTGGCTACATGCTGATCAACTCGCCATTATGGTGATGCAATAATAATCGAGGAAACATATGTAAAGTAATCTTCAAATTTAAATCTTCCAAATACGAATCTATAAGTTTCCTCAAGTTTCAAGAAGGTTAATTTACATTGTTTTGTTAGTAAATGTGTAATTCGAGCTAATACTTTAACGTTAACACAGAATTAAACAAATGCCAGAGTTAGGGCAAATAGAAAAAGCATTTTTACAGTCATTAATCGGTTTAGATGTCACAAAACCGCGAAATCTTGCACGCTTTCGCGAAATTACTGCAGCAGTTGAACAAGAATATAGACAAGACCCCCAACCAATGGCCTTGGAGAGACCTCTTCTGACTACAAATCAAGAAAGGGGGGCCTTCTGGAGACAAGCTTTTGTAGAAATGGGACCTCCATTATTTGATTATGTAGAAAAACTTGCAATAGAAAGACTAACGCCAATTACTAGACTTGCAAAACCTCAAGGAGATTCTGAACCCGACAATGGATTCAAACACGCCCTTAGAACAGCTGCTATTGTCCAACAATACTTCGGAGAAGAAGGTAACCCACAAGATGATACTCATCTAATGGTACTAGCCTTATTGCATGACTTATCTTCACGCAGACACACTAGCCCTGGAGAGACCCCAGAAACTATCCTTCCTTTAACAGGTGAAATGGATCAAACAGACTGGATCTTTGAAGATCGAGAAACAGATCGCCACATTATTTTACTACGCGAAGAATTGGCTGGGTTTAGATTTCTTGAAGAACTTGGAGAAAATATACGGGCCAAACGTGATAGTGGTGAAGTTTCAGATCCATATAACCCGCCCATAGCAGATCTTAGCTTAATAAGGGATTTTGTAGGAACATATGGAGTAGCACCACTTATAGTAAAAGCTGCTGAGTTAATAGACAACTTGAGAAATCCACTTCCCAACTATCTACAAAACGATAAACATTGGACGGCAATGAACAATGACGCACTTGAGGTACTTCACTTTTATGTACCCGCGATGGAGGCATTGGGTTTTCCACAAGTAGTTTCAGAATTAAAAACACTTGCATGCAAATTTATAGATCGACGTGATGCAGCTGTATATCCACATGTTGTGGCTAATTTAGATGCTATGTCCTATACAGAAAACTCAGATTTCACAACCGCATCCTCCTTTATTGCTAATATTCTAGGGCATCTTGAAGGGCTAGGACCAAAGTTTAAAAGATCGTCTCAAACGCCAAATTACAAACTAGGCAGTACAAAAACTTTAGATACAATTCGAGATATAGCCTTGGGTAGGTCAACCACAGAAGGAGAATATATAGATCAATATTGTTCACGCTTACATGCACTCACAGAACCTGAGCAGATATTTGTATATGGAAGGGAAAAATCTATAGGAAGTGGATTTATGAAAGCAATCTCCATTTTGGACAAATATCATCCCGGATGGAGATATTCTGACCCAGACGGAGAGATACTTAAACCAGATGATGTAAGATCAGAAATTATATTCGATACTATGATGAGATTACCTGATATCATGTCATTCACAATCCTGTCCAGAAACAGTCAGGTACTTGCTGAACTTCAAACAATTTTTAGGTCAATAGATGAGAGGGGTATAAATATATACAAAAGTCCAAAGGGAGACATTGAACCTACCCTGGAAGAAAGAACCAACGAAAGAGGATATAGAGCGGTACATTATGTTTGTCAATTTCCTGGGATGAGAAGAGCTTTTGAGATACACCTGCGTGATATGAATGATCAACTAGTATCCGAAACATATGCAGCACACCTCGCATATAAAGCTGATCCAGACGGAAGTGGAGATTTTGCTATGGCAACTTTACGTGCCCTACAGCATTTAAGGAAAATCGGAACTGATATTCGTTCACTTTGTCGCGGCGAGAGAAGAACATACCTTAGCGAGTTTGGTCAATTAGAACCATAAAAGCAGAAGGAATCCTCGAAATTATTAAGTCACCATATAACCTTATAAATCTAATCCACTGCTATAATTATTCCAATCTTAAAAAATTTACTATCTGAAACTCATTGAATATATATTACACAAAAACCAAACTGTATAGTACTTTTCTTATCTCAAATTTGAGCTATACTATAATGAACAAATTACTTATGAATTCATATTTATGACTTTAGAAGGCACTTCATTAACTGAAGATCCATTTTCACAAGATGCTGCTGGTAGTTTTGATTTTTGGCAAAGCCATCGATCTATAGGAGAACCACAACGGGTGCCACCTTCCGATACATTAGAAGACATTATTGACACAACCTTAGCTGGAGCGGTTATACAAGGCCTTGAGGAACTAAAGTTTAACATTGAGAATCGAACTCGCCCAATACCGATTAGTTACGGACAAATAATTTCTTCTGCTTATACTGCTGGGATTACTAATATTCCAGTACTTTTAGAAACTGCCACAAGGCTGTCAGAAGAAATGGGTATAGAAATTCCGAGCGGTCTTAGATCTGACTCAATAGATTCATCAGATCCTAGTGAACCACAAATTGAATGGATAAGAGTTGAAGGAGACCGCCCGTCGGATATAGCGATTGAAGAACAAAACAAGAGACTTTTGGATGAAATTCATAGACTAACAAAGGATTTACCTAGAGTAACTGTATATAGAGGAATTGATAGCGGTTTCGATTACACAACAATGCCACAAGTAGCCCCAGGCTTAAGGTCTTCATACTTTTCTTTAAGACAGCTACTTGAACTTCCACGATCTATTCTACTACCTTCCGCCCTAGATGAAACAGAATTCATGCTATCTTTAGCTGAGATCAAAGATCTGATAGATAGAGGAAGAGTAGAATCCATATTGGAGGAGCTATCAAGAATACATAAATTTCGACAAACTGCTGGATTGTCCCCTTTCTTGTCAACAGCTCGAGACGCAGAATTTGCTAGAGAATGGGTAGAAGGTAACCAAGGTAAAGTGATTAAGATAAGTGTTCCAGAAATCCTTACCTTAGATGAGGAAGATTATACATATAATGCACCAACAACAGATACTTTCGATAAAATTATCAGTCTTAGAGAAAGAATTAGATCTAATGCTCAAACAACGGGTAGAAGAGAAATTTCACCAGAACAATTATTATCTAGAAGCCTACGAATGTTGAAAAATCCGGTATCTACCTATGAAAACGAATTATATGTTGTAGGAGGAATTCATCCATCTTGGATTATAGGAGAAGTTTAGTCCTTACCAGCTTCCGCCACCGCCACCACCACCTCCGCCACCGGAGAAACCACCTGAGAAGCCGCCACCGCCAGACCAACCTCCTCCACTCCATCCCGAGCTTGAACTTTGCGGTTTAGAAGATATAACACGTGTAGTGACAGTATTCATCTTAGAGAGAGAATTAGCAAGATATATCGGAGTCCAAGTGCGACTACTGTCATAACCCTCATACCAATCCGGCTGACCTTTATATATATCTTTAAACTTATTTGCCCAATCTTTTTCTATACCAAATACAACAGCATAAGAAAGAAATTTCTCAAACATTTCTGGAGTCAGCTTCTGCATTCTGAATCTCTCAGCAGTATGTAGATACATTCTAAAGCCTTTGACCTTCTCCAATATTTCAGTACCTAAGTTGGTCTTGGCAGGCATATAGTTCGATAGGATTAAAGTCAGAACTCCCATGATAAGAAATGAAACAAATGGAAGAGTTGCAAATAGTAATGCTACACCACCTGTAATTACAGCCAGTCCAATGAAAACAACTAAAGGAAAAACTATCATCATTACTCCCAGCCCTGCGTTATTATTTCTTACTTTATCAGGACGTTTCTCGAAGTACTTTTTTGATACCATTTCATCGTATAAAGTATCTTGAATTCCAGAAATTTTTTTGTAAAATTTGTTTTTAAGTTCAGAAGTCTTTATCTTATCTTTTCCGTCAAAAATATCGTTTATAATCCTCTCCTCTTCTTTATTGAGGTCACTGAAATCTTTTAGTTTTTCAAATTCAAAATTCTTTCCCTTCTTATCCAGCTCTTTTATCTTGATATAACCTTTATAAGCAACATTTATAATAGTGGAGCTGATATCTACCATATCAACCTTTTCATCCTTAAGAGAACCTAACAATGCTGGGCTGATTTCTTCAGGAGGTTTAAACCAAGGCACAATAGTCTTCTTGCCGCCCTTATCCCTACCAGAGTTTCTCCATCTATAGATTGGATAGAAAAAACCAAAGGGAATCATCAAAAATCCTAAGCAGTTACATAGAAAAACTCCAAAAAATAAAGCGATCATAAAAGGCTTCGGATTAGCTTCAACTTCAACTTCCTTATAACCACCATCAGGTAAATCCACATCTACTGTAACTGGTTCATAACCACTTGACTCGAATTGCAGACTTTGCTGGCCAGGAGGAAGGCCCTTGTATTCATTGCCTTGATTATAAATCTTCTTTCCATCTATTATCAGATCATAATCTGCGCCAAGAAGCGGAACTGAAAAACCTGATACTTTTGGAATTAATTTGAGTGTTGCTGGCTCTTTTACTATGTTCTTGGGAAATTTTACTAGTACTGTATTAGGGTCTAAATCAGGAATTGGATTATCAACCGTGATCGTTAGTAAACCATTTTCGAAAGTATAATGACTGTCATTGAAAACTTTCAAATCATTCTCTCCATTAAAATTGAAGTTCGAGGGAAAATGAATTCTTATAGTCATACTCCTTATAGTATCGTACCTATCCTCAAAAGCTGTATCCCAGTAAAAGAGATCATAATCATCAAAATATCCGATAGAGCCGTAAACCTTATAATTTACAACCCAACGCAAGTCTTCACCATTGAAATATTTACCTTCTGGAGAAAATTCATATCTAATTTCAACTCTGTCTTCATACCCACCAGATGTCTCAACACTCTGTAAATTTATTTCATAATCCCCCTCTTTTAACTCCTTCCCCTCCTTGCCTATAACGCTCTTGAGATACATAAAATCAAAACCGCCGCATTGCAAATCCGGATTATTCTTACATCTCTGATAAGCTCCATCATCCTGGAGAGTAATAGATCTGTAAGTGCCATGAAATTCCCCCGTATAATTGATTATCATCTCTTCACTTACATCCATTGTGGAATCCTCATTGAGATAATAATCTACATTTAGCTCTTTATAATAAGAAGATTTTGCATGTACTTTTGGTACGAATAAAAAAAGACCAACAAGGATAAATATAGATACCCAGACCCTTAGGGAGAATTTATGATATGACATTGATTGTAAAGACTAATATTTTACTTTGATTCTTCTTTTTTTGGTTCTTCGTCGAAGCTTACTTTTACGTTCTTTCTTTCCTCCTCGTTCTCAACCTCAAAAAATTCTCTTGCTTTGAATCCAAGCATTCCAGCAATTAAACTTGCTGGGAATACTGCAATTTTAATATTGTAGTCTCTTACAGCACCGTTGTAGTATCTTCTTGCTTTTTCAAGTTCTGTCTCGATCTCCTGAAGCGAACCTTGCAAACTAAGAAAGTTCTGGTCTGCTTTTAACTCTGGATAACTCTCAGCAACTGCAAATAAAGACTTCAAGGTGTTAGTTAACTCACCCTCAACCTTTGCCTGCTCCTCAAGGCTTGAAGCACCCATAGCCCTAGATCTAAGTTCTGCAACTTTCTCGAAAACACCTGATTCATGCTTTGCATAACCTTTAACAGTTTCAACTAAATTAGGAATTAGGTCATACCTCTTCTTAAGTTGAACGTCTATTCCACTCCATGCTTCATCAACGAGTGTCTTTAATTTAACTAGACCGTTGTATAACATTATTACAAAGCCAACGATTGCGAAGAATCCAACGCCTAGGATTCCAAGACAAAGTAATATAGCTAACCACATATCATACTAGATAAAAAATAATACTCTTTTAATATATCAACTTTATCGTCTAGGTGTAAAGAAGATTCGTGAGAGGGCTGAATATCTAAGTGCCCTACAATTGAAAGTCAACTTCCGATATAATCATCTATAAATATCGAATAGTTTCAGCATAACCGCAATGAAAGATTTCTTTAAAGCTAAAATCAAAATGCAGAAAAAGTATCAAGAACAACTCAGATACCCTAAAGGAGATATGGGAAGGGTTGTTGGTGGACATATGTTTGAAGGTAACGCTGATATTATTGAAAGAATAATACAAGAAATACAGTCCCAGAACGATATGACGATAATCGATGTTGGAGTAGGACCTGGCTATTCACTAAAACTGCTATCAGAAAGATTTCCAAATGCCGACATTATAGGAATCGATCCTTTTGATGAGATGTTGGCTTACGCAACTAAAAATGTATTAAATAGTATCGACTCAAGTAAAGTTAGAGTTCTAAAAGGACAAACTCCTAATTTACCTTTGAAAAACGATACAGCAGACTATGTTTTATTAATTAACATGGTTTATTTCTGGGAAAATCCAATTAACGAATTTAAAGACATAAAAAGAACACTGAAATCACAGGGAAAGTTATTACTCTACTTTACAGGCCCTGAAGGTATTGCTGAAACAATTGAAGACGAAGGAGTTTTCTATAAACATTCCGAAGAAGAAATTATCGGGCTCCTTAGAAACGCTGGGTTTGTTCAAATAAAGTCAGTTCAATACAGACGCAAGTTAGGTCAAATAGGATATATTATCTCAGCTACTAAAGAATAGCTTATGGCTTATGGCTTATGGCTTATGGCTTATGGCTTAAGGCTTATGGCTCATGGCTTGTGGCTTAAGGCTTATGGCTCATGGCTTGTGGCTCACAACTCAATATACCACTCCTCCACCGTATCGAACCTTTCTTCCAAACTTTGTGATTTAGAAATATCTACTCCCTTAACCCTATCATTAGCTACATAATTCAAAATAGGATGATACAAAAAAACCATAGGAACCTCTTGTGCGACTATTCTTTGAAATTCATAATACTCTTCAAGTCTCCGATCTTCGTCCATGAACTGCCTACCTTCTTCTAATCTTGTATCAACTTCTGGGACTTTTTCAGTTGATTTCTTCCCATCAGAATCAACAACCCTCAAAGTCTCCTCTTTCGAAACATAAGAGCTAATATTCAAACCAGGATGAGTAATCTGACTACTATGAAAAAGCTCATATCTATCAGGATCATGTAGTGTAGTCATACCAAAAAGTAAGGTCTCAAAATTTCTACTAAGCACGTGTTCATTTATCACATCTCTATTTGACTTTCTTACAATATTGACCTTTATACCTACATCCTTTAGGTCCTCAACAATACTATCAACAACTTTATTTCTATCTACGTTATCTATTGCAACCAAAGAAAATTCCAACCTTTCGCCCTCTTTTTCCCTATACTCTCCACCTTCAGGAATAACCCAGCCAACTTCGTCTAAAAGCTGCCTAGCTAATTCCTGGTTATATAGATATCTTGTAATTTTAGGTTCGCTCATTAGATTGTCTGCATAAGCAAAGGAAACCTTAGGAATCGGTCCATATGCCTCTTCTGCTTCTCCCTCCAAGACATCTACCAAATAATCCCTATTAATCGCAGAAGAAATAGCCTGTCGAACCTTTGTGTCTTTAAAAATAGCAGGACCATTTTCTGATAAATTGAAATACAAGGCATAATACTGATTATAAATAACACTACTCTTATAAATCTCTAAATTATTATAAATTTTAATCTTACTCAGAGTATCGCTGCTAAATCCTCCAGCGCTGTGTAACTGTCCACTTCTTAGCGACTCTATCAATGATTCCTCATCTATAAAAAATTTAAATTTCAACTTTTTAAGCTGGGGGATCTGTGAGTTTTCATGATAAAGCTCATTCCTCACAAGCGTTATTGAGTCGCTACTTGCATCAGATAACATATACTTTCCAGTTCCAGTTGGGTGACTATTTATGTATGGTTCATTTGTAACAATATTTCTTGTATTAAGCTCTTCAATATATTTTGCGGGTAAAATTTTAAAGGAAATTAACTCATAAAAGTTTGGCACAACTCCATCCACCTCAAATTCAAATCTATAATCATCACCCTCTACTGGTACAAATCGGATTCTCTTATTTGCTACAGTAGAATATATAGTCTTTGTACTTGGTTCATTGTCTAGCCTTTCCAATAAATTATAAGTTGCTTCTACATCTTTCGCTGTAAATAAGTGTGGCTCTTGAGAGGTACTGTCATGCCAATGCACACCTTCTTTAAGTTTTATCCTATAACTTACCGGGTACTCGAGATCTTCTTTGTAAGTCGGAGCTATAACCTCTGCAAGTACATTTCGAACTTCGCCTTGTGTGTTGACGTTTACTAAACTCTCATATATCAACTCACTAAGATCTTTTTCTAATTGGATATTTGTTAGTACAAGAGGGTTAACACGTTGTATGGTATTCATGTTTCCATCTTCATCAACACCTACCAAAACCCCTTCAATCAGAGTATCTGAGTCTGCGCGCACAAGTATAGTTATGTTACTAGAAAAAAACAAAACAAAGAACGACACTACTGCCAATGTAGTAATAACATAACTAACCGGCCTCAGCTTCAAATAAAATTTATAGAAATTGTTGAATAAAGAACTCCTACCAAAAAAAAGTATATCTGGATAATCCCAAAAAAAGTCCCTGACTGTGCATATTGTAGACTCTATGAGTTTAGTCATATTATGTTTAGTTCAACAGAACTATAATATCATGGAATATTATACCAGGCCAGATACGAGTATTTTTGGATGAGATATATTTAGTAATTTAGCAGTGCAATGGCAAGAGAGTTTGCAATAAAAATAACAATAAGCACTACAGTCATATTTGAAAGCAATGCTTCTAGACCTCTTTTTGATCTATAACCTTCTCCACCGCCTCCACCACCGAACATAGTCCCAAGCCCTCCCTCTTTTTGCTGCATCAGGATCGTAACTATCAAGCCCAGGCAAACTACTACTTCAATAATGTTTAATAATGTCTGAATCTCCATTTTTATTTCTTTTTTAAATCTAGAATTGTAACTAATAGTACTGAAATTACTACGATGAGGATAATTATACCAAATTCGTTCAACTCTATAGCATAATTTTTCAAATATTCAACCGTATCTCCAATTGAAGTCTTAGGTGGGATATACAATAAACCTGTTATACCTGGTTTCAAGGAGAAAACATAGGCTAGTGTCATAAGGCATCCTACCATTATTTTTGCACTTGGATTTTTCTCTGGAAGTTTAAAAAATGTTAAAACGAAAGGAACAAAAAGAGTAAGGAAGGCAAATCCTATTGCTGCAATTGACACATCTACAAAGCTATTAGTATTACTCAGCATTCCTGGTATGACTGATACACTGAACCAAAAAGCTAAAAAATAAGTTATAAATTTCTGAATGTCTTTCACGAAAGTAATTGATAATTAATAGTTTAAAACGTGAGTTTCGTTGAAACAACGTTTCTCACGAAATTGACAATAAGATTCTAACACGTTCCAGCTTAACCAGAAACTGTTGTACCTTTGAATGAGTTACCTAATAGCGATTCTCTGAAATTATCTAAATTCCTTCCTCCCATGACTTTGAAAGTTTGTCCTAAAGACTTTGCTTCTCTTGCAGCAATAGGATCTATGGGATAATGCCCTCCCGGAGTAAATTCTTTAATTCCCAATACCTCAAAGTATTCATCCCAGGTAAGATTAGTAAGAATTTCAGCTTCAGGATGTTCTTCAGGGTCCTTCGTATAAATCGCTTCAACATCTGTTAGACGATAGATCTCTTGAGTTCCTATCTTATCAGCCATTACGACTGCATCAGTATCCGAAGAATGGCCTGGTGAATTAGCTGCACCGACCAATACCTTTTTGTTAAATTCTATATCATAACTTTCATCATACTCGTGGTATTTGATAACTTCATCCTCCGTGATATCCTCCCATAAACATTTCACGCATTCAGCATTTAGATTAATCGTGGCTATTCCTAACCAATCCAAACTTCTATCAGATAAATTATTTTCCTTTCCAACAAACTTTTGATACTTTCTACAAAGATAACCCCCACCAATAACTACAGCAAACTGAGTATCCTCAAACTCCAATAAAACCTTTTTCAAATTTTCGAGATAATTAAAATCAATTAGTCTGTCATCTGAAAGAGAAATTAGGGAACCGCCGAGCTTGATAACTACCTTTTTCATGAAGAGTTGTTAATATTTACTTGGTGCATTATACCCACTAAAGTCTATAGTTTAAAGTTAATAGTTGAGAGTTGAAAGTTGAAAGTTATAGTTCTTGAATCATAAATCCCGAATCTCTGTCTACCAGTTTACATGCCTTTGGTATGCAGTCGGGTTGATTCTATACCCTTACTTCGAAATTAAAAATTCATAATTCAGCCTTCTTCCTATATAATATTCTTTACAAAGAGCTTTTTTAATGACAACATGTACTTATGGAACTCAAATCTCGAATAATCACACCTGTACTGGCTCAAACGGATGGCAATTCTCATCCAACTATTCCTTTTGACCCAGGAGGTTCTCTGACACTAACGCCAACTCCAGTAGGATATACGGGGCCGATTGTTTACCTTGAAAGTGTAAAAACAAGTTATGCCGTTGGCGAAACAGGTTCAATTGACATAGTTATAGACTCGAAAGGTGTTGAGGTAGATGAGTTTATAATTATTATCGAGTACGATCCAACACACATAGATATTTATGATAATGATCAATTATCAAGTGGTATTCAGGTTGAATATGAAGACGAACACTTCCTTCTTACCGCGGAAGGTAACACAGTTGAAACAGGTTTTACTGAAAGTGAAAGTGGGCAGAGTGGGAAGATAACCCTCCATGCACGAGCAAGAGATGCAGAGGCAGTCACCATAACCGATAGAACTATCGGTAGTATAAATTTTGTAGTAAAAAGTTCAAAAACAAGCCGATTCTATCTATCCAAGGATACTGCATTACTTCTGGACAGTACAAATCAAATAGATGTTGATGAACTACAGGCATTCACGATCACATCTACCGGTGTGATACAACCTACTATTTCACCAACCATATCACCAACAATTACCCCCACCCCAAAAACTGCCATAGATAGTAGGCTGCAAAGCGGCATAATCATGCTAACTGGTGTTTTACTAGTGGCAGCAGGTTTCCACATAAGAAAAAGTTTAAATAAAAAGCAGAAACTTTAAGCAGTGAGATTATTTACAGAAGAGAAAATATATATGAATACTGATATAACTATCAAAGTTGTATCAGACATAGGTACAGTTGAGACCTATAATTTGATAGATGAGGCGTTTGATCAATTTAATCAAGTTGTAAATAAGTATTCAAGATTTGATGAAAAAAGTGAATTAAGCCAGCTAAATAATTCTGCAGGGAAAAAAACAAAAGTCTCCCAAGAATTATTCTACCTCATAGAATCAGCACTGGAATTATCCAAACTATCCGAAGGCCTTTTCGATCCAACTATTCATAATCTCCTCGAAACTTACGGATATGATAAAAATAAAAACTTCGATAAAGATCCTAAGAAAATATCTAGGGAGGTTCGGTTGCTACTTAAAAACAGAGCCGACTATAAAGATGTTAAATTGAACAAAGCTGAATCTTCAATTCAACTAGCATCTAAACAAAAAATTGATCTCGGGAATATCGGCAAAGGCTACGCCATAGATCTTGCAACAAAAACTTTATCAAAAAAGTTAACAAGTTTTTACATTAATGCAGGTGGAGATGTATATGCAAGTGGACTCAATGAATCGTCTTCTCCATGGAACATAGGGCTCTCAATTCCAGAAAAAGCTACTAGCATATTTGGCTCAATCAAACTTGAGAATATGAGCCTTGCGGGCTCAGGATCCTGGGCGATAAAGTACAAAGATTTCCACCATTTACTAAATCCAAAAACTGGAAAACCTGTGAAAGATATTTCTCAAAGCTTCGTTATCCATAAATCTGCCATGATGGCAGATGGATTGGCTACACTTCTATTCTTGACAGGAAAGAACGGCTTAGCTATTCTTGAAACACAAAAAATTGGCGGTTTAATTATTAAAGATAACCAAGCTATATCAAATAAATATTTTCCAACTTATTAAACTTAGTACTTTCAACTTACTACTTATAACTTATTACTTAAAATAAATGTCCACAGTCACAAAACAATCTCTCGATAACGTATTCCACGCATATGATATAAGGGGACGAGACCCTGAAGAGCTCAATGCTGAGTTTTTCGAACGTTTAGGAAAAGCTTTTGTAGTATTCCTTAATGCAAAAAAGATTGCAATAGGAAACGATATTAGAAAAACAGGTCCTGAATATAAAGAGGCTTTTATAAAAGGGGCAACGTCGCAGGGCTGTGATGTTATAGATATTGGCGAGATCGGAACCGAGATGCTTTATTATGCAGTTGGATCTGATCAAACTATTGATGGCGGTGCGACAATAACTGCATCACATAATCCTGCTGGCTGGAATGGCTGCAAAATGGTAAGTAAAGGAGCAGCTGCAATTAGTGTTGATAACGGACTTGAGGATATAAAAAACTTAATGCTCAAAAATGATTTCGAAGACAAAGAATCTGGAAGTGTTGAGGATAGAGATGTTTACCCGGGTTTTAAAGAGAAAGTACTTTCATATCTTAAAGATGTTGAAATTAAACCTCTAAAAATAGTAGTTGATGCCGGCAATGGTATTGGAGGAAAACTATTTAACTATATTTTCGATGAACTTCCTCTAGAAGTCACAAAACTCTATTTTGAACCAGATGATTCTTTCCCAAACCATGTACCGAATCCAATCCTGATCGAAAACGTACGTGACTTAATGAAGGAAACAATGTCTCAGATGGCTGATATCGGTATAGCAATTGACGGCGATGCTGATAGGACCTTCTTTGTTGACAATAAAGGTAGAAACCCTGATGGTATTTATACAGGAGCTATTTTTGCCAAAGAGATCTTAAAAGACAAAGAAAATGAAAAAATTATTCAGGATCCTAGGGTAACCTGGCCAGTAACAAATGAAGTAATAAAATCAGGTGGTATTCCAATCCAATGTAAAGCTGGACATTCATTCTTCAAGAAAAAGATGAAAGAAGAAGATGCTCTATTTGGAGCTGAAAATAGTTCTCACTTCTACTACCGAGATTTTTATCATGCAGATAGCGGGATGATAACTCTTGCTCTAATGATCAAATTCCTTTCGCAAGGATTGGATTTTGATGAAGAACTGGACTACTTATATGAGAATTATCCGATGGCTGGAGAGGTAAATTACACTGTTGAAGATGTAAAAGGAATTATTTCCACAATTGAAAATTATTTCAAAGAGAATTACCCAGAAGCAGAATTTGCATATATCGACGGAATTTCGGTGGAGTTTGATGATTGGCGTTTTAATCTAAGGCCCTCGAACACACAACCGCTGATCAGGCTAAACCTTGAAGGAAAAACCAAGGATATAATAGTAGAAAAATTTAAGTTGCTAGAAGATATGATAGGCGGTGTCAGAGATAACGAACCAGCCTTACCAGAACTTCAGTAATTTTGAATAAAAATTGTATTGAGATATAATTGCATCAATAAGTAATAATCTTTCGCTCCAAACCAATGGAGCGAAAATAATTAAATTGTTATTTAAATAATTTGAAATTAGTAATATTTGCAGGAGGCCATGGGACAAGATTGTGGCCGCTTAGTAGAAAAAATTCTCCTAAGCAGTTTGAGAAATTATTCGAAGGGAAATCGACGCTTCAACTTGCAATTGATCGAGTGCAGGATATTTTCGGGACAGAAAATATATACATTAGTACAAACGAAAAATTCCAGACACTCATTCAAGAGCAACTACCAATGCTTCCTAAAGAAAACATTTTTTTAGAGCCCGAAAAAAGAGATCTGGCCGCTGCAGTCGGTTTAAGTTTTATGAAGATAAGTGGATCAGGATATAACGGTCCCATTGCAATTCTCTGGGCGGATCATTTAATGCAAAGAGTTGAGGAGTTTACCAAAGCCCTTACAACAGGAGAAGAACTAATTATCGAAAATCCTAACAGGTTTGTTTTCCTTGGTGAGCACCCCAGATTTGCTAACCACAACTTAGGTTGGATAACTGTAGGCGATAAAATAAATGAAAAAAATGGTTTATCAGTATTTGAATTCAAAAACTGGAAATACAGGCCTGAACTAGAGGCTTGCAAACAGATGTTTGAATCTGGGAAATCTTTCTGGAATCCAGGCTATTTCGTGACCTCGGTAGAATTCGTACTTTCTCTCTATAAAGAACTTATGCCAGAGATGTATAAATCTTTGAGAGAAATGGTGAAAGATCCCGAAAAAATTAAATCTATCTACCCTACTCTCGAATCAATTAGTTTTGACAATGCAATACTTGAAAAAACTTCTCCAGAACAAGCAGTAGTTCTTAAGATCGATATGGGATGGAGCGACCCAGGAACTCTTTATGCTTTGAAAGAAGCACTCCAAGAATCACCCGAAGCCAATGTAACTAAAGGAAAAACCTATGAACTCGACACGAAAGATACATTAGTAATTAATAACGAGGAAGACAAATTGGTAACAACTGTAGGCTTAGATGGAATGGTTGTAATCAATACTGTAGATGCGATAATAGTTGTACATAAAGATGACGTTCCTAAAGTTAAACTGCTTGTTGGTGAACTAAAAGAACACGGCTTAGAAAAATATATCTAATGCTCAACAAAATATTTAAATACAAAGTCTTTAGATTTGTTTTTGTCGGGGGAACCGCTTTTCTGCTCGACTATTTTATCAACAATGTATTGGTTCTGATATTAAATATCACCCCACACATAGAATCTGCCGTCGCGAATGTTTTCTCCGTCACAATTTCAGGAATCTACAACTTTTATCTTTCAAGGAAATGGACATTCAAATCTTCTGATCCAAGAAGTGGCAGACAAATGATCAAATTCGCAATTTTGAGTGTGATAAATCTAATTATCTCTTCCGCTTCTGTTTCAGTTCTTGTATATATCTTTGATGGTGTATTCTCATCTATTGATGTCTTTTTTGTTCAATCCGCATCGAAATTGTTTGTTACACTAGTATTGGGAGTTTCTAACTACTTTATCTACCAACTACTAATTTTCAAAGATTAAGCAATGAATTTCATATCTACCCCAATAAAAGATTTAGTAATAATTGAACCAAAAGTATTTGAAGACGATCGGGGATTTTTTCTAGAAAGTTATAATAAAAAAATATTTGCTGATAATGGAATAACAGTTGATTTCACGCAGGATAACCATTCAAGATCTATGAAAGGGATCTTGAGAGGATTACATTTCCAGAAGCCACCTTTTGCTCAGGATAAACTTGTAAGAGTTGTAAGTGGCGAAGTTCTTGATGTTGCAGTTGACCTTCGAAGAGAATCTGAAACTTATGGTAAGTGGGAAAAAGTTCTCTTAACCGAAAAAAACAAAAGGATGTTTTTTGTTCCAAAAGGTTTTGCCCACGGATTTCTTGTAATTAGTGATACTGCTGATTTTCTATATAAAGTTACTAACTTCTATAACAAGGAAAGTGAAGGAGGTATTATATGGAACGATCCAGATTTGAATATAGACTGGGATATCGAATCTCCAATTCTTTCAGAAAAAGATAAATTACTTCCTAAGTTTAAAGACCTCGAAGATATTTTTTAAGTTTTCTCAATGATTACAACAGTACTGTATGATATGAACGGTATCATAGTCGATGACGAGCACATCCATGAACTTGCATTTTACAAAGTTATGCAGAGATACAACGTGGTTATGAATCACAATGATTATATGACTCTTTGTGCAGGTAGAACTGATAAAGAAGGTTTTGAGCTGATTATGGAAAAGAATAACCTGGAACTCAAGTTAAGTGAATTAATGGAGCAAAAACAGGAAATCTATTTCGACATATTTAAAGATAGTAAAGTTGCATATCCCGGGATTGTTGACCTAGTAAAGAAAACTTCCGAGGTATTCAAGATTGCTTTAGTTACAAGTTCTTTAAGAAATGAAGTTGAAATGATAACAAAAGAATTTGGCATTTACGATTATTTCAAGGCTATCATTACAGCTGATGATATTGAAAAAGGTAAACCAGATCCTGAGCCATATATTAAAGGGGCAAAAGCAGTCGGTAGCGTCCCCTCAGAATGTGTTGTAATTGAAGATTCTGCTAGTGGTGTAAAGGCAGCAATCGGTGCCGGAATGAAATGTATAGGCGTTACGACCACTCACCAAGCTACAGACCTGGTAAATGCAACAATTGTAGTAAAAAATTTCAAGTATATAACTCCAGGATTTATAAAATATTTAGAGTAAATTATGAACCGAAAAACTAGCTGGAAAACCAAGAACTCAAAAACTGTTTATAAAAACAAATGGATGGAACTTATTGAAGATAAGATAGTTCTCGAAAAAGATGGTACGAAGGTACATGAAGGGATTTATGCATATGTAAAGAAAAGCAAATCAGTATTTATTATTGCAAAGAATGATAATGAGGAAATTTACTTCATAAGACAAAACCGTTATCCTCTTGGACAAATATTGATCGAACTACCCGCAGGCTCAACTGAAGGTAAGGATACCTTGTTTGCTGCAAAAAAAGAATTATATGAAGAAATCGGAATTAAAGCCCAAAAGTGGACTCTGCTAGGTACGTTCTTCCCTACCCCTTCTAGTGGAAATCAAGAGTGCTTTGTGTATTTAGCGGAAGATTTAAATGAAGCTGAAGTAAATAATGATCCAAATGAAGCGATCGAGGAAGTTTTCAAGGTTACGACCGATGAACTCCAAACCTTTCAATCTAATAACGATATTAGAGATGGCGAGACACTCGCAGCTTTGAATATTTTTTTTAACTCAAAAAATGCAAAGAAGAAATAATTCAAGTTGGAAACAACTAACTACAAAAATTGTATATACAAATCCATGGATAAAAATACACGAAGATACTGTACTTAGGCCGGACGGAAAAGATGGTCTCTATGCTTTTATGGAGAAAAACGCGGGCGTATATGTTATCGCTTTGGATAGTGAAGGTTATTATTATCTAATAGAAGAATTCAGATATCCAATAAACAAAAAAGTTCTTCAACTTCCAGGCGGAACTTTGGAGAGTGAAAATGCTGATATCCTTGAGACCTCAAAAAGAGAATTACAGGAGGAAACTGGCATTGTTGCAAATAAACTTTTCCACCTTGGTGGATATTACGTTTCTCCAGGACACGAAACTACCGTATGTAACGTGATATATGCAACAGATCTCAATGTTAGTAACCTCAAAATTAATCAGGATGGCGATGAGGATATTCAGAATATTGTCAAAGTTGATCTGAAAGAATTACGAACATTATTAAGCAACGGAAGTATAGAAGATGCCCTCACCCATACCGCTTGCAATGTCTATTTCAATTCAAAATACTTCAAGAAAAATTAGCTCTTGATTCCCGATTCCTGATTCCTGATTCTCGATTCTTGATTCTCTCTTTGACAAAACTTCGTTCTTGCTATAAAAAGATCTATAATTAATAGCTAGCATTTACAAATTACTAAATAAATATAATGAAAAAGATAATCTGCTTTGATCTAGATGATACGCTTATCGATGACAACTATAAGTTCGAAATAACTTTCTGCGATTGTATTGGGGTGATTATAAAAGCTCTAGAAACAAGATCTCCTCAGATCGATACCATCCTGAAAACAGCTCAAGATATAGATAATAAAAACTGGGAGAGTTTACCAAAAGAAGAAAGATATATGCCCAGACGAGTAGCAACTTCCTGGATGGAAGCATATGAAAAATTAGCAAAAGAAAATAATATCCCAGTTAGACGTCATGTTACTCGCCTGCTCTGGTCTCTCGTAATGACCAACTATGACCCGCCATATTATGTAATCCCTGGTGTTGTAGAAGTTTTAAAAGAATTAAAGGACCATGGACATCAACTACATGTGATAACCGTGGGACATATAAACATTCAGATGAGAAAATTAAAAGTTTCTGGCCTCATCAAATATTTCGATAAACAACATGTGGAGAAATCAGACAAAGAGCCGATCATTCAGAAAATCACAGATAAATATGGGAAGGAAAACGTAGTAATGATCGGGAATTCCATGAGAAGTGATATAAACCCAGCTCTCAATGTTGGGGTAAAAGCAATCTATATACCTAGAGGTAATTGGCACAGATTCAAAGCAGAACCTGTTAATAATAAATATATTGTGCTAAAAAACATTGCTGAAGTTCCAAAAAACATCTAACTTGTGATATACAATACATAAAGTAGTTTTTCCTATTTCATTAATTAAAAATATTTATGGATAAATTAAAAGTACTAATTATTGGGTCCAAAGGTCTTCTCGGAAAAGAGATGGTTAAACAAATGGAAAAAGATGTTGACTATGAGATTATTACCTCAGATGTGTCTGATGAAGGAGGAATAGATATTACAAGTGAAGAGTCTGTAAAAGACTATTTCGAGAAACATCAACCGGATGTAGTTATAAACTGCGCTGCGTTTACAAATGTAGATGCCTGTGAAACTCCAGAAGGATTTGAATTAGCTAAAAAAGTAAATGGTTATGGTCCGGGGATTCTTGCAAAATACTGTAAAGATAATGACGCAATATTTATCCACTTCTCAAGTGATTATGTATTTGGGGATAACAAGAAAGATGGCTACCCAGAGGATTATTCAAACTTTAAACCGCTTAATAAATATGCCGAATCGAAACTATTGGGAGAGCAAGAAATAATCAAAGTTTTCGATGGGACCCACAACTCACCTGCCGGCCGAAGCCTCGGCGCAGGCGGGCAACTCACAACTCACAACCCTAAAGCCTATATCCTCCGCACATCATGGCTCTTTGGAGCTGGAGCAACTAACTTTATTGCCAAAATCATAAAATACGCAAAGGAAAAAGACTATTTGGAAGTTGTAACTGATGAAGTAAGTTCTCCTACTTATATCAAAGATCTCGCAGAGAGAACTATCTATATCATCAAAGAAAAGCCCGAGGGTGGGATATATCACGTTAGCGGGAAAGGTCATTGCTCTAGATATGATTTCGCCAAAGAGATTCTCAAATGGGCAAAAATTGATACAGAGGTGAGGCCAATTACCTGGGAAAAATTCGCCGCAAATAGAAAAACTCAAATTGCTAATTATTCCTACCTTCTAAACACTAAGTTACCTCCTATGCGTGACTGGCAAGAGATGGTGAAGGATTATGTTAAGAATGACTATTCTGGGTAAAATTTAATTATCTATTCTGTTACATTTACTAATGTTGGTTCAACCGTCTTAACCCGGAGTTCATCGAATGGGTCGCATGAACCAACAGTTCTAAATCAAAGGCTCAGGTCACACTTCCTCAAAGCTCAGTATAAAGAGCACTGAGCCAACCCTTTTCTTTGTTTGTTTGGTTCAACCATCTCTCCTCATTACGTTGGTTCAATCGTCCCGCTTGAACCAACAATTCAATACAAACCCACCTAATAACATTCCGTCTCTACAAATATAACCGAGTGATCATTCAAATAATAATTCCTAGCTGAAGAATATTTCCATTTTTCCGGTAGATCCACATAACCTTTTGTTACTGGGTTGTTATGTATATAATTCAACTTTTGATCAAAAAATTCCTCTGTATAAACTAATTCGGGCCAATTATTTGGTATCCAAATTGAAGGTTTCCCCTTATTATTTCTAAACGACTTTTCTAAGAATTTATTTTCTTCCTTTTCTAACATCCTAAATAATTCCTTGCTAGTATAACTTTTAAATGATCTACAAAACGTAACCATATCATCACACTGAGCGATTAAATGAATATGGTTTAACATTATTACATAAGCGAAGATTCGTAAATCTAGTTTATTTTGATAAAACTTCAGGGTATTAATGATTAATTGATTACCCTCATCGTTTTTAAAAATATTTACCCACTTCCTCACCGTAAATGTTAAGAAATATGTTTCCGACTTTTCATTTTGATTTATTCTCGGAGATGGCATACCTATCATTAACATTTTGTTAGCAAATTTACATTGTATTGCGATGCAAAATATTATTAAAATTTGGCTCAGGTCGGAGCACTGAGCCAACTCTTTTATTCGATGATTAGTTTGAACCTCTTTCTTGAATCATTTACTAATGTTGGTTCAACCGTCCCGTTTGAACCAATAGTTCTCAATTATAGTCTCAGGTCATACTTCCTTTCGGCAAACCTACCTGAGGCAGACGGGCTCAAGACAAGCTCACCCAGTATAAAGAGCACTGAGCCAACCCTTTTATTCAATGGTTGGTTCGATCGATCATCTTTTTTGAATCATTTACCAACGTTGGTTCAATCGTCCCGCTTGAATCAATAGTTCCAAATCAAAGGCTCAGGTCAGAACGCTGAGCCAACCCTTTTATTCGATTGTTGAGTCGGCCATCCCCCTCGAACCAACATTATAGACTGAACTAACTAATAATTAATTGTAAATATTGTATAATCAAACCGTTAATATTCTTTAATGCAAATTGATTTTATGCCTAGAAAACTATACTTCATAACACATCCAGATGTAGTAATTGATCCTAAGAAATATAAATCTTTTTGGGAGTTGTCAGCAGAAGGAATTGGAGCAGCGAAGAGAGTTGCTATTAAGTCTTTTTGGAAAGATATAAATAACATTTATACAAGCACAGAAATAAAAACCATCCAAACCGCGGAGATTATTAATAAAAAACATAAGATTCCATATGAAAGTACTAATTGTCTAAATGAATTTGAAAGTAAATCAACCGGCTTTTTACCCATTGAAGAATTTATAGATGCTATGAAATCCTTTTATGAAAAACCTGCAGAGAGTTTTCGGGGCTGGGAAAGACTTATTGATGCAGAGTATAGAGTATTGAATTGTATAAAAAAGATAACAAGGATGCCAGAAAATTCTTCAATTGCTATAATTGGTCACGGTGCAACAGGCACTCTTTTGAAATGTTTTTATAAGGGAGTAACGCCAAGCTGGGAAGAAGATCCTAAACAGACTGGTTGCTACTTTATAGCAGATATTGAAAATAAAAAATTGATTCAAGACTGGAAAAAGTACTAAATTCGTGATTCCTGATTCATGCTTCTCATTATTTATAAACTTAACACTTAGAATTTTACTAAAAATTATAAATTAAACATTAAAAATTAAATTTATGAAATTACTAGTAACAGGCGGCGCAGGCTTTATCGGTTCAAATTTCATCAGATATTGGATGAAGAAATACTCTGATGACCAAATAGTTAACTTGGATAAGCTAACTTATGCAGGCAATCTGGATACTCTCAGAGAAGTAGAAAACAATCCAAATTATAGATTTGTAAAAGGCGATATCTGTGATGTTGAGTTAGTTATGGATCTTACAAAAAATGTAGATCTAATCGTTCACTTCGCGGCTGAATCTCATGTTGATAGAAGTATCGAAGGAGCATTTCCTTTTGTGAAAACAAATGTAGAAGGAACTTTATCGCTTCTAGAGGCAGCTAAACAGAACGGAGGAATTCGTTTCCATCATATATCAACAGACGAAGTTTTTGGTTCTTTAGATTTAGACTCTGATGATAAATTTACAGAAGCTACTCCATATGATCCAAGAAGTCCCTACTCTGCCTCCAAAGCAGGTTCAGATCATTTGGTGAGAGCCTTCTTTGAAACTCATAACTTACCAATTACAATTTCAAATTGTTCAAATAATTATGGTCCATATCAATTCCCTGAAAAATTAATTCCATTAGCAATTACAAGATTAATGAATGATGAAAATGTGCCTGTGTATGGTGATGGAGAAAATGTAAGGGATTGGATACATGTTGATGACCACTGCAGAGGTATTGAGTTAATTATACAGAAAGGACAGATTGGTGAAACATATTTACTTGGAGGTAATGGGGAAAGAGCCAATATAGATGTTTTGGAGAATATTTTAGATATTCTTGATAAATCTGATTCTTTCCTAAAATTTGTAAAGGACAGAAAAGGTCATGACAGAAGGTATGCAATCGACTTCTCAAAAGCAAAAAAAGAACTTGGTTATGAACCAGAAAAAACTTTCGAAGACTGGCTGAAAGAAACGATAAACTGGTATAAAGAAAACGAAGATTGGTGGAAGCCACTCAAAGCAAATGCAGACAAGATGGCTGAAAAATATTTGTCTATGGCTAGTTAGCCTGTTAGCTTTTAGCTACTAGCTTACGGCCAATGGCTTACAGCTTATAGCTTAAAACAAAAAAAACATATTGCAATTCAACTGGAAATTTATTTAAATATTAACTATTAAAAAATATCTTCATGAAAGGAATAATTCTAGCAGGTGGATCTGGAACAAGACTCTACCCTATCACCAAAGGCATCAGTAAGCAGCTTATGCCAATCTACGATAAGCCAATGATTTACTACCCATTATCAACACTGATGATGGCAGGAATAAATGAAATTCTCATAATCACAAATCCAGAATACATTGATAATTATCAGAACTTACTTGGCGACGGAAGCCAGCTTGGATGCAAATTCGAATACATAATTCAAGAAGAACCAAGAGGGCTTGCAGATGCATTTCGCGTAGGGAAAAAGTTTATCGGAAATGATAAAGTTACATTGATACTTGGAGACAATATATTCTATTGGACTGACATGGAAAAAGTTCTCAAAGACAATATGGACCCTGATGGTGGAGTAGTTTTCGCTTATCACGTATCTGATCCAGAACGCTATGGAATTGTAGAATTCGACAAAGATAATAACGTAATTTCAATCGAGGAAAAACCCGAGGTACCAAAATCTAATTATGCAGTCCCGGGATTGTATATCTTTGATAATGATGTAGTCGAAATTGCAGAAAATATAAAGCCAAGTGCAAGAGGTGAACTGGAAATTACTGATGTGAATGCCGAGTATCTAAAAAGAGGGAAGTTGAAGGTCGGAATTCTCGGTAGAGGAACCGCATGGCTCGATACAGGTACTTTCACATCCATGAATCAAGCAGCCCAATTTGTACAGGTTATAGAAGAAAGACAAGGAATGAAAATCGGTTGTATAGAAGAAGAAGCTTATAGACAAGGATTTATAGATAAAGAACAACTCCGAAAGCTAGCGGAGCCTCTGATAAAAAGTGGGTATGGAGAATACCTTATGTCTTTGAACTAAAAAACTTTTGAAAAATATCAAATCAAACTATATCTTAAGAGCATCTGCCATTGTTTTTATCGGGCAGATGCTTGTTAATGGCCTAAATTACGGCCTGAACATCATACTCGGTAGAATCTTGGCGGATGATAGATTTGGAGATTCTGCTTTTGGAGAGTTCTGGTCATTAAATTCACTAGCCAGTTATCTGATAATTCCCATAACAGCTTTGATTCTAGTTAGTTCTCAGCTGATATCTGAGTACTACGCAAAAAATGATTACACTAGTATAAAAAAATTTTTTTCTTCTTCCACTAAACTTCTGGCGATCATAACTTTAGTGCTTAGTTTAATTGGAATAATAATTTCGCCAATAATCAAAAACTTCCTTCATATAAACTCTATCTGGGCGGTGACCGTAACAATAACAGGAATAACCATAGGCTTTCTATACCCCACCCTTGTAGGAATAACAGCTGGCCTACAAAAATTTGTTCATCAATCTATTATTTTAGTCACAGGAGGAATATCGAAAACTGTTGTCGCAGTAATACTAAGTTTATCTTTTGGTGTCACCGGAGCAGTATCAGGAAATCTAGCCCTTTCCATCACACAATTCATAGTAGGATTTATCCTAGTTTCTGCCCTACTACACACCTACAAATCTACAAGCCTACAGCCTATAAACTTCCCCTGGAAACTTTTCTTAAGTGCATGTTTCTCTACCTTGGCTTTTGGTTCTTTCCTATCAACTGATGTGATTGTGATAAAACATTTCTTAACTGATGTAACTTTGAATGGCTCAGAACTGGATATTCCAAGTTTATATTCAGCGCTTTCACTTTTCGGGAGAATTATATATTATCTGACATTTACCTTTGCAACAGTACTTCTTCCTCTCTCGGCCTATTCAAAAGCAAAAGACGGGAAACAATTGCAGGTCTTAAGTAAAATAATGGGTCTAACACTTATATGTTTAATCCCGCTATTAATTCTCTACTTCCTGGTTCCAGATTTATTAATTAAGTTCAGTTTTGGGGACAAATATTTACCCGTTTCGAAATATTTAGGTATTTATGGAGTAGCAGTTTCATTTTATGCTATAGCCTCACTACTTAATAACTATTTCCTGTCACTTAAAAGAATTGCTTACGCGGCTATTCCAGCATTCTTTGCAGTAGCTCAAATAATACTCTTATTTTTCTTTCATGAATCTATCGCTGATTTTATAAAGGTGCTATTTTCTGTTAATCTTTTATTGTTAATTAGTTTCGTAATTTATTTTATTTTAGAATCAAGAATATCCCGTCTGTATCAAGGCTCCGGCGGGCAGGCAAATAAATAACCTGTCATGCTGAGCGAAGTCGAAGCATGATTTATGATTTATGATTTATGATTTATGACGATACACTTATTGTAAGGGTCTTAAATCTTGAATCTTAATTCTTAAATCTAAAAAGTATGGTAATCTTCGTAACTGGCGGTGCGGGCTTTATCGCTTCACATGTTGTAGATAAATATCTTGAACTTGGACATGAGGTTCATGTGATAGATAACTTATACTCCGGGTTTGAAAAAAATATAAATTCTGAAGCTAAGTTTCATAATTTAGATATCAGGTCCGAAGAATTTGCAGAGCTTGTAAAGTCTGAGAAGCCCGATATTATAAATCATCATGCCGCACAAGCTTCAGTTTCAGTTTCTGTAAAAGAACCACTACTCGATCAAGATGTAAATATTGCAGGAACTTTAAATCTGATTCTCGCTTCTGTTGAAGCTGGGGTAAAAAAAATTATTTATGCAAATACTGGGGGGGCACTTTTCGGTGAGCCGGAAACTTTACCCGTGACAGAATCTACACCAATAAAGCCAGAATCCCCTTATGCAGTTTCAAAATATACTGCAGAGAGGTACCTATATGCTTATTCAAAACTCGAGGGAATCAAATTCACGTCACTTAGATACAGTAATGTTTATGGTCCAAGGCAAAACCCTCATGGAGAAGCAGGAGTTGTAGCAATTTTTGCGAGACAACTAATAGAAAATCGAGAACATACAATATTCGGTAATGGTACGAAAACAAGAGACTATGTTTATGTAGGAGATGTAGTTGAAGCAAATGCTTTGGCACTTGAAAAAGGTGATAATGAATGTGTATTAATTGGCAGTGGCGAAGAAGTACAAGATGTTGAAATATTTAAATCGGTAAGAGATTCATTAGATTTGGATATAGAGCCTAACTTTGGTCCTCACAGAAAAGGAGATATTCTCCATATGAAATTTGATCCATCACTAGCAAAAGAAGTTCTCGGATGGGAACCGAAAACTAAATTCAGAGAGGGGATAAAGAAAACTGTGGAGTGGTTTGAGAAGAATTAGCTATTTGGCTTTTAGCTTTTTGGCTATTGGCTGTTGGCTTTTTGGTACTCAGCTGCCTGCCTGCCGCAGGCAGGTTGGTCTTTAGCTTATAGCTTAAGGCTTAGAGCTTACAGCTCATGACTCATGACTCAAAATTCTTAAATCTTAATTCTTAAATCCTGTTTTTTATGGATGACTTAGCTAAATACAAAAATTTCGCAATTGATCTTGCAAAACAAGCTTCTACAATAATACGAGATAATTTCTCTCTGGAAGTTCTGGCAGAATGGAAAGGTGATGGAACTCCAGTAACCGAAACAGACAAAAGGATCAACAAACTTGTAATTGACTCGGTAGCAAAAATCTTTCCTGAGCATGACGTTTTAGGAGAAGAAGAAAGCAGTAAATCCGAAAGTGAATACTTATGGGTTTGCGACCCAATTGATGGTACACTCCCATTCTCTCATGGGCTGAAGATGTCAACTTTTTCTTTAACCCTGGTTCGAGATGGTAAACCAATAGTTGGAGTTGTCAGTGATCCTTATTCAGAGCAGATTTTCCACGCAGCTCTAGGACAAGGATCGTTTCTAAATGATAAAAGGATAACTGTTTCAAATAACGAGCATCTATCAGGGGCGTTGATTAATATGGAAGGTCCAGCAGAATTTGGAGAACTTTTAAAAAATATCAAAGATGCTGGAGCTCATCCTTCTCTCATGATGTCATATATTTTTGCTGCAAAAAATGTAGCAACCGGACATTTTTCTGGCTCAATTTTTGGATGGAATTTCCCTTGGGATTGTGCAGCTATTAAAATTCTAGTGGAAGAAGCTGGGGGGAAAACTTCTGACTATGATGGCAATGATCAAAGATACGACCAGAAGTTAAACGGTTTCGTAGCTTCAAATGGATTAATACACGATGAGTTATTGGAGATAATAGACAAATCGGGGATTAAGACAGCTTAGCTTTTAGCCGTTAACTATTAGTTATTGGTTTTTAGCCTACTGTTGGTTCAATCATCTTGCTTGAACCAATCCACCAAACAATGGCTCAGGTCACACTTCGTCAAGGCTCAGTATAAAGAGCACTGAGCCAGCCTCTGAATTCAATCTTTCGCGATTTATTCTTTTTATTATTTGAATTTTAGACGTTAGGCAGGTTGGTCTTTAGCTTATAGCTTATGGCTTAGAGCTTACCGCTTATAGCTCCTAACACTAAATTCTTAAATCTTTAATCTTGAATCCTCATTCTTAAATGAGCTACAATCATATGTATTCCCTATGGCTAAAAAGCATAACAAAAAAATTTTTATAGTTGTACCTGCATATAACGAAGCAAACGCAATTGGCGAGGTTATTGATAGTATTCGCAAAGAAGGCTTTAACAATATAATTGTTGTTGATGATGGGAGCCAGGATAGCACCGCAAAAATTGCTAGAAGTAAAAATGCTTACGTGGTAAAACATCTGATTAACCGCGGTAAAGGTGCTGCAACTCAAACTGGGATGGATGCTGCTAAACTTCTTGATGCTGATATTGTAGTTACAATTGACGCTGACGGCCAGCATTATGCAAATGATATAAAAAAAATTGTAAAACCACTCTTGTATGACGACTATGATGTTGCCTTGGGGAGCCGATTTTTAAGGAAAAATTCAATCCCTTTTGGGAAAAGGATTGTAAATTATCTAGCAAATCTGATTACTTTCGTTTTTTATGGGATATATGTCACAGATAGCCAATCCGGTTTTCGAGCATATAACAAGGAGTCAAATGCAAGGATAAATACAACTATGGATAGATACGAGTTTGAGTCTGAGATTCTTCATCAGATGAAAAACTTGCACCTAACTTACAAAGAAGTTCCCATCAAAGTTCGTTATACCAATTATTCCAAAACTCGTTATAATCATATACCAGACTTTCAACCTCAAGGACTTGTGAATGGAATAAAAATGTTTCTCAAAATGGTTGTTAGAAGTATTCTCTCATGATAGAAAAATTGGCTTTATATCAAATAATAATTTTCTTACTAGCAGCATCTCTGATACTTAGAACTGTGTTTCTATTTCTACGTAGGAAGAAATCTATAAGAGAACTGCTACTTGCAATATTTATCTGGGGAAACCTGGGTCTTATAGGCGTATATCCAAACATAACTGTTTTCATAGCAAAGGTAACAGGTTTTCAGGAAGGAATTAATGCACTAATTGTTGTTTGTCTTATAATTCTCTTTTATACCGTACTGTCATTAACTCTCAAAATTGATAAAATGGAGAATTCAATTACTAGAATGGTAAGACAGGAAGCATTGCAAGACATACGAGAAGAAGCGGGAAAGTTAAAGGAAACAAAGAACTTAAAACTAATTGACGAAAACTAACCAATGAAAAAAGCACTTATAACTGGAATTACTGGACAAGATGGCTCGTATCTAACAGAACTACTCTTAGAAAAGGGATACGAAGTCCATGGCATAATTAGAAGGGCTTCAACTTTTGTAACAGATAGAATAGATCATATTTATCGAGACCCGCATGATCCCAAAGCAAGACTTTTTCTTCACTACGGAGACATGACAGATACCTCTGTAATAAGCAAATACGTAAGGGAAATACAACCAGATGAAGTATATAATCTTGCAGCGCAAAGTCACGTAAGAGTAAGTTTTGATATCCCAGAATACACAGCGGATGCAGATGGCATGGGAACTTTGAGAATTCTCGAGGCTATCAGAAACCATTCTCCTGAAAGTAAGTTCTACCAGGCATCTTCAAGTGAAATGTTTGGCAAGGTCAAAGAAGTTCCTCAAACCGAAGAGACACCTTTTCACCCGAGATCTCCTTATGGAGTTTCAAAAGTATTTGGCTATTGGATAACAAGAAATTATCGTGAAAGTTATAATATGCATACATCGAATGGAATACTTTTTAACCACGAATCTCCTAGGAGAGGAAGAACTTTCGTAACAAGAAAAATCACTAGAGGATTAGCAAGAATCAAATTAGGAAAAGATGAAACACTTTACTTAGGTAACTTGGAAGCTAAACGTGATTGGGGATATGCAAAAGATTATGTTGAACTGATGTGGAAGATGCTTCAGCAGGATCAGGGGGATGATTACGTTGTTGCAACTGGAGAGATGCATTCTGTGAGAGAGTTTACGGAAAAGGCAGCTGAAATCCTAGGCTTTGAATTGGTTTGGGAAGGAGAAGGCCAGGATGAGGTCGGAATAGATAAAAAAACAAAAAAAACTATAGTAGCCATCGATCCCAATTATTACCGCCCAGCAGAAGTCGATCAGCTCTGTGGAGATGCTTCAAAAGCAATAAAATTTCTAGACTGGAAACCAAGTGTAAATTTTGACGGACTGGTAAAAATAATGACTGAATTCGATCTTAAGAACGAGAAGACTGGAGAGTTTAATTATTAATTTATAATTTATAATTTATAATTAAGAATTGAGAATAAATTACAAAAAAATTACGGCTTGTAACTTGTAACTTATGACTGAAGACTAATCACCTAATAAACTAATAACCCGACCAATCTAATACTTACTTAGAACTTAAAACCTATTACTAACCTAAATGGAACGAGACGCCAAAATTTACATAGCAGGACATGGAGGACTTGTAGGAAGTGCTTTGGTTAGAAAGCTCAAATCTTTCGGATATAAGAATTTAATTCTTAAGACTCGAAAAGAGTTAGATCTTTTAGATCAAAACTCTGTTGAAACTTTTTTTGAAACAGAACAACCCGAATATGTATTTGACTGCGCAGCAAAAGTTGGCGGAATTATTGGGAATAGTAGATATCCTGCAGATTTCATTTATGAAAACCTACAAATTCAAAACAACTTAATTTATTTTGCGCATAAATTTCAAGTTAAAAAATTTCTATTTCTAGGTAGTTCTTGTATTTATCCGAAACTATGCAATCAGCCAATCAAAGAAGAATATTTACTTACAGGAGCTTTGGAAACGACTAATGAAGCCTATGCTGTGGCAAAAATAGCTGGACTTATGATGTGTAAAAAATACAAAGAACAATATGGTCATAACTTCATTTCTGTAATGCCTACAAATCTTTATGGACCAAACGACAACTTCGACCCTGTAAACTCACACGTGATTCCAGCACTTATCCAAAGATTCTTAAAAGCAAAATTTGAAAATTCACCAACTATATCCGTTTGGGGATCCGGTGAACCAAAACGTGAATTTCTTTATATAAAAGATCTGGCAGATGCACTTATATTTATAATGAATAATTATGAAGGTACGGAGCATATTAACGTTGGTACTGGAGTTGATGTATCTATCAGAGAATTATCTGAGATAATCAAACGTTTAACAAAATTCGAGGGAGAGATTGTTTTCGATACAACTAAACCAGACGGAACTCCACGAAAACTTCTTGACGTATCCAAGTTAAATGATTTAGGCTGGAAGTCGAGAACGAGCCTCAAAAGAGGACTGAAGAAAACGATAAATTGGTATTTAAATAATTCATAATTATAAATTGAAAATTGATAATTAGTGTTGTCACTACCTGCTTGAATGCAGAAAAAACAATAAAAGAAACTATAGAAAGTGTTCTCTCCCAGAAGGGGGATTTTGAACTGGAGTACATCATAACCGATGGTGGTTCTACTGATGGAACTCTTGAAACAATCAACAGTTATGGTGAGAGAATAAGGCTGGTAGATGCAAGCGGGCTGAATCAGTCAGAAGGGATAAACCTCGGACTTCAATTATCAACTGGAGAGATTGTCACGTTCCTTAACGCCGATGACTTATATGAAAAAAATGCTTTATGCAAGGTAGCCAAGTACTTCGATTCTAATAATACAGCTAAATGGGTGATGGGAAAATGCATTATTATTGATGGGAATAATAACGAAGTTTTCAGATGGATAACTATGTACAAAAATCTTCTTATGAAAAATTACTCATATCCCCTACTCCTTATAGATAATTTCATTTCTCAGCCTGGCGTTTTTCTGAAAAGAGAATTACTTGAAGAATTTGGCTATTTTGATACTAATGAAAATTATGTAATGGATTATGACTATTGGCTTCGAGTCGGAATGAGATATAAACCTGGGTTTATTAATAAAACCTTAGCAAAATTCAGAAGAACGCACGAAACAAAAAGCAATCGAAAGTTCTATAAGCAATTTAGAGATGATCTGAGAGTATCTTGGAAATACATGCAGAAAAAATTTTTACATATACTTTTACCGCTTAAATTTCTAAGCTACCTGAAAACGATCTTTGTTTACAGCTTTATAATCAAATGAAAGATAAAAATGGTCTGAAAATCCTAGAGGTAGTTCAGTATTTTCCTCCTGCCTATTCATACGGCGGGCCAGTCAAACAAGTTTATGAAATTTCGAAAAAATTAGTTCAGAAAGGTCATGATGTAACAGTTCTTACAACTGATGTTTTTGATAAGAAGAACCGCTCTAGACTTCCATTCCACTCTCGAATGGACGGTATCGAAGTCTATAGAATTAAAAATTTGAGCAATTATCTGGCATCTCATTTCAATCTATTTTACTCTCCTGAAGTAAAGAAATTTCTTAAACTGAATATTGAGTTTGACATTGTACATTTCCACGACTTCAGATCTCCAAACAATTATTTTGTCTCACAATTTTATAAAGATAAAGCAAAGCAATTTATGTCCCCATACGGAAGCATGAGTAAATTTAAGAAGGCATTTTTGAAAAGTATTTTCGATTCATTTCTGGGCAAAAAATTAATAGAAAATATCGATAGTTTTGTAGCTGTTAATGAAGTGGAGAAAAAATATATAGAAAAATTTACTGATAGAAATAATGTCCAAATAATCCCCAACAGTATTGATCTAGATGAAATCGAATATGATAAAAAGATAAATATCCGAAAAGACTTGGCTCTTCCAAAAGACAAAAAAATAATTCTCTTCTTCTCTCGATTGAACAAAATGAAAAATCCTGAGTTTGCTATTGAAGTTTATAATTCACTTTCAAAAAAAACAAAGGATGAATCTATTCTAGAAATTGCAGGCCCAGCAGATGGCGCTGTTGAAAGTTGTAGAAAGCTGATTGAGAAATACAGTTTGAAAGGCAAAGTTTTCATATTCTCGAAAACATTTGGCAAGGAGAAGTGGAATTTGTATAAAGAAAGTTCAGTACTAATTCTTCCAACTAATGACCAGGCATTTCCTCTGGTTCAACTCGAAGCACTTGCAATGGGAACTCCTGTTGTAACTAGTGAAGTAGCACTCAAGAATTATCTCAAAAATGATTTAGGGGCAGTAGTGAAGTTCGACAAAAATGAATTCGCGAAACAAATAACTAGAATAATACAATCAGATAAAAAAGCGCTCAAAGGCCACGATCTTGTAAAAAGCCACTACTCTATGGAGTCGTATGTAAAGGAGCTAGAAACTCTATACAAAGTTAAGTAATAAGTCTAAATTATTAATTAAGACTTAATATTTATAAATACTACAATGGTCAAAGGTTGAACCTTTGACCACATATGTTACCCCGAAAGGTTGCACCTTTCGCAATAAATTTCTCAATAGAGCTGGTTTCTACCCCAGTCCAACCATAAAAGTATAATATTTCGAAACCGATTGGAAATCGGTTCCAACTCAAAAAAGTCTAAAGTCTAAATAAATGTTTAAATATCAATTTCTAAGACAAAGGCATGTTTTAAACTCCGAATCACAATTCTCAATCGTCAATAAAAACTTATCATTTAATACTTTATTAGATATTTGATCTTAATAATTTAGACTTTACCAATGCTATATAATCATGATATAATAACCCAGCTTAAATAAGATTTATGTACGAAGACCTATCACTACAACAAGCAATTGAACTATGGGACGAAGTATCACCAGGATTTTCTCCATCATTCTTACTCTTAGCGAACGAAAATCATAGATTAGAGGAATGGCTAACAAAAAAAGATCTTCCTCTAAATACTCATGAGAATCATCCAGCTCAAGTTGTTCAACTATACAGAGATCAGTATGCCCAAGTAGGACCTTACACTTTTTCTGAGACCCCTTCCCCTAATATGGTAAATGATTTAGGCTATAACAATCCCGATGGAGCTCCTGGAGAAGGGTACAAAGTAAACTATGCTTGTGATCAAGAAGGGAGTGTAGCGTCAGCCTGTTTAATAAAAGTCTCAATGGACAGAATAGGTGGCGAAGACTGTCCTCCTCGAGCTCGACCTGTAGTTAGAGGTTTAATACTTGAGGCTGTTGTAACCAGACCAGACTGTAGAGGTGCTTTGTTAGGATGTACATTAGTCGATAGAGTATTCAATCATTCACGTGCACAATGGGGCTGGTTAAACGCTTGGAGAGCTGGAGTTATAAGATCTGATTCGTTACCACTTGAGCAATTTAAAGATGAAGTGAAAGAAGAGATAGCACCTATCTACCAAAAAGTTAATGCTGTGATAGCAGATCCTACGTTAGCAATGCCATTTACTCAGAGAGAATTGGCTTTTCTCACAAGTGTAATTAGAATGGATTTTCTTTATAGAGAAAAACTGGGCTTACTGCCCGTAACTCCAACCGAAGAGAGAATAGCCGATGCAGAGGTAAACCCAGACCAACCTAATTATATGCATGTTATGGATGCTACAAAACAGAGGAGGATTTGGGATTTTTATATCTATAACCAACCTCCAGAGATAGCGCCCGAATTTATGCTCGTCAAGCCAGAAAGTTTTGATCTGACAGAAGATATACGTGGTAACGAAAGAATGCACTTGTTAACTCAATATTTACAATCACGAGATATTTTCCCTTTCAGAAAAATATCCGAACAACAAGAATTGATAAGATTTCTTTTTGAATCAGGATTACCGATTTAAGTATTATTTACAGATCTTAGTTAAAAAGAGCTCCCTACACTATAAGTCCAAATTCCAAAGTGTCAAGTCTAATTAAATAATTAATGTTTAAGTCTAAATTATTAATTAAAACTTAGATATTTAGACTCTATTTAACATTTAGACTTAAATATTCAACGTTTAGACTTTATAGCAAAACTTGCGTTCTTTAGAACGCTAGTTTTGCTATAATCTCCTATGCCAAAGAAACCATCTTTCAAAATCGTCCATGTAGTCGACTATTTTCAGCCGCAGCTCGGCTATCAGGAGACAGCACTTGCCAGAGCGCACGCCCGTCAAGGCCACAATGTCTATATTCTCACTTCTGATCGATATTTCCCTTTTGAGGATTATGATACAACCTACAAAGAAGTACTTGGCGAAAGAATAGTTGGCGAAAAAGAAGTAGAGATAGATGGTTATAAAATAATTCGGTTGAAGCCGAAATTCGAGTTCAAATCTTTTGTATTTCTTCCACAGATCAAAGAAAAATTGCTAGCAATAAAACCTGATATTGTGATTTTGCATAATCTATTAAAGCCCAACTCCTATTTTGTACTAAAAGCCAATAAGCTAATCACCTATAAGCTAATATCCGATAGCCATGCAGCCGAGTACAACACAACCTTTGATAACCCTATTAAAAATCTCTATCTCAAGTTTTGGAAAAGATTTGTACAGCCAGATCTGTTGAAGTCCTCAAGAATTATTACAACCGGAATAAATGAGGATAAATATTTGAAGAAATTATTGGGAGAGATCAAAACGGAAATAATTCCACTAGGAGCAGATACACACAAGTTCGAGATAAACTACAAGGATCGTTTCAAAATCCGTGAAGAACTGAGAATCGGTAATAATGACACGCTTATAATCCACGCCGGTAAATTTCACCCATCAAAGAAAACTCTGGAAGTAGTAAAAGCATTCTGCAGCCTGCATAATCAAAAAAAACGAGTCAAACTTCTGTTAATTGGTAACGGATCTAGAGAGTATGTAGCGCAGATAAGAGAAGTTATAAACAATAACCACTGCAATGAGTGCGTAATTCACAAAAATTTTGTAAATAATGAAGAATTAAACAGATATCTTTCAGCAGCGGATATTGGAGTCTGGCCAGGGTCGAAATCAAACACTTTTATCGAAGCCATATCAAACGGCCTGCCAATAATTATCGAGGATAAAGAGTATGCTAGAGAGATAGTCAAAAATCATAACGGATTCAATGTAAAAAACTCTAGAGAATTGGTTGAAAAGTTAGACTATTTAGTAAAAAGGCCAGTAATTAGAAATAAGATGGGAATGAGAGGCAGGAAGCTGGCCCAGAAGCATTATGCCTGGAGCAAAATCGCCCAAGACTTTCTGGAATTCAATTGATGGTCAAAGGTTGAAAAATGGTCAAAGGTTGAACTAATTAGCGGGTTCAGACGTCTCTGTCTGAACCTTCAAAGCTGATCACTAATGCATGGAGCATATTTGCCTGCCTACCGGTTCACATGCCCATGGTATGCAGGTAGGTAATATGCTCCTTAATATTAAGGTTCGAATTTCAAATTCGAACCATCAAAGGGTTTAACACGTTATAAAAAAATGGTCAAAGGTTGAACCTTTGACCTTATTGCGTATTTGTGGCGAAAGGTTGTACCTTTCGCCATTTTGTTATTTTACATACCCCGCCTCTACGACAGTTGGTGCAGTGCTCCGACCTGCACCTCTCTGAACTTTCTATTTAATATACCCTTCGGAAATCAAATGCTCCCAAATCTTCGATATACTCTCCTCTACCTCCTCATACTTGGTACTAATCTTTACATCAGGATCAATAGGTTCTTCAAAAGGAGAATCTACTCCTGTAAAATTTTTAATCTCACCAGCCATAGCTTTCTTGTACATTCCTTTCACATCTCTTTCCATACACATCTCAAGCGGAGTATCTACATATACCATTACTAAATTATCAATTCTTTCGCGAGCCATCTCCCTCATAGAATTCAGTGGCGAAATAAAAGATGCAATAACTGGAACATTGTTTCTAACCAATACTTTACAAACATACACAACTCTTTCAATATGGAGTTTTCTATCTTCCATACTAAAACCCAAATCTCGAGAAAGCTCCTTACGGATCTCATCACCATCAAGCATCTCGTTTATAATACCTTGCGCTTTTAATTTCTTTTTTATCTCTTTAGCCAATGTTGTTTTTCCTGAGCAAGGCAGCCCCGTAAACCAAAGACAGAAAGGTTTTATTAATTCCATATTAAATATCTAAAAAATAAACTAAGAGACAAAAGGTTCATCAAATGAAAATATCACATCAAGAACCTCGTCTCTCATAATAGGTTTTAAAGAGTTATAGTCTCTATTAATTATATACTCCCTGACCTGTGTTCCGCTAGGGGAAATTCTATAAATATCATTGTGGGGACACAGTTTACCAGTAGTATAAAGATCACATCTTCGGCAATAAAACGCATTACTTACTTTCATTATCTCCATTCCTATTCCTCCAATTTCATCGAAAATTCTATGTGCAGCAAATTTATCATAATAATCACCCACACCCGCATGGTCTCTTCCAACAATAAAATGTGTACAGCCGAAATTCTTTCTGGCAATAGCATGAAATACTGCTTCCCTAGGACCGGCATAATACATTCTAGAATTGTAAACACTTATAAAAGTGGAATTTGGAGGATAGAAATGAGCAATAAGGTCTTTATAAACATTGAATATTACTTCATCTTTGAAGTCACCTGGTTTCTTCTTCCCGATAATAGGATTTACAAAAAGTCCATCAACAAATTCCAAAGCCATTTTCTGAATAAATTCATGTGCTCTATGAGCAGGATTTCTGGTTTGAAATCCTACAACTGTTTTCCAGCCTTTCTCTTCAAATACTTTCCTGGTTTCCTCTGGAGTAAGATCAAAATCTGGATATTCAATTCCAAATTCATCAAAAATCCAAATATCTCCACCGACAACTTGATCCTCATAAAGATTTATCATTCTGACTCCAGGATGCGATCTATCTGTAGTCCCATAAACATTTTTACAATACTTATCTTTATCTATCTCAAATTTATCAGTGACCTGAAGTACACCTAATGTTATATCCTTCCCCTTTCGCAGCTCTTTCAAAAGAATCTGAGAACCAACTTTTACTTTCTCGTATCGCAGTTTTGATAATGGAAAGATAATGGGGATACTCCACGGTATTCCATTTGTGAGCTTCACTTTTTCTAGTACACTTTCATAATCATCTTTATTCATATAGCCAGTAAGCGGACTATAAAGACCTGTAGCAATGTTGCGGACTTCGCTAATTTGATCCTTGGTGAGTGTAACCTCAGCATCGACATTATCAAGATCAATCTTCTTTTTACTAATGAATCTGTTTACAAATTTGCCTCCATGTGGTTCGATCATTTCATTAAGTTTTAAAAAGTAGTTAAAGATTTAGCCTGCCTGCCGGCAGGCAGGGATTCATGATTCAAGAATACCCCCCTTAAATCATAAATCTTGAATCCAATCTCTTGCGATTCAGACAATATCTTCCAACGTTAAATTCTCCAATTTCTCAGAAATATAATCTCTTATATCCTTCATCACTGTCAAAATCTTTTTTTCTTTTTCTAAAGGTGTATGAGAAAAAAAATACTGGCTAACTGACTCTACAGGGGCAAGCGCTCCATCGAAGAGTCTAATTATCTCAGCGACTGTAATTTCCTTTGGTGATTTCGATAATTTATAACCACCAGAAGAGCCTCTTCTTGCTACGACATACCTATTCTGCTTCAAAACTGTCAATAACTGCTCTAAATATTTTTTGGAAATTTTGTATTTGTCACAGATATCTTCAACTTTAATAAAGGTATCTTCTTTCTGTCTAGCAAGGTAAACAAGGGATAATAATGAATATTCACTTCGTGTAGTAAGCCGCATATAATTATTCTCTACTAAATACGTAGAAATAATATAGTTTAGAACTGTATTTGTCAATAAAAGCGGATGGTCAAAGGTTGCACCTTTGACCTCATTGTACATTTCGAATGCGGGTTCAGACGTCCTAAACGCGGGTTCAGACGTCCCTGTCTAAACCTCTTTCTACGTCGGAGCCCAAATGGTCAAGGGTTGCACCCGTGGCCTAAAGTGTTTTCGCTAAAGGTTGTACCTTTAGCCTCCTTGCGTTGGAGCTGGTTTATAACCATTTTCCAATATTATTTTAATCCCCACGTTTGATCGATGCCCTTGCCTCGATCATAGCCACTGCTTGGGCACAAAGCTACCGCAGGCAGGCTTGACGAAGTAAAGCACGATATTTATCGAGAAGTAAAACATGCCCAAATGGTCAAGGGTTGCACCCGTGACCTAAAGTGTTTTCGCTAAAGGTTGTACCTTTAGCCTCCTTGCGTTGGAACCATTTTGCCTGCCCGCAGTCGCATGACTGACGGAAAAATGGTTCCTTCACATTAATTTTAACATTCCGGAACCGATTGCAAATCGGTTCCAACATTAGTCACATGTTTTACTTCCATTTAATTGCCCTCCCCACTAAACCCAGGTAAAATCAAATGATATAATCATTTCAAGATGTCCAGAGTAACCATTATAAAACCTAAAAAAGGCTTTATTCCTATTGATTTCAAAGAACTCATCGAGTACAGAGAACTTCTTGTCAACCTGGTCATCCGAGACATCAAAGTCCGCTACAAGCAATCACTCATTGGTGGACTATGGGCGATACTACAACCTTTTCTTACAATGGTTGTATTTTCAATTTTCTTTGGACAAGTTGCAAAAATAAACTCTCAAGGAATTCCTTATCCGATATTTTCTTATTCAGGACTGCTTCTATGGACATATTTCACAGGAGCTCTGACTGGAGCTAGTAACAGCATGGTGGCGAATGGCAACTTACTTACAAAAATATATTTCCCTAGAATTTTGATTCCTATCTCAGCGACACTTTCAGGAATGATTGATTATTTAATTGCTTTTGTAGTTCTGGCTGGGATGATGATTTACTACGGATTTTTCCCTGGGATTCTTGTTATCTTATTACCTATAATTCTTTTCCTTACGTGGCTATCAGCTGTGGGGATGGGATTCTGGCTGGCAGCGATCAATGTAAAATACCGAGATGTAAGGTATGCTCTCCCCTTCTTCATACAGCTTATGCTTTTTATGACACCAGTTATTTATCCAGCTGCTTTAGCTGGTAAATTCAAGTTTCTATTACTTTTGAATCCAATGAGTGGAATAATCGAAGCGCATAGGACAATTTTATTGAATCATAATAACTTGGATTGGGGAGCACTAGGAATTGCAGCATTGATTGCATCAGGAATTTTCATAACAGGAATATATTATTTCAGATCAGTAGAAAGATACTTTGCAGACATAGTTTAAAAGATGGCAAAAAATACAGTTATAAAAGTAGAAAATCTGGGTAAGAAATACACAATAGGTGAAAAACAAAAATATCTCTCACTTAGAGATTCTTTGGCTGGAATAGTTACCAAGCCTATTAATTTCTTGTCAGGAAAACGAGAAGAACCCAACGAATTCTGGGCACTGAAAGATGTAAATTTCGAGATCAAACAAGGAGAAGTTGTAGGAGTTATTGGGAAGAACGGTGCAGGTAAAAGTACACTATTGAAAATACTTTCCCGAATAACAGAACCTACAAGAGGTAAGGTCACGCTTAATGGCAGAATAGCATCAATGCTTGAGGTAGGTACTGGATTCCACCAAGAACTTACTGGTAGAGAAAATATATATCTCAATGGCTCAATTCTTGGTATGACCAGAAAAGAGATAAATAGAAAATTCGATGATATTGTAGATTTTTCTGGGATCAGTGAATTTATAGATACTCCTGTAAAAAGATATTCTTCAGGTATGTATGTCAGACTTGCATTTGCAGTAGCAGCTCATCTTGAACCAGAGATATTATTGGTTGATGAAGTACTGGCTGTAGGTGATGCTGAGTTTCAGAAAAGATCTTTAGGGAAGATGAATGAAATTACCGAGAAAGAAGGCAGAACAGTTCTTTTTGTAAGCCACAACATGACTGCCATTCAATCTATATGTAATAGATGCATTCAATTAGAAGAAGGTACGATTGATAATATAGGAGAAACGGGAGAAGTAATAACTAAATACCTTGAAGATTATGATGAACTCAGGGATAAAACAAAGCTAGAAAATCGAAAAGATAGGAAAGGTAAAAATGAAATTGTCATTACGGATATTAAAATACTAGATAGCACCTCTAGACTTCCCCTAAAGGAAATGCAGAGTGGACAAGGGATTATTTTTCAAATTGATTATGAAAATAAGAGTAATCAAAATATTAAAATAAAAAGTTTAAACATTGGCTTAAGTGTTGATAATGCCTCAGGTCAATTTATCACACCTCTTAATAGCGTTATGGCAGATAACAAATTTCACAACATTTCATCCTCGGGCAGTCTATTTTGTGAAATAAAAAAAATGCCTTTAATGTATGGTGACTTTTCTCTAACAGCGACACTAATAGTAAATGGCGAGCTGCAAGACAAAATATTTAATGCATTTGGATTCAAAATTCTAGAAGGTGATTTTTTCAAAACAGGTGTGACAAATGCTTTTGGAAGACAAGGTGTTTATATAGAACAAAACTGGAGTAATAAAAATAAATGAAAAATATACAAATGAGATTTCAAAAAATCGATTTAGAATTAACAAAAGCCCTATATAAACTCTCTTTAATTTCTAAACCTCTCACCCAACTTGGAAAACTATCAACAAGAATATTTGCGATTCCTCTCCTTACTACAATTACATTACTTTCTGGCATTTCGGTGTCATACACTATAAAACTAATACTAGCTACACTAATCATAGGAATTATTATTGAATTTGGAGTTAAAAAAATATTTAAACGAGATAGGCCAGAATTTTCAAAACTTTACAAAAAAACATATTCCTTCCCATCTTCACACTCATTAGTAACAGGAGCCTGGATGACACTTGTAATATTGGGTGACTTCAATCTAATCTTAGATGTATCAATTTTATTCACTGGCTTTTACATATGCCTAAGTAGAAGTGTATTCGGACACCATTACATTAGTGATATTCTGGGAGGATTAATAGGTGGAATATTAATTGGCTCTATCCTTTCAGTCGTCTTATAACTCCCCTATACCTATTCAATGCATTCTTAACAATATTTTGTATAAATGTACTATTGTTATAAATCACAGTTATTGATAGAGAAAAAAATAGGTAAAAGATTATATCTGTCATACCCCTATACCGCGGTCCGAAAATTACAATAATTGTTGAGAAAGCAATATTATACAAAACAAATATTCCACTAAGAATCCCTATCATCTCCTTCTTCCACACAAAAACAATAATTCCGAATAAACTAAGCAGAAATACTCCCCAGTCTATAACGGTAGAATTATCTAAACTTACATATGAATCATAAGTCTCTCTTAAATGCATTTGAGATTTCTCTACCTGTAGATAGCCGCTCCCAAGGCGAGAAGGATAGTTCAACCAATTGAGAAGAACACGATAAATAACTGACTTCTTGTTATTCACCATCTTCTCGACAGCAATATCTGCTACAACTTTATCTGCTTCGGTATAAGTAAGACCATTTTTAGCGATTTGATACTCTATAAATCCAATTGTTCCTCCATCTACACCAAATTCATCTATATGTCTCTCATATTCTCTCTCGTAATCTGTACTTGTATTACTCTCGAGTTTTCCATAAGTGTATCCCAGAGTATAACCACTCATTTGGTTCATGGTCATACCGCCATACTTAATACTCCTGAGAATCCAGGGACTTACAATGATGTACGTTAGGAGAGGAAAGATTAATAAGTATTTTAAATTAACCTGTACATATTTAAGATAATTGAATATCACTAGTACCCCATATAAAAATACTGGTAACAATAAATAAGCACCTCGTTCATAAATCCCTACCCCACAAACAATGCTAGCAAGTAAAAAATAAATCCACTTATCTTTTTTATACCCAATAGTTAGCAACCAGAAAGTTGTTGAAAATAAAAAGAACTGAAAGGCATAAGGATACAAAATTGTAGTGTAAAAAGGGATGATACTTGATAAATATAATGCAAAGAAAAAAGTAACTGTTACTGCTCTTCCGAAAAACTTATATATAAACAATCCCCACAACCAAATAGTAACTACCATTATCACCATCTGTATAAACACTAGATCTACCATGTCGTATCCAAGGTAATCTATAATCATTAGACTAAATGGATATAAAGGCTCTCGTTGCACTTCATCCACAATATAATCTTTAGAAGTATCGACCTCTTCTTTAAATGAATAATCAAAGGTTAAGTGGCTTGAGTAACTACCTGTATTTTTTGTAGTTATAGCTACATCAATATACTTAGGGGTGAATCCAAAATTTTTTATTTCTTGGTCATCAAATTTTATAAAGGAAATAACTCCATAAATACATGCCGCTAAAAAAATCACTAAGACCACATATTTATTTAATTTGTAATTACTAGTCGTAGGAAATTTTAACTTAGTCATTTACGTACGATATAAATTGAGGAATCAAATAAATTTATCTTAATATTAAATTTCAAGAAAGATAAGCTGAATATACTTTTTCGTAGCAACAATTTCTGGACTGCATCAACAAGGTAATAAAAAGGGAGAGACCAATAAAAGTAGCCTTTATGAACTAGATGTAGCTTGTATTTTTGAATGAGGGTTTGAAAACTTTCGTTTCGAAAATAATAAAGATGCGGAGGTCTGATATGATACCACCTTTTTTTTAAAATTTTAGATGAGATGCTACCGATATCCGGAGTGCCAATAATTGCAATTCCATCATCAGATAACAAAGATCTAATCTTTTTAACAAAATTATCAGGAGACACAACATGCTCTATCACATCTAAAGCCATTATAACATCATATTTACCTACTGAGATTTCTTCATAACTAATAGGAAGAATCTCAAGTCCATATTCTTGTTTAGCAAATCTACAAAAAATCTTACTCGGCTCTACTCCTGTTACTTTTGAATCCTTATAATCATCAGTTAATAATTTCACTAATGTACCACTACCCGCTCCAATTTCTAGAATACTTTCTTTTTTTACCGCATATCGTTCAATCAATTTTTTAACTTGCTGATAATTTGATGTCCCACGCATTTTGGCAGAGGCTAGATACTCCTTGTCATCAAGCTCAGAATAAAACTTAACAATGTCCTTGTAACCTAATAGAAATTTAGGTTGAATCAACTTACATGATTCACATATAACGGTCTCTATACAACTACTGTATTCTTTATTAGTAACTTTGAAATTATCCGACTTGAATTGCGAGTACTTAATTGGGTACTTACATATGATATGCTCTCTAAGTGATTTACTGAGACAAACATCACATTGAGTTCTCATCTTTACGTTATCTTCCATATCTCCTGTTTATTTAATTAAAAAATCCAATAACTGCACATCTGATACTACTAGAAATACAAAGAGAAGAAAGCTAGTAACAGAATATAATAGGAATGGAATATTTTCTAACACTCTCTCAGGATCCTTCACTATACTATCTTTTTTGTACGCTAGATTAAAAAACCACACAATCCAAATAATTACAAAAGGCAAAAGTAAAACCAAATCGATTCTATACTTCATAGATAATGCTCCCAACATATAGCTTGATGCATTTATTGCAGCTATAAGAACAAATAATAATTTCTCTTCTGAATAGTATTTAAAACTTTTTCTGTATAAGCCTGCTTCTTCTTTATTATCTATAAACCTGATTTCTCCAAATCGTTTTCCAGCCATTAAAAATATGCCGAAAAACCAATAAGTAAGTAATAAAGAGGACGGCACGACTTGATCTACAGTAGCTACCGCATACCAACCAATAAGAAGCCTTATAGGATTATTAACTGCTTCGAAAATAAAGTCTAAGTATGGTAAATCCTTAAACCGAAACGGCCGAACATTATACAAGATACCACTGATAAAAAGTGCATATATCGAGATAAGTAACATGTAATTACCGAGAGGGATTATTAAGACAAACCCTAATGAATATAATACTAACGAAATAATGAAAACAATTAGAGGTTTTATCTCACCAGATGGAATTGCCCTGTGTTTTTTCTTTGGATGATGTTTATCTGATTCAGCATCAAGGATTTCATTTATTCCATAATTACCAGAAGCGACAAAACAAGTCGCTATAAATACTAAAAGTATTCTTATATACACAGCTATTTCAAGATAATTAATGTCCAACAATCCTATCGCAATGAGTGCCCCAAGAGCTAAAAAAATGTTTCTATACCAACGTAGTGGTCGGAAGATACCAACTATAAGAACAGCTTTGTGCCGAATACCTTTATAACTCATAAAAATAGCTTGAATATCTGACAGTATAACTTAAACTCAATATGACCTCTACCCTTTTTGTTTTTGGTATAAAATAGTAATATTATGCAGATAATATCTTATCCCTAACTATTTACATGAAGATTAATATCTATGGAGTCGGAAGGTCAGGTACAAAAGCAGTCCAATTGTATCTCTCATATCTGCTAGCAAAAAAATACGGCACAGTAAAAATAAACTACGAACCATTTCTCATGAGAACAAGACATCTAGGCGACCTCACTAAAGAAGGTATGTATTTACACAAAGAATTACCTTTTTTCATTCACGATGATTTTAGCAATAAAAGACTTGCTGATTTTTTAATCAGAATGTCAGAAGGAGATCATATTACTACAAAGTTTATACGAGCTTGTGGAAGATCAACAGCAATAAATAGAATAATGAAACCAGACTATACAATAATTATCGTTCGAGACTTATATGGTGTACTCCAATCAATTGCTAATGAGACGTGGAATATGGAAACAAACTGGGACAAATTTCTAAACGAAGCTAGTGAAATCTATCCTAACTTAAATGATTATAAAGTTACTTCAAATAAAATGATATTACATGCAATCTATTGGTATGCAATGAATAAGTATATGCTAGAACATACTGAAGTATCCAATTCAACATTTATTCTACGTTATGAAGAGATTAAGAAACTAGCAGATATTTTTAAGAATATACTGCCAACAAAAAATTTGGCTGTTGATGATCCTATGTTTATGGGAAATAATATTCATACTAATTTTCCCCTTACCAGCATCAATAATAAAGAAAATCCACAACTATATACCTTACCCCAAAATAGAATATTGAAATATTTATATAAACTAGCTAAGAAAGAATATATTATAAAAGACGATATTGGGAATGTATGTGAAGTATCAAATGAGAAACCTTTAGTAGAAAAAGAAAATAAACCAAAGTTTATTTTTGAAAAGTATCCACTTTTCGAAGAATTTAGGGAAGAGATAAATGAACTTTTGATCAAATCAAACGCATGAAGTTTTCTGTCATCATACCTACCTATAATCGAAGTAAATTTCTAACAGACACTATAAGCTCTGTTTTGAATCAAACAATCGCCGACCTCGAAGTTCTTGTCTGCGATGATGGTTCTACTGATAATACAAAACACGTCGTCCAGGGAATAATTCAAAAAGATAAAAGAGTTAAATGGTTACCTGGCAAACATGCCGGAAGACCTGCACCTGCTAGGAATCGGGGGATAAAAGAAGCTAAAGGCGATTGGATAGCATTTCTAGATGATGATGATACATGGTTAGTTGATAAACTTGAGAAACAAATAGAATATGCAGAGAAAAATGATTTATCTTTTGTATGCACAAATGGATTTAGAAAAGTCAGGGCTGACATCAAAGATAACCTACTAAAGGTCGATAAAAAACACTTTCATTTCGAGACTCTAACCAAAACAAATTATGTAATCAATAGTTCTGTAATTGTAAAAAAATCACTACTTGAAAAGGTCTCCCTTGTACCGGAATCAAAATACATGAAAGCAGTTGAAGATTATGGTCTGTGGCTACGTATAGCATTGAAAGAAAAAATTGGATATCTGGATGAATCTTTAGTTATCTATAATGATGACCCTGCTAGTAGTATACGCGGAATTTATAGAGATCAGGAATTAAAGGTCCTGCAGAATAAATACAAAGTCTATAGAAGCTTGATTCTGTGGATGATTAAAAAAGGAACAATTAACCTAAAATTTCTTAAAATTACATTGGATTATATAATTCTACTTACAGTCAAAATGCCCAAGGCGCTTATGTATAAATTTGTAAAAGGATGAAAGAATATCTGAGATGAAAATTCTGCATACAGTACAACAATATCCGCCAGAAACTTCTGGTATGGCAAAAGTTGTTCAAGAGCTATCTGAAAGAATGGTGGTGCTTGGTCACGACGTTACAGTAGCTACAACTCCACCTAATAACCTACATACTAATAACCCAATCACCTCTGCAGCTGATCTAAACGGAGTAAAACTCAAATACTTCAACCTACAAGGCAACCTAGCACGCGGAATCACCGGCGAATACGAAAAATACAAAAAGTTTCTAATTAAAAACAATTTCGATATCATCACGAACTTTGCAGCACAGCAGCCTTTCACAGACGTCATGCTTCCAATTCTGGATAAAATCAAAGCAAAAAAAGTATTTGTTCCCACAGGATTTTCTGCACTTTTTAAGGAACATTTCCAAGAATACTTTGGTCATATGCCAGAGTGGATGCGAAAGTATGATATGAATATCTTTCTTTCTGGAGATTATAGGGATATAAATTTCGCGAAGATGAATAATGTAAAAAACTTTGTAATCATCCCGAACGGTGCTTCAGAAGAAGAATTCGCAAAAGAATATGATGTAGATATCCGGAAAAAACTCAGAATACCAAAAGATAATTTTCTCGTCCTCCATGTGGGTTCATTTACAGGTGAGAAAGGCCATAAAGAAGCTATGCAGATCTTCATGGATGCAAAAATCAAGAACTCTACCCTGCTTATGATCGGAAAAAAGACAATTGATTTGGAGTATCAAAAAGTTCTCCTCGCTTCTAAATTCTTAAATCTTAAATCTAGAATCTTTGGAAGAAAATCTAATATACTCACACTTGATTTGCCTCGAGATGAAACTATCCAAGCATTCAAACAGTCTGATTTATTCCTATTTCCTTCTAATATTGAATGCTCGCCACTTGTTATTTTTGAATCACTAGCAGCTGGTTTACCATTCTTAGCAACAAACGTAGGTAATGTGGAGGAGATAATCAAATGGACAAATGCTGGAAAAATTTTACCAACTTGGAAAAACAATGTAGGGAAAAGTATCGCAGATACTGAAGCCTCTGCAAAAATCCTAAAATCATTATATGAAGATAAGGAGTTAAGAAAAGAACTAGGTCAGAACGGCAAAAAGGCTTTTAAAGAGAAGTTTACCTGGGAGAAGATAACCAAGCAGTATGAGGAGCTGTATAAAAAGTTATTAACATAATATGTCTATACTTCGACAGGCTCAGTATGACATTTTTAATTATGCTGTCACTCTGAGCGGAGTCGAAGAGCGACAATCATCATTATATGAACTTAATAAAAAATCTACTACCCAAAAACAAATACAAAGATCCAGTAAAAAACTCAAACTGTACTGAACTTGAAGTCGATAAAAAGGTTATCTCAGAATTTGTTCTCGGAAAACTATTACCAATAGTAGGCTACCACCCCTTCCCTCTTGATGAGCTCATGCTCATGACTATAGCAACAACGTACTTCAAACCGGATATAATCTTCGAATGGGGAACTCATATAGGCAAAGCAGCCCGAACTTTCTATGAAATTAAAAAAGCATTTAATCTAAAAACTAAAATTCACTCAATCGATCTACCTGATGAAGTTGACCATATCGAACATCCACATAATAGACGCGGTGTGCTCGTAAAAAATATCGAAGAAGTTAAGCTTCACCAAGGAGACGGACTGGATACATCAATAGAAATTTACTCACATCTCACAGCTCATAACCCACAGCCCTCGGCTCTCTTCTTCATCGACGGCGACCATGAATATTCATCGGTTAAAAGAGAAATTGCTGGAATTGTAAAAAATGTTGAAAGCCCAATTATGCTTCTACATGATACTTTCTATCAATCAAAACCCTCCGATTATAATATCGGGCCATATAAGGCAGTCCAAGAATTTTTGGATAGTGAACAAGGGAAGAGATTTACTGTAATATCAACAAACGCTGGGCTACCTGGAATGACGCTTCTCTTCGAGAAGAAATAACTAAACAATGTCACATTGAGCTTGTCGAAATGTAGACCAAATATGGCGAAAGGTCGAACCTTTCGGAACCCAGTGAAACTAAGAATGGTTCAGACAGAGACGTCTGAACCCGCGTCTGTACCTCCAAACTTGCCAAATGTCCAAACATGGCGAAAGGTTGAACCTTTCGCCACAAATGCAAAGAGGTCATAAGGTTCAACCTTTGACCATCTTCTGTCTAGGAAATGGTACCAACGAGAAGTTTATCTAGCAATCAATACTCTTCCTGTAATAGCACACAAAGTTGACTTGGCAAGCTCAATGAATTGTTCATAATGTGATCCATAGTTCTCATACCAATTTGAAGCATAAAAATCCATGACAACGTCCTGCTTACCGTGAAGTGGAAGTATTTTCGGTGAGTGGGCGGTTTCTCTATTGAACCTTTCTCTAATTAGAACAGCCCTATTTGGATCAGTCAGTACTTTCAGTCTGGCAATAGCATCACTTACTTTTGCCAAACAAAGCTGGTCGAAATGAGGAATGGACATTTCATCGAGCTCAACAATTGCCTCCAGAAATGCATGATAATCTAGAGGGTCTATGATGTGTGGTGGACATAACCCCGCTTGATATTTCAAATCACATAAGTAAGGTGTGAATTCTTCATAACAAGGACCTATTATAGTCCAGTTTCTATGAAGTTGGGTTGATACAAGTCCAGGTAAACTCGGGTGTATTTCGAAAAAGTATGATTTCTCCCTTCCTGTTAGCTCGCATCCTTGAGAAAATCTAGCATTAAAATCAGTATCATTAATGGAAGATGCAAAATATCCCTCTCGGAAGGTAAGGCGTCGAAACACAAAGTCTGTTCCAAGGGGATGGACAAGAAACTTTCCTTCGAAATCCTCGTCAAACAAAACCTGAATACTAGCTCTCTCATAAGGGGCATATTCATAGGATCCACCAGGAGTGAGACCAGTTTGGAGAGCTGAAAAAACTTCGAAACGCATCGATTATTGTGAATTAAAGATTAGGGGGCAATTGGTGTAATTATACAGTAGAGGTAAATTGTTATGAAAAAAAATAAACAACCCTAGAAACATGGCGAAAGGTTGCACCTTTCGCCACAAATGTACAAAGAGGTCCCTTCGATAAACTCAGGGCAAGCTCCTTTCGCGAGTTCAGAGCTCCCTGCCTGCCGTAGCCACGGCGCAGGCGGGCATCTCTAAACCTAACGTATTGTGCTTAATGGTTCAGACAGACCTGTCTGGCGAAGCCTTGGCGAAGACAGAGACGTCTGAACCCGCGTTAAGAGGTCAAAGGTTCAACCTTTGACCATCCATACTGAACTATTTGGAATTTGAACATTTATTTATCATTCGTCATTGTTCATTGGTCATTCCCACACTAGGGGGAATTCTACATGAGGCGAGTTATTCTCTACCCCAATGAGATGCGAATACTTAAGTCGTTTTCCTTCTAAAAATATTTCGTTAATCTCCTTTGGTGAAGTACTGCCACTCCTATTCTTCCATGCGGTTTGAACAATATTTGTAGGATTATTGACCAAAATTGATTTTTCGAAACAGATCATTTTTCTATCTTCAAACTGATCACGATATCTAGTAAGCATACTTTCAAGTAGATTTGGATTGTTGAAATATATCTTTTCGAGAATTGGAACAATATCTTCTCTTCTAAAAATATGCCCATCAACTGACATCGGATATGCCCAGTCACCGTCCTGTCCCGCCCACTTCCAAATATTTAAATCACCTTCAAATTCTGGGACTTTCAAATTCTGGTCATTCGCATAAGAATAATTTATATGTGGTGACATACGAAGTGAGAGGCATAGAATTTCTTTATTGTTTTCAAGCTCTTTAAACTCAGGACTTTCAACTGAAAATTTGTCTTTGATAAAAATATCATCAACGAGAAAAGCGAGATACTTAGTATTTTCGCTACTGACTGAAGAAAGTGTGAGCTTCTTAAAGTCAGAGGTTTTGAGTAAATGTTTATTAACTAGATTCAAGATTCTTGATTCATGATTCATGATTTCTCTCACAAATTCTACTTCTGGGTACAACTTCTTCACCACTTCATATCCTTTCTCGAACTCACTATCACTCGCTTTATAAATCACCGAAATAGGAAAATCCTTCCACTCTCCAAACTGCTCTTTCATACTATGAAGGAGTAATTCGAGTTGCGCAGCACGATCTTTACTAAAAATTATGAATTGAATCATGAAGTTGATAGAATTAGTTAATTATTTCCGAATAAATGCAACCATTAGTCTCAGTAATTCTACCAGTTTTTAATACTGAAAAATATATTGCAAAATCTATCCAAAGCATCTTGGATCAGACCTTCACGAACTTCGAACTGATAATTATAAACGATGGTTCTACAGATAACACTGAAACTATTATCAAAAGATTTCGTGATCCTAGAATTGTCTATGTCGAGAACCCGGGAAACAAAGGCCTTATCTTTTCGCTAAATCGAGGAATTGATGTCGCCCGAAGTGACATTATTGCTAGAATGGATGCAGATGATGTTGCGATAGGTTCCAGGCTCAAAAAACAGTACGAATTTCTACTGAGTCATCCCGACTATGGTCTAGTAGCTTCTCAAGTGCAGCTAATAGATGAAAATGGGAAGTACCTTGAGATCTGGAAAGATGCGAAGCATGAGGAAGATATATTTTATAAACTTCATTTTGTAAATGTTCTCTACCATTCAACAGTTATGTTTCGGAGGAAATTAGTTCAAGATCTAGGAGGTTATGATAAAGATGCGCTGCATATGGAAGACTATGCGCTTTGGCTTAAATTATCAAAGAAAACAAAGATTTATCAATTCAATGAGGTTCTGGTTAACTTGAGAATTCTGAACGAAAGCATCTCCCGAAAACATAAAAAGATTCAGCACGATAATGTAGTCAAGGTAGTGAAGGAGGGACTCTTCAATCTTACTGCTAAGGAATTTTCTGATAAAGAAATAAACGCTCTAATGATAAATAGACATAACGGTACGGATTTCAGATCCCTCGTCGAGAATCTAAATCTTATCAACAAATCTATATTTACAGTTGAAGAAAAAATTATAAAGAGATTTGACTATAACACTGCAAAGCTCAGGAAATCCATGGATGCAAAAATCATGCATCTATGCATTAATTTCTTGAGGTTCTCAACTCTTGAAGAAAAACAAAAGTATCTTTTTTTCACTCTGAAAACTCTATTTGTCAGGTTTCTAGATTATCTAAGTTTATCGATGATAAAACGGTGAATAACTTAACAGTAGTAATAGGTACTTACGACAGACCGGAATTTTTGAGAGGCGCATTAGATAGCCTAAGCGATCAAACCGTCACGGATTTTGATACTCTCGTCATAGATAACAAAGTTGATAAGGAAATAGAAGAAATTGTTGAGAGTTATCAATCTAAACTCAAATCAATCTTATATTTAGCTGAAAAAGAACTTGGCTCAAGTCAATCACGAAATAGAGGTTTTAAAAATGCTAAGACCGAATATGTTGCTTGTATCGATGACGATGCTAAAGCTGAAGAAACTTGGGTAGAAAATATTCTCAAAGTAATAAATACGGAAAAGCCCGACATATTTGGCGGGCCGATCTATCCCTATTACTTGGATAAAAAGCCCACCTGGTTCAAAGATTCTTATGAAACTAGAACATTCGGAGACACGGCCCGCCAGCTTAAAGAAAATGAATTTCTCTCAGGATCAAATATAGTTATAAAACGTAAATTAATAACAGAACTGAACGGCTTCAGAACAGATCTCGGGATGAAAGGAAATAAACTTGGTTATGGAGAAGAAACCGATTTCCAACTCCGTACGAAAATTCTGAATTCCGAATTGGAGATTCGTTATTACCCTGATTTGAAGGTTTTCCACTACGTAAACCCCAAAAAAATGACTCTGAAATATCGCTTTCAAAACTTATATAAATCCACACAGAGTACTGCAAAGATTAGTAAAAAAGCCAATCCGATTTCAAAGTACTTGAAGGCTATAAAAGTTGTTTTCAAACTCCTAACTGGCCTTCTATTCAGGGACAGAAGCGAATATCCTTACTACGAAAACTATGTGATGGAAGAAGTTCTAAACTATAAACGATAGAAATTATGTTTCTGAAAAATCAACTAAAAAAATCTATCATTATATCTCTCCTTACTTTCATAAGAGAAATGCAAAGGCGATTAATATAGTTAAAAATTATCAGATCGCTGCAAAATACAAGAGGATTTATCACTATCATATTCGCAAAACCGCAGGAACAAGTCTGAATATGTCATTTCTTGGACTTACAGGTAAAGATCCAAACAAGTTATATCCAGAACTGGGAAGGTCAAAATTCAAAAGACTGATAATTGATGACAAGGTTTATGTAGGTTGGAATAAACTCCTTCTCGAACAAGGCAACTATTTTTATGGTTTTTCACACAAGCCAATGCATGCGATAAACCTTCCTGAGGATACTTTCACCATCACAATTCTTCGAGATCCAGTTAAAAGAGCTATCTCTTATTACAACATGCTTAAATCATTTGAGAAAAATAACCCTTCACATCCAGTTTTGAAAACTGAGGGACAATATTTGGGAGAAAGCTTTTCTGACTTCCTTGGAAAAGTACCTACCGAAAGGCTGTCTAGACAACTTTTTATGTTCTCAGAAGAATTCAATGTAGAAGAAGCTCTTGAAAACATTTCCAACATAAACTTCGTAATGAGTACTGAGAATTATGAGAACGATCTTAAGAAACTAGGAGAAGAGCTGAATTTAAACTTAAAATCGTACAGAAGCCAAGTTTCGCAAACTAAATATATTCCAACGCTTAAAGAGGTTGAAATTTTGGAAACACTTCTTGAGAAAGAAATATTCTTCTATAAACAAGTAACTCGCAGCTAAAGGTACAACCTTTTGCGATGACATGTAAGGTCAAAGGTGCAACCTTTGACCATTTTGAGGTACAACGCCCCACATGGCGAAAGGTTGTACCTTTCGCCTATCCTGTGTAATCAAAGGTTATACCTTTGATAAAAAAAATTCCCAAGAATTTGTATTCCAACACAATGTAACTTCCACTAATTTTCTATATACTCGATTTCAAATAATTGACAGATTTCAATGTCATCTCTACATATTATTTCAAAAAAAATAACAGGTATTTCATAACTTTAACAACCATTGAATGGCTTAATATTTTTACGGATGAAATTTATTTTAAACTATTAGCGAATAGCTTAAATTTTTGTACCAACAAGAAAGGGCTTATTATATACGCATATGTATTCATGACAAACCATATTCATTTAATCGTCGAATCTAAGGAGGGTACATTTCTAGAGGCTATTATTAGAGACTTCAAAAGATATACTACTCAAGAAATAATTAAGCTTATCAAAAATGACAATAGGAAGTATCTCTCATGGATTATAAACAACTCACTACAAAAGAAAAGTACAAACAAAGGACAAATATGGCAATCTTCTAATTGTCCAGTTGTTATCTCTTCCGAACGTATGTTAAATATAAAGCTTAACTATATTCATAACAATCCGGTTAAGAAAGGTTATGTGGATTATCCTTCAGAATGGAAGTATTCGTCAGCAAAGTATTATCAGGATGGAATAGAAGGTCCCGTAAAGATAACAGTACCTGATTTTCAATAATCTTCTTAATAAGCTAAAGGTATAACCTTTAGCAATAACATGTAAGGTCAAAGGTGCAACCTTTGACCATTTTGAGAGGATATGGCGAAAGGTTATACCTTTGATTCTTTTATCTTTAATAAACAAATCCTTGCGAAACAATAACCCAGCATATATACTTTAACTATAGTTAATAATTTACCTCATGAAACTCTGCTGTAGGATAATTCTATTAGTTATACTTCTCACTTCTCCTCTATTCTTTGCTAGTAACAAAACTGCTAAAGCCGAAGAAACAAAAAACCTAAAAGTTGGTGCATATGAAAATTATCCTAAGATCTTCCACGAAAATGATGAATACACGGGCATCTTCCCTGAAATCCTAAGTTATATTGCAGAGCAAGAAAACTGGACTATTGAATATGAGACATGTATATGGTCTGATTGTTTAGACAAATTGAAAAATAATGAACTGGATATTATGGTCGATGTCGGATTTTCGGATGAAAGGGCAGATGAATATATATTCAACCAAGAAGCTGTTTTCGTTAACTGGGGAATAGTTTATTCCTCAATAAATCAAGATATAAAATCTTTACCTCAGCTCGAAGGTAAAAGAATCGGGGTTCTCAAGGATAGTATTCACTATACTGGGATTGGTGGGATCAAAGAGACACTTGAGAAATATGATATAGAAGGAACCTACGTAGAATACGATAGCTACTATGATGTTTTCGAAGCACTTGCAAATAAACAAGTTGATGCTGGTGTTGTTAACCGGTTATTTGGCGCAACTCAAGAAAAGAACTACAACATAATTCAAACTCCCATTACGATTAATCCTGTGACCGTGAAGTTTGCTTTCCCCAAAAACTCGGAACTGTCAGATGAATTAACTTCTATTATTGATAAATATCTCCTTGACCTCAAAAAAGATCCTTCTTCCATCTATTATCAAACGATAGACAAATATTATGTAACCGAGACTTTTGAAAAAAAGGTCACAATACCAGACTGGTTATTGCCTTCAGTTTTAGTTGGATTAAGTATAGTTATCACAAGTTTGTTCTTAAATTTCTTGCTAAATAAGCAGATACGAAAGAGAAATCAACAACTAGTTAAGCTAAATTCTGAATTAGAAAAAAATTATGAGGAGGTAAAAAAGACACACGAAGAAATTATAAATAAGGAACAAGAATTAAAAAACAAAGTGAAAGAACTAGAGAAGGTAAATAAAATGACTGTAAATAGAGAATTAAAAATGATAGAACTAAAGAAAAAGTTAAAGGAGGAGCAATCAGATAAATGAGGAACTTGTTTAAAAATAAAATTTTCCTATTCATAACACCTATTTCAATAATAATGACAATCTGGACATTATATCCTGTTCGCAATGACTGTAGTTATCCAGGAGAAAATTGTACACATGACATCGAATTTGAGTTTCAGCAAGGTTCGGTAGCACCATATACCTACATAAATTATGAAGTTCAACCGAATATTACTTACCAAATGGAAAAATTATTAAAAAGAGATTTAGGGATTGAGTATAACAGTGGAAGGCGATTAATGTCAGGACTGAGTGCTCCCTTTTGACTCCATTTCACAGCTTCAATACTACAGATTGAATTATGAAAGAATCTTCCTTCCGTAACCTCGATACTCTCATATTAAAGGTTCAACCTTTGGCCATTGGGGATAATATGGCGAAAGGTTGTACCTTTCGCCTGAAATGTGTGATCAAAGGTTATACCTTTGATAAAATGTCCCAATTTGAGACCTATCAAAAAAAGTATAAAGAAAAATAATTATCCTCAAAAGTAAAAGATACTAAGCTAAAGGTACAACCTTTGACCATTCTTTGTAGATATGGTCTAGGCTTCAATCTTCTAGCAAAAACATTTAGGACTAAGGGTGCAACCCTTGACCATCTTCTTTGGATATGGTGAAAGGTTGAATCTTCTAGCAATAACATGGGGGACTATGGGCGCAACCCTTGACCATTGTAAGGAAACATGGCGAAAGGTTGTACCTTTCGCCTAAAATGTGTAATCAAAGGTTATACCTTTGATCTAATACACCTATCTACCAATGCCCTTATAGATTATTCCGGACTTTTCTATTTCTTCTTTATCAAGACAATTTCTTCCATCAATCAATATCTTTATATGTTTGAACTTTTTCGGTTTTAAGTTTATTATTTCTTCATGACTTGATGCAACTATCATTGCAACTGATTCCTTTAATGCATTTTCTAAAGTTGTATTACTCTTTTGTTTTACATATGGATCATAAACCAACAACTTTGCACCCATTTCAATTAACAAATCTCGAATTTCTAGCGCAGGGCTCTCCCTCAAATCTCCAACATTCGCCTTATAAGATAACCCATAAAGAAACACTTTAGTCCCTTTTAACGGTTTGCCCAATTTATTCAGCTCTTTAATTAAAAGTTGAACTGTATATTCCGGCATGCTGTTATTTATCTCACGAGCAATCTTTAAAAATTTATGATCAAATCCACTAAGGGCTGCACGAGTTATAAGATAATACGGATCAACTGCAATACAATGCCCTCCAACTCCACAACCCGGCCAATGTGGCATAAAGCCAAATGGTTTATTTGAGGCGGCATTGAGTGTGTCAATAAGATCAATCCCCATGCTATCAAATGACTTAGCAAGCTCATTTACATAGGCGATATTTATATCTCGAAAAGTATTCTCTACTATCTTAGATGCTTCAGCCACTTTTATAGAACCGACTTCATTTATCTCAGCAGACAAAAAAGATCTATAAAACTCAGCGACTTTTTTTGTTCCATTTTTCGTCAAGGCTCCGACATTTCTGGGAATATTATAAACATTCCACTTAGAATCACCTGGATTAATTCTTTCTGGACAATGAGCTAGTTCAAAATCCTTACCGCCTTTTAGATCAGTATTTTTCTCAAGAATAGGCAAAACGATCTCTTTACAAACACCGGGATTTATAGTCGATTCAACAATGACAGTTGAATCTTTTGTTAAATATTTAGATATAGTTTCAGATGCAGATGTAATCGGGCCTAAATCGGGTTCATAATCAGTTTTTACCGGCGTTGGTACTGCTATTATAAAAATATCTGAATTTTTGAGAATATTAGGGTTGGAGCTAACTTTTACTTTCAAGTTAGATAATCTATTATCAACGTCGTTATCCTTGAATGGAGATTTACCTTTTTGTATAGACTTAACTGTTTTCTCACTTATATCAAAACCAACAACATCATATTTTCTCGATTCGGCAATAGCCACCAACAAGGGTAGCCCAACATAACCAAGACCAATGACTGAGACTTTTTGCATAAAGTAGAAAACTAGTATAGACAACCAATTTTATTAGTATTACGATTTTTGTGCAACCAACCTAGCTATCTTTATTCCTTCCCTAACAGCAAAGTTAGTTCCCCTATCTTCGGGAAATATCTGTGAGAAGTTTGCTAAGTAAATATTTGTTAGAGGTGTTTTGTAATTAGGAATCTTCGATTCATAATCTAAATCAACAACATGCTGAGCATTTCTCATTCTAAATATAAATTTATCTACAACCTCATCCTCATTAAACTCCGGGAATATATCTTTTAGTGCTGAGAACCACTTATTTGATAATTCTTCATCCGCGATTGAGAAGTAATCATGTGAATGAGGAATATATGCACCAATGTAATAAACGTACTTACCACCATACCTCTTTTTATCAATCAAATTTGTATGATTTATAAACACCAAGAAAGGCTTCTTGAGATCATTTATGTTGTACCAATAATAATCTCCTAATTTCTGTTCAGAAGAAAATACCATAACCGTAGCTCCAAGATAATTTATGCTTTCTAATTTATCAATATAATTTTTATCAACAGAATTATTTTCAATTAGTTTAGCGAAAATATTTGAGGGGATAGTTGCTATCACCTTATCATATTCATACTCTTTACTTTCAACTTCCAACTTTACACTTTCTCCTTCACTTCTTATTGATTCAATATTTGCATTTAAAACAATTTCTCCACCTAAATCCTTAATTTTGCTAACAAGCGCTTTTGTAAATTCATCAAAGCCACCATCTATATATCCTAATTTCTCCTTAGCTAATAAACTCTCTCTGGAATTTGCTCTTATATGCAACCTAGCCCAAAGCCAAGCCATTGATACTTTGTCATAATACTTATCGAATTTACCCTTGAGAAGTGGTTCCCAGATAACTTTCAATGATTCCATTCCATTCCACTTTTTCATCCAATTAAAAGCTGCTACTTTTTCAAAACTTCTCCAGTTTTTATATTTCTGGAGAAATAAAGTCATAAGACCAGTTCTAATTCTTGAGAAAAAACTCAAAGGCCTGAACTTAAGCAGGTCAGACGCCCCACCAAATGGATAAATCTTATTGTCATAATAAATTGCAACAGAGCTTTCATGCCACTTAAGTTTGTCGGAAATTCCTAGCTCATCAATAAGCTCAATTATGTCAGTATCAGTCTTAAATAAATGATGGTAAGCTTTTTCTAATGACTCTCCTTGGATTTCAAATCCCCCAGCAAGTCCTCCCAGCTCAGAACTTTTCTCGTAAAGGGTTACAGAGTTTCCAGATTTTAATAATTCATAAGCAGCTGTGAGTCCTGTGTAACCTCCGCCGATCACTACAATGTTCATATAATAGTTTAGTAAAAGCTAAAAGTAGGTGACAATCAAAATCTCATAAGATTTCAGCAATAGTAGTAGTATCAGAGAAGCCATTAAAAAAATATATTTCCTATATTTTTTATCTTTTGATATAAGATATGAAATAAATATTGTACTAGGTATCAAAATAGGGAAAAGATATCTTCCCTGAGGTTGAATATCAAACTTCACACTATTATAAATAAGTAGTAATAAATTAGCTATAAATATAAGTATCATACCTAATCCAAATAACTTTATAGTCTTCAATTTATCAAGAAAAACCTCGATTAATAAATAAATCCCGGAAACAACTACAGAAAATTGTAATGGCGCATAAACTTCTTCTGGTCCTAGGTTCATATACCCAAATCTAATAAAAAAAGAATTAAACAATTTCTCAAAAAACTGATATTCAAATAAAAATGTCCAAGTTTGCAAGGAAAATATGGACCACTCCATCCCTAGCTCATGATATTCAGCCATTTTATTTAGCATAAAAATTTGCCCTGTAGGATCACCATACAAAAAGAGGTTACGGATATACCAAAATCCAGACAATAAAATAGTTGACAGTCCCAACATAAACCCAAATTGTACTATTTTTCCTAAACCAATCTTTCTTGTCTTGAAATAAATCGGTAGAGCTATGGCAATGAACGGAATAAATAAGAAATAATTATATTTTGCAGATAGTAATAATCCAAAGAAAAAACTAAACAATAGTTGATTTTGAATAGAAAAATTTTTAAATAATCTTAGTAGAAAAAGTAAGACACCTGCAAATATTGCAAGTGAATGAATATCTTGATTAACATAAGAAGATATAAATAATACTTGGGGTATAAAAGCAAATGAGAAAGTTATTATTAATGCGACACTTTTATCCTGAATGAACTCCCTTACTAATAAAAATAATAGATTCAAAAATATCACCCCCCAAAATAACGATGCTAATCTTGCGCCTTTTACGTAACTAATTCCTAAGATGTCACTAGATACCCTCGCAGTAGTTGCCGAGACTACATAATTCAAACCAGGATAAACAGAATAAGATATGACACAAGGGATTTTCCCAAAATCATTGTCTCTGCATCTCTGATAAGCAGATATATCATCTTTTCCTGACACTGGAAGTCTATGATTCTCAATTATAAATTCAATATTATATTCGTAATGAGATCTCTCATCAGGAGCATTATTAAAAGGAATGATCTTAATCCAAGTAAGAACGATTGAGATAAAAATGAAATTTAAAAGTAGTATTTGATAATTTTCCTTAAAAAAATTCCATAATTTCTCTCTAGAATATAATAAGTTTTCTTTGAAAGATATATTTTTATTTAAAGTATATTGAACAATAACAACAATAATTATTGAGATTAACTTTATAAAATTTGCATTATAAGTAAATAAATCAACAAATACTACAAATATTACTAACGTCAAAGTTAATCCAAGAATACCAATCCCATAAAATGAGATGAACCTAGAGATAATTCTATCTTTAACTTTAAAATTTAAAACTGAGTTCCAAATGAAATTATTTGTTATACCAGCCGTAGTACTAACAATTGTCGATAATGACTTATCAAAATTGAAAATATTAAATAATATCAAAAAAAGTACAAAATCAATTGCTACTCCACTAACTCCAATGATGGAATATAGGATGAAGTTACGGTATTTTCTATAAAGTTGATTTTCAAAAATTAAATTCTTAATTTGATTTACCATTATGAGAAAAAACTGAAGAAACAATATATAAAGGACGATTCTGAATTTCTGTATAAATCTGAGCTATATACGTACCAAGAATTCCCAGCATAATCATCTGCACTCCACCAATAAAATATATAGATATTATCGTAATCGTCCAACCCGAAACAGTAATATTGGGGAAAAAAATCCTGAGTATCACTGCATATAATATACCTAGGAAGCTTAAAAAAGATACCCATAAACCAACCTGGATAATAATTCGTAGCGGTTTTGTAGAAAAACTAGTAATACCATCAATCGCTAATTTAATCATTTTTTTTAGAGGATATTTTGTTTTCCCTGCATATCGTTCCGACCTATCAAAAAGTACTGCCGTCTGTTTAAATCCTATATATGCGAATAAGCCCCTCATAAATCTATTTCTTTCTCTAAATTCTCTTATAGCCTTAACAACCTTTTTATCTATTAATCTAAAATCTCCAGTATCTCTGGGAATTGAAATTTCAGTAAGATTTGATAACATCCTATAGAACAAAAAAGCAGTCGATCTTTTAAACAAGGTATCCTTTCTATTTCTTCTTTGAGCATAGACTACTTCAAAGCCTTCTTCCCATTTTTTTATTAGCTCCAAGCTTACTTCGGGAGGATCCTGTAAATCAGCATCCAAGATTATTACAGCATCGCCATTTGCGTAATCAAGCCCTGCAGTTATTGCCATTTGGTGTCCAAAATTTCTAGAAAAACTTATAATAGATATTCTATTATCTATCTTATGTAAGCTAATCAGTTTGGAAAGGGAACTATCCGAACTTCCATCATTTACAAAAATAATTTCTATTTTGTACCGGGGATCAAGTTTTCCAACAACCTTAATTATCTTTTCATATAAGATATCAATTATTTCCTCTTCATTATAGATCGGGAAAACATAAGAAATTATTTTTTTCGTATCCATTATAGAATAATTAAGTTAGAAATGATTATACAGTAAACACAATATTATAAAAAAGCGAAAGACTAATCTTTCAAGAAATTTACAAAGTCTCTTCCAAGTAAAGTCTTTTTATAATTGTTTAGTATATATTGTCTTGCTTCGTATCCTAAATTTTCTCTAGACTTTTTATTATTTATCAAATTTTCAATGGAGTCCTTCCATCTATCCTCTGAATTTTCTACACTAATTCCACTCCCTTCTTTAATCGCATCTTTTACATCTCCTACTCTACTCGCAACCGTAGGTATCTCAAACAGTGCAGCTTCTATAAATTTTATTTCGCTTTTTGCTCTATTGAACTCAGTATCTTCTAAAGGTAAAAGATTAATATCAATCTTAGATAAAACTTTGTAAAACTCATCACGATTCATAAAAGGAAATTTTCTTATTCTCTGAGTGAAATTATCAAAATCGAATTTTATCCAGCCTCCGATCCATAACTCGACATTAATATGTTCTTCCAAAATATCTTTGACTGCCGGCCAAATTATAGCGAAATCCCGATCGTGACTTTCCGAACCACTAAAATACCCTAAAATAATTTTTTCTGAAACAGCTTTCTTACTGAGTGGGGGTACATCCTTATATGCATTTCTCAAAACAAATACATCTTTTTTAATGAATTTTTTCATATCTTCCGCCAAATAATTTGTAGATGCTAAACCATAATTAAACATTCTCATGAAGTTTTGCATTGAGTCAGCTTGTTCTAGAAACGCAGCTTTCTCTTTTAATTCTATATAATCCGACAAGCTATATTTTTCTATCAAATCTTTACGGTAAACAAGGTCATCATGACTACAAATCTGCTTTGCATTATATTGTTGTCCAAGTTTAAATGTTTCATTTATTTTTCTAGAGAAAGGCAGTCGGTAGTAAACAATGTATTGATAATTTTTAATAAAACCTAGGTCCAGATAATCATAATGAATTATATCTGCATGCCAACCAATAGTTTCCAACTGGGATTTTGGAATCTCGCATCTATAATAAGTATTTGCGTTTTTTCCTTCACCAGTAATGAATAGAACACTTTTTAATTTATCTCTCGGTGTTTCAAATATCTTAGTATGAAAATATTTTTCTGGATGTAATTTATGATCTAACTTTCTAAGAGCTATCTTTATAGTCTCGAGGAATCCATAATTTTGTAACCTATCATAAAGCTTGGTAAACATATTATTTTATTCTCCATTAAATTTATCAAGTATGGCATTTTCTACCTTTTCAAAAGAATTCTCCCAATCAAGTGTGCCTACAAACTTCTTTGCCCTCTGAACTTTTTGTTCCCTTACCTTTGGATTATCTAGGTGAGAAGCGATCTCTTTAGCGATTTTATGCGGATTTGGTTTTACAAGTAAAATATTATTGCTATTCTCTCCATAAGCAACTCTATTGTTTTCCAGATCAAGATCAACAACAAGGGAACCACAAGCAAGGGCTTCCTGGGGAACTAACGAATAATTTGTAAGAGAAAAAACTATTGTCATGGCTGAGGCACTATAAAGATCCGCAATTTCTTCATTCGAAATAACACCTAAATTGGTATACTTAAAAGGAAGGTTATAATTTATATTATCTTCACCGAAAAGAACTAGTTCTGTATTAGGGCGCAATTTCATCAACTTAATCAACGATGGGATTATTAGCTCTATTCCTCTTCTTGGAGACCATGAACGAAAATAAACAGCGACTTTATGGGGATCTCTAGTTATATTCTCATCTATCTTATAAACTTTTTTATCAACACCTAAATCAAAAAACATTCCAGCTGTGTTGTAACCCTCAACAACTTTTTTGTATAACCATCTACTTGCGCACATATGATAAAAGCCCATTTTATAGGTCTGCTCAGCCAAAACATAATCTACACTCATAGGATAAAAGCTAGGTTCGAAATCCTGAACTAGATAGGCCTTAAACTTAGTATTATCACTATAATAGCTATAGTAAACTGTATCCCATGAAGTTGATATATTTACATCACTATCTAGTAAATTCTTAGTACCTCTATATGCTGCGAAATCACCGATGTCAAAATAATTTTCTTTAATGAACCTTTCTAGATCTTTATCTCTAACAGGTTCAAAATCATCAACAACATAAAATCTGTTTGTATGTCCTTTGGAGTTAAGATAACGCATAAATCTAAATATTGTAGTGTGTCCACCACCACCTTTACCTACATGAGGACTTAACCAATTAAATGTAAGATTTTGTTTCTTATTTCTTTTAGTCTCTTTATTAAATTTTTGTTTAGCATCAAAATCAACGTCTCTTAAAAAATTCAAGGCACTGTAATGTCGCGTTTCAACTCTTGGTACGAGTTTATAATTAGTATCTTTCAATAGTCTTTCAACTAATTTCCTAGAATACATACGTCCTTTGTATTTGATCTTATTAATCATCTTAAAATTAATTAACTATTTATAATTTCTGACTGAAGTGACATCTTTTTATCCTTCTCATCACTTCCATTCGTTCCTAAGTAGTAACCCCATGATCTATAAAGATCATAAATTATGTAAAAAAATAAATAGTATAACTTTTCAAAAATATTCAAGTCTTTATCAATTAAAATAGTTTTCAAGGAATATTTGTAACTATTTTTAAAAAATCTTAGAAAATCTTTTCTTCCTGCCCTTTGAACATTCCCTACACTCAAATGAAACTTATACTCGTCATAATATCTCTTCTTAATATTTCTTAGAGAATACCTGTGGGAGTGATACACCACTGCATTCGGTACATATGCTTTAGCATATCCCGCCTCCAAAATATCTTTTCCCCAGTTTTGATCCTCCGACATAGCAACATCCCTATATGGTATTTTCTTCCAGATTTTTCTTCTAATACAAGCATTATTATCTGAAAAAAATATATACCACCCCTGCCTTGATTTATAATCTTTTTTATCAATTATCTTCATCTTAAGCCATTTTTTCCCAAACCCAACATCAAAATGCTCTCTTATTTGTCTTTTTTCAACTGGATAACAATTATCATAAGGAATATGTTTGCCGAAAACACCAACAATTTCAGGATCGTTATGAAATCCATCAATAAGATTTTGTAACCAATTCTCATCAACTGGTAGCGCGTCCTGTGTGGTTAATGCAATAAATTCTGCCTTTACTTTTGAGATTGCATAGTTACGGGTTTTACCATGTCCAAAATCTTTTGGAGGAATCTCGAAAAGTTTGAGGTTATTATTTTCTTTTTGCTCTCGTTGAACCAACTCAAGAGTTCCATCACTTGAACCAGAATCAACAAGTAAAACCTCATAATTGAAATTTGTTTTCTGCGTCAGTATTCTCTGTAGTACTTTTTCAAACAAATTTCCACCATTTTTAATCGGGATTACTACAGAAACTTTAGGATTATCCATAATAAATTCATAACTTTGTACGTATAAACCGGTACGCTTTATATAATTTAGTCTGCTTTACTCTATTTACAAAATAACGCAATTCTTCTATCTCCTCTTGTTTTTCAACTAATTCTACATTGAGCTTTTGAAGTTCATCATATGCCCTACTTAACTCTTTATATCTATTATCTGCGAGAGCAATATGTTTATCTAACTCCTTTTGCTTAGACCCCATTTTGTTAAAATGATCATTGAGAAGCTCATTATACTCATTATTTACCAGTGTCATTATTCCTTTAATATTTCTCCTGTAAGCATCAATATTCTTTTTAACTATATAACCAAAAAGTTTCTCGCGTTTCTTATTTGAGGCATTTACCATAGAAGTTGAACTTATACGGTAATTTATATATGTTCTTTTAATCGTATGCCACTTCAACCCGTTCGTTATTATTCTTAGCCAAAAATCCCAATCTTCATAACCTTCAGTCATTTTCTCATCAAAACCACCCACTCTTTCCCATGCTTCCTTTCTGAATGTACTGGCACTTTGTAAACGGTTGTTTGAAAATAATGCAAACTTATTATAATCCATAATTTTCCAAGTATCTTTTTTGTCGCCAAAAAACTTAACCCACGAAGTCACTATCCCATACTCTTTTTTCTTATCCCTCCAAAAGACTTCTGAAGTCCTCAGTAGATAATCAGGTTCAATTTTGTCATCAGCATCTAAACAGCAGATAAACTCCCCTTTTGATTTTCTTATACCAGCATTTCTAGCTCCGGGCAGTCCTTTGTTTTTTTGATCAATGAAGATAACCTCATCTTTGTACCTTTTCTTCAATTCCTTTAGCTTATCTAGAGATTCTTTTTCCGTTGAGCCATCATTTACAAGAATAATCTGAATTTCCTGTAATCTCTGAGATAAAACACTATCTAAACATTCATCTATGTATCTACCCATATTATAGTATGGGATTATCACGCTAAATTTTGGGGTCATATCGGTAATCATTCTGACTTAACTAGTATTCAGTACATTTCCAAAACTTTTACTTAAATAATTTATTAAAAATTTTTTTTAATATTGAATTATTTTGATCATTATCACGGTGGTTCACATGACCTATTTCCAAAGAGTTAATTTCCTTCTTCTGGATGCTTTTATAAAAATGATACAATTCATCCTGATTTATTGGTTGTTTGCTTGGTAAAGAAACGAGATCATAGCCATTGTCAACTAATACATCTACTTCGATAGTTTGAACTTTAAACAAATCACTTGGTGACAACGTAGCAATTCCCCTCCCGCTCCTCGACTTAGTAATTGCCCTATATGTGTTTTGGTGAAAAGACCTCTGCCAACTCGGAATTAATTTTTTCTTTGCATTTTCTTTATAAAATTCCAACATACTCTTTTCAAACTCAATCCCTAAAAAATCGGTGACATTTTTTATTACTTCTTCTGGATTTGAAACTAAATTTTCGTAGTTAATTTCAACCACATTATTTGAATGGACCTTAGCTGAAGTATTTGCACTGGAAACAAAATTAACCCAATCAGTAGCCGCTTCGTTTACATCTTTCGTACCCCATTCGGTTTCCCTTAAGGAAAGTACAGTGTCCCTTCCATCCCTAATGATATGGATAAACCTCGCATCAGGAAAAACGCTAATTATCTCTTCTATCTTAAGAGAATGCAAAGGGTTTTTATCTCCCCAAATTACTTTACCCTGATTACGAGCATATATAATGTAAGGTATTTGTATAATATTTTTGAAATTTATTTCATCTAATTCTTCAACCTCTTTCTCTAATTCCGCTTTTGATATTCCCCAATCTTTAAACTTATCTACATTTACTAAATCTTCTAAGACCACTTGAATATTTTCTGAATTCACATCACTGCCTTTGTTATATTTATCATATAAAAAATCAAATATTAACGCCTCAGGAGCTATAGAGATCTTAGAATGCGCTGCCATAATGACTCTCATAAGAGTAGTGCCTGATCTTTCCGCACCTACTATAAAAACGGGAGATTTCGATTTAGTTTTGTTTGAACTGCTCATTAATCTTTATAAAATTATTGTTTAAATTATTGTTCTTTATTAGATTATAATTTTTTATTTCTCTTTGCTTTCTTAAAGGCATTTCTCCTACAGGTTTACTCCAATGAGCATACTCCTCCTCACCAATAAACTTCATTTCATAATAGATCGGCTTCTCCAAATAGACAGTGTGCTTCAAATCAGGCTCCAGAATCTCCCAATTCTCTGCTTTTTGGTATCTCACATTATAACTATTAAAAAAGATACTCGGTTCATAATGTAATTCCTCTTTTGAAAGAAAATAATCTCCCTCTCTATTTTTATACACAGTGAGTCCCCCAAACACCCCGAACTGATAATCATAAGATAGAATTTTTTTAATATTGGTTGAGAAATATTTTTTTTTATCTTTAATAAAATACATCTCTCCATCCCACTTCGCAACATATGAATATCTACAATTTGAAATACACCAATTATAATAATACACAAGACTATGTACTGAGTTTTCGTCAGTATCATAATGTTCTCGCCCACACCTGGAAATATTAAATGGATAATAAATTAACTTTACTTTCGATCTCTCCTTTTTACTCAGTCCCTCCAGATAAGAATTTACCTTCTGTAAAGTATCATCTGTACTAGCATTATTAACTACTACCAGCTCGTCAAAAATATCAATAATGGAGTTCAAACATTCTGTAATTTTACTCCCTTCATTCTTTATTCTTAACATCGCACTTATCCCCACTTCCCTTTGTTTTTCAGGCATTTTATAAAAAAAGTTTTCATATCCCTCAATGTTTTCGTATTGTTTTATCTTACTTTTATTTCCAAGAAATTTAATTTTCATCAAATTAGAAGTTACAAAAAAATTTAACGTGTCACTTTAAATCTATATTCATATTCATGATCAATGTGTCCAAGCTTTTTAAGAGATATATTTTCATCTAGGCTTATCACATTCACCTCAAACATTTGTTCATAAAGTGAAGCAAACCCTCTCCATCCACCCTCCTCAATATTCGCATCTTCTATATGCGCTCTAACAATATATTTCGATGGAAGAAGTTTATTTTCACCCTTAAATCTCACCTCTAATTTATCCCCCTTATATAGTGAACGGATAACCCCATCTTTACTCCTTGGAGTATTATAGCTGTAAAGATATATCCCTGGAGATAATGGCGAGTGAAATCCCACATATATCAGTGGATGCAAAATTGTACCCTCAATATCTGCTTTAAGTATAATTTGAAAATCTTCTCCATTATATATAGACTTCACACTCTCGCCTTGTAAATTAAGTATCTCCACACTTTTAATTTTAGCCCTGCCATCTCCCATATCTTTTAACAGGTCTTTTGTCTCTTCTTCCCAATGATCTTCCATGATTCTTGAATCATCTCCACTTATTAAATCTTTCTCATACTGACTTACCGATTCATCAGGTGTTGAATCTTTTATAATCCTTCCATTTTTAATGTATATACACCGGGACGTTAAAGAACGTACACTATCTAAACTGTGTGACACATAAAGTATAGTCGCACCGTCTTCTATCAACTGAAATAACTTTTTCATACTCTTCCTCCTAAACCCCTCATCCCCTACTGAGAAAACTTCATCCAAAAGATAAATATCAGCTTTAGCCTGGATTGCTATAGAAAATGCTAGCCTAACAACCATCCCACTACTAAAGTTTTTTATTGGTGTATCAATGAACTCTCGAATCTCTGCAAAATCAACAATTTCATCAAACTTCTTTTTCAAAAAAGCACGGGTCATTCCCAAAATAGTCCCATTTAAAAAAATATTTTCCCTAGCTGTAAGCTCCTGATTAAATCCAACTCCGAGCTCAAGAAAAGGAACTAGACTTCCATTGATAACTACGTTTCCTTTATCCGGTTTATAAATACCAGCGATTATCTTCAAGAGGGTACTTTTCCCACACCCATTTTTACCAATAATTCCTATAAACTCACCCTTTTTAATCTCAAAGCTCACATCAGATAAAGCGTTAAACCTTTCTTTGTTCTGTCTAAACACTTTTGCGGGATTAGTAAAAATGCCCTTCACGTTATCTACGCGGTTATGCACGATATCAAATGATTTATCGACATCATCTACAATAATGGCATATTCCTCTTTATCTTTATTTTTATCTATATTATCCAATATTTAACTTCTTAAAAATATTCTGCTACCTTGAGAACCTTCCGTTTAAAATAGTAAAAACCAAAAATAAAAACAAGCAGGCTCAAGACGCTTATTACCAACATTTTTTTTACATAAATGATATCTCCATACATAAGAGAATATCTAGCAGACTGCATAATTGTATATAAAGGATTTAATTCCAAAATTTGTCTATAAGGCTCAGGTACTATCTGAATATCAAAAAATATCCCTGAAGCATAAAACATAAGTTGCATGCCTACTTCAGCTAAATGAAAAAGATCCCGGACTCGAACCGCTATTATACTTGTAAAGAAAGATACTCCTGTTACCAAAACTATAAGTGTTAAAATCACAAATAAGAAATAAAGAAAACCTTCTAGTGTAGGGTGAATAGGATTAAATACAATGAAAACTATTATTATTATGAAGTTTATGAACAGATTGATAATTGCGAGAAAAATTGAACTAAAAACAGCTAAACTTCTATCAAAATTTACTTTCAGAATTATATGAGCTTTTTCTAATAGTGAGTGTATTCCTGAAAGGATACTTTCTTGAAAAAAGGAAAAAACAACAAGACCTAAAAGTAAATAAATCGTGTAGTTCTCTATTGCTTGATTACCACTGAAATTTGAAAAGATAATATAAAGAATCGAAAACTGCAGAAATGGCTTAAGAAGTATCCAGACAAAACCTAAAATTGAGCCGTTGTATTTTAGACTGAAACTCGTCTTCACAAGCTCATAAATCAAGTCTATCTTATTGTTTTGAACTATTCTTTTCATGCCACAGATTATATCAAATCTAAACTTCTTTTTATATTTTATGTAAAGCCTTAAAGAATAACAAATTTATACTTACAAACGTTTGTGTTAATATTTCCTATCTATAATTTAATAGTGACGAATGACAAAAAAAATTAAAGGAACCATTGAATTCAATAATTTTCTTACAGAAACGGTATGCATTTGTAGATTCAAGCACTCAGTGCCTACTGAAGTAGAATTCAAAGCTGGGCAGTACGCTTTGGTTCTAGTAAACGAGCGAGACAAGAGAGCCTATTCTATAGCAAGTAGCCCAAAACATAAAGATTATTTTGACTTTTATGTTGACATAAGCCCTGGTGGTGTAGGTTCAAAATTTTTTGAAAAGCTAAAACCTGGAGACCAGGTAGAATACTTCGCACCAGTTGGTAGATTTTTCTATCAAGAAAATGAAAGGCCAGTACTTTTTATCTCAACAGGAACAGGAAATGCACCATTTTTCCCAATGATAGAATATGCTCTTGATAACGGAAGTAAAAGAAAAATACGTATGCTCAATGGTTTCAGGTACAAAGAACATGTATTCGCCGAAGATGTACTTAATTCTATAGCTAAACAATACCAGAACTTCTCACACGACATCTGCCTCTCTCGAGATGAAAAGGAAGGTTATAAAAAGGGAAGAGTTACTGCACACCTGGAAGAAGAAGTGCAAAATCTAGGTAAGGACATTGATGTATATATTTGTGGGGGAAAAAATATGATTTTAGATGTTGAAAAGGCATTGATCGAATTAGGTGTTGCCAAAGAAAACATTCATTACGAGAAGTATTTCTAATGAAATATGATTTAATTAAAAAATTGTTAACTGCAACGATAGCAGCAGTCCTCATATTCACAATTGCCAAAATTCACCGAGGAGCTTGGGTGATAAATCCAGTTCTAAATTTTGGTCCAATTGAGCTACATCTCTACTCCGCCATAATCCTACTCGCAGTGATAATGCTTATCTTTCTGGTAAAAAAAATAGTTGATAAAGATAAGAAATTAAAAAAGATAAATTATGAAAATCTGATTTTTACAGTATTAATCTTTGGTGTAACCGGAGCAAGGATTTGGCATTTAGTTACTGATTGGCAGCTTTACTCGGATGATCTGATCTCAGCGCTTTTCATTTGGAATGGAGGGCTTGGAATAGTCGGAGGAGTCCTTGGGGGAGCACTTGGAATCTGGATCTATTCTAAAATTGAAAATTTTAACTTCTTCAAACTGGCAAATGTAATTGCATTATTTCTTCCTCTAGCGCAAATAATTGGCAGGTATGGCAATCTGTTCAATCAAGAAATCTTCGGAAAACCGACAAATTTTCCCTGGGGGTTATTTATAAGACCTGAAAACAGGCCACAAGAATACCTTAATTCTTCATATTTCCATCCAGCGTATCTCTATGAACAGCTAGGTAATCTACTTTTACTTGGAGTAAATTATCTTATTTACAAAAAGTTGAAATTAAGAGGAAACTTATTTATAGGTACTTGGCTTTTGGGTTATGGAACAATAAGATTTTTTGTAGAATTTTTTAGAATTGATGATAAATACTATGCAGGATTTTCTATAAACCAGATATTTGCCTTACTACTTGTAGTTTCAGGTATAATTTATCTTGTTATCAAAATTAAACAGATAAAAAATGAGTAAAAAAGACTTTTCTGTAATGCTAGCAGGCGGTGGGATAAAAGCATTGTCCTACTTAGGTTTTCTCCACGCTATAGAAGAAAAAGATTTAATTCCAAACACCATAGGTGGATATAGCGGAGGTGCACTGGTCGGAGCGGCTTATTCTCTGGGATTTAGTTATGAAAGGATCAAAAATGTTCTAGGAAAATTATCATGGTGGAAACTAATTGACATGAGCATTTTCAGTCAGAGATCTTTGATGAGCGATAAAAAGATTACTTCCGAACTGAAAGAATTGTATGGTGACACAAAATTAGAAGATCTTGAGCCGAAGTTAGTGATTTTTTGTTCAAATTTAACGAAAAAACGTCTTGAATATTTTGAAAAAGGCAACTTACTTAAATATGTGAGAGCAAGTATGTCTCTTGCCCCAGTTATCCCAAGTGTTCATATAGACGGAGATGAATATCTTGATGCAGCTTATATAACAGCTTTCCCTACCGAAGAAATGCATAAGATAACAAAAGGTCAGAAAATAATTGGACTTTTGCCAAAAAATCCTTTCAAAATGCTTCCTGATATAGTTACAGCTAGAGCCCGCTATGTGGAGCTGATGTTCTCAAATGGTTTAGAGATAATGATAGAAAATAACCCTCCTGATCTTATGATCGAAACTCTCGAAAAAGATGCTGGGCATATATTAAGCTTTGAACTAGCGGATCAATATTATGAAGAAGGTTATAACATTGGGCAGAAATCTTATGATAAATTAATGCGATTTCTAAATGACTAAAAAAGTTAGAACTCTATTTATAGGAACTTCAGAATTTGCAGTTCCAATTTTAAAAAAATTAACAGAATTAGATTTTATAAAACTGGTTGGAATAGTAACCCAGCCCGATAAACCTGTGGGGAGAAAGCAGACTCTCACTCCCCCACCCGTAAAAGAATCAGCTTATAGCTTAAAGTTTAAGGCTGAAGTTTTCCAACCTACTAAACTAAAAAACAACTCCCAAACAATTCTAGATGAAACAAATCCTGAGCTCATAATCGTTGCCTCTTATGGACAGATGATTCCTGATGACATGTTGAATTATCCAAAATACAAATGCCTGAATATTCACGGCTCTTTACTTCCTGATCTTCGAGGAGCTACTCCAGTTCCCATAGCGATTCTGAAAGGTTATGAAAAAACAGGGACAACAATTCAGGTAATGGAGAAAGAACTAGATGCAGGTGATATTGTGGCTCAAAGGGAAGAAATTATCAGAGAGGATGATACTACTGAGTCCTTGAAACTAAGATTGAGCGAAATAAGTTGTGAACTTTTGGAAGAAATTTTACCCAAATGGTTTGCAGGCGAAATTGAAGCTAAAAAACAGGATGAAGGCAAAGCGACTTTCTGCAGCCAGAAAGATATAGCTAAGGAAAATGCAGAGCTTCTGCCATCAGATTCTGCAGTTGAGGTGGATAGGAAAGTAAGAGCCTTTTATCCATGGCCTATCGCATGGGCGAAGCTAAAAAGCGAAGAAGCCAATAAACTAACTAATGGAATAGAAGTAAATGAGAAATTCTCCGGGAAAATTCTAAAGATCTACAAAACAAAAGTTCTAAACAATAGCTATCCTCATAAAAAAGATCTCAAGTTGTTCAGATTTGGGAAAAGGCTAATGATGAGATGCGATACAGGTTGGGCAGAAGTCCTAGAATGTCAGGTAGAAGGGAAACAAAAAATGACAGGTAAGGAAGCGCTGTTTTTGGCAATTGATAAAGCAGAAAGTGCCAGGGGAATAGTAATACATGATAACAAAGTTCTTTTAATTTATAGAAAAAAGTTTGGAAAAGAATACTACATCTCACCCGGAGGTGCTGTAGGAGTTAACGAAAAGCCCGAAGATACAGTTATTCGCGAAATCAAAGAAGAGACAAATGTAGATGTGAAAGTAAAAGGAGTAGCGTATGAATATATTGATAAAACAAACGGTTTTGATTACCGGCATATTTGTTATCTATGTGAGCCGTCAGGAGAAACAGACGAACTGAAAATTCTTGGCGAGGAAACACAGTATGCTAAAGATGAAAATTACTATGAACCAGTATGGATCCCACTAGACGAAGCTACAAAACTTCCCATTACGAAAGAGTTGAAGGAATATATTGAGGAAAATTTCTGAGCTATGGGTAATGGGTTACAAGTCGACACTAAAAGCTAACAGCTAATAGCCAATCACTAACTGCTAATCTTGTCCTGAGCCTGCCTGTAATGAGTGCAGTCGAACAGTCGAAGGAAGCTAAAAAGCTAGCCTACTAACTTGAAACAACGAACGCACTCTTACAATAACTACAAATACCTCCCAAAGGAGAAAAAATAAAAATGGGAATAAACACCATAATCATTTTATATTTGTAATCATTACAAGAGCGCGTTCGTGCGTTTCAGATCAAGTAGGTCACTAGCCGACGTGCGTGCAGGCCAGGGTTACTTCGCGAAATTCGAAATCGGCGACCGGCTCGTTAGGATTGATTGTGTAAAACTCCGGTGCTGATACACGCGCGAAATACTCTGGGAAGCGAAGCTTGTAATCCTTCAGCACTTCGGGCATCCCCTCATAGTCATCCATCAGGGGGATAAGGAGTAAGTCACCTTCAATAGCCCAGGCCGCAAAGGTGTAGCTCCTCATTTTTATGGGGAGGCCCCATTCATCGAAAATAATGGCGTTCCATTCGATTCCGCCACCATCGTACTGGTTGAAAAAATCCACGGCATATTCGCCTAGCTCGACCGCAACCCACGAGATGATCGGGACGTAATCCGAGTGCGTGAGCCGTTCTGCCCAGAAGGCACATGCCTCCGGAGACTCGACCTGCTGAGGATCGCCATCCTGAGCGGATGCGGTGAACGGGCCGGTCACGGTGACTAACAAAACGAAAACAACGATTCCCAAACTCAGTTTCTGGTACTTCATGTTTCTCTCTTTCCTTGTCCCTTCCCGGGACGGATACGGGATCAGGCCCACTTTGATACTTTTTTGCCTGACTCCATTTAGCTGACAATCGATTATCAACTAAATGAAGCAGGCAAATACTCTCATAATGATTTAAGAGTGCGTTCATTTTAAAAGATCGCTGTCTATCTCTAAACAGCTTTAGGATATCGATTGATAATCCAACCCGTAAATCAAAGTACAAATTACTAAGTACTAATTTTCACGGATTGAATTACCATTTCTTTTATTTTCAAGTTTGCAGCTCTATTAATAAAAAAGGAAATAATCCACATGTAGTATATAACAATTATATCAAACAGTCAATCCCACAGGCCTTTTTAGGAATTATATGCTGTGGGTGTTGGGTTATGGGTTTTGAGTATTGAGTATTGAGTTTTGAGTAGCAGGTTATGAATTATGCGTTTTGGGTTTTGAGTATTGAGTTATAAGAATTGAGCTAGTAACTAATAACTAACGTGTCTGCGTCAGGCAAGCAGCTAAAAGCTAACAGCCAATAGCCAGCAACTAACCTCGTCCTGAGCTTGCCTGTAGTGAGCGCAGTCGAACTGACGAAGGAAGCTAATAACCTAATCACCTACCTTCCCACTCCCTACCTCCTACAATCCTACTCTCCCAACTCCACCTCACATTCAACAAGCTCTTCAAACTTCTCTGCATCTTCTCTACCCCCTACAATCTCCCCCCAATGAATAGGGACTACAATTTTTGGATTTATAACTTTTACAGCTTCAGCAGCTTCTTCAGGCGTCATGACATAAGTTCCGCTGACCGGAGCGAGCAAAACATCAACATTTGTTACGTTAGAAAACTCAGGAATATTATCCGTATCTCCCATGTGAAAAATTCTTGTGCCACTAAGGTTCAAAATATACCCAACTCCATTATTTTCTTTAGGATGAAATAGTATCCCGGGAGATCTAAATTTATTGACGTTATATGCGGGTACAGTTCCAACCTTCAAATCGCCAAATTCATAATTTGCGTTCGGAATTATCAATTCTAAATTATCAATTATTAATTCTTCTTTCACTCTTTCATTCACCACAATTATCGTATCATCCTTACTCAACACGTTCACAACTTGTGGATCGCAATGATCAAAATGCTCATGGGTTATGAAAATATAATCCGCTTTTGGATAACTTGAGAAATCAATCTGGTCATCATGAGACCATGGATCAATATAGATTATTTTTCCATTCCACTGAATTAGAAAAGACGAATGAATTATTTTTTTTAGTTCAACATCGTTATATTGCATTTTATTCCTTTATTAAAATTTAAAAATGAAGTTACATCGGAACAAAGTCCCTTTCTGAAATTATGCGTTAAACATTTTAACTGGCTTGCTCTTTTATAAACGAGGAGATTACCGGGGCAACACTGACTATATTTAGTTTCTCAAAATAATATTTTTTATCCAAATAAATACTGTCACTGATGAAAACCCTATCTATCCTGCTCTCCTGTAGTCTCGAACTCGTCTCCGGAACGATCAGATGTGTTACACAATCATAATATTTTCTAGCCCCATGCTCCTTCAAGAAATCACAACCTCGGATTCTACTCCCTCCAGTACTTACAAAATCATCAAAAGAGATTATCTTCTTACCCTCCACATCCCCATCAAGAGAATGAAATGTCACTTCACCTGTTTTTCTATCCCTGGTTTTATCGAAGTGGACAAGTGGTAAATGAAGTCTTTCAGAAAACAAAAGAGCCCTTTCACGGGCTCCTTTATCAAGAGAAACAGCTGTCCATGAATTATCCAATTCTTCCCGGAAATAATTTATAAACTCTGACATAGCACTTAAGTGGACAACTGGCTTTTTGAAATATTCAAGTACTTTTATAGAGTGAATATCTAGTATTATAAAATCATTTATATCACTAGCTTCCAATAAATTAACGGCTATTCTAGCTGACAACGGCTCCCCTTTCCGAAAAACCTTGTCTTGAGCAGAATAGCCAAACCAAGGAATTACTCCAGTAATTCTCTTTACTCCCATCCGTTTAGCAGCATCGGCAATAAAAAGCATCTCGAAGAGATGCCGTTCTGCGGGGTAACTAGTTGATTGGATTATATACAAATGCTTATTTTTTACATCATCAAGAATTCTAATCCTGATCTCTTTATTTGGGAATTCTTCTATTTCAACATTGCAAAGGGAAATGTCTAACATCTCTGCGATTTCTGCAGATAATTTCGGGTTCGAACTACCGGAAGCGATTACAATTTTTGACATAAATTTAATAATACTTCATGACTATTTAATCAGATTTCAATAAAAATTGCTAATAATCTAAGTTGCGAATTTATATTCGAGTCTTGCATATTATCAATAACTGTACGGTTAATTAACATTGCAACCATGGTATATACTGCCTAGTTTATACCTGTACTCGAAATACCTTGTCAATTAATAATATATGAATTTCGTAGTTCAGGTTAATACAGATTTGTATTAATTTATCTGTTAAAATAGCTGAGTAATGGAGAATAAAGAAAAAAATTCACAATCATTTTTCAGACGCCACATAGTCCTTATCTTGGCACTTTTTTATGTACTATGGCCGATTGATATAATTCCAGATTTCCTGGTAACCCTAGCAGGGCCGGCCGTTGCTCTCGATGACCTATTGGTATTGCTAATTGCAATTGCTAAAAAAATTCTTGAATATTACAAAGAAAAATCTCCCGAGGTGGAAGAACTGGAAGAAGAAAACCTTAAAGATTCTTCAATAAACAAGCCTTCTGATATTTAGAATTTGTAGATGTTTTGGTATACTTCAATTGTATTTTCTGAAAAAAATCCATACTATTATTTATTACAATCATTTAGCTAACAGCCAACAGCTAATAGCTAATAGCTAACTAATGTTTAACAAAGTCAATCCCAAACAAAACTTTCCTGAGCAAGAACACGAAACAATAAAATTCTGGAAAAAAAATAGAATATTTGAAAAATCTGTAGAATCCAAACCAGAAGACGATAAGTATGTATTTTATGATGGCCCTCCTTTTATAACCGGTACGCCACATTATGGCACTCTACTTTCTCGTATCGCAAAGGATGTGATTCCAAGATACTGGACTATGAATGGTAAACGGGTTGAAAGGCAATGGGGCTGGGATTGTCATGGATTGCCTATAGAAAATAAAGTCGAAAAAGAACTAGGACTTAATAATAGACGTGATATAGAAAAAATTGGTGTGGATAAATTCATAGAAGGTTGTTATAGCTATACTCAAAGAACTTCAGCTGACTGGGAGTGGTACAAGGATCACATTGGGCAGTGGGTTGATTTTGAGAATGCATTCAAAACTATGGATCAAAACTCTATGGAAACAGTTATGTGGGTTTTCAAAACGTTGTATGAAAAGGATCTAATTTACGAAGGAAATAGAGTTTCGCTTTTCTGTACTAGATGTGGAACTCCAGTATCCAACTTTGAGATCGCAATGGATGATTCTTATGACATAATGAATGATCCAGCAATAACAATTAAATTCAAAGTAAAAGATGCGGAAGATACCTACATTTTAGCCTGGACCACTACACCTTGGACACTACCTTCAAACAGAGCATTGGTTGTAAGCGAAGAAGATGATTATGTGAAGGTAAAAAGAACCCTCAAATTACGAAAACAACATTCTGCCAAAGCATTATTGATAAACGCTTCAAAAGATAAAGTTGGGCTCATGTACTCAGAAGTTCTTGATGTTTATTCTATACCAGGTGGAACAATTGAAGGAGAAGAAGAAGTTACCGAAACTGTTAAACGTGAAGTAATTGAGGAAACTGGTTATCAAAATTTTGAAATTGTTGATAAACTGGGAACTCTTCGCTATCAATTCCCCTGGGCGAACGATGTAAATACAATTAAAGATAAGACTTCAGAAGTCTATTTAGTTGAAATCACAGGGAAAGAAAGAGTTTCGCCGAAACTGACACCGGTGGAAAAAGAGCAAAAAGTATCATTCAACTGGTATTCATTTGATGAAGCAATCGAACTTCTTGATAAATCTGTACATCCTGGAGCTAAAAAATATATAGAAACAATAAAAGAATATGCACAGACAGGAGAGCTAAAGCCATTTGACAATTCTGGTGCAACAATTATTGATGAAGAAAGAACTGAATATATAATTCTCGCCAAACCAAGGTTAGAAAACGTTTTCGAAGAATCAGAATATGAAATAGTCGAAGAATTCAAAGGGAAAAAACTTGTAGGTAAAGAATATGAGCCCCTTTATGACTATATTCCAGCAAATGAAAACGACTTCAAAGTCTATTCTTATGAAGGAATGGTCAGTATGGATGATGGTGTTGGTATCGTCCACTCTGCTCCAGGATTTGGTGATGTCGATACTGAAATGGGAGATCACTACGGACTTACAACAATGTTTACAGTAGATGATGAGGGCAAATTTATAAACGATATCGAAAAATGGGCTGGAATTTATGTGAAAAAAGCGGATCCACAGATAATACAAGATTTAAGGGAAAGGAATTTACTCTTCAAATCAGAAAGAATACAGCATAGATATCCTTATTGTTATAGATGTCATACACCACTTATTTACAAAGCTCAGAATTCATGGTTTTTGAAAGTAAACGAACTTAAGGATAAGATGCTTGCAGCAAATGAAAAGATTAACTGGGTTCCAGAACATTTCAAGCACGGTAGATTTAAGAAGGGTATAGAATCAGCTCCTGACTGGGGAATTAGTCGAACAAGATATTGGGCGACACCTATGCCTGTCTGGAGAGATCCTGATACACAAAACCAGCAACAAGCTGAAACTATTGTAATAGGATCTAGAGATGAATTAAGAGAGCTAGCGAATGAACCGATCACAAAACTAATTTTAATCAATTCAAATAAACCCTACAGCGAAGATCTTTCTTCTGAGGATTGGAAAAACGCTAGAAAACTTGAGGATCAATTAGAAGGTAAGGTGGATATTATAATTTCTGCTGATCTACAAGAAAGCAGGGAGATGGTAGAACCTCTTGCTCACGGTTCGAAAGAGATAGAGATCGTTACAAACAGCAATATGGGATCTGATGATTTAGAGAAGCAGTTCTATGAAAGAAAAAACAACATTCTCAAAAAATATGGAGTTGATACTCTATCTGATATAGATGAGGAGATCTTAATCCAAGAATTTAAAGATGATATTGAATATATTGAAAATGAGCTAAAAGAACTTGTTCGAAAGCATGAAGGAAAAGTTGTTGCTATATCAACCACAGAAAAAACTATTTCGTTGATTAGGCATATCGTTAGCGCCAAAACGCTTCGTGTAAGCTTCAGAACCAATCCAAAGAAAGGCAATTTTACAGAAATATTTATGGATGGCGAGAAAGAACTAGATCTCCATAAGCCTTTTATTGACAAATTTACAATTACATCCCCAGAAACCGGAAAAACACTAAAGAGGATTTTTGATGTTTGTGATGTGTGGATGGAATCAGGTTCTATGCCATATGCTATGAAGCACTATCCATTTGAGGATAAAAAAGATTTTGAGGAGAATTTCCCGGCTGATTTCGTCGTTGAGTATGTCGCACAAACTAGAGCATGGTTTTATGTGATGCATGTCCTATCAAGCGCATTATTCGATTCCAACAGTTTTAAAAATGTTGTAGTTACAGGTGTTATGGCTGGCACAGATGGTAGAAAGATGAGTAAGAGTTATGGTAATTATCCAGATCCGAAAGAAACTATTCTCAAATATGGTGCAGATCCTATCAGATTATACTTTATGGGAAGCAGCTTGATGCTTGCGGAAGATGTTTCGTTTAATGAGACCGCTATATTGGATCAGATAAAAACAATTTTATTACCGCTCTGGAACAGTTATGGATTCTTTGTCACCTATGCGAACTTGAAAAATTACGAACCATCACCTGCTCTATTCCAGCTTAAAACTGACAAAGAGAACTGGTTTGAAATACCTTTTGAGGTAAAAGATAAGTTAAATATTTGGATATTGGCCAAATTACAGCAGTCAATCTACAACATTAGAAGTTCATTCGAAGAATACAATTTACCGAAGGCTGCAAAAGAGTATCCAGAATTTTTGGCGCATCTTTCAAAATGGTACATCAGAAGATCCCGAGATAAATTCTCTTCTGGAGACAAAGAATTCCTTGATACTTTATATTACGTATTAGTTGAATTTTCGAAACTCCTGGCACCATTTGCTCCATTCATTACGGAATCTATTTATGAAAATTTGGTTAAAGGACAGATAGAAGAGGCCCCTGAGTCCATACACCTCACTGACTTTCCAGATAATGACCACCGATTTGTAGAGAGAAATGAAAAAGTTCTAGCTCAAATGGATATGGTTAGAGATATTGTAAATCTAGGCCAATCACTTCGAGTCCAGAATAATTTAAAGGTAAGGCAGCCACTAAGTGAAATTGAAGTAAAATTCACTATGGATCCTGACAGAAATTACCAATTAGAAGAATGGATGAAAGAACTGATTGCAGATGAATTAAATATTAAAACAGTTCAAGAAGACAGAAATCTAAATGATTATGAGGGTTGGATTACTGCCGAGGGAGAAAATTATGGATTAGTTGTAAGTTTGAATACCAATCTCACCCCCGAACTTGTTCGCGAGGGTATTCTTCGAGAACTGCAACGAGGTATCCAGTCTCAAAGGAAAAGAGCAAAGATGAATATCGGCGATAAAGTAGTTGTAGAATTTATAACCGAGTCTGAAACTTTATCCGAACATTTCAACTCAATAAAAGATACTTTGGCTGAATTAGTTAACGCATCTGAAATAAGGCTAACTACCTCAGTTCCAGAACATAAAGTCGTTAAGATGAAAGATGGGCCTGTAGGGATCAAGGTTGAAAAAAACTAAAAATATCCATAAGGATGCGATTCTTTCAAAAATATCGAGCTGGTTGTATACTGAGTTTGTATTTTAGCTATTTCATTTTTAGAACATGCCCGAAAATCCATTTATGCACAAACCCGCTGCTCCAAAGAGTGGTTCATTAATCATTGATATTGTACAAACTGTTGTAATAGCACTCGCAATTACAGTTATCATCTACCTCTTCATCGCTACGCCTCATCAAGTAGATGGAAAATCAATGGAAAACAACTTTCACAATGGCGACCTGCTTTTGGCAAACAAACTAGTTCAGATTATCGGCGGAAGTTCACTGGGAGAAAGTTTAAATTACAATTATCAAAGAGGCGATGTAATTATTTTTCAACAAAGCGGTAAGCCGGATTTCATAAAAAGAATAATTGCGGGACCTTTAGACACGATTAAGATCGAAGATAATAAAATCTATGTAAATGGAAGCGAAGTCGATGAACATTACATACCAGATACTACAGAATTTAAGACAGAGCTGCCGAACCCGGATATTGCTTTTCTCCTTGAAGGACAGGAAAGAACTGTACCTGAAAATAAATATTTTGTAATGGGTGACAACAGAAAACATAGCCAAGATTCAAGATTTGCTGCAATTGGATGGGTCGATCGAACTGAAATGAAAGGCAAGGTATTCATACGATATTGGCCGCTTGGAGACTTTGGTCTCATACCTAGGGGCGAATATGATGAGATAAACTAGATAATTCAAACTTGCATATTTTTCTAATATCTCTGTAGAATAATATATATACTTCAAAAGACATGATTATAACTGTAGCCAATCAAAAAGGAGGTGTAGGAAAAACTACAACTACCATAAATCTAGCCTACTTTCTTTCTCAAAAAGGAAGCAAAGTACTTGTAGTAGATCTTGACCCGCAAGCAAACCTATCATCGGGTATAGGGTTTAATACCAAAAGTGAAGACAACTCAAAATCTCCGACGATTTATGACATCCTAGTAAGAGATAAACCAGCGCATGAAAGTATAGTTAAAGATATTGCTCCCGGACTTGATTTATTACCATCAGGTATAGAACTAGCTGGCGCAGAAATAGAAATGGTAAACATGATGAGCAGAGAATCTGTACTCAAGAGAAAAGTTGATACCCTCAGTGATGATTATGACTATATATTTATAGATTGCCCGCCATCTTTGGGTTTGTTAACAATCAATTCACTAGTTGCAAGTGATAAACTTTTTATACCTGTACAATGCGAATATTTTGCACTTGAAGGTCTGGGACAGTTATTAAATACAATTAAACTTGTAAGAAACAATCTCAATGGGGCACTCGACATCGGTGGAGTAATCATGACCATGCACGATGCCAGGACAAATCTGGGAAAGCAAGTTATTTCAGAGGTTAGAAATTATTTCAAAGACAAAGTATTTGACTCTGTAATACCAAGAAGTGTACGTCTTTCAGAAGCGCCGTCTTATGGCAAACCAGTTGCTTTATATGATCCAAATTCCACTGGAGCGAAAGCATATGAGAGACTTGCAGATGAAGTATTAAATAAATTCTAAATAAATAGCAACTTTTCATGAAAAATAAATGGGAAGAATTTTATAAAAATAAGGGGCGTTATTATCTGAAGCCGCATCCAGCGTTTCAGAGGTTTCTAAATAGAGTGAAACCTTTTGGGATTAAAAAAGTTGTAGATCTAGGCTGTGGAAGCGGAAGACACTTGATCCCATTAGCTGAAAAAGGCTATGAAGTTACAGGAATCGATTATTCACCATCTGCAGCGCATCTCGCTGAGAAATGGCTAAAAACTAAAAATCTAGAAGGAAAAGTATATGTTTCAGATATCCACGAACGTCTCAAAATCTTTGAAGAAGCTGCATTCGATGCAGTTATAGCAGTTAAGTCTCTTCAGTACTCTACTCTTGAGCAGTTCAAAGATTCTATAAAAGAGATAAACAGAATTCTGATAACAGGTGGCGTTCTATTTCTTGTAATTCCATCAAAATCGACAGAAATAAAAGATCTTCAGGTAGAACAGTTATTTTTCGAGAAGGAACAACTCAGAGATATATTGGACGACACTTTTAGAGTTTTAGAAATCCAAGAAGATTCAGACAAAAATTTTGTGGTAATTGGGCAGGAGCTGTAGCTGATAGATTTGTTATCTGTTATATTGTATTCATAAGGTTAAGTATTAACAAAATATGGTCAACACAGGTTTAGGAAAAGGCTTATCAGCACTAATTTCAGAAAATGATATCGATGGCTCAAACAGTGGGGGTTATCTTCCAAATGTACCAGTTGAGAAAATAGCCCCAAACCGATTTCAACCTAGATCAAAAATTCAAAAAGAGTCTCTTGAGGAACTAGCAGAAAGTATCAAAGAGCATGGTGTTATAGAACCTCTCATTGTAACAAAAACCAAAAAAGGTGGTTATGAATTAATTGCAGGAGAAAGAAGATTAGAAGCAGCAAAATTAGCCAAACTCAAAACTATTCCAGCCGTGGTCAAAGAAGCCTCGCCGCAACAGATGTTGGAGTTGGCCGTTGTCGAAAATATACAAAGAGCAGATTTAAATCCACTCGAAGAGGGACTGGCCTTTGAACAGCTCGCAAAAGAATTCGGATTAAATCATGATCAGATAAGTAAAAAAGTTGGACTATCAAGACCTGCAGTAGCAAACAAAATAAGGCTTTTGAAACTACCCGACGTTGTAAAAGAGGGCCTTCTAAACAATGATATAGACGAAGGTCATGCTAGAGCTTTACTAGGACTTACAAACGAGGGTTCGATGATTCAAACATATAAGATTATCCTTCGCGATAAATTGAGTGTTCGAGCAGTAGAGGAACTTGTACGCAGACTTAACCAGGGTCACAAACCAGTAAGACGTAAAAACCAAATAATAGTTGATGAAAAAACTACATCACTCGAAAATTCACTTAAAGAAAAGTTCTCCAAAAAAGTAAAATTAACCAGATCAAAAAAAGGCGGTAAAATTGTGATTCCTTTCAAAAATGACGAGGAATTAAACAAATATTACTCTATGATCATGGGCAACATCGAATAGATCTTCTATTTTGCTCACTAGCTCTATCCTGTATAATAAATTCATAAACGAATCAAAAATGGCTAGAGTAATAATTTCTACAGGACACACAAATAATGATCCCGGAACGCAGGCAAATGGCCTTCGCGAGGTCGATGTTGCACGTGCCATTGCAAAGGCTACCCTCCCCCACCTCAGAGGAAACGGCGTTCTTTCACTCTCTGTTCCATATGAACTTGGGCTTAAAGAGAAAATTGAATGGATAAATAATACTGGATATAAAGAGGAATTCAACGATATTGCAGTTGAAATTCACCTCAACGAAGACGATGGCAATAAATATGGAGTTGAGGTCTGGTACAGAGAAAGGGGCAACAACAAATCACAATCTCTTGCGGAGACAATATTAACCTCTATCTCATCGGATACTAAACTAGCCAAAAAAGGTACATATAGTGAACTCGATCATGAGCTAGGGAAATTAGCCTTTGTACACAATACAGTTACAACTTCAGTTCTCGTAGAATGTGGATATATAGATAACAAACGGGATGCAGAATATCTAAAGGACGAAAATAATATCCAAGATATAGGTAAGTCACTTGCAAAAGGAATTTTGAAACACCTGGACATCGAGTACAAAGAAGTAAAAATACAAAATACGCAAGCGCCAAAAGCAAATAGGCCTTTACCGAATATACCAAAAACAAGCCCAGTCCCTAGCTCAAACCAACCCTCAACGCCTACAACACCTGTTAGTATGCCTCAACCGCCTATGTCAGCAACACCACCAAAACCTTATAGCCCACCTATAGGAGGAATGAAACCGACTGGAGGAGCCGCCACCGCAGGAGGATCTTCTTACATGGCCAATCGGGAGGATAGAAAAACCATGATTAAGGAAATGTATATAAAAGTTCTTGGCAGAGAACCAAACCAAAGTGATCTAAATTATTTTCTAAACACAGGAATAACAGAAGACCAGCTTATAAAAAAAATGGTAGAGAGCCAAGAGCATGCTGACCTCGTTAAATCAAGACAGGAAATACTAACAACAAAAGCAGAATATCATGCACAACAAGCAGAGCTAATTCAACTCCGAGCTGAAACCCAAGATAAATCAGCCCTTATAAATAACCTCAACACTCTACTAGCTCAAAAAAACCTAGCAATAACTGAATTACAACGTCGATTACACCAATTTAATCGCCAACAATCATCTAGTCAACCTAACGAACCACAGTACAATAAACCTAGTTATAATGAACCACTGACTGACAAAATATTCAAGTTTTTCAGCGACAGACTTGGGTAAACTGCGAGTTGCACTACTTCTAAAATACTTGACTATTATCGCTTTTCATCATATCATTGACTATAAGATTTTTATTTTTATAACTCAGGTGATAAGCACCAGGTAAAGAAATCTTAAGCAAGGAAATTTTTTATCAAACAAAAGGAGAAGAAATCGCGAAATAAACCTAATAAATAATTTATTTGATGAGTTTACAACAGAGTATTAAGTCAAAATCTAATCTAATGTATAAAAACCCATGGTCTGAAAGGGTTATCATCATATAAGATTGTCTTAATTAAATAAATTTCAATTTCGCAAGCTTCAACTGTAATATTTCCCCGCTTATTTACTGAGTTAAGTACATTAATTATTATTGGAATGAGATGTTAAATTTTGTTCTCATTCTTCTCAGTGTAGTAACAACCGCAGGCGTTGGTGGTACTTTATACTTTTATAACGAGAAAAAAAGCGCAGAAAAAAAATTAAAAGACAAAAAGTTTATAAAACTCACTGAGGAGGAAGCCATAAGTAAGGCTAGTGATAAAGCACGAATAAAACTATTAGAAGCCCAGAAACAAGCAGAAAATTACAAGCTTGATGCAGAGAAAAAAATCAAGCAGATGTACAGCAGGATAGACGAATCCGAAAAACGTCTAAACGAGAGAGAAAAAAAGATTATCTCTAGAGAAAAAACTCTAGATGATCGATTCGACACTCTAGAAAAAAAAGAGAGATCCTTGGAGCAAGCTAAAAGTGATGTAAAAAATTTACGATCACAGATTCAATCTAAACTTGAAAAGATTGCTTCTATGACCAGAGAAGAAGCTGAAAAAGAGCTAAAATCTCAAGTTGAAGAAGATCTTAATGATTTTATAGCGAAAAAAATTAAAGAAGCCGAATACGAGATAAAAGCAACATCAGATGATCGAGCCAAAGAAATTCTCATAGATGTGATGCAGAAAAGTGCTACTGATTATGTAGCAGAATCAACTTCCACAACTATCGAAATCCCAGGAGAAGAAGTAAAGGGTAAAATCATCGGTAAAGATGGAAGAAATATTCGAACATTTGAAAGATTAACAGGAGTAGATATCATCATTGACGAAGCTCCTGACCAAGTCTCGCTCTCCTCTTTCGACCCAATCCGAAGAGAAGTCGCTGCAGTTGCATTGCAAAGATTACTCGCAGATGGTCGGGTCCATCCTGGAACAATCGAAGAAACTATCAAAAAAGTTAAAACCGAGATCGCTAAAGTTATAAGACAAACTGGAGAAGAAGTAGCTTACAAAAGTGGCTTTCCTGATATGCCAGCCGAGCTAGTAAAACTAATTGGAAGGTTTAAATACAGATTCAGCTATGGACAGAATCTTGTGAAACATTCTCTTGAAATGGTAAATCTTGGAGCACAGCTTGCCTCTGAAGTTGGTGCAGATGTTACACTTACTAAGAAAGCATGTTTACTCCACGATATCGGAAAAGTTCTTGTTCATGAAATAGAGGGCAAGCCTCACCATCACATATCCGGTGATATTGTAAGAAGGTACCTAAAGGATGAGAAATTGGCAAATGCTGTAGAATCTCACCATGGTGATATTGAGCCAAAATCTGTTGAGGCTGTTCTCGTTATGATTGCAGATGCAATATCAGGTGCTAGACCTGGAGCTCGAAAAGATAATTATGAAGATTATGTGAAAAGGATTAAAGCACTTGAAGATATAGCAAACCAATACTCTGAGGTGAAGGAAGCCTATGCAATTCATGCTGGAAGGGAAATACGGGTGATTATAAACCCAGCTACAGCAACAGATGAAGATGCAAAAATTCTAGCTCACAAAATCGCAAAAGAGATAGAAGATACGCAGAACTATCCAGGTGTAGTCAAAGTAACAGCTATAAGAGAATATAGAGTAGAAAACGAAGCTAAATAAATTAAGTCTTACTGTAGTGAGAGATAGAAAGCTTGAACATATCAAAATTGTTTTAGAAAAAAATGTGGAGCCGGAAGGCTCCACATTTGATAAATACCCACTTCCTTATAATGCACTTCCAGATTTGAACTTGAAAGACATTAATACTGAAGTTACTTTCTTAGGCAAAAAAATTTCCTTTCCTTTTATCATATCTTCTATGACAGGAGGGGCTTCTTTCGCAAAAAAAATAAACCGTAATCTAGCTAAAGCAGCAGAAGAATCAAAAGTAGGTGTCGGACTAGGTTCCATGAGAATAATATTTAAACACCCTGAATCAATTAAAGATTTCCAAGTCAAAAAATATTGTCCTAGCGTCCCCCTTTTTGCAAATGTTGGATTAATACAATTAAATTATGACTTTGGAATTGACGAGATAAAAAAAATTATTGATGTAGCAGAAGCTGATGCTATATTTTTCCATATTAACCACCTACAGGAAGCCATACAGCCCGAGGGGGATACGGACTATAAAGGTCTTCTGAAAAAATTTGAAAAAATTATAAAAAAAATTGAGGTTCCTGTTTTTGTGAAAGAAGTCGGTTCTGGAATAGATTATCAAACTGCAAAAGATTTGTATAACATAGGGGTAAATTGGATAGATGTGGCTGGAGTTGGAGGAACGAGCTGGCCGCTTGTAGAGGGATTTAGAGGAGATCTGCCGCTTGGAGAATTATTCTCTAAGGTAGGAATCCCCACAGATGAAGCTCTACAACAATGCAAAAAAGTAAAAGGTCTGAAGCTAATAGCAGGTGGGGGGATCCGATCAGGTCTGGACATAGCGAAAGCAATTCTTCTTGGAGCAAACATGGCAACCGCGGCGAAACCACTACTCGACCCTGCACTTGGATCTTATCGTGATGTAACACAAGTATTAGAAAGATTTAAAAGTGAATTAAAAATTGCTATGTATGCTGCAGGTGCAGGAGATATCAGGTCTCTTAGAAAGATAAAGTTATCAACCTACTCCTAGAGACTCACTACAGTATAAAAATAGACTTCTCTCCCGAAAATCGATAATATAAATTTAGAATCTTTTATTTTTTAATGCCCCCGAGATGAACAAAAAGAAAGTACTTCTAATTGGATGTACCTTAATTATCCTTGGCACACTTGTTTTTGGAGCGGTAGCTGGTGGTATTTATTGGTACACAAATAGAGACAAAGAAGAGATAGTGAAAGATGATGAAGATATTGAGGATGACGGTAGAGTGATAAATTCAAATTATTATCAATTTGGAGAATACAAACTCGAGGACATAAATATTACCCCAAGCGTGCAGGACTACACTATCGATCCCAACCTTTCCAATGTCTATATTTATGAGGGTGACTCAAGATACGAGGTTCTAAGGAGCGAACTAACTAACCAGCTAAAAAGTGAACTTGCTGAAGACCAATTCATCATCCTCGAAGGGGACAATAAAGAATTTTTCAGTGTATATGAAAATAACAGATACTCTTATGTACCGAATTTCATAACTACAGACGCACTACTACATACTTATCATCTAATCTTTGATTCAACTTTGAAAGAGCTAGAGATGGAAGTTCTCTCGAAAAATGCCTCTGAGTTGGCGGCAAATATGGTAGAAAAAGCCACAGATCAATATAGTCAGGCAGGTGATACAGAAATGCAGATTGCTGCTAAAAGAAATATCGCATTTTTTTCAGTAGCAGCACGACTTTTTGATGAAACTTTTGAAATTCCAGAAATTGTTCTGGATGTTGTTGAGGAAGAGCTAGCGCTAATTGCTGAACATGGAAAGATCGAAGTTTCTCCAGTCATGTCAATCGGCATAGAAAATCCTGATCCAACAGAAAACGTTATGGAGGATTATACACAGTACATTCCAAGGGGCCACTATACAAAAAACGAAACTCTTAAAAGCTATTTCAATGGAATGATGTATTTCGGAAGGATGACATTTTTAGCTAAAGATATATCCCCCACATTATCAGCTTTACTCATTACGGATGTACTCGATAGTGATCAGGAAATATTCAATTTATGGGACAGTATCTATGCACCCACAAATTTCTTTGTTGGAAAATCTGATGATCTTACTTTTTATGAGTACAAAACTGTTTTTGATGAGATCGCTCCTGATACAGACGTACTGGAACTAACCAATGAACAAAGAATAGCTATACATGAAGAAATTAAGAAATTAAGACCTCCTGAAATTAATTCTATCCCAATTTTCGATGAAACCATACAGCAAGATAGAGATGAAGTCATAACCGGCTTTAGATTTATGGGACAAAGATTCACAGTTGACGCGAAAATATTTCAGAATTTAATTTACAGATCAGTCAAAGAATCTTCAGAAGGAAAACGAAAAATGTTCCCGACCTCAGTCGAAGTACCAGCAGCCATGGGCGATGATACCGCAATCGAAATCCTAAAAGAAGATACAGACGCATATGACTATCCTAATTATTCCGATCAGATGAGTTATCTAAGGAGTTATATCGAGAGCTTGGATCTTAGCTCCTGGACTCAAAATCTTTATTGGGGCTGGATGTACACATTGAATGGATTCGTAGGAGATACAGCAACTGGTTATCCAGGATTTATGCAGACCGAAAAATGGCAGAAGAAAGAGCTAAATACTTATGTTGCCAGCTGGACGGAACTCAAACACGATACAATTCTATACAGCAAACAAGTCTATGCAGAACTTGGAGCAGGTGGCTGGGATGAGGAACTACCTGATGATAGAGGATATGTAGAGCCAAATATTGAAGTATGGAGAAGGCTATTAGCACTTGTACAAATGACAACAGATGGGCTTCTGGAAAGAGAATTGATTACAGAGACTAACCTAGTTGATTCTAATAACATTACATGTTCATACGAACAAGATGTGAAAGAAAGGGCTTATTGTAATCTAGTACACATGGAAGACTCGGTGACACGACTACTAGAAATCTCTAAGAAAGAACTCCAGGAAGAAACATTGACCGAAGAAGAATACGATTTCATAAGGTACCTAGGTGGAGACCTTGAAGATATGTTCATGGCCACTCTTGACCCAGCTTCTGACCGATGGGCAGCAGTTGATGATAATCCAGCCATGCTTGTTGCAGATGTAGCTACTGACCCGAATGGGGGAGTTCTCGAAGAAGGAACTGGTTACATCAATGAAATTTACGTAGTTGTCCCGGTTGAGGGAGAATTAAGAGTTGCCAAAGGAGCGGTTTACTCACAGTACGAATTCAAAGTTCCACTTGACCAGAGAATGACTAATGAAGGTTGGAGGGAGATGCTTGAAGAGGGTAACGCACCAGACCTCTTACCTTGGCAAGAATCATTAATTAGTAGATAAAGATTTGAATAAGGTATATATAGTTCTATTCGCAACACTTGTTGTAGGGTTATTGTACATTGCCCTACTAGAACAGCGAGGCAGTAGTAACTATAATACATTCTATGATTGGGGTAACGATACCAAAGTTGAAGCTACAACCCTTATAGATCATCGGTTAATTGTAAGAAATGATGCAAGAATTCTCTTTAGGTCAGAAGGTACTTGGAATGTACGTAACTTCCTAATTGGTGATTTCAATAATGACGGAGTAGATGAGCTTGGTATTGGATTTTTCCGCAAAGGAGACTATGGCGCTGATCTAGAGTTTTTGAAACCCAGACGTGGGGAAAATGACTCTTTCCATCTTTTTCTTTATCAATATAGCGCAGTTGAAAACAAATTTAAGCTCATCTGGGGCTCCTCTACTCTTCCTCATCCGATGAGTAACATGGAACTAATTAAATTAGACGATACAAATGTTCTCAAAGTAGCCGAAGGAAGCTACGAGGAATGGGATGAAAGTCAAAATCTAGCTGCACAAAAAATCTCATTCTGGATATGGAACGAATGGTGGTTTGAAGAATATATACCCAAGTAGCTAAACTGGGTTCAAATACAGAGCTTTGAACCCGCCATAGGGCACTATACTAACATGGAAAATGCTAACAAAGACTCTGGATTTACAACATAGTCGGAAAACATATTTCAATCTATTCACTCAAAGCAATAAACATTATTATTACTTACAATCCTTATTTTTATACTCCTTTTTATTTGTTTTCCCTTTTTCATATAGAACTATTCCCTCTTCTATAGCTGATTCCAAAAATCCTTCCCCTTCTTCCTCAGTCATAATTTTATATTCTTCTGGTGTATAAACAAGCGGTTCTATTGCTGGATAGCCACCACTTGTAAGCTCTCTGGCCTCCTTGATCCTAGTTAAAAAGTTTTCTTTCGTATCTGCAATTATCAGAAGGTCAATTGTCGAGCCATTCCCAACCATCTTATTTCTAGCATAACTACCAAATAACACTATTTTTTCAGGATCATATCTATCAAGTAAACAACCCACCACATAATCTAATCTTGTTTTGATATTAACACTATCTTCTGCGATAGCCTGTACTGGGATGTAGTTATCTCTATCCTCTGGTATTTTACCTTCGATGAGCATGGCTATGCTATCTACAAATTTTTGCGCTTGCACCAAGACATCCTTGGCTGATTTATCATCAATTTGATCATGAGGTGTCTTGTCTCTTCCAGGAAGCAAAAATGGATATCTCGAGATAAACGTAAAAGAGTCAACAAGCCTATACTCAAACCTAGTATTTCTAAACTCATTATTCACCCCGTTACACAGACTCATCAAAATTGAAAGTTTGTGCACTTTTGGTGGTACATAACCAGCATGTACAATAACTGCTTTTAGTGATTTTTCAACTGCTTGCTCAGCCTGATAAGTCGTCCATTCATTAAATCCATCCTCGTAGCTGTGCTCAGCGGCCTTTAAATCGTGCTCTGCCTGTCTAAGCCATACCCTGTATCTTTTCCTCCCGAGCTTAGGTTCTTTAAGTTTTTTGAGTTTGAACATAATTTGTTTCTGTTTACTTGAGTAAAAATAGAAAGTACATTAATTGACCAACTCCTCATTGCTTCCGATAAGCAGAACTTTTGTTCCCATAAGCAATTCGACTACAAAACTATCCCTCCTTTTTTTTCTAAGTTCAAATTCACTTCTTTTTAGAACGGTATAATTTACTTCCCTTCCAAGTTGTTTTTCAACCTTGGAAACAATCTCCCCTAACGCATCTAAATTAACACCTCCTACAACAACTAGATCCACATCATGTACACCTACCCTTATACCTCTAGTGTAAGAGCTTGTAAGAATTGCAAAATCGATATCTCCAATCTTGCTAGAATTTTTTATGATACTTCCACCAAGCCCATAAGTCTTATGCAGAATTGCTAATAATTCGTTAAAAAATACATGGTTAACATTTAAAGAAAAATATTTTCTATTACCACGTCTTTCTGTAAGGAGAATTTTGCACTCTTCTAATCTTGTAAGCTCTCTTCGAACTGCGTTAATCTCTTCGTTCAACTCTCTGACTGCTGCCCGTAAATGCACAGGCACGTCTGGATGAAAGAAAAAATATCTTAAAGCCTTAATCCTAACTTTAGAAATCATCAAAAAATCCAATGTTTTCTTCGCGTTGGCCATTTGTTGTTATTAATAAAATAAAAATATGATTATTTTATTCCAGCTTTCTTCTTAACTTCTGCAAATATCTCTTTTCTAAGTTTTGCATCCTCTGCAAGCAACTCTCTCACACCCGCCTTCCCTTGTGCTAATTGATTATCTCCCCGTTTAAACCAAGAGCCAGCGCGTTGAATTACATCAAACTGTAACGCTGCATCAATGAGAGATGTCAGGTTGTCAATACCAGCCTTCTCTAAGCCCTCCCTAGGGAAAACTATATCAAAAATTGCTTCTTTGAATGGTGGAGAGACTTTGTTCTTCACAACCTTCACCCTTGTAACTGCTCCTACAGATTCCCCCGCTTCTTCAATTTTCTGTTTTCTTCTAATCTCCATCCTGACAGAAGAATAAAACTTCAGAGCATTTCCACCTGTGGTTGTTTCAGGATTACCAAACATAACTCCTATTTTCATTCTTATCTGGTTTAAGAAAATAACTGTAGTTCCAGTCTTACTAGTTATTCCTGTAATTTTTCTAAGTGCCTGGCTCATGAGTCTTGCCTGTAATCCCATATGACTGTCACCCATATCACCTTCTATTTCTGCTCTAGGTGTGAGTGCTGCAACGGAGTCCACAACAACAATATCTACAGCGCCAGAACGGACAAGTGTTTCCAAGATCTCTAGTGCTTGTTCTCCATAATCTGGTTGTGAAATATATAAGTTATCTAGGTCAACACCAATTTTTCGTGCATAGTTAGGATCCAATGCATGCTCAGCATCTATAAAAGCAGCTGTCCCTCCATTCTTCTGGGCTTCTGCAACTATGTGAAGAGCCAATGTTGTCTTTCCAGAAGATTCGGGGCCATATATCTCAACAATTCTACCTCTAGGTACACCACCTATGCCAAGTGCGATATCTAAAGAGATTGCACCAGTTGAGATAGCCTCAACATCTTTTTTGTAATCTCCTCCCATCTTCATAATTGATCCAGAACCAAATTGTTTTTCTATCTGCTGGACAGCTAGATCTAGGGCTTTTAGTTTGGGGCTTGCGTCTTTTTCTTTTTCCTTTTTCGCCATTTATTGACTATTAAAAAATAATGAAAATCCTACAGCTCGAAAGCTACTTATTCAAAATAGTTAGATGTGCAAATGATGAACTTATATACTCAAAATAACAAAATTACTTTGACTGTGTCAATGCATTATCTAACTGTTTTTCGTAAATAATTTTCGGGGAGTATTTAAAGATATTTTCGCACACCTTTATCACAAAAACATTGTATTGCCTGCCCGCCTCGACTAGGTACTAATACTTGCTTTGTTTCCTTATGCGTAAAAATGTTCTTAGTAAATTATTTCATAAACTGCAGTATAAGGCATTGTATTGGAATACAAATTTCAAGTTTTTTACATTTGAGGTTCACGGCAGGCGGGGAATACAAATTTGAGGTAAGTCTAAAGTTAAAAATATCAAGTCTAATTAAAGTCCTAACTACTAATATTTAATTAAAACTTTGAACTTAAAAATTTATTTGAAATTTAGACTTAAAACTTAATACTTATTTTAGTTTACTCTCTGAAGATATCTACTACTTACCCAGCCGCTCTCACCATTACCAATATCAATCCTTACCCAGCCTGTGTCTGTCCTTTCCAATTCTATAAATCTCTGCCCCGGCAAGACAGTAGTGACAACCTCACCAAAACCACTCGCCCTATCTCTTACATTTAAGCTCCCTGTCTCAGTATCCTGCACTTCAACAACATTAGAGCCAATCTCATTTATGTATATAGAAATGTCAAATTGAGAATCTGGATAAACATCCCCGTTCAAATTAATAAGCTGGAACTTTTCAGTTTGTTGACCAAAATAGAGAGGTATATTTAATTTCAAATTATAATCCTTGCTATCGCCCGGTTTTAATAGGTCGCCTTCGTCCATGATTGAAGCCTCTGAAGGACTTGCCCAAACCCCATTTATATAAAATCTACTGAGGCTATTATCTACTTTAGATATCAAAAACTCACTATCACTATCTTTGAAAACCGTAAATTCACCATCATTCTTAACAGTTATTGTTGCAACAACCTCACTTCCAGGATCAACACCACTTTCAGGAAGCACAACATTTTCAATTGAGAGGTCATACGTTTTCTCCTTAGGTTCATACCTGATAGCAGCAACCTCTTTTATCTCATCCACGGAAAACTGGTATCTACCAAACAATTCTGCAGTCTTGATAGTGAATCCATCTGAGGATTTCATAAAACTAACGTTACTAATCCAGATATTGTCTGGTGAAATCGCATGTTTATTCATCAAGCCTACAACGAGATCCGTAATACTATCAACAACGCCCCGGTTAAAATCATTCTCCCCATTCCCAGCTAAATACGCAATAACAATAGCTCCTTCTGGGCCACCCTCAATGTTTACCTTCTGCTCATCGCCATTCTTCAAACCTTCGATTATTAACCCATCGGATGTAACTACATAATGAAAAGGAATATCACCAAATCCTGCTCTGCCTGAAAAGTAATAGTACAAACCGTTATACCAATCAGCAGAACTCACATTAAACTCAGGGATAGGCGCCTCTATAGGCAAAAACAAGATACTCCCCGGCTCGCGAAAGACATTGTTTTTCTCCTCATCAAAAGCGTTCTCATCTATACTCATCTGAGATCTTGTTAATGTCTGTGCTGAGACTACAGAAAACACCCCAAACACAGACAATATAAAAATTGTTGTCAGCAGATACTTCTTCATAAAAACGATAGTACAAATAAATCTAAACCGACCTTCGGATCCATCTCGCCATGCTTAACCTTTACATCCAACCCTAAAAGTTTATCATAAGCAATCTCTATCTTTGCTAAACCTAAGCTTGAGGCCATCTGCATTGCTTTTTTCAAAATAAAAACATGCATCCCCATTTTTTTAGATAATTCAGATAAAGGCGTGTTTTTATAATAATTAATCAAGTATAAAATCCTCAACTGCCTAACTAAAAGCGCCAAAATTAGTGGATAATCTCCAGGCCCTTTCAACAAGCTTTCCAAAAGAACTAACGACTTTCGTTTATCTCTTTCTGCCAGGCTATCTATGAAATCCCAAATACTCTCCTCCTTTGTTATAGGAATCATGGCCTTAATATCAGCCTCTTTTATTGTATCCCTATCAGTGGCCTTGAGATAACTTACTATCTTAGTAAGCTCACTTTCAATTATAAACTGATCAGTGCTTGTGCGAAGAAAAAACTTTTCCATTGCCCTGTCTTCAATCTCTATACCATCCTTTGATAGTATCTCCTTGACCCATCTTTTAAGAGTAGGTAGGTTTAACTCGTTAAATTCTTTATAGATCCCCTTTTTGGTTATAAATTTATACAAAGACAGTCTTTTATCAACCTCTTTATCTTCCCAAAAAACAATATCAATCGATTCGTTGAGATAATTCTTGATGTCATCCTTCAAATTTTTTGACTTATTTTGAAAAAACCTCTTGAGTACTACAACACTTTTCGAAGAAAAAAGGTTGCCCATCTCAAAAAATTTTGTCACCTCTGAGACATCGGATATCTCATCTCCTTCAATAATTTCTATATTTATGGTAGGGTCTTCTGAAATTATCTCCTTTCTTAATTTAGAAAGTTCTTTCCAGCTTAGATATGCGTTTTTTCCAGCAAGCAGATATATCATTTTTTTTCATAATAAATCGTCATTTGATTCTTATCAAATCTCACTTCTGTTATCTCAGTAGTTATATTAGAACCGTTTCGCACAAAGAATTGTAAAGCCGAAGCTGTACTCTTAGAATTGAAGCCTCCTTGTGCCAAGTTCATTGATCTAAAAGCAAAGTCACTAACATATTTATTTATAAAGCTAGGAAAGCTCAAACGTCCAAATCCAATACGGCTGACATATAATTCACCATCAGCGGATTCCTGCAAATCAATAATCATCCATAGAGGACGGCTTGACTCAGTGTCTAAATCAACTACAAATCGCAATATTCCCGGCTCTAGATCTACTCTCTGATCTCCTCCGCCAAAACGATCTCTTACTAAATTGGAAGTCTGATTTTCATCTAATAACAAAGGGATTGTGCCCGTACTGGTTATGGTCTGATTTATATAACTTTCAATAACACTTACATCCTGATAGGCGATATTTGGCGGATTGTATGAACCATTTAATAAGGCTTTAAGCGGCTCCCAAATTACTGGTGGTCTGAAGAGAACTGTCACTGTCAACAATATCAACGAAACTAAAAACACTATAAAGGCAGTACAAGACAATCTCTTTAATCTGAAAAGAAAGCCTCTTCTGCTACCTTTATAAACAACCCTATCGCGTACAACTTCCTTCACTGCAGGAGGTGTAGATTGTAGAGGAGCCTGTTGTATAGGTTGTGCTGGAGTTTGTTGTACTGTACCCCCCTCTGCGACAATTTCTTTCTCCAAATCTTCAAGACTAGGTAGGCCAGCCATGCCCACGCTATCAGGCTTCATTTCCACTTCAGCTGGCTGATCTGGTTGAGCAGGGCTTTGCGGGATCACTTCTTGTGTTATATTAGATTGGTTCTCTTCTTGAACAACCTGCTTTTGCCCGGGATCCTTTTTTTGCAACAAATTTAATCCGCCTTGCAGATCTTTTGTAGAATTTTGTACTTGTATATTTTGTGTTGCCTCTACCGGAGGGACTTGAGTCTTTGCTTCTTGCCCGGCTACATTTTGGTCTGATCCAGGTTGCTGTTCAATCTCAGCCAAAGGCTGCCCTGTGAGAGGAATCGTCTTTTTTAGATCTGATATATTATCACTATTTGACTTTGTGATGTTCACTATAGAACCATTATTTTCATCCATAGTTAGTGCGTAAAAAGGGTCAACATTAATATATCATAACCAAAGTTTAACCGCGAAGAGATGCTGTTATAATAGATTTCTAATCCTTCTCATCAATGGAAACTTTTTCTCCATTTTATACCAATAGATTTGAAGATAATCTAATAGCAAATCTACCTCCGGAATGCGAAGTATATATGAGATCCAGAGATAAAACATCAAAGAAGCAAATATTGTTGATCCGGTTAGGAAAAGAAGATTCAAAGTTTTTGCTGTACTTAAGAAGTTTTCCCAATACTTGAATAAAAAGTAGGATAGCCCAATAACTCCAAATCCAGCTGTAAACTTTTTGACAAGATCAAAAAGAAATTTATGCAAATTATCAACGATATTTTTTCTCCATAAGAGGAATATAAGCAGTACAAATTCTAAAGAAAATACTACAGTTGTAGCTAAACCAAGTCCTCCAACAGCATCATTACCTTCTCCTCTACTTGTAAATCTATTAATAAAATCGTAATTCCAACTCACATCTTCCAAGAAAGGGAATTCTCCTTTTTCTTCGTAAGTAATTATGTTGATATCATCCAGTAAGAGAGATACTCGAAAGCTATCATAGTGACTGAAATAATTGGTAAGCCCTATAGAACTTACAATACCTACAAGCATGACCAAAAGAGATGCAATCAGCGGCTTTGTTGAATCATGTAATGAATAAAATACTCGATAAAGAAACGATCTTAAAGTCTCAAAAGGAAGCCCAAATGAAAAGAAAAATATAACCCAGGCTACTTGCCTTGTATCTTCCCAGTTAAATTCTCCACCAAGAATACCGAAGAATAACCTAGTTAAAGGAAGCCTCAAGACAAAAATTATCGCAGCAGTCGGGATTGTAAGAAACATAATCTGATTTCCCACTCTTCTAAACAACCTGGAAAAAGATCTGTAGTCACCCTTTTCATAAAATTTTGAAAATGATGGGAATGAAGCAATAGCAAACGAAGCACCAAAAAGAGAAAGCGGAATTGCAATCAAGCTCCAAGCGAAGTTAAAAGCGGAGAGTGAGCCGATCTTTAGTGAGATCGCTATTATCTTACTAATCGTAAGACTTATCTGTTCACCAGAAAGACTGATAACCCTTGGTAAACTGAGATTAAGGACATCCTTAAGATATGCTATTCGTAAGTTGACAGTAAAACGATAGTTTATACCAAGGTGTTTGATTAAAGGGATTTGTATCAAAAGATGCAGTATTGCTCCGACGACCGTCCCCCAGACAACACCATAAATACTTCCCCCAAGAAAATCGACAATAACAAAAACACCGGCAATTCTACCTAGGTTATAAAACAGAGGTGCCAAAGAAGGTATAATGAATCTTTCATAAGCATTTAAAGCGCTCGAAACAAATGCGCTTACTCCCAAAACAGCCTGAGGTATCATAAGATATCTCATAATATCCCCAATCTGCCTCAGCTCTTCTGGAGAAAATGGTGTAACTGGATTAATAATTCCTGTATCTAAAGCAAGATTTACAATGCTATGAGAAAAAATAATTACAGCTAGCGAGATAATTAAGAAAAATAGCAGGCCGATATTCAAAAGAGAACTAAAAAAATCTAAAAACATATCCTTCTCTTCATTCAATCTAACCTTTATAAGTACAGGTATTACAGAACCAGAAACAGCACCAACCAAAACAACTGTTGTGATCATTTCCGGAATAGCGTTCGCTGCATTGAATATATCAGTCGGTCTTGAAGCACCAAACTTTTGAGCCAAAAGCGCTGTAAAGAGCATTCCAGAAAATTTGGTGAGCAGCGTAAGTACCATCAAGGTAGCTGCTGCTCCCAAAATCTTATTCTGCTCTTTAAAAAGCATGGAAGTTATACCTTTTATACTACGACGTACCGTATCCATCCTAGAGATTTGTGCAATTAATTATTATTTTTGTTCCTTGTTTTGTTCCTTGGATAAGCTGTTATCAGCTTGTTTCATAGAAAGCTTTATCCTGCCTTGATCATCGATTCCGATAACCTTCACCTTTACTTCCTGACCTTCTTTGACCACTTCTGAAGGATCTTTTATGAAACTATCAGACATCTCCGATACATGTACAAGTCCTGAAATTGCTGGAGTCACATCAACAAATGCACCATAATTTGTAACCTTGCCAACAATACCTTCATACACTTTCCCAATTTCAGCTTCTCCTACAGAATCCTCTATCATCTTAAGTGCTTTTTCTCTATCTTCCTGAGAAATAGCCGTTATGTAAATAGTTCCATCATCTTGAATATCAATATCAACATCTCCACACTCTTCTATAATCTTCTTGATATTTTTACCTCCTGGACCGATCAACTCTCCAATTTTGTCCTTCTTGATATTTACAACTGAAACCTTTGGTGCATATTCACTTACGTGTTCACGTGGATTTGAGATAACCTTACCAGTCGCTTCTAAAATAAACAATCTGCCATCTCTAGCTCGCCTCAACGCTTCCTTCATTATCTCTACTGGGACACCTCTCAATTTATTATCCAACTGAATAGCTGTAATCCCATGCTTTGTACCAACAACTTTGAAATCCATATCTCCATAAAAATCCTCAACATCTTCCATATCTGTTAGGAGTTTATACTTTGATATATCTTCATCATCTGTAACTAAACCAACTGCAATACCTGCAACAGGTTCTTTAATCGGAACTCCTGCATCCATAAGGGCCAAACTTGTAGCAGTAGCAGCCGCCATGGAGGATGAACCATTTTGCGACATTATTTCACTTACTACACGAATTGTATATGGAAATTCATCCTCAGAAGGGAGGAGTCTCTCAAAAGCACTTTCAGTAATATGCCCGTGACCTATCTCTCTTCTTCCTGGATAGTAGGAAAATCTTCCTGCATCTCCAAATGAATAACTAGGTCCATTGTAATGATGCATAAATCTTTTTTCTTCCTCACCTTCGAAACTTTCTAAAGTTTGGCTGAGTCTTGTAGATCCCAAAGTAACGATAGTTAAGGTCTGAGTTAATCCTCTTGAAAATAGTGCAGAACCATGAACTCTTGGAAGAACACCAACGTCTATAGAAAGTTCTCGAATTTCTTCTAAACTTCTACCACTGGTTCTTTTATCTTCCTTAAGAATTCCTTCTCTCATTATTTTTCTAGCAACATATTCAACAGCCCGTTCAGCAGATACCTTAGAGATATCGCCCTGTCCTTCTTCAACAACCTGATTTTGGATCTCTGAAAGTTGTTCTTTTCTTATGTCTTTGTTGAATAATGCTTCAGTAATTTTTTCGCTATATTCTGATTTTACTTTTTCAATTAACTCTTCCGGGGCAGGTACCTCTTCATGCTCCATTTTTTCTTTTCCGGCCTCTTTGGCAAACTCTTCCTGGACTGTAAGAAGTGGTTTACAGTTTTCAACTGCCAAATCTAATAATTCGTCCATCTTCTCTTCTGGTAATTCATCGGCGAACCCTTCAATATTCAAGATTCTATCTTCTTTCACAGAAACTATAAATTTCGCATCAAGACTATCTTGGTCGCTCTTTGGGTTAACAATCATCTCTTCGCCTTCGATCCCTACTTTCACTGAAGCGGAAGGGCCGTCAAAAGGTGCCGAGGAAAGCATAAGTGCCATAGAGGCAGCAGTTACTGCCATGTCGTCTGGATCGTGTTCTCCATCATAAGAGAGCACGGTAATAACAACACTTACAGGCTTCATAAACCCTTTTGGAAAAAGTGATCTAATTGAGTGATCTATCTGTCTTGCTTTGAGAACAGCCTCATCAGAAGGTCTTCTTTCTCGCTTTACAAATCTTGATCCTGAGATAATTCCACCAGCATAGAATTTTTCAATATATTCTACGGAAAGGGGAAAATAATCTAACCCTGTATCTTCTTTCCCAACAGTTACAATTGCTAGCACAACAGTCTCACCTATCTGCACTTCAACTGCACTATCTGCTTTATATGCCAAATGGCCCGTCTTGAAGGTAATCTTCTCGCCGTTAAAATCCAGCTCTTTGATTTTAGTTTCTCTCATATTTGTTTTTAGACCGGGTCAATTCTTTTGAAGAAATCTCAAGAGATAACAACAGTTTATTAACTCTTTTAATTTCTCCGCTTAAGAACCGAAACAGTCTATCTTTCTTAATAAATTATATAGAGCACAATTATTATACTATATAAGAGATGAGAATTCACGTTGCACAAGCCTTTTTTTGTTATAATTAGAAAATAATAATTTCATTATTAAACTAATTAAATGGGACAAATTCTAGCAATTGATTATGGCAAGAAAAAAATTGGGTTAGCCATGAGTGATGAAACGAAACAAATTTCCGGCAAACTTCCTCTACTCCGAGTCAATAGCGATAAAGAGGCAGTAGAGGGTATTATGAATATAATCGAATCTTTTGGGACAATCGATAAGATAATTCTTGGATTACCTCTGGGAAGAGACCTAAAGCCAACCCAAATGAGCGTAATTATCAAAAAATTCGCAGAAAAGCTTCAAAAAGAGCTTGGTGAAAAGATAAATATCGTCTTCACAAACGAAACATATTCAACAAACCTGGCCGAGAGAGGTAAAAATAAAAATTTCAAAAAAGATAAATCCGACTCAGAAGCTGCTAGGATTTTTCTCCAGGAATATCTCGACCACATGAATCTTCAAAAAAAGAAACTTTAAAGCTTTTATTCTTAGCCAAAACTATAATAGAATATTTTGACTTTTAATTTTATAGAATATTAAACATGGCAATTCCAAACCAACCTGTGAGAAGAAAGAAAAAAGGAGGCTCCAAAATCATTAACTGTTTCTTGATAATTTTTATATTAGTAATGATAGCCGGCATAGGCGGATACTTTGGATTTAGATCCTGGTACAGCGAAGGACTTATAACCCCGAATAGTGATAACTCCGAAATTGTTGTTCTAAACATAGCGCAAGGAAGCACCTCAAAAGAAATTGGAGAACTTCTTTATAACAATGGACTTATCTCGGACAAAAATATCTGGAATATATACATCAAACTAAACAATCCTAATCTACTCGCAGCAGAGTATAAATTGCCAAAAAATCTTACCCTCAAACAGGTTGTGGAAACTTTGTCGCAACCACCAGAGGTTCATCTAGTTTGGGTAACATTTCCTGAAGGGCTTACCATGTATAACCTTACTGACATTCTTCAAAAAAGACAATCAGATTTCATAGATGAGAATTTTCTTGCAGCTGAGTTCTTAGATATTGCTGAAAATCCAGATAATTATTCATTCAGTAGCACGATACAAACATTCCTAGACGAATATAAGCCAGCAGGAAAACCTCTGGAAGGATTTCTATATCCCAACACATACTCTTTCGAATCAGACTATGATGCCATGCAGGTAATAGAATTTCTACTTTCAGAATTTATAAGTCAGACTGCTCAATTAAACATCGAAGGAATGGGAGAAGAATTTTATGATGTTTTGACATTAGCTTCTGTAGTTGACAAAGAGAGTCTTGGCCCCGAAGACAGACCTTTGGTAGCTAGTGTATTTAACAATAGACTCGAAGATGGCTGGATGCTTCAATCTGATGCAACCGTAAACTATGCAACAGGCAAAAGTGAGAGGAGACCTTCTCTAGAAGATACAAAATTTAATTCTCCATACAACACCTATCAGAACACTGGTTTGCCCCCGACACCGATCTGCAATCCAAGACTCGCATCTATCCAAGAGAGTTTAAATCCGGTAGAATCTGATTATTACTTCTTCATACATGAAGAAGATGGTACTGCACATTTTGGTAAAAACCAGGAAGAGCATAACTTAAATATCTGTAAGTATTTAGACAAAACCTGCTAGTGAAAGAAACAGAAGAATTCAAAATCGAACGTGGAATCGGAATCAATGGCGGATTTAAGGAAATTGTTGTATCGCTTTTTGTGGTGATATTGATGTTTGTAGTGCCGGTCCTGATGATTGAGAAAGGTGAAGAAATAGCGGAAGCGATAAATCCGAATGCAAATTCCAACCCCTACTCCGCCGAAGCCGTAAATCAAAGAAACGGAAAGGTTGCTGGTATTTCAACAGAAAAAGGTGAAAATATTAGAACAACCAATACAGTTATCACAATTCCTATAGTTGAATACGAAATAGATCTATCAGGTATAGCCACAGACAGCATCCCCCTTCTGATTTCCGGAGTAATCTTCTTTTCGATTGCAATCTTTCTCACAGCTTATGTTCTGCTGGGACGTTTCAATTAAACCTCCTCAGGTGAATTAAAAATATGAATTTCATAACCCAGGTTAATTAACATTAACTATCATAAGCGGTTATAATGATCAATAAATGTTTTGATCTTAATTTATGCAAAAGGAACGTCTAGAACAATATAAATATCTGACACCTAATAAACCTTTGAGAAGAGAGTACTCTCTGGATATACTTCGTGGAATTGCAGTATTATTGATGCTATCAGCACATTTTGTATATTTCCTTCACAAAGGAGACAATATTTTTCTATCTAAAATCCAGGGAGTTGGAGACACTTTGGCTTTTGTAACCTTTCTGTTTGTATCCGGAGCAGTTACTTACTTAACACTTCATAGAAAAAAATCGCAATGGAGGAAAACACAGATAGGACTCATAAATCGTATAATCTTCCTACTTCTTGGCTACTATGTAGCTGCGATAATATCAAGTCTCCATAGATTCGGAACAGCTACATGGACAACTCAATTGTTTGATATCTTCACATTGAGGGAAGTGCCTGGTTTTACTGAATTTATGTTGCCATTTATTTTCTACACACTAATCTATCTACTATTTCCGAAGGTTATTAAATTTCTAGCTGAAAACTTCAAAATTAGCGTGCTTGCTGGAATTATTATGCTTATTGCAGGAACTATACTTTATAACTATCAGTTTGATAATTTTCTTCAGCCTTACAAATTAATTTTTGCCGGTGGCGAAGATGTTTATAGATTTCCTCTACTGCAATACTTCTTTGTATTTACGATGGGCTTAAATCTTGGATATCTATTTCTAAATAACCAAGACATTTATAAAAGAAGAAAAGAAGTTTTCCAATACGTCTTTTACTCAATATTCATACTAATCATTGGTCTAGTTATCGAGCCACATGAACGCATTGGATTATCTTCAGACTTTGAAAGGTGGCCACCAACAATATTTTTCCAATTACAGGGAATTCTCTTTTCTCTCATAACACTTTTTTTAGTTCTCAAAAGATCAGAACTAAATTTGATGCCTTATTTATATAAGTTATTGGTATTGATTGGACAAAAGGCATACAGTTATTTCCTAATTCATATCTCCCTACTGCAAATTTATGATGTAGTTTGGGGTTATAAATCGAACAATCCAGTACTAGTAATCCTCTTATTTTTTCCATTTCTAATTTTGTGTATGTATCTTGTCAAACTAACAAGACTTATAGGAAATGGTGCTAAAAGACAAGCTTCTCAACAAACAGAGAAACATGTAACAAAAGAAAAAAATCCTAAATCGCTAATCCTTTTAAACTATTTTCTTATATTTTTTGTTGTCGGATTTTCAATTTATGTAGGATTCAATTTGAACCCAAGTCAGGGGAAACCCTTTTACGAAAAAAGAGAGGGATTTGTAATGGGTGACGTACTCATAAAAGGTGAAGAGATACTTCCAGATTGGTGGAATTATGACTTTGGATACTTCAGAAGAATTGCCATTTATAACCAAGCCTACTTCTCTACCCTATACAAAGATTCCTGGGCAGAAATAGAGATAAACCACTCAGAGTTGATAAAAAATAACAAATCCCTTCCCAATGGATTTGATTTGAGGTTAGTTTATTATGATGGAGAGAAATATCTAGAAATTCCTGCACATAAAGAGAATCTCAGTTCTGAAAACACGAAGATATATTTTCAACTAAAAAAAGATCTAGGCCCAAATCAAAGAGATGGAAACTACTATCTTTATTATGGAAATAAACTTGCGGACAATATAAATAATATCGAATACAAAGCTACAAGTATCTCAGATATTCAGAAAGTCACAATCTCTCCGGAACACAAAGGAGACATCTCAATAGCTACAAATAAATACTGGGTTTTAATTGATCAGATAAATGACGCAAACTCAAAAATCACCTTAACATTAACTCAAAATACTGAGAATAATAAAGAGGATGCTAGTTATAGATATGTAGTAAGTAATACAAATCTCACTGGCAATTTAGAAAGAGTCAGCGAATTCGAATATAAGGCAGATGTAAATATCTCAACTTTGCAACCAGGAATTTATCAAATTCAAGGGATACGAAAAGTTGGAGAGGAAGAGTTTTTGAGTCCTAAAGAAAACTTCGTAGTGTCTTACCCGCTTTACATCGCATGGAGTATGGATTGGGAGGGATATGACGTAAAACAGGAATTTTTAGACAGTATGGATACTATAGCAAATAAATATGATATCCCCATTTCCCACTTCTTCAATCCAAGAATTTATATCTCACTAGAAGGAAGTCGCGCAGCATATCTCACAAATTGGATATTGAGCCGCAAACAAAGTAGGGATGATTCTATAGGTATGCATATTCATATGTTTTATGATTTAGTTTCTCAGGCAGGAGTAGATCCTTATAAAACTGGGGGTATCGATTATGATGGAAACGAAATCGAGGTCCAGGATAGACCACAGTGGGGAAGCTCATCACAGGGTGGATATGATGTTTTGACTACATCTTTCAGCTATGACGAGATGATAAAAATTCTAGAATGGTCATTCCAAAAATTTCAAGAAAACTCGATTCCTACACCTTTAGGCTTCAGAGCAGGTGGATGGTTTGCTGACACAGAAAACCTAGCGGCTATGGAAGATGCTGGTTTCTTTTATGACTCTTCAGGAAGAACTAGTTATAACTGGGGATCTCTAGGAGTGACAGGCCCTTGGAATTTAACATCTACCAGCCAGCCTTACAGACCTTCCAGGAGCAACCAAAACTCAGCCAACCCTCCGCCCAATTTCGGAATATGGGAGTTTCCAAATAATGGTGCTGACTCTTATTCTTTCACAGCAGATCAGATGATTTCAAGGTTTAATGATAATCTGGGAAATGGTGTTCTAAGGGAAAAAAGAATTGTAACTTATCTATCTCATCCTCACTGGTTCAATGTTGATGAGCCGAAGCTGTATTCTCTATTCGACTACATCAGCCAATATCTTTATACTAATGATACCGGTCCTGTGATATTTCTAAATATGGACGAGGCATTTTATCTCTGGACATAACTTTGTTTAAATATGAGATCCAAACAGAAAATTATTGTAATAATCTCTTTATTAATATGCGCAGCCTCCATATCAATCATTGGTTATTACCTCATAAACAAAGATAAAAAAAAATCAGCCTACACATCAGATGCTGACATAATTTCTTTAGAACCCGAGATTAAGGGAACAGATAGTTGTGCGAACCCGCTCAATTCAATTTTGGGAGAATCACTTTATTGGTGGAATGAAAAATACCCGTTTTACAGAGCTCTAAATATTTCTACCTCAGGTGGATTTAACGCAGACAAATGGGCTACTGTTGTAGTAAACCACAAAGGTATGGTGGAAGATGGAAAATCTCTACCGAGCGGAGATGATATTAGAATGGTAGCAAGATTTGGTGAAAAAAGTTTTCAGGAGATAAATTTCAATATTTTGAATCCGAACTCTCTCGCTTCGAGGATAGATTTTGAGTTTATGCCGGATTCGGAGATTTATATTTACTACGGAGACTTGGAAGCAAATGCAGCTGAGCTTAGTAAAAATTATCAGATAAATACAGAAGGGACATATTCAGCGTCATTGAAAAACGAAGTTGTTTATCCTATTCACATAGACCTAAACAGATCCTGGGCTTTGAAAGGATACTCAGCCGAAAATCTTGAGTTAACTGTAAACATTCAGGAAGGATTGAATCTAGAAATACCAGTGGTGAATTATGAAATAATTGGAACTGACCTATCTTCTGCTCTATTCCCAGAAGGGAACCCTTTTTCAACTGAAGTCTATATCAATGATTTAGAGCCTGGAACATATCAGATACAGGCAACACTTTCAGATGATTGTGTAACTATCAAAAGCCCGAAAAGATCATTCTTCGTTTCTAACCCCTTATTTGTAGCATGGACAATGGACTGGGAGGGATATACAACAAATAAAAATTACCTAGATCAAATAGATACTCTTTCCAGTAAATATTCTATTCCTATAACAGAACTATTCAATCCGAGAATATATCTACCAGGAGCAGTTGACCAGACGAATGTTGACCTAATGACGAATTGGATTAAAACCAGAGAACAAACAGCAGGAGATGAAATCGGCCTGCACCTTCATATGTGGAAAGATATGGTCAGAGCAGCAGGAATAACCCCAAAGGATGTGCCACAGTGGGGAACTATGACAACTGGATATGACGTTCTTTTTTCCGCATATGATTATGATGAAAGTCTGAAGATTCTCAACTGGGCAGTAGGAAAACTTGAAGAAAATGGTTTCTCTGATATCAAATCATTTCGTGCTGGCGGATGGGAGATGGATGAAGGTAATATGCATGCCTTGGAAACCGCAAGACTCAAGATAGATTCATCAGGCAGGACAAAGCATAATTTAGGCGAAAATTTGATCCCAAGCAACTGGAATTTAGATATAACTACTAGCCCTTATTATCCTTCACGCGAAGATGTAAACAAGCCAGGAGCAGATTATTTCAACATACTTGAAATACCAAACAACGGAGCTGAATCATATCTTTATACTTATGAGCAGATGCGTGAAAGATTTGATATGAATCACACTGAAAAATTTATCTCAAAGCCTGTGGCAGTGACATACCTATCGCATCCGCACTGGTTCAATGTAGATTATCCTAGACTTGATGCTTTATTCACATATATTGATCAATTTAATTACGAAAAAGATCTTGGACCAGTGGTTTATGCAACATTAGAAGAGATTCATGAATACTGGCAGACAAACGAATTGTAACCACTAGATTTTGCTATAATAATTTTTGTTTAATAAAAAGTACTTGCCCGAAATGAATGTAATTGGTGAATTTGAAATCTTTTTTCTCACAACATTATTCCTCTCTATTCTATTTTTGGGGCTAAATATTTTTAGTCTGGGACTATTTGTTTATAGGTTTTATAGAAATCGGAATAAGGAGGAAATCGAAGATAAAAATTTTCTAAAAAAATTAAAGGGTTACAAGATCTATCATCTCGCAGCTGCTAACTGTGTTTTACTTATCACAATCCTGGTCTTATTGGACTTTCTTTTCGGGCCAGGCGCTCAGGTCGTGAAGACGTATCCAAGTCAGGAATCGTTTTTAGACAGCTACACAAAGCCTATCACAATTCTTTTCGATAGACCGATTAAAAAAGAAGACCTGCAAATAAATATGAGTGAAGATATTGAGGGAGATTGGGAATATGAAAAGAGCATCTCATGGCTGCCATTTGTAAGGCAAATAAAATTCACACCAAAAGAATCATTTTTCCCGGATGAAAACATCAAAATATATCTCGTAAATTTCAATAAACAAGATGTAGGAGAATACCCGCTCGATTTTTATTCTGCTAAGCTTCCTAAGATTGTTGGGATCACTCCTTCCGACTTGTCCAAAGATGTTATGACTGACACAGACATAACGATTCTGTTAGATAAGAATACAGACAACTATGTTGATTGGGAGTTCGAAATCACCCCAAAAGTTGAATTTGAAACGAAAGAAATAGATAAAAATGAATATAAGTTAACCCCGAAAGAAAAACTAAAACAAACAACAAAATATACTATCAGCGCTTATAGAACTGCACAAAAGTACAATATAAAAACGGGAGAAGTTGTAGGACAGGGAGAAAAAGTTAAGGTGCATGAGAGTTCTTTTTCTACAGTGAAAGCTCCTTTAATTGAATCGTTTAAACCAGTCGGGCTTAGTGTACTCCCAGATGAAGTAATTGAAGTTGTATTTGATGAACCAATGAATCAGGCAGATGTAGAATCCTCTTTCTCAATCGAGCCTGAAACATCCGGGACTTCAGAATGGCTGGATGAAAGGACTTTCAGATTCACACCTGAGGCTTTGGAAAAAGAAACTGCTTATAAAGTAACTTTCGCAAAAGGCATCCGAAGCAAAAGCGGTGGAACAGTTGAAGATGATGTAGTATTTGAGTTTGAGACAATTGGAAAGGTGAAAGTCGCTTGGATCACACCTACAGGAGGTGCACAAAATATCGATATAAATACTTCTATAACTGTGGGTTTTGACCAAGAAGTAGATCATAACTCAGCCATAGATCATTTTTCGGTCTCACCAACTATTAATGGCAATTTCACCTGGACAGATAACAAAACACTTGTATTCAAGCCTAGCTCAACTCTAAGTTACAACACTACATACAATGTCACATTAAGTCCAGGGGTGAAAACGGTTCATGGCTTAGACTCAGTTGAAAATTTCCAATATGGCTTTACAACTAGAGATAATACATTTATTTTATCTGTAAATCGAATTGTCCAGAGTAATTCATTCGGCTGTAATGCAGCTGCGACAGCAATGATTCTTAATTACAAAGGAAGGTCTGTAGGTGAATATGATGTGATAAATAATGCAGGCTCAGGACCGCAAGGTACTAGAGCTTCTGGTGCAAATCCACATAAAGGTTGGGTTTCAGATTATGGTTTATATTGGGAACCAATTATATCCTACGCTCAATCACTCGGATTATCAGCACAAGTTCATCAGAATTGGAATATAACTGACATGTTGAAAGAAGTCCAAAAAGGAAATCCTGTTCTTGTCTGGTGGCAAAATGGAGTAAGTGGCTCTTATCCGATCAGCTGGACAGCATCTGATGGAACATCAATTTTTGCTGTTCATGGTATGCACGCAGGAGTTGTAATTGGTTATAAAGGAACTCCGGAAGCACCTATAGAAATATATTTCTTGGATTCATGGTGGTATTCGGGGATCGCTACAAGAACAGTTAACACCTTTGATTATTTCTGGTCAACATGGAATGGCAACTCCGTTCCAGCTGACTACAAACGAGTTGGCCTAGTCATTAAATAACGTGGCCATTAAGCTAAACAGAAAACAACTACTTTTAATCTTCATAGTAATCCTCAGTGCTATATTTTGCCTCTGGAAACTTGGAGTTGCTCCTATAGAAGAATGGGATGAAGCTACAAACGCCAGAGTTGTCTATGAACTAGCTGAAAGTAACAGTATTGCAGACTTAACCCTCGATGGAGAAAACTTTTTCGAAAAACCTATGCTCTGGTATATGTTAAGTGCAACTTCTATAGAATTCTTTGGATTTAGTCTTACAACCCTGAGACTTATAAGCGCATTTTCTGGTTTTTTTCTCATATTTTTAATATTCAATATTGCGAATAAAAAGTTTGGCTTCTATCCGGCTGTTGTAAGTGTTCTCACACTACTTGGAAGTGGACAACTTTTTCTAACTCAAAACCATATCTTTGCTACACATCATATGCGCTCAGCAGATCTGGATATTCTCCATATCCTATTTCTGATGTTGAGTTTTTATTTTCTATGGCAGAAGGATTCTAAAAAAAACAGAATCCTAGCAGGAATTCTTTCAGGACTTTCCGTTATGACTAAAGGGCCTTTTGGGTTTCTGCCAATTATCATTTACTTCGGATTCAAGCTGTTGAAAAAGAGGAAGCTCTCTACCAAAGAATTTCTGGATATAATTCTTCCCTGCCTGATAATAATCCTCCCCTGGCATCTATATATGTTTATCAGTTACGGAAATACTTTCTTGGTAGAATATTTTGGTTATCATCTTATAAAAAGAACTATTGTACCTATAGAGGGTCATGGAGATTCCATACTTTTTCTACCAAAACTTCTCTTTGATCCGAGGCTGTTTTTTTCAGGATTGTTGTTTCTATTAGGATTATGGGGTATTAGAAATAAGACGGATAATTTCTTTTATTTCTCAATTTTTTGGGGATCAATATTGATTCTATTTTTTCTATTGATTATCCCTACAAAGTTATCCTGGTATGCATTATATCTACATCCCTTCTCAACAATTTTGATAGCATTTATATGGAGTTCTTCCAAAAAAAAGCTGCGAACGCTTATTGTTGGCATAACGATTCTAACTGCGACAATACTAATTCCTGTAAATCTTTATAAAATTGCAAAAGCTAAACCGAACAGACTTGGAGATTTCATAAATTCTGAAACAATGTTGGTTTATGAGGAGGAACTAAATAACTATGAATGGTTTCTAGTAACCCGGTATGACTTGGAAGTAAAAGAAATAAATAAAGTATCTGAAAATTCAACCCAAATTATTGTTAATAAAAGAATTTTTGAAAATAATCTAGAGACATTTAAGGACCTGCAAATCAAAGTTTCTGAACGAGATTATCTCCTTTTAATTTCTGCGCCCGAGTGATAGACTGAAAAATATGAAATTTTCCTTTCTAAGAAAATCTGCCTTTGGCATCTTTGTTGCGGCTATTGTTATAGGTTTTTCAGGTGTTTCAACCGACACTAAAGCAGAGGGTGCCCAGGAAATAGAGATAAAGATAAGCACCGGAGCCATAACTCAAAGTGCAAGCGCAGTCGTTGATAACGGTTATTTCCAGGTAGGATATAGCGAGCAGGAAAATATAGTTATAAAAAGATCGCTCTTAAAAATTGACCTTTCTGATGTCCCAGATAACATCAAAGTCAAGAATGCTGAATTAAATCTCAGACTCGCAGCGTGTTCTGGAGATACGACACCAATTCATATTGGCAGAGTTATTTCAGGTTGGGAAACAGGGATTATTGAATGGGATAATAAACCTGGTTTCTCTACCCCAATCGCTACATCAAATCTAGATTGTATAAATGCATTAGCTTTTTGGGATATTACTGATTTGATCAAAGGATGGGTAAATGGTGATTACCCTAATCTAGGTCTAATAATATATGGTCCCGATGAAAGAGGAAGTAGTTCTTATGAAAGAGCCTTCGATGTTTCAGACGATAACTCTCTGATCCTGATAACGTATGAGGAAATACAACCATCTGCGGCAAAAGTGTTTAGAGAAAATTATTTGAACAAAGAAAACGTCTTCCTTACTCTAAGCTTGGTAATGATATTTTGTCTGCTTATATTGCTATATTATCAGATAAAAACATATATAAAGGAGAGAAAAAATGAGCCAAGAATCGCAAACATAATTAAAAAACAGGAGAAAAAACTCGTCCAAAGTGGTGAATATTTACTCAAAGCTTTGGTTCAAAAAAAGAAGTTAGCAAAAGAAGAAGAAAACAAAGAAAATGAGAAAAACCAAAATGAAAAAAACAATAAGGAAAATTCTAAAAAATGACCTAGTTGAACTCGCTATAGTTTCACTTTTGGCACTTTTAGTGAGTTTAACATACATATCAACTATTGGTCAGAAAACAACAAGAGCCCGAGAGCTTTATCTTGAAGCCTATGAAGCAAACGAAATAGGAGAAAGAGATAAGGCTCTCGACCTGCTCAAAAAGTCAAATGCCATTTGGGAAAGCGATGATGCTACAAAGTTAATCGAAGAATTAGAAGCTTCTAATCATTAGACTTATCAAACTCTTTCTTTATAAAGTCTGGATCCTTTAGGGGATTCTTTTTCTTTTCTAAGGTAAATACTTCTTTGAAAAATCTTAGCGCTCTCTTGCCGAAGAAATAGCCAATAATTAATACAAATATCGTTACTGCCATTACAAATCCTACAACTTTCGCAACATCTATATACTTCCTTGTAGTCTCATCTGTGCTTAGATTCTCATCCACAACTTTTACTTTTAGCTGATCTGATTTAGGTGAGAGTTCAATATCTTTATTCGCTCGTATTATGTAGGTATATTCTGCATATTTCTCGAGATCCATGTCGGTGTATGAACTAGTTTCACCATCTACCTCTGCATATTTTTCTATCGGTTCTGCATTTTTTTGCCTATAGATATAATATTTTTCAACGCCCTCTCCAGAAAGCAGATCCCAACTTATTTCAAATTCATAGTTTTCGTCATTTAAAAAGAGTTCGCCCCTTACATTAGTCACTTTCGGAAGTTCGCTCTCCTCTACACCTAGAACTCCTGGTAATCCATCAAATTCTGTAATAAATGACATGTCTTGAGTTTTGCTTACATTTCCAGATTCATCTTCTACAATTATCTGATAATGATATGTAGTACCGGGAGAAAGATTCAGAAGTAAAGTCGAGTAAGAATAAGCTTCAGTCTTTTCTTCATCTTCCAATCCAACTACTTCAACCTCTTCAAAGCTCTGATTTTTTGTATAATTCGATGTTTTTCCATAACGAACCACTCCCCCAACATCCTCTGATAAGGTCCATTTAATTATTGCAGAATCTTCAGTTATATCCTCAACAATACTATCAAGTATCTCCGGTGCCTCTTCATCAATAATTTTATAGGAAATTACAAGCCTCATATCATCAATTTTTACACTACTATCTTCTTCTATACCTTCCACAGCGATCTTGAAAGAAACACTATCATCTTCTATATCAAGATAATCCTCTATGAAGGAATATTTCTTTTCACCAGAATTTACTCCTGAAATTGCGCCGATTATTGTATCTCCAAACTGAGGATAGAGTTTGAGAATAACATCGCCTTCACTATCATCTATCTGTGAGAATCTTATCTCAGCAGCTACTAATTCAATATCTTCTCGAAGTGAGGTAAGGTCGTAGTTGAAAGTTATATTGTCGAGGTTGTTTGAGAGAGACACAGCATAAGGTACTGCATTAAAAACTTGAGTGAACGTATTTTCTGCATGAGAATAACTTACAGGTAGAAAACCAGCTAATAATACTGTAAGAAATGTTATCGTGAAAAACCTTCGCATGGAATAATTATAACTGCTTTTATGGGTAAATACCAAACCTCCCAAACATATTTATCAATCCAAACTGTCCAAACTCACTCGCGGGTTCAGAGTTCCATCTCTGAACCTTTCTTTAAGCCAATTTGTAACTGGGTCCTAATGTTAAGCTAGCCACACTTCGACTCTTCGAATAGACCCAGAGTAAATCTGCTTAATGTGACAAGCTGATAATAACCCAAACATATAGCTTAGGGCTTAAAGCTTATGGCTTACAGCTGGTAGCTAACAAGTGTGACAAAACCTCCCCAACTCCCTATAATATACTTAGGCTTAAAGCTTATGGCTTAAGGCTTGTAGCTAATAAATTATTAATTAAACCAATGTCAGGCGTTATTGCTCTCTTAATCTTTTTTTGGATACCAGCGTTTATCGTTATAGTGAAAAATATCTTCTGGGATTTGTATCTCTGGCAGGTGAAAGAATATCGACTTGATAGAATGCTTTCTCATTTACTGAACCAAGAAGAGGACGCAAAGCAGAGTATTCCGATTTATGCCGGAAAGGTTTTTTCATTTCTATCGCTTGTGGTTTATTTACTTACAAGAAATAACTTCTTTCTTTTTCCAATTGTAATAATATTTTTCCTCTATATCGTAGAGTCGATGTTCAGCATCCAGTTAAGTGTAGGGAAAAAGTTGATAAGGCCAAAAGTCAGCGTTAGAAATATTATTGTTTTCGGGCTATCAGTTGCTGTAATAGCTATTCCTTTCCTTTTGATACTCTACTTCATCCTTGTTGTTTACTCAAAAGTGGGAACAGATCTTCCAAGCACCTCAGGGATAAAACAAACCATAGATGTAGTGAAAGATCTTGCACCGGAAGAGTCAGGCAATCTGACCATTTACCCGATAGCAACTATAGTTCTCTTAGGTTCTTCATTTTTTGCAGTAGCTTTTGATCTAATTACTCCGATAATCGTCAGTACTTGGGTGTTTTTCACAGAACCACTATCGCAAGTTAGAAGAATGCTGATTATAAATAAAGCTAAGCAGAAAATTAATTCAATGAAAAAATTGAAAGTGATTGGAATTACTGGTAGTTTCGGAAAGACGACAACAAAAGAGATCATTTATGAAATATTGAAAGAGAAATACTCCGTAGTGAAAACTCCGAAAAACTATAATTCTGCGGTAGGAGTTGCTATTGCTGTTGATAAGTTTATCAAAAAGAATACTGATATCTTTATCGCAGAGATGGGGGCATATACCAAAAATGAGGTTAAAAAAGCCACAGATGTAGCAAAACCGGACATATCAATTGTAACAGGAATCGACTCCCAGCACGTAAGTCTTTTCGGATCAAAAGAGAATATCCTGAAAGCAAAATACGAAATCATTGATAATGCCAAAGACAACGCTCATGTCATCCTAAATGCGGATAATGAATATACTTTGAGAATGGCAAGCATGACTGACAAGGACACACTTATGTACTTCACTATTGGTAACGAGAGAAAAGTCGTAACCACGAACAATACAGTCAGAAAAGGCAGAGATAAGTTCCCGAGAAACTCGATTATTTTTGCACATAGCATAAAAAGGACTAAAGAAGGAGTCTCATTTGTAATTAATTTCCGAGATAATGATTATAAACTAGATACCAATATCCAAGGAGTTCACAATGTATCCAATGTACTTGCTGCAATAGCCACTTCTATAGTTCTTGGAATGGAGATGAAAGATATTGTAAAAATTATTAACAATGCTAAATTCAATTTGCCTTATCTTAACAGAAGAAACGGACTCAACAGCACAACAATTCTAGATGATGGTTATAATGCCAATTCAACTGGATTTCTAGCAGCTCTTGATGAGCTCGCCGCAATGGAAAAACAATCCAGCGCAAATAGAAAGATTGTAATGACTAAAGGAATTATAGAACTAGGCTGGGAGCAGAGGAAGGTTTACGGTGAAATCGCTAAAAAAATTGTAAAGGTTGCTAATGTGCTCATAACTTCTGATCAGGCGCTCTTAGAGGAAGTGAAAAAAGAAGATAATGACTTTCAAATTGAGTTTACTCCTAATATCGAAAGTTTTATCAAAGCTTACAACAAAACTACTGAACAAAACGACATTGTCCTTCTAGAAGGCCCCATGGACGGTCGCGTTCTTCGCGAGATAATTGATGAAAGCTAAAAAAATAATGGAAACAAAGATAATCACAGACAAAAATACCTGGGATAATTTTTTTACAGGGAGTTACGAAACCTCCTTTTTCCAGTCATGGAATTGGGGTGAGTTTCAGGAAAAAATGAACAAAAAGGTATTAAGATTCGGATTCTTCAAGGAAGAGCAGCTCGTTGCAACCGCGCAAGGAGTTGTTATAACAGCAAAGCGTGGAAAATACTTATACGTACGAAATGGTCCAGTTTCGGCCTGGACTGATCAAAACCTAACAAAAGACATACTCGAGAGCCTAAAACTTGAAGCCAAGAAACTTGGTCTCTGGTTCGTCAGAATAAGCCCCCTAATTGAAAAACAGGATACAAAAGGCGAATTTCTAAATAAATATCCAATAAGCCCAATGTTCGACGTAGATGCGCTTGATACCTGGATCTTGGACATCACCCAAAGCGAAGATGAAATTCTGACAAATATGAGAAAAAATACCAGATATGACATCCGCAGAGCTGAAAAGGAAGGTGTAGAAATTATCAAGACAATTGACTCAAAATATATTGACACTTTTTATGAAATATATCTAGATACAATCGAAAGACAGCAATGGACGGGCTATACAAAAGAATTTATTAAAAAACAATTTGAAACTTTCGTAAAAGATGATGAAGCCCTGCTCTATCTAGCTAAATATCAAGGTAAATATGTCGCCAGCTCGATATTTCTATACTATGGAGATTCATCTTATTACCATTATTCAGGAAGTCTTACAGAATTCAAGAAAATTCCAGCTACTTCTTTGATTCACTGGGAGAACATAAAAGAAGCAAAATCTCGTGGTCTTAAAAAATACAACTTTTGGGGAATCGCCCCTGAGAATAAGCCAAACCATCCTTGGCAAGGTCTTTCCTTCTTCAAAATGGGTTTCGGTGGATATGAAAAACGTTGGATGGAAACTAGAGATATTCCAGTTTCACCACTCTACTATCTCACAAACCTTTATGAACGCTGGGATAAGCTACGGAAGGGCTACTAAAAAATAATGTCATGCTGAGGAGCTTGCCCTGAGTTTACCGAAGGGAACTCGAACCATCATTATTTTTGCTGAGGCGGATGTCTATACTTTCCCCCCTTTCGTTGGAGCCAGTTTGTAACTGAGTCCTAAGGTAAACTAGCCAAATCTTAAAATTTCAAATTCCCAAATCCGAATGTCAAAATAATTACCAATCTATAAGTCTTCACCAGTAAGCGCGATGGAGCTTGCCCTGAGCTCATTGAAGGACAATCGCGCCTATCAGGCTGAGGAGCTTGCCTGAGTTTGTCGAAGGGAAATCGAAGCCTACTAGCCACTAAACTAACAACAGCTAATCACCTACATTCCTACCCCCTACTTCCTACCCGCCTAATAATGTTAAAATACATCCAACTAACTTATTTCTTAAAACTTACAGCTGAAAGCATACGGCTTATGGCTCCTAAAATGAAAATCGACATAATCACAATATTTCCAACTGTTTTTGAACCTTACTTCAGCGAAAGTATCATGAAGCGTGCTCAAGAGAAAGGTTTGGTGGAGATAAATGTACATGATCTGAGACACTATACGGATGATAAACACCAATCTGTGGATGATAAGCCATTCAGTGGCGGAGGTGGCATGGTAATGATGATTGAGCCTATTCACCGTGCGCTTAAAGATATTAAAACTGAAAAATCTATAGTTATAGCTACAACTGCAAAGGGGGAGACCTATAAGCAATCAAAGGCTAAGGAATTTGCCACTTTCGAACACCTGATAATTATCTGTGGCCATTATGAAGGTTTCGACCAAAGAGTTTTGGACCACTTGGTTGACTACAAAGTATCTATTGGTAACTACGTTTTAACAGGTGGTGAAATTCCTGCAATGGTTATAGCTGATAGTGTAGTAAGGCTTCTTCCTGGTGCTGTCGGGAACGAAATGACCCCAAAAACAGATTCTTTTTACGAAGATGATGAAACAATTCAGTACCCTCTTTACACAAGGCCAGCCGAATATAATCTAGACGGAAACATATTGAAAGTCCCAGAAGTACTACTTTCTGGAGATCACAAAAAAATTGAAGAATGGAAAAAAGCTAACCTAACTGAGCCAAACAGTAAGTAGTACTGTTATAATCGCTACTCCAAGTAAAGATAGAACTAGTATCCATTGATCAGTCATAGCTTTTTCGTATGCATCTCTATTTAACCAATACTTTCCATTTTCTTCCAAAACATAATGTTTCATCCTTGTTCTTTTTATAAACTTCACATCTGATTTCGGTAATATTATTGCACTAGCCATATCAAAAGCATTACCTGAAGTGAGCTTACCTATAATATCTCTTTGTCTAGCTGTAATTGCGATTAAAGCTACATTCATAAACCTAAACTAAACTAGAAAAAGATATTATAAAGGAAAAAAGGGTAAAAAAATAATCCTTTCAGATCTTTAAATTTTTGCTACTTTGTGGTTTCTCTTTGTAGTCTCACTCAACATGATTCGAATAATTGATGATGTTGAAGGCTTTGAGCTTGAGAGTGCAAATACATTTTGCATCAACATCCCAATTTTATTCACGTACACTTCTTTCCTACACATAAATCCTAATTGCTTAATGAATAGACCGTTCACATAGTCGTGAGACACTTCTCCACTAAAAATTATTTGTTGTCCGGATAGCTTTAATGTTGTGTACATAAAGTCTCTTTATAATTAAGAGTGTTTACATTCTAGAATAAATATATAATGAAGTCAACCCCTATATACAATTTTTCTTGTTTTAGTGTACGCGCACTAGTACACATTCACCCAACTATATAAGGCAATCCTCGCCCTCTCTAGCCACATAGGTAATTTTTCATCATTTAAAATTTACCTTTAAAATGTTTCTAACACAAAGAAAAATTTTTGTCTTTGCGTCGTAATACAAATTTTTGAAAAAAAGTTTACTTTTTTAATTCTAAATTGAAAGCCTGCCCTCCGAAGTCTTGACGTAGGAGGGTCCAAAGTTCTAATAAAGTTTGAAGTACTAAGTTCCAGATATTAATTAAAACTTTGAAACTAATACTTTAATTAGACTTATATCTTACCTAATATTGAGATAAATAGTTTGTATTGTTTGAATATTTAGACTTTTAGATTTGTTTGGCCAGTTTGGACTGTTTGGGATTTGGATATTTGACTTAAAATACCGGATCCGGCCTATAAGTTTTGAACTGCTCTCCAGCCTCAACTAGTTCACTGATAATTCCTACCGCATGTTCCAGATCTCCCTGCTTATTCTCAACTTCTATAAATGTACCACTCGTAAGAACAGCATAGTTTATGACCATCTGCCTTGTAATTGACATTGCTTCCTTCACATTCTCGATAGTAACTTCGTCTTTTCGCCATCGACTGGTGTCTTTGAGTCTTCTTTCAAATACTATCTCTGGTTTTGCATTTAATACTATAAATACATCTGGGGCAAATCTTTCCAGCGTAGGCAACGAAAGTCCTGGCCAATAACCCTGAGGGGTTTTCACAGCTGCATGTGTTTCAACTAATACATCATCATGATTCTGACTGATTTCGAAAATCTTCTGGCTCACTTCTTTTCGAATATCTTTCTGCTGTTCGATATTCAATTTCCTAATTTCATCTCTATCCTTTATAAGTCCTTTTTCAAGAGCTACATCCATCGTAAGGTCTCCCCAGTGGATATGTTCGATACCAGTTCTCTCAAGAACTCCATTTACAACAGAAGTCTTCCCCACTCCGGGAACTCCAAAAATTACATATTTCATGGATAGTTATAATAATATATATACTATTAAGTGTACTACAAAGCTCATAAATACAATAGCAGAAGCTGAATAAAACAGTCCATTTTTTAGAACCAACTGAAACCTACTTTTACTAAAACTAATTACTGGCTTCAATACAAATCCAAAAATAATTCCCCCGACAAGTCCACCAATATGCGCCCAGTTATTTATTCCTGGAACCATAAAACCATAAATAAGGTTAATTATGATAATGCTAAGTAGTGAGTTTTGATCAATTGGCAATTTAGGTGTGAAAGCGTCATTTCTGAAACGATCAGAAAATAGAATTCCTAATAAACCAAATAATCCACCAGAAGCACCTACAGAAACAGTTGAAAGAATCGTATCAGCTGGAGACAAATTTAGAAATAAAGAAGCTATACCAGCAACCAAACTAAAAATCGATCCCATGATAGCACTATAAACAAAAACTGAAAACGCATTCTTAGAGCCATAAAAACTCTCGACATATCTTCCCAAAAACCATAATCCATAAAGGTTCATGGCAATATGAATAATGTCTGCATGAAGAAATGCAGGTAATACCAATCTCCAAATCTCACCATCAATAATGAGTGCTAAATTTTCAGCGCCTAGAAAAATCAAAATTCCTTGAGTAGCAAGTCTGCCTCCAGTTACCATATCCAGGGCTATAGTGATGAGAAACATAATCACCGACAGGGTGATAACAAAATATGTTGCTGGATACTTTATACGGAACCTATCAAACATAATTGAAGATATTTTAAGCTCTTTCTAGCTTATAACAGATTATAATGTCACCCGCTTCTACATCAATTGCAGGTTCTATTATGATACCACACTCCTGCCCTTTCTTAATCTCCTTCACATCATCTTTTTTCTGCTTAAGTGAAACTATTTTTCCAGAACCAATCTCTTCGTCGCCTCTCATTACAAAACATTTATATCCCCGAATCACATTTCCTTTTTCAACTCTACTCCCAGCGACTTTATCTCCATTTGTTAATTCAAACACCTGTCTTACTTCTGCACGAGCAACTTCAACTATTTCTTCTTCTGGCTCAAGCATTGAATCAAGTACAACTTCGACTTCTTCAAGGAGTTTATAGATTATAGAATAATTTCGAACTAGAACCCTTTCTCTTTTTGCAACAAGTTCTGCATCAGCAGGAAGCTGCGTCTGGAATCCAACTACAATACCCTTACTGTTTTTTGCTGTCAGGATATCCTTTTCTGTAATAATCCCTGTACCGCTGGACAAGATATTTACTTTCACTTCATCGTCACCGAGAGAATTGAGTTTCTGTGCTACAGCTTCCAATGTTCCTTGAGTATCGGTTTTAAGAACTATATTCAAGTATTTGATGTCATCCTCTTCTTGTTGTTCTCCAAGTAACTCAGCTAGTAATGCAAGATTACTGTCTTCATCATCACCTTCCTCATCTGACTTTTCCTTTACCTCCTCAATCATAGCTATCTCTTCTGTAGGCTCCTCAGCGAACTTATCAGAAAGAGCCTTTCCACTCTTCAAATCAGACTCAAATAGCAAAACCTCTCCAGTTGGTAAAGTATCACTAACGCCAATTAACCAAACAGGGTCACCTTCCTGAGCGTTTTCCATACTTCTAAAATTCTCATCCATAATTGCTCTTATCTTGTCGCAACCACCTTGGTAAACCACATAGTCTCCAACTTTTATCTCGCCGGCTTTAAGTAAAATTAGCGATAAAGGTCCTTTTGCTTCATGAAGAGTTGACTCCAATACAAAAGCCTCTGCAAGGCCTTGTGCTACTTTATTCTTTTTAAGTTCTAGAATTTCTGCTTGAAGTAGAATAGATTCTAATAATTCATCAATTCCTGTCTTCTTCACAGCGGAAACCTCAACTGTCATCACATCTCCCCCAAACTGTTCTACCAAAACATCATGTTGGGATAATTCTTGCTTTACTTTATCAGGGTTTGCGCCAGGAAGATCCATTTTATTGATAGCAACCATCATTGGGACCTTAGCTTCTTTTGCAAATTTGATTGATTCGAGAGTCTGGGGCTGGACACCATCATCAGCTGCTACCACGAGAAGAACAATATCTGTAACTCTAGCTCCCCTAGATCTCATCTCAGAAAAAGCTTCATGTCCTGGAGTATCAATGAACGTAATCTTTTGTCCATTATGTTCTATCTGATGAGCCCGAGTATTTTGTGTAATACCACCTTCTTCTCCGCCTTGTACGTTGGTGTTGCGAATAACATCCAATATAGATGTTTTACCATGATCAACATGTCCCATAACAGCAATAATTGGAGTTCTAGCGAGAGTTGTATCTTTTTTCTTCTTAGCCATAAATTCTATCTATCAATTTCAAATTAAAATTTGCAAAAGGATTATACTGCCTAACTTCAGCAGACTGTCTGATTGTATCACAAGAGAAGACAAATCCCAAGAGCTTAAAAGCTTTTAAGCTTACGGACCAAAAAGCTACAACCTATTCATCCTGAGCCTGTCGAAGGACACTCCTACCACCTACTCGCTAATAACCTAATCACCTTCGCTGGAGCCAGTTTGCAACTGGGTCCTAACATTAAACTACCACAATATGACAAGTACTTATAGCTCATAAACAAGGTTGGTTCACTGCTCCAGCTGTGAATCTAAGCTAAAATCGTTCACTAATCACCTAATAACCTATTACCTAATTCTCCAAAGCAGGTCGAAAGTTCCCTGACTACCGCAGGCAGGCATCTCGCGACATGAACAAGATCAAAAGCTTACGGACAAAAAGCCTGCATCCTACCATCCTACCACCTACTCGCTAATCACCTAACAACCTTATCTCAAGTTTAGACAGTTTAGGATTTAAATAAAACTACATCCTACCTCCTACAACCTACCCGCTTATCACCTAGAAAACCATACACTCAAATACTACGAAATTAATAGTTAAAATCCTATGTCTCGTGCTTGACAAATAGCACCCACCCTAACTCATAGTATTGACTTTTTTCTATATTTGTTATATATTGTATATAGAAAATTTAGTCTTGATTATAAGTAAACTGCTCTTTACAATTAAGATCCTAAAAAATTCTACTGAAGCTTATTATAAGTTTCGCCATATCCCCTATTTTTCTCTAAAAACCGACTTCAGTAGAACTGGCTCTTTATAACATGAAGTATATTTGAGTATTGTGCTCACGACTCATAACCCATAACTCGTAGCTCAGCACTCAGATGTCCTTCAAGACTCTGAAAACCGTGGAAGCAAACGCTGAAACGGAACGTTCATTGAAAACGTACATTAGCTTCGGCTAACTGTACTACATAGAGGGATTCACCACGTTAAGATCGTAGATCTTTTTACGTGGGAATAACCACGTGAGATTTCGACAGAAATCTTTTACGTGGGACACAATAAGTCTTTACAAATCAAAGACCCAGCTTGTCCGTCATAGCTTACGCGAAGACGGGTTAGAGTCACGAATTATGCGTTTGTAATCTGAGCCAAGAGCCACCAGCTCTGGGCTCATAGCTCATAGCTCAAAGCCCACAAACTCATACCCCGTGACTCTAAATAGAGGGTCTTTACCAACTTAAGTAGAAGAATAGGAGGAGAAATGGTATCCGACCGTACCGCTGATCGAATCGCTGTTTTTCTGGTGATTTTAATCATCGTTTTAATCGCAGTCTCTGCAATCTATAACGAGACCGGGTCACTGCAAGTCGAACCAACCACGCCGGCTCCAACCTGGACGCCAACACCTGAATTCGAAATCAAGTAATAAACCAAAGATCAGAAAAACCAAAACAAAGAAAAGGAATGAGGTCAAGAAAGACATGAGCACCAAGCACCAGAACAGCAACAATAAAGGTAATTGGATCAACTGGGCGATCGGAATCATTTTTTTTCTGATCGCACTGATCGTCGTTGTTTGGTTCGCCAGCAACGAAGCGAAAGACAACGGACGTCGCGAGGGTCGCGAACAAGCAGCCGCTGAATTTAGTGCGGATGCAACCGCGACTCAGCGAGCGATCCCGACCGTAACCAACACCCCGGCTCCAACCTGGACACCAATGCCGACAGACATGCCTGATTTCCAGGCAACCGCGGAAGCCGAAGTAGCAGGTGAATTGACCGCTACCGCCGTTCGGGATGAATTGGACGCGCAAATCGCGACGCAGGCCGTTCAGGATTTTCGGAATGCACAAGCGACCGAAATTGCCAACTGGACCTCGACGCCAACAGCGTCACCGTCACCGACAGCGTCCTACGCGCCGACAGCCGATCCTGCTGTAGTGGCAATGCAAACAAACGTGGCAAACTTAACCGCCACTGCGATTGTCAATGAGATGCTACGCCACAATGATTTTATGCGTGGCGAAGGCGCAACCCAAGCGGCCCGGCAACTCTTACCGACGATGACCGCGCAGGCTCAGGCCCAAGTGGAGCTCCAAGCTTCATTGACGGCCATGCCGAGCCAAACGCCCGTGATTATTACCGCAACGATAACATCGACGCCAACTGAATTCGCAGACCGCGACCACGGATTCAAGGTCTTCGACCTCCGTAATCCCGGTGTATTGATCGAAACGGTTCCGCTGGAGGATATCGATGCCCAATGTGGTATTCCTGGCCGGGTAGTGCAGCGGCAAGATGGCGATGCGTGGGTCGATTACTGTGACGAGTTGCTCGTTGAGCAGTGTGACCACAATGCTCGTGTTACCATTAGAAACCGCTATGGCCTGATCATGGATACCCGTCCCTGGGGATTGCGTGACGCGCAGGACGGACTATATGAGTACCAACCAGTCACCAACGCCGGTGCGCGCTTTATCATTGAGGACTCCTGTGTTGTGTATGACCACAAATTATACCTTCGCGGAACCTTGACCAATGCCGGATTCGGATATACCACCGGAGATTCGTTCCCGAATACCTTGGTCGAAGTTGACCAGTTGGATATGATGGTTGAAGAGGCTCCGCCCTTCGACTAGGCAAATCGTAATTATTTTTGCCACGCGCGGCAAGAAAAAGAATGGGGCGTAGAGAGACTCAATTGTGTCAATAAGGCAAAAGCTATTAGCTTCTAGCTAATATTGTGTGATTTTATAATCCACATCCGCTTTCTTGCCACAATTGAGTCCCTCTATGTTCTATTCTTCAAAATAATGTCATGGTGAGGGAACTCGAACCATCATTATTTTCTCCTAAATGGTTTATCCGGTGTGGATCTCTTCGAATATTCGTGTAATCTTTTCCAATCATTATCAATTAAAGCTCGTTTTTTACGCCTGCTCCATCTTTTGATCTTCTTTTCAGACTCAATAGCTTCATCAATATGCCCAAACTCTTCATGATACATCAGCCTTACTGGCCTCTTATTGTAAGTATATGCTCTCTTATCAAGACCTTCTTCGTGCTCATATACTCTCCTGTTTAAATTATTGGTAACACCTGTATAATAAGAGCCATCAGCACATTTTAGGATATAAACGTAATAACTATAATTCTTCATAGTCTATTTTTATCATACAACCAAAATCTGTTCATTGTATTAGAATACAAATTTCAACAACTCTTTGTATACTTCGAGTTCCCTCAGTATGACAAGAAGGCAAGCATTTCCCCTTTTCAAAGATAGATACTTACCAAATTATGCCCGATCATATTCATGGGATTGTGTTGATAGATAAACCCTTCCCAGTACAGACGCAAAATTTTGCGTCTCAACGCGATACTACCTATAATCCTCAATCAATTGAATACAAAAACACATTTGGCCCACAATCCCAGAATTTACCATCAATAATTAGAGGATATAAGGCAGCATTGAAAAAATGGGCCACTATTGAAAATTACGACTTCGCCTGGCAGCCACTATTCTACGACCGGATCATAAGGGATGAAAATGAACTTAATAACGTACGAGAATATATCAAGAACAATCCTATTAACTGGAAAAACTAATCATTACCAACATTTTCCGCATCTCCTGCGAGAATCATACATAGTACCCAACAAGCTAATAAGCCGTGAAGCATAAAAGCACTAACTGTTATACAAACCACAACCTGTTGTATTATATGATACGTAACTTCCCCTCACCCTACCCCTATCCCTAATTCTTATCCCTAACCTACTCCCTACCCCCTACTCCCTTAATTATGCTACAATCCGCCCATATGCAGGAGCTAAGTACACGTATTGGACAAAAATCATGGATTAATGGGCTGGTACACCCAAGTGATATTCAAACGTCACGTAGAGCTGGAGAGTTGTTCTTGCCTAAGCTAGGGCAAAATGGTATTTTTGGCCCTACTAACAATGGAATTCCCTTAAATCTGGGATGTTTATCACGGGGGGACTTCACAACTGCAGGAGCTGAAGCTTTTGCCCTAGGATTGGAGAGATCTACTGCTAATTTGGACACCATGATAACTACCTCTGACAACCTTTTTTGGGAGCTTTTAGCTGCAAATTCTCAATATTTAGGCTCTGGAACCTATGGAGCCGCTTATAGGATCGGCGACACTAATATATGCTTACGCGTAGAAAAAGGTATTCTAGCCCACTCTCAACCCGAATTATTTATGCATCTCCAAGATTCCTCAAGAATTGATAATCCCCCGCTAAACTGGGGAGGAAGACCGTTTCCTTTGGAAAAATACATATTAGATCATCTACATTATATTCATGAGAGGCAGGATCATTTTCAGCGATATCCTTGGCTTGTACCACCTATATCAATGCTTGTAGTTGATCAACAAGGTCTTCCCATAGGTACTCTGGGACCTTACATAGAAGAGGATATCAGCGACATCATCCTTCCGCCAAAAGCCGGAGAATCACTCATAGGCAAGGCAGGTAGAATAATCGGAAATGCAAGACGACTTGCACATTTTGAATCTACCGATCAACAGATAGCACTGCGATTAAATGGTGATTCTCAGGTAGAAGAAAATAGAATTCGCCGTTGGGGACCGAAATATCTCCACGGAACAGGAACCCAATATATCGATTTCTTCTCCGGGGAAATAGAGGACGCCTGCAACAGAATCCTCAAAAGAATCATCAGATAACCCTATTCTCTTAAATTAGACAAATAACTAAAAGCTAAGAGCCAATAGCCAATAGCTAATAACCTACAGCCAACAAGCCACACCGCTAACAAAACAACAGCTAAAAGCCGCTATACCAAAACTATCAACTAACAAACCAATTTACTAAAAGCTAATAGCCAACAGCCAACAAGCCAATAGCCAACAGCTAATAAACCAATTGACACCCCATATTATTTTCTGAATAATATTTTATATATATTAAAAATTTATAGATGACGGAGGCACAAGAAAACCTACTCTCAGACGACCAAGAAGCTTTTCTAGATGCAGCTGAAGCAAAGGGAATATCTACCAGAGATGTCGTATTCCACCACGAACTTACTCAAAATCAAGTTTTTGTCCAGCCCACTCATTTCTCTGATATACCTGAACCTGGAGCCAGAATTGTTGATGAACCAATATTTGGAGTCGATGCATACCTTGTTGAGCCTGAAGATATAATTAGAAGCCACCCGGATAAAGCTACGGATGAATATGAACCAGCGGATGTACTCCAAGAACAATTACTCTTAGATGTTGATGCTGCAACAGATGAGATATTGGCAGTATACGACAAGGCTACTACAGCAGCTTCTCAACTAGATAGAAACCAAAGAGATGCAACTTTTAGGGAATTCGAAGGCCTAGCAATGGCTTTTCTCAAAGCTACGATGCAAGAATTGAGGTTAGTAGATATTGGGATGTTAGAAATAAATTTCGGAACAGATACAGAAGCCAGTAGATTCCAAGCACAGCAACTTGCAAGAAAAGCGAGAGTTTTTGGAAGGGCTATCCAAAAATTAAAAGAACCTTTGGTTAGTAGATGGGCAGCTCCTATAGACCCACCAATCTATATTGAAAATGTTCAAAGAAAAGGTACAAAGCTTGAAGTTGTTGGGGAACCAATAGTAATGGATCATGTAGGTGAATTATTCCACGGAGCTTTAACTACCATACAAGGCAGTATTACTGAATTAACTGGAGGAGAATAAATAATAACTAAGTAGACTCAATCCATAAATATTTATCAAGATTGACCCTGTTTTCTGTTTCAAAGACTATCCCCTCTTCTTCTAGTTTCCTCCTCTGTTCTTCCCATCCGCCCATAGAATAATTCTCTGCTAGTTTTCCATCAGAAAATACAACTCTATGACATGGAATAGATGTATCTTGATTATCATGAATAGCCCAGCCTACTTTGCGGGCATCTGTGGTACCAACCATCTTTGCTATAAGGTCATAAGTGGCTACTTTACCTACTGGAATTTCTTGAACTTTCTTTTTTATCTGATCGAATAAATTCATGGTTACCAAATAACCAAATAGTCTAAATGCCCAAACATCCAAACAAATTCCAATTATCAAAATACAAAAATATAAAACTTTGTATTGGAGTACACTGCGGAATTTGGACTCACATAGTATAAGTTATGTACTTATAAATATTCAAATATGACTAGATTCGACCTCGAGGATAGAACTCTAGAGTTTGCTAAATCTGTCAGAAACTATACCAAATCAATAAAACTGACTATACAAAACATGGATGATGTAAAACAACTAATCAGATCATCAGGATCCATTGGAGCAAACTACATCGAAGCAAATGAAGCCATCAGTAAAAAAGACTTCCTCCACAGATTGAAAATATCTCGTAAAGAAGCGAAAGAAACTATTTATTGGCTAAAACTTATTTCACCACAAAACGAAAACCTAACCAACGAAGCTCACGAAATAACAAGAATCATTGGCTCCATCATCTCTAAAGTCGAAAAGAAGTAGCCATCAATACTCTCGTTTGGAAAGTTTTGTTAGTTTGTAATTTAAATAGTTTGTTTGGACCGTTTGGTTATTTGGTCATCTGGACTGTTTCCACCGCTAGCGGTGAGATTGCGTCCCATGTTTATCATAAAATTTAGCTGCCACAGCCAACTCCTGGTGATCTTTTGCATATTCATACAGATCAACCCCCTCAAACCATGCATCAAATGCTTGCAGAACAGCCTTCACGCCACTTTGGGTACCATCTGGGTGCGAATGTACCCCCCCGCCCATCGTGACTATAAAATCGATTGTACCGACTTTTTCAATATATTCATGTAACAAAACAGGATTTAAGCCCCCCGAAGATATTGGGGTGGTCTTTTTCACAACCCGCCATTCAGGTAGAACTTCTGTAATTGATTGTGATTGTTTTCGGAGTTTACTTAACTCTCTAGGCCCTTTGTCCCATAATTCCGCCTCTTTTTGAATCGCTTTTTCAATGTCTGCATCATTTTCCGGTACTTCAGACCAAACCTGATCAAAATATAAGCCTTTCGCTGATAACTTCAATCCCAAATGAGCTGACACCACATCTTCATTGAGATTACCACCAGACATTTTCCCTACACCTGCTGTACCGGTATGAATTCCTGATGCACCAGCAAGCCTTGCCATTTTCGTCAAAACTGGAACAGTAAACCCTATTGGATTCTCTTCTCTTGTAAATCCACCATGACCTGCTCTATGAAAGTGTAGAAAGACATCCGGGTAATGTCGCCTTACAGTCTGAACAGCGGTCCAGCCTGCAGTTATCCCATCTACTAGAAATGCGTAACTACCTGGTTTCATAACTGACTGAACATAATCAGCACGTTCGATCATAGTGTCAAAATCAGCAGCTGAAATATTAAATGAGTGAACTTTTGTCTCACCAGTTTCGTCTTCCGCTCTATCCATCGCTTCTCTGACTGCATCGACTGTTTTGAAAAAAGGAGAAAAGTCTTGATCCGCTTGCGGCTCATCGTTTTTCACAAAATGACCTCCACCAGCCCAGAAATCGTAGCATATCTCTGCATATTCGTTTGGTGTAAGGCCAATCTTAGGTTTAATAATAGTTCCGAGAATAGGTTTATGCCAATTATTCAAGTATTTCCTCATGTCATCAATATTTACCTCCGGTCCATCATGATGAGGGAACATCTGACTTGGGAAATGCACATCCAACAGTTTACATCCTTTCAAATTTGCCATACCAAATACATTTCCGGCTATAAAAGTCATTATATTCTGAACATTCCCTCCTCTATCAAAAATTCTCCATGGATAAGCGATATAGACTAGATTATTATCTTCATCGACCTTATAAACGATTGCATCAACTTTATTGGAAAAAGGTGTTGCTGTACCAACCTTCAAGTTCGATCCTGTAGATGATTCTGCAGCTATCTCACTCGCAGCATCCAAAAGTGAATCTCCATAAGTTTTTACATGGAAAACTGCAAGCATATAATTACCATTAAAAACCTCTTCATCTCCAAGTTTTATATATTGCTTTTGCATAAATATAAGTTTAAAAATAAATTATAAAATTCTTAATTCGTAGTATAGGATTATCTTAAAAGCGACATTCCTTTACCCTTTTTGAATCTATAAAGTAGAAATACCCAGAAATTACTTCCCAGCATCAATATCCCTACCCCCAGAATAACAAGCCTGAAATAGTCTTCACCTAAATTTGCTATAAACCCTCCTACAAAACCGAAAATTGCAGTAGAGAGACTCATCACTGTGTCATAAATTGCATAACTCCAGCCTTCTTTATCATGATCCAAATTTTTGGCAAATAACTTTCGCCAGTCCACTATATTTAAACCTGCTCCAATACCAAATATCACTTCCAAAAAATAATACTGTGTTGCTGAGGTTATAAACATAAGGAGAATAATAGGCAAAGCCATAAGGGTAATGCCAACCATAAGGAGAATTATCTCATCAATATCTTCTTTAATTCTATCGCTTATAATTCCTACAGGAATCTGCACAATAGCACGCACTACAAATCTAATACCAACACCGATCCCAACAATTTCAATTGGATCATGACCCAATTTATTCGCCAAATAAAGTCCCAGAAGACTTACTACAATATAATAAACACCCCAGGTATAAATATCTGCAAAAGTTAAGAGGACTACAACAGGGTTAACAAGTTTTCTCAAATTAGGCTTTTTCATTAAATTTTATTAAAAGTGCAAATTTTACTACTTTCTATGTTACCATAATTTCTGAGATTTGCACCTTGGCAGACTCTTGCCTTGTCTGCTAAAATTATCAAGTATTTATTTACTAATCATGGCAAAAAGAGATTATTATGAAGTTCTTGGAGTTGACAAAAAAGCATCCAAAGAACAGATAAAAAAAGCATATAGGAAATTGGCTAAAGAGTATCACCCTGATCGAAACAAAGAGTCTAATGCTGAAGAGAAGTTCAAGGAGATACAGGAAGCATATGAAACTCTTTATGACGATCAGAAAAGGTCTGCATATGATCAATATGGTCATGCTGGTACACAAGGCTTTGGTGGCACAGGTGCTGGATACGGAGGATTTGGCGGGTTTGACAACATGTCTGGATTTGGCAATATAAACGATATTTTTGAACAATTCTTTGGTAATGGTTTCGGAGGGTTCTCCACAGGCGGTGGTAGAACAGGAAGTTCTGCAGTAAGGGGTGCGGACATAGAGGCAAACTTCACGATAAATTTTGATGAGGCAGTATTTGGTGTGGAAAAGACACTGCAGTATGAGAGAAAAATTATTTGCGACAAGTGTAATGGTAATGGCTCAAAAAATGGCAGTTCCTTCGAAAAGTGCTCGAACTGTAATGGAACTGGAACAGTAACGAATGTCCAGCAAACGTTTCTAGGTACGATACAAACACGGGCTGCATGCCACGTTTGTAACGGAACAGGTAAAAGGATAAAAGAGAAATGCGATAAATGTAATGGAGAAGGAAGAATAACAGAAACCGAAAAATTCAAAGTCAAAATACCTCCTGGGATTCCCGATGGCGTTACTTTGAGGTTCAAGGACCGTGGAAATGCAGGGAAAAATGGCGGCCATTATGGAGATCTGTTTATAAATATTGAAGTTAAACCACATGAAAGATTGGAGCGTAGGGGTGATGACATCTATCTCGAGCAAAATATTGATGTTCTAACTGCTGTACTAGGTGGAGAGGTTCAAATCCCTACAGTAAATGGTGAGGTTACATTGAAAATTCCTAAAGGAACTCAACATGGTAAAGTTATAAAACTCAGCGGAAAGGCTGGCCCCAAATTCAGAGGCAAGGGAAATGGCGATCAGTATATAAAAATTTTAATTGATATCCCAACAAAACTCTCAAGAGACCAGGAGAAATTATGGAAAGAATTAGCTGAGATAAAAAGCCAGGAGCCCGGTTTTTTTGATAAAATATTTAAATAAACTATTAAAAGTAATTAATGGACAACGTAGCAGCAGATGGCTTTGCAGCAATTTTCAGTATGATCTACTCATTATTTTGTTGTGGACTCTACATAATACCGATTATTATTAGTATTGCATTTTTTGTACTTTGGATTTGGATGTTGATTGAGGTAATTCAGAGAGATGATGCAAGCTTCAAAGATGAAAACGGCAAATTACTTTGGATACTTATCGTTATCCTCGGCGGCTGGGTCGGAGGACTAATCTACTACTTCCTAGAACACAGAAAGCTCAAATAATAGCTAAAGGCTAAGAGCTAACAGCTAATTTACTAAAAGCCAAAGGCTAAATTGCTAACGACCTGGATTCGATTCTATCATTATGCACTGGTCATGGATAACGGTAAGCCCCTCTACCCTATTCACATATTCCAGAACTGATTCATCACTCGAACCTGGTTGAAACCACAAAACCCTATAACCAAGTTCAACTGCTTCTTTAGAAATTTCAAGACTAATAGCAGGTGGTACAACAAAATCCAATATATCCACCTTTTTAGGCAAGTCTCTAATTGTGGGGTATGCTCTATCTCCTTGGATCTCATCTTCCCTATGATTTACAGGAACAACTTCATACCCTTTATCTTTCATGTCTTTATAAATTTTATAACCATACTTTTCTTCATTATTTGAAGCTCCAATAATTGCTATCGAGGGATTATTTTTCAAAAGTTCTGCTATATCCATATATTTGTCTAAAGATGTAATATACTTTATATTATATAAGTTCTCCTAATTAATAAAGCTCATTCTATGCCAGAGATCCAAGAAAAAGGACAAGTAAAGAAATTATTAGAAAAAACCTCTTTCAAAGAAAAATTTTTTAATTTGATAAAGAAACCACCTTACTACTCATTTATCTTTTTACTCGTTGCTGTCATATTTTCGATACTTACGATCATAGTTTCAGGCTTTAGTTTCAACATAACTCTATTTACTATTATAGGTATAACTTTTCTAGGCGTATTCATTTACTGGGTGATAGAACTACTACTGAAACAGAAAACATTTGGTGTTGATATTCTAAATGCTTTATTCTTCTGCCTAATTTTGGCTACTTTAGTAATTGGGATCGACGCCTCAATCAACCAGAAAAAAAATCTAGGTACTTCCTACATCTCTCTTGAAAGAGAACAAAAACAAACTTTCGAGGAAACACAGGAAATCTCTACTGCTACAAATGAGTCAATTTTACTGGATATTTCCAAAAAAACTGGTACTCTTTTATTGGAAAACGTTGAAAGAGATGATATTCTCACCTACTCAGAGTATTTCTTCAAAGATGAAGCACTTGAATTCAAAGTAGTAGAGGGCTCAAGTCAAACAACAGTTAATCTCAGGATAAACCCACGATCGTTAAGTCTATCCAGAATTATTAGAGGAAGCAATAATAATTACAAATTACAACTTCCTTCTTCATTAAAAAAAATAGATCTTAAGTTACAAAGCCAGGGAGGAAAAAATACGATAAATCTTCAAAACTCTATACTCGACCTTCAAGATGTATTCTTGTCCAGCAGCGATACCTCTTTCAATCTACAAGGGACTGAAATAATAAACACTTCTGTTTTTGACATCCAGAACTCAGAAGTAAGCATAAAAAACCCCATTCAATGCCAGAATGATATTGAAACTTCTCTCGAAAACAGTGAATTGATAATAGATCTATCTGAGACTGAAATCGTCGGCGACCTAGACTTCACACTTTCCTTAAAAAAATCAAATTTAATAATAAAGGTAAATGAAGAAGTAGGGATTAAAGTAAATTACGAAAACTTTGGCAACCTTAACGTTCTAGATAATGATTTACAGGACAGGAAAGGTGTCTATACAAGTACCAACTTCGAGAAATCTTTAAACTCTATCACTCTGAATCTTAAAATTGACAGCCAGAGCGCAGTAGAGATAAATGATAATGTATAATATTCTACAACGTGTTCAGCTATTCAACATCTGACCAGTATAATCGGGGTGGCTTTTCAATAATTTTATACATAAAAATTGACAAAATTCAAACAATATAACTATAATGATATGTGATTTCCCGATTTTAAAAAAAATACCAAATGATTAATCTTCAGGACCAGTGTTCTCTACCTATCATCTTCAACACCAAGGAAGAGAACTTTATTTTCGGAGATGATATTGTTTATGAGAATAAAGAAAGAATCCCTCTTAAAAGTTTAATCCCTGGACTGCTTAACAAATCACTAATTTACCCTGTAGAAGTTTACGAAGAATATAAAAATATTCGTACTGTTCGTGATGCACAATTTCTAGGTTCTGATCTCATATATGATATTCTCTATCTACCAGAAGGATTACTTGGAGTCGAATACATCAAATCACATATTTATTATTCTCCTAACGGAGATAGTTGTGGCAATGCCAGCACAATAGTTGAGGTTCTTCACGGCTCACTAACTATTCTCCTTCAAAAAAATATAAACAAAGCTGAACTAGAGTTTCAGAAAGGTGTAGAGGACGGCATCGTTATGGCAGCAGAAAAAGGCGATAAAATTATAATCCCAAAGGGTTATTACTATACTTTTATAAATACTGGTGAAGAACCTGTTATTTTTTCGAGAATTTACCGAAACAAAGGTATAGTGGACTATTATTCTATGAAGAAAGAACAAGGTTTAGCGTATTTCTGCATTAGAAAAAACGCTCGCTGTGAGTTTGTGAAAAATCCTCGATACAGAGTTGTTCCCGAGCTTAGAGAACTTACACCTCAAGAAACCTTTGAAAACAGACCGCTCTCCTATGACACCCCAATCTATACTCAACTTGCAAGATCTGTAGATCTATTCCTGGATTTACTATGGTGCTAAAATCTACCGAATAACCAATCTATACTGGCCATATCACCATTTTTTCTGTGAAATAAATATGTTTTTTGCGTTTATATATATAATTACGCCCCTTATATAACCCATTATTTATATAAAGTGGACACAGAAACACAAAGATGTATCAAAGCAATGGACTATCGACTGAAGGCTATGGAAAGAACTTTGCAGGATATGGATAGATTCAACAAGAATCTACAGCGAGTCTTGGTTCGTATAGAACAGAAGATGGGTACTGTAGATGACCGGGTAGATGAAGCTCTAAATCAATTTTCAACCAATACTGCTCCGCAATCTCCGCTCTACCAAGAGCTAAACCAATTTAGCCCATAATATAGAGGTATTATCTACTTAAAATTTCATTGACTGTTATAAATATTATCTGTTAATATCGAACTGTAGACTCAAGTGCAAACTCTTACAGAGACAGACTCAAAAACCCAAAAGTACGCGAACCGATGCTGAGAGAGTCTGAGGAGTTTTCTCTAGGTCGACCTAAGAGAGTCGAAGCAATTACAATAAAAAACTTAGCCAAAGTGCCATGTACCAACTGGTACATGGAATTAAAGGTGGCACCGTTTTAGCGGTTATTTTTGCTAGAACCCTTGTGTATGGATTGATATTTCAATTTGTACACAAGGGTTTTTTTATTGAGGCCTTATCTTTTCCAAACAAAGTGAAGGAAAAGATATAGTCGAAATAATCCCGTACAGGACGCAGTCCTTGTTCGGGATTCGTGCTAACTCAAGTTATAATTAGCTGAAATAACCCCGTATAAGACGAAGTCTTTGTACGGGGTTAAAGAAAAACTTTAGAAGCCCTAAAGGACGCAGTCCTTGTTCGGAGTTCGAACTAACTTAAGTTATACATATTGGAAATAACCCTGAATAAAACAAAATTTTTGTTTAGGGTGATAGTCAAACCTATTACTTAATACTTATTACTTACAACTATTAATTAATTCTAATGCAAGACATAAAAAAAATAGTCCAAGATCCAGAAAAGTATATAGACCTGGTTAAAAAAAAGAATATCAAACTCGATATCGATAAACTACTCGAAGTTTATGAACAAAAAAAACAACTTCAGCAGGAATTGGAAGACCTAAATAGACAACGCAATGAAAACGCGAATGAGATCAAAAGCATACAAGGAAAACCTCCTGCAGAACTTATTGAAAAAGGTAAAGAGATAAAAAACAAAATCCAGGATACCACAGAAAAAGTGAATAAAGTGGAACAGAAATATCAGTCCATGATGTGGTTTACCCCGCAAATAATCTCTGACGACACACCGATTGGCCCGGATGAATCTGGGAATTTAGAGGTCAAAACCTGGACACCAAAAGCTGGAGAAGGTGGGAAGCCAAAAAATTTTGATTTTAAGATGAAAGACCATATAGAGCTTGGAGAATCTTTGAACCTATTAGATCTTGATCGTGGTGTCAAAACTAGCGGTTTTAGAGGTTATTATCTCAAAAACGAAGGTGCTTTAATGCACATGGGCCTTATGATGTATGGACTTAAGTTGATGAAAGAAAAAGGATTCCAAGTGTTTGTTCCCCCTACCCTAGTTAAAGCTGATGCTCTTTGGGGAAGTGGACATTTTCCTTTTGACGAAGAAAATATTTATGTAGCTGATAGTTTAAAGCATATTGAAGAAAATGACGATGTCGAAGGCAAGGACAAAAAGTATCTTATAGGCACATCTGAACCAAGCATACTGAATTATCACAGTGGAGAGGTATTAGATGAAGAACAGCTTCCACTCCAGTATGCTGGATTTTCGCAGTGTTACAGAAGTGAAGTAGGAAGTTATGGCCGGGACACTAAAGGAATATACAGAATTCATGAATTTATGAAAATCGAACAAGTAGTATTCTGCAAAAATGATTATACAGAATCTGAAAAGTGGCACCAGCAAATGATGGGGTTTTCTGAAGAATTATTACAGAACCTGAAACTTCCTTACAGAGTAATTCAACTTTGTAGTGGTGATATGGGAGCGGGCAAATACAAAATGTTTGATATAGAAACATGGATGCCATCTAGAAATGCTTATGGCGAAACTCATAGTGCATCAAATCTTGGAGACTGGCAGACCAGACGACTTAATATCAAAGTGCAAGATAAAGATGGTAATAAATATTATCCTCATGCATTAAACAATACAGTTGTTGCATCTCCAAGGATTCTAATCGCTCTTTGGGAGAACTATCAAAACGAGGATGGCAGTATCACAGTACCTGAAGTTTTGAGAGAGTATGTGGGAGTGGAAATAATACGGTGATACAAATCAGCCCAACTGGTAACAAAGTCCTAACAATGCTATAATATATCTATTATATAGATATGTTATTCGATGATTGAAACCTCAATTCTCTTACCTGAATTCGAACAACAATTAGTAGAAACCATAGCCACAAAGGGGCCAATTCCACTTTCTGAGTATATTGCCATGCAAAATAGCCATTATTATGCGCAAACTGCCGAGATTCGTACCCAAGAAAACAAAGAAAGTGGTGATTTTTCCACAATGCCAGAAGCGTTGAGTCCAGAATACGGCACTTCATATTGCAGATTGTTCCTTGATCTGTATGAATCAGCCATAATGTCAGGAGGAGACATCACAACTATTTATAGTTTTGGACCTGGTAATGCGACCTTAGATAGGGATTTTTTGAGAGAATTAAAAACTAATTACCCTGAAATTTATGAGAAGATAAATTATGTTGTGGTGGAAAGAAGTCCTAATTTTGCTGAACAAGCTGAGGCCCTATTATCAGAACAAGAAGGACATGGGGATAAAATAACGGTACTAAATCAGGATGTCTTCGATTTCCTCGAACAAACCGATGTAATCGAAAATGGCTTTATTTTTTCAAACGAGTTATGGGACGTATGGGGACATGATGTTGCTACAAAAACAGAAGCCGGATGGACAGCTACTTATATAGACTATCAAGATGGACATTTCATAGAGACACAGTCTTCTACATTACCCTTAGAGGTGGAATTGACAATTAATGATTACGAGTCCTCTGGCGTGGAATTCGAAACTGGCGACCAGATATCAATTGTGCCAGCTATGTATAGATATGCTGATTTATTACAATCAAAATTGGGTAGTAGTTGCGTGATTTTGAATACTGACTACGGAAGTTATGCGGGTACACCTAACGGAGAAATTAGAGTTTTCAAGGATGGCCCAAGAACTGATCTTAGAGCTATTGATACAATGGGTAATTGCGATGTAACTGGTGATGTAGATATAAAACTTTGGGAAAATTTAACTCCTGATCTACAAACCCATGCCGTCATGGTTGACACAATAATGTTAAGTTATTGGATCCCTGATGAACAAAAAGCTGTAAAAATGCGTTCAATAAGTAATATGAGAATGATATTTCACCAAGGGGGGATGTTAAGTTGCGTACAAAGCACTCCCGATGTCGAACTTTCGCCAGGATTAAGAGCCAAATTTGATGATATCGTGAGAGATAGGATACGTGCAGGAGATTGGTACTATCACCTAGGTGAATTGCCAATTCCAGCAACTATTTCTTCGACTGAACTTGAGTTTATATTACAAGACTTCTTGTCTACTCCCGACTCCGACCAACCAACAAAAGGCGTTAAAACAATACCCGAAACTGATACGACAACTGTAAGTACAGTATTAAAGAACTCAGAAAAAACAATATCAGCTATGCTGGCTTCTTCATATGAACAAGATACCGACGGCAATGTATCCTGGATAACACATGCAGCTAAACCCGTTAATGCAAATCATGAATGTTCTGGTGCCAAACCACACGGCAACCCGCAAGCTAGTGAAGCCGGTGATATTTATACATGTAGCGGATGTGGAATGTACATTATATTGCCGGAATAAACTCTAATGAAATATTTTTGTAAGATACTCTAATATTTTTTTTACAGATTCTGGCTCATTCCTTCTTTTCACAACTGGCTCATAATTAGTTGGTGATAAAAAAGGTCCATCCGTTTCTAGTACAAAACCAACTTCATACAGATCTTGTGGCCCTAAATTCCTTTGCGGGTTCAAAGTTCCGCCTTTGAACCTTTCTCTAAATACCCGTCTAAACACATTTTGAATAATTTCAGCATTTTTATAAGTGATGATACCATTAATTCCAACAAGAAACCCTAGTTCCAAAATGTCATTTACTTGGTTATAAAATATTTTTTCTTGCTCCAATAATGTGTCTTCGACTCCACTTCGACTATGCTCAGTGCTTCGGCTCAGACTGACATTATTGGGCTCCTCGTTCGTAAGTGAATGAAAGACTCCCCTCCCCTCATATTCTGCAACTAAACGGATGCAATCAGATACAGCGCTTCGGGAATGGATCGTCAGAGGCAAATTATACTTATTGGCTAACTTTATATGCTTTATAAACAACTCTTGTTGCCTTTTTACTGAATTCATGATTCTAGATTCTTGATTCTCTCCCTTTTTTAGCCAATAATAATCCAATCCCGTCTCTCCTATCATCGCGACATGATCTATATTCATTTCCACCAAATCCTCGATTTTTCTAAATTCTGAATCCAAATCAAAATTCTCGTCATATAAATCGCTACCTAGGATATAAACCTCAGGATGAATTCCTACAGCAGAATAAACCGTTTTGGAATACTCTTTCGAAACCTCCAGGGATTTAATCGAGGAAGGTGTATCATTTGAGATATCAATTACGTTATTTACTCCCGCATTAACAGCTCGTTCAACAACATCATCTCTATCCTCGTCATAAACAGAAACATTTAAATGACAATGAGAATCAAAAAGCTCCCCCCTCTCCAAAATATCATAAAACTTCATTCTTTTTGTAGTAATTTCAAAATTAATATAAACTATTCCTAATTAACACCTTACACTTCAATATAATAACAAATGAAAGACAAAAAGAAATTACTATTTTGGATTCCAAGGATTTTATCCATACTTTTTATTTTATTCCTATCGCTTTTTGCAACAGACGTCTTTAATGAATACACATTTCCAGATGTTCTCCTGGCACTATTTATGCATCTGATTCCATCATTCGTGCTCTTGGCGATTTTAGTTTTATCCTGGAAAAACGATCTGTGTGGTGGGTCTCTTTATTTTCTTGGCTGGATAGGATTTCTGTTATTTTTCTGGAACAGAGAACATTTGGGTGTACAATTTCTGCTCTTTAGTCCATTACTAGTTACAAGCTTGATGTTTTTTGTAAGTTATCTAATCAACAAGAGAAAGTCGTCTTAATTGTTCTTCAGTTAGAACTTCCAAAATACTTTTACCAACGAGATCCTCCTGAGGTTCAAAAACAACTATACCCGAGTGATCTTTTCCTATACCAATTTCGTCTTCTGCAAGAATCATGCCCGAGGAGACCACTCCCCTCAAGTCTTTCTCCTCCAGGCGAAATTCTTTTCCTTTTTCGATAAGTGGTCCCGGAACCACTTCACCTACACCTAAATAAGCAACAACATCTCCTACTTCAAAGTTGTCAGCACCAGTAACTATTCTATAAGTATCTTTATTATCCGTAACCTCAACTATCAATAACTTATCTGCATTAGGATGTTTTTCCTTAAGTACAACCTTCACAAGTTTAACCTGTTCAAGAAGCTTCCTGACCTCCTCCTTACCTGGCTTACCTTGTTTCTCCTTTGCTTTTTTGATATCGATCTTAGCGAATAAAGGCTGGATTTTGCTGTTTAAAGTAATCTCTCCGACAAATGAATATTTCCAATAATCTTTTCCTACTGCTGGAATAATCTCTTCTAAGCCAAGATCTTTTCTAAGCTTAGCTGAAGAATTTGGCAAGAATGGTTCTATCAAAATAGAAAGTGATTGTACTATTTGATAAAGGTTAACCAAAATCTTTTCAGCCGCGACTTTATCTTTTTTTATCACATTCCATACTTCAGAATCATTGAAGTACTTATTCCCAAATGCGGACAACTCCATCACAGCGCCTAGTGCATCCACAATATTAGAGGTGACCAATAGCTCCTCTGTTTTCTTAAAGGCCTCCTCAATCTTTGCTAGTACCTGACTATCTATCGATTCTTCTGATCCGACAATTTTTCCATCACAATATTTTTCTATAAACACTAAAGTTCGGTTTATGAAGTTTCCAAGATTTGCTACAAGTTCATTATTATTTGCTTCATAAAACGCATCCCACACAAAATTACCTTCTTTATTTTCAGGTAAGTTTGCAGAAATATAATATCGAACGGCTGCAATGCCAAATTTATCAGCAATTTCATTTGAATCAATAATCCAATTTCTGCTTTTACTGAATTTCTTACCTTCATAATTCATAAACTTATTGGCAGAAACTACATCTGGAAGGTTGTAATTACCAGCACCCATAAGTTGCCCGGGCCAAAGTAGTGTATGGAAAACCACATTGTCTTGTCCAAGGAAGTAATAGTGGGTAGAACCGTCTCCAAACCACCAATCTTCCCAGCTTTCCGACTGCCCTTCAAATTTATTATAAATAATATCTTCTTCATTACCATTTCTGGTTAACCACTCTTGTGGTGCAGACAGATAACCTGTAACAGCTTCAAACCAAACGTAAAGCCTTTTGCCTTCGAAAGTATCAAGCTTCATGTGTTCTGGAATATCATCAACAGGAAGTTCAATACCCCAGTCTAGATCTCTTGTAATAGCTCGCGGTCGCAAACCTTCTTTGATCCAACCCTTAGCCTCCTTATAAATCCACTTCCTCCAGATATTCACTTTTGAATCTACATAATCCTCCAAATCCTCGGATAATTTAGAAAGATCGAGATAATAATGCTCTGTCTCCTTTAGAACCACATTGCTTTTGGATAATTTACTGTATGGGTTGATAAGAGTACCAGCTTCAAGCATCCTACCGCAGACCTCACACTGATCACTCCTCTGCTCCAATGCATGACAGTGAGGACATTCTCCTTCTACATAGCGATCCGGAAGAAACTTTTTATCAGACTCTGAATAATATTGCTTCTCCTTTTTCTTTAAGATGAAACCGTTCTGTAACAAATCCAAGAAAAGCTTTTGAACTACCTGTTTGTGGACTTCTGAGGTTGTCTTTGTATAAAGGTTATAACTTAAATTATATTTCTTAAACAAGGCAACGTCTCTAGCATGATAAAAATCAACTATCTCAGCAGGAGATTTTCCTGTCTTGTCCGATTCTACTGTAATTGGGGTGCCATGACAGTCTGACCCTGAAACCATCAAAACATCATTTCCAACAAGTCTGTTAAATCTGGCTACTATATCGGCCGGGATGAGATAACCAGCCAAATGGCCTACATGTAGATCACCATTTACATATGGCCAGGCAACCGCAACTAAAACTTTTTTATTCATGAATAATCCTTCTCATGTTAAACAGTATGATTATACATCATTTTTTTATATAATTAAGCCGTAAAAGCATTTTAAAAGAATTATAAACGCACAAATGACAACTCTATCAATTTTAGCAACTACATTTGGAACTATTGGTGCGATAGCTATGCTTCCACAAGTAATCAAAATTTATAAAAGAAAGAGTGCAAAAGACATCTCACTTATCACATACGGCTTTTTGTTAATAACAGCAATCATATGGGTTTTATATGGTATTGAAGAATCTAGTTTCCCACTTATTATCTCTAACCTTTTAGGCTCTATAAGCTTACTTTTAATTGTAATTGGCTGGTATTTCTACGGAAGAACTCCCCGTTAATATATTAAGTTTTTTAATGAAAATATTTTTGTTTGATTTCGATGGTGTTGTGATAGACACGCTTCCGATTGGCTTGGAAGTGTATAATCAGCTTCTGCTTGAATATGGTATCCCTACCCAATTCACCAATAAAACATTTACTGATATGTTTCTCACTAATTTTCATTCTGGCCTAGCGGAAATCATCACAGATGACATAATCCGAGAAGAAATACTACAAAAAAGAGCTGCTGAATATGTCAGGCGTAAAGATGATTTTGTGATATTCGATGGCATGCATGAAACTGTCACACAGATGTCGAAATCTGCAGATGTGATAATAATCTCTTCAAATAGAACTCATTTTATCGAAACATTGCTAGAGAGCCGTGATTTAAATATTGCAAAAGAAATATTAGGTGGCGATATCGAGAAAAGTAAAGTTAAAAAAATCGGTTGGCAAAAAGAAAAGAACCCAGAAGCAGATATATATTATATAGGCGATACTATCGGTGATATTCAAGAAGGTAAAGAATCGAGTGTCAAAACAGTAGGTGTAACTTGGGGATTTCATAGTAGAGATCAAATGGAGAAAGCAAATCCTGACTACCTTTTTGACAAGCCAGAGGAATTATTGACTCTCATCTAAAACCTTCAAAATCTTTGCTTTTTATAAGGCTTTAAATATAATCTAATAATTTATTATTAATAAACACAAATGGCCACTAAGAAAAAGTCCTGGACCGAGAAATTTTCTGACAAAAATGACAGTTTTAACAAAATTCATGATTCCAACAAAGGGCCTATGTATATTTCGTCTCCGAAGGAAATCGAAAAGTTAATCAAAAAAGTACCAGAAGGAAAACTTACAACTACTAAAGAATTTACCGACTATCTAACCAAAAAGAATAAAGTAGAATTCACTTGCCCGTTAACTACAGGAATCTTCGTTAGCATCATAGCCAACAAGACCGAAGAAGAACGTGAACAAGGGAAAAAAGATCTCACTCCATACTGGAGAGTTATCAAATCAAATGGCGATATCTATGACAAATATTTAGGACAACCATCTCATCAGATGGAATATCTAGAAGCTGAGGGTTTTGAATTTGAACTCAAAAAAAACGGCAAAGGCCACAAAGTAAAAGATTATAAAAAGTATGTAGAAAATTAATATTTCGAATAATTGTTCACAATTTTTATATAAGTTAATTCAAAAAAATGAGTCAAAGCCAATTTCGATTAGCCATAAGTGTTGGATTACTTCTTCTTATATGTATTATTGGGGCATATCTACTAATCTATGTGCCAATAAAAGATCACAACGAGAGTATGATAGAAACTGATGAAGATACATACAATTATGAGTCCAATACTATTACTACTATAATAAATTACCTAGAGTATGAATCAAGTTATGAAAATTTCTTTTCGCTTGTTGGGACTCAGACCGAATATGACAATATAGTCGATACCCTGAACACTTTAATTGTTTTAGAAGAGTCAGAAAAAATTAACATCGCAAAAATTACCGACATTAATCAACTGTTAAACGAAGATGCTACATTCTATGCTAAAGCAAGAAATGGGGATTATCTTATTGTTTTACCTGATAGTCAGAGAGTTTTAATATATGATGATACTAATAAGGAAGTTATTAACTTTTCATCTTACAGTATAAAAGTTGATTTGATACCCGACAACCAGATCCCAGACTCAGAAAAACCTCTAACTATTGAATTAAGATCTGTTACTAGCATAACAGATGATACTATTGCACAAGTAGAAGAAGCTTTAATTGGCGCAAGTACGAATTATTCCATTGAAGGTAAGACCAAAGCAGCTAACGACAATTATGAAGGTATTACCTTAGTCTTATTAAGCAGAAGTTCTAAGCCAATGTTATCACAAAATATTGTTGCACATACTGGTACTAACAATATACTCGAAAAGTTACCATATGGTGAAGAAACTAGCTCAGCTGATATAGTTATTATTCTCGGAAAACAGTAAACAAGATAAAGTTAATTAAAATTTTTTATTAAATAAACCAATGATAAAAATCACAGTAGTACTTGAGAATACTTGTCTCAGACACAACTTTCTTGCTACCCATGGACAATCACTTCTAATCGAATATAACGATAAAAAATATTTATTTGATGTAGGACAGACATACGATGCCTTAATGTTTAATCTCAAGCAATTAAACGTCTCGATAGATCAAATAGACGCATTAATCATTTCTCACAGACATATGGACCACGTTGGTGCTTTACCACAATTCATTAATAATCTAACAAATCAAAAAATATATTTTCCTCCACAAATGGGACTGGAAGAGATTAAGGATATGGCAAGTAAATTCCAATTTGGTGAAAATAAACTTCCCGGTGACAAATACAATACATCACTTACAAAAGAAAATTGGGAAAATATTAAGGCAAATTACACTAACTTCGAGATTGTTGAAGAACCGAAAGAAATTGACTCCGGGCTTTATCTTACTGGAGGACTTGGGGAAAAAATGAAAGAACAGTCTATAATCATAGATCTAAAAGAAAAAGGCATAGTAATCTTAGTAGGATGTTCACACCCAAAGCTCGACTTGATAATGGAGGAATCTAAGAACATAACAGGTAATAATAAGATCATGGGCATTATTGGTGGATTTCATTATAAAGATATGTCAGAGGAAGAAATTGAGAAACAGGTGGATATTTTTAGACATGAAGATATCACTTTCATAGCACCAGGCCATTGTACAGGAGTGAAAGCTACTCACATATTGCAAAAAGAGCTTGGCGATAAAGTCAAGATTTCAAAAACTGGACTACTTGGCGCAGGAAATTCTATAACAATCGACCCAGAACTTTCCTTTGATTTTGTCTAGGATATCTCTAGTGGCTACAAACAAACATTTAAATAACTCAATCCTCCTTTTTAACAGGCAAATCGACCTCTTGATATTCATCTTTCTTTTTTGCCCCACCTTTCTTACCAAAAAACGCCACCTCAATAAGAATAATGAGCAGGACTATAGAACCTAAGATTACCAGATAGAATAAGTTGAATGCAGTAACTAGCCTTACAACAGTTATTATCGAAAATAGTAAAGGCACCCAAATAGATCGCCTAATTGCTGTAGTAGTATTGGGGTCTTCATAAAACTTTTTGAAAAACAGCTTGTCTACAAACATATGCAGCGAGGCTAGGAATGACACAGCCGCGGTAAAGCCAAATCCAAATAGTATAAACACATTCTTCAAATTTAAATAATCAAAAATTATACCAGCGTTTATTGAGTCATCAATGAACTCATTGAACTCTGTACCGCTGTCGATCGAAAACTTCTCAATGTATTCTCGAAGTATCACCTCGTTCCATGGAGACAATGTATCTACGAGATACAAAAATAGAACGATAGAAAAAACCCCAATTGTAAGACTAATCAATACTTTTTTCATTCAATTTCAATAATTCTTATGATTTTACATTATATACTTTTATTTTACTAAAATCTTTGAAATAGCCACAGCATTTGTGATACAATTAGTCCGCTGAATTTATTGATAAATAAACGAAATGCCAAAGAGAACACATCAACCAAAAAAGTTAAAAAGAATCAGAAAGATGGGATTCATGTCCAGAAATTCTTCACATTCTGGTATCAATGTTCTTAAGAATAGAAGAAAAAAAGGACGTGCGAAACTAACTGTCTCAGATGACTATAGAGATTCTAAGAAAAAACTTATCTCCAGAAGTAAATAAACCCAGCATATAAAACCTTCACTAAATTACTTATTTGTATAATAATAGGTTAGAAACAACCAATATTATCTCATGTCTATACCGAAGAAACACAGACTCCAAAAGTCCACATTCTTTCAAAAAATATTCAAAAAGGGTTATAAAAAAGTTACACCCTTCTTCATAGCTTATGCCTATAAACCAAGTGAAACAGAAAGATCTCACCTGAAAAGTACACTACCCTCCTTTGGTATAGTTGCCAGTAAAAAAATTGGTGGTGCAGTCAAGAGAAATCGAGCTAAAAGACTGATTAGAGAGGCAGTTAAACAAAACTGGGATATAATTAAAGATAATCAATCTACATTTATCTTTGTGTGCAGGAGCACGATTCTCGATACTAAGATCGAAAAACTCTCAGAAACAGTGAAACAACTATTTGCCCAATAAAAAGTGCAGCCATCTCAGACCGCACTTATTTAATTCATTATTACTAATAGCCAACAGCCAAACTTGTCCTGAGCCTGTCGAAGGAAGCCAAACAGCTAGCCTACCACTGAAAATGTGCAAAAGCCTTATTAGCCTCAGCCATTCTATGAGTTTCTTCCTTTTTCTTAAATGCAAGACCCTCTTTCTTAAACGCATTGGACAACTCTCTATAAAGAGTAGTCGCACTATCTGCATCTTTTCTTCCATCTCTCATAGCTTGAATTATCCATCTCATAGCCAATGATTCCTGTCTTGCAGGTGTCACAGGAACTGGTACTTGATAGTTAGCGCCACCAACTCTTCTTGACCTGACTTCCATTTTTGGCTTTACATTACCTAGAGCTTTTGTAAAAGCTTCCAGGGGCTTCATTTTGGTCTCTTCTCCAAGTTTTTCTAAAGCTCCGTAAACAATTGCTCTAGCAACTGATTTTTTACCATCTTGCATTATATAGTTTATAAAACGTGTAACTTCTACACTACCATACATTGCATCTGGTGTTAACTTTCTTTTTTTAGCTTGTTTTCCTCTCATTTTTAGTTTTTAAAATATAAAAAAATCCGCCCCAATTAGCGGCGGACTAATTAGGATCTTCTCCTTATCTATTGATTTGATAAGAATACTCTTAGATATTATTCTAAGTTCCGTTTGTAAATTTTATTTCTTCGATTTTTTCGTACCGTACCTACTTCTTCCTTGATTTCTACCTTCTACTGGTGCTGCATCATAAACTCCTCGAACAATCTTGTAGTTTACACCAGGTAAATCAGGTCTTCTTCCTGCTTGTACAAGAACAACTGAGTGCTCCTGTAAGTTATGACCCTCTCCTGGGATATAAGCAGTAACTTCCTGCTTATTCGATAATCTAACTTTTGCAACTTTTCGAAGTGCTGAGTTCGGTTTCTTTGGAGTTCTAGTAAATACAGCAAGACATACTCCCCTTCTCAAAGGATTTGGCTTTCTATAGTATTTATTTTGAATACTATTGTAGTTGAACTGTAAAGCTTTATATTTAGTAGTCTCCTTAAACTCAAGACTTTTAAACCTTACGGTCCCTTTCTTCTTTTTTCTACCTTTTCGTACGAGTTGTGATACTCTTGCCATGTTTTAAAATAAATATTAATTAAAAAATTATTCTTCCTCTTCCGATTCAGAATCTAACTCCGCTGGTGCGGAATCTTGATTTACTATGCTACCCAATGGAACAGGTCTGCCGATTATAACATTTTCCTTCAAACCGATCAACTCGTCCTCTTTTGCGAGAATTGCTGCCTCACTAAGAACCCTAACCTGATCCTGGAAGGATGCTGCTGATAGGAAGCTCTCTGTTTTTATGGAAGCAGTAGTTATTCCAAGTAGAACTCTTCTTGATTTAATTGTCTTAAGCCCTAACTCTTTCAATCTCTCATTTTCTCTATCAATATCTAGTAGATCCATATACTCACCAGGAAGAACTTCACTATCCCCTGAGTTCATAACCTTTGCGAATCTACTCATCTGCTTCACAACTACTTCAACATGTTTATCGTCGATAGCAATACCTTGAATACCATATGTTTTTTGAATATGATCAATTATATACTGCTGAGCGGCTTCTATTCCCCCATGTTCCATTAATTCTTTAGGGTCGATCGAACCACTCGTAATTTGGCTGCCTGCTGTAATATGATCACCATTCTCAACAATAAGTTGGGCATCCTCTCCTAATTCATATCTTGCTTCAACTTCGCGGACAATAGTATGAACTACTGTGTTATCCTCTTTTGAAACTTTACCGTCAGCTTCAGCTAAGACCTCTTCCCCACTTTTTTTCTTGATAAGAACATCTCCTTTTTTAACTTTTTTACCTCTCTTAAATCCTAATTCATCTCCATCTTCAATTTCATATTTCTTCTCCATTGTCTTCTTATCTTTAACCTCGACTACGGTCATCCCAGTTTCTTCGTCTTGTGACACTTTAATCTTACCATCTACCTCAGAGATTATAGATTTACCCTTAGGCATTCTAACTTCAAATATTTCTTCTACTCTAGGAAGACCCTGCGTGATATCTGTTCCAGCTCTACCAGCTAAATGTTTTGTATCAAGAGTAAGCTGTGTTGCTGCTTCACCCATAGACTGGGCTGCAATAACACCAACTGCGATACCTTGATCTATTGGTTTTTGTGTTCCAAGATTTACACCATAACATTTTGAACAAACGCCTTCTTTTGTTTTACATTTTAGAACAGATCTAACTAGAACTTTTTCTATTGACTCAATATCTTCTATCTTCTCGGCTGCGTCACTCTCAATAAGTTCACCCTTCTTTACCAAAACTTCACCTGTCTCGGGATTAGCAATATCTTCAGCTGAGTATCTACCGTTAAGCCTCTCTGAAAAAGATTGTCTTCTATCACTCCCCCTCAGAAGATACCAACCATCATCAACGCCACAGTCATCTTCTCTTGTTACAACTCCTTGAGCAACGTCAACTAGTTTCCTAGTTAAATATCCAGATTCAGCTGTTTTCAAAGCAGTATCTGCCAAACCTTTTCTAGTTCCTCTAGCTGCAACAAAGTATTCCATAGTTGGAAGTCCTTGTTTATAGTTGGATCTAAGTGGAAGTTCTACAATCCTTCCCAATGGATCAAGAATGAGTCCTCTTACTCCAGAAATTTGCCTTAAAGGGTTTTCAAGAGGAAGTGCACCTGATTCATTTATTGTAAGTAGGTTATTGTTTGCTTTCACATACTCTTCCCATGTCTCATCTGCTACTTTATCAACTAATTCCATCCAAGCTTCTTCAGATAATCTTCTTTTTTCTTGATAAGTAAGAAGACCGTTATAATAATCCTCTGTAATCTGAGCTTCTTTCTTTTCAATTTCATCAAGGAGTTTATCTTTTGTATCTGAGATGACAAAATCCTCCATACCAATTGAGATACCTGAATTGGTAGCAAACTGTAATGCATCAGGTTCTATCTTATTAAACATGTCGATAACAGCTTCTCCACCATATTCTCGAAGTACTTTTGCAGAGATTTTGGCAAAACCTTTTTTGTTAACAGGCTCATTGATATACTTATATCCTTCAGGTAAAGCTTCATTGAATTTAACTCTACCAACACTTGTCGTTATAATCTGATCATTTACCATGATCTTAACTGATTCACGAAGAGCAACATCACCTAATCCAAATCTACCAAGTAATTCATTTTTATTGGCAAACACTCTTGTAGCCTTTATGTTTTCATCTATTGATGTCATGTAATAGACCCCAAGAGCCATATCTTTCTCAACATTGATAACTGGACTTCCATCTGCCATTCTCAAAATATTCGAATTAGCAAACATCCTTTCCATTGTTTCTTCGACAGCTCTTTGAGACAAAGGTAAATGAACAGCCATCTGATCTCCATCAAAGTCAGCATTAAATCCTTTACAGATCATTGGATGAATCCTGATTGCATTACCTTCAACTAAGATAGGGAAAAACGCCTGGATACCCTGCTTGTGCAAAGTAGGAGCACGATTTAATAGAACTGGCCTGTCTTTGATAACTCTTTCAAGAATATCCCAAACCTCACCTGATTTTGATTCATAAAAGTGTTTTGCACTTTTGATGTTTGGTGCAAGACCCTCTGCGATAATTTCTCTAATTACAAATGGCTTGAAAAGCTCTAATGCAATTGATTTAGGAATACCACATTGATAAATACTCATATCAGGACCTGCAACAATTACAGATCTACCTGAGTAATCAACTCTTTTACCTAAAAGGTTCTGCCTAAATCGTCCCTGCTTACCCCTAAGCATATCTGATAGTGATTTATAGGCTTGTCCTCTTGAATTTTGTACAGCGTTTCCAGGTCTGTGGCTATTATCAATAAGCGCGTCAACGGATTCCTGAAGCATTCTTTTTTCATTTCTAAGAATTATTTCAGGAGCACCCAAATCCATCAGTCTTTTCAAACGATTATTTCTGTTTATAAGTCTTCTATACAGATCGTTTAGATCTGAAGTTGCGAATCTACCACCAGGGAGCTGAATAATTGGTCTGATATCAGGTGGGAGAACTGGTACATATTCCAGGATAATCCATTCTGGCTTTATGTTATTTTTCTGCATACCTTCTAGAATTCTAAGTCTCTGTATTATTTTCCTTTGTTTCATTACAGATCTCGTCTTAGTTCTGTCCTCTTTCAACTTATTGATCAATTCATTAATATCAACCTCTTCTAGAAGAACCTTTATTGATTCTGCACCCATTCCAGCCTTCATGAAATCAACATCTAATTCCTGTATATCATTATATTCTTCCTCTGAAATTGTCAGTCCTTTTTTGATTGACTCAACAAGCTTTAGTTGTTGATTATTGTTCTGCTTCTGCTTCTCTTCTTTTTGTTTGTATATTGATTTAATTCTAGCAATCTCCTTTTTCTTATCTACCTCAAGTTTATCGACTTTCATATCTCTCTTTGACTTGTTTTTTTCTTTTTTAGCCTCTGAAAGTTTCTCCTTATATGATGCATCTATCTCATCTAATTTCTCTTTCAGCTCTTCCTTGAGATCTTCTACACCTTGTTCATGCAACTCCTTAATCTTCTCTATAGCGTCTTTTTTAGCATCTTCATCAACCGATACAATTATATATCTAGCAAAATAGATAACTGTCTCCAGCTTCTTTTGTGGAATTCCCAAAATTAAGGATAATTTGTTTGGAACACCATAAGCGAACCAAACATGAGTGACGGGACAAGCTAGCTTAATGTGCCCCATTCGTTCCCTTCTTACTCTTTTATTTGTCACCTCCACACCGCATTTATCACAGATAATACCCTTGTATCGTATCTTCTTATATTTCCCACAATAACATTCATAATTTTTGGTAGGACCAAAAATTTTCTCATCCATCAATCCATCAACCTCTGCCCTATGTGTACGATAATTGATGGTCTCAGCTTTTTTCACCTCACCATAAGACCAATTTAGTATCTGCTGAGGAGATGCTATTGAGATCTTTAATGCTTTAAAATCTTTTATCATAGCTATAGATTAAATTATTAATATTAAATACTAATTATTAATTCCCAAAGTATATCTATCGCCTTGGGTATTTATTTATTCCTTTTTATTATCTTCTTTCTTATCTGCATCCTCCATTATTCCGCCCTCTACAATGTCATTAGGATCAACATCATCTACATCTGATTCGATCAAATCAACGTTAATTCCCAGAGCACGAAGTTCAGCCATAAATACTTTAAATGATTCAGGAATATTTGGAGCCTCAATAGGCATGCCCTGAATTATTGATTTATATGCTGCAGCTCTACCGACTACATCATCTGATTTGATAGTCAACATCTCATGTAAGACATAAGGTGTAGCATGTGCCTCAAGTGCCCAAACTTCCATTTCCCCGAACCTCTGGCCTCCAAATTGTGCTTTACCTCCTAGAGGCTGCTGTGTAACCATGGTATAAGAACCAGTTGCTCGAGCATGAACCTTATCCGAAGATAAATGATCCAGTTTGAGAATATACCTAGGCCCTACAACTACTTTATGGTCAAATTTCTTTCCACTCCTCCCGTCATACAGAACTGTTTTTGAACTAATACTTATGCCTTTTTCCTTAGCCATCTTTTCCAATTTTTCCATATCTATAGGAGCAAATGGTGGAACTTCAACGTGTATTCCCAGCTTATCAGCAAGTCTAGCTGTTTCTAGTTCTCTAATACCTCCAATATTCATACGTTTTACAAACATAGGAGAAAGTACAATATCAATAGGAGTACCGTCTTCCAAATAAGGCATATCTTCTTCAGGTAGGACCTTGGAGATTACACCTTTGTCTCCATGAAGACCTGTAAGCTTGTCACCAACGGAAATTTTTTGTGTTTTTGCAACCCATACTTTTACCTGTTGCAATACTCCTGGGTTCAATTTATCACCCTTGTTCTTATCTAATACTTGAACACCGATTACAATACCACTGTCACCATGAGGTAGTCTCAATGAGTTATCACGGACATCTCTTGCATACTCACCAAAGATTGCTCTAAGAAGCTTCTCTTCCGGTGTTAGTTCAGTTTCACCTTTAGGAGCAATAATACCGACTAAAATATCCTGTGATCCTACATTCGCACCTATTCTAACTATTCCATCTTCATCCAAATTTCTGACTACATAATCACCTACATTTGGAATATCTTTGGTTATCTGTTCGTTACCCAACTTGGTTTCTCTTATATCCTGTACATACTCTTTAATATGAACTGATGTAAATACATCATCCTTAACAAGTCTTTCAGATACGACTATACCGTCTTCATAGTTAAATCCTTCGTAAATCATGAACGCTGCTAGTACATTTCTACCAAGAGCCAGTTCTCCATTCTCCATTGCAGGGCCATCAATTAAAACATCATCTTTTGAAAACTTGTCACCAGTTTTTACGACAACTTTCTGGCTGAAACTTGTATTCTGGTTTGTTCGAATGTACTTTTCAGTTTGATACTCTACCCTACCCTCTTTTTTGTATTTGACTACAACTCTATTTGAATCTGCATACTCTACTACACCATCCTCCTCAGCAAAAACACACCTTCCTGAGGCTTTTGCAATGATTTCCTGATAGCCAGTACCAACGATTGGAGCTTTTGGTTTAACCAATGGAACACCTTGACGTTGCATATTTGAAGCCATAAGTGTTCTAGTGGGATCATCATTATTTGAAAATGGAATTAATGAAAATCCAACGCCTCCGATTTGCCCCGGATTGATATCGACATAGTCTATCTCGGAAGAAGGGACTTTTGAATATGTTCCATCAAATCTTATAAAAGCATTGCTTTCCAAAATATTTCCATCCTCATCTTTATCCAAAATAGCAGAACCAATCTTACTCTTTATTTCGTCATCAGCATCAAGATAACAAACCTCTTCAGTTACAAACGGTTTAACTTCAATTTCTTTAACATCAGATTTTAGTAATTTTTCAACATCCTTTTCACTTAACACATCTCTTGCTTTAAATAATGCTTTTCCTTTTGAATCTTTGACTATATGAGCAACTACTCTATTTTCGAGTAATTTTGCGTTTGACTTCTTGACCTCGACCTTACTCAAAACTTTGAAGTAAGGTGCCTCCAAGAAACCATAATCATTAATTCTTGAATAAACAGACATATGAGAAACAATGCCGATTGAAGTACCTTCTGGAGTTGTAACCATACAAAGTTTGGAATAATGAGAACTGTGTACATCTCTAACAGAGAAAGTAGCTCTTTCTTTAGTCAAACCTCTAGGTCCCCCTGCTGTAATTCTTCTTTTAGTTTCAATTTCACTTAGTGGATTCTGCTGATCCATATATCTTGAAACCTGACTACTACCAAAAAACTGGTTAATTGCTGCAATTATTGGTCTTGTGTTTACAAAAACTGATGGGGTAACTAATTCTTCTGCACTATAAGTACTCATTCTATCCTTTATATTTTTCTCCATTCTCATGACACCCATTCTAATTCTTTCACCAATCAACTCTCCTACCCCACGAATTCTTCTGTTTGCTAGTGAGTCAATATCATCTTCCTTGATAACTCCATTGTTCAGATTGATCAGCGCTCTAACAACCTCAACAAGATCGGTCCTTTTAAGCAAATAATCCTTTGGTGTAATTTCTCCTTTAATTCCTAATTTTTTATTTAACTGATATCTTCCAGTTCTTCCTAAGTAGAAAATTCTTTTGTTGAAAAATATGTTTTCTATAAATTCCTTCGCGTGTTCGAGATTAATTGAATCTTCAGGCCTTAATTTTCTATAAATATCCAAGATTGCCTCTTCAGAATTTGAAGTTACATCCTTTTTTAGTGTTGCATCCAAGAAGCTAACCTCTCCATTATCTACATCTCCAAGAGCTTTCTTCAATTCTTCATTTGACGAATAACCTAATGCTCGCAGTAATGTAGTCAAAAGAATCCTTGGTCTTTTATCTAGAAGTTTAACAGACATAACTCCATGTTTATTCACTTCAAAGTCAAACCATCTTCCACGAAGAGGCATAAGCTTAACTGCATATAATGGTTGTGATCCTGTACCTTTTGACTGGAAAAATAAGATTCCCTCAGCTCGAATTATTTGCATAACTACAACTCTTTCATTTCCGTTTACTACGAACGTGGCTCTTTCGGACATCATTGGGACATCCACCACAAAAATTCTCTGCTTCTTGATCTCGCCAGTTTTTTTATTCAGCAATTTTACATTTACATACAAGGGTTTGTCATAAGAAACGCCCAGCTTTTGTGCATCCGTGAAAGATATATTTGGCTCCCCCCATTCAATATCAGTAAAAGAAAGCTCCCAGGATTCACCTGTGTAATCTGTAATAGGATTAACCTCGTTGAAGATTTCCATTATTCCCTCTTCTAAAAGATTCTCGTAGGATTTCATGTGAGACTCTATAAGGTTGGGCTTTAGTGTTTGCAATGGAATTGACGAGAGGTTCAGTCGTTTAGTCTTAGCCATTTTATAATCAGAAACTAAGTTAAATTATTAAAACACAAAATACGCACCTAAATATACCTTAGTGCGTTATTTTGAAAATTTCTATTTATGATTTATTTATATGCAATATAAACAATTTTTCGTGTATGATAATGTACGCGAACCATACATATAACACATAATAGCGGCGAAGTCAACCGTTTATCAACAGTTTATGAAGAAAATTTACCAATTTAAGTCGTATTACTTTTACAAATCCCCTACCCTATTGCTTCATCTATAGAATAAAAGAATATGTAGGATTAAGAAAAATATAACACAAACTTTTTATATAATTCAAGAAGTTTTTATTTATCCACACGTTAATCTATGGTGGTTATATACTGTTTCACGTGGCATGAAAATTATCAAAAATTTGTATTGGAATACAATGTTTTTTGTCCTCATCTATGGTAGAAATAAACATATCAAAACTATCAATAATCACACATTGCCTGGAGATAGGGTGAGAATATTTTATGTGAAACAAAAATGAATTCCAAAATTTTTTCAATAGCACTAATAGGTTTCGAGCTTGAAATAATTGAAGTAGAGGTAGATATAAGAAGAGGGCAGAACAAAATTTATATAGTAGGCCTTCCTGATAAAGCCGTAAGTGAGGCAAAGGAGAGATTAATACCTGCACTTAAAAACTCGTTGACAGGTATGCCAAAGGGCACTGTAACGATCAACTTAGCACCTGCGAATATTCCGAAAAGTGGTTCTTTATATGATCTAGCAATTGCTGTAGGTATTTTAGCTGCCAGCGGATATATAAGAATATCCAAAGAAAACAAAATATTTATGGGAGAGTTATCCCTTAATGGCGAATTGAGATCAGTGTCTGGAGTTTTGCCTGCATTGGTGAAAGCAAAGGAGAGGGGATATAAGGAATTTTTCATACCTGAAGATAACAAACAAGAAGCAAGTTTGGTGGACGGAGTAAGTATATTTCCTGCAAAAAACCTCAATGAAATCGTTTACCACTTCAACAATCAACCAATTAACCCTTATAAACCATCTGAATATTTGAGCGTGAACAATGACTATAAATACAGTTACGATTTTAACCAGGTAAAGGGACAGAAACATGCAAAAAGAGCATTAGAAATAGCAGCAGCTGGTGGGCACAATTGCTTATTGAGTGGTGTTCCAGGCAGTGGCAAAACGCTATTATCCAAAACTCTCCCAACAATACTTCCTGATGTAACTATAGAAGAAGGTCTAGAAATAACGCAAATATACAGCCTAAGCAATAAACTACCCAAAGATGTTTCTTTAATAACTGAAAGACCTTTTAGATCACCACACCATACTACATCCCAAGTAGCACTTGTTGGAGGGGGTAGTATTCCAAAACCTGGAGAGATCACACTTGCGCATAGAGGGGTTTTATTTTTGGATGAATTCCCCGAATTTACAAAGAAGTCGCTCGAATCACTTAGGCAGCCTCTAGAGGACAAAGTTATAAGCATCTCAAGGGCATCTGGTACACTTACTTTTCCAGCTAACTTCACCCTGATAGCAGCAATGAACCCTTGTCCATGCGGCTACCGGGGAGACCCAGACAAAGAGTGTGTATGTACAGCATCAGAATATCTCAGATATCAAAAGAAGATTAGTGGGCCAGTATTGGATAGAATTGACCTACAAGTCAATGTGCCAAAAGTGAATATAAAAAATCTTACTTCTAGCAAAAAGGAGGAGAGTAGTGAGTCAGTAAAAAAAAGAGTTCAAATAGCACGAAATATACAAAAGTTACGATTTGCTAAGATCCAACAAGTTACTTCAAACTCAGATATGAACAATGCACTAATAAAAAAACATATAAATTTAAATAAGGCATCTTTAGAATTATTAAAATCAGCTATAGATTCACTAAACCTGACAGCAAGAAGCTACTATAGAATACTGAAGGTTTCGAGAACTATTGCAGATCTTGAACAATCAGAAAGTGTGAGAAAGTCTCATATAGCTGAAGCAATTAGCTATAGATTGTAATCGCTGTACATATGGATTTCGTAGTTCGGACTAGTTATTCATTGAGGATACTGTCCAATTCCTTGCCTGTGTATAGATTTTCAGGATCGTCTATGTAACTTATAAACAGGACTCCATTCAAATGATCAATTTCATGTTGAACTATATGTGAGAAATAGTCTGAACACTCAAGCTCGCGGACTTCACCCTTTCTATTAGTGTATTTTACCCTTACATCCTCTGGCCTTGAAACCTCACCAAAGAGATCACCATTTTTGATGCTTAGACACCCTTCCCAATAAATCGATTCATTATCACTTGAAAGTAGTATTTCAGGATTAATCATAACTTCCCAAAGAGGTTTTTTATCATTATCTTCCGCTAAATCCATTCTTCTACAAATTGCAATTCTTTTCAAAATGCCCACTTGAGGAGCTGATATACCTGCACTATTTTCAGGATTTGAGTTTAGTATTTCAAGCATGTCGTCAATCAACAAATTTTCCTCTTTAGTCAGGGGAAGTTCAACAAGTTTTGACTTTTGTTCTAAAACTGGATCACCCAGTTGAATAATCTTTCTCATAGAAAAAATGATGATAGTGCATTATACCATCAATCCGGTCTTTTTAGTTAAATTTGGAAATGATATAATTAAGTTTATATTGATTGGAGAACATTATGAACATTTTATTCATCGGAGATATCTCTGGACGTCCTGGCAGAGAGGCAGTATCTGAAGTTTTACCTAGATTAAAAAAGGAAAAAAAAATAGATTTCGTGATAGCCAACGCAGAAAATAGTGCTGGTGGGAGAGGTGTTACTAGACAAATATTACATGAGTTGAACTCCTATGGCATAGACTACTTTACTGCTGGAGAACATGTTTGGGGATACAAAGACTTTCTTAATGATCTCCAGGACGAATCTCTATCTTTAGTTAGGCCAGCAAATTATGAAGCATCTAGCCAAATCCCTGGAAAGGGTTTTGACACTATTGATCTAGGTAAAGTGGGGAAAATAGTAATAATCTCTTTAATTGGCCAGGTATATATGCGAGAGCCTGTAAGAAGTCCTTTCTGGGTAATCGATGAAATTCTTGATAAATATAAAGATGAATGGAACGACTCGATTATTATTATCGATTTTCATGCAGAAGCATCCTCGGAAAAAATTTCATTAGGACATTACATAAGCGGAAGGGTAACAGCTCTCTTTGGAACTCATACACATGTGGGAACTGTTGACACTAGAATTATTAACAATACAGGTTTTGTAACTGATGTAGGAATGGCCGGCCCTTATGACGCATCTCTATGGGTTAAATTTGAAGATGTCATTCATAATTTCAAGTATCCTTACAAAAAATCATTTACTATGGAAGATACTGGTAGAAGGATATTTAATTCTGTTTTAATCGAGGTTTCTGACGAAAATATAGAAAAAGGACCGAAAATATGTGAAAAAATTAAAAGGATTGATATTCAGCTAGACTAACCAGACTATACAGTAAAAACATACCCCAGTGAATTGTGTTATTCCCTTTACTACCAACAGAGTTGCTTTTACGCCATAATTTAATAAAATAAAGCACCGAGAGTACCATCTCTAAAGCCTTTTTTTAAGATACTCCGTATTTACCCACCCACAAGGCGTTTTTGCTTGACAATCCTGTTTTGTTTTGATTAGACTTAATATACTCCTTTATTTAAAAGGAAATTCATTCCGGATAGACCGGAAACAAAAGAGAGGAGGTGAAATAAAATGAACAAAGCAAAATTAGTCGATGCTATCGCTGCAAAGACCGGTCTTACTAAGAAGGCTGTTGGTGATGTTGTAGCTTCATTCATGGATGAAGTTATGGCTTCAGTTAAGAAAGGTGACTCAGTTACCCTAACAGGTTTCGGTACATTCAAGGCTAGCCGAAGAAGTGCTAGAACTGGAAGAAATCCACAGACTGGTGCAACAATTCAAATTCCAGCAAGAACAGTTCCTGTTTTCAAAGCTGGTAAAGCTTTCAAGGATATGGTTAAATAAGACCTTTATCTTTTTGAAAGCTGCCAATTTAAGTTTGCAGCTTTATTAATAAAGAGTGAAGTTTTACTTCACTTAAGACAAATCCCTCAAGAAAAGAGGGATTTTGTTTTGATTATGCTAAATAGCGTTTACCCCTTCAAAAATGATAAAATCCATGACATGAGAAGAATAAAGGTCACTAACAAAAATATTGTGTCTGTAATAGATGCAGCGGTGAAAACCCTCATGGAGGGAGGACTTATTATATATCCTACAGAGACAGCATATGGTGTTGGTGTAGATGCTACAAACGGGAAAGCTGTAGAAAGACTTTTAAAGTATAAAAACAGACCAGAAGGCAAAGCCATTTCAGTAGCAGTAGCTGATAAAAAAATGGCAGAGCGATATGTTGAGATAAGTCCTTTAGCAAAGAATATTTATAGAGAATTCTTACCAGGTCCCGTAACTGTAGTATCCATGTCAAAAGGAAATGTCGTATCAAGCTTAGAATCTGAAAAAAAGACGCTGGGGATAAGAATTCCTGATCATAAAATACCTATAGAGATAATTAAAAAACTAAAAAAACCAATAACTGCCACAAGTGCAAATGTATCAGGTGGTAAGACTCCTTATTCTGTCGAAGATGTTTTGGATAATATACCAGAATCGAAAAAGAAACTTATTGATTTGATAATTGATTTTGGGCAGCTACCGAAACGACCTCCCTCTACTGTTGTTGATACAACTCTAATGAATTTGAATGTAGTCAGAAGTGGAGAAATACAATTCTCGCAAAAATTGCTGGAAAAGCGAATAGATACTCTTAAACAACTATCAAAAACTGTTGTCCAGTTTATCGATCCCAAATTAAACAATTTGCGGGAAAAAAGTATATTGTTACTTCTAAACGGGCCAATGGGAGCAGGTAAAACTCAATTAGTAAAATTACTCGGGAAACATCTTAGGGTAAAAGCTAATATTAAATCTCCAACTTATACGATTATCTCAGAATACGAATTTTCTAAAGATGTTATAAATGGCGAACTTTACCACATAGATGTTTGGCGGCTTGAAACTACTGAACAACTAGAAGAACTTGAACTTACAAAATTGTTTAAACCTGGAAACATCATAGCCATTGAATGGGCAAATAAATTTGATAACTATCTAAATGAATTGGTTGATGATAATACAGACGTTTATGATATAACAATTGATTTACTTAATGAAACTGATAGAAACATTAGCATATTCAAAAGATGAGAGAACCAATAATTCTTGCAATTGATACATCCTGTGATGAAACTTCTGTTTCTGTTGTGGAGGGTCTAACAGTTCTAGCGAATGTTCTTCCTTCCCAGATGAAATATCATAAAAAATACGGAGGGGTAGTTCCATCCTTAGCCAAGTTTGCCCATGAAGAAAGAATTGATAATGTCGTTGAGGAGACCTTGAAACGAAGTGGAAAGAGTATAGACGACATTGATGTCATTGCTGTTACTCAAGGTCCGGGGCTTGCTATTGCTCTAGAAGTTGGAATTAGAAAGGCTAAAGAGTTGGCGACAAAATACGAAAAGCCCTTGATGACAATCAACCATATGGAAGGACACCTATACTCAGTTTTGGCCAAAGCCAAACCTTCGAAAATCCAAAATTCACAATTAAAAATTGATAATTTAAATTCTCAATTATCAATTGTCAAATTTCCATTACTTGGATTCTTAATCTCTGGAGGACATACTGAACTGATTCTGGTTAAAAATTTTCTTGAGTATGAAAAGGTTGGGGAGACTTTAGACGATTCATGCGGTGAAGCTTATGATAAATGTGGGAGAATGCTTGGGCTTGGCTATCCAGGAGGACCAGTTATAACTGAATTCGCTAAACAACATAGAAAAAATACAAAAATTGAGATGGTCAGAGATTCTATGAGAGATTACATCAAGGTTACCAACAAGAAGAGCGGAGCAGAGTACGACTTACCACTAGCCATGAGTAGATCGGGTGACCTAAACATGAGTTACTCAGGGCTTAAGACTGCTGTTAAATACTTAATCACTGAATTATCGGGAAATGAGGTAACCCTCAAAGACGAACTTAGCCAAGATATAAAAGGTTTAACAAAAGAGCAGATACTGGATCTCTGTGTTACTTTCGAGGCAGCTGCCATAACACAGCTCAAAATCAAGCTACAAGGTGCCATAAAGAAATATTCACCAAAAGAGATATGGATTGGTGGCGGAGTAGTTGCCAGCGCAAGGTTGCGCTCCGAACTTCGAAATTTGGCCAAAAAATATAACCTTGCACTGAAATATCCTTATTCAGATAAACTAACCGGAGATAACGCCGCCATGATTGCAGTTGCCGCTGCGGTAAAAATCTATAAACTTGGAGGAATCGAAAAGCTCATAACTCATAACCCACAACTCACAACCCATGGTGTATGGCTGGACAACTTTGAAGAAATAGATCGAAAACCAAACCTGAACCTCTAAACTTTCACCCATAAAGTATGCCCAGCTACACGCGGTACACCAGGAATGCGTGTAAGTCTTGCCTCCCTGGGATTCAATCCATCTACCATCTGACCAAAAACTACAATCTCACCGGGATTTAACAATCTATCCAGCTCCTGCATCATCAATTCACAATATCTTTGAGCCTGACGAAGTTCAGAACCATCTGGAGAAAAAGATAAAAATTCAAGACCATTAAAATAAAATGCTAAACCATTTATAGGCCTTTCCATTGTGGACAAGGTTAATAACATATCTCCTTCCACAAGGGCTTTCTCAGGATTAGTGCTTATATTTGCATAATAGTCTCCACCTATACATATTTGAGTAAATCTCCCAGCAGTAGGACTAAGATCGCCATTTCGATCCACTAATTTCACAGTATTGGCCAAGGGTTCTTCCTCTGAATTAAATCTGTCATGAGAAGCCATTGCCCGATCTATTGCAATGTAACCATCTGCATAGCCATAAGCGTAATGAAACGGATCAGACCACCTCGAATTTCCAGAACCTGGTACTACTAGGTATCTTCCCCTCAAACCTTCTATTAAGCCAGTTGAAAATTCTGTAGAACTCATTGCCTCACGTAACTTATCTGCAAATACCTGACTACTAGGATAAAAAAAGCTCCCACTTCTACCTGAGCCAGAACCTGCCTGTTGTTGTCCATCTATTACAACATCCATATAGCCGGCGGGGACTTCCCTGGGAAAAAGAGCCGATTTCACAATATCAAAATTGTCAGTTTCTGGGATCTCAACCATTTGTGACTAAATAAATATGGCGCGATTATATCACACCACTGCCATATCATCTTTATTAGTTAGATTAAAAAACCATAAAATTTATTTATCTTTCTCACTTGTTCGACAAATAAACTCTGTTATAATAAAGTTGTTTTTTCTCAAAGTGTATTTTTTATCTATTAAACTTAACTCATGAAAGAGAATGAGAATTCTGCTATTACTTCGTTTGCGTTGTTTTTTACAAAGCGATGGAGAGTAGCAATACTTCTACTACTTAGTACAGTTTTCCTAGGAGTATTCACCTATACAAATGTTCTAAAAAGAGAGACAATGCCTCCAATAGACATTCCAATAGGAATCGTAACTACTCCTTATTTCATCAATGACACAGATGGTGTAAACGAGCAAATAACAAAACCCTTAGAGGATGTCATCTCTCAGATACCTGAAGTAGTAAGTATATCTTCTACAACAGAATCGAATTTTTCTAACTTGGTAGTAGAATTTGATGTTGACCTAAAATCTGCTGAGGGAATGGATTTAGTCGAATCCACCGTCAAAGAATCCAATATTCTTCCAGAAGGTGCTGATCCAATATACACAGTTTTCGACGCTGGCAAAATCGACGGAGAGCATGACTTGCTTTTTACAATTACAGCAGATGATCCCAATACACCAATTACACAAATACAACAAAAAGCTAGAGAGATAGCCTCAAAACTTGAAGAAAGCCCAGAGATACTTGAAGCAAATAGCCTTGATGTAATTACCAATGAAATAAACCCAATAACAGGAGAGATGGTCGAAAGCCAGACAAGGTTTTCTAGATTTGGTAAAAAAGACTCAGAGGGTAACCTAGAGTTCTCAAAGGCAATTTATATTGGTTTGAAGCAAAAAGATCCTGATTTTGGAACGATTGAATTTTCAGACGAAGTAAGAAATGAAATTAATAAATTGTCAGAGAATGGTTTATTGGATGGATATGAAGCAACCTTTAGCGTAGGGGATTATTCCATATTGCTTAAAGATCAAATAGACTCACTTGAAACAAATGCCCTACAAGCTTTCTTTATTGTTTTCCTTATCCTATTCTTCTTTGTAAGTTGGAGAGGTTCTATCGTAACTGCAATATTTATTCCAGTAGTCCTCGCTGCAACATTTTTAGGCCTATATCTAATAGGCTATTCAATTAACACAATGACTTTGTTTGCCCTAGTTCTCGTATTAGGACTATTTGTAGATGATGCAATTGTAGTAGTTGAAGCAATTGATGCTGAAAAACAAAAAGGCAAAAAAGGATTCGAAGCAGTTAGAATGGCTATCCAAAGAATCGGAGTTGCTGATATTTCAGGTACAGTTACAACCATTCTTGTATTTGTACCCATGGCTATGGTGACAGGAGTTCTGGGAGAATTTATTGTATTTCTGCCAATTACCGTAATTATTGCCCTAATTGCTTCAATAATTATGGCTTTATCCGTAATCCCATTCCTATCCAACCTAGTTATCAATGATAAAAGCGATGAGAAGGAAACAAAACTTGGACAAATTATTGATACCGTTACCAATGGGCCAGGCAGAATTGTATATCAAATTGGTGTGCTCGTAAGCAAATTTGTTTATGCTTATTTAAGTAAGCCACTGTATGCTGGTATTGTTTTTGTGGTAAGTATTGCGTTGATAATGATAGGTGGATACTTTGCTGGACAGGTTCCTTTCAACATATTTCCTCCTGCTAAGGATACTGATGCAATAGAAGTAAATATTGTTTTCCCGGAGGGAACCACTCTAGAAACAGCAGAGGATATTGCGAAAGAAGTAGAACAAGATTTGAAAAATCTTTATCCAGAGGAAGTTGAGTATGTGAACTATTTCCAAGCTGATAATTCGACTGTAAGTATCTATGTTGAACTTACTGACATTGGAAGTAGAGAAAGCTCTAAAAAAATCGTTGAAGAGCTGAATAATACTTATGGTAAATACGAAACAGCTAGAGTAAAAGCGAAGCAGAGCGACATAGGTGCTCCTGAAGAAGAGTATCCTTTCAAAGTTCAAATCTTCGCTGATGATCAGGAAACATTAGAAGCAGCTTCAGCTAAAGTGAAAGAATATCTAACAAATCTTGAGGTTAGTGATGAGACAAAAGTAGAAGATGTAATTGTCACGAACCTTTTAAATATCTCGAAAGTTGATGGTCAGAGATATTCACAAATAGCTGCAAAAATAACCGAGTCTGATAATAAAAGCGGAGATTTACAGACTTTAACCAATAAAGTCAAGGAGCACTACACACCTGAAAGACTGGAAGAAATTGGACTAAGTGAGGACAGCATTGGATATGACCTTGGTTTTGAAACAGAACTGGTAGGATCAGTAAACTCAATCTTACTTGGAATGGCAGTAGCATTCATAATCATGTACGCTTTACTCGTTATTCAATTCAACTCATTCACTCAGCCACTACTAGTATTTATGGGAGTACCATTTAGTTTTCCTTTACTTTTCCCTGGGCTACTTTACTCAAATAACTATTTCAGTTTCTTCGTTCTACTTGGAATAATGGGACTTATGGGTATTGTAGTAAATAATACAATCATGCTTCTTGATTACGCTAAGTCTAGAAAGCTTGCTAAAGGGAAAGGTCCAAAAGATGCTATAGCAGGAGCTCTAAAGAAAAGGTTCAGACCTTTGGTAACCACGACTACAACTACAGTTGCTGGATTATTGCCACTAGCACTTACGGATCCTTTCTGGGAACCGTTTGCACTAAGTATCATCTTCGGACTTATATCAAGTACAACTTTGGTAATTCTTGTATTCCCGGTTTACTATTACATAGTAGAATTGATGAGGAAACAGATTCACAAATTACCTGAGTTTTTTGGAAGTGTTTTGAAGATAGCACAAGGATAGAGTAGGGGACAGGCAAAAAAAAAGACAAAGCCCTCGCTAAGCGGGGGCTTTTTAAACGTAATAAAGAAATTAATATTTTTTATGCAGCTGGACGCATCCCTGTCCCAAAAGCAGCAACAGGTTCTGTATCAGGTCCCTCACTTTCGCCTCCCTTAGGATCTCTCTCCTGTTCACCTACAGCCTCCATCTGAGGTGCTAGACTTCCAGGCATATGTGCTGGTTCAGCACCATATCCTTCTACTTTTGGTTCTCTTTCGGTTATATCACCGAATCTGATTTCTGGCATATTTAAAATTAATAATTTGGCCTAATTATACTATACTTTACAAACCTATAACAATATTATATAATACCTATATATTTTAAAGTGGGCATAATGTCTATTCATGATCTACTTCCTCCTGAGCGAGATGGAGGACACGAAGAAGAAAACAATTCTAGCTCCTTGCCATTCGCTGAATATGATTCGCCAGATGGTATAGAAATAGTTCCTACGCCGATGATGCAACGACCCGATACTTCATCAGTTGGCGATGAAATTGCCTATGATTATTCCTTAGATGAAGCTGATGACTTTCTATGGGATCCATCGATGATAGAAGGTGGTACCTCAACTCTTCCATATGAAGCAGATTTTATTGCATTTACCCCACTTGGAGATGGTGAATTTATTCTACCAGGTCCAAGCGAGGATAGAGTTTTAGGCACTGATGGGCGAGAGAGAACTATTACAACAGAATTATTTGGTTCAAATTTCTTTCAAGGCATCTGGTCAAGAGTAAGATCTTCAGATATTAGAGGTGAAAGATTCATGCCAACTTTCGAAACACCAGAACAATTTGCAGAAAGGTTTGCGCAAGAACTTAGATTTGATATTGGATTAGAGGCAAGAATGCTGCAATTTGGAAACGATCTAGATAGAGATCCTTCCACAAGATCGCAACCGCGAGAGCATGGAGAAATGCATATATCATTATCATTAAATGACATTAGGGAGCGAGCTGCAACTGGAGATATTAAAGCTCAATATATTCTAAAAGGGATGCAGTACTTAGCAAGAGAGTCAGCTTTAGAATATGCACGTGCTTATATTGAAAACGAAAATTTTAGGGCTGGTCACAGAGAACAACCATCTGATTACATTGAATCAGAACCACCCCAGGCCTTATTATTCAATACTGCGAGTAGGTTAATACAAGATTTAGCCCAAGGGACAAGTATGAACCATGTAATTGTTGCAGAGACTCAGCTTGATCAACCAATTTATAGAGATGGTTTTGAATTAGAGGACGATGAGTTTATTGGACCTAGAGCTGCAAAAATTAGAGCCATAAATGCTATTAGGCTATTTATTGAAGAGGCTGTAGATAAGCTAAGTATAAGAATGGTAGAAGTCAGTGATCAGGATCAACCAAATGGAATGCCTCCTCAACCGTTATTTGAAGGATTAGATGATACAAGGCTTGGTCCAGGAGTAAGATATAGACTAGTCAGATCAGTCATTGCTACCCCGATCGTCGAGGGATTATTCCGATCTTTAGGGATACCTATGGAACAGGCCTTACAGGAGAGAGCAGGCGATTTTACTCCACCTGATCAGATGATAACAGCACGGTTGCTTAGAGATACTGCTGAAACTGACCGACCAGAATGGTCTCCTGTTGCAAGAAGGCATACCATCTTTGATGTGATGCATTCCAGCCAGGTATTTAGAACAAAAGCACTAGGATATAATCTTGACTATGAACGGCATGCCGAACATTATGCAAGGATGTATGATACTTATGGTGCTATGTCCACGGAAGCTATTGCACGTGAACTCGGAGGTATGTCATCACGAGATGCGGGCATAATGAAATCAAGGATCAGAGATGCACATGTTATGGCGGCATTAGACAAGATATTTCCTCACCTTCGCGTATTCAGACGCATGGAGTTTCCAAATGTATTAAACCCTGCACTGTATGATTCTATTTATGAATTGGCACGAACCATACCTGATATAACAGGAATGGATCGACAGAGGCTACTTGCCCAATTTTCGAGAGATCTTATTATGCTACAAAATAATTTACTTCAAGTAGCTCTGCCCGCCGGAAATGGCGTCCAAGTAGAACCATTTATACGCCCTGACATAAGACCTCTTTCTAGAGTTACATTTGAGGACTTTGACCAAGGAGTAACGATAGCTCATAGAGGTGTTACCCCACAATCTGTGGCTGAAATAGCAGATAGAATAGCAATTATAGAAAATATGTAAATAGAATTTAGGTTCATAAGTAGTACGAGTACGCGAAAAAATACACCAAGAATTTGGTAAGAAAGTATAACTACGTTTTACGCCACTATCGGTGGATACTCTGGTTCTTTAGGTCTTCCAAAAGGTATTGGCGAGATTGTAAGTTCCCCAGCACCACCACATAGAACCTCAGCAATGACCATCCGTACTGGCCGGCCTAATAATCTTTCTGCATGAGCTTCTAGAGCAGCAGATTGCGTACCATCGGCAACAGTTAATGTATCGCTTGTTGGTTGTGATATAACTAAACTCATTATATATAGTTAACTGACTCTATTATAACATTACTTTACAACTATTTTCAAAACATAATATAATCAACTCACCCACAGATTATTTACTAAGTATATATCATGACATACCAACCAGAAGAAGAAGGTTCCTTAACAGTAGAAGGTTCCACTATTCACGATATTGATAGCGCTATTGCAGTATCGGAGTTAATGAGGGTTCCACGCGGAGAAACATGTGCTACGCCTCATATTCATTTTGCAGATAATGTTGTTGTAGTATCTGATCCTAAGTTAAATGCGAATCAGCCATTTCTTACTAGACGCATGAAGTGTATAACTCCTGAAGCGGGAACTGTCATAACAGCAGCAAGAGAAGGTAGAACCAAACTTGATTATAATAACCTAGGTGGCATAGACATCACTGTTACTCAACCCCGAGATCTGACGATAGCCGATGATGGGACTGCGCGAGAACTTACTTACTCGGGATTAAAAATAAAAGTTGCCTATACAGAAAACGAACAAAATAGAATATTTCCAATGCAGGGAGAACTACCCATAACAGAACTATCCACCGAAGATATTCCACCCAGAATTGCTAATGGTATCCAATTTCTATTAGATTGCACAGAATCCGACCAGACCATTTTCCATACAGCTAATGCACTACTGAATAGAGGTGATACGCCTCTAAGTATTATGGAAGCAGATGCTCTTGAATCGTTACAATATTTTATCCTAGAAGCAGGTAGTCGGTTTACAGACCAATTTATACAAACCCACGATCAAGCTGCTGCCGCAGATGGAAGACGGGCATTACTCGCCGAACTTCCAGTTAATATAAAAAGAGGTCTAATTCAATCAACCATTCTCCCTATTTTTATCGAGGGACTACAAACAGGAATATTTAGAGGTGCAAGTGGAATGTATTCAGGAAGAGGTGAGGGAGAGGTGTCAATCTTCGACTTAGCATTTAACTTAACCGGCGAAGAAACTGCAGATTTCATAAACAAAACATTTGGATATCAAAGACGTGCTGCACAGTACGCAATGGAATTTTCAGGGGATTTACAAAGAAAAGATAGATCAGAGTATAGTCTAGAAGCATTAACTCTTCATGCATATACAACTGCCTTTCCTAACTTAAGTATGGAGAGAGAATTAAGATGGCCCGACCCACTTAATCCAATACTTGGACTTGGAATAATCGGCGTCTTAAGAGAAACCGAGTTTGGGAATACAGTAGCAGGTTTAAACCTAGCTTACAGGAATACGCTAAGGGATATAGCACTCCTACAAAACCATGTAATGGCTGTAGTTGCAGAAGGTACGATAATTCCACCGGTACCATTGGGAATGATCGAAGAGATACCATATCCATTCAGTGAGCAAAACTTAAGAGGTTTACAGTATTACCTTAATGGAAGAGGTTTGCCAGCAGATTTCTTTGAAATCTATCAACGTATTCGCGCCGGGTTGATGTTCCCACCAGACTTCATAGAACGATTTGAACCAAATATCCCAGACGCTGAATAATTCAATAAAACAAAACTAGAAATAGAATTTTAACGATCTTTCTAGTATAATTACATTCGTATTTCAATTGAGAATCATTAATTGTCAATTGATAATAAACTTTGGAGAGTTGCTCCCGTACAAAGACTACGTCTTATACGGGACACGCTGCTAAATGAGAACTTGAATTTTATGAGAGAAACGAAATAAAATTCCTAGTCGAATTTAGCCCCGTATGAATGACGAACGAAGTGAATCATTTCTTCGGGGAGATATCTACACATTAACAACTAAACTTGGAGAGTTGCCCCCGTACAAAGACTACGTCTTATACGGGGCACGCTGAGGGTAGTCTTACTGTTACAGTAAGTTCACCACAGAGCTTTACTAAACTTGGAGAGTTGCCTGAGTGGTCCAAAGGAGCGGTTTGCTAAACCGTGCCCGTATTTTTCGGGCCGTGGGTTCGAATCCCACACTCTCCGCCATGTACCGGCCGGTACATGGCGAGCCAAAATCCATATATTTTTTATTTGACTCCCATTAGGCTGGTACATGGCGAGACATACAATCTTTATTCCTCTAGCATGACATCTATCAGTCCGGTACATGACAAGCCATAATTTCCCAATAAATCTCGACAATTTGTATTCCGACACAATGCTTTCGAACCCACTAATACTGTACCCTAAGGTATGAACAACCTTTTTCATTATGTTTATATACTTAGGTCGATGAGAGATAAAAAGCTTTATATTGGACATACTTCAAAGCTTTGGGTACGAATAAAACAACATGCTGAGGGAAAAACTAAATCCACGAAAGATAGAAGGCCTCTTGAATTGATCTTTTATGAAGCTTATTTAAATAAGTATGATGCAATTAGGAGAGAAAAATACTTTAAATCTACAAAAGGTAAGACTACGTTGAGATATATGTTGAAAGACTATTTGGAAGATGGTATCAAGTTATAAATTGACACTCTCCGCCATGTACCGGATGGTACATGGCAAGCCACAATCTTTCTATTTTTATTAATTTATCCCTCCATTAGTCCGGTACATGGCGAGCCAAAATCTCGCCACATCAATCATTTTTTTTCATTCCTATACAGCCATTGAACTTTAACAATCCAGCCCATATAATTAACTTTGAAATGTATTTTTGTTTTACCGAAAATGACTAATCATCATAAAATCGAATTTGACGAGATAACCTTTAAAACAAAACGTGGAGAAATTAAAACCTATCCACTCATGAGGATAAAGATATTTGGAAAACTAGGTATAGCAGATGTAAAGCCTATAATGGATGCTATTCGAGAAGCTGTAAAAAAAATGGACAAGGACTACATCTCTATTACAAATCTGAGAGACCTAGATATAAACAAAACCCTTCAGTCCATGATTTTTTTCGGTATGGAAAAGTTTTATAATAAAATGTTGTCTGTAGAGAACCCAGCAAAATACTCATTTGTATTAGTTGATGGAGAGGATAGATTACAAAAAACAGTTTCTACACTTGAATCAATAAATAAAAACAGGGGAAATATCTCAGATCCAGTCTATAACTATCTTTTTATATCCAATTATGAACAGATGTCTGAACTACTGGGGGTTCTTGATTAATAGCTGAACGGTTCACTTATTCTTTAACTTTTTAAGCTCCTCCTTAAGTTCTATCATCTTCTTCTCGCGATCCAGCAAAAAGTGGTTTATTTCTTCCAATTCTTTATTCTTCGCTTCCAGCTGAAGCTTGGAGCTTTCAATCTCTTTTGTCTTTTCATTCAACTTATCTAACAGTTTCTTTGTTTCAGAGATATCCCTCATTACTAGAATATATCCCAGCTTGTTACCAAATTCATCTATGACTTGAGAGATGTTAACAGAAACAGAAAAGCCAGTAGCACGTGAGTCTTTCAAGGATATCTCATAATCCTTGACCTCCCCGCGCTCCTTCACCCTATCACACAATTCTTTGTACTTGTCGCCTTCGATAAAGATATTACAAATCTCTTCGCCGATGATATCCACTTCTTTCATACCTAAAGCCGTAAGTAGTGACTGTCTAACCAAAGATATCTTGTTTTCATGATCAACAACAACAAGGTAATCCATTATGTTATCAAGTATAGTCCTTGCGGTCTCAGAGGGAAGCAGCTCCAATAATTTATAACGTGATATCGCATAGGCTATTATTATTGCTGTTACTGTTGTAAACGAACTGGTTAAAGGTGGAATTGATTCTATCCCCATCAAAGGGAGAATTAGTTGTGTTAGGGTTCCGAAAATTAGCGGTATAGTGATTGCAATTATTAATAGCCTTGATTTATTCTTTTCTTGTTCAGACTTTGTTTCGTAATAATATTTCATTCCCAGGACGAGACCAGCCATAGTAAAAACCAAAGTGTATCCAACTAGAAAATAAAATAGTGTCGAGGTTTCTTTTGACATGTATCCCCAAGATACTTCTTCCACTCCAACCGGAATTAATCCAGGAATAGCATAAAGAATCATTAGTACAAAACCTGGAAAATAAAGGAATAGAAAATGAACCATTTTTCTTGGAAATTTCTGCCTCGTAAATAACGCAAAAAGATGAAAAATAAATGCAGCTGTAAGTATAGTGCCGAATGTTTCAATTCTATCGCCCAAAGATGCGAAAAGATCATTTGGTGCTTTAAATAGTAAAATAGTCCCAAAGGACCACAAGATAAGAGCTCCTTCCAGAGCCAGAAATACCAAATTAATTTGGCTTTTCGATTTTCTAGATATTACAAACGAAAACAGGAAAATATTTACAACAAACGAAAGCGTTGGGAGTAAAAAAGTATATTCAGTAATATCCATGTTTTAGAAGTGTTACATTTTATTTCACTAGACCATGTTTTCAAAAAGTGTATTCGAATTCGGTAGTTCTAATTCTCGAATTAATATATACTTATTTTAGTTTAAATTAAATAATTATTAAAGAATTTCTTAAATGTCTCAGAAGTCAAAAATATTGTACCGATCAGAATCAGACAGAATTTTAGGAGGAATTTGCGGAGGAATAGGGGAGTATCTTGATATCGATCCAAATATGGTAAGACTCTTTTGGGTACTTATTGTTCTTTTCGGAGGATCAGGAATATTTGTCTATATTCTACTTTGGATCTTCCTTCCTACGGAATCAAAGGCTAAAGGTAAGTATAAAGCCGAAGAAACAGTAAAACAGAACTTGACGGAAATAAAGGACAAGGCCAGTGAGGTAGCAAAGGATGTGAAAGATAGTATTGAGAAGTAGTTACTCTTCGTAAACATAAAACTTGAACTAACCTGAGATATCTCTTCTTTGAGCCCATTCAGGAAGTGGCTCGCCATCGTCATTATCGTAGTTATCTGAAACAATCTGTTCTGATGCTGGAGGAGTTGTTTGTGGTAATCTATCGAGATCTCTCTCTGGTGGTTGTGGAATTGGATACCCTAAAGCTTCCGCTGCCTTTACACTTTTTTCGTATGCATCATCAGGATACTCACAGAAAGGATCTCTTTGATCACTTATTTGTGGTTCTCGGCCTGGCCCAGTTTCTAACATGTTTCTAGGTTAATATCTTACAAGCGAATAATATCACGAATATAGAGACAGGGTCAAAATCAATCTTTCATACATGGATATCGACTTTGCAGGAACTCTGGTTTATGTGGACTTCTGTGGGCTATTGATAAGTAAGCTCTATCACTTGTGCTTCTAAAGCCTGTACAACTTACTCCCGGCACGCCTTCAGCCAACTGTCTTCCAACCAACCTCAATATGCACTCACTACAGTCCGGGATAAACCCATTTCTTTCAATAATATACATATCAGCACTTTCAGTGGCAGATGCTCTTTGCATAACCTAAGAATTATTCAAAGGTAGAAACTCAGTATAGTACTTTAATCAAAAACTTCAAGTAATGTTGCAAATTTACACAACCGCACAATAATATACTGAACATATATTACGAAATGAGGGTTGTGCTGCATTATAAAAAATCTAGAAGGGGTAAAGCATCCAAAACAAAGCCAATGCATCTACCAAATACCATAACCCTAAATACAGAATCTGGAATCCCAATCAGTATAAAATATCGTGAAAGTGTACCAGGTGTTGATGACTCTTACGAAAAACCAGTAGTAGTCCTTACTGGAAGACTAAGTGATGGATATGAAAGAACTCACGCAAGAGGCAACCTATCTACATCACCCCTCACAGAATTCGCCATGATGGAGTTCAATGATATTTACCAAGCACAACAATTTACCCTTGCTTGCAGAACATTGAGAAATATGGGGCAAACTGGAATGGGCGCAAGATACCCCATAGCGAACATTATTAGACACGCACTAACCGCACCAGAAGCTGAAAATTTTGGTTTTTCATTAGAGGAATTATCTGGTGCTGAGGTTACACGAGAGTCAATTCCACATTCGTATATACAAAGACAGCCATTGAGCCTAGCAAACCTGCCTTCAGACTCACCCGCAGTAACGACCAACTTAGAACGCCCTGATACCGGATTTCTAAGCCCGGAAGATCTACCTCAATAAAAATTGTTTTTTCGTACAAAATTGTGTTAAAACTTACATATAATTTTTCACTTTCTAGAGAATGTTTGTATTAGAAGTATTATGGTTTTTGCTCCCAGCTGCAATCGCAAATAGTGTACCATCACTTACTAAAGATATTTTGCCTAAATACAATATTCCAGTCGATTTGGGGCTAACCTTCAGAGGGAAAAGGGTTTTTGGGGCACATAAATCTCTCAGGGGTTTAATCCTAGGTACAATTGCTGGAGGGTTAATATTCTGTTTACAAAAATATCTAGTTAACGAATCAACGTTTTTAAGCGACATCAGCATAATCGATTATGGAGCATCAACAATTATACCTGGCCTAGCGATATCATTTGGGGCACTTCTGGGAGACATGATAAAAAGTTTTTTCAAAAGACAGATAAATATTCAGCCAGGAAAACCCTGGTTTCCGTTTGATCAATCAGACTGGCTGATAGGATCGATAATTTTTGCACACCCTTTTTATGAATTAACACCCTTAATTGCAATCTCTACTCTGTTAATAGGTGTTGCATTGCACCTTTTGGCTAAGGTAATTGGCTTTCTTACAGGGATAGAAAAGAGTTTCATATAACCCGTTTTACTTTGACAATACCCCCAGGATCTTACATAATAGTAAATACTGATTAGTATTGCTATTTATATGTCAAGACTAGGTTTCAATTTACTCAGGCCACAATTATCACCACCTACTTCCTGGGATAAAATTTATCAATGGATGGTGGGAACAGCTAGAATTATAGTTCTTCTTGTGGAACTTGTGGTCATAGCTGCATTTGGCATTCGAGTAGTTGTCGATACCATCGGCAAAAATCTTGATAAGGATATTGAAAGAAAACAGGTGGAGCTTGAAGCTTACAAAAGTTCTGAACTGCAATATCTCGAAATACAAAACAAAACGGATTCCTACAGAACACTCTGGGAACAATCCTCCAATCTCTCGGAAAAAATGGTATATGTAAACGAGTTGCTTGAAAGTTATTATGGATTGATCAATGTAAAAATTGATCAAGAAGAGCTGTCAATAACAGGAGAGTTGCCTTTATCTTTCGTGCGAGAATTGGAAAACAGTTTAAAATTGAACACATTAGGTAATACAGAAGGAAATCAAGCTATATTCAACACAGTTGAACTTATAGAGGTTGACTCAAAATCTGGAAACGAAGGTGATATAGCAAGTTTTTCGATATTAGCTAGATTTACACAAAGTGAAATAAATAGAAATTTATTCTGATTCTTTAATGGCGCTAGAATTACAAAACAAACAACTACAATCGATCTTAAGTACTCAACAAGGTAAAACTTATACTGTTTTCGGTGTAACCCTGTTTGTAGTGGTAGTTATGTTTTTTCTTGCAATCAGGCCCTCTTGGGTATCTATAACAAACAAATTATCCGAAAACGAAACTAAATCAGAATACATAGCTCAAGCGGAAGATAAGTTATCTACGCTGAAAACACTTGGCGACAGCTACGAAAGACGCAGACCAGATATAAATTATCTAAATACTTATCTACCAGAAACCCCTGAAGAGTCATTTGTTTTGTATAACCTTACAAGAATGGCAATTTACAAAAACTTGAGAATGAGTTTTGTAAAAGTTGGTAAAACAGATTATGTTGAAGATGAGAAGCTCGCTGAAGTGCCAAACACAGATATCTTGTCAGAAAACAAGTTTACAATTACACTGGAGGGTAATATTGACGCTTTAGAAGAATATGTCAAAGAACTGGAAAATCTAGGAAGAATATTCAACATTGAATCGATAAGTTATTCAATATTAGAAACAGAAGATCAGACAGACTTGTGGCAAATGACGGCACAAGGATACGTTTACTTCTGGGATATAGATAGTTATAAAGTAGATTACAATGTCTAAGTCTTGGCAAATCTTGATAGTCCTAGCACTTGTAACCATGGGATTATATGCAGGATTCGAAATCTACAATTCAATAACTGGAGGCAATGTCAAATTCAGAGATGAAGTTGAAGAGATTGATGCCGACCTGGGTGAAGATGTACTTGATCACATAAGCATCAGTATAGATGACCTATACTACCAAGGAGGAGAATAAATTTCCTACTTTTCTTTAATACTCTCTAAATCTTTGCGTTATAATTTATCATCTTAAATAAATATTATATTGTTCTTATGTTAGATAGATTTTCTATAAAGATCGGTGGTGCTTCTGGAACTGGAATAAATACAGTTGGGTTAATTCTTTCAAGAGCATTGAAAAGAACGGGGTTCTATACAGTCGCTTATCGTGAATATCCTTCTCTTATAAAGGGTGGCTTTGCGTCTTACAAAATTGATTTTTCAGATAAACCGATTTCTGCAATTTCAAAGGGTACGAATATATATATAGCAATTGACAAACATAGTTTCGAAACGCTCTCAAAGGAATGTAGTAAAGGTGAAATCTTAATTTATGATCAAAATATAATCAGAGTAAGCGACGAGGACTCAGAAGATTTGAAAAAAAGAGAAGTAGAGGTCTTTGACCTCCCTTTGACACTAACTGCAAAACAGACCTGCGGAAATACTATAATGAAAAATGCAGTTTTAATGGGGGTTGTATGGAAAATGCTTGGGCTTGATAAAGATCTGCTTCTCAAAGCAATTCTAGATATATTCAACAAAACAAAAGAGATAGAGGAGGGCAATAAAAATTGTGCACTTGCAGGTATGGAAATGGTTGAAGAAAAAGAGCTTATCAAACATTTTGTGCCACAAGAAGATCCAAAAGGACAACTCTCGATATCCGGAAATGAAGCAATAGCACTTGGCGCAATAACAGGAGGTGTTCGCGCATATATAGCATATCCTATGACACCATCTACCTCAATCCTCCATACTATTTCGAAGTTTGCAGAAAAAACCGGAGTATTCGTAAAGCAGGCAGAGGACGAAATAACCGCTGTAAATATGACAATCGGTGCAAACCATGGTGGTACTAGGGCAATGTGTGCAACTTCAGGAGGTGGAATGGACCTTATGTCAGAAAGTATGTCTCTCGCTGGAATAACTGAAACTCCTCTAGTAATATGTGTAGCGCAAAGACCTGGGCCTGGTACTGGAGTCCCTACTTGGACAAACCAAGGAGATTTGAGAATCGCTGTAAATGCGGGGCACGGCGAGTTTCCTAGAATTGTCTTGGCGCCTGGCAGCGTACAAGAATGTTTTGATATGACTGTTGAAGCATTAAACCTTTCGGAAAAATATCAAACCCTTGTTCTACTATTAACTGACAAATATCTCGCAGAGAGCATTTTCCCAAATGATCCGTTCGAGACCGATGCCTTAGAAATAGATAGAGGAGATCTAATCCAAGAAAATTTTGATAAAGAACAAGAGAGGTACAAATTTACAGAAAGTGGAGTGTCAGCAAGGTGGCTTCCCGGTGCTGATACAAATACATTTCTAGCAAATAGCGATGAACACAACGAACATGGATATTCGACAGAGGACTCAGAAGAAATTGTAAAAATGATAGATAAAAGAATGAGGAAGACTAAAACAATCCTAAATGATCTCCCTGAACCAGAAATGTTTGGTGAGAATGATGCTGAAATATCTTTAATTGGCTGGGGCTCAACTAGAAATATAGTTTTGGATGCTATGAAAGAGCTAGAAAAAAAAGGCAAGAAAGTCAACTTCCTATATTTCAAATATGTTTATCCCTTGAAAACGGAAAAGTTAAACGAATTCATTTCCAAAGCTAAGGAATTGATCGTTGTTGAAAATAACGAAGTTGGACAACTGGCTGATCTCATTCAGCAAACAACTGGACATAAAATGGATAAAAGATTTCTCAAATATGACGGCAGACCTTTCTTTGTAGAAGAAATAGTAGATTATATTAATAACTTATAAATACAAGCCATGGATACAAACAAACCCAAATTAACAGCAGCAGCATACAACAGTGGGGTAAAACCGACTTGGTGTCCTGGCTGTGGTAATTTTGCGATTCTAAACGCAATTAGAAGCGCCCTTACTGAATCAAATATTCCACCTACAGAAGTTTTACTTGTTTTTGATATAGGCTGTAACGGAAATATGGCCGATAAGATATATTCTTACGGTTTCAAGGGACTTCATGGCCGTGTACTTCCAGTAGCTGTTGGGGCGAAACTTGCAAATCGGAAATTGCATGTCATTGCTATAGGAGGAGATGGAGGAGTTTTGGACGAGGGTATGCATCATTACATTCATACAGCAAGAAACAATTATGATATTACATTTTTGATGCATAATAACTGTAACTTCGGCCTTACAACCGGACAAGAAACACCTACTACTCCAAAAGGCCAGGCAATGTCTGCAACTCCTTGGGGAAATCTTTCTGAAAGGCTGAATCCTGTTCAATTAGCACTCGTATCTGGAGCAACTTTTGTAGCTAATGCATGGACAGGAGATGGAAGACAGATGAAAGAATTAATCACCTCTGCTATGAATCATAAAGGTTTCAGTCTGGTGAATATCTACCAGGATTGTCCAACTTACAATAAATTTGAAGATCTTGCATGGCTCCGGGAACACGTAGAGGGTGTCCAAGAAAGAGAAGATTATGATCCATCAAATTTAGAGCAAGCAATGAAAGAAACTTCTTACAACAATCCAAAGAGGCCAGTTGGAATAGTGTATCAAGACAAAAACTCCGTTCCTTACTATGACAGAGTACCTTATAGAACAGATTACAAAACTGATCTTAAGGATGAAGTAAAAATATATGATATTGCAGAACTACAAAAATCTTACCTTTAAAAAAGATGTTACCAAAAACAAAAAGAAAGGAAGTTATCCGGCAAATAGTACATCTTATATCAGGCATAATTGGTCTATTGAACCTTAAATTCCAATTTTTGAACTTAAACATTCTTACAATACTTCTTTTAGCTTTACTTAGCACAGTAGTGATAATAAATGTTACTAAGCCTCCAAAATTTATACTCAGATATATAAGACTTTTTGAAAGAAAAAAGCCCTTGGTAGGGCAGGGGATATTGACACTTTATACGGCCTATTACACTCTACACTTCATCAGTATTATTGCACCCACCTCGCAAAATGCGTCACTAGCATCGATGGCCATACTAACCTACGCAGACAGTGCAAGTACTTTGTTTGGCGTATTGTTGAAATCTCCACCACTACAATTTAACAAGAGAAAAACTTGGGGAGGACTTATCGCTGGCATCATATTTGGATTCTTGGCTGCAGTAATGTTTATTACGCCACTAATCACTTTTCCAGTCATACTAATGGTAATGTTTGTTGAAAGTTTAGATCTTCAGTTCAAAAAAATTAAAATTGATGATAATCTGATGATTCCTTTCTTCTCATTAGTGTTAATACTAATATTTCAACGAATCTTTTAGACCTCAGAGATATTAATATGTTTGATATTATACGTCGCAAAATATTATCCGCCGATTCTGTCAGTAGTATTCGAAAAATACATAAGGGCAAAAAAATTGTTTTCTGTTCTGGATGTTTTGATATGTTACATGTAGGCCATGCTGCCTTTTTTTCCCAGTGCAAAAAGTTCGGAGATATTTTAGTAGTATCAGTCGGAACAGATAAGGTTTTACGAAAACTTAAAGGCCCAAATAGGCCAGTTATTCCAGAAAATAACCGACTTTATCTTGTAGCATCATTACAGGAAGTTGACTATGCACTACTTGGCGGAGACGAAGTTGGCGAAGGAAAGATGGATTTCATGGAAAATTTATCTAATCTAATGCCTGATATTTTCGTTCTAAATGATGACGATTCGGTTATAGAAGAAAAGTCAAAAGTTCTAAATCGTTTAGGTATAGAACTTCAATTTGTACCTCGAACTTTACCAGAAGAATTAACCCCTCTCTCAACAACTGAAATAATTGACAAGATAGCTGAAAATAACTGAGCAACCAGTACGAAATCGACGATTTGTAAACCCCTTAAGGCTTTAGGTGTTTTCCCTTGACAAAAATAATTAATATTTTTTAAAATATTAGCAGTCTGTATAATAGACTGCTAATTTATTTATTAATAAAAAACCTATGAGAATGACAGTATGGGATCCATTTAGATCCACAAGAAGAATACCCGGCTTCTGGGACGACGATTTTTCTATAGACTGGAATGAAAATGAATTAGATATGTATGAAGAAGAGGACAACTTCATCGTCAAAGTAAAAGCTCCTGGATTTGACGAAAAAAATGTAGAGATAACCTTGGAAGATAATACTCTTACGGTTACAGGGAAAACTGAATCAGAGGAGGAGGAGGAAGATAAGAAGAAGAAATATTATAAGAAAGAAATTAGATCTCAGTCATTTACAAGAACTGTTCAATTGCCTCGAAAAGTTGAGTCTGAAAAAATCGATGCTTCTTTCAGAAATGGAATGTTAACCATAAAACTACCCAAAGCAGAAGAGGTGAAGCCGAGGACAATTAAAATTAAACCTGAGAAGTAAGGTTCTAAAAATACACAAAAGGAGGGCTATCTAGCCCTCTTTTATTACAGTTAAATTCCCTGAAGTACTTAGTAAATATATGTTTGACCCAGAGATATAAATCTCACTGTTTTCATTCAACAGGCTCATGCTAAAGATGGCACCATCCAATAATAGCTCTCTGTTACTTCCGTTTAAATTTTGTTTATACAACCCCTGCTTTCCATCAACTTCAATCAAAACTGCTACATTACCGGATCCTAAAAGCTTAACCTTTTTATACCTATCTGCAAATACGGTAACACTGCTTTTCTCCCCAGAATCTTTTATGATCCATATTTTACTCTCTGTTTTGTCAGCAGTTGTGTAATTCAACGCAACCAGTTCATTATTCTCCATATTAACGTCTTGTAAATAAAACTCCCCCGTAGTCACCTCTTGTGCTGAATAATCACTCAAATTAAGTTTATAAACTGCAGCATTTGTAGATAAATAAATAGACTGGGATCCTCCATACACCCAGCTAATTATATTCTCTGTATCTGAAGAGAAAGCTTCCACAACGTCAAATTCCGTCACAAAGCTAAGTGAACCATTCTCTATTTTCACAAGTCCAAAATCATCTATATATCCATCAAGATTATTGTATTGGTCATATATTTTGGTATGTTGTCCTGTTTTACTATCTGATTTATATATTCCAGTAAAACATCCTAAATAAGCATAGTTATTATCACTACCAATAAACTCGCACCCAGCAAGACCTTCAGAAAGAATAGTCGGGTCTTCACCAGAATACTTAGAAGAGTAAACATTCCCATATTGTTCATAATATACTATTCCTTGCTTTATGAGAGTTATCTCTCCTAAGTCATTTATTCCTTGTTGAGTTGTAAATTTTACAGCTTTGTCTTCATAATCATCCTTTTCAATAGAAATTGTGATCTCGACTCCTACAACAATGTCGTTTAATTCATAATTTCCTTCATTTTCTGATAGTTTATCTGATGAAGTACCCTCTATATTTACCTCATACCCATCAAGTTTAGCCCCAGTAAGACTATCAATAACTGAAAATTTCAAATCACCTGTTGGAATGAGTTCAATAGGGGAGATACGATGGATACCGCTTTTAATCTCTACATCTTGCTCAAAATCTTTGTAAAACGGAGAGGTAAATTTTAAACTGTATTTTCCAACTATTAATCTTTCGCTTTCAAAAGCTCCGGCCTCACCGACTTCAATATTCTGCTCATTAATTGAAAGACTTATACTATCAGTAATGAGATTTTCTACCACAAGCGCGCCTTTCAGCACACCAAAATCAAGTGGAATAATTTCAAAATCAACTGCATTTCCGAACCTGTCCAACGTGATCATCTCTCTGTATTCGTTATAACCGTTTGCCTTTATAACCACTTCCCACTTTCCATAATCTAGGTTGTCGAGGTAAAAATAGCCATTATGATCGCTTCTCACTGTTTTCCCTTGAATTATAATCTCTGCATCCGGCACAACCTCATTGTCTATAGAATAGATAGTCCCCGAAACTGTTGACCTGATAATGTAATTATCAAAACCAAGTACCATGAGTGTTAATGGAACAGTTGCAATGATAAATATACCAAAAAGAATAATTATCCGTCCTACCGGGGTAAACCAAAAGGTTTTCAGCGATTTAACTCGCTTATCTACGAATATATTAAATTTTTCTATTAGGCTATTCCTCATTTCTCACATCTAACAACACATCAGACAAGCTTTTTCTTTGAATAACCTTAGCTTATCTGATAAAATCATTCTATACATAATTAACGCACTTTAGCCCCAAAGGTGTCAATATCTCAGTATTTAGTAAAACATGAACAATAGCAATAAAATTTTAGTCATCATTCCTAAAGAGGTCTCAGCTGAGATATATCCTATTATAAAATTTATAGACAGCATTATAAAGCGGGAGCTTGAACAGGAGGTAATATTTCTTGGTAGAAGATTTTTAGATCTTGGGGCTTTAAAGAAATATGAATTACTTCAAGAAAACATTGTTGATGAAATACCTGCGTCCAAATTTAAACTTTCAGTTCCTTGTCATGAAAGTATCGTAAAAAATGTTCAATGGGTTCAAGATGATAGTGACTTAAATATATTTATAACTCTAGATAACGGACAGATTGTAAAAAATGATATAAGCACAGAAGCTATCGATACCAAGTTCAAAAATATAATTCTCATGAATATCGATAACATTGCTGTAGTTAGAAAGTTCATTTCCATTGACAGATCGCACGCTCCCGACATTTTCACACTTGGTAGAACTACTCTAGATAATGTAGATGATCTAAATATCACCAAACTAAATCAGCAAAGTTTGTCGCAAGCTGTATTTGAACTGATAAAAAGGCACGAACTTAATATAGAAAAGGATGAAGCTACAATGCTTCTTACAGCCATCCATATAGAAACAAACAACTTCACTGCAACAACAGTGGATGAAAAAACCTTTGAACTAAGTGCTGAATTAGCAAAATTGGGGGCGAACAATATCGAAGCACTAGAGCTATCAAAAGAATTAAACAGTGTAAATAATGATGGACAGGATTAAAACCGCAAAAAAAATATTACTGATCCCAGATACCAGAGTGGATCTAGATCTAATGTTTGCTGCAGATGTACTTTTTTCTGTGTTAAGTGATAACAATAAAGAAGTTACACTTTTGGTTGACAAAATAAATTATCCCAATTTCATTTCCAAAATAATTCAGAATCAGGACGTTACTGACAAGAACTCCTTCAGTAGCGATTCCGGATACTCTATAAAGATTCCCGATACACAAATCTCCTCAAAAGGGCTCAAGTGGGAGCAGGAGGGGAAAGACCTACTAATTACAGTTACAACTGATGGGAGCGCAGAGATCAGCAGCAAAAACATAGAGTTTTCAACAATGACAGGCTATGATTTGACGATTATACTCGGCTTCAATAACCCGGGAAAGTTGGGTGATCTTTTTATGAGAAATAAAGCGTTATTTTCACCTGAAAAAACGATCAGTATAGATTTTTCTGACAGCCCTAATTTAACCAATTTCGGTAAAGATGATAACATCGCTCTCTCTTCTATAGTTTTTTCTTATCTGTTGGAAAATAACTTTAATGTAGATACTCCATCCTTGAACAAGATAGTTGCCGGAATTTATTGGAAAACAAATAGTCTAAGAGAAAATATCAACAACAACAAAGTCTTTCCCCTAATAAAGGATTTGCTAGACAGGGGAGCGGAGCTAAATAAGGCTCTCGAGCTCACTTCAAACACATTTAAACTGGAGGAGGCGAGACTTCTTGCTGAAATTCTACGAGGAATGAGAATAACAAAAGATGGTGTAGCCGTTTCGAAAATCGGAAAGGAGATCAGCAACAACGTCAAATTGAAGGATATAATATTCAAAGACTGGAATTTAATTCCATATATCCAAGGTATAAGACTCAGTATAGTGTTTGTCGAAATAAAGAATAGATACGTTGTATATATAGAATCAAAAGATAGTTCGATAAATGTACTTGATATCAGTAGGGCTTTTGATGGGAAAGGTACCAAAAACCGAGCTGTGATCTATTCGTCCGAGTCAGCAGAAAAGATCGAATCTGAATTAATTAAAAATCTCACAGGAGAAAAAGTTACCTACTCTGACAACACTGAAGAAACAGACGAAGATAGTCTAGACTATGGAAGTTCAGAAACAGGTAATAACTTTAATATTACAAGCGTGGTGACCTTAGACGATTCGAAGCCAACTGAACCTCAATCTAAAAAAAATAAAGATTATGAACAAGCAGCACTCAGTGAAGTTCAGTCCGACACTGAAAGAGAAGTGGATAATAATTTAACATCAAATGACCTTGTAAGAGAAACCGAGGGTGATAAGATTATATCTCCAAACATAATGAACCCTATGCCGTTGAGCCCAGATGCAGATGAACAGGAAGAATTGATCACAGAGACAGATCCCCTTCAACCTGCTACCGAACTACCAACACCATTCAAATTTGGAAACGAGGAAGAAGAAAAACCAAAATATCAGGGGCCACTACCACCAGTTGAAGAATAGTAGAGCTACATAGGATATTCATCTTCGAAATCACTGGACTCACCATCACCTGAGGGATCACCACCTGAAAGAAAGGCTTCAGCATCACTTATCAATACATCTCTTGGCTTACTACCTTTTGCAGCGCCAACCACTCCATATTTATGAAGTTCATCCAACAATCTCGCGGCCCTGTTGTATCCAATACTTAATTTCCTTTGTAAGAACGACGAGGAACCCTTGCCTGACTGAACAACAACCCTTACAGCATCAGCAAATAAATCATCATCTGAAAACACTGCTGATTGTTTCGCACCTTCGGGTAGATTTGGGTCAGGAACTCCTTGAACAACCTCTTTTGTATAATGAACCTCTGGAACCTGTTCTTTTATATATGAGACAACTCTTTGAATTTCATCAGGCGCTACCCATACACCTTGGATTCTATATGGTTTATTCTTATCCGGTTCTTTAAAAAGTAAATCTCCTTTGCCTAATAACGCCTCCGCACCGATTTGATCTAAAATAACCCTAGAATCAATCTGTGTTGCCACGCTAAGTCCCACTCGACCAGGAATATTGGCTTTTAGAAGACCTGTAATTACATCAACAGATGGTCTTTGCGTTGCAAGTAACAGATGAATCCCGGTAGCTCTAGCTTTCTGCGCCAGCCGAACAATACATCCTTCGATCTCTGCACCTCCAGTCATCATCATATCTGCCATCTCATCAATAACTATAACAACATATGGTAGAGCAGAGAATCCTTTAAATTTATTATAACCTTCAATATTTCTTACTTTACTCTCCCTAAACATCGTATAGCGGCTTTCCATTTCTGCTAAAGCCCATTTCAAGGCGTTCAACACCTTATTCATGTCAGTTATAACTGGAGTCAATAAATGTGGTATCCCATTATAATCTGAGAGCTCTACCTGTTTTGGATCAACCATAATCATCTTCACCTCATCAGGTGTTTTTTTCATAAGGAGACTTATTATAAAACCATTGGTAAGAATCGACTTACCAGAACCGGTAGCACCCGCAACCAGAAGATGCGGCATCTTTTGTATATTTGTGATAATATTGTTTCCACTTAAATTTTTCCCTACCAATACAGGCAGCCCCTCAGTTGAGTTCTGGAACTCAGGACTTTCTATAATCTCCCTTATGTTGATGAATTGTCTAGTCGAATTTGGAATCTCAATGCCTACATAAGAAGTGCCTGGGATTGGGGCTTCAACTCGGATAGAATTCGAAGAAACAGCAAGTGCAAGAGCAAGGTCATTGCTAAGGTTCTGAACCTTTGCGACCTTTGTCCCCAAGGCGATATCGAGAGCATACTGACTTACAGTAGGTCCTATCAACACATCAACTACTTTTGCTTTCACTGAAAAGGATGATAGGGTTTGTTCTATAATATCAGCATTTTTCTTAATGTCCTCTTGGGAAGGTTTAAATTTTGTGTAAGGATTCAACAGATCAACGGGGGGAAGCTTCCAATTTGGATATTGAAGCTCTTCGTTGACAAAAGCACCGTCTCCAGTACTTACTTCCTTAATATCAACTTTGGGCTGTTCATTATCTGAATCTTTCTCCTCTCTTGGAGATTCATCTTTCATTTTCTCTTGAGGTTTCGTCGGCTGCTGTCTGAAATCACTAAACATCTCAGCTTTTTTATCTCCATTCTTTTCTCCTAGATGCTCTTTTTTTGTAAGTTTATTTTGATCGGGCAGGGCACCTTTAAGCCAGTTGAATAAAGCAACTAAAAATTTCTCAATCATTGTGAAAAATTCATTTAGAGATTTCGAAAACGAAACTGGGATTGAAATGACTAACAGGAACAACATTATCATCTGGGTGACACCAAGTCCAAAAATAGGAACAATTTGTTCTCGCAGATAATAACCCAATAAACCTCCAGACTGTCCTTTTTCTGCAGCTTCTTTTGCGTCCCATTCTTTCACCAAAGTATTGAGAAATATCGAAAAGGCTATTATGAAAAGAATTTGAGCAAATAAACTTGATCGTTTACTCATTGCCCATCTTTTGCCCCAGAAGTATAACCCAAGGTTTACGAAGAATATCGATATAAAAATAACATTTTCACCAAGAATAGATCTCAATGTTTCAAAAAATGGCGCATCCTCGATAAAAAGAGTGAGAAGAGTAAGCACACCAACCAAGATACTGAGTAGGGCATAGATAGTCTTACTCTCTTTACTGTCATACGTTATTTTTCTTTTTCTTGGCCTTCCTCTTGGCATAATATTTACTAATGATTTATCAGTGTAGTATAAATATATAGTTTATGTAAAAATTTTTCCAGCTATCTTAAACTTCTAAGTTCCTCTGTAACGACTTCTATCTCTTCAAGAATCTTATCTACATCTTCTCCCAACCCCTCTTTCTTTTTGACTTCATTTCTAAGATTATTTAACTTGTCCGAATATTGTTTACGTAGAACTGCTTTTTTAACTTTTTCAAATGTAATTTTTACTTTATCTAAATCCTTCAACTTAGAGCTGTCTAACATACAAATTCTATCAAAAACAGCTTTAATTCTTGGTTCTAAATTTTTACGGATAGTTTTCAGGTCGTTTTCTTCTTCTATCTTAATGAGTAGTTCTTCTAGGTCATCTCCTAATACTACACCTTCTAAACCAAGCTTAAGTTTGGGATAATTTAGCATAAGTGAAAGTAAGTACTCTTTCTGCGTGATAGACTCATCCCTAAATGTAGCTTCGATATAGTTCCCTTGTTCAGTAGTTTCGAACTTGTCCGAAAAATAACCTTCTACAATGTTTGATCTAACGCCAAGAACATCAGCTAGTATTTTTTTGTAATGATCTAGCTTCAAGGGATCTGTTACTAAGGATAGTATATCTTTAGCTTTTTTCATTAAGTTTGATTTTCCCGCTGCTGAGTTTACATCTTCTTCTTCTGCAAATTTATGGAATAAGAATTCAATAGTATCAACATTATTATCTACAGCAGCTATCCATTTTTTTGGGTCCTTTCTGATCATATCGTCTGGATCTTGGTGATTACCTAAGTTGATAGACCTCAGATTGAAATCTAAGGGAGTAGCTAGTTTGATAGACCTGATCAACGCTGCCTTCCCTGCGGTATCTGTATCAAAGGCAAAATAAATATTATCTGTATAACGTTTTATCAACTTCAGTTGATCGGTAGTTAAAGAGGTTCCCATAGGGACAACTACATTAGGGATCCCAATCCTAGCTGATGAAACTGGTTCAAAATTTCCTTCTGCAATAATTGCAAAATTTCTCTTTCTGATATCATTTTTTGCCTGGAACAATCCATAAAGGATCTCAGATTTCTTGTAAACTAACGTCTCAGGAGAATTTAGATATTTAGGGATACCATCTTTATCTAAAGTTCTTCCAGAAAAACCAACTGTTTCACCTCTATGATTTATAATTGGAAATATAAGCCTATTTCGAAATTTATCATAAACTCTGCCATTTTTTGAAACAAGGAGTCCCCACTTGATTAATTCGGATTCTTTAAACCCCTTTGCCTTAAGTTTGTTTTTTAGAACTTCAAAACTATTTGGGGCAAAGCCTAAATTAAATGCTTTAGCATCTTTACTACTGAGCTTTCTTTGCTTACAGTAACTTCTAGCGTCATTACCGGAATCGTGTTTGAGCAATAGATAATTATAGATTTCAGCTGTGAGGCTATTTGCTTCAAGTAATCTTTTTCTTTCTTCAGATAACTTCTTGTCCTTGGGAGATACGTTTTTTTCTAACTTAATTCCAGCCTTATTTGCTGCAATCTCTAGCGCTTGCGGAAAATCAATACCTTCATATTTCTGTATAAACTCAATTACATCGCCGGACTCACCACAGCCGAAACATTTAAATATTCCCAGTTCAGAATTTAACGAAAAAGAAGGTGTTTTCTCGTTGTGGAAAGGACATACAGTAAAAACGTTTCTGCCTGATCTTTTAAAAGGGGTGCGAAGATATTCCTGAGCCAGATCGACTATATCTAATTTATCTTTTATTTCATCTATCTGAGACCTCTCAGCCACTAAGCTTTCATTAATAAATTTCATTAGATTATAGCATTAAAAGCGCTATTACGGTTTTAATCCATCTTTTAATTTTAGATAGACTTGACATATATTCTCATTATATTTTAAAATAAATCTCCAATTTAATAAGCCGAAGAGGAAGAATAGTAAAGAATAAAAACTTTCCAGCAAGTCGAAATTTACTGAGAAGTCGATAAAGTTATTATCTTGAACGAGCTTTTGAGGCAGAACTGAAGAAATCAGTCGAAGTTTTTTTAACATAGACTGAAAGTAGGTTCAAAATGAGTGCCCCACGTGAATATACAAAGTATAATTTTACGTGGGAGAACTAAGGTGGTAACTCCAATAAAGGACCTTTGATGATTCTTAAACAAGAATAATTAGAGGTTCTTTTTTTATGCAGTTCTTCTTGAGGTAAAACCGAAAGAATAGAACTGCATAACTCGCCGAACCCTGAAGTATAATTAGCTCACTTCAGGGGATAGGCGAGTAATTAAGAGAAACAACTCTTATGAAACAAACAACAACAAACTACAACTTAATAAATAGACGAAGACGATTAGAGAAGCGGCGTAAGCGGTTCTAATTGTCATATATTTTTATCGTCTTACAAAGCTTCTGAACTCCAGAAGCTTTTTTTGTGCCAGGGGCGCATTAAACAGAGATCTTATTTTTTCTAAACAACGTGCAAGAAAAAATATAGTCGAAATAATCCCGAATAAGACAAAATCTTTGTTCGAGATCCAACGAAATTTAATTAGTAAATATTTATTAAGTAATTACAATGCATGAAACAATTTTTAAACAACAACCATACCTAATCGAAGCAGGCCATTATTACTCTTCTTGGGGGCCAACTGTTATGACCGAAATGGGATTACAGATTGCTACCCAAATTCCGCCTACTTTTGGTGATCTACCAGGAATAATGCAATTTATAGATGATATTCACGGAAGCAAAGTCCTTGGAGAAAAAGAAAGGGAATATAGTCCAGTAGAAAATCCGAATTATGCTGTAAATCCAGATATAACTTTCCTTGAAAGTGCGGCTGGTGACTATGCACCTTTTATCCTTGAGGCAGTCCTTAGGGATCCAGATAACCCCGAGGGAAAACCTGTCTTAAGTAAAAAACTTAGGGCAAAAGAAAATGGTAGTGGAATTCATATGTCAGATTTCCATCTTGCTAACTCTGACGGTGTGCCTAGTTGCGTACTTCTCGATGCAGGACTTACCTTCTGGAAGGCGGTACACAATGAGGCAAAAGGCTGTGTGAATGTACTACCTTATTGGTATGAAGCTGAGCAACAACAACTGCACGAACTTACTACTAGGGCTTTCAGCGTTATGGTAGATGATTATCCCCAACTTGCAGACTTCCAGTTAATAACAGTTCTCTTTGATGAGGATGGTAATTATTGGGTAATGCAACCTAGCGGGAAAAAATCGAAAGTAGCCTGGGAAGAATTTACTTCAACTTTATATTAACTAACATTTAACTAAATCAAATGAAAAGCAAATTTAAAACAATCGGAATCTTAGGCGGAATGGGACCTGCAGCAAGTGCAGTCTTCCACAACTCGCTTATAAAACAATCTCAAAAGATGTTTGGAGCTATAGATGATGGTGATTATCCAGTTATTATTTCCTATGATATTCACCTCAAAGATTTTGATAATACTGGGCAGCTTGATAATGGAAATACACTTCAAGAACTGATCACAGGTGCAAAAAAACTTGAAAGTTTTGGAGCGGAAGTTATAGTCATGGCTTGTAATACTGTTCATTACTTCCATAAAGAGATACAAAGTGAACTAAACTCGCAGCTTGTTAACATGATCGAAGAAACTTCAAAGGTCGTCAAAGAAGATAACTTAGTAACGGTCGGAATTTTAAGTTCTGAAATGACTAATGAGTTGAAGCTATATCCTAAGTACTTAGAAAAAAAGGGTGTTAAATCTATAACTGCAAATCCTGATGAACAGCAGGTGCTTAACCAGGTCATACTGAATGTCATGGGGGGGACTCAGGGGGGGCTCGACACCCAACAGCTTTTGAAAATCATAAACTCCATGGAGGTAGAAGGCATAGTCCTCGGCTGCACAGAATTACCCTTAGCAATTTCTCAAAATGATTCTCTTGTGAAGCTTTACAACACAATTGATATAGCAGCCAAAGCTACTTTGTGGCAAGCATTTTTAAAAGGATAGTAATGGAGATAAGTAAATACATACAACAATCAAAATCTTTTGACGAAAAGCTTCTAAAAATAAAGGTAACAGAATGCAATGAGAAATTTTTAGACTTAAAACAACTGTTATCAGATCTTAGAGTAAAGTATTCAGAAGAGTCTAATAGATCTTTTTTTCTTAGAGTTTCTGTAGCTATTGCCTTTAGACAAATAGTTATAGACTTAAATAAACAGGGTTACATACCAAAAATCGAACATGCATACAGACCTTTATCACTTCAAAAGCAAATGTTTCAGAAAAGGCTTCAATCTGTAGAGGTCTTGCATCCAAATTGGCCAAAAGATGAGGTTTTCAATTTAGCAAATATGTTTACAGCTGGAATTCCAATTCTTGCTGCTCACACATCTGGCGCAGCTATAGACATTACATTACTAGACGGGAATTGTAATGAAATGGATATGGGAGCAAAGTATTCTGAACTTAGTGAAAGATCGATAACCAACTCAAAAAATATTTCTAACTCTGCGAAAAAAGCGAGAACAATACTTTGTGAAGCCTGTAAAAAACATGGTCTCATCAATTATCCATTCGAATACTGGCATTTCAGTATGGGGGATGTTTGTGAGAGTTATATAAATGGAAAGGAAAACGCAATTTATTCTCCCGTCGATTTTGATCCAAAAAAAATGAAAATTGAAATAATAGGGAACATTGATTTATATGACTATTTTACTTACAGATAGGCAATTAACTGTTATAATCTTTACATGAAAATCACGCAAAATATCCAAAAATCTATAGCTAAAATTCTTAATTCAGAATTTGATCTAAAGTTCAAACCAGAAGACATTCATTTGGAAAGGCCTCAGGATGAGTCTTATGGTGACTGGGCTACAAATGTAGCAATGACACTGGCTAAAGAATTGAAAAAAAATCCAAGAGAAATCGCAGACATCATAAGTGCAAAACTCAAAGCCCAAGACTCAAAACTCATAACTAATATTAGTGTAGCTGGCCCAGGCTTCATAAACTTCAAAATTAAAGAAGATTACTATATTGAGAATTTAAAAAGAATTCTAGAGGAAGGTGAGAACTATGGAAAGAGTGAAAGACTGAAAGGCAAACGCATCATGATCGAATTTGCTCACCCAAATCCTTTCAAAGCATTTCATATCGGACACCTTAGAAATATAATTCTTGGAGAATCACTAGTACGTTTACTAGAATCTCAGGGAGCTGAAGTTATAAGGACAAATTATCAAGGAGATGTGGGAATGCATATAGCCAAGAACCTTTGGGCATTTAGAAAAATTGATCCTAAAGATTATCCTGAAACCGCCGATGAAAAGGTTGCGCTACTTGGAAAACTATATGCACAGGGTGCTACAGCTTTCGAAGAAGAAGAAAAAGCAAAAGAAGAAATTAAAGAAATAAACAAAAAAATCTATTCTAAAGAAGATTCTGAGATAAATAGACTGTGGAAACTCGGGAGAGAGTGGAGTTTAGAAAAATTTCATGAAATATATGAGAGAGTCTATACTACATTTGAAAGGGAATTTTTCGAATCTGAAACATTAAAATATGTAGATTCAGCATTAGAAGAAGCAAAGGAGAAAGGGATTTTGGTTAAAAGTGAAGGAGCCCTGATTTTTGATGGGAGTAAATATGGACTTGATACTAGAGTATTTCAAAATAGCCAGGGGTTGCCTACTTATGAAGGAAAGGAGCTTGGACTTGCCCAGCTAAAAACCGAAGAATACGGGATAGTAGATTTACATATCCATAATGTAGCTGTGGAACACAACAGCTTCTTCAGTGTAACCTTTAAAGTTAAAGAGCTGTTATGGCCAGAAGTTTTCAAAGGGAGACAGTACCACAACGCTTATGAATTTGTAGGACTCAAACACGGGAAAATGTCTTCTAGAAAAGGTAATGTCGTACTGGGAAATGACATTCTGAATGAGGCTCACGAAAGAATAGAAAAGGTTGTAAAAGAGAAGGGGACCGAAGAAAACATTGAAGAGATCGCTGAGACAGTCGGTGTTGGCGCAGTGAAATATTCATTTCTGAAGATAAGTCCATTTAAATACCTAGCATTTGATCTTGAATCAAGTCTTAACTTTGAAGGGGACTCTGGTCCTTATATTCAATACACTTACGCAAGAACTAGATCAATACTAAGGGAAGTTGAGGAATTTTCCATAAAAGACAGTCTAGGTAATCAATTGAAAAACAAGGAGGAAATCTCTGTACTTAAATGGCTAGAAAGATTTCCTGAAGTAATAGAAAGCGCAAGTAAAGAATACACTCCCAATCTTATCTGTAGCTACCTCTTTGAGTTAACACAAAGATACAATACTTTCTACAAAAATCATTCAGTGCTTAAAGCTGAAACAGATGAAATAAAACAAGCAAGGCTTGCTTTGACTCAAGCGGTTTCGATCGTTATAGAGAAGGGGTTAGATCTTTTAGGTATAAAAACTGTGGAGAAAATGTAACTTCAATACTGATTTATCCTAATGCTTTGAACTTCTTGTTTATTTGGAGCAGATTTTCGACCTCGCCTTATCAATCTACTTAGTACTAAAAATCCTGCAAATAATATCGATGCAGCAATTACTCCTGACGCCAGGACAATGAGCTGGGCGCTATTCTGCAACTTCAACCCATCTTCTGAAAATGAATTAATACCAGCTAAAAACTTATCTTTCAACTGACTTGAAAAGTTCTCAATATCACCTGATTCTGACTTTTTATAATCTGTCAAAACTTGTTCAACTGTCCTAGATGGTGTATTTGGTAACTTATCCCGGACTTGAATTGAAAATTGTACATCCTCAAAACTTACTTTATTGCCATAGGTTTTACCGCTCAAGGTAGCTGGCTCATTAGGATTTTCACTCGCAACATGTGTAAGAAAATGGTTCATATCACCACCAATAAGCGCAGGACCGTTCTCCCCCCAAGTTGGATCAATATTGAGCCATCTCCCAGTACTTGGGATATAAACCTGAACCCATTGATGGAGCTCTTGCTGGTCAGCTGGATCTTTACTATCATAACCATAACCAAATGCAGCTCTAGCCGGGATTCCCTGAGCTCTAAGAAGTGCGATATAAAGGTCTGAGTATTCCATACAAACCGCCGCGCCACCATTTAATGTTTTTAGAGCTCCCTGTCTAATATTTAATCCAAACCTCTTGACTTGACTGTAATCTATAGAGTCCACAATAAACTGATAGGTACTGCTCACAATTGTATAAATGTCGCTGCTATCTCCCTTGAGCTCCGATGCCTTTGTCTGGATTGGCTCAGCATCTACTTCCCAATACTGTGAAGCTGAATAGTAAACAGGAGGGAGCACCCCCTCTAGATCACTCAGTGTACCTGCATTTTCGATATCAAAGCCATCTAGGGTTTCGACAACAGAATAGCCGCTAATTACGATTTCGCCGCTTTTATGAGAGGGAAATTCAAAAACACCTATCAAATTCCCGTCACCATCTTCTTCAATGAAAATAGGTTCTGGAGAGAAGTTTGTAAAATATACTTTTTGATCTATCTTTTCTCCTCCCATATCTCTAGGAATAACCATTCGATATTGATTTTTGTTTCCGGTGTTGAAATCCTCTGTTGCCGGTACTGGCTGTTTTATTTCAAAATCATAGTACTGAATCTTCCCTCTCTGCACCCATACATATGTTCCGATAAGTTGATCTTGAGAGAACTCATAAACATCAAATTCTAGATCAGAGGTTTTTTTTTGAGGATCTGGAATTACAAAGTTTTCTTCACCTAGAAGATTAGGTACACGAAGAGTAGTCGAATAGTTGTATTCAACCGTAGATGAAGAGAACGAAAAATCATCTGAAAAAGCTTGGATAAAAATATCAGTAAGCGCCCCAACCTTTTGTGCAAGTTGTGTATTTGTATATTCAAGAATAAAGGTATAACTACTCCCAGATGTGATACTTGAAGGATAGGGAACATCGATTATTGCTGATCCAGAGTTGTAAGAAACGTTAAAATTTAGCGAATTGCCATTCTTATCCGTAATTCTCGCTGTATTCACCATTTCTCGTAATATTCGCTCATTGTCCAAATCTTCGTAAAGTGCTGTTATGGTAAATACTTCAGAGTTGCCGCTTTTGGTAATTATCTTATCACTGGAAGTATTTTGTACAATACGTGTTTCTTTTACATCAACATCGGCATTCGTTGTGACTGTATATTCTCTATCAACTTCAATAAGTACTGTAGGGGTAGCCGCCTTTACTGTTACTGTCTGTAAAAAAGTAACGATGGCAATAAAAATTGTAGTTAAAAAAATCTTCTTCATAATGCTTAATTATTTTACCGGAAATTGTATTTAGGCTCAAACATAAGTGAGCAGTAGTAAACCTCCAAAGGCCAAAATAACCCCAATAACTTTCCTCACTAAATTATCCCTTTCTCTCAGTAATATAATTGCCAGAAGAACTGTAAGAATTGTACTAACTTTACTTACAGAACTGATTTGAGAAGTATTACCACTTCTGTCTAGGGCTAGATAAAAACTAATTGAGTGAACGATATAGAGGCCTGTGAAGATAAGAATCTTGGCAAGTACATTTATCTTCAAAAAGATTTTCATCTCAGTAATAGCTTTTGGCTTTATAAGTGCCATCGGTATAACCGGAAGAAAGTAACCTAAAGTCAAAAAAGGGAAAAGGTTGAAGTCAGAAGTTGATAGAATGTATCTATCGTTTACGATAGCAAGGCCGAAGCAAAAGGCAGCGATTAAAGTAAATATCTCACCTTTCTTAAGTTTGAACTTGAATGATTTATAACTAACAAGGATTACCCCTAGAAGAATCAATGCAACTCCCAAAACCTGTGGTGCCAATAATCCCTCACCTAAAAAGATAGTGGCTCCGACTATAGAAAAAACTGTGCTTAAAGAAAAAAGGATCGTAAACTCAGATGCTTCGATATCTTCAAAAGCCTTAAACATCAATGCACTTCCTAGTCCATAAAGAATCGCCATCAGTACAAAATTTTGTATCATAGGAAACGGGGTAGGGTAATTCATATCTTGGAAGAGAAAACCAAAAATAGCAATCAAAATTGCTCCAAGTGTCTGAAAAAGGATGGAGAAGCTGAATGAATTTCCTTTATGATCCTTCATCATAACTCTCTGAGAGAGAGTAGAGAAGGAACCAAAACTAACACTGATTATCATCAAAACCTGCCAAGACATTTTTAAGTTTAAAGTTGTAAGTTGAAAGTATTAAGTGCTATACATGTCCGCCGTAGTAAAACGTAGGCGGATTCTATGTTCTATGTTCTATGTTCTATGTTCTATAAAATTATATCCGAAAACCGCTTTCTAGGCTATTTTTATTCTAAATTCTAAATTTTAAATTCGCCATTAGAGTTCTTTCTACTTCCTACTTCCTACCTCCTACTTCCTACCTCCTACCCCCTACAACCTACAACCTACTAGCTATAATTATGCTATCATATACACTATGTCAAAACTCCTAGATAATCTAAACAATTCTCAAAAAGAAGCAGTACTTCAGACAGAAGGTCCTGTGCTAATTCTCGCTGGAGCTGGTAGCGGAAAAACCAGAGTTCTCACTCACAGAATCTGCTACATAATAGAGGAACGACTTGCATATCCAGAACAAATACTTGCTGTTACATTCACAAACAAAGCAGCAAATGAGATGAAAGAGAGAATTCAGAAATTGACTCAGGGCCAATATAAAATGCCCTGGATAGGAACTTTTCACTCCATTTGTGTCAGAATTCTACGAAGAGATGGTCACCACCTTGGATTGAATAATCAATTTACGATTTACGATCCACAAGATCAATTATCTGCAGTGAAACAAGCAATGGACACTGTAAATATCGATAAAAAAGCAGTGAATCCAAAAGCTGTACTTGGAAATATATCCAGTGCAAAGAATGAACTAATAACTCCGAAAGATTATGAACAGTATGCAAAAGGATATTTTCAGGAGCGAGTTTTAGTAATTTATAGAGAATACCAGAAAATTTTGAGAGATAATCAGGCTTTGGATTTTGATGACCTACTGATGAAGACGGTACAACTCCTTCAAAATAATTCTGAAATCTTGGATAAGTATCAGAATCTTTTTAAATACATACATATCGATGAATACCAGGACACAAATCACGCTCAATATGTTTTTGCAAGGCTGCTTGCAGATAAACATCACAATATTTGCGTTGTAGGAGATGATGACCAGAGTATCTATAGTTGGCGAGGTGCCAATATCCGAAACATATTAGAGTTTGAAAAAGATTATCCAGATACAAAAGTAATTAAACTGGAGCAAAATTACAGATCAACGAAAAAGATTCTAAAGGCTAGTTATTCTGTTATAAGCAAGAACCAAAAGAGGAAGGAGAAAAAATTATGGACTGAAAATACTGATGGTAAAAATATTCATCTTTACAAGGCTCTTGATGAGAAAGATGAGGCATTGTTTGTAATGGACAGAATTGAAGAGTTGGTTCAGAAAGGTTCTGGGGTAGAGGACATAGCCGTTCTTTATAGGATAAATGCTCAATCCAGAATTCTGGAAGAAACTCTACTTCGTTATGGAATTCCTTATAAAATTATCGGTGCAGTAAGGTTTTATGATAGAAAAGAGATCAAAGATATCCTCTCATACGTAAAACTACTCTTTAATCCTGCTGATGATATAAGTTTAGACAGAATTATCAACGTTCCAACAAGAGGCATTGGAAAAAAAACCATTGACGAAATTATAGTCGAGGCAAAAAAGAATAAATTAAATATCATCGATTGTCTAATCCAAGAAAAAAATACTCAAAAACCACCGGTTAAAAAGTTTGTTGAATTATACGAATATTTCAAAAAGCAGTCAGAACTAATGAACGTTTATGACCTGATCAATCTCATATACGAAAAATCTGGATACAAAAAGTTCTTGGAAGATGATAAAGAATTGAATTTAGACCGAATAGAAAACGTTAAAGAGTTGATCTCTTTGTCATCAGAATTTGTAGAATTAGATCCAAGAGAAAGTCTGGAGGAATTTCTGGAAACTGTATCTCTCTACGAAGCTCAAGATGACATCAAGAAGCAAGAACCAAGCATAACACTTATGACGCTCCATGCAGCCAAAGGACTCGAATTTAACCATATTTTTATAGTTGGGCTTGAAGAAGGAATTTTTCCACATTCAAGATCTTATACAGATCCAAACGAAATGGAAGAGGAGAGGAGGCTCATGTATGTAGGCATCACCAGGGCAAAGGAAGATTTACACCTTTCTCATACTGAGTCCAGGTTATTTTTTGGAAACTCACAGAGAAACCCTGTTTCAAGGTTTGTAGAAGATATTCCTATGGAGCTAATTGATTTCCATACTTATAGTAAGCTGGGAGATGTAAATAATTCAAAGCTCGGTGACGGGTGGGAAGAAGTTGATGAGGATTCAAATAAAGAGAATATTAATGTAGAAAAAGGAATGAAAGTAAAACATCAACTCTTTGGGCAAGGAAAAATCATTGATATAGATGATTCTATAGTGAAAGTCGATTTCGGAACTAAACATGGGGTTAAAGAATTGGTACTTGAGTATGCAAATCTACAGCCAGTATAGACTGTTGTGATGATAAAGAAATGATGAAAATTTTATAAAGCGAAGGGTAACTGTATGAGTTGTAGTGGGTAGATTATTAAAAATATTTTTCTGTAAAAATAGTTGAAAACTATATTTCACAGCTACCCTTCGCTGAAAAAGCTTTAATTTTGACTAGCGACCAGCCTGCTGACGGCGAAATTCTTCGATCAGTTCGCGTTCCTCCGGAGTCAGTGAAAGAGATTCAGACTCTCCGTCCGAACCTGGAACCCGGGCTACAATCAGATCGGCTAGAGACATTTCGTCGCGGTTCTTCCGCTTCTGCTTCGGCTCGCGCCGGGAGCGACGATCAAGCCAATCACTGACAAACTCAACGGCCAGCCGCAGAGCAAAGAGAAGTCCGAACAATATTGCCAGAACCTGGAAGATTATAACGAAAAACGCCAAACCTTCAATCAGACCTCCGAAGAGGCTAATGAAGGCTGTAAGAGTCGCAATGATGGGCCAAGCGAACCCTGGTTCCCCGAGAACGGGGACTTCCTGCTCAACCCAGGTCTCGTTTGCGCCAATGATCAGAATACTACCCGAAATAACTAGACACAGCCGCCAGACGTACTCGATAGGCATTTCGCCCAACAAATCCTCGCTAAGAGGTACACCCGTGAGGGTGTACACGCCTAATCCGATAAAGAAAATTCCGACAACCGCCAACAACATCGACCAAGTGTCACGTAACATGAGATTTGCTCCTCAGCTATTTACTCACACAGTTACCTTGTATTTTTGGGGTTCGATATTGAACACCCATTGAAAAAGAACAATAATAATATATCATGTTTATATAACAAGTGTCAATATCTCAAATCGTTCACTCCAGTAAATAGGCCTGCAGGCCAATGAAATCACATAACTTTATAATGAGATTCTCATTAAAAAACAGAGGCTATATGAATCGAGAATCACAGTTATTTATAAAAACAAAAAAGGGGTGATATCCAGCAAAAGATGAATAGAGTAGGAACGTGATCTTAAAATTATTCCACCCTAGCTCTTTCGTAGTCGTTTCTAGTATCGAGCATCTCAAGTCCTGAAAAAAGGGCTTCTTTCACTTCAGAAAGAACTTTTTTACCTCGGACGAGATCTGATAGGAGTTTAAGTGTAGATTTGTCTTTGACATTCTCTTCGAATGCAGACATTACTGCACCTAGAACTACTTGATCTTCTATTTCTACGTTTTCTAGTTTAAGCATTGAATCCACTAGAAAGATATAAAAGGTTATATATAATTTTAAACTGTATATAGATATTTTTGCAAATTCTGTCACCATTTCTTGGCAACAAAACCGTCTGTCATAATAGACAAACAGACAACCTCTCTACTACTAGAAAAATCAACAATTGAATGTTAGAATAAAATAACTGCCAATAATAAATGACAGTTTTAGATAACCTATATATATAATAATATTTATTTTCGGTTATTTTTCGGTATATGAAACAGGTAAAAGAATATCTTTCAAACTTCGGCCTCTCTGAAACGGAAACTGATTTATACCTCACTTTATTAAAAATCGGCCCAAGTACAATAATGAACCTCGCGAGGGAGTCAGGAATCAAAAGATCTACAACTCATAATAATATCGAGGAACTAATAAACAAAGGTTTAGTAAGCCAGACGAGTAGGGGAGAGAGAAGGATGGTTGTTGCTGAAAAGCCTGAGAAATTAAGTATTCTTCTAGAGCAGAAGAAGTGGGAACTTGATAAGCATGAAAGTGAACTCCCCTTAATAGTAAATGAAATAAATACGATCATTCCAGAAATATCCAAAACGACCTCCGTTGAGGTTAAATACTATAAAGGCAAAAAGGACGTTCAAAATATATACAACGAGGTTTTAAAAGCTAAAGAACTACGTGCGTATGTAAATGCAAAGGAAGTAGCTAAGGTCTTCGTGAATAATATGAACAACTTCATAAAAACTCATAACGAAAGAAAAGATATGGAAATCTGGGAAATAATGAATAAATCCGATGAAGTACAAGATTATGCTAAACAAATGGGCCAGGGTAGATATCACTATAAATTTATTCCTGAAACTTTAAATTTATCGGTTATCGACTATATGATTTTTGACGGGAAAGTAGCGATTGTGACCATAAAAGAGAATGCCAGTGGATTAATATTTTATAACGAAGACTATTATAATAACGCAAAGGCAATCTTTGATTTTGTATGGCAAATGATTCCTGAACTCTAAACAGTGCCTACACACCAATACATTTTATTTTCAGACAATGGCAGATATTTTTGTTTAAAGTTATGTATCCCTTCTTCCTCGGACCCCCCAAGATTCAAATATTTTGTATCTAAATTATCTAATATATAAATCATTGCAAAGTCAACTAGATACTTTATCCTGTCTCTTAAAATGATTAGGGCGTAAAGATTAGAATAGTCTCCCAATTTTTCAAGTACAAAATAGCCAAGAGGGCTTCCATCCACCTTTATTAAAGCTCTCTGTAAATTTGTTCTCCCTGGATTCGAAAAGATCATATTGTAGTAATCATACTCGGTAGATAGATTCAATTCCCTTGACTTGATAAGATCCGAATGAAAAAACTCTTTGGTTATATTCCACATGTCTTCTTCATTTTTATCGGTAAATATCTCAACATTTTTATTACTTTTTAACTGATCAACCCGCACAATACTTTTTCTAAGATGCTTTTTCTTTGAAATTGTTTTTGATAATACCAAAGTTTTTTGTACGTCAACGATCTGCTCTGGGAAAGTATCATCTTCTGATGGTACTTGACTATGCCAAGGGAATTCAGATGTGCTCTGAAACCCATTCTGTAGTAAATGATTATATTGATCCTCAAACAGTTTCTTTACCATTATATTGAGGCCAAAATTTTCTTTTACTTCTCCAGATACTGCAATAATCTTATCTAGGATGTCTTTTCCCATTGGCCTTATCCAATAAAACACATTGGTCTCAGAATCTTCAATCTTTGGATAAACACAAACCATACTTAGGTTTTCACCATCATAATATTTATAACCTAAATTATCAGGTCCAATACCATAAACACCTTGGGTTACATAGGTCCAAGAGTTCCCATAAGTATGTGGTTCTTTTTCAAAAAATCGTTGGAATAGTTCAAAATCGTTAAGAGTGACAGGAGTTATGTGTTCGTTATCCGAAGCTATTTGTTCAATTAATTTGTTGGCCTGTTTTAGGTTGAGCATATAATCATTCCCAGACAAAAAGTATCAGAAAGCATAACAAAAAGCAATAATAAAGGGAAGTGCCCAATTATACTGTCTAATATCCGAAAATGCAATTATGAAAAGTAATAACGGTCAAAATCACCGATACTTGCAAATTCTCACTACAGATTAATAAATTATTACAATTTTCCCCATAGTAAATCGAATATTATCCTCATATTTTCGGAAAGTAGCTCATTCTTTATTATTACCGCTGAAGGATTATTGCCTCCCTGAATTAAGGCCAAACTATCCCCGAATATCAAATAATCCATGGAATTCAATTTGGTATCTTTTGGAAAGAATTTAAGATTATAATTTTTAGCTCTTTTTAAAAAACTCTTGGCAAACGATCGACTCTCTTGAGTATCTAACATTAGATCGTAAATTTTTACACCTCTCTTGGTAGAAGCTTCAAAAAACTTTGACTCATTTTCCGGGAAAGTACTCGTTATCTCATTATTATTTACATAAGCTCTAACTTCTGGAGACTCCAAGATTTCGTCATAAACCTTCCTTACAGCCTCAACCCCCTCGTAGTATTTGATTTTCACATCAATCTTTTCTTCCAATTGAGGTATAGAGCTTTTCATATCCTCTATAAGTTTATCCATGCTATTTTCAAGTTTCTCAACTTCAAACTTCTTCTCTTCAAGTATTAACCTTAACCTCTCAGGTGGCTCGGCTACTATTTTTCTTCTAGCACCTTCCGTTGTCTCAGTAACAATTCCTTTTTGTTTAAGGGTTTCTACATTTACATGTACCGTTGATCTTTTTATTTTAGTTCCTTTTGAAATTTCTAGAATAGAGGAGGGGCCAGTTTCAAGAAGATATAAATATATATCAGATTCAATCTCGTTTATACCTAAATCTTGTAGCCTTTTTGATATTTTTTTCATAGAAAATAATTTGTATTGTCAGATTATAACAACATTTACATATTTCTAACAAATTGTCTCTTCGAATTCACTTGTGATTCAACAAAGAAAGGAGCTAACAACTGTTAATGTTATTTAACAATATGTTGTCACAACAAGACAACATTTCTTGACCAGGACAAATATAATAACCTATAATTAATACATGGAAAGCATAAGTCTGGGGCAGAAAATCAGACATTATAGAAAACAAAATCATTTTTCACAGATGGATCTTGAATTAGAGATCGATGCCTCTCCCGGGACAATAAGTAGAATAGAAAAGGGGAGAATAAATCCGACAAAAGAAACAATTATAAAAATAGCAGATGCCCTACATTTAGACCCATTTCAAAAAGCCACTCTATTCGAGATCCAAATTCCTATCAGAATTGAAAAAATAACTGTGAGGAAAACTCATTTCAGCGCCTCTTTTTAATACCTAGACCAATCTCATTTAAACTAATCCCAAACTTATAAATCATATAGGCAAAATAGTTATTCACAGCAAGTTGCTGCGGTAAATATTTCACAATATCACCACCAAAACCTTCTTTAAATTTCGAGATATGATATAACTCGTGACTTTTGTCGTAATCATCACCAACAATAGGAGCTATTCCCCAGTGATCATAATTTTGCTTATTACTTTCAATAGCATCTTTGATCGCCGCCCACTTGAGCAAATATCCAGCCTCTACATCACGGCCATCATCTGTAACACCTCCATATAACTCATATGCAGTATGAACATCGTATGCCACAAAATATGCACCTACGTCTATACCACCTTTCACCGCAATAAATATCTTTGCCATGTGTGACATTGATAGAAAATCCCATACTTTCTGAAAATAGCCTTTATCATACATCACATAGGAAGTTCTTGCGAAGATACTTTCCATTATGTGATAAAACCTATTTACCGCTTCGTCATTTTTATCAAATACTTTCACAAGACAGCCATCCCTTTTTGACTTCTTGATATTCCTGCGGTACTTTCCTTTCATCTTCATCCACACAGCTTCTTCACCTTCAGTTAGACTAACTATGTTCGTTTGATTTGGCTGAATAGTTTTACCTGCATTGCTAAACCCAGTATTGCTAAATACACCTTTAGAAGATTCGGTCAAATTTGGCTCTATTATCAGGTGCGAGAGTCTAAGTTCTTTCCTAGAGAATTTCTTTAAGGACTCCAACTGCTCAACACTTATAGACTCTTCTGAAAACCCTCTAGGAATATAACCAAACGATGTTCCCAATAATGGAATCTTTCTAGTCAAAATCTGAATAGGAATATTTTCTTCCGCTAAGCGAACAGGCTTCCATGTAGGCCTTTTGATCTCACCCCATTCCCATGACTGGAGTAGAGAATAATGATTTTCTTTCCAGAGGCCTTTGTAATCTGATGGGTCAGTAATAATTCTCATTATTTATAAAATTCATAATCAATAAATGGTTTTATAAGTCTTGAAATCTCTACAGCATCTTCTTCACTCACCTTTATAAATGCTGGTAGATTCACCATATGACTTGTGGCGTATTCTGCGTTGGGGCAAGAACCCTCTTTATAATAAAGCTTATCATAATTTTCCTTTGGGATATGAAGAATATTTTTATACCAATCCCCAAGCATTATCTTTCTTTTTCTAAAGAATTCAAGTACTTTCGCTTTATCATTTACATAAACCGGAATTCTCAAGTTCAATCTCTGTTCATGAAATGGTATGTCTAACTCTCTTGAATAAATTTTCGCTAACTTTACTCTATGCTCATTCAACTTATCGAGTTTGGAAAATTGATGATTTGCCAAAACAGCAAGACTACCAGACATTTTTGTGGGTAGCCAGTTTGGCTTCTTACCGAGCTCTTCACATTTCTCAACTATATTATCTATTCCTAGAATTCCAATCTTCTGCAAAATCCAAATTGCTAACTTTCCTAAAGTAAGTTTTCCAACACCTAAATAATATACAGGTGTAACCAAAAACCAAATAATTGGATTAAGCAAAAACTTTTTTGTGTGAAAGATAGGGAAGGAGGGAAGTTTATACTGTTTGGATTTTAGCTCAGAAAACAATACTCTATCCTTTGTGATGGCCATACCACCTCGAACTCCTGATATGACTTTGGTTATTCCAAACGTTATCACAGCAGCATCTCCATATGTGCCTAGGTGTTTACCTTTGTACTTTACTCCTAGTGAATGAGCACAATCCTCGACTACTTTGATGTTTTTCTCCCTAACAATGTCCATAAGCTTATCCATCTCCATAGGTAAACCAAAAGTGTGTTGGGCCAAAATCACTTTCGTTTTTGGTGTAATTTTTCTTTGGAGGTCATCCAGATCCATATTTAATGTTTTTGGATCAATATCGACATAAACAGGCTTCGCCCCAACCCATAGAACTGGATTTACTATCACAGTACAAGTAAATGCAGGTACAATAACTTCATCCCCATTTCCAATATTCCATGATTTTAATATTTGGTAGAAGGAAGATCTCGCACTATCAAAAGCACAAGCATAAATATCTTCCCCAAAAAAATGACTTATTCTCTCCTCGAGATTCTTAACCAGTGAGGCATTTCTCCATCTCCACGGCATCAATAACTCTCGAAATGCGAATGCAACATCGTCCGGTTTTGTATTTGGACTAGAGTTGATGAAAATTGAATTCATACGTTTGTATTAAACTATCACATCATTATAAAACAATTCGTTTTATTTACACAGAAAAAATAGTATTCTTTATATAAGAACTCTTCAATAGAATGAATTTCTAGTAAAAAAATATTATTAATTAATTTATTAACAATCGTTATGAAGTTAAAGGATAAAACAATCTTGATAACAGGTGCTTCTAGTGGAATAGGCAAAGCAATGGCACTTAAAGCTGCCAAAGACGGCGCCACTGTAATTCTAGCATCAAGAACAAAAGAGTCTCTCGTTGCAGTAAAAAAAGAAGTCGAATCACTTGGCGGCAGAGGAATAGTTATACCTACGGATGTGACAAAAGCAGATGAAGTAAGGAGCTTATTTGTGGAAGCTACAAAAAACGGTAGAATTTTGGATGTGGTTTTCAACAACGCAGGACTTGGATACATTGCAAATATTTATGAATTAACAACCGAGGAAATCGAACGTGTTATAGATACGAATGTAAAAGGAGCGATTTTTGTTTCAAAATTTGCATCTGAGGTCTTGGTCAGACAAAAACACGGACATTTGGTAATAACTTCATCTCTAGCCGGACTTATAACTTTACCTCAATGGTCAGTGTATGTAGCTAGTAAATGGGCTATGACCGCTTTTGCTGATAGTATAAGACCTGAACTTAATCCATTTAACGTCAAGGTAACTACACTACACCCAGGAGCTGTAAAAACTGAGTTTTTTGATAAAGATAAAGCTGATATAGATATCGAAAAAATCGGAGAAGCGATAACACCAGAAGAAGTCGCAGATGCAGTATATGATGCACTCTTCACAGACAAGAGAAAGATAAAAATTCCTTCAATGACCAAATCTTATTCTCTACTTTACAAATATTTACCTGGCTTGGTTGAAAAACTGATAGAAAGAATGGCTGGAGATGTTGAGTATCATGAGAGGGTAGAGGAGGACGAACCGGAATTTTCATATATAAAGAGTGTGGGTTGAGTTAGGTTGTTGGCTATTAGTTGTTAGCTATTGGTAATTAGCCAATTAGTCATTAGACTATTCATTAACTTTTAGTTTTAAGCTTTTCCGAATAAAGAAAAATTTTTCTCGGATTACTTTCTTGGGAATAAAACAGGGTTACACTATTAGCTAATAGCAAAGAGCCAGAATCTAATAGCTAACGGCTAATAGCTAAATGCTAATCTATCTTCATCGGCATAACTATATGCAGATAACTATCGTCTGACTTATCACGGAAAACACCTGGGGCTGTTACTCCGTTTGTTTCATAGACAATTTCTTCGCCTTTCATACTGTTCAACATATCCATCAAAAACTTAGCATTATAAGCAGTTTCCATTGATTCTCCCTCAATTTTCACAACATCTACTGTACTCTCATTATTTCCAATATCAACTACATTTGCAGTGAGTGTCATCTTCTTTTCCGTAGGATCGATTCTAAACTTCGTTTTATATCCAATTATATTTTTGGCGAAAATCATAATTATTTTTACAGCATTTTGCATCTCGTTGTGAAGAACATTGAAACTATTGGACTTTTCTGAAGGAATAATTTTGTTGTAATCAGGAAATTCTCCATCAATTAATCTTGTGGACAATTCAACATCTCCAACCTTGAAAAGGATTTGATTTTTATCACCAAGCATGTAAACCTCTACAACATCCTCTTCAGTTGCAACATCTCTTATGATCCTTTCTACCTCTTGAAGTGATTTCGAAGGAACAATCTCTTTAATCTCTGTCTTTGGTTTGGAATCTAGTTTGAGTTCCACCTTCGAAAGCCTGAACCCGTCCACACCAACCATTTTGAGTATTTTCTCCTCTCCTTCCAAAAGGACACCATTGAGAACCGGCCTTGAATCATCAAGAGCAGCTGCGAATACAGTTTTTGAAATTGCATTTGCAAAGTTAAAGGCATTAATAGTAAAAAGCGGCTCTTTCTCTGCTTGGGGGACATTTGGAAAATCTTCTGCTGGGATAATCAAAAATTCAGCATTGTTATCCACAGACTTTACATCAAATGTCTGACCACTTTGGGAAAGCTCTATCTTCCCTGATTTTAGAGAGTTTATGAAATCGGAAAGTAATTTCGCTGAAACGGTCACACTTCCTTCCTCATCAATCTCTGCTCCTACCCATGCGTTGATTCCGATCTCCAAGTTTGTTGTTGAGAGTTTAATTTTACCTTTTTCAGTTTTTATCAGTACATTTGCAAGAACAGGGATGTTTGGTCTTGATGATACTGCCTTCACAGTATGGTTGAGTGCCTTAGAAAAATTTTCTTGTAATATCTTTATTTTCATTCTTATTAGATTTATTAAAAATTAGTATTAGTATTATTAGGTTATTGTGTATATGTGTATTTTATTTGAGAACCACTTTATTTTCAAGCAAATTAATTATTTATATCGTGTGGATAACTCAAGGATAGATGATAATCGACTTCAATCAATTTTCCCCGAAATAGATATTAAATTCGAAATTTAGTTTAATGTGGTTAAAAATGTTTATAGACTGGGATAACTTTTTAATCGAACTTTCCTGACCTCAGGTCTGAGATGATCAAATTAACCTGTTCCTTAAAACCCTCATCCACCATCATCTTACTTGAAATCTTATCAACTGCATGAAGTACAGTTGTATGATCTTTTCTGTTGAGAAGTGTTGCCGCTTTCTCCAATTTATATTTAAATTCTTCACGAAGTATATACATAGCAATTTGTCTGGCGAATGCAATATTTGCACTTCTTTTCGGGCTCTTCAAATCTTTTACACTCACCTCATACTCTTGGGCAACTCTCTTCAATACCTCTGGAACTTTGATTTTTTCTCTTTTGGTTTTTGCATCGCGACCCAAAATTTTTTGTACCTCTTCGATTGACAGTTCGCCTTCTACCATGGAATTATACAGAGTGACTTTTTGAAGTGCACCTTCAAGTTCCCTTATATTATCAACGACCTCTCTGGCTATAAATTCTTTTATCTTTGAATTTAAACTTATGCCCATTGACTGTGCTTTTTTCTCAACGATTGCCAGTCTTGTTTCAAAATCAGGTTTGTATATTTCTACAACCATTCCACCCTGGAATCTGGATTGAAGTCTGTCATCTATATCATGTAATTTGTCCGGAGACACATCTGAGATCAAAATTATCTGTTTTTGTGCATGATAAAGTACATTAAACGTGTTGAAGAACTCTATCTGAGTTTTTGGCCATTTTGAGATTAGTTGAATATCATCAATAATTAAAACATCAACTGTTCTAAACTTTTTCCTAAATTCAATATTTTTCCCAGTTCTTATTGCCTTGATCATATCATTCAAAAAAGTTTCTGACGGAATATATACGACTCTACCATTGGGATTTCTATCGAGAACCGTCCTGCCAACTGCTTGCGCCAAGTGAGTTTTTCCAAGACCAGTTCCACCATGGAGGAAAAGCGGGTTATATGTTTCTCCTGGTTTCTCTGCAACTCTCTTGGCCGCAGCGTGAGCTAGGTTATTTGAGTCGCCCACGATAAACGATTGAAAAGTGTATTTTGAATTTAAACCAGAAGCTTGAATTGAATTTCTAAATTGTGATGTCAACCCGCCCTCAACACCTAGAATTGGCTTTTCTTTCAATAAATCATCAGTACTAACTCTATCGGTTGGAGTATTTACAAGTGTTTTATCAATAGAGAAGGAGAGTGTGAGATCTTGTCCATAAACATAACTTACTGTAGATTTTATAAGAGTATAGTGTTTTTTGTTTAACCAATCTGCAGTATAAGAATTTTTTACTCCTATCTCTGCTGATCTTCCATTAATGTCCAAAAGTCTGGTGTCCTTGAACCATGTCTTAAACTGTGCAGGAGAATCTAGTTTAACTTCTATTTGGGCTAGGGTGGTTTTCCATATTTCAGATAATTCTTTCATGGTTCTTTTTTTGCTTATTTATATAGGAGATTGAAAATCTTTGTGGGCGGTTATCAACATTTGTTGATATAGAATATACAAAATGTGGATAACTAATCAAGTGATAAATATATTTGAACAAAATGTGGCGTTAGTCTTGTTGTTATTGGCGATGATAATTTAACTATATTCCGTCTATCCCCAAAAGATAAACGAAAAAAACCCGAAACAAATTAAATTGATAATTGTCAATTTATAATTATCAATTGTTTAGATGTTATAATTTCACTATGAAATTTCTTGCTAATATTCTCAAAACGATAGATCGAGTTTTAGCAGTGCCGGTTTTGTTGGCTATAAGAATCTATCAAAAGCTGTTTTCTTTTGATCACGCCTTCTGGGCAAGCCCAGGTGCCTTTAGGGTATGTATCTATCACCCAAGTTGCTCAGAATTCACATTTTTATCCATCAAAAAATTTGGCCTTATTAGGGGAGGGTTAATGGGAACATTTAGGGTTCTTCGCTGCAACCCTTTATCGACTCCAGGCTTGGATCCTGTTCCTGAAAAATTTTCTCTTAAAAGGAGTGGAGTAGTTAATTAACCAGGATCGAACAGATAACTTTTTCTATAACAGAGGAGCTCTTAATAGGGATTGTACGACCTTTATTCTCTAATGATATATAGTACTTATCATTCTTTATACTAAGCTTTCCCAGTTCAATTCTGTTTCCTTCACTGAAACGGATTAGGATTTGATCAGAATTATTAAGGGTAGTTGTTTTTTCTAGGATTAGAGTTTTTTTTCCAGTTCCTAACTTTTTCGAGGTTGCTTCATCAAATGTAACTGCATAGATATCATTGTCTCCGGAATAAATACTGTGATCAATAATGAGCCAATCCGGTTTGTCAGAAAGGATTAAATTACTCCCACTAATTACACCTATTTTAGGAATTTTTAAATATTTTGATTTTCTTGAGGATTTTGCCCTTAGATTTATACCCCTGGCCTGATTTATCTCTTTCGTGATATAACCCTTTTTGCGCAAATTCTGTAAGTGTTCATGAACAGTGGAGATAGCACTCAATTTAAATCGTGTTTTGATTTCTTGTAGCGATGGGGAGTAGCCGTTTTCATGTATATATTCTTTGAGGTAATCCAGAATTTCTTTCTGTCTCCTCGTTAGAGGGTCAAACATAGTTCATATTTGATGAACTTTAATGATACCGAATATATACCGAAAAAGCAATGACGACTATGCATTTTTATAAACATCCATTACTTTTTTGGCTACGATTTCCCAGTCATATTGTTTTGCATGTTCTATCCCATAAGAAGATATTTCTGCATAAAGTTCGGGGTTTTCCATGAGTTCAATAATTTTGGCTGCAAGCTTTTTGGAGTTTTTTGATTCAACTAGACATGTTTCAAGTTTTCCTGTCATTACAGTTTTGTAACCAGGGTTATCAAAGGCAACAATAGGAACTCCTAGACTCATAGATTCAAGTAGCACGATTCCGAAACTTTCACCTGCGTATGCTGGAGAAATTGAGATATCTACTTCTTTTCTAAGTTTCAAAAGGTCGGGATCAGAAAGAAATCCATGAAGTTTAACATTTGCGTTATCACCGAGTTTACTTAGTATTTCATCCATGTACTTTTTCTGTCCACTTCCAACAATATTTAATTCGACCTTGTCTCCATATTTATCACTTATAATTCTAAATGCTTCTACTAGATATTCGACTCCTTTTCTTTCTTCAAATCTTCCAACATATAGAAGCCGTACAATTTGATCTTTGTTGATTGTCCTTGGTTTTGCCTCTGGATCAATGTGGATTCCATTAGGGATTATAGAGTAATCTTCCTTGTCGAGATCTTTAAAGAGTTTTTTTTGAGAATTTGAAACAAAAATTACATGGTCAAACCACTTTGATGCCATCCTCATATTCTGGGATGTGAATATCCTATTGGCGATACCCTTCGGGTAAAGATGAAATGTTGTGATCCTTTTTGCTTTCTTTCCTATTGTATAAGCATCCGTAGATACAAACGGTCCAAAGTTGTGGAAGTGAATAACATCAAAGTCACCTCTTTTTATAATCTCTTTAATTTCGCCTCTGGTAAACATTGCCAGCTCAACCTGTGTACCTGTCATCGGTATAGATGGTGCAAAACCTACTTCGTGTAAATTCGCAATATCATTGAAGTCTGTTTTATCCTTTGTAACCTTTGGAGCGATAATTTCAGTTTTATGGCCTTCTCTCTGATAGATATCACTTAACGCTAAGATGTGTGTTCGTACACCTCCAGGCCTTTCAAAACTATGTGGGGACACAAATAATATATTCATCAGAGAAAAGTTTTTAACAGATATTAGCCTGATTATACCTATGATAGGATGTGCGATCAAATAGAATTCTGTTATGGTAAAATAGGATTCTATGATGAAAAAAGTCTGTTTCCACAATCATACATATGCATCAAGATATGCGTTAAACACCGTAGAGGATTTTCGTGAAGCTCTGGATAATGGTGTTTTGGATAAACTTGCTATTACGGATCATGATAACTTCAACTCTGCAAAAGAGATCCAGTCAGCTCTAGGCGAAGACAAAGTAATCCTAGGCCAAGAGATCACAACAACAGATGGAGACATAATTGGATTATTTCTGAAAAAATTTGTCCCCTCAGGGCTTACTGCTGATAGGACCTGTGACCTCATTCACGCCCAGGGTTCAGTTGTCTATATACCACATCCTTTTGGTAAAAAAGGAGTTGGAGAGGAAGTTCTAACCGAGATTAAAGATAAGGTAGATGTGGTAGAGATATTTAATGCCTGGCATCATAGGACATTGGCGACTCCTTTTACATCTAAAAAAATGAATGATAGAGCAGAGGAGTGGGCAAAAGAGAACAATATTCCTGGATTATCTGCTTCTGACTGTCATTATAAGACGAATATAGGTAGAAGCTTCACAGAGCTTGAGGATTTTTCTGATGCTAAGGAGTTTCTAGAATCAATTAAAGGTGAAGTGAAATATCAGAAAAGGTATTCAAAAATTTCGCTACTATCATTTAGAGCATTTATAAAAGGATTTCTTCACAGGGATTTTCTAGGTTTCATCAGGTAGCTACTCTTGTTCGATCACCTTCCCCTCAAAAATTATCCAAGTTTTTTTGTCGGTTGTTTCTAATAATTTTTCTTCTCCATTGATTGCAACCCTGACAGAATCTGGTCGTGGTGTTTGAATAGCTACAGAATTATTTGCTTTGAATGTTTTCATTGAGCCGGCTGGTTCAACCCAATTCTGCACTTCGGTCCCGTCAACTTCTACCAGTAGGTTAGCTTCTCTTTCGCCAATAATTACCTCGATAAGCATTTCATTTTGGTTAACATCCTCGTCTTTTGTACTATTCTTATCTTCAAGTTTATTTACTTTGAGGATAATGATAGATTCCGAGCCGAAATCATTTGTTGCTCTGATTTCGAATATATTTTCACCTGAATTTAACTCAAGGTTATCTACCTCAAAAATTTCTAGATTGTTTGTGTTAACTTTATTTCCATTTATCTCTAATTGCGAGCCTATTTCAACCTTTCCTCTGATAGTGATTGTATTTTTCGTAGTTTCATATGTATTTGTATTACCCTGGGTCAAGGGTATTGGATCAGTTAATTCTAAACCTGGAGGCGATGTTACGGTTGATATTTTTGTATATATGAAAAAAAGAAAAAGTATGATAATCAAGGTGACAATAATGGGGATTAGTTTACCAGGTGTTAGGTTTATTGATTTCGTTAGTGTCTTTTTTTCATTCTTTTTTTTGTTTTGTTTTTCTTCCTTATAATCACGTCTATATAGAGCTAGTGGTATTTCTGGATTAATCCCCAAGACTTTTGAGTATCTTTTTATAAAGCCTGTTGTATAAACCTTCGCAGGTAGTAAATCGAAAGCATCATTTTCCAGGGCGACTAGATAATTTTTTCTAATTTTGGTAAGCTCGGCAGCTTTATCTATACTTATCTGTTTTTCTAGACGTTTTTTTTCGAATAGTTCCCCTAATTTTTGTGTTTCGTGGTAACTTTTTTTCATGGTTCACATTATTATACATAAATTACGATAAATGGCGATATTTGATATAATCTGGTTGTTAAAAATAAGCGCCTATAGCTCAATGGATAGTCCCGATAATGTGCTAGTAGCTCAATGGATAGAGCACTTCTTTGCGGAAGAAGAGGTTGTAGGTTCGAGTCCTATCTAGCACATTATCGGGATTGCGGAAGAAAAGGTTGTGAGAAGTTTATCCTGAGCAGATCGAAGGGAGCTCGCCATGTAGATTGAACGAAGTGAAATTCTACATGGTCTCGCTAGGCGCATTCAGTTGAAATAGAAGAGAAGGTTACAGGTTCACTACCTGAGGCAGTCAGGGAATCCTGTCAGGTGCACAGCCAATAAATACAGAGCACTTCTTGGAGTTTATCCTGAGTGAAACGAAGGAGAAGAAGAGTTTGTAGGAAGTTTACTCTGAGTTAACTTGTAGTGAGCTTGTCTGCCACAGGCAGGCTTGTCGAACTATCGAAGGGAATCCTATCAGGCGCATTTGGTTGAAATAGAAGAGGAACTGGATCAGGGGTGGTACGACCAACTATTTATCTCGAAGAATTTTTGAGGCCCTTTCAAAGTCTTCTGTGACACTTTTTACCAGACTGTTGATGGAATCGAAGTAAGTTGTTTTTCTGAGGTAGTCGAAAACTTCTATCACAATATTTTCACCTTCAAGTTCAATCTTCGCATCTGAGATAACAATGTCTATTGTATATTCCTTTTCCCCTTCAGTAAGCCTGGGACCATAATGCATGGCTCCTATTACTGAAGTTTTATCGATTAGAACTCTACATGCGTATGAACCGTTATCCAAGTCTGGATCCGTAGAAAATTTAACTTCTAGTGTAGGAAGGCCGAATTTCTCAGAGTTTTTTTTGTACTTGCTCACCTTGCCGCAAATTATTGTAGGTTTCATGATTTTCCTTTTTTGCTTTTGTGATTTTAGCATATCCTTATCTTATAACGCCATTTCTGGTAGAATTGACACAATAAAAGTTAGAATCAGGAAGTAAGAGAAAAGAATCAAGATTTAAGAATTAGGAATTAGGGTTAGGAAGTAAAGGAGCCAAGAACAAAGCCCCTTTTTTACGGGACAAGCGGAGTGATCCAATTTAGTGGAAGGATGGCCGAGTGGTTTAAGGCGACGGTCTCGAAAACCGTTGGGAGCAATCCCGCGCAGGTTCGAATCCTGCTCCTTCCGTACTTCAACAAACTCAGTGCAAGCTTTTTTAATCGTAAAAAAACTGTTTGGTGAAACCCCAAAACCGTCCAAATATTCCAAACCACCAAACAAACACCAATTACCAAAATTCAAAACAGCCTAAATTAATAAGTTGAATTATTTTTTACTCTTTTTTCAAATTGTTTATGTTGGGAAAGGTGGTTATCTGGGAATTATTGGGGTAGGATGGAGTTTAGTAAATAGAACTTTTCCCAGAGTGGCTACCTACTGTTAATGCTAGAATGATAGGACTTCCTTTTTTGAAATCCCAGATGATCCGGATATCACCTGTAACTCTTGAGCTATATGCGATGCCATAATTCTTACTTTGTACTTTATGTGTTCTTAGTCCTTGGTAAAATGGATCATCTCCCATCTGCTCCAATACACTAATAATTTTGTTCGCTAAAGATTTGTTTTTTTTAGCCAACTTGCCAAAACTTTTGATGAAACCCTTGGTAGTAATTACTTCGTAGTTCATGAGGACTTTTTTAATCCAAGTTTTTATTCAGTCTTTGCTTAAAATACTTTTTGATATCGCCTCTTTTTTTGTGAGTTACAAAATCACCATCACTTAAATTTTTTATTGATTCAGTTATTCTTTCTTCTTCCTCTTTCGTTACAAAAGGAATTTTATCTCTGATTTGAGTTGTGTCCTGAAGTACTAGATATCTAATATATTCCGGAAAACTCACACCGAGTGTATCTAGACGTTCATTAACATAAGTAATCATTTGGTCAGAAAAACCTATTTGTTTTAAATTTTTTAACTTTGCCATGATAATAACATTAATATGTCATGTGTTTGTCATTATTTTACCAGTAGTATATGTATTGAGTCAATCGTATAGAACCTACAATCCTGTTTTAAACTGACCAAACATTCAACTTTGAATAAATTCCAAACAGCCCAAACAAACCAAATCCTAAACAAATCTCAAACATTTCAAACTAGATGAGCTGAACAAATTTATCAGTTTGGGATTTGTTTGGAAGTTTGGGTTGTGTATGGTTTGCGTATTTGATTTTGCTAATTAATTCTCAATTCGCAATTATCAATTTTTCATTCCACGGGCAATATTTTCTATCTCCAAAAACTCGTTTTGGCTTGCAATCTACCCAATTTCAATAATAGAATGTAGGAAGTTAATTATTTTTATAATGTTACCAGGTAGTACGCCTCCAGGTGAGGCTGGATCACAACCAGAAGAGGCTGGCCTAAGCCAACTATCTAATAATGATTCCCAGAGAGGAGATCGGCAGTCAGAAGGAGGTAGTGGATTAGCATCTAGTGCGGTGAAATTAATTAGAAGGTTACGTAGTGGAGGGAGTAGTCGTCAATCCTTAGACGATGCAGCCACTAGACAGGTTGCTGAACCAGTACGAGTCGACAGAAATGATGGGATCCGTTGGCGTTCACAAAGAAGGGGCGCAGATGGCATTAGAAGAAGAGTCCCGGATGATACCGAGTCTAGAACCTACGAGAGAGAGCGAAAAGTTGTTACTCCAGCTGGTCCGACAAGATTAATAGAACCAGATCCAGTTCTTACTACAAGAATACATGGAGATGCTACTCCAAGTAATGTAACTCCTATTCAAGAGGTAGATAGAATATTTGAAGGAGCTGGGGATAATGTCGATTGGGATAGAGTTGCTGCAGCTAGAGATGAGGATCACTTGCAGACATCTTTAGATAGTGTACCCGAACCTGTTAGAGGTACTCAACGTGCTGGAGATGAGCAACCGTTAGACGATAGACCACCATCAGAGAGGCCTACAGAGCCTAGTAGTCCAACCTTTGGTGGACTTGCACATTTGGAGCAGGGTGCTTCCGTTGAGACAACTACACCGACATTATCTGATGCCTCGGGAGACACGAGACCTAACTCTCCATTTAATTGGCCAGACGATGGTGAACCACCAGATGATATGGTTATACCTCCTGGATATACCCCAACGCAGAGTGGAGGTCAAGAGAGAGATCATGATAGTGTTGTTCAGCCCCTACCTGGAAGTGAAGATCCGGATGGAACTAGTCGAAGAGGGCAGAGACTTAGACTGCCTAGGTTTCGAAGAGATTCAGGCGATCCTACAGTTGAACACATTCCAGGTACAGATATGGATTATATTGAAAACGACGACGGATTCATAGCAGAGAACAATGCAATGCCAGCGTCGATACCTACTAGTAGAACGAGTCGTGATGAAGAACTAACTGCCCCGGCAACACCATTAGATATTACTAGTCAGAGAGAAAGGGAAGAGGCTGGAAATGCCAATAGTGTAGATCCAGAAGGTAATACATTTACAGTATCTGAATCAGGGGGGCCAGATGGATCTCTTAGACCGGTTGGAACCTTTGATGTTAGCCATGGAGGAAGGGAATCTATGACACCTCTCGGTCATATCGCCGATGTGGATTCAAGGGGTAACGGGTCAGAGGATGCCAGGGGAGGAGGAGGGAGATCTGTAGAGGATTCTTCGATAAAAACTGATCAGGATCTTAAACTTATGGCTATAAGGATTTTGCTTGAAAGACAAGGTTATACTCCCAGTCAGATTAGTTCTGCTATGCAGCAGGTGAGGTCGCGGGCTAGCGGATTTGACACATCAGCTGGAGACAGCTATGAGGACTGGTTAGGAAGGGCAATTGCTAATGGTGCAAACAGACTTGGTGTTGAGGAGAATGATTTAATTCAAGAGGCAGAGGATAGGATTCAAGTTAGACGGCGTCAGACAGTCGATCAACAAGCCATGGTTGATGCACTAAGAGAAGATGTAAAAAGTGGCCAAAATCTCGACATTCCAACTATAGAACGCGAAGGGTTTCCAGATAGCTTTCAAGGAAGACAATCAATGAGTGCTGGAGAGATGGATGCCGCTGGCTACCCAGAAGCCGCAGATAAACTTAGAGATAAATATGAAGAAGAATTAAGGAAACCGATTGATTTATCTGCTGAAGATGATAAGGTTCGCCAAGATATAATCAATAAAGCTAGACTTGTTTTTAGACTAGAATATGGTGCTGGGGAGGATGCTGATTTAATAATGAGAGCGCCTATAGAGTCTATCAATAATGCCAAAAATCCTATAGAAGTTGCTAGAGAAGTCCTGGAGCCTCTTGGTGTTCATGTTAATACAGCTAACGGAGCAATAGTTTATATTCCTGAAACAGGACAGGATATAGACTCCCGTGAAGAAAATTTAGACAATCAAGAAGACATCCCCTTTTCTGAGAGATCTGAAGAGGAGAGAAGGCGAAGGTACTTACAGATATATCAAGAAGTTCTAGGTGGTGAAGGGCCAGGAGAGGCAAATTATGATGCGCTTTCAGCCATGAGCGGAGATGATGTTGAAAACATTCTTGGGAGGAGAGTTCGAGAGGTTTTAAGGGAGAACCATAATTTAGAGATTGCAGGAGACGGAAGTTTAAGAAGGATAGAACAAAGTGAAGAACAACAGGAGGGGCAGCCTAGTGAAGAAGATTTAGAGGCTTTGCAGGGTAGAGAACTAAGTGTAGCAATGAGAGAAAGAAGATCCAATTTAAATAGTGATGCAGGAAACCTATTTGGACGCATGGTGTTGGCCGCGATGAACGAAGGGCAAGCTATTACACCTGCACTACTAGATACCATAGAAGAGGACGCAAGATATGCAGCGAATATTCAATCTCTTGAAGTAGATGCTCAAAGAGGTCCAGTAGTGGAATTTGAACCAGATAATCAAACTGTAGTGAGAGATTCTTTAGGTAGGAGGAGACAAACACCAGGTTCATCACCAATACCTAGAGTACCTGATGCTTTAGCGGCCTAGCTTGGTTGACTAGATGGTTGCTTTTCTGTCATTTTTTCTAAAATTTCAGCATTTTTAGTGTAAGTTGTCTCCAAATTTGCTAGATAATCATCAAGTTCCTTTTTCTCATCTTCACCTAGTTCTGCCAGTTGAGTTTTGAATATTATCTCATTAAATCTTTTCACAGCTTTTTCTAACATGTAAACATATTCTGGAGTGCTCGCGATAGATGTCATAACTTTTACATAGAGATATTCTAACTTTGATTTACTAACCTTCTCTGTGTCCTGGTTTTTCATTTTTAAGAGCTCTTCAATCGCTTCATTTTTGGGCTTTGGAATAGTCGGATTGGCTAGATATGCCTTAGCTACATCGATTGAGATTCTGTTTATGTTTTGTTGATAATCGTCTAATACAACTTTTCCTAGAGCCTTGTTATCTCCTACTTTGTACAAAATGTTTAATACTGTTTCGTCTATATACATTGATTTTTTGATTTAATATTTATGCTGCAATTGCTGCACGAGATTGTCCAATATCTTGTACCATCAATTTGAATAAAGAACCTGGTGAATCCATTTGCCGAACAATCGCAGGGTCTAAACCAACCTGTCGTGCGGCTATTGCTGCTTGTTCAGGTGTAAGTTCATTACCTGTTGTACTATTATGTCTTATATCATATGCTAAAGAAGCTTTCATCATTTTATCCTTCGTGGTGGTTCTTTGGGTATATTTCTGTACATCTTTTGCGTATGCTTCCCCCCAGCCCCTTGCCAGACCATTTGTTTTCCAGGAAGCTGCTGCCGCAGCACCTCCACCTACGATTAAGGCTACCGAGGTAGTACTAACGCCACCTGAGAGAAGAAGTACTACTCCAGTTCCACCACTCCCGGCAGCTGCTATTATAAGTCCAGTTGCTATTAGACGTGAATACTCCACTCTCCATTTCCTTAGTTTCAGTAATGTTTTTTCCCATTGGGTAAAGATTTGAGAGACTGTATCATTTTCGTTATCATTCAACATCTTGAGAGCATCTAACTCCATGATTTTTGCTGCTTTCAGTTCATTTGAAATACCAGTCATATTTTGTATTTCAAGTTTTGCTTGGTTGTATGCTGTTTGCATTCTTCTTTGATGCCCCTGGTAAGTCAATTCATCGGTTAAATATTGATCTGGAGTTCTTGTGCCAAGAGCGACTGCCCCTTCTGTTGCATATGCTTCAATTTCAAGCCGGTGCTGGGGGTCTATTTCACCTTCATCCTCATATTCATCCAATACAGCTGGAAGGTCACTTAGACTTATTCTCCCAGATTCAAGATCTGCTAATACATCTTCAAATATTTGTGCGGCTCTTAGATTTTGGTATTCTTCTTCAAGTGTATCCCCAAACTCTGTATCGTAATTACCAACCCTTGTAGCACCAGTTAGTCTATCGAATTCTGCATATAGATCTTGGATTTCTTCTGGAAGCTCCCCTCGTAGTGTTGGATCCCGCAAGGCTTCTGCGTCAGCCAATAGTTCGTCTAGAGTTCTGATATTATTTCTTCCACTAGCTGCCTGTTCTGCTGCTTGCTCATAGAGTTTAGCAACCATTTCTTCAACTGTTGCAATGTCATCAGCAACACCGGTAGCCCTAACTTCTTCTCTAAGTCTATACAGACTAGCAACATCTACTGCAAATGTGTCTGGGTTAAATGTAGTATGAGTCGTAGCATATTCAAGCTTTCTTTCCAGGGAAATTTCGCCGACCCCATTTCCTGTCGGAGCACAAAGAACCTCGACGAGCATTCCGCCACCAGCAAGTTGTATTTCAAGTGTGGTAGCTGCATCAAGATATACACGGGCCTCATTTTCAGCCCCGGGTCTGCTACCAGCTTTCAAATCGAAGTCCTCAATAACTCGAGCTGCAGCTTCTGCGTGTGACATCCCAGAGTCAACTAGATCTAAGTATTCTTGCCTGGCCTGAGCAAAGTGAGATTGATCTACATTCCCTGGATCAGCAACGTCCCTAACGGCACTTTGGATATCTGCATCACTTATCCCCAAGTCCTCTACGATAGTTGCAGAAGGATCAGTAGCGTAATCTCTATAGTAGTTTTCTTCGACAAAGTCTTGCACACTAAAAGAACCTGCTCCTTCTCTGAGGTACGCTTCAGCTGCATGTCGCCTTATGAAGTCTAGAATAACCTCCCTTTGTTCAGCAGCGGGAAGTTTTCGTATATCACGCCTTAGTCCTTTCAAAGTACCTTCCACATAGTAACTATTATGATCTGGACTGAGATCGCTGACATCTTGGAGTTCTCGTTCAGTTGCAATTAGATCGTCCTCTGCTTGTTGCAAAGCTTCAAAAGCCTTATCACGTTCTTTAGCTGCTTGTGCACGTACTGTAGTTCCTTTCGAAGGGTCATTGGCTATCGTATCATTATCATTATATATTTTCTCCCAATGATCTCTTCTCGTTTTAGCTCTATCACGTGCTCGCTCTTTGTCCTCTTTGTTCCTTTTATGCGTTTTTTTAGCCTCACCTAAATCTGCATCACTATCCAATTCTTGAGATAGTTGATCATTATATCTTCTTGCTATTGTTCTCCTTCTTCTTAGATCTTCGTCTGATGTTTCTTCCAATAAGTCACGAGAATCTTGTCCTCCTACTTCTAACCCTTCCCTTGCTTTTCTTTTATCACCTTCTTTTGCTGGTTTTTCTACACTCGTCTTGTCATCATCTTCTCTTTTTCTCCTCACAACAGCTTCATGTCCGGTGTCATCGGGGGTCCCAAGAACGGCTGAGCCAAGACTTTTTCTAGCTGCAGCTTTTCTCTGTTTATCACCCTTACTTTCTTCTCTTTCATCGATTTTTTCTCGTAAAGCTTCTGTTTTTACCATGGTTTATTAGTTTAAATATTCTTTTAGTGTCTTTTTTACCTCGTCTTTTTCAACGGCTTCGTCCATAGCTAGGAGAATTTCTAGGAGATCTTCATCAGTATATCCATCCTTCTTTGCCTCTTCTACAAATTCTCGAAGGATAGAATTTTTGATCTTCTCAGTATTGGCTTGGATCATAATAAGCCTGTTATTACGCTCGATTACACGCCCGAAACTACCCTGTGCTATCTCTTGTAATATATTTGTTGGATCTGAAGATGTGTTGTCCATAACCTATGATACTGAAGATGAATGAATTAGGCAATAGTTGGTAGGTTGTAGGTGAGTAGGTTATTAGACTGTAGGTAAGTAGGGGGTAGGGGTAGTAAATTCAAAATTTCAATATCGAATTTCTAAACAACCTAAAGAATGAGAAATTGATAATGATGAATTGAGAATTGATTATTTCCTTGTAAATACCCAAATCCCAAACAAACCAAGCGCCCAAATAAATCCTAAACGGTCCAAACTGCCCAAAGATGTCAAACAAATTCAAAACATCTCAAAGATATCAAACATTTCAAACTCTACAACCAGATATAATTAATGTTTTGTACGTTTTGGTTTTTGGTAATTGATATTTGTTAGCTTATTAGGTGATTAGGTTATTAGAGTAAAGGTGTGGGGTAGTTGCAAATCCAAAAATTCAATGTCGAATTTCAAAATAATTATCAATTATCAATTATCAACTCTTCATTTTCAACTATCAATTTTCAACTATTAACTATCAACTATCAACTTTGAACTTCCTCCGGTGTTTTATTCTCCAAAGTATCATCAACCTTTGTAACCTGTCCCTTATTCTCAAAAAAGTCGTTGATATTTTTGGGGTTACCTTCAACCATACGGAAGAGTAGATCACCACCTACTTCATCTGGGGAAAGATAGTCTATGAATCGCACCAGTTCTTTCGCAATTATATTTATATCTCCATCTCCCGAAAGAATTGTAAGCCTTGGTGAATTCTCTCCTGCAACTGTAAAATTTATAAACATATCTTCACCTCTCTGTGTGATCCAAAATTGTGGGATTTTTCTCCACAAGTAAAGCTCATTACCGACCTTTACACCTTTATTGGAGATTTGAATCTCAAAGGTTGGCGGTACTACTGTATTTTGAGCGTAAATGACAAGGAGAACAGCAAGTACTGCTAGGATTAGAAGATATGTCTGGGTTAGAATCGCCAAAATTATTATCACAATTGAAATGCCGAAAACCGAGATATACCAATTCCTTCCTTTAGGATTAAACGGTCTTTCTGGGGCATTCCATTTATATAGTAGTTTCATTTCAGACCGCTCTTCGGAAAGTATAAGTTCCTGGCGTTTGGCATTATTTATCTCTTTCTCCATTTGATCTATCTCTCCTCTAAGCTTTGAGAGAGATTCGAGTTTTGTATCTTTTTGATCTGATTGTTTTTTTTCTTCGTCCATCGGGGGTAGTTAATAGTAAAGGTTAGTTACGAATAAAATTATTACAACATAATTAAATCCAAAACTGTTTGATTTAACTACATTGCAACCCGACATAAACCATATGGTTTATGCCAAGTACCGAATTACGTTAAAAATATTATACGCTAATCCGTCATTCGGGTTAATAAATATATTTTTACAAAGAACTATAACTAAGTCAATTGGAGCACCCTGGTGAAACTAGTGATTCTTTACTAACTAGATCAAATCTAGTAAGATTCAATTAAGTGTAGATAATATAGAATAATTTCAATTAATAAAGTTTTTATGAAAAATGATAACAGTCCCAACTGGAAAGTTGTGGTTTTCGGAATTATCGTAATAGCCTTGCTCGCACTAGGCACATATTTGGCAGCAAATTATTTAAGCCAGGAAGAGGATGTTTCCCCGGAAGATACTTCTGCTTATGATGTGGAGCCGGTTATAAAAACTTATCAGTATGATGAAATTTATACATTTTCATATGATAGTTCAGTTTGGGATTTCCTTGCAGAGGATGATGACCTGGGTTCTAAATTTGAAAATTTGGATAACGGAGGAGTGCTGACGATAAGTGTTCAAGATTCAGACAAAACTCTTGACGAATTATACGTTCAAGAAAAAAACAGCATTTCAAATATTTCTACCGAACTTGCATATATTGAAGAGAAACAGATTCAGAAGGGTGGAAGAGTTTATTATAAAGTTGTATTTGAATCAAAATTACTAGGCAATGATTCTGTCGTCAGACAAGCTCGAGTCCTTACATTAGCTGATGATAAACTAGTCAAACTGGTTTACATACTTCCTGACGGAGGTGAAGACTTGTCTGAGATAGATGGAGTGATCTCCAGTTTAGTAATTAACTGAATTTATATTCTTTAAACTGTCCATATAATGAAAACTATTCTTCAAAGGTTATTTTCAATTAGTATTATCCTGGTGGTTGTTTTGCAGACTGTAAGTGCTTCAGCTCCGAAAATTCTTGGTGTTAGTGTAGATGCAACTGAAGAGCAAAAGGCAGTAGCATACGTACAACCTTCTGTTGTGAGAATTCTCACAACATATTGTGGAAAATTTAAATTTCTAGGGGAACTTGCAACCTTGGATGTAGCTAAAAAAGAATATGATTTTTGTTCTGGAGCAAAGGGGAGTGGATTTATTGTTTCGAATGATGGGTATATAGCCACCAATGGACATGTAGTAAGTTTTTCTGAAGATGATAAACTCAGAACTGCATTTTTTTCAAAGGATGTAATAAGCCTATATGTTGATATAATTACAGAAATTGACTCAAAAGAAACAGGGAAGTTTTATTCTTCATATGACAAAAAACTCATAGAGGAACAGATCTATGCAGATGAAGAAACATGGAAATCAGCTGTTATCAGAATGGCACAGTTATATGATGAAGGGTATTTGGATATTGAAAGCGAAGATTTGGAGGTATTTGTTCAAAAGCCAGATGCTAAATTTAAGTTCGATGATGATGCTGTTTTTCAAAATAAGGAGGAACACTATGCTGCAGAGTTAGTTGCGCTAGATTATGAAGAGCCCATAATTGACGAAAATGGAGATATCGAATTTACCTCAAGTGATGTTGCGATTATTAAAGTTGATGCGGACAATCTACCAGCAGTTAAACTAGGGAGTATTGATGAATTAAGTTCCGGTTCGCCTATATTAGTTTTGGGTTTTCCTGGTAAAGCTGACAGCCCTCTAGTTAGTGAAGAATCTGAATCAGAAGCTACAATTACTCAAGGTATAGTAAGTGCTATTAAAGAAGACTCTGGTGGGGGAAGAACACTTATACAGACCGATGCGTCTATCGCACATGGAAATAGTGGAGGTCCTGCAATAGATAAATCAGGCCGGGTAGTTGGTATCGCAACTTATGTGACTATTCCAGAAACTGGGTCTGGGGATGAATCAGGAGACTTCAACTTCCTGAGAGATGTTAAAGATTTGATAGATCTCGCTGAAGAAAATGATATAACTCTTGGGCAGGGTAATATTGACAATTTATGGACTGCTGGACTTGATAATTTTTGGCAATATAAATTCACACCAGCCCTGGAAAGTCTTAATCAAGTAAAGTCTCTAAATTCTGATCATCTATTAGTTCAGGATTATATAGATAGAGCAAATAGTGGAATTGAAAATGGTGAAGAGTATGTAGAGCCGGAAGAGAAAATATTCAACGTAATTCCCAAAGATAGTTTACCACTTGTAATTGGCGGTGTTGTAGCTATATGTGGTGGTGGGCTGTTTCTCTTATTCATAACCAGTATTTTGAGAAGAATGTTTAAGAAAAAACCACAGCAAGAACAACAGATTCCACCTATGCCACAACCGACTCCTCAGCCACAACCATCAGTGCAACCGTTGGGGATGGATCCGAGACCAGTAGCAACCCCAGCTCCAGCACAAAGCTTGGATGATTACATGAAGGATAATCAGCCGCCAAAACAGGCTATGCAGAATATGGACAATTCAAATGTTGACAGTATAAGTGCATCAAAACCAGTGATGCCTCCAAACCCAGGTGATACAAGTAATAACACAGAACCTGCGCAAGTAGCAGTGCCTGAAAGTAGTATCGATCCAGCTAGCGTAGCATCTGCTGCTAAACCCATAACGCCACCTCCTGCTGGTAAAGAACCAAAACAAGAGACTAGAAAAGTTCCAAATCTAGTTGACAAACAAGAAGATACAGTTGATTTAGAACCAACTTCTCCAGTTGTGGAGCAAGTCATCCCTCAAGTAAAACCGCAGCCAGTAGTAGCTGAAATGAGCACAGATGCCGAACCAAAACTAGGAGACAAATTACTAGAAGATGCTAAGGATATTATCCCTCCATCGACCGCAGTTGTTGATACGCGAACATCTTCCAATTGGGTAGGTTTAGATGATCAATTTGAGCAACAAACAGAAGAAGTTGTGCAGCCCGAGAGTCAACCGATGAAAACTATTGAGGAGACTCAACAAGCAGGTGTGGATAGTTTAACAGCTAAAGATGATAATATACCTACGCAAACAAGTGATGATATGGATGACAATTCAGCTACACCTATCAATCCTGGTACAGCAGAGGATCAAAATTTGACCACAAAAGGCAAAGATACTCCCCAGACTGATAATCAACCCAAAAGTACTATTCCCGGTGATGAGTTAACTTGGGAGGGTGTACCAGCTAATTCGAATCAATCTCAACAAAAACCTTTAAATAATCGAGTTCCAAGGGAGAGAAACCGTGCACCTCGTAGAAGAGACTCTGGACGTAGAGAGGGTGTAGGGAGAGTGACACAAGATCCCTTACCACCAGCAGCATCAGTTTCAGATACTCCCGAACAAGCTACTCAAAGTGGAGGACAACCTGCTGCTCCAGGCATACAGCAAAATACTACAGGGAATCAGAGTCAGCCAAAAACTCCAGTCGATGAAAGTGACTTGCCTGATTGGTTAACTAGTGTTTAGAGTACTTGTTTTTATGGACTCGTTTCTCTCTTGGAGAGATAGTTACAGTTAGAGTTGAACCATCCCGTAGTTTTTCTATGAGCTTTTTGTTTAATCTGTGTGCTGATTTGTTTGCGTTTATTCCAAAGGTTCTTTCTGTATTTACTTTGCTTTTCCTAAAGACTAGTTCGTGATCACTTGAGAATTCTGGATTAACAAACGTTTTGAATGAGTCCTTTGCGCTACCAGACTCTAATGTTACATCCACCCAGCCAGAAAACTTTTTAAGTTCTTCTAACTTAAAGTCAGCTTTTATGCCAATTATGCAGTCGCCTCTTGTTGTAAGATAATCATCTTTTGTTATCTCAATTGTTTTCACATGTTCTGCCAAGATATTTTCGTGCCCTTTTGCTAAAAATGTATAAGGATCTAAGACTTTTTGTATAGTTCCTCTTATCTCCCATATCGCTCTTTCTCTTCCAAAGGCAAGTTTTTTACCCCATTTTGCGTTTACTGATTTAATATCTTCATTACCAAGTTGTTTATAACTAGTTATTTGAATATCAGAACTTTTGTACTTGGGAATCATTATGTTGTTGATATACTCATCCGAGAGGTCAGGGATTTCTAATTCCTCCATTTTAGTTGGCTCGTACTTACTGTTATAGTTAAAATACATAGTCAACCTTGATTTGTTTTTTGCTACTCGTACTAAATTTTTGATCACGTGATTGCTGCCTTGTACCGTGTGTTTCAGAAGAGATCCCCAGGGGTAGTTGATATAAATTTCATCAAAAAAATCATTCATCTCTTCGGGAAGAGTTTCGATTGAACTTATTATATACATAGCGTTGGAGAGACCGCCTTTTGACTCTTTTTTATATATTTTGGCAGAATATTTTTCTAGTGCGGATCTATTGGGATCAATCCCTAACCAGAAGTATCCTCCTATATTTTTAGCATTCTCATAAACAAATTTTCCATCTCCAGTACCGAGGTCAAGTATTACCTTTTTATATCCGCTAGCGACGGTTTTAATTTCAGAAAAAGTCATGAATTCTGATTTTTTTCCTTGAATAACTTCTATCATGGTAGAGCTTCTATGATGCCATTAATTAAATTGATTGTCTCAATGACATGGAATCTAATAATACCATCCTTTTGCAAAGCTAAATTTGAGATCATTAGAAAAGTTTGATCTTCAAAGTTTATGGAATTAAGTGTTTCGATTGACTCTAGTTGATATCCACTTATAACTGAATTCTTGATGAAGTAGGAGTTTAAGAGGGTAAGTAAATCTTTGTTATTTAATGTATTTTCGATTTCTTTATTTGGATAGTCAAATATCACCTGCTTTTGTTTAGCTAAACTCATAGGAAAAGCCAGTGTAGGTATTTCATAGAAAAATATGAGCTTATCAACATAGATCTGATCTAAACCACCTTTTGTAAATGAAACCCAGAGATCTAGTATCTGTGCCTGGGTATGAATCTTGCAGTGAACAAAAAAGTAAGTTTTACTATTTTTCAATAAAGACTGTGTAAGGGGAGAGGGAAGACTAATGTCTTGTAGGTGGTCAATTTGATTGCTCTCTATAGGAGACTTAAGTTCAATTTGGTCTGATAATTCCTCTATAATAAGGGTTTTAATTACATCCTCAGCGTAAAGTGAATCGTTTGAGTTATAGAATACTCCATCAAAATTATTCATAAATAATGCAAATTTTTTAATTAAATTTAGAAAATCTAGCCTTATTATAAAATAGTAGGTTTCTTCTCATCCCAATCAATAATTTAACAGATTGTACTTGCAAAATAAACTAAGAAGTACTATACTCTAGTACAGTATAGAAAAAATAAATATGAATAATCAAAGATTAAATAAGATAAAAGGTCAATTGAACGGAATTGATAGGATGATAGAAGAGGACCGAGCTTGTATGGATATTATCCAGCAGATTGTTGCAGCTCGTGCAGCACTTTCTAAGTTAGGTGTTGAAATTTTGAAAGATGAAGCACGTTCTTGTATAAAAGGAGGAAATGGAGAAAAAGTACAGACTTTGGAGGATATTATTGAGAAGCTATTTAAAATAACTTAAAATAAAAGCGAAAAAGCCCCAAATTTAATTTAATTATTATTGTGATTTTTATGGCAAATAATGTTACAGATGCAGATTTCCAGACAGAAGTATTGGAATCAGATGGTTTAGTTTTAGTTGATTTCTGGGCAGAGTGGTGTGCTCCATGTAGAATGCTTGGTCCAATTATCGAACAAGTTGGTGAAGAGCTAGGCGACAAAGTGAAAGTATTGAAACTTAATGTAGATGAGAATTCTGAGACAGCTCAGAAATATCAAGTTATGAGTATTCCTACAGTGAAACTCTTCAAAGGTGGAGAAGTAGTGGAGAACTTCGTTGGATTGATGCCAAAAGATAATTATGTAAATGCTGTGCAGAGTCATCTCTAAAATAGCCTTAAGTTAATTATAAAAACCCCCTGAATATCATAGGATACAGGGGGTTTTTCGTAAGTAAGACTTTTTTAGTACATTATCGTTTCGTACTCGCCATCATCTTTCGGAAGAGCCTGCCAGACCCTTTCTGTAATGAAAGGAATAATTGGATGCATTAATCTCAAGTACTTTTTTAAAGAGTAGAGGAGTGCATATTGAGCTGATCTTCTGGATTTTTTCTCCTCCGGGCTTGTGTTTATTGGGTTTCCTTCTTTATCTTTTGTATATAATCTTGGTTTAGATTTTTCTAGACACTCATCACAGAAATAGTGCCAGAAGGATTGGTGTAATTCTTCTGCTGCAATTCCGAGTCTGAAATTCTTCATGTGGTCATCTATTTTTTCCTCGAGCTCATCAACAACGGCCATCATCTCTTTGTCTTCTGGATGAAGTTCGTTTTTGTCAAATTCAACGCTATAGTCATAATCTTCTAAATTCATCAGTACGAGTTTAGATGCATTCCAAATTTTGTTTAGAAAATTTCTATAGCCCTTGATTTTCCTTTTGTCCATTCTATAAGCAGCTCCAGCCTTATTGCCCACAATGTAGAAAAGTCGTAGAGTGTCTGCTCCAAATTCATTTATAATGTCATCAGTATAGACAATATTACCTTTACTTTTGCTCATTTTCTGCCCATCTTCTGCTTTGATAAGTCCGTGAAGATAAACATTTTTAAATGGAATTCTTTCTACGAGCTCTTTCCGGCATTCTTTTTTACCCCTATAAAGCCCCAACATTATCATTCTTGAAACCCATAGCTCTAAAATGTCATATGCTGTCTCCATAATTGAAGTGGGATAGAAAGTATCATATAACCCTTCTTTCATAAGCGGAGCGAAAGCCCATTGTCCTGAAGAAAACCAGGTGTCGAACACATCGGGATCTTGTATCCAAGGAGTTGAAAGTTGAGAGTTGATGGTCGAGGGCTCAAGATAGAAGTTCATAGTCTCTAATGGTTTTAGATCTCTTTTTCTTGAATCTTCGTATGAGTAGCCTGCTAGTTTTCTTTTTAGGATTCGAATTATTCCTGTATGGGTTACGATGAGAACTTTTTTACCCCAGTATTTTTCCCTGAGTTCTTCCAAAAATAGGTCAACCCTTTTTTCCACCTCTCCGATAGCCTCTGCATCAGGAAGGTTGTTTTGATATGTTTCATTGTTATCTTTATCGTATTCTGGATATTCAGAGATAAATTCTTCCCAAGTTTTTCCAGTTACCTTTCCAAAGTCTCTTTCCTGTAGAAGTTCGCTCTCAACTAGTTCTATTCCATTTGCATCTGCAATTATCTCAGCAGTGCTTTTTGTTCGTTTAAGAGGTGAGGTGATAACTAGATCATAGTTATTTAGCTTATTAGCTATTAGTTTGCTAGCTTCCTTGGCTTCGTCTGTGATGTCTATATCATTTCTACCTACAAATCTGTTTTCTTGGTTAAATCCAGTCTCCCCATGGCGGATAACAGTTATCTCCTGGCTGTCAGGATTATTTAACTGAACTTTCATAAGTCCTTTCTCGAGAGCTTCTTCCATAGAATCAATTACTTCTTCGCCAATTTTCCACCTCACCTGACCATCTTCATCAGTAAATTCACTAACTTCTCCTTTGTACCAAACAGGGAATCTATACCCCCACCAGATAGATCTGGAAATTGGCCAGTCCCGAAGATTTTTGAGCCAGTGCATTATCTTGTGCACCATATAGTCAGGGTGGATATTTATAAGTTTTTTTTCGATAACTTCTATCGCTTCCTTCTTAAGTTCATCTGTATCCAAAAACCATTGGGATGACATAATTGGTTCAATTATTGTTTTTGTCCTTTCACAGATTACAACACTCTGTTTGATCTTTTCTGTATGAATGATTAATCCCAACTCGTTTAGGTCATTTATAACTCTTTCTCTGCAATCATCGACATGCATGCCCTTGTACTTTCCAATTGGACCAACCATCTTCTGATCTTTCCAGATGACATTTATGTAGCCAACTTTTTTATCTGGGTTTTCTTCATTCCACTCAAGCATCATCACATAATCCTCATAAGCATGCGCTGGGGTCATTTTTACTGCACCAGTACCAAACTCCTTGTCAACCTTTCTGTTTGAAATAATCGGGATCTCTCTGTTTACCAGAGGGAGAATGAGTGTTTCGCCAATGAAGTCCTTGTATCTTTCGTCAGTAGGATCAACTACAACTGCAGTATCCCCGAGCATGGTTTCAGGTCTCGTAGTAGCTACAACAATTCCATCATATTCTTTTTCTTCTCCATGTATTTCATATTTGATTCTCAACTCTTTGTTTTTGAAAGGATATTTTATATAGGTGAAATCGGTCTCCCTCTCCATTCTCTCTGTATCAATATCCGCGACTGCACTGTTTAAACCAGGTGACCAGTTTACAATTCTAACTCCTTTGTAAACCATCTTGTCTTCGAAGAGATCTAGAAAAGTGTTTGTAATTATTTCTACAACTTCTGGATCGAGTGTGAAAAGATCTCTATCAAAATCCGAGCTTAAGCCAACCCTTTTTTCGTCCTCCTGAGCAACTTTCATAATTCCTGTGAAATGCTTGTAGCACATTTTATAAAATTCTTCCCTTGAAAAATCGGCCTTGCTTTTTCCTTTTGGCAATAATTCCTCTCTGATAAAAACTGCCTCAGCCTGCTGTGCCGCATGGTCCTTGCCTGGAAAGAGTAGAGTAGTTTTTCCTTTCATTCTTGCATATCTTCCGAAAGCATCCTGGTATGCATAACCAGAAACATTACCAAGGTGAGGTCTTGCGTATGCATTTGGTGGAGGATTTATGTTGCAGTAAGTTTCAAGGTTTTCCTCCTGGATACGTTTCTTCATGCTTTCGGTATTCTCAACCTCGTTGGTTTTTGGATTATATTCTGGTTTATAGAATTTATTTTTTGTCCAGTACTCGAGAATCTTTGGTTCTTCTTTCACTGGATCATAAGGCCCCTTCGGTAACATGGTTTAGAATTAAAATGTAAAGTTTGATATTGTTTTTTTGCTATTAATTAAAGTGTTTTGTTTTTAACCATATTTTTCTCTACTTTTTTGAGTGACCAAAAAAGTAACAAAAAAGTCACCGAGTTTTCTAAATCCCTATTTTCTCCACCACTTTACTTTTTTCCGCCGGAATAGAAAACCCGGACCCGATTCTATTCCACCTAAATGATATTTTCCAGAGCTAATTCTCCTCAGACTCCGATAATTATTCAACCTCAATCCGTATGAATTAGACCTTGGTTCAAAATTCAATATTCTTTAAATATTTTAGTAAAATCCCATAATTTTAAAATTTTATTTAATTCTTTTAATTCTATCGTTTTCTTGTTTTCAATATATTTCAAAATCGCATAAAGTGGTCCTTGCCAATCTACAAGCCAAATTGAAAACAAATATCGCAGTACAAACTCATTAAATCCTTGAACTGTCCCATCTAATACAAATTTTTTAACAGGCATTTTTTTTGCTAGATTTATAATTTCTTGTTCGTGTTTGAAACTTACCCAAGACGTATCAAAATCAAAATTAATATGTTTCGTTTCTTCATTAATTCTTTCTATACTAGTATTTATCGAAAGATTTTTATCTACAATTTCTAGGTGCTTCCGATAATCTTTAATTAGTTGCAATACGACTAAATCAGTAAAGAACTGTGACTTTTCATCGTCATTCCCTAAAAACTCGTATTTATTTTTGACCGCAAATTTTAACCTCCTAAAAAACTTTTTATCGAAGTCTTTATAAAGAGGGTAGAATAATTTTTCGTCCATTTTTGTTATAAAAAAAGCCCTCATCTTCAAACCATTTCTGGTTTGAAGATAAGGACTCTTTTAAGCGGTACCACCTTAATTCCCCTGTACCAGACGGTGCAGGGACTCTCAAACTGCGATAACGGGCTTACCCGGGCAAATCTACGATTTGCAAATTCTAAATCCTAAATACCCAAATTCAAAACAAATACAAAATATCAATTCTCAAATTACCAAAACATTCTTATTTCATTATTTTACAAATTTTCTTCTGCCAGCTTGTCTGGTGACGTTAATCCAGACTCAAGTGCTTTTGAATATTTACTTGTAGTAACAAATGAATTATAACACTTCTTTAGTTAAACTCGAAAGTTCTTACAGCATCCAGCATAGTATCTAGATTACTGCTGTTTGAAGATGTGTAAGTTTGAATAGTATAAACATCCTCTCCATCAGAAAAACTGTATAAGTGTTCTGTAGCATCATAACCATCGATTTTCGAGGATATAATACAGTGGCAAGACCTTATTCCGTTTATTGTTTCCACATCATAACTCTCGCCTTCTATCTGATCCTCTGGATAATCTTCGTCCCACGTGTCAATTGTGTCATTATAATAGTCTCTGCACCAACTTTCAGTTATATTGGAGGTGCCTCTTTCTCCCAGAAAGACAGTCATTAACTCATTTATCTCGGCAAAGCTAGGTATATTGTCTTGGTTATAAACATAAAAACTGACTTCATCTGCTGCGGTCTCTTCCATGGTCCATTCACTCGAATAGTCAATTGAGTAATAATCATTCGAGTAAGTTTTGTCGAGGTTTGAATTTTCTTCAAATAAGTCTTCGATCTCTTTTTCTGCATCATCTACTATCTTGCTAATATCTCCTTGGTTTGAGTCTTCATTATTTCTATATACGAAAAATCCCAGGACAGAGCAGCTGACAACGCAGAGGCACAAGATCAAAACAGCCCCAATGATTAAAATTATTTTTTTATCCATTCTTGTATTTAATAATTTATCTAATTATATTGTTCATTGTTTTGAATAAATAATCAAATTTGTATCAGAATACAAAGACAATCAAAGAAGAAATGTAGTATTAGTTTTGAATGCAGATATTTACGATTTATAATAATATTCTAGGATTCTTATTCCCGCAGAAGTGCTTAAATTGTGGTGCTTTTGGTGATGTAATATGCGATGGTTGCAGACAAAAATTATTGTTGGATTCAAAACATTATTGCCATGTCTGTAAAGAAGAGATACCTATTGAGCTATTGAAGCACAAAAACTGCGAGTCTTTCTTAGATGGGGTGATAGTTTGTTATAAGTACAATAAGTTAGTTGAGAAGTTAATAGCTGAAATAAAATACAAGCAGTATCATTCTTTGGTAAAAGATCTTGCACAACTTATGGAGAAGAGTAGGTCCCTGCGTAAGCTCTCATTTCGAAATTGCATATTTACAGATGTGCCATTACATAGAAAAAGATTGTGGACTAGAGGCTTCAATCAATCCAAGCTGATATCTAAAAACCTTTCGATGAAATATAAACGTCCTTTCACTCCATTGCTTAAGAGAGTTAGAAACACTAAGACTCAGGTAGGTATGAAAAGAGTAGAGAGAATAAAAAACCTTGATGACGCTTTTGGTTTAACAGCAGGTGTTCGTTTAGATCAGTCCATTGAGACTATTATCCTAGTTGACGATGTGATGACAACAGGGACAACTCTTGAAAAATGTGCTGAAGTTATGAAAAATGAATTCTTGGATATAAAGGTGGTTGGGCTGGTTTTCGCAAGGGGCTAGTTATGATTTCTTTTTTAGTTTCTTTATCTGTTCCTTCAGCTCCATCATCTTCAGTTCTCTAGAGACTAGAATTTTATTTATTTTTTCCAGCTCAGATTTCTGGGTTTCCAGTTGTTCTAGATATTCTTTCTGGTTTGTTATATCAATTCCAACACTTAGGGTTCCTTCGACACTACCTTTATCGTTAAACAATGTAGTGTTGTACCATTCGACAAACTTTTCAGTATTATTTTTATCTAGAATAGGATTCACCCCAGTCGTGAACTTCACTTTTTCTTTAACCAGTTTGTCAAAATATTTCTGTACAGTTGCTAAGTGATGTTTTGGTATTATTAGCTCGAACCAATTTTTGCCTAGTAGTTCATCTTTCTTCTCTCCTATGAGATCCGAGCCGAAGCCATTTATATACTCTATGTTTGCTTTTGTATTTAAAACCACAAAGATAACATTGGATTCGTCGAGGTATTTTAGATATTGCGTCTTGTCGTGTTCGAGCTTATCATAGTATTTCTTCCTTTCTCCATATTCCTCAGCGATAACAATAATCTCACTTTCTTTATCTCCCGTCCAATAGGATAAAGTTATCTCTAATGGAATTTTTTTCTTTGAGGTTGTTTTTGCTTCAATTATGAGTGTATCGTCTTTGTTATTTTCAGTTGGTTCTTGTGAAAGATCTCTGTCTTCAAGATACTTGCTAAAATCATCTCCAAGAATATTTCGGTAGTCTCTTTCAATAATTTCATCTCTAGTGTACCCAAATATACTCTCTGCAGCATTATTCCAGAAAGTAATTTTGCCAGCCTTGTTTATGACAAAAACTGCTTCTTTTGTATTTTCTAAAATTGACCTATGAAGTTTCTCACTTTGTGAAATAACTTTAGTTCGTTCTTTTTCTAATTGGCCTCTGTGATATGAAACCATAGTTGTAAGAAATCCACAGATCAGGAAGAAAGGAAGACTGCCAGCAAGAAGTTCTATTATATTATATTCGTCAGTGACAACCGGAATTGTAGCCATCAAACCGGTTATAAGCAAAGTTATTCCTATCACTCCCTTTGTATCTAATAGAATCATTGAAAAAAGGAGAGGGATTATAAGATAGGGGCTTATGGTAAGATCATCAATTGAAGCCCAATATATGGCGGCGACAGATATTACTACGAATAGGATTGATCCTACTTTATTATATCTTGTTTTGGCCAAGATATATGAAGCGATCATTATTGGAAACATTAAGAGGAATACTGAAAATAAAGGATCATCAAAAGGGGTTTCATAAGCTTGTGTTGCATAGACCAGTTCTCCTATAAAAGCGAAGGGAATTATAAAAACAAGCATAATCAATAAGATTCTTGCGCGCCTTTTTTCAGTAAAACTCAATTTCTCACTAGGTTCTGTGAGAAAGCTCCAAATTTTTAGGGCAGTTCGTTTCATTACACTTGAAAAATGATATTAATAACAATTTATCGCAAAACAAGTCTGATAACAAGATGTTCGTGTTTAGTGGTAGTGGATTAGAAGGACTGGATTATATATGCTCATTTTTGGTAAAATATAGAGTTCTTTTTTAATATGGGGATGATTTGTTTCGACAGGGAATATTTTCTCTTAGTGACAAGTCGAGATCTTTCTATTTTCTTCTCGTAAAACAAGAATTTAGTTGAGGTTTAATGACCTCAGACAACAAATAAACGTCAACAAATCATTAGTAAGCAGAGTTAAGGATACTCTTGCTTCTTTCGAAGCAGGAATCCAAGCTTTCACAGCTGGACTTAACCTTAACACTGTTGCTGCATTATCATAACCAAGAGGTTATGTGACAGCACCCTTTTTGTCTCTCCTCAAGCGGGGACCTAAAGGGTTCATTTAGGTTGGGTGCAGGATTCTAGTTTGGTTTATGCTAGGAAACGAAGTTTTTTAATAAGCCACTGAGTTTATACTTTTGCCGATCTTGATGTAAACTCAGCTAAACAGATCGGATAAGCTTGTATTTCATTTCGAGTTAAATTTTCTGGACGGGGGTTCATAACCCCCCATCTCCATTCGACTCGTTTTGCTATTATTGCAAAACTCGCTCATGGCAAGCCACGAAGTTATATATTAAACAGCGTAAATTCGAATGGCTCTGAGCTTGTCGAAGAGCACAATTTATAATTCCAATTTCGACTCATCTCGATAAATCGAGATTCGCTCATGGTAAACCACGACATTCAAGCCAAATGATTTCGGCAAGTAACGCCGAGTCGAATGGTACCGAGCTTGTCGAGGTACCTATTAACTCTCTCAGTGTAAGCACTAGCTTCGGTTATGGAAAAAAAAGATCGAAGTGGATCTGAGCCCGTTTATTGTGAATGTAACTGAACAACCGAAGAGCACAATTCGTAAATCTAATTTCCTAAATTTGTATTCTGATACATAGAAACTTATATATAAATCGGCTAATCTCTTTTTATAAATTTTTAGTTGTGAAGAATGTTTTATTTATATATTCTTTTATGCGCTGACGGAAAATTATATACAGGGATTACGAATAATGTGAGGAAACGTATTCAAAATCATGAATTAGGTGTTGGGTCGAAATATGTAAAAGATAGGTTACCTATAAAATTGATTTATACTGAACAATTTAAGGATAAATGTAATGCAGCAAAAAGAGAAAAACAGATAAAAGGGTGGAGGAGACAGAAGAAGATAGATATCTTGAAGCTTGAATTATAGTTTTGAATCTTGTCTCCAAGTCCTCCCCCGGGCGAGCTTTCACCAAGAAGCGTTTACTAAACGAATAAGTTAGATGAGATCAACCATCAATCAATTTATTCCTCCTCTTCCCCCAAAGATTCTAAGAATGTAGTAATCAATTCTGTACATCTTTTCGCATCATCCATACTTTGCGACGGACATTTAGCGTCAATTATTACCTTATTGAAGTCATCTGTAAGAATAGGTTTAAAGCCTTTTAGGTTAGTACCTTCGACAATAGTAATAACACTCCAATCTAAAGGGTAACCATAAGTTTCATTTCTTTTCCGTGCAAAAGACGTAGATACTTCTTCATTAATATTGTTATTCCCATCGATGAATCGAACTTCTTCAGGAAACACAATTAAGGTTCTGTTAATTGAGTTTATCCAAGTTATTATTGGCTGTGAGTTTAGGGTTGTATATTCAACGGAATCGAAATTAGAGTCACCAGTATAAGTAACATAATCAATAGATAGTGGTTTGTCAGGGTTATAATAATATTCACCTCCAGTAAATCCAATACCGAAAGATAATACAGTCAATTTTATTGAAACTTCATTACCATCTGAAATGTTTATTTTATATAGACTATCGGGATCTGGTTCATATCCATCTTGGTAATATTCAACCTCCTTCGACACCTCGACTTCCCAACCTTCAGGGTAGAGAAAACTTGTATCATCATCTTTATATTCAACATAATTGTAATAGGTGGAAACTGTTTCTTTCCCAGAGGATGTATCTTCTGTATTTTTTTCAAAATTATTTGTCTCGACCGAAGCTTCGTCATTTGAATTATTAGTTTCGGTTTGTTTGGAATCAAAATAGAGATATAGAGCAGCTGAACCGAAAATCGTAATCAATAATAATGTAACAAGCAGTATTACGAGACTCTTTAGTGTATTTTTTCTTGGAGTTATTTCCTCCGAAGTATTGCTGGTTTGTATTTCTGTATCCATATTAAAGATAATTAATAGCTACAATTATCTATATCTTACTAAAAATTTTTCTCCATGACTTTGTATTACAATACAATTTTTTCTAGAAAAATTTATGTTATATTGAAATTTCACTAGTTGATTAATCCTATGAAAAAGTTATTTCCAGTCGTCTTGTTGTTAATTATCTTAGTTACTGGTGGCATAGTATTCCTGCTCAGAGATGAGGTTAGGAATATATTTGAATCAGATAATGAAACAGCCGAGGCTAATTTTGAGAATTCCATGCAGGGACAAAAAGATTTGAATGCAGAGGAGGAGCTTGAGGATAATAAAGTTTACAAAGAGATTGATTTAAAATATTGGGATCAAGACGAGGACCCAGCTTTTATAATTGGTTTCACCGTTTATAAAAGTTATGAATTAAAGGAATCAGACTCTACAGGATCACCAACTATTGAAATTGATTTCGGAATAGGAAATCTTTCTGTGACAATTTCTCACGCTGGCGATCTAATGACTTATACGGATTATGTTAAGTTAACACATGAGGATACAGGAGAAAGCCTTTATCGTGTTGAGCTTGAAGATGGCCAAATAATGTACGACGATGAAGTTACTCCAACAGGCAGTTGTACAAAAGGTGAGGGGGGAGATCCAGTTCCTGCTCCATGCGGAGTTCCGGTTTATGATTACTTGATAATTACTTGTAGTTCGAAAGAGGTCATTGAACAGTGCGATGAAGCTATGAAAACAATAGTGAAAAAAGAGTATATGTAAATCACAACCCTCTTCATCTGATATAATCCATACCAAATTATTATCTAGCTACCTATGCATCTTGAACAATCTGTACACCCAGATCGAGATGGAATATTTATACTTATGAGGCCTGATCGGAATGGACCTACTCCTGTAGAGGTTGAAACTGATTTTTCTCGAGATGAACTTGGAGCTATTTTCGAATTTACAGGAGAAGATTCTTCATGGCACCAACTAGATGGTGTATTGTCATCGGAGGCGATGCATGGTTCAAGTCTTCCACGGGAAATAAACTCTGATAATTATTGCGACTTTCCTCAAGGTTATGGATTGAAAAGTAGAAAGTCTGCAATCTTGCAAATGAATGTGCTGCATACTGTTCTTTCTTTACTTCCAGTAGATTTAACACCAGGTACTGCGTCGAGAAAATTTCTAGATAAAACATTCATTCGAAACAACCCTGAGGATGTAGCACCTTTAATAGAAATTGTAAGAGGCGAACTAGGAGCAATGATTGATGAACATGATTGGAGTATAGACATAGAAGAAGAAAAATCTGAAGCTATGAAAATTATTGAGAGAGTCAGAAGAGTTTTGGGGATGTTTGGGGTAGAATGATTAAAAGAATCAAGAATCAGGATTCAAGAATTTAGAATTTAAATCATGTACTATCTTTACATTCTTCTTTGCTCTGACAACACACTTTATACTGGAATTACGAATGACCTTGAGAAACGTTTAGAGACTCACCTCTTAGGTAAAGGTTCTAAATATGTTCGCTCTAGACTTCCTTTTGAGAATATTTATACTGAAAATTTTGAAACAAAATCAGAAGCTTTAAAGAGAGAAATAGAAATCAAAGGTTGGAGCAGGGAAGAGAAGATAAAAAAACTTAAGCTTTCTTTTGCTACCCATAGTAATTCTGTGTAAAATTTAATTGTCTCTACATAACTTCTTAGTAGTTAGTTTATGCCAGATGATGGATTGTTACCACCAGTAGAGATACCTATCCCCGAATATGAAGGACATGTGATATGGGGTACTCCTTTTGAAGTTGATGCCACTATAATAGAAGGTGCTGATGAGGCCGTCGGAACAATTACCGTTTACCCTGAAGTTGTAAATATTTATGATGAGGATGGGCAGCTTTTGACTATGAAACTTGCTCATAGGTTAAGTAGTCCTGTTTCAGATTCCAGAACAGGTGAGTCAACTGACTGTATTATGCTAGGTTCTTTTGGTCAAAATGATCCTGTGAGAATGTGGTTTGCGAGTATGTATGCAAATGAAATTTTAACAGAGGATTTTTGGGAGAGAGAGGCTCAAGCTACAGAAATCCTTAGAGGACCAGGCTCAAAAACATCCCTAGATCAAGCTTTATATTCACCATTTAATGCTTCATTTATTGCAGATCCGAATTCAATATACTCTGAAGGTAATATTCACTCACATGTTGTATGGCCAGATGCTTTACCGGAAGAAGTCTCAGGTGAGATTGCACGAAGAGTTCAGATGGCAGAGCCTCTAAATTATCATTACTTAGCACATGTAGTTGCAGGTGATTTCATACCTGGAATAGCAGAACAGCCATGGACTGAAGTTGTATTATCCAGGGCTGCTGCTCTGAAGCTTGCATCTGAGAATCATAAATCAAGCGTGGAGACTGGACAGGAGGATGATACATATCTCGAAATGATAATGGGGCTTGGAGATTTAGACTGGTCAGTCGATTATAGTGATGATGTTGTTTTTGACGACCTGACACCAGAAGGAGTTATGGTACCTACAGATAGAACCACAATAAGTGATCTACCTCCAGTAAACATTGCAAATGCTGTTATCATGCAAACACATACTTACTTGATGATGTTTTCTCCCTATTTCGATAGGGGAAGAGAACTTCCACTCATTGGAGATCATATTAGAGAGGAGTTGACCATGAGGATGTATGATTACTTTGTAGAAAACGGTCATTTAGACAACATGACATTGGGTGCCTTTGCCAGCGCCGTTTATGAATTAGGCTTAAATCAGACGGATATGAATCTGAGGGATTATTTTTAACATTCCGACATTCGTTTAGATTTTATCCCCATTGTGTTTTTAGATATTTATTTCTATGCGTTCCAGGATGGTATTCAGGAATTCAGCTTTTCTTTTTTGGATATAATGAGAATTCTCCGCAACCTGTTCTTTTGCTTCCTCAGGAGTGAAAACTTTCCAGGATTCGATACCTTGCCCTAATTTAATTTTAGTCTCCAGTTTTTTTATATCAGCTTGTATATAACATGCAATATATCCCTTTCCTTTCAACTGACTAAATATCGTGAAACTACCGATAGTTGATCTTTTCAGCCTGTGGCTATTCTTTTCAAAACGAATAGCTCCAAGCTCTTCGATATATTGCAGCATGTAGTCATTTGGTTTCAGGTTTAGCTCTTTGTTGATGATAATACTTACGGCTCTATTGATGTTATTGTCATAAAGTCCTCCCTGGCTGAACTGCCAGATTTTATTATTACCGCTATTTTTTATGAGCAACACTTTGGAATGTTCTGGGTCATATATAGCCAGAACAGCGGTAGGTCAGAAACCAAAAAATCGCCACTTTCTGAGAGGATCTTTGAAGAATAGTTGAATAGTAAGGAAGAAACTGAAAATAACTAGTAAACAGTCAATGATAGCCCAGATATTTGAGAAGTTTTGTAAGAAGTCGTTCATAGAAATTTGCTTATTAGTGGGATTATATCGTAAATTGTCCTCTTTTCCTACGTCAGCTAAAAATTTTGAGTGATAAGTATAAATTTTTTCACTTAAAAAAGTTATGATTTGCAAAATATTTTTTTTACTTTGTTGTTTAGCTATTTAGCTTTCGGCTATTAGTTGACAGAGGGTTGGTTGAGTTAATACTTAGGTGTTAGAATAAAAATTATATTTAGTTTGATTTAAATGAAAAAAGTTCTATTAGTATTATCAGTAGTATTTGTTTCAGTCTTTATTACGGGCTGTTCAACTACTACCCAACAAAATAATATAGAAAGTGGCAGTAGTTATACAATCGATGAGGTCAGTGCTCATAATTCTGCTGATGATTGCTGGATGATAATTGATGGTAAAGTTTACGATGTCACAGACTATGTAAACACACATCCTGGCGGAGATAAGATCCTCCAAGGCTGTGGCAAAAATGCCACCAAACTATTTGATACGCAGGGTGGAAGAGGCGATCATTCCGCAAATGCGGAAAATATTAGGGACAGTTATTATATTGGTGACTTGTCTGAATAAAATAACTGGAGATTAATTTACTTTTTTAAAGCTATGAGCAATTATTTAGCGAAAAATTTTTATAAGAATCTCCCACATTTTTTTCATTATTTGGGGATTTACGTTGTAGGAGATCTGATTGTATTACTGCCGTTTATTGTCGTGTTTTTCCCTCTAGTTTATCTTTTCAGAGGTTTAGAGGGACTTGTAATCTCTTGGTGTTTGTACATGGGAATAAGACATATGTTTGAAGTTGTGTATTGGCTCCTACAACAGTTTGGAGATAAGTCGTATAGACCAGCTACTCCTTTCAAACAACTTAAAAATAATGATGTGTATATATTGCATCAACTTTTAAATACAGTATATGCTGTTATTTATCTTTCCATTTTAATATTTATTCTCATTTCATAAACTAGTCTTGCATATAGAACTTGTTTATAGATGATATAATTCTTGATCTGTAAGTTCTAAAGTAATGAGCAGTGAATTATTCAATGTTTTTGAGTTACAAGGTGAGTTGTCACCTAAGATACCAGGTCATATTTTGGTATTGTCTCAAACAGCACCGGAATCTCTGAGAGAGCAAGCTGATTTAGAAAGAGTTTTTCAAAACCTGGGACATGATGGCGGGAGAGTACCGATAGTTGAAGTATTTACTTTACCTACTAGCTCAGTACCAGGGGAAGTTGATGATATACTTTTTTCTGATGATGTCGTAGAGATGAAGTATGCTGATAGGTTAGCTAATAATGATCTTATTTTAAGACTTTTCCCAAGGATCCGATTTTCTCCAGAGGCGCGTAATGCACTTACACCAGTTGTGTCGGGTAAAGTGTTGTTCGGCCAGAGTGATGAATTGGTTACATGTAGAGGAGTAGAAAGGGTTGGTCATCCAGTGCTAGTAGCAGAAGAGATGTTGAAGAATTTAGCTTATTCCATTCATATTACTTTTGATCCTGACGTACTGTGTATTCATGGTGGTTTGCTTGATTATATATTCTCACATGATCCTGCGAAACCGGATGGGCTCATGACAATGATGCGGGCTGTGTGTAATGAACAACTAATTTCTGTTGCTTCTAGAGAGTTTGTGTCTCCACTTATTGATACATGTGTGGATGTTTTCACCGAGTGGCATAGAGAGGATAAACTTGATGAATTGGTAAGTGGGGGAATATTGGTTTGGGTAGGAGATAGATACGAATTGGCTAAAGATAAGATCGAAGTTAACGCATATTCATGCTATCAAAGAGATGATGGTTGTTCGATGACGAGGTTACCTTCAACTGCAAGGAAACAACTTTCGAGAATTCTTTTCCCTCGAGCAGAAATTTTGGATTCAGGAGGTACTGTTCATCAAGATCGTTTTAGAAGTAAGAATTAGTTTTTACTTTGAATTAATCGGTTTTGGTATTTAAGAAAGGGTTGTTAGTTGAAAAGCTTATAAAAACCATGTAGACTCCATTTAGTTATCAATTACGATTTTTCATATGTCAACCTCCGTTATCCTTGGTCTTTTAACTATGATAGGTTTTGGATTTCTAAATGGAATTCAAACTAAACCTACAAAAAAACTAGGACCAACTAGAACAGTTTTGGTGAGGGCAACCTTTACAGTAGCATTTCTCTTAGGGATTCTTTTGTTTGTCTTGGAAGAGACAACCTTTGACATCAGAATGATATTTATAGCACTTGGTATATCTTTGCTAGGTTATTTTGCCCTAATATCTTTCCTCAAAGGATTGCATGTTGGAGAAGTAGGAATTATTGCACCGATCGGCGGAACCGCTTTAGTTATGACAATTATATTTTCAGCAGTTGTTTTTTCGGAATCGTTGAGCTTATGGAAGTATTTTTCCATGGCAATTATTCTAATTGGGGTAATTTTGATCTCAGTTGATTTCAAGACATTATCAAGGTTAGGCTCAGGTGGAGCCGTGAAGGGAATCAAGTATGCTATCATTGCAGCTTTCGTCTGGGGAGTTGTGTTTGCATTGTTTAAATATCCAGTTGATGTTTTGGGTCCTGTTCTGGCAGCGTTAGTTATAGAGATAGGAAATGTAATATATAGTGGAACTCAAATTTTTATGAGTAAAGATAGGTCATTGAAGCTAGATAAAGCATCTGTGGGCTGGCTCTTTATAGGAGCTTTTTTTGGGGCAGTAGGTTTTCTTGCTTATAACTTTGGAATACGAGACAACAATGTTAGCTTACTAGCGGCATTCAACTCATCAGCTCCTCTTATTTCTGTTCTTTACGGATATTTGGTTTACAAAGAAAAACTTAAGTTGCAGCAATATTTTGCCGTTGCAATAATAATAACAGGTCTAATATTACTTAATTATCTCTAACAGTCATGTCGATCTCAAAAGGTGAACCAGATTATAGAGAGGAAAAACCTATTTACAAAAAAGGAAAGAGAGAGTTATCTATAAGGGATCTTCAACAGAGGATTCGATCAAATAAGGCAAAACAAGGTTTCAATCTTAATGATCCATGGATGGATTTTGCCTATTTGGTAGGAGAATTTGGCGAACTTGCTGAGGGGATAAAAAATTCAGAGAGAGAAGATGTAATAGAGTCTGTAGTTGATATGTTTGTGTTTGCACTTGGTTTATTTGAAATGTATGAAGTAGATGGATATGAGTTCTTAATCAAGAAGATGATAATTAATGAGAATAGAAGATACAAAAAAAGTAGTACAGATTATTGGGTTAGAAAAAATAGAGAAGAGAAAGAAAAGATAAGTGATATCATCATTCCTGAGAATCATGAACTTCATACTTTTGGAAAGCTTCAGAAGCGAGCATATAAGAATAAAAAGAATAAAGGGTTCAATGTCAATGCGCTGAAAATCGAGGAGGAATATGTCAATCTTGGTGAAGAGATAAGTGAACTTTTTGTAGGTCTGAGACGAGGTAAAGATGAAGAATTTCTTGATGCACTTACTGATGTTTGTATATATCTACTGGGCCTGTTTGAGATGTATAAGCTAAATGGATACGAGTACATAACTAAGAAAATGACCCTAAACGAAAAACGTTATTATATGAAGACAGGCCAGGGGACTTTCCTTAGAGAGGATCAAATGTAGAAAATTTTTCATCTTTGGATATCCTTGTTTGACAGCATTTTTCGGGAAGTGTGCGAGATATGTTGTGACAGATTTGTACAAAATCTGATAAAATAAACTTCTGCCTCTAACCAAATTCTATATAATTTTTCATAATGTCTCACTATGGCAAAAAGCAAGACAGATAGTGTGCAGGATGATGTCATCACACTTGACATCCAGCCTTTCCTCACACCAATTTCGATCCTGGTAGGATCAATAATTATTTCAATTTCAATTCTTGTTGGTCTCAATGGAGTTAAATCCGGAGATTCTACAGATACAAAGAATACTGATACTGTAGCTGGAGCAGAGGACACTACTGTTCCTGCAGAACAAGAAGGCTTCGCCGAAGCTACTACTTCGATTGATGATGACCCATATCTAGGTAACAAAGATACCGCAACAGTCGCAATAGTGGAATTTAGCGATTATGAATGTCCTTTCTGTAAGAGGCATGTTCAAGAGACTGCACCACAAATCATTGAAAATTTTGTTAATTCAGGTCAAGCAATTTATGTATATAGAGATTTCCCATTGTCTTTCCATGATCCATTGGCCACTAAAGAAGCTATTGCAGCTGAGTGTGTTCAGGATCTTGCTGGAAATGATAAATACTTCCAGTATCATGATCTGATTTTTGATACAACAAATTCCAACGGGCAAGGACTTGAAGAGTCTAAGTTATATGATTTCGCAAGTGAAGTTGGGGTTGATTCTGGTCAGTTTAAATCGTGTTATGAAAGTGAGAAATTCGCAGATGAGGTAGCAAACGATATTGCTGCTGGACAAGAAGCTGGAGTTTCTGGCACCCCTGGTTTTGTAATTGGTACTTTGAATGAAGATGGAACAGTAACTGGAAAGAGAATAGATGGAGCATATCCTTATGCTGACTTTGAATCTCTTATTAATGAGTATCTATAAATCTGGATAAATGAAGTGAACCTACGAAGCACCTTAGAAATGAGGTGCTTCTTTTTGATCAATTACTTTCTCATAAACTTCAAATATTTGTCTGCAGACAGTATCGTAGTCATACTTTTCAACCTCTTTAAAATTTTGATAACCAACCTTTTGGCATAACTCTTTATCACGAATAAGTGTTAAAAGTTTTTCAGTAAGATCGTCGATATCTCTATTCTTTGCAAGCCAGTCTTTTGAGTGTGGATAAAGAACTGATTTGTAGCCAGGGTTATCAAATGCCACTAGAGGTTTACCAGCAGCCATGGCTTCTATGAGAACTATTCCAAAACTCTCTCCGCCCGTTGCAGGGAAAATACAGATGTCAGCGGAATTGTAATACAACCCTTTTTCTTCCTCTGGGATATAACCGGGCATCTCGACTCCGGGAATATTATTTCTTTCAATATAGCTAAGTAATTTAGTTTTTTCCGCACCATCTCCGGCAATTATCAACCGAACACGATCCTCACCGATATCTTTAATCAGGTTTTCATAGGCTTTGAGCGCATATACTGCGCCTTTTCTTTTTACCAGCCTTCCAAAGAATAAAATATTTATCTTTCCATCATTATATTTTGAGAGTTTATCACCTCTGAATCGTTTGACTTCTACCATATTGGGGACGACTGCGGAGTCGAGACCATAAGTTTCTTTTGCAAATATCCTCGCAGCTTCAGATACACTCATTACCTTGGAGATTTTTTTCAGCTGTTTTTGTATGCCTCGTGCTATTGTCTTGTTAAGTAATCTTACTGTGTTATTAGCAGGCAGGATATGGAAGGTTCCAACTATTGGTGTATTTGTTTTATTGATGAAAACCCCAGCCATGAAAGGAGAGTAGGGCATTTGTACGTGAATGACATCAAAGTGTTCTTTGTTAATAGTTTCATCTATCTTAGAAAAATTAGGTATGATTGAAGTGGAAAGTTTATTTGCATTTCCTCTAATATTTATATTTTTACTTAAGCTTATTACTTTCCCCTTAAATTCACCTTCATCTTTACTTTCTCCGACAAGAAATTTCACCTCGTGATCGTTTTTGATGAGCCACCTTGCTAGCGACTTAACATATTGCTGGACCCCGTCATCTAGATCCAAAGTCGTATCCATGAGAATCCCTATCTTCATTTACTGTCTTTTGATGAAATTATTTATCTTTTCACTAACAAGTGAGGGATATTTTAATGGAAGTCCATGTTTCGCGTCTAGTATTTCGAGTTCTGAATTCTTTATGTTTTCTTTCAAATACTTCCCCATCCATAGAGGAGTATATGTGTCATATCTGCCCCATAGTATGAGTGTGCTGTTCTTGATTTTATCCAATACCCGTTTGTTGACAAAATCGTTCGTAACATTTTTGAAGGTTTCCCTTACAAATCCCGAGGTTTTAAGGTAGTCCTGCTCTCTGATTAGGCCTTTATAAACTATCTTTCTTAATACTTCTCCTCCTGGAAGAGCTAGTAATGGTTTTGTTAACATCGAGATAGACTTCCAGAATGTTTTCTTTAGGCTGTTTTTGGGTTTGATTCCTGATGAGTTTATAAGAACAAGTGTTTTTACTGCGTTTTCATTATATGCTGTATATCTAATTGCTATGTTGCCCCCAAAAGAATGTCCGATAAGAATTATGTTATTGAGCTTATTACTCCTTATAAAAGTGTCTAGATAAACCAAATATTTTTTAAAATCATAACTTTCATCAATACCTTCTAATTCACCATGTCCGGGAAGCTCAAGGTTATATACTTCATAATACTTTGACAATTCTTCCTGGAGTTTCTCTAAACTTTCTATTGAACCTCCCCATCCATGAAGGAGAATTACTGGCTCACCAGCTCCTTTTTTAGTAAAGATATGGTTCATGTACATTTTAAATTAATAGTTAAATCGTTCAAACCTCTAAGATAATAATATCTATAAAACAGCTTGGTGTCACGTAAGGCGCTGATATATTTGACCGTATTTACCTCTTGTGACATACTATTAATAGGGTAAAATTTAAATATTAATAGATTTCGAATGACTGTTGATGAAATTGTAAAGTTAATGATCTTTGGTTCACTATCAATTAGTGTTCTTGGGATATCAATTCAACTTATGAGGATATTAGGAGGGTTTGCAGATATGCTCGGCGACCTCAGGACTACGGTTAAAAATTTCGGGACATTATCCACACAGCTTGTTGAGGATTATAAATTGATAGGAAATGCCCTTCGAAGTATTGCAGGTGGGCTCAGTAACTTCAACGAAAAGGTTATTCAGCCTATGACACGTGTAGGTAATATGGTCGGTGGATTTTGGGGGAAAAATAAAGATAAATAATATTAATTAATTTTTTAGAATTATAAAATTATGGGAAGACACGATAATTGCAACTGCAATGATAACGGAGCATCCTTCATGGCAGGTGTTTTCATGGGAGGACTTATTGGTGCTGGTTTAGCACTTTTATTTGCTCCGCAAGAAGGAAAGAAGACTAGGAAATGGGTTAAAAGCAAAGGTGATGAGCTTCTCGACAAGGCAGGTGATAAATTTGAAGATATAAAGGAAAACAGGATAGAGCCTTTTATGGATGATGTGAAGGAAGAGATGGAAGAGAAGATTGATGACGTAAAAAAAGAAGTAAATAAAAAAATTGCATCAATCAAGAATAGAAAATAATCCTTTTTCTTTATGGACTTGATAAACCAGGCTCTGGCCTGATATAATCATTATGTCCTTACTTTTACTTTGGCTGATATTGAATCTCCCAATTCAGCTGAGGTTTATATCAAGTACTGTTTTTAGTACTTGATAATGGTGTGAAATTCTTTACACCATAGCTTATTTATTAAATTTAGTGAGATGGCTTTAAATCAAAAAAAGAAGCAAGAGATCATAGAAAAATATAAAACCAACGAAAAAGATTCTGGATCTCCGAGTGTTCAGATCGCTTTGTTAACCACAAGGATTAATGAGCTTTCAGATCATCTTAAGCAACACAAAAAAGATAATCATTCAAGAAGAGGTCTTCTGGGAATGGTTGGAAAGAGAAGAAGGCTCTTGAACTATCTTGAAAGATCAGAGGGATCAAAGGTAGTTGGGAAATTGAAAAAAGAACTAGGTATTCAGTAAAATATATTGTAAAAACTTGATAGAATAAAAGGGGCGTTTCGCCCCTTTTTTGTTACAATATAAAAGTTTTATTAATAATACTTTGAAACAAATACACTGGAGTAGGACACAAACAGAAATACCAAAACGGAGGAATAACAAGAAAATTACCTTGAAAAAGGTAGATCTAAAAAAAGTTCATGTTTCGCGGAGGCTTTTTGTCATTTTCTTCTTTTTCATATTCGTTTTTCTGCTATTTGGATTAATAACTTTAATTTTCCGAGGTGAATATTTTCAGATTAAAAATTATGAAATTTATGGCATGGATCAACTCCCGCAAGATACTGTTACTGGAGTATTGGACAGCTACTCAGGTAAAAATATTTTCTTGCAGGGAGTGGATGAAATCAGAAATTCAATAACTGCAAAATCGATCTTTTTAAAGGACATATATATAGAAAAAGTTGTACCTGACACTATAAGTGTTTATGTCGTTGAGCGATACCCCAGAGTGGTTGTAGTTAATTTCCATGGGGCATATTTAGTTGACCAGGAAAATATCGTCATAAAGGTTCTTTCCCGAACAGAGGGCTATGATCTAAATAAGAATGAAATTGACCTTTTGTTGGGATATACAGCAGAAGATAGTATTCTTGTGAGGGATAAAATTTTTGACACATTATCGGATGAGGAAAAAGAGGAATTTAAATTTGAGGAAGTTGAGGACGATATTAAGTTAAATATTTATAATGAAATTTATTCAAACCTTCGCCAAAAATTAGATGAGCTAATAACTCAAAACTCAAAAGGTGTTTCCACTACAGAGTTTGCTAATTTAAATCGTGTGTTTGTATATTCCAATAGAGATCTTCAGATAGGGGATGGTATAAGATCGAAATTTATCGATATCGGACTTGAGATACAAGCATATTTCAGAACAAAAGAGGATTATACACTTGATAAACTGGTTTGGGTTAATGACTATTCTTTGATGGCATATACCCTGGAAGGGAAAACTTTTTTATTTTCAGATCGTAGAGAAATCTGGAAACAGTGTGAAGATTTGGATCAAATTTTAGCTTATTTACAAGAAAGTGGGGAAGATTTTACCCAGATAGATGTTAGTGTGTCAGTTGTAAGTGTAAAGTAATTCCTTTCTGTTTTAAATTCTGCTAAATTTATGTACAATAATTAATATTACATACCTGCAAATGTACAATTATTTGGGTGCAAATTTTGAATAAATTTAGAATTAGTACTTAGATTACTTGTCAGGTAATTTAATTTTGCTTTATATTGTATAGTTGAAGGAGTTAATTAATATTTAATATCTTTGGGTAAATGGCAAATCGAATTATTACTGCAATTGATATCGGTTCTTCTAAGGTGTGTAGCGTAATTTCAAATGTAGCCGAGGGAAAGGAACCTTCAGCAATTGGTGTTGCATCTGTTCCTAGTAAAGGATTGAAAAAAGGTGTAATTGTAAATATTGATGAAGCAATAAATTCTATTGCGGATTCTTTGGAGTCAGCTGAAAGAATGGCTGGCCTTACAGTTTCTTCTGTCTATATTTCCATTAATGGTAAGCACATAACTAGCACAAACAATAAAGGCGTTGTTGCTGTTGCCCAAGATGAAATAATTACAGATGATGTTTTCAGAGCTATTGAAAGTGCAAGAACAGTATCAATCCCTCCATCTAGAGAGATACTACATGTGATTCCGAGAGAATTTATTGTTGATTCTCAAGGAGGAATCAAAGACCCTGTTGGAATGAGTGGTACAAGACTTGAGGTAGATGCACACATTGTATCTGCAACTTCTACAGCTTTACATAACCTCATAAAATGTGTTCAGCAATTAGGGCTGAAGGTAGATGATATTGTTTTCAGTGGGTGGGCTGCGGCAAATTCTGTGCTTACTGATACTGAAAAGGAGTTGGGCGTTATGCTTTTAGATATAGGTGGTGGAACAACTTCTATTATTACTTTTGTTGAAGATGCGATTACTTATAGTGGTTCCGTACCGTTTGGCAGTTCCAATGTTACAAGCGATTTGGCTATTGGACTAAGAGTATCTTTGGAGGATTCTGAAAGAATTAAGATAAATTCTGAAGAACTGATTAAGACCTCTGCTGCATCATCGAAATCAGGTGATAAAAAGAAGAAAGACATTATTGATGTGTCCTCTTTAGAAATTGAAGGTGTAAAGACTATTTCAAAGAAATTATTTGATGAGATAATTGAAGCTCGTATGAGCGAGATATTTGATCTTGTTGCAACTCAGATAGAGCAGTCTGGTAACGAAGCTAAACTTCCAGCAGGCGTTGTACTAACTGGTGGCGGAGCTTTATTACCTGGAGTTACACGAATTGCTAAAAAAGTTTTCGGAGTTCCGGCAAGAGTAGGTTATCCTCGAGGGCTTACTGGCTTAGTGGATGAGATTTCAACACCTCCTTTTGCAGTAGCGCAGGGTCTTGTGTTGTATGGTGAGCAGGATGATTCAGGTGGTGGTAGAGCAGGAGCCATTCCTTCCGGTGGATCAAAACAATCTGGTGGTGGAATGTTTGATAAAGCAAGGTCTTTTATTAAAAATTTATTGCCTTAGATATTTAAAGAATAAGCGCAACATTCAGTTATAAATGATAATTAGAACCTAAGATTTGTTTAGGTATCGATAAAACTTAATTATATTTCGAAATTATTAATATTTAGAAAATGCTTGTAAAACCCCAAACAACAAGTTTAGCGAAAATCAAAGTAGTAGGTGTTGGAGGAGGTGGTGGAAACGCCATTAACAATATGATCCAAAACTATGACATCGAAGGTGTTGAATTTATTGCTGTTAATACTGACTCACAAGCATTAAATCAAAATCTCGCTGAGGTTAAACTTCGTATAGGTGATGAAATAACAAGGGGTCTAGGTAGTGGTGGAAACCCCGTAATTGGGAAAAAAGCTGCTGAAGAAAGCGTTGACCTGATTCACGAACACCTTGCAGGGGCAGATATGGTGTTTATCACAGCAGGAATGGGCGGTGGGACTGGTACTGGGGCAGCACCTGTGATATCTGGTATTGCTAAGAACCTAGGAGCACTTACCGTGGGTATTGTTACTAAACCATTCTCGTTTGAAGGTAAAAGAAGGCTGGACACAGCATTGAAGGGAATTGCAGAGCTCAAAGACAAAGTTGATACACTTATCGTCATTCCAAACCAAAAACTTTTAGATGTAATTGATAGAAATATCTCTTTCTTGGAGGCAATGAAGCAAGTGGATGATGTTTTGTCTCATGCTGTTAAAAGCATTGCTCACCTCATAACTCAAGCAGGATTGATAAATGTTGACTTCGCTGATGTAAGGGCAGTGATGGAGGACGCAGGTACTGCACTGATGGGTATGGGAGGTGCGACTGGGGAGAATAGGGCAGCGGAAGCTGCTAAGGCAGCTATAGAAAGTCCTTTGCTTGAAATTTCTATAGATGGTGCACAGGGAGTTTTGTTTAATGTCATTGGCGGCAATGATTTGGGAATGTTTGAAGTTGATGAAGCAGCAAAGGTTATCTCGACCCAAGCAGACCCTGATGCAAATATTATATTCGGTGCAACAATTGACCCTGAACTTAAAGACGAGCTTCAAATTACAGTTCTTGCGACTGGGTTCGATGCAGATACCAATAAATCTATTATGTCAGGAATTCCCCTATCTGGGCAGATTCAGACAAAACCAAGAGGAATTATGTCTGGTGACGAAGATGAAGAAGATAATGAAGATGACTCTGGATCTGATTATATAGCACCAAAAAAGTCTAGAGGAACACCATCGTTAAGCGGATTTAGTATTATTGACGATGAGCAGGAAGAGGATCTTGATACTCCATCATTTTTGAGGAGAAAGAAAGACTACTGAGCCGACTGAAGTCGGAAATTCAAATCTCCAAATCCGAATTACAAAAAACTTATCACTTTAAGTGGTTCTACAGATGGTCAAAGGTTAAACCTTTCGACATGTTTTGAAATCCTGAACGTTTTGGTGGTTTAAATTTATTTGGCATCTTGGGTAGTTCTTGCCCGACATAATCCCGATTCCGTGATGAAGGCGGGGGAACAGTTGGGGGGTGTTATTTGGCTAGTTTGAAGAGTTTACTCTTCTATTCAATCGGTCTTGCAACTGCAATAAACCTCTTTGCTGGATTCCCATTTGGAAAACATGTAAATAGGGTGAGGGTTCTTTTGTTTGGGGTACCGTTTACTATTGATATATCATCAGGGTTGACTATTTTTGTTTTGTATATCTTGTACTCATGTTCCTCACCACCTATCTTCACTACTAATTTATCTCCGATTTTGACTTTCTGTAGTCTTGAAAATGCTCCTGCTGGATCCTGTGTTCTTTCATAATAGCTGCCGTTGGCACTATGTCCATAGATAACGATATTGTTATTTACATCGGATATTGGAAGTCCTGTTCCTTGCATATGAGCCAAACTATTTTGCAGAACTTGGTTATAAAGCTCCTCATTCCCGCTATCTACATTCGGTGTAACAGGAAGGTCGTATAAATCTAGACTTTCTATACTGAGTAAAAAAGTGTCCTTGAAAGCACGGCTTTCTGGGTCATCTTGTAGAACATGTCTTTCGAAGGCCGAATCCGCCAGAGTTTTGAAATAATCTGAACCTGGATTGGATAGATATAGTTGTCTTTCCTCGATATAATCTCCTGCAACAAGGGCAGTGGTTCCTTGCTCAAAATAGCCCTCATTTTCAAGAATTTTTTGTTCTACTTCGGGCCAAATTTGATTGTATAGAATTGCAAGTCCAAAAAATACTAGAAAAACTGGAACAGTAAGTGCAGCCAATTTGGAAAAGGATAAAATTTCAACAAGCTCACCATAAGCAGTTCTTGATAGATCCCAGAGGGTTATCTTTCTTTGGGGTAGAGTAGGCTTAATTACCAAGGTCTCCCTCTCATTTCTTTTCTTATATTTTATATCACCTTTTTTGTAAGTCTTAAGGCTCATATCTATGCTTTTTGTCTTGCTTGATAAGAACTATACTATATCAAATTTTGTATATTTTGTACCTCTATATCTATTGTTATATAGAATTATTTTAACTAAAGTGATAAAATAGACCGCGTGGAAAGCAAATTCTAATTTTTTATACGTGATAATTCGTTTTATAAAGAGTTATCCAAATAATCAGGTATTAATTTTTTAAGAATCCATTTTAATATGGCAATAGACCAAGCTGTTAAGAAACAAGTAAAAGAGTTAGTTGTTTTGGGCCAGGACCAAGGATATCTCACTCAGGATGACGTGCTGGAGCAGTTCCCTGAGATAGAAGAAGATCTACCACTTTTAGAATATATTGTAAACGAACTCCAAGAAGCCCAGGTAGAGATCATTGAGCCAGTTGTAGATGAAGAAGCCGAAGTGGCTCCAAGTAGCAGGCACATGACGTTTGAGCAGAAGATAAAGATTTTGAAGAAAATTAGGTCGCATGTTAGTACGGATCCTATTCGAGCATACCTACATGAGATCGGTAAAATTCCTTTGCTTACTGCAGAGGAGGAAGTGATTTTGGCAAAGAGAATAGAGAAGGGTGATTTGGAAGCAAAAGATTTACTTACTACTGCAAATTTAAGATTAGTCGTTTCGATTGCGAAAAAGTATGCTAAGCGAGGTTTGGACCTTTTGGATTTAATTCAAGAGGGAAATATCGGACTTATGAGAGCTGTTGAAAAATTTGAATATAGAAAAGGATTTAAATTTTCTACCTATGCAACATGGTGGATTAGGCAGGCTATAACTCGTGCTATCGCTGACCAGGCAAGGACAATTAGGGTACCTGTACATATGATTGAAACTATAAATAAACTTAGCAAAGTTCAGTCACAGCTTTCTGCCAAACTAGGACGCAGACCAAAACCAAGAGAGATTGCTGATGAGATGGAGTTGGACGTTGAGAAGGTATATGAAATAATTCGTATAGCTCAGAGACCATCATCTTTGGAAGCACCAATTGGTGAAGAGAAAGATAGTAAACTAGGAGATATAATTCCTGATGAATATAGTGCATCTCCTACGGAGATAGCAACCTGGTCTTTCCTCAAGAAACAGATAGACAGTATCTTGGAGGGACTTACAGACCGTGAGAAAAAAGTTCTCGAACTTAGATTTGGACTTAAGGATGGTGTTTCTAGGACTCTAGAAGAAGTTGGACATGAGTTCAAAGTTACTAGAGAAAGAATTAGACAGATCGAGGCCAAGGCGCTTAAGAAGCTTAAATCAGGCGAAGTATCTCAGGCTCTTCGAGATTATCTCAAATAGTTATTATGTGGATAAGTGGATAAAGATACACTCAGAAAAAAATATCTGAGAATAAGATCTTCTATAACTGACCGCACCCACAAAAACGAGTCAATTGCCCAGAAAATATTTAGTCTCAAAGAATTTTCTCAAGCTCAAGTTATTGTTACATACATAAATACAGAATTTGAGTCAGCGACTAAAGAAATTATTGAAAAAGCAATTTCTCTAAACAAGAAAGTTTTTATTCCCTATTTGAAAGATAATGCGGTTGGATCTTTTGAGGGGTGGGATTCTTTAACGGTTTTCACGATAAAGGGTGTAGATTATTTTGAGCCCCTTAAAAAAACTTCGAGGGAATTGGCTTATGATCTAGTCTTAGTTCCTGGTGTTGTTTTCGATAAAAGTGGTAATAGAATAGGAATGGGAAGCGGTTGGTACGACAAGTTTTTATCAAATATCAAAGTTAAAACAAAGATTGGTTTATGTTATGACGAGCAGATAATAGAGGGAAGTATCCAATATGATAAATTTGATGTGAAAATGGATCTACTAGTTACTCCAAGCAGAACTTATAAGTTTTCTTAGTTCAAATACTTCTTTCAAAAATTTTCCAGGTTTAATATACTGAATAATAAGTTATTAACCCGTATCTATGGAGAATGGTGATTCAAATCCAAGAACGAGATTACAATCATTAGCTGAGGAGATAAATATTGAAGAACGACCACATGCTACAGAAGTAGATGGTGAAGTTTCTAGGATTAAACCAACTAAGAAGTTAAGCATTAAGAAGATAATTTTTTATGGTGGTATAGTACTGCTGTTGATACTTTTAGTGGTAGTTACTAGCGTTTATTTCATACTAGAGGGTAAGAAAGCTCAGGATAAAAATACTGATGAAGTTCAATCTTCAACTGGTGTAGAGACCTCGAGCGGAAGTAATACAGAAACGGGGAGCGGTACCAATGCGATTGACGAGGAAGCCGAGATGAAGAAAATAGCATATCTTTACGAAGGAAACGTTTGGGTTATAAATGAAGATGGTACAGGTAAGAAAAAAATAACAGATGCTGACGAATCTCCAGAGTCTTATTACTCAAATCCGCAGTGGAAAGAAGTTGGGGTGGTCTCTTACTCGAGGTGTTTGGGGGGTGAATGTACTATTTATTCGTATGATTTGGAAGAAACGAAGCAAGTTATTGAAAGAAAATTTGCATCTAGCGGGATTATTAGTTTTGGCTGGGCACACGAATCAGATAGGTTGGCTTATTTTTACACTGATGATAATGGGGCCCGTTACTTAGATTTATGGGATGGAGAATCTCTGGATAATCTTGATTCGTGGACAGAGCCGATCTATGGCAGGGGAGGGTCATTCGATGATGGTAATTCAATTAGCTTTTCTAGTGATGACAATTATATTCTCCTATTTTATACAATCGGTGTTCCCGGACAAGACTCTATCATAATATATAGCGAAGATGGGGATGAAGTTATATCCATAGGATCTGAAGATGATAGTGGCTTTCCATTATCTACATTCCCAAATTGGCTAAACGATGAAGAGATTATTTACAAGGCAGATTCGACTTTGTATCAACATCCAGTAGTGTCTTCCGTAGCAAAGATTCTCACAAGTTCTTTTTCTGGATATGATCTTCATTTGTCACCGGATCAATCTAGACTTTCTTATTGGTTATTTGGCGACAATGGGATTACCAATAGTTACTACTATGATTTAGGCGATGATATGGTTGTCAAAATAATTGATGATATGGTCGATCTGGAGTGGCTGAACAACAATTCGTTAGTTGGTCGTACAACTGAACCTATAGATGGAGCGATGGTTCCTTTTGAGTACAAGGGACTCGCTACAGTCGATATAGATGGCAGAAATTTCAAAATAATAGTTCCAGAAAATATTGTATCTTTTAGTGTAGAAAGATGAATTCTATCAAGAATAACCTCAGATATATTTTGATATCCACCTCGTTTCTAGGAGTGCTACTTGTATTATTGGGAGGTATGTATATTTTGAGCTATATAAACGATGATGGTGGAGAGATAAGTGATGTTGTAGTAACGAATATTACCTCTAATTCAGCCTCCATCTCTTGGACTACAGAGGATCCAGTTATTGGACAAATTCTTTACAGCCAAGATTCAAGTAAGGCAAATTTTATCGACAAGCTAGGTAAAGAGGTGGCCTTTGATGATAGTGACTACGATAATGAAGGTGTTTATAATCCTGAAAAAAAGAAATATCACCATATCACCATTGAAGGCCTAGAACCTGAAACTGAGTATTATTTTTGGGTTGGCGGTACAAAGAAGTATGTCGAAGTTGAAGACAATCTTAAATTTATAACACTAAGTATATCTGAAGTTATTGAAGTTCCAGATACGGTATATGGCAAAGTGTTTAATTTAAATCGTAACGCAAGTGATCCTGGGCAAGGGATAGTTTATTATCAACTGTATAATCCTGGAGAACTTCAGATCTCTTCCGCATTGTATTCCGCGCCAATAAATGAAACAGCTGGGTGGGCTGGGATTCTGAATAATTTGACTACAGATAAAGGTGAAGAATTTTCAATTCAGGAAGATACTATTATCAAAATCAAAGTTATAAGTGATATTGGAGAAAAAGAAACTAAGTTCGATTTAAAGCAAACACACCCTTTGCCAAGTATATTTATTTCTTCAGATAAGAATAATGAAAGTGGCTCAGGTGATACCACTTTAGGTCTTGTTGATGAGAGTGAACCTGAAGTAAGCTGTCCTGAGGGCCAATGTGAAGCTGGTGGAGGCTGCTACCAAACTGGGTGGTGTTGTGCAGACAATCCTCAAACTCAAAGAACCTATATCTGCGATGAGGGAGAGTGGGTTGATGTTGGGCCTATGTCCAGTAGCAGTAATTTAACTCAGCCGGATGATTCATGCCCCTCTGGCGAGATACAGCCTTGTGAAGAAGATTATGTGGAATCTTGCAATGCAGATGGAGAACTTGGTACAAGAGAATGTCATAAAGAGGGGGAAAGTCCCTGTGGTGTATCGGGACCTTCCTGCTCCTGGGACCCGGCAAAATCTAGCTGTGGGGAATGTAAAAGAAAAGATGAAGATAAAAGGCAATCAACGGCTCCAGACCTTTTGCAGCAGTATAAGGTGAAACAGGAACAAAAAAGTAATTTCCAAGCAGTTGCGAGTCAGTCTAACCCTTACAGCCCGAGTGTCACCTTTTCAGATTTTTCCTGTGATGTGTTGTTTGAAGTCTATTTCCCTGGATGTTCTTCCTCCCTTGATTCAGCTAGTGATATAAGTGAAGATTCGGACGAAGATGATAATACAGACATAGATGATGAGGATACGGATGAGCCTAGTGACAGCGATGATTCTGATGACGATGTTCCGTTTTTTGATGATGGAAGTGGCAATAATATTCTTGGGACTCAAGACAATCAAAATCCTACGAAAGAGCTGGAATGTGAAAACGGGGTGGATGACGATGAGGATGGTTTGGTTGATTATGATGATCCAGATTGTGAAGAAGATAATGACTCTGATAATGATGATGGTAGTGTCGATGAAGATGGTAATAAAAGTTGTAAATATACAGTTGATGGGAAGTCTGTGACAGTAAAATATAGGGATGGTAATGGTTATTCGATAACTCCCTCAGGCGTATTGGATTCCTGCAAACCTGATGATATACCTTCAGGGGGGGCATCTTCTGGGTGGGAGGAGTCTTTTGAAATAGCTAAAAAACTAATTGAAAAGCAATTTGGAATTGATAGTGATGTAAGTTTTGTACCGATAGATTGCGCAGCTGGCATAGGTGCAAACATATGCGATAAGATGAATCCTGGTTGGTATTGTTTTTCAGCTGGCGACGGAACGGTTTATTGTGATGTTAATAAGGGTGACCCTGATGTACCACTTGTAAATTTTATGATGCATGAGATTACTCATCAACATCAGTACAAGGCGGATGGGTATGGGAATTATTATTCTAACTGTCAAGATCGTTTAGATGAGTTGGGGGCGGAGCTAGTCTCCGATGGAGGTGGAAGATATGCATTTTTGGATACAAGTGGTACATATTATGAATCCGGTGAACCGATTTTAGCTGCTATGGCTGATAAAACTGGAGCTAGTGCATCTGATATAAGAGCTGCAATTACTGGGGCTAATCCAGAGGGGTACAGGGAGCTACATGAGCAGGGTGTGAACTTATGTAGCTATTCATTTAGATGGGGTGGTAGAAGAGATGTCAACCCGGCATTTGCAGGATTGGAAGGAGGTTCAAGGTTTAATCGTATAGTGAGAAGGGTTGTTGCATCTTCCGATGAGGATGGTGTTGTCTCTATGCCAGCGTCAATCGCCTATGCTCTCAACATTAATTCAGATTTAAAAGACTCCTTAAGGCTCGAACCAGGATTCTATTCCTTTACTAGTAAGTCTGGTGCTATAAATCTTACAAATCAGTCGCTCATCATTCCGGATATAAAAAATACTACGAAAGTTGATTTTAACTTTTTTGCTGATCTGAACGAGGATGGTGTGAAGCAGGACACGGAACCATTATTATCTAATGCTGAATTTTTTGAGGCTGAAAAAGAGAGCGATATTTCAAGTTATAACATAAAACAGGGTTGGAATTTAGTTGGTTTTTATATAAAGTCTGAAGATTGGGATACCGCTTCCGAGCTTCTCACTTTTGTTAATAACATCGGATTTGAGATTACTCAGATAGCTAGCTATGAGGGTGGAGGGTGGAATATATTTAGTTTACGATTTGATAATGATGGGGGTGCTGTCACTTATGGTGAAGACTTTCAGATAGAGCCGGGAAGGGGTTATTTTATCAAAAGTTTGAACAGCGGGCTTCTCAATCTTCCAGGAGATGATTATACAGATTCAATTGACGTTGAGATGGTGCATGGCTGGAATTTGGTAAATTTCGTAGTTGAAGAAGATCTGACTGCTCTTATACTTAGTGAGATGTGTAAGAGGCAGGAAATGGATTGTGCTCAAATTTCCAGATTTCGCGATGGACAATATCAATCTTTTGTATATGAGGGCGAATCTGAGTATGGAGAGGATTACCGACTTTACGAGAGAGAAGGATATTTTGTGAAGGTTGAAAGCGAGGGGAGTAGCAAATTAACATTGTAATTAAGGGGAGTAATTGATAATTGATAATTGAGAGTGAAAAGTTGAGAGTTGTTTAGGGATGAAAATGTTTTGAGTGTTTGAAATTTGGTGATTGGTGTTTGTTTGGGTATTTGGACAATTTGGGTGGTTTGGAGTTTAAGGCTAGGGACAGGGTTAGGGTTAAGAATTAGGGGTAAGGATAGGGAGTTGAATGTGAAAAGTTGAGAGTTGAAAGTTAGTTTGGAGATTCTTGCCTGCCGAACCGTGAAGTAGATTTATCTTACTTCACGGGAAGGCAGGTGGGCGGTTTGGGATTTGGTTATTTAAGAGCAGACTCCAGAGGAGGGTGCTCTTTTATAGAAAATTTGCAAAATTTATAAAAATCTACAAGAATATAATAGAATTCAAATTTTACCTATTAGTTATACCCGATGGGATCAAGTTCATTACCACCTCTGGACAATACAGATAAACCAGAGAATAAAGATTCTATAAGGACTTTCGGCACGGAAGCTCCTGTAGAAGAAACACCTCAGACTCCACAAGTTCCCCAAAAAAATGAAAGTGGAGTACCACAGATGGAGGAAAAGAAAGCACCCGAGACAGATCCATTTACATCAGGCCCTGAGAAACCTGAAGTTAAAAAAAGTGGAGACGGAGGAGGCTTACTATCAGCATTCACATCATATGGGGCAATGAAGATATTGTTGATACTAAGTTTTGTATTTCTAGGTTTGATTATGGTTGTATATGGAGTACTATACGCAATGGATGATGGAGGAGGAGTAAACGATGTAAAGGTGACAAACCTAACAGCAAATGGAGCAACAATAAGTTGGACAACAAATGAAGAATCAATAGGAAAAGTATATTACTCTAAAGGTGGAAGCTGGATACCATTGTTTGAGAAGTTAGGGAAGGAAGTAACATTTGATGATAGGGACTTGGAAGAGAATGAAGAAGCAGAGTTTGTGATAAAAGCAGGAGGGGTGGAGAAGAGATACACACACCATGTGACACTAAGAGGATTGGAACCAGAGACAGAGTATAGCTTTCGAGTATCAGGAGATGTAAAGCCGATAGCAGGAGAGGTGACAACATTTACAACATTTACCCCATCAGAAGATGTCAGGGTTCCTGATCCTGTTTATGGGAAAGTTATTTATAAGGAAAGTAATGATACTCCAAAAGAAGGAATTGTATATTATCAGGTACAAAAGAGTGAGACAGATGAGGCAATGTCGAGATGGTACTCTACTACAATAAACTCAAGCGGTGGGTATAGTGGAGATATCGGATATTTACTGACAGATGAAGGAGAAGTTTTAACAGCTGATGAAAATTCTTATATATTTTTATACGTTCGAACTGATAAGAGTAGTACATCAACCGCATTTGATTTAGATGAATACAAACCATTACCTTATATTCAACTGGAAAACCTTATTAGTAATGATGACGAAGAAACATCGAGTGGGATATTTAATAGGCAGCTAAGTAATACATTTAGTATGATAAAAGCTTTAGAGTCCAGTTTGATTAAATCAGTAAGTGCATCTGGCGGCTCGTGTGAAGGAGAAAGCGGGGATTGCCCTGCAGTAGGAGGGTGGATTAATTGTGGAGGAAGAAGCGAAAGTAATTGTAATGCAGTACAAAGTACATGCGGTCTATGTAGTTGGGTGGGCGGAGCTACTGAGCCCCCTACTATACCTCCATCATCAGGAGGTGGGGGTACTCCACCCCCACCGCCACCACCGTCTGGGAGTGGAACTCCGGGTAGTTGTGTTGAATCTCTGGCTGCAGGAGAAGGGAAACCATGTGGTACACCTGGTGCAATAGGTTCGTGTATATGTACATGTGGTGGACAAAGCTATACTGGTGGAAATAAATGTACTTGTAATGATGTATGTGCAAACGTATCGAATCCATTACCCGCACCACCGCCCCAAGAACAACAGGGTGCAGTAGGCGGGGGAACTTTTAATATCAATCAATCTTGTGCAATATTATTTCAGCAGTTAAATTCTCCTTGTGGTAATACAAGCGCTAGTGAGGTATCACATACTACTGCAAGTAAAACATGTTCTTATACTGTGGGTGGTACAAATGTAACTGTAGAATTTTTACCTAATGGTCATGTAGTACATAATAATGCTTCTGCCTTGACTAATTGTGGTAGCTCGGGTGGATCAGCAGGTGGTGGAGAGACTCCTCCAGCAGGTGGCTCTAGTTGCGCAGGAAGGTGTCAATCAGCGCTTGGTTATTTATGCCCTCAAGGGGGTGTAGGGGTTGTAGGAGAAAGTATAACAGGAGCAAACGCAGTTGTAGTTTGTGAGCTTAGTGGTTTGACCCCAGGGGGTGCAGGCGCCAGGTCAACTTGGACGGCTAATATAAGATGTAGTGACGGTGCCTTAGTTGGTGGTAATTTTACACCACCAGCTTATTGTACATCGAATTCTTGGACTGATGATCAGCAGGAATCATATGTTGAGTCAGTTGGTTTAGATCCAAATTGTCCAAGTAAAACTATAGATTGTGGAGGAGGTGATGTGTTTTCACCTAGTGATGTTCGCGGACCTTCCGTATCGGGAGATAAATATACTTGTAATTATACCTTTACAAGATATGAAAGTCATTCCGGTGGACAGCTAACCGTCGAAGCAGTTTATACAAAATATCTTGGTGAAGCAGTAGGAGAGTCCTTTAATTTTGTTAGTGGTTCACAAGCTGATTTTTGTGGCCAGAATTATGGGAATTTGCCACAAAATAATCTCGACAGCTCTATATTATCAAACGTTAAGGCTCAGGATGACACACCCAATATTGTAGATAGCGGAGTATATGAAATATCTGCAGAGGGTTTTGAAACCACAACCATTGTAATAACCGAGGATAATGTTATCTTGGATTTTTTTGTAGATACCAATGGTGATGGGATTCGTCAAAATGATGAACCAACAGTTGAGGGAGCCGGGCTAGAACTTAATCTGAGTAAAAAAAATGAAGCAGTTAATTATGAATTTGTTGCTGGTTGGAATCTTTTTGGCTTTGAGTTGGTTTCAGAATCTTGGTCTAATGCATCTACATTGATTCGGGAGATCAATAAACAAGGTGTTGAGGCTACGCACGTAGCAGGTTATGGAGACGGAAAATGGCAGATGTATTCACTTAGAAAAGATGATGACGGAAATGATGTAACGTATGGTGAAGACTTTACTATTATTCCTGGTAAAGGGTATTTCATAAAAACATTAGTATCAAGTAGTATTAAATTAACAGGAAAAACATTTCTCGATCCAGTGCCGATTGATTTTGATAACGGTTGGAATTTGATCAGTGTACAAGGTCCAGATCTGGACTATACAGCAGAATCATTTATTAACAAATGCGAATCGGAAGGAATTATGACTGATACAGTAAGTAGGTTCGATAGCGGACTGTATGAATCTGTCGTGAAAGATGAGGGAGTTATCTTTGGTAATAACTTCAACTTAGTACAGAAGAGAGGGTACTTTGTGAGGGTAGAGAGTGGAGGAGGACAAAGGCTGACGCCGTAGAGTCTAGATTTAGGATTCAACCTGCCTGCCGGTAGACAGGGATTTAAGAATTAGGATTAGGACTTAGGGTTAGGGATAAGGAAGTTTTGAATGTTTGAAATTTGGTAATTGGTGTTTGTTTGGGATTTGGAAAGTTTGGATCTTTGGTATTTTCGAAAGAGTTCCTGAAAGGGGGCTCTTTTTTTGTGAAAGTTGCAATTACTGTAGAAATAAATAAGAATATAAATAAAATCTCGATTATTTATTAACCGTTAATTAAATGGGATCAAGTTCATTACCACCTTTAGAGAATTCAAAGCCTTCTGAGACCAATCAAACTCAAAATATAAATACATTTGGAGCAGAGGTAGATAATTCCAAAAAAGATAATTCAGTATTTGAGAATAAACCCCAGGAGTCTGAATCGTCGCTGGGGAAAATCCGCCAGGGATTTAGTATGAAGTTTGTGGCTTTATTCATTATTTTCTTCCTCTTTGTTTTGATAGCAATAGCTGGATATTTCTATCTTACTGATGATGGAGGTAGAGTAAATAGCGTAAGAATATCTAATATTACTGCAAACTCAGCAACGATTTCATGGAGAACGGACGATTCTGTAGTTGGTAAAGTTTATTACAAAAAAGGTGATGGACAATGGCTGCCATTAATTGGGAGATTCATGGCCGATGATAAAAATTATGATGATCGAGACTTAACTGAAAATGAGGATGGTGAATTCGTTGTTGACGAAAAAACAGAAAGGGTAACACACCACGTGACGCTCAGGGGTTTGGATCCCGAGACTGTTTATTCATTTAGGATCGTAGGTAAATATAGACTCATACCAGCTAATGTAAACAGTTTTTCAACTAAAAAAGTTAATGAAGAGCTGAGAACACCTGAGCCGGTTTATGGAAAAATTGTTAATCAGTCTGACGAGACAGATACACCAAGGGATGGAATTGTTTATTATAGAGTAATTGATTCTGAATCAAGTAACTCATCTTGGTACTCTTCGACCATAGATGCAAATTCTGGCTGGACTGGGGATATTGGTTATATCACTGATGATAATGGTAACCCATTCCTCTGGGATGAAAAAATGAGTATGGATATTGAAGTTGTCACTGAAAAAGGACTTGGATATGAAAAACCGTCTATAGAAAACCACCAACCTTTGAAGCCATTGAATGTGCTTCCCGAAGATTACTGGACAGATGATGGAAATACTGCAAGTTCTGAGGGGAATGAACTTAGCGATAATTTAGTTCTCAGTACTTTTGCTAATGCAGTGATTAACAGAAATGCAAATGCTGAATGTACTCAGGAAAAAGAAGTTGCATGTTTCTGTCCTGGAGGTGAAACAGGGACACAAAAGTGTACAGTAAATGGATATTGGGGAAGCTCTTCAAATACAAATAAGCCAAACGTTTGTTTACCAACTAATAAAGCTTATTGTGAGCAGTGTAGTTGTGTCAGTAGCGGGGATAGTAGCGCCCCCAAATATAGTCCCGGAGACTGTGAATCTTGGTCTTATTATTGTGACAATACTGGAAAAACTATTCGTCCAAATTGCCTAGATTTTGCGGAAGCAACCACTCAAGGCAAAGAAGATTGGATATATGAACAGGCTGAAACCTGCAAGAATCAACAAACGTTGCAAGAGGATGATCGTGTTTCCAATTATCCGGTTAATCAATCCTCTTTATTAAGACAGTCAGCCGAAGATCCGAATATTCTTTTTAATGAGTGGGCAGAATTATTCAATTCTAGAGACGATCAAGGCGATGTTCTGGGGGCAGATACCTATACTGGTTCGCAGGGAAACAATGAAAATCCTGATGGTGTTGCTGATACAAGTGATACAGCGAATACCGATTCTAGTGATGATGACCAATCTAGTTCTGATCTCCCAAAACATAAATGCTGGAAGATATGTAAATACATTGAAACAATCTGTCCTGATTCTACATTGGATGGTATAAAGGTAAATGGTAGTGTAGTTGGTTGTACATATACCCTGGGTGATAATCAATATACGTTTGGAGCAAATTTCAAAAAAGGCTGTTACATAACTAAAGTAGTTAATCCAGCTGATGCAAGAAAATTTTTGAATATTTGTATTGATTCACAAGGCTATGGAAAGTTGGGAGATTTGCCTGATTCAGACGTTATTCCAGGTAATGATTTGCCTTACATAAGAAAAAGGATAAGTATCGGTACTCTGAAAAAGTTCTTAGGAAGGGCCGAGGTGATTGGGAATGACATGGTTCTAGGTGAAGATACAATGGTTTTGACAACTGGTGAATATGTCATAACCGGTGATGGTATAGAAGCTACCACAATTACTGTTACCGAGGAAGAAGTTGAAGTAGTATTTTTCGAGGATTTGAACGGTGATGGAATACAACAGGAAGATGAGGAGGATGTAAGTTCATCTCTGCTTAGTATAGAACTTAATGATGTTGCAGAAACTGTAAATTATGATCTGGATGCTGGTTGGAATTTATTGGGATTTAACTTCTCAAATGAATTAAATAGTAATGCGTCTGCCTTGATAGATGAGCTGAATACTCAAGGGCTAGAATCTACGCACCTGGCTTCTTATGTTGATGGCAAGTGGATGATGTATTCCAGTAGAGAGACAGAAGGTGGTGGTGTGGAGTATTACGGGGAAGATTTTGATGTTATACCTGGTAGAGGCTATTTCGTGAAGACGCTGAATCCTGGAGCTGCAACCTTTTCTGTTAATACTTTTGCAGATCCTGTGCCAATTGATTTCGATAATGGCTGGAATTTAATCAGCGTACAAGGCCCAGAGTTAAATTATACTGCCGAGTCGTTTATCAATAAATGTGAAGAAGAAAGTATAATGGCAGACACAGTAAGTAGATTTGATAGTGGGCTTTATGAGTCACTAGTGAAGGATGATGAAATATTTTTTGGGAATGATTTTAACCTGATAAATAAAAGAGGGTATTTTGTGAGAGTAGAGTCTGGAGGAGGAAGTAGGCTTACGCCTTAATTGATAGTTGATAATTGATAGTGGATAGTTTAGAGTTGGTCGTAATTTGTTTGGTCAACGTACGGGGTGAAATCCCAAACAGTCCAAATAAACCAAACTGTCAAACAAATTTAAAAATAACAAACCTAATAAACATACCAAACTGAGTAATTTAGGTACACCAAAGTTTTGAGCGTTTGAAATTTTGTGATTGAAGTTTGTTTGGGCACCTTGGCGGTTTGGTTAGTTTGGGGTTTAAAGTCAGGAATTAGGGATAAGAATTAGGGATAAGAATTAGGGGTAGGAATTAGGGGTAGGAATTAGGGTTAAGGATGGTGAGTTGATAGTTGAAAGTGAAAGGTTAAAAGTTGATCCTTCTGCGCCAAGGCTCCGACGGACAAGGAGTTGAAAGTTAAAAGTTGAGAGTTAGTTGGGGATAAGGAAGTTTTGAACACTTGGGATTTGACGATTGGTTTTTGTTTGGGCACTTGGGCGGTTTGGTTAGTTTGGGGTTTAAAGTCAGGAATTGGGGATAAGAATTAGGAGTAAGAATTAGGGGGAAGATTAGGGATAGGGTTAAGGGTAGGAATGAGGATTAAGAATTAGGTTTTGGGTTAGGGATAGAACTAATAAGTCTGAGAATTTTGTTTATCCTTTATACTACCTTTGATTGCAAGACCCAAGAAAATAAATCCTATACCAATTAGATAAGGAATCCAGTCTTTTGCAGCTGTACTAGGAAGTGCACTGTTTGAGGATTGAAAAGAAAGACCTAGTACATCGCCTGTTGTATCAGAAGCGGTAACTTCGTATTTACCTTCAGATGTAGGTTCGAAAGTAGTTTCCCATTGTCCTGATGAGCCCGCTGAAGCTGAAGCTTGGAAGTCATTTATACGTAAATCCACACTTGTATTAGGTTGCGCTGTCCCGATGATTCTGACAATATTCGGAACTGTAGAATCATGTTCTGGTGAAGTGATTGCCAATCCTGTATTTAGTGTCATTATTACGACATCATCATTTGATAAAACCTCTTCATTACTTCTAGAATTGAATTCACCATTTGCATATAAAGCAAATGTAGCACCACTAGAGGTATAATAATCAGAAAGTGTAGTGTCAAGAATACTTCCATAGTCAATTACCCAAGTATTATTTGTCTGTACAAAGTCACTAACCCAGCTTGACACAGTTGATCCTTCTTCGTATCGACCGGATATTAAGACATCTCTATTGGTATCATTTGCAAGTTGGGTGTAATTTTTTGTGACATTTCCTTCTAAAGCCTCTGGGGATGGCGGAGATGCTGGAGCCTCAGGTGCTGCGAAAACGTATCTATCTAATCCTGAATTTACTCCAAATGGTGAATTATTGGAGTATATGTGAAAAGCAATTTTCTCACCTTCAGATAAGTCTGATTCAAAAATACATACTTTATGTGTATATCTTTTTGATTGTGTTGCGAGACTGTCACGACCATCAATAGAAGCTTTTTGAGTTCTACCTTCCCTCTGGTAAACAACACTGCCTATTGTTGCTTGTTTTGTAAGCCAGTTGACGCAGAGTCTAGTAGCTGAAATATTACTCAGAAAAATCGAATAAGGTACAGTTGGATTGGATAATTCACCTCCATAGGAAACTTTCCTCTGAAGTAATTCGGCGGTATTAACCGTATAACTGGGTGTGGTTGTAGTACTACTAGGATTCGATGTTGGAGCTGGAGTTGTTGTTGGTGTTATATCATCTACCGCTAACAAGAGAGCAGGGTCGTACTCACTTCCTGAGGGTGAGATTGAGATATCGCTTGTTTTTTGTTCTGTCGCCACAACCTCAGTACTTCCTCTAGAACCATCGTCGTTTGTGACAGAGATGTATATCTTGGCATTGCTGAATTCAAATGGTTCGCCAGATGATTTCTCTCTCATGTTTGCTTTTACAAGTGCAAAATTTTCTGAAGTTGTATGTACTGAGATTGGAATAGAGTTTGTAGTTCCATTTGATGCATGGGCATATACAATTGCATCTGTCACTGGTGTCCCTATGCTCCCTATAAGTGTTTCTGGTGTGGTAAGGTCTTCAATAAAACGTAGGGTTTGAAATTCATAGGGTGTATCTCCATTTGAATAAGTACTGGAACCTGAATTTATTTCGAAATAATATTTTGTATCTGGGGTTAGGTTTTTGAGTCTAATGTAATGAGTGTTGTAGTTTTGAGCACTTTCGGTTTCATCGCGATAGTCACTCCCGGCAAATGTCAGATCCTCAGCGGTTGTCCCATAATTGATAGTACCTGTGGTTTCTGCAGAAGTTACCCAGGAGATGGTTACACTGGTATCTGTTATGTTGCTGATAATTAATTCTTTAGGCTCTTCGGCAGGATCTGCGCTTGATCTCAGATCAGAGGCTATTCTCACAGCAGCGACAAATAAAGGTAGTGCTATTAGAAGAAAGATAAATATTCCTATTTGTAACTTTCTGTTTTCCAAAAAAAAATAGTTTATATGTATGTTTATATTTTTATATAAAACGATTATTATTTCAATCTTATCCGAATAATTGTTGTAATGAAAGAATCGTTACTTGCGTTTTAGTATATAATAAGTTTATGTATATACTCCATGCAAGAGGTTTACAAATTCCCATTTCCTAGAGATAAAGGTGTTGTAAAGGTTTTTCACTACCCAGCGAAGAGCGAGGCGATGATTTCCATTTTTATTAATAAATTCAGTGAAAAAGAGTTATCGACGGACATGGTTGATACTGTTCAGCTTGCTCTTTATTATGCTGCGACAATTTTGAATGCAAAGACAATAATATGCCGCAAAACAATAAGAGAAGATATTGGGATTCCGGGTTTTGACAATTCATATCATTCAAAGGTGTGTAAATGTACTGAGTTGATACGGCGCTTAAATGCTGGAAATATGATGAGAATTGAAAAAAGTGAAAGTATTGAATGGCATATATCTACTTAGTTGCCTTGTTTTTCCATTAAGTAATTTGTGATAAACTTAACTTAGATTAAGCAGTAATTCTATGGAGGATAAAGTAAGTAAAATATATTCAGATATGTCCCGACTTCTGGATCGAATTCAGAAAATTGAAGGCGTTCTAGAGCGTTTAGATAGTAAGATTGATGAGGTTCATAGAGAAGTTGGAACCAGAGAAGGTAGAGAGATGTATAGGCAGATGGACGAGATTCAAAGAAAAGTCGAGGAGGAGGACAGGAAAACAGATGAGATTCTTAGGACGGTTACTTCAATAAGAAAACAGGTCGAGTATGATGATCACGATATGGATGAGATCAAAAGAGCGTTATCATTGATTTATAAGAACACAGATGAGTTGGAGGAGCAGATGATCGGAGAAGAGCGGGAGACTTCCTAATTAATTATTTCATGGATAACAATAAATGGATAATACGAAAGCAAAAGCACTGTTGGATAAGGTACAAACGTCGATCGTAGATGTAATCACCAGGGGTCTTGAGGAAGGAACAATTACTGAAGATAGGGCAAAACAGATTGCTCAAATGGTACTTGAGAAATTACCCGAAGATATAACTTATGAAGAACTCATCAGGGTTATACCAAAGTTGGATGATGAGTTTAAAGAACTTTCAGCTGCTGTTGTACCTATAATGCTTGATTATGAAGCACGGATCAAGAAAGTTGTTAATCAAAAATTAACCATACTTCTTAAACAGGGGAAGTTTGACGAGGCAATGAAGATAAGCCAAAAAGCGCTAGAATTTGAAAAAGATTTGAGTTGATAGAACAAATTATCCCCGTATGATAAAATGAAACCCGTAGATACAGCTACAATTCCCGTTACTTATCTATTTTTATATAACATTTTTTGATAAAGATATGTTTCATGTACTTTTTTATCAACCTTTATTTAATTTACTAATACTTTTTTATAACTTACTCTTTGAGAATCTTGGCTTGGCACTTGTAGCTATTGCTATATTTGCACGAGTTATAACCATACCTCTTACTAATAGACAGATAAAGTCTGCAGAAAAAAACAAGGAGTTTCAAAAGGAACTGAAAAAACTCAAGAAGAAGCATAAAAAAAACGAAGAGAAATATAAGGAGGAGGCTGCGAAGTTACAAGCTCAGTATATACCAGCACAACTTGGTGGGTGTCTTCCAATTATCATTATTTTGATCCTTTTGTTACAACTTAGAGGTGCAATTGTAAACTTGGTAAATCAGGGGTGGCATGCTTTTAATGAAGTAGCATATGTAGAGTCATTTAAGAGGCAGGAAGATTCTGTGCGATATAAATTCGAGGATGATCTAGAATATGGCTCACATGAATTTGAGATTAAGATAGAAGCTTCAAATGGCAACACTTTAGATAAGGTTTATGAGTTCGAAGTAGTTGAGAATAAAGAGCAGAGAATAGCGGAAATTAAAGAAGAGGAGCTTGAAAAAAGTGAGGAGTCTGTCTCAGAGGAAGAAAACATGATCAAAGAATCAGAGAAAGCTGAAAGAGAGAGTGATATCGCGGTATATAGTGCGATTTTCGATAAAAATAGGACCAGCATTACCATTAAATCATTTTTGATATTTCCTTCTCAAAGTAAGACGGTATATCTTTTGACTGAAAGATCACCTGAAATCGAATTTTATCTACGACCACCTTCAAACAGCACAATAGAGAATATAGACATCTTTTTTGATGGTGAAGAGATAAGTGAAGATGTGTTAGATATTACACAAGGAGAGAAGATAAACCTAGAGCTTTTTGGTATAGATATGTCGAAAGTGGCTGTTGATTTCTCGTGGACAAGTGTTGAGGTAATTCCATATGTATTGCTTGCGGTACTAGTTGGCATCACCCAGTTAATATCAACCCAGATTCTGACTAGTTTTTCAAATAAAGATGATAAGGAAGAGAAAAAAGATAAAAAGAAGAAGAAAAAGAAATCTCCGGATGAGCCTGATATGGAGGAAATTATGACCTCAGTAAATAAACAGATGATGTTTACACTTCCTTTACTTACGGTATTTACCTCCCTGGGATATTTAGGAGGAGCTAGGTTTTTCCCTTCAGGGATAAGTCTTTACTGGACTGTACAGAATGCTTTTGTTATAATCCAAAGACTTGTATCCAAGAGAGATCAGGTAAATGAGTGGATTAATAAAAAGTTATTAAAGAATACTAATGGATCTAATAGAAATAGCAAAACAAAAAACAATTGAATTACTCGAGAATCTTCTAATTGAGGCAGAAATTGAGGTTGAGATTAAGGATGGAGATGGGGAAATAGATTACTTGTGGATAAATATAAAAGGTGAAGGCGCAGCAGATCTTATTGGTTATCACGGCAGAGTTCTTGATGCAGTTCAGAATATTTTGTCATTGATGCTGAGGAAAGAGCTTGAAGAAGATAACGCTCGACTAATAATAGAAGTTAACGGATATAGAGAAAAACGTGGAGAATATATTAGATCACTTGCAGAGCGGGCGATAATGCAGGTTAGAGAATCGAAGCAGAGCTTAGAACTAGTGCCCATGAAAGCTTTTGAAAGAAGAATTGTTCATATGGTGGCAAAGGAAGAGGAAGGGATTTCTTCGGAAAGTATTGGAGTAGGGAAGGAAAGAAAGGTTATAATTAAGTATGATAATTGACCCGAATAACGAATTTCTAATTTATAAGAAATATGTATAATTCGAACGGGTTGAAATGTTATTGAAATATACAGAATTTTGATTTTACTGAGTTTTGATATTTAATTCACAACTCACTTTAACTAATAGATTTATGTTGTTAATTGAAAAATATGACTATAAAAGCAGATAAAAGAGAGCTTAAAGGTAAAAAAGTAAAGCGATATAGACGTGAAGGTAAATTACCAGCGTCTGCTTTCGGCCCAGATTTGGGGACTTTGAATATTCTCATTGACCCTAGGGAGTTCAAAAAAACATTCGAAAAATACGGATATAATAAACTTTTCGATCTCGATGTTGAGGGAGATAAGCATAAGGTTCTTGTAAAAGAGGTCCAGGTAGATCCTGTACTTGGTGAGCCACTTCATGCAAGTTTCTATGCAGTAAATATGAAGAAGAAGTTGGTTGTAGATGTTCCTGTTGTTATCACAGGTGAATCTAAAGCAGTTAAGAATAATATTGGATTTCTTGTTACACCTGTTGAATCCCTAACTGTACAATGTTTACCAACAAACATTCCTGACAAATTTGAGATTAGCATTGACGGCTTGTTGGAGGTTAATGATTCTATAAGTGTTTCAAGTATTAAACTTCCTGAAAACGTTGAATGGGATTCAAGTGTTAGCGAAGATACAGTTCTCGCTACAATTGCACCTCCACAGAAAGAGATTGTCGAAGAAGTCGTTGAAGAAGAAATAGAAGAAGCTGAAGAAGGTGAGGAAGGAGCAGAGGAGTCCTTGGAGGGTGTGGAATCTGAGAAAGCTGAAGGAGAACCAAAGGAATAAAGTTGATTTGCAGTTAATTACCGAAAGGAGAGTTTATCTCTCCTTTTTTGTTGCCCGCATTCTCGGTGTTCGATCCAGTAAGGGTATTGCTTACAGGATCCATCAGAAGTTTCACCTTTAAATCTTTTTTGTTTATTATATCCAGCTGTAAGACATCGTCGTTTCCTGGAATACGTGCCAATCCTCTTTGTAGTTTCGAAGGGAATCTATAACCATTCACAGATGCGGAAATTGCATATTGTCCAGGTTCATTAAATAGACCGAAAGCACCCTGTGAATTAGTCATCTGAGTATCCAGTAGCTTCATACTTTCCCTATCAAATAATTTGACAATGGCATATGGGATCCTGAGGTTTGTCTGAGAATCAAGCACAACCCCCCATCTTTTGACCTTCAACCTCCTGTTCCGCAGGTAAACATAAAGAAGCACTGTATATAAAATAAGCATGATAAAGTTAAATAAATTTGGCCTTATGATTACTGCTAATATTGATAATATTAGACCGATTGAGTTTATATACAAAGATGTTTTATTTATAAAAACATTGATTCGCTTGAAAAAAATTCTAAGAGAGAAGCCCTCTTTTGTTATGGATTCTTCTGTACTCATAGGAAAGTCTTTTGGTACAACATCATTATCATTTGAGATAAGTACGTCAAATGAGCTTTTTTCGTAGTCGGGATGTTCTACTTCAAGTCGATAATCTCCGCTAGGTAGTAATAGTCCGTATCTACCATTCTCATCAGTCACTCTTTGTTCAACTATAGTTTTAGTCCCCTTTAAATAAGCTCTAACGACCGCATAAGGGATTGGTTCCTTGGTCTCGATATCAAATACTATGCCCCAAGGGTTTCGGGTTTTCTTGAAGAGTCCAATCAACCAGGCAAAAATTACACCAGGTGATCGTAATGCGGTCAAGAACATGATCGCGTTTGTTAAATAAGTAAGCGATAGTAAACCACTTGTGAGTCCTGGTAAAGAAACTAATTGTGCAAGATCTTTAATCTCTTGAGGGACAATATTATTTATAACCTGAGGAATCCCAGTTGACTCCAAGAATTTTGTAATAGTTTGAACCACAGGAATTTCTTGAATTATAGTTTCTGTGTCACAAGAATCAACATAAGGTGGCGGATCACAGGTACAATTTTCATCACCATACATCACACAGGAAGGTAATCTACACAGACCACTTTCACATTGGTAAGGATTCGCGCAAGGATTCTCGATATCACAAGTTTCTCCACATGTCTTATAAATTACTGGAGGTACGTAGGGCTGATTGAACGCCATTGATCTGTTGCTGGTATTCCCAGCATTGTCAACGGTTCTTACTGTGACTATTATCGTCTGGTCCGCGGTTAAGGGGGTAGTTGGATTGATGGTAATAAGGTAGTTCAATAAATCACCGGTATAACTAAATCCAGGATCTCCTAACCTATATTCTATTCCGTCCACTTCAATGATCGTGTTTGACAAGTCAACCCCACTGAGATTATCTGTTATTCTTATTTGGATATTTGTATCAAGGGGTACACCTGTTTGGTTATTTCTGGGATCTATGAAGGTTATCGGAGGTGCTTGGGTGTCCTCGATACATGAACCATCTACAAAGGTATAGCTTCCATTCGTTACAGAAGTGAGTAAGTCCAAGCTAGTATAAGCATCTGCAATATTACTATCCAGACTGTTGTTTGGACTTGTGAAGTAGATTGTGAAATTTGCTGTACTTACACCAGGAAGTGTTTTAAATTCAATTGTTCCAAAAGTTTTCCGCCCGTTTAGGTTGGACATGAAGTTTGTAGCTGCAACTCTTATGACTCCCGTGGTTTCATCTGCCAAATTATAGACATACACTTCGTAAGCATCGGCGCTTGATATATCAATTTGAGTTCCGGGTGAGTTTGGATTTGAATCTATGATATCGATTTTTGTTATATCGTATCTAATCTCGATGTCCGCGGCATTTGATTCTGCACCTTTTGTATCAGCGATAATATTTATGGATGATTCACATTCCTTTTTGAAAGTATAAGTTGCTGGCGAAAATTCAAAAGTAGCAGCACTTACCCCAGAGTAAGATAGTATAAGAAAACCAAAAGTTAGTAATAATGATAAGACAAATTTTTTAGACATAGAGTTTACAGGTGAAAAAACCTCTTATTTATATATAATAATAGTTATAAAGAAAAAAGAAAAGGTAAAAGGGTAAATTGATATTTAACTGACTGGATATTATACTGGGTTACATAGAACATAGAACATAGAACATAGAACGTAGAACACCTGCCTGCCGGCAGGCAGGTAGAACAATAAACATAAAATATTATTGGCTCTTTAGATTTTTCTAATAACCTAATAAGTTAGTCAGCTTACTTACAACTTTAAACTTTAAACTCTCAACTTAATATGGCTGCTCCTTATCCGCAACCACAACAAAATCAATTAAATGAACTGACTGAAGAATTTCAGGAGATTTCTAATCTAGAGAAGAAACTGGCTGGTGCAGAAGCTCCTGAGGAGTTGAAGGAGAAGGCGTTTACCATGATTGAGCGGCTCAGAAAAGTTATAAAATATGTAGGTTATAGCAAGGAGTTCGAGCCAGTAGCAAAATACATTGATTGGATAGTTAGTGTTCCCTGGGGAACATATACGAAAGATAATCTAGATATTCAAGAGGTGAAAAAGAAGCTTGATGAACATCATTATGGATTGGATGCTACCAAGGGAAGGATTTTGGAATATTTGGCCGTACTGAAGCTCAACAATATGCAACTAAGAAAACAGATGGAGGCTGAAAATCCTGATGCTTCTGCAAGTGCCGAGATGAGTGCTTTGCGAGGAAGTTCTGCAAATGCACCAATTCTTTGTTTTGTTGGTATCCAGGGTATTGGTAAAACTTCTTTAGCGAAATCTATAGCAAATGCACTTGGAAGAAAATTTTATAGAATATCTCTTGGTGGTATGGGTAACTCAAATGCACTTAGGGGAATAGGCCGTGGTATTGCAGATGCAGAGCCAGGACAGATAATTAAAGGGTTGGTGAGAACACAGACGATGAATCCACTTATACTTCTTGATGAGCTTGATAAAGTTAGTGAGAAAGGTGGCACCAGGGCTGATATTATGGCTGCTTTGTTGGAGATTCTCGATCCAGAGCAAAACGTTACTTTTGTTGATCACTACATGGATTATCCAGTAAATTTATCTCGAGTAATGTTTATAACAACTGCGAATAATCTAGGCGGTATCAGCGCTGCACTTCTGGATAGGTTGGAGATAATTCGTTTTTCAAGTTACACGGACGATGACAAGATAAATATTGCAAGGAACTATCTTTTACCAAAGGTCCGAAAAGCTACAGGGCTTAGTGAAGATCAGCTAACTATCCGAGAAGATGTCTGGCCGATGGTAGTTCGTCCCCTTGGTTTTGATGCAGGCATTCGTGAGCTTGAAAGAACTATAACCAGGGTTTGTAGAAAAGTGGCGATGATGATTGTGCAGGGGCAAGTTGATAGAGTAGAGTTGACACCTGAGAACTTCAGACAGTTTATTCCAGATGATTTCGGTATTTTGAGTTAGAACGCGGGCTTAATGGTTTATAAGCTTACTTGCTTTTTGGCTTATGGGCTTACTAGCTCTATGGTTTACAAGCTTATTTGTTTATTGGATTAGTTGGTGAGGTGTTCGAATCCCATAAGCTGGAGAAATTCTTCTTCATTTAATTTCAGGATTTGTGTGATTCTGAAAAGAGTTTCCTTTGTTGGGTTCGTTTTTTGGTTTTCAATACGTGATATAGTTCCAAATGCTAGTTTAGCCTCGAGCTCGAGATCCATTTGGCTCATTTTACGCAGTTTACGTAATTTTTTCACCTGAATGCCAATTTTAATTTCTTCCATTATCGGGATATAACTTAGTGGATTGTAAAATAATAGAAGTAAATCTTGAAATTTTGACACACTTTGTGTGTCATTTTTCGAAAAGTCTTGTGGGAGTAAGGTATAATTCATTAAGTTTATGAAAAAGTCCAGTAAAAAGAAAAAAGAAAGTTACAAAAGAGTTCATTTTAGGATGAGTAGGGATCTGATGCAGAAGTTTGATGAAGCAGCAAAGGCGGCTGGATTAACAAAATCGAAATTGATTAAGGAGTGGATTGGGAATCCTATTGAAAGCTTAGGTATAAATACTTCTTCTAAAAAAACTGTTGGGTTCAATTACAGATTAAGTAATCAGCGTCTAAAAAAGGTTGATTCTTTGGCTCAGGAGAATAATCTTAATAGAAGTGATTATTTAAGATCTCTCATCTTCGCAAATGTAAACATTTCCTCTAGAAGGTCCAGTTTAGTCCAACAGAATGGACTATTGGAAACTTTGTGGCAAGCAGGTACATTATCAACTATTGTAGATTTATACGAAAATAGGATTGAATCATTAAGTAACGACGATCTTATCACTCTAGCGAAAACTTATATAGAAATTGGAGATTTGGCTAAAGGGGGCTCGGTTTTAAGGCAAATATCTTTAGATAAGTTACGAGGTGGCGAGTATTGGAGAATGAAGGGGTATATTCTTGTTTTGAGAGCGGAAATGGCTAGGTTGCAGTTGGACTTTGAAAATATGAAGAAGTATCTAAATGAGGCAAAGTCTTTAATTGGTTGTTTTGATGATAGAACGTTGGTTCAAAAAATCTATTATCAGTTGGGGCTGCAGGGTAACTATTTAGATGATATGCCAACTTCAATGGGCTATTTACGCAAATCGCTTTCCTATGCTATGCGGAACAATGATGCTATTGGAATTATAAAGAGTTATCTCTGGCTAAGTATGGGGGAAGGGATGAATCTAAATATACCAAAAGCGAAGGAGTATCTCATGCTTGCTGGTGATCAAGTAACAAAAATAAACAACAAGTACTATAAAGGACATTACACTTACATGATGTCTGTGATTAAAGGGATTGAAAAGGACTATAGTACTGCTGAGGGTTACATAGAAAGTAGTCTTGATTATTTCTATAGGAGCGGTTCCAGGAAAGAGAATCATTATGTATATAATAATAGCGCTAGATTGCAGTTGTGTAATGGAGGGATAGACACATCTTACAAGCTACTAAAAGAGGCACAAAAATATGAAGACAATCTAAGGGGTAGGGTGCCGGCAAGTAGTAACAACCTATATGAAATATTAATAAAGTCGAGAGATTGTTATGAAGAATCAGATTTTCGTTTTCAGAAAGCAATTGAATCTAATAAATACGGATTTAAAAAAGATATGAATGATTGTCTTTTGGGGACAATGAAATATCTAAATGGAAGGAGCAAAGGAGAGAAAGGGGAGGGTGAGATTATTTTGAAAAGGATTAAGTTTGAGGGTGGTTATGAATTAGTTAAAAGGGCAGCAAATGACACTTTGACGACAAGGGAAATTCAGATTATTAGATAAAAAAACCCTGTACTATTCAGTACAGGGTTAGATTGCTTCTTCAGCTTAGTACTTAACTTTGCATCTTTTTCCATTCTTTATCCTTTTTCATCATTTCCTCTACTGCTTCTCGAACAATTTGTGCTTTGTGCATTCTTTTGTGGTCTGATGCCCATTCTAGGTATCTGTCAATTTCGGGAGAGATGATTAGGATGAATTTGGTATCCATTATATTTTTTACACTTCTAACAAACTTCTTGGATATGTTATCAATACTATCACTGGTGTATTCCTCAAAGAAAACTAGCTTATTTGCTGTGCTTCCTTTTATCATAGTTGAAGGCTTTTTTCCTGAGTTTTTTTGAAATAGTGCCAGTACGGGTTTTTTTAGGTTAAGTGCTGTTGATATTAGATAGCCAATGCCACTAGATAGGTTTGTTACTTCTGCCACTAGGATATCAGCATTCTTGATTGACTTCATGTTGTTTTTGTAAGCATCTTGAAAGTTGCTAGCATCTTCTTCTGAGGATCGCTTGATCTGTGATTTGTCGATTTTGACGCCTTGGGTTGAGAAACTATCGACGACCTTATTAAATAATTCAAGTGTCTTCTTATCTTTTCTGTCGGAAACAAAAAATGCCTTCATAGATATATGATAAAAATTAATATATAAGAGACAATAATATATATTATATCACAAATGAATAACAAGTCAAGGGGGGATATATAAGTTATTTACTAATATATTTCACTATGTCTGCGATACGATTACTATATGCCCATTCATTATCATACCATAGTATAAGCTTTATTATTTTATCGTTGTGGACCTGAAGCCAATTTAAATCTACTATTGATGAAAAGCTTGAGCCTTTGAAATCTATACTAGGGTGGCAAACCTCTGTTGTTGAGATTATGTTGTTGTTCAGTGTTGAGTCTTTGATATATTTATGTAATGACTTTTTGTCCACTTTTTCATTCACAGTAATTGTCAGATCAGCACTAGAAACTATTGATGTCGGTACCCTGTATGAGAAGCAAATTATCTTATCATTAAGATGCGGGAGAACTTTATTAATTGCTGAGCAAACGGAAGTATGTTTTGGGATAAGTGAATTTATCGAACTTCTCCCTAATGCGAAATTGTCCCAAGGTGTATTCTTAGTTATTGGTTTATCAACTAAGCTTTGATAGGAGAGCCATGGGTGGAGAGTTGTGATCGACGCGTTTTTAATACCCAATTTTTTATCGACGAGGTCAAGGATAGGAGCAATAGCATTCGAATCGCAAATGTTTGCACTTATAATGTCATGATCATTTTTATTATAGGAATCTTCGTTGAGTCCAAAAATGATATTATGTACGTCTCTTTCTCTAGGTAAGTCTCTAGTTACAATAATTTTTTTTACAGATGTATTTCGCACAATTTGCCTATATGCAGGTATTTCGTTGTCCCCTGAAGCGTCTATTATAATGTCGATGTTATATTTATCCCAATTAATATTTTCGATTTTTTCTTGAGACAAAAAGATAGTTGAGGTAGGTTTTTTCTCGAAGTTTACTGTTTTTTTTGATAGTATTTTCGCATAATACTTTGCAATGCCATAGGTAGAATCGTAGTTATAATTATAAACTAGGTTTTCGGTAGACTTACAGATATCGTTAATTAGAACAATGTCAACCATGTTCTGATCAAGTAGGATTTTGGTTGTTGCTCTACCAATACGTCCAAAACCATTGATAGCAACTTTTATATTATTCATTTCTATGCTATAATACTTAATATATATATGATATATAAAAAATAACTAAAAAGCAAGCATAAAACAGTGAGTAATTTTGATAATATAAAAAAATATAATAGGTTATGGAAAGAAGGTAGATTTACCATCCCTGTTGTGATTTTGATAGGAGGGGCAGCTGGAACAGGTAAATCGACACTTGCTAGTAAGTTGGTAGAGGAAATCTCGAATGTGAATTTGATGGGTACTCCTATAATCAGAACTTTATTAAAATTATTTGTAACCCACTCAAAAAATCCATACCTCTATAAACATACTTTTGATTTATATCCAGGCAATAGAAAGAATTTAAAGTCTGTAAAACTTTTAGAGAAGTATTATAACCAGCAGTCTGAACCAATAATGGAGGTGACTGAACAGTTTTTGAATTTTTTATCTTCTGAAAAACAAAACTACATAATCGAAGGCAGTAATATACTGCCAAAGCAATATTCAAATCACAGGGATATTATTCTGATTGAAATATATATGGAAGTCTCAGATGAGAAGATACATAGAAAAATGTTTAGTGGACCGACTCATAACAGAGAAATAAGCGACAATAGATTTGAAAACCTACGATTATTGCATGATTATGTCATTAAACAAGCAAAGAAGATGAAAAAGAAAACAATCGACCATGATTATAATTATCTTGAAGTATTGGAATATATAGATAAAGAAATAGGAAAATATCTAAAGAAGTACTATCTTGTAAAATAGCTAGTTGCTAATCTTCCCCAATTTCATTAAACTGTAAGGTACGAAAATGTACTATTTTATATAGGTAATGTCTTTATGAAGTTGCCTTTTCTGAAACCTACAAAACGTAAGCCCAAAGTAAATCCTGATGAAGAGGTTATGTTAGCTTTAGATATAGGTACAACCTATGTCAAAGCAGCAATTTTTCGAGTGGAAAATGGAGAAGTTCATATAAAAGGTTATTCCAAGATAAAACAACAGAGCAACTCTATGCGGGGTGCTATGATAGTGAATATCAAAAAAGTTATCGCTGTGTGCGATCTTGCTATCGGGGAAGCTCTCAACATGGCAGATAAAATTATTGCTAAAGATCGGACTGAAGAGGATTACGAAACTCCAACTCCATCAAAAGTAGTTCTTGGTATTGCTGGAGAATACGTTAAAGGGGTTGCAATAATGGCTAATTACGAGCGAGAAGAACCGGATGAGAAGATAACTCAGGAAGAAGTTATGGATGTGGTGGAGAGTGTGAAAGAGCAGGCATTTGAAGGAGTTTTGGAAGAGATCGCTGATGAGATCGGCGTTGATACAGATAACATTATTGAGATAAATACTGTAATCAGCTCAACATATATCGACGGTATTAAGATAGATAATCCTGAAGGATTTACCGGTAAAGAAGTTTCTTACCGTGTTTTTACTACATTTACTCCATCTATTCATCTTAACTCACTCAAGCAGGTTGTAGAGGAACTTGATTTAGAACTTGATAGTGTTGAAGTTGAGCCTTATACGATAGCAAGGGCACTTAAGGGGGCTAGAGAAGAATCGTTTTCGGGGATCATAATTGATATCGGAGGCGGTACAACTGATATCGCATTAGTTGATTCGGGAGGAATTGTTGGTACAAAGATGTTTGCATATGGTGGTAATGTCTTCACTAGAAGGCTTGAATTGGACTTCAAAAAACAATTTCCTGAAGCAGAGGAGATGAAATTGGATTATGCAAATTTGAAACTGGGTGATACTATGCAGAAAAAGATAGAGAACTCACTTTCTAAAGATATTCCGGTTTGGGTAGAAGGTGTTGAATTAGCCTTAGCAGACTTTGAGGATGTGAAAACTTATCCTTCAGATATTTATTTGTGCGGTGGTGGCTCGGTTCTACCTGATATAAATAGAGGACTTATTGAGCATCCGTGGCTTAATGTACTTCCTTTTCAGAAGTTTCCGAAAGCTACACATATTTATCCGAATCAATTGGCAGGGCTTATAGATGACACAAAGAAGCTTATCGATCCTAGTGATATTGCGCCAGCTGCGTTGGCATTGAGTTTACTTGATTAGATTTTATTTAACTAAAGGTAATGGCAAACACTGAAAAAATATTTGTAGATTTAAACGAAGATATTGTATTTGTACTTGAACGAATACGGGAATCAAACGCACCGAAAGTTATACTGGTTGTCCCAAAAAGTGCAAATGTGACTAGTTCTCTAATAAGTTTAAAAATTCTTGCAAAACAACTTCTCAAAGGTAATAAGCTTATTACTGTTGTCACAGAAGATTCTTTAGGTTTACGACTTGGGGATAAAGCAGGTCTGGTTACAAAAGAGAATATTGGAGAGATCGGGCCAGAAACCTGGGAGGAGGCCAAAAAACTCAAAGAGGAGAAAATTCAGGAATATGAAATGTTGAAAAGAGATCTGTTGGGTAAAAGGCAGGAGAAGCCAGTAAATGATTATAAAATTGTCGATGAAGAACCTGAAGAGCAAGTCGTGCAAGATAAAACAGAAGAAGATCCCGAGATAGACATAGACGAAGAGATACATCCAATAATAGAGAAGAAGAGGATTCCCCCGAAGGTTGTTAGTTTGAAAGGAATACAGATTTATTCAGCCGGTGACATTATCGATAATCAAGAACTATTAGCAGAATTATTACCTACTCCAGAAGTGGAGATTGAATCAGTTGAGACGGAACCAATGCAGGAAGAGATTTCTTCTGAGGAAGTAAGTGATGTGGTAGAAAAGAAACGTGATGTAAAGCCTGCCGTGGTTGAAGATGATGACGATTTTATAACAGAGGATGAGGAAGAAGACCTAGAAGATCAGACCAGTACTCGTTATAAAAGGAAGAGACAACTTATCGGTACCAATTGGGCAAATGCAACAGCATCTGCAAGGCCTAGAAGACCTGCTGGTGGTGGGGGAATGAGTAAGCCATCTGTTGCTATGCCAGCATTTTTAAACAATTTACTTTCTGGCGGTAAGAAAAAATATTATTTATATGGTGCAATTGGCCTTATAGTATTGTTTTTTGTTTACTCTTATATGTTTGCTACTTCTGTAAGTGTAAGGGTGAGTTTGAAGAAAGACAGTGTGAATATCGATGAAACAATTACTGCCGATCCTACAGTAGATGCGATTGATACAAATACATTTATAATTCCAGCTGAGACATTGAGCGCGGAGGATGATGCTAGTGAAAATGCTCTTGCTACAGGAGAAGGGGCAGGTGGGGAGAAAGCTGCCGGACAGGTTGATATTTATAATAAAACAACAGAAAGTGTTTCCTTATCTGAAGGTACGGTTATAACAATTGAAGGTTCGGGACTGCAATATGTGTTGAATTCAGCAGTTAGTATTCCTGCTAGTGATGGAACAGTTCCCGAAATTATTGAAGATGTAAATATGGTAGCAAAGGAACCCGGTGAACAGTATAACGCTCCAGATGGTAAGAATTTTACAGTTGATGGTTACACAACAAGTGAGTTAGTAGCAAAGAATTTCAGACCAATAGTCGGCGGTACAACTGAAGAGACCAAAGTTGTAAGCCAGGAAGATATGGATACTGTGAAAGATATCTTGAAAAAGAGAGTAGAGTCCACAGCTACAACAAAACTGGAGTCTCTTTCTGGGACAGATGAAATAATGATCCCGGATACAATTACTGTTGAGATAATTGAAGAAAGTTCTACAATAGCAGTTGGTGAAGAGGCAGAACGATTTGATGTAACAATTAAGGCAAAAGTCAGTGCATTATTTGTAAAGAAAAGTGATTTGGAAGACGTCGTAAAAGCGATAGTACAAAGTAGGCAGGCGATAGAGGGTGACTCAGAGGTAAACATCTCAGAGTTCCCTGATATTGGTGAGGTGACATTTACAGAAGGAGTTGCAGAATTTAAGATATCTTCAACTGCTTCAGCGAGGGCAAATATTACTGAAGATTCAATAGTCGAGAATATATCCGGTAAATCGATTGGTGCAGCAGAGGAATATTTAGATGATCAATCAGATATAGAAAGTTTCAAACTTACATATAGTCCCGGATTTATACCTTCGTTTCTTAGAAAAGTTCCTTCCGGAGATAGGTTGGAGATTAGGATAAGTAAGTAGCTATTTGGCTTTTGGCTTGTAGCTATTAGTAAATTAGGGGTAGGTGAGTAGGATGTTCTTCGACTTCCTGCCTACAGCAGGCAGGTGCTCAGGAAAAATAGGTGATTAGGTTTTTAGGAGTGATCCCGTGATCGCTCTTAACTGGTGTAAAAGGAAAGCTATTTGAATTTCTATGTTATACTTGCATTATTGATATCCATCTTGACAGAAATTTGTGACTTTTGTTAAGATTTTTGTCGTTATCAGACAACTACTTTTACTGCTAAAAAATTTCAAAATATCTTAATCTTTTTATATTTTAACGATACATTTATGGCAACAAAGTTGCAGCCAATAGGCGGAAATATTCTGGTCAAACCAGAAACCGAGCAGACTACAGCCTCGGGTATAGTTATTCCAGATACAGTTGATAAAGAGAAACCACAAAGGGGTAAAGTTGTTGCTCTAGGTACAGGCAAAATGAACAATAAGGGTGATAAGATTGCATTCAATGTAAAGGTTGGTGATGTAGTTATGTTCAAAAAATACTCTCCAGACGAAGTAGAAGTTGATGGAGAAGAATATTTAATTATGGAAGAATCAGATATTTTAGCAATTATTAAATAATTAGTTAATGGCTATTAGCTGTTGGCTATTGGTTAAAACTTTTAATTTTTAATTAAACAATTATGGCAAAAAATATTATTTACGATGAAAAGGCTAGAAAAGAACTCAAAAAAGGAGTTGATATGGTAGCCGATGCAGTGAAGGTTACCTTGGGTCCAAAGGGTAGAAATGTAGCTTTACAAAAGTCTTTCGGATCACCTCAAGTAACAAAAGACGGTGTAACTATTGCAAAAGAAATCGAACTTCAAGATAACTTACAAAATGTTGGTGCTCAGATCGTGAAGGAAGCTGCATCAAAAACAGTTGATACTGCAGGAGATGGTACAACCACTTCAGTTGTATTGACTCAGGCAATTATCACAGAAGGTATGAAAAATGTAACTGCTGGTTCAAATCCTATGGAAATTAGAACTGGAATCGAAAAAGCCGTTGAGGCAGTAGTGAAAGAACTTAAAGATCTATCTTCACCAGTTAGTGGCAAAGAGGACATCAAAAGAGTAGCTACAATAAGTGCAAATGGAGATGAAGAGATCGGTGACAAAATTGCTACAGTTATGGATAAAGTTGGTAAAGATGGAGTAATTACTGTAGAAGAAGGTCAGACTTTTGGTCTTACCGTTAAATATGTTGATGGAATGCAATTCGATAAAGGTTACGTCTCTCCTTATTTTGTAACTAATACCGAAGATCTTACAGTTGAGATCAAAGATCCTTACATTATAATCACTGATCAAAAGATCAGCGCTGTAAAAGATGTAGTTCCAGTTATTGAAAAAATTGCTCAAACTGGAAAGAAAGATATCGTAATCATCGCAGAAGATATCGAAGGTGAAGCGCTGGCAACACTTATCGTAAACAAACTTAAAGGAATTCTAAACGTAGTTGCTATCAAAGCTCCAGCATTTGGAGATAGAAGAAAGGCAATGCTTAAAGATATCGCTATTCTAACTGGCGGATCTGTTATCTCTGAGGAACTTGGTAAAAAACTAGAGGCAGCTGAACTTGAAGATCTTGGCCAAGCAGAAAAAATTATCGTTGGCAAAGAAAATACAACAGTTGTAAACGGTAAAGGTGAGAAAAAGGAAATCGATGCTAGAGTAGAGGAGATAAAAAATGAAATAAAAGTAACTGATAGTGATTATGACAAGGAAAAACTTCAAGAAAGATTGGCAAAACTTTCTGGTGGAGTTGCAGTTATTGAAGTAGGTGCAGCATCAGAAGTTGAGCTAAAGGAGAGAAAAGATAGGATTGATGATGCATTACAGGCTACAAAAGCTGCAGTCGAAGAGGGTGTAGTAGCTGGAGGAGGAATTGCTCTTCTTACAGCAAGAGAAGTTCTAGACAAGATGAAACTTTCTGGAGATGAAGAGATTGGAGTTAAGATCCTTAAGAGAGCTTTAGAAGAACCTTTCAGAAAGATTTTAGAAAACGCAGGAGTTGAGCCAGCAATGTATATGAAAGAAGTTGGTAAAAAGAAGGGTTATGATGCTAGAAACGAAAAAGTTGTAGATATGTTTGAAGTAGGAATTATCGATCCGGTAAAGGTTACAAGACTAGCTCTTGAAAATGCAGCATCAGTTTCAATGATGCTTCTCACAACAGAAGCAGTTGTTGTCGATGTTCCTGAAAAGGAAGAAGCACCTGATATGTCTGGCATGGCAGGAATGGGCGGTATGGGAGGAATGATGTAATCCTCAGATGCCTTTTGAAGAATGAAAACTCCGGCGATGGCCGGAGTTTTTTGTTGAGTGTTGGCGGCACAGAACCTGCCCTGAGTAAAATTTTAGTGAATTTGCGCGACCTTGAGGTCGCGCTTTCTATAAACAAAGAAGGCGCGAATACCCTTCGATAAACTCAGGGTAAACTCTATCGCGCCTTCTTTGTTTATTATAGGTTTGCTGTGATATAATTCTATCTGTCTCCATAAATTATTATTTAATAGATTTATATGAGGTTTACAAGAAGTCTCTTAGTAGCTGCCACATTATTATTTGCATTTAGTATTCCAGTTTTGGCTCAATACGATACAGATGTCATAGAACCTACTTATCAGGATGGTTCCGAGGTTTTCGGTATTGATGTTCAGGCAGAAGAAAAGGTAAGTATTTACCCTGATGGGTGTAAAAGTATAGAAAGAATAATTTTTGATTTCAAAGAAAATACTTCAGGTGAGATCAAACTAATTTCCCGTGGAGATGAATCTCCGATAGAGGATAGAAGTTTGGAAAATGTCTATGAATATTGCGAATTGCAGTATGACGGAATTGACGCAGAAAAAATCAATTCAATTACCATTGATTCAAAGATAAGAAAAAGCTGGCTTCAATCAGAGGATATCAGCGAAGATAATGTAGGGGTCTATATTTATGAAAACGATGATTGGTCATACAGAACAACAAATAAAGATAAGGATAACTCAATTTATGTTTTTTACAATACTGAAGCTGGATATACAGAATATCTAGCTGTGGCTGAATATCAAGATGCAGGATTCACTATTCTTGGCTTGAGTCCATGGTGGGTGCTTGGAATCTGTTTGGTTCTATTATTTTTATTACTCTTATTCTCAATAATATACTCTATGGGTGGAAGAGAGGATAGAAAAGGCGGCCAAGTTTAAGTGATTTATTAGATTAAAACATTTTCAGGACTGCCCAGCAGTCCTGTTCTATTGTTTATGAAAGATAATTTCCAGACCAACAAAAAAATCTCAATTATTATCCCTGCATACGAATGTGAAGATCAGATAGGTAGAACTGTTGGGCAGATTGAAGAAGTTCTCAAGCAGATTACAAACGCATACGAGTTGTTAGTCATTATTGATGGTAAAGACTACGAGATTTACAATAAAGTAGCAGGTATAGATAGCGAGAATATAAAGATTTTCCATTACGAGGTGAATAGGGGGAAGGGATTTGCAGTTAAGCTTGGGTTTGAGAAATCAGAAGGCGAGATTGTGGGATTTATCGATGGTGGAGGTGATATTTCACCCTCGGCAATAAAGTCAGCAATTCATGCTTTGGAATTAGAAAATTGTGATATTGTATGTGGCTCTAAAGTACATCCTGATTCGAAGGTGCAGAACTATTCCATACTTAGAAAAAGTTTTACAGTTGGCTACAATAGATTAGTTAAAGTTCTTTTGGGTATTAATTACAAAGACACTCAAACAGGATTGAAGTTTTTCAGGAAAGAGGTTATTGAAAAAGTCCTTCCATTTCTGGTTATAAATAAATTTGCCTTTGATGCAGAGCTTTTGGCTGTTGCAGATCTATTTGGTTATAAAAAACACACTGATATACCTATTGAGATCGTGTTTAAGGGCAAAAGTAATGCTGCTACAGTGAAGTCAATAATAACAATGTTTATTGATACAGTGAATATCTCTTATCGTATCAGAATTCGAAGATCTTATCAGCGCAAAAGCAAAATTACTCAACTTCCTCGAGAGTTATTTAATATTACTTTTTTATAAAGTGAGATTTTTATTCCTAAATTGTTATGACCCAGACAATCCGCGCAGTGGCGGAGCAGAGAAGTTTACAAAAAATATTGCAAAAAGATTGATTTCTGATGGACATGAAGTTGACTGGATAAGTTCTGATTTTAAAGGCAAGAAGAACAAAAGATCTAAGATTAATTATATCCGATACGGGAATCGTATTAGTGTAGTTTTTTATGCACTATTTTATTTACTAAGAAATAGAAAACAGTATGATTTCGTAATAGATCAGTTTCATGCGTACCCGTTTTTCACTCCCTTATTAGTACCTTCTAAAAAATCTCTTACCATAATTCACGAGGTAGCTGGTGATATCTGGAACTATATGACACCTTTTCCTCTAAATATTTTTGGGAAAAATCTTGAGAGATTTCTACTCAGAACTGTTTATAGAAATCGGGTATTTCTCACCGTGAGCAATTCTACTAGAGATGAATTAGTACTCAATGGTCTTAAAAAGTCTAGGATATTTGTATTGAAACAAGGTGTAGATAAAAGTTTTCAAAACATACGAGAAAGCGAGGTTAATTCTAATAAAATAATTTATCTAGGAGGTATTAGGAATATGAAGAGGATAGAGGATCAGATCAAGGCGATTGGTATTATTAGCGGTGATTTCCCCAAGGTAAGATTATATATAACTGGGAAAAAGGAGGGTTCTTATTACGAAAAATTACTGAAGTTAGTTAAAACCCTGAAGGTCGAAGATAATGTTACATTTACTGGGTACCTTACAAAAAAGAAGTTAGCTGAATTGATGCTTGATGCCTACCTTACTTTTGGAACTTCTGTGAAAGAAGGCTGGGGTTTGGCTATATCAGAAGCTGGGGCTGTTGGAATTCCTGCAGTGTGCTATAACGTTCCTGGCTATAGAGATAGTATAAAACATCTCAAAACTGGTATCTTGACCTATCAAAACAATCCAGAGACTCTGGCAGAGATGACTGTTAAATTATTTAATGACGAAGAGCTTTGGCAAAATATGAGAAAAAACTGTTTAATTGAGAGTAAAAATTACGACTGGGAAGAAACGTATCAAGGATTTCTCGAAGCACTAGACCAACTACCAAAGATATTTACAAAGAATAAACAATCAGGATCTATTAGCCATTATGCTTTTTAAGGCTCTTGTATTTTTTCAGCGGTTTTTAGAATCGACTTCAATTCTTCTCGTGGTTTTCTATACGACTTCTTTTTGTTTTCAGAATATTTTTTTGGGGGGATTTTTTGCACTTGTATTTTTCTTTTGGTCGTTTTCTTGTTACGTTTGAAATTGAAGCTGAGTATTCGGATATACAGTCCAATTGCTAATATTGATATTGAAAAAATGCTTGCAAATAGAGATAAAAGATAGATAATTTGAGGTTTATAAATCAATATAACATTATTTGAGTTTACATTTTCTAAATTCCAGCTGTTGAAGATAAAGTTAACTCTCTGTGAAGACTGAGCTCCGTTTTGGTTACCAAGTAGATGCTTGAGAATCATGGCAATATTAGAGCCAAAATTTTCATTAGGCCTGACTTCGACTAGGAGCCAATCTTTTGAGTAAGCTTGGTTCAGGATAATAGATGAATTGGATTTTTCTGCGGGTAATTCAATAAATTTTATAGCAGGTGTATCTTTGGTGATTCTGATTAGAGAATCACTTCCACTGTAATCAGAGTTATTCTTTAAAGCAATAAATGATAATGGATTATCTACACTTTTTATGATTAAGTTATCATAAAGATTTGATGTGAGATAATTCTTTGCATCTGAATAAAGATGAACAACCGCTCTTTCTGAGAAGGCAGTTGGTTCAAAAAACATTGCATAAGTTTGCCAATCGATATTATCTAACAGTTCTATTTCAGGTAAACAGACATCCTCTGCACCAAGCTGTAGAAGACAAACACGCCCATTATCGCCTGATATGTGTTTGTAATCCAGAGAAAAGTAATATAATTTACTTCCTTCAAAGTTTTTGATCTCTTCACGATAACAACCTGCTCCAGCTGAGGCTTCTATGTTTAAAGAATATCTGCCAGCTGTGGAATTGTGTTTCTGGCTCAATATAACATCAGCGACTTCATCTTTGTATTCGCCACAGATATTATTACTTGGGAAATCGTTCTCCTCAAAAGAGGCATTTTGAATATAAGGTTTACTGTTTATAGAAAGTGGAGCATCTTCTGAGCTGATATTTAAATTACCCAAATTTGTATTTATAGGTAACATTATAAGCTCCTTATCTGTAAAGACCTCATTTAGATTAACTGTAATAGAACTTTTTGGTAGGTATTCATTTATAATTATATCTTTGTAATTCACAATAGTCTTTGTAGAGGCAGATTCTGCATAGAGGTGTAGTATCATTCCGTCAGTATCTTTGTTGCTCCTAGTTACTTCCGTAAAGTTTGACCAGCTACTTCCCACTCCATAATATTTTTCATCAAAGATACATTCAGAACCTTGATCTGATTTTTCGAGGAGACAAATATGAGGAGAGGAACCTAGCTTTTTTTGAATATTTAAAGATAGTTCTATGATTGATTCCGGTTGTATGTCGTTCAATTCAAACAAAATACAAGCTCGTGCATTGTCAGCTTCAACTGAAAAATAAGGATCATTGCCACCTGACCATCTAGAAGCGTCTATCTGATTTGTTGTACCACCACAATCTGCCAGATGTGAAGGCCAGTCGTAATTATCAGACTCTTCTTCAGAGAGTTTGGGTGAAGGATTTTTTTCGTAAAAGAATACTTCAATTTCTGGGTCATTTATTGCATAATACTTCCCGATTTTGATGTAGTTAGCGTCAACAACTTTCGAGATGTCGAAGATAGCATCATTTAGAGTTATATATTTCAAAAGGTCACCCTTATAGCTGAATTTATGCTCATCACCTATTATGACTTCTGCTTCGTTTCCGGCTTCTATTCTGATATCTGGTTCCTTTAGTTTTAGCTCATATCCCTCCGGGAGTTTTCTGGCGTATAAGATATAACTACTATTTTCAACAGGTTGTCTTCTGATCTGGAGTTCTTGAAAATTTTCCTTGTTTGTAGCATATGTGAAAGAATTGTTTTGCGGTGATATGCCGACAAGATTTTCTGTGCCTAAGATTTTGATATTTGATTGGATACCTTCATTATTGATACTAAAGATATCGGATTCAATGTTTTGTGCGATTTTTTTAATTAACTGATAGGATAATTCGCTATCAGCTTTGATATTTTCTATCTCTGATGTTGCTGTGATCTGTTGGACAGAATCTTTTCTAGTATAAAGCTCCCATTTTCCCCATTCATGTTTTTTTTCAAATAAATCTAAACCCTCAAGGGTAGAACTTATATTTTCTAATGAATATAAATTTGAATCATACTCTGAGACATCCCTTCTAAATAAGATGCTGTCTATCTTGAATAGTTCTGATAATCTTTCAAAAAGCGCAGGATCTTTCTCCAAGGATAAATATATACTTTCTAATATTATTTTTTCTTCTTCTGATGAGCTTAAATTAAGAGAGTTTGTGAGAATCGGTTTATCACCTAAAATACTTGGCAAAGGCTGGATACTATAGTATCCCCATTCGTATTTGTCAACCAGATTAGTTTCATCGAGTTTCGGTAATATCAAAGTTGTCCCTTCGAGTGAGGTGTTTTTTGCCCATTCTCGATATTCATAAATATAATTAGGAGGATTTAAAAGGGTAGAGTAATTCTCATGCCATTTGAATATATTGGATGAGAAGTAGGGGAGGGTATATGAAACTAAAGTTAGAATACTTAGGATAAGAGTGACGCTTCTCCAAGGAAGTGTAACTTTTGAGAACCCATGTTTAACACGGTATATAAACTCTATCTTGAGAAGGTTTGAGTTTGATAAATAGTTTAGGGTTAGTCCGATCAACAAGGAGTAGGCAAACCATAGAGCGTATCCGAATTTATAAAAAGGAGTTCTGTAGGTTGTAAAGAAAGGGATGTGCCTGAGAAGCTGTTCATATATTAGACCAAAAGGCATATGCATACCTGTTGTGAAAAGAATTGCTACTATCGCCAACAATCCTAGGAACCGTGAAAAGGCCTTAAAATTCTTGTCATTTCTGTAAATGTATAAAGGAAGAAATGCCAGTAATGGGAGTAAGGAGCTGATAACTTTAAAAAAATTACTCGACAATAAATTGATCGCATATGGGTGATAATCTTTGCCATACCAGTCAGGAATTCCTTGAAGTCTCATTACGTTTTCTATTGAGGAGTTTTGGCTTATCTCTTTTGCCCAGTTAATTGTCGCTTCAAGTCCTCCAAATTCATTTAAGGCATTACCATAATTGTTTAAGCTGAAGTAAATTTGGGGGATTATCCAATATGAGTTGAAGATAACAAAAGTAATGCCAAAGACCAAAAAGATTGAAATTACTTTTTTTATATTAAATTTAAAGAACCAAGTAAGTGATAGGGCTAAAACTATAAGTATCAGAAAAAATCCTCCATAAAGTGTAAACGCGCTTCCCCCTCCGTTGAAAATTGTGAGGCATAGTGCTGCCAGAACTGAGTTGAGAAGCCAATTCTTTTTTTTGACGGCTCGAAACAGAAATAGAAGTACTAGAGGAATAGCTATAAGCATTGAAAATTTTGTTCTTTCTACTATAAACCAAGCCTGCAGAACAAAAAAGTTTATGAGGTATAGAATACTACTTGTCAGGCGAAAGACACGATATTTCTTATCATATCTAGTTATGTAAAGAGTTAGAGCATACATACTGAGGATCATAAGTGATGCCCAAAAGATGAATACAATTCGTTGAGCTAAGACATCATCAACACCTAGCTTTGCCAGAAGATATTCTGGTGCATGGACGAAAAGGGTTCCAAGTGTCATGGAGTTATCGTTCCCCCAATTTACAGATTCATTCCAGGAGTAAATCCTATTCTCAGTCCAGGAAACAGGCTCTAGTGGATATCCAGCATCATGGCCGATTACTATGTCGTTCCCCAATCCGAACCAGAGTAGGGGAACTAATCCTATAATTAGAACCAAAACAATTTCTAATATTATATTTTTGTATGGGGACAGTTTAGAAAATTTGTACATCCTTTTGGGAATGGTTATAACCTGTAGTAATTATATCACTTTTGTTTAGTTCTGTGAGCGTAAAATTTGAGGAAATTGAAGATATACAAAGGGTTTGGGAATATGGAAAGTTTCGGAAGAAATGATAGATCTGGGGTAGTCCGAATGCTCTGTATTGTATTTCTTTTTCGAAGAGTATATTTCAAGTTAACTATATTCCAGAAAAGGGCTCTAATAATGGCTTTGGAGATTGTTAGGTTTGAAAACAAATAAATGAAGCTCAAGAGTAAGCAAGCCTGTATATGAACTGGCAGCACGATCAATAGAGAGAGTAGGGAGAGGTTCTTGATCAAGGTTTGTACACGATTCCTAAAAGAGTAATAATCTAAAGTCCCGATATTTTTATTGTCCATGGACTGGCTGACGTAGTGATAGGTCGTTGTGTTTGGGAAATATACTACTTTTTTTCCGGCGAGCCAAGTTCGCCAACAAAGATCTGTGTCCTCGAAATACATCTTGTAATCAGGGTCAAATAAACCGATTTCTTCTATAAGTTCTCTTCTCATAAATAGACTGGCACCTTTGCCGCTAAATATTTCCGTAGGTTCTATATCTTTAGACTCTTGATTATGAGATCTATGAATTAAAAATCCGAATATCGAAAACATAGATCCCGCTGAATCAACTTTTTTGGGATTTTGGGCATGTACCAGTTTATTTTGGATGATTCCGACATCTTCGTTTTTATCTAGATAGTCAACAAGTTTTTCGACGGTGTCATTTTCAATGTATGCATCATTATTAAGCAAAAATATGAACTCTCCTTTTGATTTTTCATAAGCGAGGTTATTGCCTTCTGCAAAGTATAGATTTTTTTCACTTTCTATCAAATTAACTTCTGGATAATTATTCTTGACAGTTTTCACTGAGGTATCTGTTGACGCATTGTCTAGAACTATTGTTTCGATATTAGGATAACTTTGTTTTTGTATGCTATCCAGACATTTCTGCAAAAGAAGATCCTGGTTGTAATTTACAACCAGGATCGAAACTTTTGGTTTATTTTCTGATACTTTTTTTATTTCCACTAGTGAGATAATACCGCTTCCGGTATAGGTTTTTCAACTGGGTCAGATGGAGTTGTCCAGAATAAATTCGCTCCAGCAGCATCTGCATATTCATAATATTCAACCTGAATAATATGTTCACCCTCTGATAGGTTTACATCACCTGATTCTGTTCTGGTTATGCCATGGTTTTCCCAATTATCAATTACCTTGAACCCATCAATCCATACACGAATTCCATCATCAGCATATGAGATGAATTTATAATTTCCGTTTTCACTTGTTTTGATTTTCCCAATCCATCTTGCTGAAAAATCATTATTATTTATTGATACATCTGGACTGCCTAGATACCAATCAAAGTGAATGTTCGGGTCAATTCTATATAAGCTTTGTGGTCCCGAAAGGGTTCTATTGTTGAAATAATAGCCCTTCAGTCCTAGATTCAGATTCCCTGTGTATAATTTGTCTAAATGGTCAGTTGGAATAACTTCAAGCTCTCCGGCCGTTTGGGTTGCAGATAACCAATACAATTTCACTGCTGAATAAATTGAAAAGTCAAAATAATCGAGTCGAATGCTGTTCCAGCCAGGTGATAGATGTATGTCACTGCAAACTAATTGCAATCCAGTTAGCTGCCAGTTATTTATAACTAATTTATCGTTTATCCATAATCTTGTACCATCATCCGCTTCTGTACAGAATGTATAAGGCTCATTGAAATCAGAATGAACTCTACCAGTCCATTTCACAGAAAATCTATCGTTGAAACCAATACCATCTATAGGTTCTCCCATTCCCCAATCAAAATAAACAGATTTGTCAGTTCTGCTAAGATTCGGGACTCCCTGCATTTCACGGTTGTCATAGTATTCTCCCCATAGTCCTGAGTTAACCGAGCCTGAATAATTTGTTCTAAGATGCATTTTTGGGATTATGACTCGTGTTCCTCCGGTTTGTTTTGGACTGCTCCAGAACACCTGTGCTATTGATCCGCCTCTATTTTCATAATATTCAACTCTGATATTATGCCAACCTGGAGTTAAGTGTTTGTTATTGTCATCCAAAGGTACAGGTTGTCCTCGATCAAGCCACTCATCAATTAATAATTCGTCGTCAATCCATAATCTTATCCCATCATCACTGTTTGTGAAAAATGTATAAATGTCATCAAATTGAGCATAAACTTGCCCAGTCCACAGAGCAGAAAATTCATCATGATGGATAGCTGCATCTGGGCTATCAAATAATCCCCAGTGTAGAGCAGGATTAGTGGAGTCTATCACCGGATCTACTCTTGTTATAACTGGTGATCCATATAAATCCTTGTTGTTGAAATAATAAGCATTTACTCCACCATTTGAAGGATTACATAATTCTTGAACTTCGCTTGCAGACCAGACGGTTTTGTTATCAGATGCCCTATAGAGATAACTATTATACTGATCTCTTGCAACACATTTAGGTCTTGAGATGGTTGGATTATCGATTGGTACACAGTACGTATTGTCATTTGTAGCTGGACACATCGGCCCATTGACGTATGTACATACACTATTGTCACCACACAAACCTCTACCACTACCATATCCACATCTTTGTCCACAAGACGCCTCGTTGGTACACAAACAGATTGTACCCTGTGCATTATCATTCGGACAGGTTGCATTTACGCATCTTCCTTTGAAACATGTAACCGGATCACCTGAGGTAGTTTGTGCCATACAATCACTATTCTTTGTACAAGATGCTCCGCATGCACTGCCAGAAGTAGCAGATGCGGATTGACTGCTCCATATCAAAAGCACGGGAAAGACTAAAATGAGAGCAAATAGGGATTTCTTCATTCGCAGAGGGTATAAAAATTTATTTCTCGGGACTAGAAAAAGTATAACCTATAGACTCCGTCGCGGTCAATTTACTTTATAAAGACTTAAGTTATCGTCACTATAAACTTCTGTAAGGAATTCAGATGAAAGTAGCTCCGAGAAATCGTTTCTTGAGTTGGTCTCGAATATAAGGATGTTGTCGATACTAGCAGATTTCATTGCAAAATGAAAAGTTCTACTTGAGTCTTCATAATTAATACATAGATAGTCTTCTATCTCTCCGTCGTAGCTTATATCGCAATTTCTTTTTTTATAGTCTTCAGTCATTATTATGTTTTTATCGAAATAGAGCTTTGAAGGATTTTGTATTCGAGATTCTGACCAGGGAACATTTATATAAAGATTCCATGGTAAAACAAGCACTTTTTCGCCCATTTTGTCTTGGACCGCGTTGAATGAGTCTGGATAGACTGTGGTTTCAAGTTGATTATTGCATGCACGGAATATTCCGATTGAAGAAGTGACTATTATTAATGTTATTCCTATTAGTAATAGATATTTTCTCCAGGAATTTTTTATCTTAGAAAACAAGTATTCTGAATTTATTCCTAAAAGTATTGAAAAAGCTAGAATATATAAACTTAAGAATTTTTGGGGCTCACGCATTCCTCTAAATAACGGAAACTCATCTATTAGAATGCTGTAAACTTTCCCTATAATGCCGTTTGATCCAAATGAGAGTATAAATCCTATAAATCCGATTATTATTAAAGAATAAATAAGCTTTGTCTTTCTATTTTTTACTAAAGTAAATGGAGTAGCGGCAAAATTTCCGAAAATTAACCCTAACATTAAGTATTTTGAAACTGGTGCAACGTCAAATATGTGATCAAAAATAGTTCCTTCTGCCCAGAAACCATTGAAAGTTAGTAAGTTCAGAAACAACCCATCACTGCCTGTGCTTGTACTGAAGTATAAAAGTTCATCTGAGTTAAAGGTTAGTAAGCTACTGAAGAGGACTATGGTTGTGAATGTCGCTGTGGTAATAATGATTTCGTAACGTAGAAGTTGGCTAGGTGATGAGGTGATTAGGTTATTAGTTGTTTGGCGAAAGAACTTGCTGGTTAGAAATACGGTGTAGATCACCCACCAAAGTAGGGCATGGTGTTTACTAAGGAGTCCAATGACCACCCAGAGTGCTAGATAGGATAGGATATCTCGGAAGTTAGGATTATTTTCTTTTGTTTGTTTAATTATTAATAGAACGAATAAGGGTGTGAAAGCGTAACCCACTAGGAATAACCATTGTCCGGCAAGCAGTCGTTCATACACGAAAGGATTGATCATATAAAATGTTCCAGCTATTATTCCAGACGTGTTATTTGTAGTTATTTTTTTCACTAACTTAAAAGCGAAATATCCAGAAAAGAACAAAATTGAGGATAAGAGAATTTTTTGTAATGGTTCACCGGGTATTATGTACGTTGCGAAATGTAAAAAGTATTCATGTAAGTTGAAAATATTAAGTTCACTGCCAGGATACATATGAGGTGTGAATACCATATCCAAGGTAAGTACAAATCCTTTTTTGCAAAGAGGATAGATAATCGCCAACATCAGCATTATAAACCAGCCAAGTATCAGAAGATGATTTTTATCTAACTTTATTCTTTTCATTTGATCTCAGTTTCCTTGAGAGTACTAAGTTGCTAGAATATAAAAAATTATTAGTAATTTTATGCTTCAAAAGTATCTGGTCAATTTCTGGGTTTGGTGGTATTTCATCCAAATTCGAGAGATTGGTAAATCTATAATGCGTACCTGGTTATACATTCTTGGTTTTACCAACCTAGTTCCTATGGCTTCGAATTTGTTTAGGCCACTGTATCAGGATTATACAATAATAGGCTACTCAATTGGGATTATTGTTCGTTCGGTTTGGAGTATTTTTGCCGCAGCTGTTATGGTTTTGATTACAGTTCCATTGGTCGCAGTATTTTTATTTATGGTAGTTGTACCTCTAGTTCCAATCATTATGATTTTAAGTTACTTTGTATTATGAGGGTGAGACAGGGAATACAAAAATTGGGAACATACAAAAACACTTCGGTTTTGATTGATTGGGACTATCTATTGAAAGATAGAGGGCTTAAAAAGGAGATTGAAGACACCCAGAAAGTAATTGGAATGTTTTTGAGGTTTACAACTTTATTTGGAATTGGTGTCATCGCTTTCCTTGATATCACATTAGGAAAAATTATTCTGGTTGAGGCAGTTAGGGTTGATAGAGAGATAGAACTAATTTTTTGGATTCTTGCTGGACTCTTCATATATTCTTTTTATCTACTTCGAGACAGAACAAAATTTTTTGATACATTAGAAATAAAATCTCTAGATTATCTGAGAAAATTTGAAAAAGAAAAAGAGCTTCCTACAGAGATTGAACTTTCAGATTATTTTGATTATGACATTCTGAATATTTTTGATGATCTAATACGTGATACTGATAGGGAGTTTCTTACTAAACTTATCTTCAGATTACTAGAACTGCCGAAAGTTATAGACCTTCTTGCGAGACTGGGTATGAGCAGGGAGGGAATGGAGGCAGTTGTGCATAAGGCATACCTGGAGGTAAATACAGGTAAAGATACCTGGCTCGATAGATGTATATTTGAATCATTTGTCTTGGGACTTAAGAATAACTTCGAATCAGTGGATGAAAGAGTTGTTTTCATCTATGTATGTTTGATCCCACTCAAGGAGATTTTGATGGAATATAAGGTAATGCCGAACGAGGTTGAAGGACTGCTACTTTGGGCAAAGAATGACGCCCTGAAAAAGAAATATAAAAGACTCTGGAGGGATAAGGCTTCTCTGAAACCCAAAAACACAGTAAATAGGTCCTATACTTCAAGAATGGCTGTAACTTTGGAGAAGTTCAAAAGAGATTTCACTACTGAGGTGCTTGGAGGAAATTTCGAACTTTCAATTGCGAGAGATCCAGAACTTGATGAGATGGTTAGGCTTCTTCATCAAGGAGAGAGGGGGGCAGTTCTTCTTGTCGGTGAGCCTGGTGTAGGCAAAACTACTTTGATAAAAACTTTGGCAGTGAGAATGGTAGTAGAAGATGTTCCAGCGGAGCTTAAGGATATGAGATTAGTCGGGTTTGATTTCAACAAAGCATATGCGGTTTCTCCTTCGATTGAAAAATTTCGTCAGAAACTGGAGGCGATTTTCAGAGAGGTTAATGAAGCAGGAAATATCATTTTGGTTCTAGATGACTTTGACCAGCTAGTTAATGTTCGAGAAGAGGTTTCTTCTGAAGTTATAAATCTGATTGTAGAATCAATAGATAAATATCATTTGAGAATTTTAGCAACAAGTACAGAAACAGGTTATCTTGAGAGTATCAAACCAAACAGGGCTTTGATTTCGATGTTTGACATTGTCGATATTGAAGAACCCAGTGATGAGGTAAGTGCCCAGATTTTGATCGACATTGTCCCTAGATTAGAGTCGAAATATAAGGTAAATATCTCTTTGGATGCTATTCGCAAGGCTGTGTCATTATCTCATAAATATGCCTTTGACAGGGTTCTTCCTGAAAAGGCAATTGACTTGCTTGAAGAATCGGCTGTTTATTCAAGAGAGAATAAACTGAGGTTTGTATCTGAGGCTGATATCGAAAAATTAGTTTCCAAAAAGGTAGGGGTGAATGTAGGGGCAATTTCGGAAGATGAAAGAACTAAATTAACAACTCTGGAAGAAGAGATGCATAAGAGGGTTATAGGACAAGATGTTGCTATAAAGGCAATTACTAGCGCTATTAGGAGGGCTAGGGCAGGTCTTGTAGGAAATAATCGTCCAATTGCTTCGTTTCTATTCTTCGGCCCAACTGGTGTAGGTAAAACCGAAACTGCGAAAACTTTGGCAGAGACATATTATGGCGATGAAAAACTTATGATCAGACTTGATATGAGTGAGTATCATGAGGATGAAAACTTAAAAAGACTTATTGGCTACAAAGAGGGAGATGATTTTTTTGGAGGTCATCTTACAGAAGCTGTTCGAGAAAAACCATATTCCCTTATACTTCTTGATGAGCTGGAAAAAGCGAACCCAAAGGTCCTGGATATATTTTTACAAATTTTAGACGAAGGAAAAGTAACTGATGGTATAGGCCGAGAGGTGGATTTCACAAACACAATAATTATAGCCACCTCAAATGTTGCTAGTAAAAAGTTGGCGATGTTGATAGAGCAGGGGATGGATTACAATAGCACTTACAACCAGATCATCGGAGAACTTCGTACAGTATTTAGAGTAGAATTTCTCAACAGGTTTGATAAGCTCATTATGTTCAAACCACTTCTTAAAGCCGAGGTGCAACAGGTAGCTGGCCTAATGATGTCCAAAACCTCCAAGAAACTTTATGAAAAGGGTATTATCATGGATTTTTCTCATCAAGTTTTGCAAGAGCTTGCAGAACTTGGTTACAACCCCGTCTATGGTGCTAGAGAACTTCGTCGTGTTATTCAAGAAAATGTTGAAGACAAAATTGCTAACCTGACAGTTGACGGGCAGCTTACAGCAGGTAAGAGACTTACAGTAAATAGCTTGAATGAATTCATCGTTTCAGATAAATAAACCTCAATCTCAGGTATAGTTAACCCTGAGGGAGTACAGCCTAATTCCTTCTCCGTACATTCTCCAGTATATCCTCACATTTTTTGTCAAACCAGATTCGTAGTAGTACTCAAACCCTCGATCTCGACTTCTTTTTGTATTAAGCCTTTTATTGAACGGATCTTGGAATAATAAAGTAATTACAAGCGTAATTTCTTTATTAAATTTTTTATTCGTTCTTGCAAGGTTTTTAAATTCTTTTGAATATGAAATGCTGTAAAACATAATTTTCGTGTAGGTCTATTATTTGAAAAGAGTGGATATGTCATTGATATCTAAATTCTCATAGCGGCCTTTTTCGAAATCTTTTTCTGATTTTTTTATTGATTTCTTAATTTGTGGGGTAAACTTTGTTGTCTCGATATTTTTGATGATATATTCGCGGACAGCATTTTTGATGAAGCCGCTTACCGAGCGAAGTTCAGCATCTGCAAGTTCTTTTATATATTCTTTTAGACCACTATCTACCTTAAATGTTATAATTTCTTGAGGTGTTGTTTGTGATTGCATTGTAAAAATAAGAGTAATAAATAATATTACACAGTATTATTTTATATTACCCTCGGTGTTTTGTCAATTACTTAATATTTTCGCCAAAGACTTTAAATTGATCATTTCTTGAGGCTATAATAAATTTATGTCCACCAAACCTACCCCTACAAAAGAACAGCAAAAAGCAATAGAGGCTGGTGACGGTCCGTTACTTATAATTGCAGGTGCTGGTACAGGAAAAACCTTTACAATTACTCAGAGAATTTTGTATTTGGTTGAAGAAAAAGAGGTCAAACCTGAAGAGATTCTTGCACTTACTTTTACAGAGAAGGCTGCTTATGAGATGAAGGAGAGGGTTGAGCTCAATTTGCCTTTAGGATTTCCTGAAATTCCGATTTCTACATTTCACTCATTCTGTGATGAGTTTTTGAAAAATATAGCTTATGATATCGGCCTCAATCCGAATTATAAGCTGATGACTCAGAGCGATGAAGTCTTTTTTATCAGAAACCATCTTTTTGAATTTGATCTCGAGTACTTCAGACCAAAAGGCAATCCAGTGAAATTTATAAGTGAGATGGTGAAGCATATTTCGCGTCTTCAAGATGAAAACATAACTCCAGAAGAATATGATAATTATTATAAAAAAGAATCTGAAAACTTGGGTGAAGAGGAGAGAAAAAAGACTTTTGAGTTAGTAAATTTTTACAAAAAATATACGCATATCAAAGAGGAGAATGATAGATTGGGTTTTGGAGATTTAATATATCTGACACATAAAACACTCAAAGAAAAAGATTCTCTTCGAAAAGAGTGGCAAAGTAGATTCAAATATATTCTGATTGACGAGTTTCAGGATACGAATTATGCACAGTACGAATTAGTGAAACTGCTGTTGGGTAGAAATGAAAAGAATCCTAATGTAATGGTTGTAGCAGATGATGACCAAAGTATATACAAATTTCGAGGTGCAGCAGTATCCAATGTTCTTCAATTTACGAAAGATTATCCTAAGGCTAAGAGAGTAGTACTTACCCAAAATAGACGTTCGCATCAGGAGATTCTTGATCATGCTTATTACTTAATACAAAATAATAATCCTGATAGATTGGAGGTGAAGGAAGGAATTAGTAAAGAGTTGACGTCGAAAGCTCAGGGGCTTGCTGAGTTCCCTGTGCCAATAGAGTTTAGAAACTATCTATCCGAGCAGGATGAATCCGAAGGTATCGCTCTGGAGATAGAAGATATAGTTAGCACTTCCAAAACCGCCACTTCGGGCCAGTTATCATTAGGTGCTTCATCTGCAGCACTGAAGTTAAAAGATATTGCAGTTTTAGTGAGATCGCATTCTCATAGTGAGGAGATAACCGCAGCTTTGAGAAGGCACGGAATTAATTATCAGTTCTCGGGCGCTAGGAAGTTATTCAATAAATCAGAAGTAAAGGAACTTGTGAATTTTCTTAAAATAGTTGCGGATTATACAGATGATATTTCTATGAATGGAGTATTGGATTATGAGATTTGGGGATTGAGTGATAGAGAGATAGTTGAATTAAACATATTATCGAGAAAATCCAAGAGTTCTATTTTTGAAATTATTGAAGAAGGAATGAGTAATTCCAAGGTAGATTTTATAAAAGTTGAACCGATTGTGGAATATGTCAAAAAAGCCTGGGGAGAAGTTCGTGAAGGGGAGTCCACTTGGCAGGTTTTATATAATTTTGTGAATGAAAGTGGATATATTGAGAATTTATCGGAAGAGATAGCTGATGAAAGTGAAGATGTTGTTCGAGATGTGAGTGAAGAATTTGAGAATCAAAATAAACTTAGAAACATTGCCCGCCTTTTTGATTTTCTTCATCAGTTTGAATCCACAAATCCTGATGCAAAAGTATATGAATTTCTGGATTATTTAGAATTAATCTTAGATAGTGGTGAGTCACCACTTGTAGATAATGCGGATTATCAAGAGCAAAATGCAGTAAGTATAATAACTGTTCATTCATCCAAAGGACTTGAATTTCCTGTAGTGATAATTCCTTCTTGTGTACGGGGAAGATTCCCATCAAGAAACAAACGAGAGGTAATTCCGATTCCCGATTCCCTTATAAAAGAAACTCTTCCTGAAGGTGATGAACAGATGGGGGAAGAAAGAAGACTCATGTATGTTGCTGTCACTAGAGGGAAATCAAAAGTTCTACTTACAGCAGCTGCATATTATGGGGAGGGGAAAAGAAGGACAAAAGTATCTCCATTTGTTGTAGAGATGTTTGGTGAGAAAAAATTGTTACCTCTAATCGAGAATCCGATAGATCACGAGATAAGCCTTACAGAAAAGTTGACTGATATGAAAGAAGAATCTGATGAAAAGTACCCGAAATTGAAATATATCTCTTATACTCAGTTTTCCGATTACAATACCTGTCCCAGGAAGTACAAATACCGTTATGTACTGAGAATTCCTACAAAACCGAGTCCAGCCTTGTCTTATGGCATTTCAATTCATAATACGTTAAATAAGTTTTATGAACTTCTTCGTGTAACCAAACGTGGGCTTCTAGATAATACAAAAGAACTTACACTTGAAAAACTATTGGATATCTATGAAGATTCTTGGGTTTCGACTGGCTACATAAATGAGAACCACGAGAAGAAAGCTTATGAAGTGGGGAAGAAGTCTTTGGTCAAGTTTTACGACGAATTTTTCGACTTATCTCAAAATCCAGTTTTTCTTGAACAGAATTTCAATCTCAAAATTGGAGACGTTATTCTTCGTGGAAAGATTGATCGTTTGGACGAGAGAGAAGAGGATGGAAAGACAGTTTATGAAATTATTGACTATAAATCTGGTGATTCAAAGAAAAATCAAACTCAAGTAAATAAAGACGCTCAGTTAGCAATATATTCTCTTGCAGCTGAGAAGGTTTTCAAGATAAAAGCAGATAAGCTTAGTTTACTTTTTGTGGATCATTCTGAAAAAGTTACGGCTGATGGTGCGAAGATTGACAAACTCAAGGATTCGATTATAGAGGATATCTCAAAAGCAGCAGAAAATATAAACAAAAGAATATTCACTGCCACCCCAGGATTTCAATGTAGGTTTTGCGAGTTCAATAAAATTTGCAAATATGCTCAGAACTAAAAATTTTTATTTCAAAACCCCTTAATATTTGCCAAGTTATCAAATTCATAATAGAATTTAAAAAAGTTTATATTTGCGCAAAAAACCAATGAAGAAATATATTTATTCAAGCGTAGGTTTCCTAACAACATTCCTTCTTTATCGAAGTGCACATGCAGCAGAGTTATTGCCAAGACAGATAACAGATTTGTTCGGACTTTTGGGAGATGAAGGAAGCGGAACAAGTGAGTTTGTATCATCCAGGGTGAGAATGTTGCTTTTGTTAGGACTTGGAGTACTAGTTCTAGCAGCAGTAATTTATGCAGCAATGGCGGCTTTTAAGTATATCCAGAGTCAAGGAGATCCAGGAAAGATAGAGGAAGCAGGGAAGGCAGTAAAGGCGATATTTACAGGACTTGCAGTACTTATGGTAGCAATAGTAGGTATAATTTTAGTATTTGTCTTTTTTGGAGCAGGGCTCTTTGGAACTAGCACATATCAGACATGCGTATCAGCTGCAAATAGTCAGGGGTGTATTTCTTGTCAATCAGAGGACGGGGGATTGCCAGAAAACTGGGATACAATCAAATTCGATACAGATGCTGCAACAGCAGTTTCTAAATCATCAACTCCAGCAGCTACCGGTAGTAATTTAGAGAGGTGTATAACATGTGAATGGGTATACTTTGCAGTAAAGAGAGAAGCAGCAGGTGGAGCGACTGGCATCTGGAAAATTTCAGACGTACCTGATTACTGTAAAGAGTAAAGATACTAAAGCTAGATTGTATAAAGTAATAATGATATATTTATATTAGTTAATTTTACTAGCAGAAAAGATGAAGAAGTATATTTATACATTTATGGGTACATTTACTACCTTTTTACTATATAGAAGTGCTTATGCGGCACAGCTACTGCCAAAGCAGATAACAGATTTATTTGGATTATTGGGAGATGAAGGGAGTGGAACTAGTGAGTTTGTATCATCAAGGGTGAGAATGTTGTTACTTCTTGGTTTAGGAGTACTAGTTCTGGCAGCAGTAATTTATGCAGCGATGGCAGCATTTAAATATATCCAGAGTCAAGGAGATCCAGGAAAGATAGAAGAAGCAGGAAAGGCAGTAAAGGCGATATTTACAGGACTTGCAGTACTAATGGTAGCAATAGTAGGTATAGTATTGGTCTTTGTATTTTTTGGAGCAGGGCTCTTTGGAACAAGCACATATCAGACATGTGTATCAGCAGCAAATAGTCAGGGATGCATAGCTTGTAATGCAGAAAATGGAGGATTACCTGAGACATGGGATACGGATAAATTTGGTTCTGGCCCATCGGCACCAGGTGCTACAGCTACAAACGTAGAAAAATGTTATTATTGTGAATGGCAATATTTCCAGAAGAAGCAAGATGAAACGCATACTTATCCAGATGAGTTTTATGCTTTATGTTCGGAGAAAAAGGCACCTACTCCATAATATTTAATATCTAAAACAGCATTGTATGAAAAGTCTTAAATATTTTATCTCTCTCGTTGTAATTTCTTTATTATATAGAAGCGCATATGCAGCAGAGTTACTACCAAAGCAGATAACAGATCTATTTGGACTATTAGGAGATGAAGGAAGTGGAACTAGTGAGTTTGTATCATCCAGAGTAAGAATGTTGTTACTTCTTGGTTTAGGAGTACTAGTTCTGGCAGCAGTAATTTATGCAGCGATGGCAGCATTTAAATATATCCAGAGTCAAGGAGATCCAGGAAAGATAGAAGAAGCAGGAAAGGCAGTAAAGGCGATATTTACAGGACTTGCAGTACTAATGGTAGCAATAGTAGGTATAGTATTGGTCTTTGTATTTTTTGGAGCAGGGCTCTTTGGAACAAGCACATATCAGACATGTGTATCAGCAGCAAATAGTCAGGGATGCATAGCTTGTAATGCAGAAGATGGTGGATTGCCTGATACATGGGATACAGATAAGTTTAGTACAACAGCACCTACGACCAAAACTTCTAATCAACAATTATGTACTTACTGTGAATGGTATTATTTTGCTGTAAAAAGAGAAGCTGCAGGAGGAACGGGGCCTGGGGATGTCTATTCAATAGCTGATATACCTGCTGAGTGTAAGGAGTAGTTTTATCAATAGTTAAGCTTTATTCATGAAAGTATCAGCATCGAGTAGCATTCTGCCAGAACCATTACAAAATTTATTTGACCTCCTCGGCAATGAAGGGGCTGGAACAAGTGAATTTATATCTTCTAGGATCCAGACAATTATAGTTATCGCTCTTGGCGCTATATTTCTAGCGGCAGTAGTTTATTCAGCCTTTGCAGCATTTAAATATATCCAAAGCTCAGGGGACTCGGGTAAAGTAGAGGAGGCGAGTAAGGCAATTAAGTCGATTGTTACTGGTATTGCGGTACTTTTTATCTCACTTATAGGTATTATCCTAATATTTGTATTTTTTGGCACTGGACTTTTCGAATCAGCTACTTATCAGGTATGTATCTCCGCAGCGAACAGTCCTGGATGTATAGCATGTAAGGCCGATGACGGTGGGCTACCTGATGACTGGGACGAAAGAAAGTTTTTTCTTAATGAGGCTGAAGGTATGCAGAAGCCGGTTACACTTAGCCCTACTTCTAATCAAGGTCAATGCACATTATGCGAATTGATATACTTTGCCGCTAGCAAGGGTGACAATACTGTACAATCAAGAGTTGATTTAGTTTCAAGGGTATATTCACAGGCAGAAAACTGTATTGAGTCTAAGTAGATTTTCGGGTTAGTTTTTTCCATAAAAATACTAGAATCGTAGCAGGGGTTTTCGTGGGATGTTTCACCTTGCTTTTTCCTTTCTTAATTTGTATTCTGATAAGTAATACTTATAACTCTTGTCTTTCGGATGAAGTTTTTATTCCATAAAAAAAGAGTCCTATCTTTTTTGTTGTTATTGACGAATCTTTTATTCATTTTTTCGTTATTTATATTTCGTTTTTCTGAGCCGGTAAAGGCGGATCCTGCGAGGTGCTGTTCGGATACTATTTCTAGTCCCATTGAAACGAGAGGTGCTTTTGTTCCTAGTAAGCATGTTGCAAATACTTTTTGTATTTATAACGGGGATGGTGAGCCCTCTGATAGTGATAGTGGCGAAGATTGGTCAAGTTTAATCTCTAGTATCGGTGAAATAGATTTCTCTAGTCAGGTGATAACAGGTGACTCATATAATTTGAAGGATAATGATAATATATGGGGATGTATAATGGGCGATACCTATTTTACAACAGATCCTGGAAGCGATGATTCGGTCGATGCTTGGTGTTGTCCAGGAGATACCCATCTAGTGAAACGTGGTGCTGATAGCGAGGTGTTATGTTGTCCGTCGGGATATGATTACATCAGGGACTCTGCTGGCCATAATGCAATTAGTTATATGGCCAGGTACCACCAAGCTACGTATTTGCATGAATTGGGGCATTTGATAAATGCAAATGACGATTGTGACAAAGGTGCTGGTTCGTGGGAGGATATAGAGGATTGTAGAGCTGATTTGATTGAAGATAATTTCGAGGTAATAAGTAGAGAATCAGACGGTCACTCTATTGAGGATGATGATAAATGTTATGATCCTACTGGTGCGCAAGCTGATGTGGATGGGTCACTCGCATATCGTGCGGTTGTGGTGCATCCCTTTTTGGAAGGGACTGTAGAATGTGAGACAGATGAACCCGATGACGATCCAGGCTCCCATGAGTCTTGCCGCAGTGGTACAGCGGGATATGATGATGGTGATGACAATACAAAAGAGGATAACGATATAAGATTAAAAGCAGAATATAGTTGTAAGATTATAAAGGACGATGATGATAGAGAAGATTGTTGGAAGTGTGAATGTAGTGATATAAATGCTGTATGGTCTGAGATTGGATGTGTGAGTGCTACTGGTTCAGGGATTGTCACTAGAATTTTTCAGATTGCCGTAGGTATCATGGGAGCGGTGATAATATTTAGAATAGTTCAAGTAGTAATTATTCTGAATAATCCTAATCCTAGTCAGGACACTATCGGAGAGGCTAGAGAGATAATTATTTCCATTGTGGTTTTTGCGATATTTTTGGGCGGTGGAATTATCATTCTTAGATTTCTTGGTTATAATGTTATTGAAATCGGTGTACCTATATTTGGCTAGTTTTTAAAAGTTTTATTATGAAGAAATATATAATCTCAATTTTTATGTTACTGGTGGTGTTCAATCAAGTTTATGCACAGGATTTTGCTGGAGACATTGATTCTCCAATCACTGGTTCTATTGAAGAGATTTTTAGTTCTTTGACTGGACTTATTAGGCCAGTTGTTTTGATTACCTTTCTCGGAGTTATGATTTATGGTGGTTATACCAGGATGACTGCTGCGGGTAATGCAGAAAAGGAGGAGAAGGCTGTGAAGATAATCACGGGAGGGATAGTTGGTTTCATACTAGTTGCCCTTGCACCAGCTATCGTAAGTATCGTAGGTCAACTTATAAATCTGCCAACTTTATTCTAAATGAAAAAAATAATTACAATTACATTATTTGTCATAAACGTCTTTTTATTTTTTCCAACAAGTACCTTAGCACAAGATACTGTAGATTTGGAATGTCTTAAGCGTAAGTTATTTGATTCAAGTGTAGTCTGCGATCCTTTGCCAGAGAATGTCTCTGTTACCGTTGTTGATCCTTCTGTATGTGAAAGTACACCAGGTTATCGAAGTTGTAATCCAGAGGAGAGATGTTTCCGTTACTATGATTCTTTGCAAGGGATAGATGATATTGGTTGTGTGAAAGTTATTAATGCCACAGGATGTGGCTCTGCATGTGGCGAGGACGAGCAGTGTGTATTGGTAAATGCTCTTTCCGGGGGAATTGGCCCAGTTACAGGAATGGTTCCTGAACTAAGCACACATAATGCAGAATATAATTGCGTCAGTAACACAGAGCCTGGAAGTTTAAATATTTTCGGAGCAAATGTAGGGCCAATTAATCAATTCGTTCCCAAATTACTTAGAACAGGACTATCCGTTCTATTAGGATTTTTCGGATTTTATGCACTATGGAATATATTCTGGGCTATCTGGGATTCTACTACTGGTAGATCTCAAGAAAAATATGAAAATGCTCAAAAAACTGTGCTTAATGCTTTTATGGGGCTATTTTACGTAATTATTGGTTTGTTAGCTGTCCAGCTACTTTCAAACCTGTTTGGTATTTCAGGAAATATCTTTGAGTTTAGATATGAAGCTCCTGGGGTTTATCCTGTTACAGTTACTCCAACTCCTTAAATTATTAAGAAAGAAGACGTGCCCAAAAAATTACTAAAAAACTCGTTCTTTTTAACTTTAACTATTTTGGGATTATTTATCACTGGTCTTATTTCATCTGTCGCCGCTCAGCCGACACCTTCTCCTACAACCACAACTACCTCAACTTGTGAAGGTATTGAACTTGGAGGTGGAGGTGCTTTAGGTTCTATGTGTATCAAAACCCTAACTCCATTTGGAGGCATCGCAGAGGGTGGAATCATATCAGCATTATCTCAGCTATTTAATTATCTCTTTCTAATATTGTTTCTACTTTGGTTGGTTACCATTGCACTTACAGTATATGATTACATTCGGGCAGAAGGTAATGCCGAAATGACTAAGCAAAGCTGGCTCAATACTCAATATATTTGGAAAGGATTGAGTTTAGGACTTATCGGTTTCGTGGGGATATATGCGATTGGACTCTTGGCTGGCTTGGGTAATCCTTTGGAGTGGCCAAATAATTTTTATCAATGTGGAAGTGAGCATATTATTTATATGAATTATAAATCTGATTTACAGGAATGGTCATCTACTCCTGTTACATTAGGTGGGGTGGCTCCAGACGAATATTATATTTACTGTTGTAATGAGGGATCATCTGGAAGCGATGGCTGGACAAAAGAGTCAACCACATCAGGTATATCTCCAGATGTTATGGAACAAACAAGACCTCAGTGCAAGTTTTTTAAGAAAGAAACTATTAAATAAAGTTATTTTTGATATTTATGAAGAGGGCGATATATATAATTACTCTAATACTAGCTCTAAACATACTTGGGGGGATTTATGCTTGGGGTTATGGCAATGTGTATGCGCAAGATGATGAGAAGGTCGTAGACTGCTTTATTGAGAGGAAAGATGCAGAAGATCCTGAGGAGTGGGATAGACAGTGCGTGCCAAAGAAGGGCATTGAATTTCAGGGACTAGTTGTAAATCTTGTTTATTATGTGTGGGTACTGGGTGGTACAGCATTTGTTCTAGTTGGTATGTACATTGGTTATGAGTATATGACTAGTGGATCAGATAGTCAAAAAAAAGCTACATTGCAGAAAAGGGGAACGTATTATGTGATAAGTATAATACTATTATTTGCTTCACATCCAATAGCAGCCTTTATGATGAAGTTGTTTGTGACTAGCTCCTCAGACTGTTATGCAGAGATAAAGAATACACCAGGGTTTACGTTTTTCTTTGAAGATGTTTGTAGTGGTAATTATGATACAGCAACTCTTTGTTCAATAGATAATGAATCTGAGTGTGAGTTTGATAGAGGAGGTTCATGGTGTAGTCTTACTTCGCAGTGTTTTCCGAGAGATGCTGCATCTTCTAATTTTGTATATTGTGTAAACAATCACTATGCCGGACAGGTGTTTAATATACAGGCCAGAATTGACCACATCTGTAGCGGTGGTGAACTACCTGGCGATGAAGAGGTATGTGCACTACCTATGGGGGAATGCTCGAACAATGGTGGGTTTGTAATGCATACTAGATGCGTACCATTGTCGTATGTTGATTATATTACAGCGGTGATAAATGATAGTGATGCAATTGACGAAAGAATTGCAGAAGTATGTGGCGATATTGTAGCACCGACTACTCCACGGCCATCGCTAGAACCACGACCTGTTGATACAGATTGTAATACAGATCCGCCTGTAGGAGTGACTAATACACTCGATATGGAGAGAGCATGTTGGGCGGGTTGTTCTGGAAAAACAACTGGTTATCATTCAGATATACCTTATCCTTATCAAATTACAATAGATCCAAGGAGTCCTGCACTAGATATTCCAGATGGTGCGTTGAATCTTACTTGTTATTGCCAAGAAGGTGATATGGTTCAATCTTCTTGGTGTAGTACATACGAGGATAATAGATCTGCTTCAGCTGATGATTTTCCTGAACTATGTTGCGATAGGTTGGCAGCTGCTGGCTCTGACGAGGGATGTTATGGATCATTTAGCGCGACTGGAGAGAGTGGTACCGTATATAACTTCGGGGCTTCTTTATGTAATGAAGCAGATGGAGCATGTCTTTCAGGAAAAACATGTTCTATCCACAGATCTACTGGAGGTGTACCTGATTTTAATGACTTAGTAGGAGAATCATGCACTTCTTTTGGCGCAATTATAAGAGTAGATAGAGCAGGTGTAGATTATAAGTTGCGTTGTTCGGATCCTTGTAGACCTGTAGGTTCGTGTCTTGGTTGGATGAACATTGGTGAGTTGTAGAAAGTCTTTTCTTGCATCCAAATATATATTGATATTTATCCAATTTTGATAGAATATAATCTATTATTTTTTATTAACCCTTTAAATTATGGATCCAGTTTTAATCGCCGTTGGAATATTAGTTGTGGTGTTGGTAGCTGGCCTCTTTATTGTTATTCAGAGACTGGACTCTCTACGTAGTGATGGTAAAGAAGATAAAAGTATGGTTCTGTTGCAAAACCAGGTAAATGAACTTACAAAACAGCTAAATGAACGATTATCAGAGCAGAGTAAAACACTTCGAGAGCAGCTTAGCGAAACAAACAAAAATACACAGAGTCAATTTGTTGCTTCGCAGAGGAGTTTGAATGAAGTGAGCAGACTTACCTCGAATATAGTTAAGGAGGTTACGGAAAAGCTCACAAAGTTGGATGAGACAAATAAACAAGTTGTTGGCTTCGCTGATCAACTCCAAAGTTTGGAAAATATTTTGAAAAATCCAAAGCAGAGGGGGGTTCTTGGTGAGTATTTTCTAGAAACATTACTCGGAAATCTTTTTTCTCCCTCGCAGTATAAAATGCAGTACAAATTCGAGGATGGGGAAATAGTTGATGCTGCCATTTTTGTAAAAGACAAGGTTATCCCCATTGACTCGAAATTTTCTTTGGAAAACTACAATAAGATTCAGGAAGAGAAAAATGCCTCTGAGAGAGAGAAGTTGGTAAAGCAGTTTAAGATAGATCTGAAGAATAGAATTGATGAAACCAGCAAATACATTCGCCCAGAAGAGAATACAATGGACTTTGCCTTTATGTTTATCCCGGCAGAGGGGATTTTTTATGATCTTCTTGTGTATAAGGTAGGTAGCGATGTAAATTCTAAAGATCTTATCGAATATGCATTCTCGAAAAGGGTGATTATAGTTTCTCCAAATTCATTTTTTGCATATCTTCAGACAGTTCTCCAGGCACTTAAAAATCTCGAAATAGAGGAATCTGTGCAAGAAATAAAGAAAAATATCATTCAGCTTCAAAAACATATAAATTCTTACGATGAAAATATGTTGAAGCTGGGTAAACATCTCGGAACCACAGTCAATACTTATAATAGCTCCTACAAAGAGTTTAAAAAGATAGATAAGGACATAGTCAGAATTACTGGCGATGAAAGTGAGATTGAGCCGAATCTTCTTGATAAGCCACAACAGTTTGAACTGTAAGTCATTGTCAGGATTTCTCTACAACGCTGAGCTTGTGTGAATGGATCCAAATATTCTAAAATGTAGATGTTTAGAAAACATTTGAATAATGTTTAGAAAAAATGGCCTAAAAAATTTTGTGGCAATTTTGCTTGTACTTATACTATTAACTGCATTTCCTCTAAGTGCTTTCGCTAGAACTTTGGATGATATCCAGAACGATATAGATCAGATGGAGGGGGAGTTAGATTCAATTACCCAAGAACTAGATGCTGCGCAGTCGAGTCTCAATTCAAGTCAATCAAAAAAGAATTCCGCGCATGGTAAGTTGCAAGAACTGGAAGCTGAGATTCAGCTTATCGCTGATCAGCTTGAGTACAACAAGATAAAGATAGATGTTTTGGAAAAGAGTCGAAAACTTAAAGAGTTGGAGAAAGAAGAGAGAGAAGAGAAGCAGGATGTTCAGATTACAGCGGCATACTTGTCATGGAAATCAGCAGAGGATGATCTGGCTAGCGTGATGTTTAATTCTGAAAATCCAGTCAGGACAGCAACTTATTACAATTTGATTACTGGCAATGAGCAGAAATCCATAGAAACACTTGCTGTGGAATTAAACGAAATTGAGCAGCAATATACTGATTTTAAGCAGGAATCTGATACATTGACCAATGACATTACTAGACTTACAGAAGAAAGGGAGGCGAAATTAGCGGAGATTGAAGCTATAAATGCAACAATAGCTGCTGAGAGTAGTCGTCTCGCTGCTGCCCAGTCACAAGTAAATCAAGCGCAAGCACAGATAGATCAGCTTTACGATGAGCAGAAAGCCCTTCAAGAGTATGAAGCTTGGCTTCTTGGCCAAAATGGTAATGGAGGTACTCAGCCTATCGTATCCGGAGAATATTATTTTACTGGTCGTGGACGTGATGTGGTTCAGGGACATGGAATCGGTCTTTCTCAAAACGGGGCATTGGGTGCTGCACTAGCGGGTTGGACTGCTCAGCAGATTATTCAGTTTTATTATCCAGGAGCTACGGTAGCTACTTATACAGCAAGAACAGTAATTCCTGTTCAGGGGCATGGAGATATGGATATCAATACTTATGCTGCTGGACTTGGAGAGGTTCCTAGTTATGGATGTGAGAATTTGGGAGTTAATTTTGGAGATCTTGGTTACTGGGGATGTTGGCCAGACGAAGCGGTAAAGGCTCAAGTTATAGCTGCCAGATCTTATGCTCTTACTTATACAGCTGGAGGTTCAGCTATCTGTACAACTGCCGCATGTCAGGTTTATCAGGGGGGTGAGGCGAAGAGATGGGCAGCAGATGAAACAAGTTATCAAGCAGCGGTCATTGGGGGACAGCCGATCAAGGCCTATTATTCAGCCCAAAATAATCAAGGGGCTGGCACTGCAAATAATGACACTGTCTGGGCAAATAGAGAAGGTAACGGAACTCCGATTTCATATCTGAGATCAGCAAATGATAATGGTTTTTATTATCCAGCCTCTTATTCTGGTTGTGGTGGGGGCGATTGTGCTGTTTGGGGGTATAGGACAAATAGTTACACGATAGCGCAGATACAAAGCATGTTGGAGTGGTCGATCACGTCTCCATCAACAAGTATCACTCAGGGAGATAGAGACTTCATTTCAGGTATTATGTCCAATATAGGTAGTATTACAAGTATTACTTTCGAAAGAGATCCTTCACAAAGAGTAAATAAGGTTGTAGTTACCGGCCCAGGAGGAAGTAGGAAGATGGGTGGCTGGTTCTTTAAATCTCTATGGAATATCTGGGTTTCTTATGTGAAGCCTTCGGGTGAGGAAGATTATATTTATTCTCTTACATTTTTTATGTTACAAGGATAGAAATTTATGCCACAAGTAAGCTCTAAACATATCAATCAACTTGTAAAAACTAGGAAGAATATATTTGGTACCCTAGATATAAATCCTCGCAATTTTTATTTCGAAACACAGGATAGAGGGGAAAAAGTTTATATCAAGGCAAGGGCACATCCTTTTATCAATATTGGCTGGGTGCTCAATACAGCATTCTTAATGGTTATTCCTTTTATCATCTGGTATATTTATTTAATACTTCCAGTTGATTTGAGAATCGTTGGGGAGGTATCTCCATTCCTAGTAATAGTAATTTTTTCAATTTACTACTCGATTATTTTTACAATGACGTTTTTCAATTTTCTTGACTGGTATTATGATCTCTATCTTGTCACCAATATCCGCATCATCAATATACAATTTGATCCGCTCAAACAGCATCGAATATCTGAGGCTAAACTTGAACATATTGAGCATGTTGATGAATCTGTTATTGGATTTTTCCCGAGTATATTTGATTATGGTGATGTGAAAGTAAGCACTGCTGCAAGGAGGGGAATGTTCATCTTTAGGGCTGTTCCTGATCCAGCATGGTTCAGGGACGTTATTATGGATCTATCTAGATATATTAGAGGAGAATAAAGAATGCAAGATCAAGCAACACATTATTTTTGGTTATTTTTAAAAGGAGTAACTTTGTTATTTACTCTGGCGCATGTGGCCATAGGATTTATTCTTTTTCGTCAGATTACCAGAATGAAAAAGGTTATAAAAACAAAGGCGAGAGGGTGTATCGTGTTTTTCAGTTTGATTCATATTGTGATATTATTGTTTGTACTTATATTGGTACTTTTCTTACCAACCTAAACTTCTACTGCCCATATTCACAAACTGGCAGTATATACAATAAAAATAATGGAAGACAATCGTATTGAAAAAAAATACTATATTGGCGCCTCAAAAAATGGAAGGTGGTCTAGTGTCTATACCTACAAACCGAGAAATGAACACTTTTTTGGGGAAAAGGGCGAGATTTTTGCTACTATTTCCCTGGAGGGGCCGAGAGCCTTTAATTCTTCTACAGCAGGCAATCTTTTACTTGATTATTTACACGAATCTTATTTTGAAGGGGAAGAGAGTTCTCCGCTGTTATGTTTAGAAAAAGCTGTCATTGGAACCGCAAAAAAACTTAGTGAGATAGTTGATAATGATCAGAATATTGGCGACCACGGTATAAATCTGGATATAACAGCAATGGCAATTGTTGATAATATTGCTTATTTCGTTGTTATGGGGCGTGGTGCAATATTTTTATATCGAGGAGAAGATTTAGTAAAGATAAATGAAGCTTTGCGCGATCCTACCGGAGATGGTTATGTCAAAACTGCGAGCGGGGTAGTAGAGAATGGGGATGTTTTTCAGGTTCTGAGTGCTCAAGCAGTAGAGGCGTTTACACAAAATGAGCTTAAGAGTTCAGCTGCAAAATTCAGCGAAGTGGAATTAAAGGAAAAGCCTTTAGAAGATGAGTCGATGTTATCGTTATTGATAATTGGGGTGGGGGTTGAACCAGAAGTATCAGTAGAAGAGGTTGAGGTCGTGGAAAAAAAGGAGGAAAAAGCAAAAAGTTTTGTTAAGAATGAAGAGATTGAAGATGGGCTCAATAACGTGAAACACATAACAGACGAGTCGGCTGGGGATTTGTCAGAAAAAAAAGACGATGTGGTTGTTCCGGTTTTAAAAAAGAGATCTTCAATTTCCAAGTATTTGAAGAAGCTGAATAACTTCAAAAATAGTTCGCTCGAGAAAGTAAAGGAAGTAGAGATGGGGGCAAAATTGAAAAAGAGATGGGACGGTTTGAGTCCAGAAGATTCAGAGGACACAACGTTTGTCTATTTAATCAAAAAAATCCGTCTGATAACTACAAATCTGTTGAGAAGTCTGAAGAAAATAATTTGGGATGATTTTCTTCAGATGAATGATGGTTTGTACCTCAAGGATGCCAGAAGAGGAACGAATTGGAGGTTGATCGGTGTTGTTGCAGTGATCGCAATTTTATTGATTTATATCGGTTCAAATAGAATCTCAGCGAACCAGGAAAAGGCCAGGAAAGAAAGGGAGGTAACCGAGACGATTGGTAAAGTAAGTGAAAGTATTGATAAACTCGGTCCGGAAATAAACAGTATTTTAGGTGTAGTAGATATTTACAACAGGGAAAAAAGTAAATATCAAACAGAGTTGAATCAAGCAAGAAATGATCTAAACAGTATAAAGTCCTATGAAATAGAGTCAACAAAGATCGAAAACCTTTTGTCGCAAGTTGTAGTATTGGAGAATAAACTTAATAGAACTATTGTAGTTAGTGATCCAAGTGTAGTTGTTGATTTTGCTACTGCTGTTGCTGAAAATGCTAAACCTTCAGATATGGAAATAGTTGATAACAAGATCTATATCACAGATAGTTCACGAGGTGTTGTGTATTCAGTCAATTATGACGGCTCTGAACTGAACGAATTAGCTAGTGGTCTAAATGGGCCGAAGAGTATTGGTGTAGCACCCAATGGAAATATATATGCTGTTGATTCAAGTTCATCTGAGCCATTCCTTTCAGTCAACAAAAGCAGCGGGAAAGTTGATAGATACTCTGGATTATTCTCTGAAGGATTGGGTACAGTTAAACAAATAGAAGCAATCGATTTCAACGGTACTATAAGAATATATTTCATAAAAACCACAGGATCTCCAGTTCAATACATTGGGCAAGTTGGAGAAGCGTTTGCTGGAGCCTATGATAGACTATCTGATGCCTCTTTCTCCACTGCACAAGATTTCGAGATCTCTGACGGCAAACTTTACTTCTTAATGCCTTCAGAGGGGGCTGTTCGGTATTATGGCGATAGTAAAGAGGAATTCAGTACATTCGGATTATCTAGGGATGATTTAGGCAATTTATTAAACTCTACTGCATTTGAAGTAAGTGGCAATTACATAATCTACGGTAATTCCAGTGGCAAAAGTGTAGTGTTTACAACCAAAACTCGAGGTGAAGAGCTTGATAAATCCGACTATGTAGCACAATATAAAGTTGATACCAATACAAATATCTTTTCAGATATAAAAGAGATAAAAGCAGACTACGTTAGTGGCAACATTTTTGTACTAGATGGTACCAGAGTTATAAAGCTTGATATAAATGATATCAGCCAGTTTGTTTATTAGTAAAAAAATAGTCACGATTGTGTTTGTTGGTATAATGATCCAGTTGTTTTTTAATTAAAGCGGTTGCATTTCAATGAAAGTGTTAGTGAATAATAAAAAAGCTCTATACAATTACGAAGTTATAGATAAATATGAAGCTGGGATATCTTTGTACGGCTGGGAAGTAAAATCAATTCGTGATGGACGAGCATCTTTGAAAGACGCTTTTATAAGACTGTCAAATGGCGAAGTCTGGATGACTGGTGCAAATATATCAAAGTGGAAAACCCAGGCTAGAGACGCGAAAGTTGAAACACTTAGAGAAAGGAAATTATTGCTACATAAGGAGGAAATCAAAAAGATATTTCAAAAAGCTCAAACTAAGGGGACAACAATAGTACCCTTGCAGTTATATTTAAGTGACAAAAATAGAATTAAAGTTGAGATCGGGGTTGTAAGGGGGAAGAAACAACATGACAAGAGGCAGAAGATAAAAGAGAAAGATATGAAAAGAGATCTAGAACAACAGATTAAGTCAAAAGATATTGAGAGGTGGTGAGGGTTATTTAAAAGAGAGTATGTGATATAATTGTTAACTGTTGATTTTGTAGGGAACCTGAGATAAATATGGGCACACCATTAGATGACAACAATTTAGTTCAAGATCCTAATATGCCGTTGGATGATAATAACGGAGATAAAGAGGCTCAGTCTATGAATGGCCCTATTAGTGTAGGTTCTCCCGAAGCTCCAATGTCTATGGAATCAGGTGAGTCTGCAAGACCGACCGAATACGGTTATGAGGTATTAAAAAAGCTTGAGTCAGGGCAAGAGGCAGCACTAGAGGCGGCAGAAAAGAAGGAGGATAAACGACCGGACGATCCAGCACAGCAACAGCAAGTTGTAAGGAAAGAAGAGAAAAAAGAAGTTAAACCCGTTGGCCCACAGCCCCCTAAATATTTTGGTTATAATATACCAACTCAGATTGCAAACAATTTCAGTATGATAAAAAGGAATAAAGGAAAAGGGGATCCAAATTCATCAAAGACATGGGTATATGTTCTCCTTGACAGGCTACTTAAGATGAGGGAATCCAAATAATACTTTTTTTATCTCCCATAATATATTTTGTAAAACCCTGTTATATTTGGTTGTAAATTATATAAGAACTAATTAAAATGTAGGTGTGAACCAACTGCTTATACTCATACAAAAAGTAGATCTGAACTCCTTAGCCGGAACAGTTTATGCTGCCGGCAGAACCTCTTCCACTACACAGAATGATAACTTTGGAGTTGTGGGTGTAGTGATTATTTGTTTTCTTTCTGTTGTCATTTTTACCTTGATAATATTGGGATTTAGAAAGTTCTCAAGAAGTGTAAAACATGCTTCTATGGAGAAGAAATCTCTTAACTCTGTTCTTTTTGAAGTAAGACTCCCGAAATCTAATGAAATTGAGATCCAGGCTGCAGACCAGATGTTCGCTAGTTTACTGGGTATTAGTGAGAAACTAGATGGTATAAAGAAAAGGTTTGGTGCTAGGTCATTTGTTAGTTTTGAAATAGTATCACTCCCAAACACAATCAGGTTCTATGTTGTTACTACAAAAAATTTAGCGACAACGCTTGAGAAAAATATAAATGCTGCATATCCCGAAGCTGAGATTATAACTTCAGATGAATATAATATCTTCGCTGAGGATACACAAGTTGCATTTACTGCTTTGAAATTAAAAAACGATCATTATAAACCTATCAGGACTTACGAAGAGCTCTCAACTGATTCTATTGCAAGTATAACTTCTGCTATGAGCAAGCTCGCCGCTGGTGAGTCAATGGCACTTCAGATAGTAATCACATCAGCTGGGAGTGATTGGAGAAATAAAGGTAAGGCTTTTGTACGCAAAGTTCGTGACAACAATTCTGATCCAGAAAAATCAAAGATCAAGGTTGATGATGATGTACTTTCTGCAATTGAGAAAAAATGTGAACTTGGGGGATTCAATGTGGATATAAGACTGGTTTCTACTGCACCGAATTCTGAGGCTGCTAGAATAAATCTAGATACAATGGCTAGGGCATTTGACCAATTTGCAAAAGAGGGCTCAAACAGTTTCGAAAAAGCTAAATCCGTAAACAAGAGAGAATTCATTCGTGATTTTATATATAGATTTCCTTCAGAGTCTTTTGTGTTAAATACAGCGGAACTGGCTACTGTTATCCATTTTCCGAACAACAATATCAAAACACCACATATTCATTGGTTGGTAGCAAAAAGAACCCCGGCACCATCTGAACTTCCAGAGGATGGCGATGTTTGGCTTGGGTTGAATATTTATAGAGATGCTAAAAAGCAGGTATTTTTCGCGTCAGAATCTGATAGAAGGCGACATATGTATATTATCGGTAAAACAGGTGCTGGTAAATCATATTTTATCCAGAATTTGGCTCTTCAGGACATTTATAATGGTAAAGGAATTGCCTTTCTAGATCCTCATGGAGATTCTGCAGAGTGGCTTATGGAAAGGATTCCTCCGCATAGGATTGAGGATGTAATTTACTTCAACCCCGCAGATATTGACAGGCCAATGGGAATCAATATTCTCCAACATAGGAACGAGCAGGAAAAGCATATGAATGTAAACTCATTCTTGGGACTTATGGATAAGATGTTTGATCCACATGGTCAAGGTATTACAGGTCCTAGATTTCAGCAGGCAGTTAGAAATGCGATGCTTACTGCTATGGAATTTGACGGCATGACTCTTTTGGAAGTAGTTAGAATTATTACTGAGCAGAAGTTTGCTGATAAGTTAGTTGCGAATTTGAAAGATCCTGTCGTTAAACGTTATTGGACAGAGCAGATTGCCAAGACTGCCGATTTCCACAAATCAGAAATTCTTGGGTATGTTGTTTCCAAGTTTGAAATGTTTATCACAAATAAACTTACAAGAAATATCTTCGGCCAGTCATATTCCGGCTTTGACTTCAGAAGAGTTATGGATGATCAGAAGATTCTGATTGTAAATCTTTCTAAAGGAGAAATTGGTAACGAGAATAGTCAATTTTTGGGATTAATATTGGTTCCGAAAATTTTAGCTGCGGCTATGAGTAGAGCGGATATGCCCGAAGAAGACAGGAAAGACTTCTTCCTTTATGTTGATGAGTTTCAGAACTTTGCAACCCCTGACTTTGCACAAATTCTTGCGGAAGCTAGAAAGTATAGATTGAACCTGGTTGTTGCTAACCAGTACATTGCTCAGATGGATGAGAAGATCCGAGATGCTGTTTTTGGAAACGTTGGGACTATGGTTTCATTCAAAGTTGGTCCAAATGATGCACAGTTTCTAGAAACTCAGTTTCAGCCAACTTTCAATCAGGGGGATCTGCAGAATATAGAGAATACAAATGCTTATGTAAATATGATTATAAACGGAGAGAACCCAGGGCCATTCTCTCTTAATACACATTATAAACATTCACCAAAGATTATACCTGATGGGAAAAGAGAAGTGGCACAACTGGTGAAGAGTATTGCAAGGCTCAGATATGGTAGGGATGTAAATCTTGTTGAATCAGAAATAGCTAGGAGGGAGAATGATTTAGGGTCTGATAGTACTACTCCGACTAGTACAACAACAACTCCTAGTAGTCCTGGTGGTTTCACACCTCCTTTATCACCTAAGGGTGGTTAATCAATTTGTAAATGACTGATATAATTGATTTTTATTTTTAGAATAATTTCATGTTTGATATAAGAAAGCCAGCTCCAAAGGAGTTTAATCTCAAGGTGAACCTATTTGCCCTTGATAAAGAAGGTAATATGCATGTTCTATCCCTCCATACGCATGAAGATGTAAATGATCCCAAGAACATATTTTTAAATTATATTGATAGAGTGATAGAGGGCGACATTATCGCTGATAAGATTCAAAACTTTCTAGAAGAGGATTATGGCATAGAAAAGATTCTGGATATGGAATTTATCGAAACACCAAAGGAAGATCCCGATGAAGAAACTGATGAAGTTTTTGATTATTCCATAGACGTCGAAATTGAATATAACCCAGCCTTTGCAGGCGAGCTTGGAGATGTCTTTGCCAGTTGGTTTCAGGTATAAATTTTGTGTTTTGAAATAATTTTGTTATATTGAGAGGTTAGTTAAAATTTTAATAATATTGAGATGGGTTTATCACCAGATAGTCATATACCTGATTCAGATGAGATAGCAGATGAAGTTGTTCAGGGGACTAATGATTTCAGAGAAACATTAGCTGATGTGGCTGAGACGCAAAGAATGAAAGCAGGGGGGGGAGTAGAAGATGAATTAGGGAATGTAATAGATGCAAGTCCAAGCTTTAATGCTGTATTGCGTGCTGTAAGAGAAGGCTCTGCAGAGGGCGTTCCACCTAGAGAACAATTGGATGCAGTTATAAGTCCAAAAGAAGATGTTCGAACTTCTGTTGCAGGAAGAGAGGAGGGGGAGAATGAAAGATATTATGAACCATTACCAGATAGTGTTGTAGGTAAGTCTAGAGCGGGGGAAGAGCATGACTTCGATGCCGTTTTAAAAGAAGCAACCACTCCGCCGCCATCAGGGAAGCCTGGAGGAGTCACGGACTTGTTAAACGGATTTAGGGATGGTAAAAGTGATGTAGAGGAATCAAAACAACAGGCTCAAAGAGAGTAGTAGATTTTTATAGCACTATAGCTATCTCCATATAGTCACCAAACAATTTTTTGAATTCAAAGTAGTCTTCTAGTCCACAGTTATTCTCTGTGGTTTCAAATATTAACTTATTTCCTTTAAGTTTGGGAGACCTGTGGCAGGTGTGTAGCATTCCGAGGTGATCATAAGTTTCTGAATCTGGTATGATCTCTGATCCATCTGTGAGACTAAATAATCTATATTCATACCCACCCATACTGCCCGTTAATTTGTATGATATTAATAGATAGAATTCAGAGTCAACTTCAAAATATACATACCTGTCTGGAGTTCCTAGATCAATTTTCGTGTCTAGTCCCTCACTTTCCAAATAATACTTCATCTCTTCAGTTATTTTTTCTCCAGAGTACATCTCTAGATATTCATTGATCTCAAAGTCGGTTCCAATCAAGTCTATACCTTGGTTAATATCTTGTAAATCTTTTATATTGAGCATTCCGACAAAAGAATAAATATACGAACCAACAAAAATTAAAAAACATGATATAGGTAATATCAATACAAGGCAACCTATTATGAGTATTTGATTTTTTTTCATAGATGTAATTGTTAATAAACTAATTATATTTTAAACAGCCTGTGCTAGCAAAGGTGTCGATTAGGGGAGGGATAAAAAAATTATTTGACACTAGAAGTCATCTAGATATTATGTTAGATTAAGCTTGTATTTTAGATTACCTCATCTAATTTCCTATGGCTGAATTAGGTCGTTTTACTCCACTTAGCGCAGTGGACGTTGCCCCTATATTAAACTCCAATGGCGCAGACTGCAGAACGTGTAAGCTAAATCCCAATGGAGTTTATTTCAGAAGTGACCTGGGTACTAGATGTAAGGAGCGCGGTACTAGAACACCTTATATTGAAAGAGATCATAGCTCCAGGATGAGCATTCGGGAGATTCCAGATTTTGCGGATTGTATTGAGCCGTGAAAATTAGAATAAAGAATCAAGAATTTGGATTCAAGAATGTGAATTTTACAAACCCAGGTCAATATATTTCACTACCTCATCAAAAATATCTCCGCCCTTTACTTGTAGCCTAAGACCAGTAGCGTCATCTGGCATTTCATAAATAGCTGTAAAGTGTGATTCGATTCCGGGATTAATTGTGTCCCAGATTAGTCTGTCATCTACAAACCAAGCGATCCCATCATAACCTGAAAATCTTCTATCTTGGCTATCTAATACAATTGGTTCTGCGGGATTGACCTTCTCGTTCCCATTATTTTTTACTGTGTAGGTAACTTTTATAAAGTGCCCATCAGGTGTAGTGAATTTGAGATTACGATTCGCAGATTCTATTGTATCTCCTATGTCTTGGGCTGTTTTAACTTTCCACTCAACGTTTGCTGTTTGTACGTATTCTCCAATTGGATAAACTTTATTTTCTGTTGACTGGGATTGAGAATTTGTTTGTTGCTCATTAGTTTCATTTGAGGTATCTTGGTCACCTTTTGAAGATGATAACTGTGCAACTATAAAGCAGGTTATACAACAAAGAATTATTAAAGTTATACAAATAGTTATAACAACTGCTAGGGTAGGGAATGATCTCTTGACTTGAGGAGAGCCGGGGGTTGATGTGTTTTCCATTGTGGTAGGGCTTATTTATTAATAAAAGTATATACAAACTAATCTGAAAGTGGAAGATTTTTTATGGGAGAGTATGTTTCGGATAAAGGTGTTTTGATTCTTGTGTATGCCCTGAACAACTTCGCGTTGTTCAGTATACAGGGCATTAGTTTTTGTAACGATTGCGGTTTTGTAGGCTGAGGGAATAAGACTGTATGCATGCCCTGAACAACTTCACTGCGTTCCGTGTACAGGGCATTAGTTTTTGTAACACTTGCTGTGCAAGTTAACAAAAACTAAATGCTCCAGGATCGACTTGCTCAATGAAGGGTTGGAGAGATGAACGAAGTGAAATCGAGCCTACCTGAATTAGTCCTCCATAATGAAATGAAGGAGGAAACCATCGACCTTGTGTTACCTGGATAAATTAATTTTTAAAAAGAGTTGTGTCCCGAATAACAACATTTTCAATGTTGTATACGGGACATTAACATTTCTAAGCTCGTTATCTCGCTAAGAAATATTAAATGCTCCAGGATGGACTTGAACCATCGACCCCCGCTTTATAAGAACGGTGCTCTAACCGCCTGAGCTACTGGAGCTTTTGTGGACGTACAATTTAAAGAAAAAAGAACGAGATAATTTTACCATTCATTACTCTTGGGATCAATCAATTAGAGGCAAACAAGTTTGCTGGTCTTCTTTTTGGGTAGTTTCTCCACAAGTTCTAAATATTTTTCAGTACTGGAAATTCTTTGATGACCTACAACTTCGGCTATCTTTTCAACTTTTACTCCATTTTTTAGCTGGTTTACTATAAATGTATTCCTTAAGTCGTTTACAGTAACATCTTCGATTCCGACTTTTTTAAAGGCATTATTTATTGATGTTCGAATATTTCTTACTAGTAAGGCGTTTCCTGTCTTTGTGGAGAACAAATAGTTTACTTCTGATTTTATCTCGGGGCGTAATTGCAGCCATTCAGAAATGGCTCTGGATGCAACTTCATTCAACACAACAGTTCGATTAGGGTTGCTTGCGTAAGGCCTTATAAACATATAATTTTCCTTTCCGCCCATCTCAATATCTTCGACCGTTAGCCGAGATATTTCTCCAATTCTTATGCCGGTTTGAAGCATCAATTCAACCATGGTATAAAGTCTAGGGTTGCTTCGAACAGTATCTCTCAAAGCCATATACTCGATTGCTGACAATACTTTTGGTTTCTTTGTTTCAAAATCTGGGTGTTCTATAGGATCAGCATAATTCTCTGAGATATAGTTGTGGTTGTAGAGGAATTTATAAAAAGTTTTTATTGAATTGATTTTTCTTGAAACAGTTTTAAGAGAGTAATTTTCGTTTACCATCAATGACTTTACGAAATTTTCTAGATCATCTGTATCTGCTGAAACTAGAGTTTTTTTATCATTCTCTATAAATGTGGCTAGTTGTTCCAAGTCCTTTTTATAGGCTATTATGGTCGAAGGGGAACGACCTTTGCTCTTTAGATTATTAACAAACTTTGTTAGAATGTTGTCAGGGTTCATTATAGTTAATATATCAATTATTTAGACTAGATAGTTATTTTTGTAAGTTCCGTTATTCTAGCATAGAACCAAAAAGGGGTCAATTACTACAGGGTATAAGCTAATTATGAGAAAGATTAGAAATAATATCAAAAATTATATCTCCCGCATCGCGATGTTGATGCAGGGGGTTGGCTTTGCTTGGAATTATATTCTGGTTATTGGTTTGATGCTCTTGGTTATCATTTTTCTTTCAATTAATACTTTTAAAGTATATCAGAGAGGAAAATCGAACTTTGATCAGATAATATATGAACGTGAAAAGTTAGATGAGCTTTTGGCTGAGGGTGAGCTTCTTGAAAGTGAATTAGAGTATCGGAAGTCGTATCAGTTTGTGGAGTCATTTGCACATGAAAACCTTTATCTGGGTAGGTTGGGGGAGCGTTTATATAAGGTCGATAGGGATGAAGATGTTGATTATGAGCTGGCTCGTGCAAATTTGGATCCAATCAAATACGATGATAATGAGTATTGGTGGAAGAAGATATTTCTTTGGTAGGTTAGCATTCATTTGACAAAAAGGTGCCATTCAATTTACAATTTCACACGATATCTGGCGATTTGTCAGTTATTCTTTTGAAAACAATGTCGCGGGATGGAGCAGTGGCAGCTCGTCAGGCTCATAACCTGAAGGTCGTTGGTTCGAATCCAACTCCCGCAACATTGTTTTCAACCTTATGTACTACGTCTATTGCTTAATCTCCAAAAAGAATCCTAGGTTCCATTATTATGGATTTACTTCCGACTTAAAGTCTCGTTTGAAGTCACAGTCTTCTATTTCTACTTGTTGAGGGAATACTTATAAGCTGTTGATTACTTGCTTATTAAGCTCTTTTAGGTTGTTTATGGTTGGGATATTTTCTTTTCTGAACTCTTCTTCACTTGTTAGTCCTTGTAGTATACCTATAAATTGTAGGTCAGCTTTATTCGCTGCATGGTAATCTTTTATGGAGTCTCCGATATAGAGTACATGTTCCTTTTTTATCCCTAATAGATCTAGCTTTTTTAAGATAGGTAAAAATACTAAGGGGTTCGGTTTGTGAACGTCTGTATCTTCAGCTGTTTGGATATAGAAGAATTTGTTGGTTGGAAAATTGAGTTTGTTTAAATCGCTGACTGTAAGTTTTCTGCCGGATGCTGTTAGAACGCCAATTTTGTAATACTTTAAGAGGTTGTTGATAGTTTCTAAGACATATGGGGCTGCTTGCATAGGATAATCATTCGTTATCGATTCATAATTTTTTCTTATATTTTCAGGGGTGTCAGATTTCTGCATTACACCATACAACATTTCGAGATATGGTTTGCCCCAATGTTCTTTTATCTCGTTATCAGTGAGCTCTAGGTCATAAAATGTTTTTCCGGTAGATTTTAGGGCATCCCACTTCGATTCTCTGGTTTTTACCAGGGTGTCGTCAAAATCAAAAATTATTGCTCTTATGTTGCTCATATTCTGAAATGGATACTATGGTGAATTTTACTCAAAAAACACAGACATTGCTAGGTCGGACAGGGGGTGATCTTGAATATGCCTTTTGGGATTGTAAATATGCAATTCGGTAGGATTGGTTCAACGTCTTGATAAATAAGCATAAAACATAGTTTAGGTGTTTTCGTTGTATGAAAAATAGCTATTAGCATTGTTGTTTCGCGGTTTTGAGTAAAGTATTAAAACTAAGGTTACTAGGTATAAAAATTTCCCAACTTTTTGTTCAACTAATTTAGTGAAATTTCCTTTTTTGAGAGAAAAAAGTTTACATTTTGGCGTAGGGAGGGAGTTGTTTTTTTATTGAAAACTGCTATTTTTGAATTATCCACCCATACACACCTTATGTTACGAGTCGAGGGGGTGGGTTCGTGGAACACTGTTTCACGGCCTTGTAACAATTAAGACGTTTCCATAGTTTAGACATACAATAAGTTGTAATCATTTGTGGAGCTTTTCAAAAATGCATTTTAGTAGTATCATTGGAACTCAGCTAAGTAAATTTTTAAATTTGTATTATGGCTTTTACAACACAAGTCAAACGAGGAATGTATATTAGATATAAGGATGAACCATATCTTATAATCCAGGCCCAATTTTCAAGACAAGGACGTGTCTCTGCGTTTACAAGAACCAAATTAAAGAACCTTTTTAACGGTAAAGTTATAGCTGTTACTTTTGATTCTGGCACAAAGGTTGAAGAGATAAACGTATCCACTAAGACTATGCAGTATGTCTATAGTGATGAAAATTTTGCTTATGTAATGGACAAGGAAACCTTTGAACAGCATAGTATTGACTTGGAAAATGTATCAGATGTGATGAATTATATTCGTGAAGGAGATGATTGTATTGTGAAATTCTATGAGGGTGAACCGATTAGTATGGAATCAAGGCCGAAGGTTGAACTTGAGGTTACTAGAACCATTTCTGCAGTTAAAGGCAATACTTCATCTAATGCTATGAAAAAAGCAACAGTAGAGACCGGTTATGAACTGGATGTTCCATTATTTATATCCGAGGGTGATAAAATTATTATCAATACAGAATTGGGCTCATATGTAAGTAAGGCGTAGTCATATTTTTATCAGCATATTTACTCTAAAACCATTTTTTTATGATAAAATCTTTAGAGTAAATCAACTAGAACTTTTTAATTTATTAGCCGTAAGCTATAAGTCTTAAGACTTAAGATTTGAGTCTGTTATGGACTAGCTTTTTAGATCGCTTGGCTTCTGCTATGCCGGGGTAGCTCCATGTAGAACTCATGAAGCATTCGTCTATATGGTAAGCCTGGTGATAAGCTCTTTATTTGAAATAGACAGTTGTAGAGATACAATACTTTTTACTAGCCGGGGTAGCTCAGAAGGTTAGAGCGTGGGATTCATAAACCCAAGGTCGCGAGTTCGATTCTCGCCCCCGGCACAGTGACACTCAGGTAGGCAAAACTGAGGTTATGGGTGTTCTACAAAGTGTAGATAAAGATGTACTATTAATTTTATGGCAGGCGGGTAAACCCAAAGTCGAGAGTTCTCTGCCAGAGACAGATAAAGATTCTCGCCCCGGGCACATTATTCTTAACCAATTATCCAAATTATGAAAACAAATTCAGATAAAAACAAAAGTCCCAATATAAAAAAGCCTTTTAGAAATAAACCTAGGGTTTTCAAATTTAACCTTACCAATTTATTTTTTATAATTGGTGGTGTAATAATTGTTTATTTGTTGATATCTTCGCTCTATCAGCCGAGTCTCGGTACAGAAGTTAGTTTTGACAAAGTTGTCTCCAACATTATCGGGAATCAGTATTCTCAAGTAGATGTACGAGATGATGGGAAAGTTGTTGCATATGATAAATATGTAGATGTTGCTATTAAGAAAGACAGTGAGGATTATACCTTTGATATCGGAGATAATGATGTTGATTATGTAACTAATTTGGAGGAGGTTACATTTAGTGAATTTCTGGAAAAGATAAAAACCCCAACCTCAATTGCGGAATGGAAAGATATTCTTACAAGGAAGAAAACTTTATTCAGCGTACAGGAGGTTCTTATAGGTACAGATTTTATAATTATTAAACAAGCTGGGGCTGAAGGTGGAGATCTCATAATAAGAGATACGAGCGAGGGTGATTTTCTGCAGAATTTAGTTGATGAGAATATATCTATAGATAATATTGCGGACCAGGTAACTTACCTTCGTTCAGCCTCAAGGCTTAGAGATAAAGATGCTATTTCCAATGTTCTTGGGAATAATAAATATTCTGATATATGGGACACAGGAGATTTTGTCATAGCAAGATTGAAAAATGATGAAGTTAAGACGAGTTTTGCACTTCTTTCACCACTGCAGACAGATTTTGTTTCCTATCTGCAGGAGCAGGGATTCAATATTGACGATAGGAATGTGGAGATTGTAACAGTCTCTATTCCAATAGTTCCTTGGGGAGATTTACTCACATTCGCTGCACTAGGAGGACTCGTCGTTGTTATGGTTATGCTATTTAGAGGAATTCAAGGCTCGGGCAATTCACTGATGAAGTTTGGACAGACAAAGGCTGGTGTATTTTTCGGAAAGAAACCAGAAATAACTTTCAAAGATGTTGCGGGGGTTGATGAAGCCAAAGAAGAATTAAAGGAAGTTGTTATGTTCCTCAAAAGTCCTCAAAAATTTATGAAATTAGGTGCCCGTATTCCCAAAGGATTATTATTGGTTGGTCAGCCAGGTACTGGAAAAACACTATTAGCCAGAGCTATTGCGGGAGAGGCTGGGGTGCCATTCTTCCATACATCTGGCTCTGAATTCGAAGAGATGTTGGTAGGTGCTGGAGCATCTCGAGTAAGAGATCTTTTCGAGAAAGCAAAAAAGGCATCACCATCACTTGTATTTATTGATGAAATTGATGCTGTTGCTAGAAAGAGGGGTACCACGGTTCAATCAAGTAGTACCGAACAGACCTTGAACCAAATTTTAGTCGAGATGGACGGTTTCGAAAGGAAAGATAATGTGATAGTTATCGCTGCGACAAATAGGCCTGATGTTTTGGATCCGGCAATTCTTCGTCCAGGTCGTTTCGATAGAAGGGTTGTTCTGGATCTTCCAGACATCGAGGGGAGAAAAGCGATTATCAAAATTCACGCAGCGAATAAACCACTAGCGGAAAATGTTGATATAGAAAAAGTAGCAAGGAGAACGGTTGGTTTCTCGGGCGCTGATTTAGAGAATATGCTCAACGAGGCAGCTATCATAGCAGCAAAAGGCAATAGGAAGGAGATCACAGCTCATGATATCGAAGAGGCAGCTACAAAAGTTGTGGTTGGACCTGAGCGAAGAAGGAAAAGAAGTGAGGATGAACTGAAGATGACAGCTTATCATGAGGCAGGTCATGCGATTGTGGCTAAGTTATCTCCGAAATCGGATCCAGTTCATAGGATTACGATTATCTCTAGAGGTATGTCACTAGGATCAACAATGCAATTACCACAAGATGATAAGTTGCAGCAAACTAAGACAGAATTGGAGTCAACAATAAAAGTGTTACTCGCTGGTAGAGCTGCGGAGGAGATTATTTTTGACGACATAACTGGTGGGGCTTCTAATGATATTGAAAGAGCTACAAGCATAGCAAGGAAGATGATCAAACTTCTCGGTATGAGTAAGAACCTCGGTCTTGTGAAATATGGACAATCAAACGAACTGCAATACTTGGGATATGGTTATGGAGAGCAACGTGACTACTCAGAGAAAACATCTCAAATGATAGACGATGAAGTGAGGGGTATAATCTCCGAAGCATATGAGGAAGTGAAGAAAATGCTCAATGATAATCTCGACATACTTCACAAGTTGTCAGAGACACTCTTAGAGAAAGAAGTTGTTGAGGGTGATGAGTTTGAGAAATTTTTTGAGAAGAAAAAATAGAGACATTATGTCATATCGGGATTATGATATAATTTTGTTGTGAGTCCCAAATCAAATGACAAAAATCCTACACTTGTCCTAATAGATGCTAATGCATTGGTTCATAGAGCATACCATGCCTTTCCTCCCACTCTTGCCTTGAGAGAAAGCGGACAGCCGGTAAATGCAGTTTATGGATTTACTGTACTTCTTCTTGATGTTCTAAATAAGTTCGAACCGGAATATGCAATTTGTGCTTTTGATACAGACAAACCTACCATCAGACATACCGAATTTTCAGCCTACAAAGCGCATAGAAAGCCTATTGACACAGAATTGATAAGTCAGTTCCCCATTGTGTATGACGTGGTTGAAGCTTTTAATATACCGCTATTTAGGGTGGAAGGATTTGAGGCGGATGATATCATCGGAACCCTTGCAAAAAGTTCTATTACAGATTCGCTTAAAAAAATCGTGGTAACTGGAGATGCGGATCTACTTCAGTTGGTTGATGAAGATATAAATGTTTTTATGGCAGGGACAAGCTTTAGCAAATCAAGGATTTATGATAGGGAGGAAGTCACAAAAAAATATGGTTTTGGTCCTGATTATGTTATCGATTACAAAGCAATAAAAGGAGATCCTAGTGACAATATTCCAGGTGTAAAAGGTATAGGTGATAAGGGAGCAAAGGACCTCATTGAAAAATTTGGGCATATTGACGATATTTATAAAAATATTCAGAAAATAGATTCTAGGCATCAGAAGAAGTTAGTCGAACAGCATGAAGAAGCAAAACTTAGTGAGCATTTAGCAACTATTATGCTAGATGTCCCATTATCATTTAAACTCAAGGATGCAAAGCTAAAAGATTATGATGTTCAAGAAGTAAAGTCGTTATTTCAGAAATTAGAATTTAGATCTTTGATAAGAAAGCTTCCTGAAAGTGAAAATGGTGATATTTTTTCGGACAATAGTACAACTGGACAATCAAGTCTATTTGCAGTTAGTGATGATAATAATCAAAAAGGTAAAAAGGAGAAGCCCTCGGGTTATGAATTAGTTGACTCCGAGGAAGCATTTAAGAAGTTCATTGCAGAAATTAAGACAGTTGACAAATTTGCTTTCGATGTTGAATCTAGCAGTTTGGATCATATAGAAGCGGAGGTTTTCGGGATATCTTTTTCGTGGAAGAAAAGCAAGGCTTTTTATCTTACAAGAAAGTTAATATCAGAGCCCGATGTATTGGAGAGTCTGAAACTGATATTTGAGGATAAAGATACTGGCAAGGTAGCGCACAATCTCAAATATGATATGCACATGATGAAAAATATAGGGATAGATGTGAAGGGAGATCTAGATGACACTTTACTTTGTGCGTATCTTTTGCAAGAGGGGGAGGGCCGTTTAGGACTGAAGGAATTGGCATTTAATAAACTTGGTATGGTAATGGACACATTGGAATCAGTTGCTGGTTCTAGTATGAAAAATGGTTCGTTAGATTTTAGCAAGCTGGATGAGACTACGCTAGGTGTTTATTCTTGCGCGGATGCAGATGCTACTTGGCAGCTATTTGAGCTTTTTACTTCAGAATTTGAAAAAGAGCTAAACAAAAAGTTGTATAAACTTTATAAAGAAATTGAAATGCCTGTGGCAACCATTCTGATGAAAATGGAAAGAGTGGGGATTACTTTAGACACTAGTTACTTAAAGAATTTCAAACAGGAACTTATCGATGCTTTGGACGAAACCACTAAAGAGATATACGAGTTAATTGGTCACGAATTTAATATTAAGTCACCAAAACAGGTAGGAGAAGTTTTATTTGAGGAGCTGGGACTTCCTGGTGGAAAAAAGACAAAAACTGGCTCTTTCAGTACCAACGAGAGAATACTTAGAGATCTGACACATGTTCATGAGATAGTACCCAAGATTTTACGATTTCGTGAACTTGAAAAATTACGTTCAACATATACTGAGGCACTGATAGATAAAGTTAAGTCCGAAACAGGGAGGATCTATACACAGTTTAATCAAGCAGTTACCACTACTGGCAGATTGTCTTCGAGTGATCCAAATTTACAAAATATTCCAATTAGCACTGATAAAGGCATGAAAATTAGAAGGGCATTTGTGGCAGGGGAGGGAAGAGTTTTCTTGGGGCTTGACATTGCACAGCAGGAGCTTCGTGTAGCAGCTATATTGTCAAATGAGGAGAACTTGATTAATGCATTTAAAGAAGGTGTTGACATCCATAAGCTTACAGCTTCTATGATATATGATGTGCCTGTCGAGAAAGTACTGAAAAATCAAAGACGAGTAGGAAAGACACTGAACTTTTCACTTTTGTATGGAATTTCAGCTTTTGGGTTGGCAGACCGGCTGAAAGTTGAGAGAGAAGAAGCACAAGATATGATAGATACTTTCTGGGCTAGTTATCCAAGTCTAAAATCGTATTTTGACAAATTAATCGAAGACGCAAAGGAGTATGGATTTGTAGAGACTTATTATGGGCGTCGACGAAATGCCAATAGGTTAAAATCTAGTAATTTTAGGGTGAGGTCTGCAGCAGAAAGAGAATTGGTGAACTTTCCAATTCAAGGTACAAGCGCCGATTTGATGAAAATGTCCATGATAGCGGTTGATGATTATCTGGCCAACAAAGAAACCGGATTGGAAGCTAGGGTTGTATTGCAGGTTCACGATGAGCTTATTCTAGAACTTGATGATAACCTCAGAGAGATTAAGAAATTAGCATCTGTATTGAAGGTGAAGATGGAAGGAGTTGTAGATTTTGAGGTACCAATTTTGGTTGAGCCGCGATATGGCAAGAATTGGGCCGATCTGGAACCATTAGAAGTCTAATGTTATTTAATATTTTAATTCATTACTATGAAGGAGTTAGAAAAAGGAATAAAAAAAATTGCAGGAATGCTTGTTTCTATATTTGTGGTATTTTTGCTTGTTAAGAAGATTATGGATACAAGACAAACAGATTCTAACGAAAATATTCCTCAAAAATCGAGAGGGAGATCATCCAAGAGTATGAATAAAAATACAAGTGTTGGAAAGTTAGAGGGTTTATCTCAGAGGCAAAAAAAGATATATAAAATTTTTGATGAAATGGGAAATGTGCATATGGATGATGTCAGTTTAAGGATAAAGAATGTACATGTTAGAACTCTACGCCGTGATTTAGGCAAGCTTGCGGATATGAAGCTCATAAAAAAGGTAGGGAAGACAAAAAATTCTTATTATGTAAGGACTTAGGTAGTTCTGATGTATAGACCAGACTACGAGATAACAAATGCTATATTAAACTTTGTGTCTTCTATTGAAGCCTCTAAGCATGTAATCAGCAATTCTCCTCTTATTCCAATCTGGGAGAGAAGATTTCAGCAAGAAGCTGTAACCAGACAAGTACATCATTCAACTGCTATAGAGGAAAATTCATTGAATTATACCGAAGTGAAGAATGTACTCTCCGGAGAGAAGATGGAGATTGGTAGAGATAGAGATGTTAAAGAGATTATAAATTATCGAGAAGCATTGAAATATATATCCGACTATACAGGTGATCTTAATATGTCTTTCCTTCTTGAAATAAACAAAATCCTGTTAAAAGGAATAATCGTAGATGAAAAGATCGGGGTATTGAGAGAATCTGATGTTTTGGTTATGAATAGTAGGACAAGAGAGATAGTATTAGAACCTCCAAGAGTGGATGAGGTGCCACTAGAAGTTGAGAATCTTCTCGCCTGGTACAATACCACAGACATCAACCCAATTCTAAAGTCGGGTATTATCCAGTATATGATTACTGCTATTCACCCATTTATAGAGGGTAATGGAAGGACTGCTAGGTTGGTTTCGACGTGGAGTCTTTATAAAGATGGTTACAGTATAAACAACTTTTTTTGTCTGGAGGAGTATTATGATTTAGATTCAAATAGTTATTATAGTGCATTGGCTAGTGCAGACGAAACTGGAGAGTTGACCACTTGGTTAGAGTATTTTACTAAAGGATTGGCTCTGGAATTCCAAAGGGTGAGAGATAAAGTATTGAAATTATCAGTTGATGCTGTCAATAGGAAGAGGAGAGGGCAGGTTGCGTTAAACGAAAGACAGATTAAGATTATAAACCACATCCAGTCAGAAGGGTTTCTAGCTAACAAAGATTTTTCTATTCTTTTCCCCAAGATAAGCGATGATACGATATTAAGAGAGTTGAGGGATTTGATAAAGAAAAAAGTCTTGAGAAAATCCGGTAAAACAAAAAACTCCAGATACTACATAAAATAATTTTGTGAAGTAAAAATATTTCTGATAATATTAATGATAATATCATGATATTTTTATATTCTCACAATGATAAGCATAACATCCCTTCAAGAATATTTACAATCCGAAAAGGTCTTTGGTGAGAAGAAATCCCTCACACTGATGGGCCTTCCCGGGTCTGGGATAAATACAGTCCTGAAAGACTTCGCCTTTCTCCCAGAACATATTAATTACATTTATATTGATTTGAAGAACATAGGCAAAGTTAGTGAATATAATGCGATGAAGCATATCGCTAGATCAATTGTTCTTTCATTATCTACCAGGCTTGGTATAAAGATAAAAGAACAATCTGTTAATTATGAAAATTTTTATAGTACTTTAGATAGTTTACTCAGTATATTAGTTGAACTGAAAAATGATAATGATTTGGTAATTGTGTTTGATAATTTCCAATATATTTCCAAATTAGAAACATATTTTTTTGAAAGTTTGAGGAGACTGAAAGAACTTAAGGGCGCTTCAGATCAGATTTTATTCAGTTTCATTTTTTCATCAGATTCTTACCTGCATCCAGAAGAGTTAATAAATCGATTGGGAGATCTTTATGAATATGTTTATACGAATGTAGAATACGTAAATGGCTTTTCAGTTGAAGAGATAACTGATGTGCTGCAACCAATTACAAAAAAGAATAGAGAATTATCCAAAAGGATTTTGAGGTGGAGTGCAGGAAATCCCAAATTGGTAGATAGTATATTGGATTGGCTTGGTAAGAGGCTTGAAATAGATCCAGAATTAAGTCAGATAGATGATTACGAAGATGTTATTTCTCGAGATCTTTTAGTCATGAGTTTTCTGAAGAAAATCTGGTCTAGTTTAACTGACAAACAGAAACAGGTTCTTCTTGGCGAATCAGTTTTGGAGAAATGGGAATTTGAATATAAGTACCTGCTTGGAACAAGGTTGATTGTTAATATAAGAGAAGGTGGTGTTGAGACCAGTTTGGGTCTTGTTGATTCGTCAAGTTTTTCGGTTAGTAATACTGCTAAGAATGAGTCATTGCCGGTACCTCCAGTAAAAAAAGAAGAATCCCCAAAAGAACAGTTCGTTAAACCCGGAGAGATAGACACCGATATGTTGTCTGCCCAAGAGTATAAAGTTTTCGATCTACTTAAAAGAAATAAAGGTAATATAGTGAGTAAAGGCGATATATCAAAAGTTATTTGGGGAACAAAGAAGAGTGGTAGAAAAAAGGCTTGGGCTATAGACCAGCTTATGAAAAGGGTTCGTTCCAAAGTAGGTGATGATAACAATGAACTAATACAAACAGTAAGAGGTCGAGGTTATCGATATCAGGCCTAAAGTCTGTTTACTTCACACTGTATTTTTAGTTACAATCTTCTCATACATTTGAGTAGTTTTTTATGCTTATATCCGATTATTCATCATATTTGAATCGTCTTGAGGAAACTGCCTCTCGAAATGCCAAGACTGAAATATTGGCGGAAATGATTGGTAAGCTTGAGGCCGAGGAAGTGATGGCTGCTATGTATCTTCTAAATGGAAGAGTTGTGCCAAAATACCAGTCTCTCGAGTTTAATATGTCAGAGAAATCTATCGTTAACGCTTTAGAAAAATTTTCCAAGAATAAGGTAAATGTTGATTTCAAGGACTTAGGAGATGCTGGATTAGTAGCTGAAAAGATTATAAGAGAAATGGTTGAGCCCCCTTTGGATACCCTTTCTTTAATTACGGTATTTGATAAGCTGAAGTCGATTGCAACTTTGGAGGGGCGTGGATCGCAGGATGCGAAGGCCAATGCGTATAATGATCTGATAAAGTCCGTAGATCCCATTTCTGTTAGGTATATCACTAGAGTAATTGTTGGGAAGCTGAGGTTAGGGTTGAATGAGAAGACAGTTCTAGACGCGATATCTTGGTCAATTGAAGGCGACAAAAGTCTTCGTGATAGCTTGGATAGAGCTTATGGAGTTCGTGCAGATTTAGGAACTTTACTGAAAGATATAAAAGCTCTAGGTGTTGAGGCTCTGAATAATCGTAGTATTACTCCGGGAATTCCTGTTGCCTCCAAGTTAGTAGAAAGAGAGAAGGGAGTTGCTAAGATTTTTGAGAGGTTGGGTGAGTGTATAGTTCAGCCCAAATTTGATGGACTTAGAGCGCAAGTACATTTTGCTAAAAATGGGCTTGAAGGGGAGGATATTCTTTCGGGAGAACAAGAAACGTTGGAAATTAATACTCGAACAAATGCGGCGGTTTTTAGCCGTAATATGGAGCAAATAACAGAAATGTTCCCAGATATTGTACAAGCTGTATCGGCATTGGAAGTGGAATCAATTGTATTGGATTCGGAAGTGATAGGCTACGATTCTAGTGAAAAAAAATACATTCCTTTTCAGGAAACTATGAAAAGAAAAAGAAAATATGGGGTGAAAGATAAAGTTAAAGATATTCCGATTCAGGTGCAGATTTTTGACTGTCTATACATAAACGGTAGAGATATTTCTCAAGGTAGTCTCCAAGATAGATTGGAAATTATGAAGAAAGTTATCCCTAGTGATAACGAGATTTTGAAAGTTTCTGAAAATATCATAATTAAATCAGAAAAACAGTTTGAAGATGTTTTTGACAGATATGTAGACGAAGGTCTCGAAGGTTTGATCGCAAAAACTATGGAAGGTCCTTACGAGCCCGGTACAAGAAATTATGATTGGATAAAATTGAAGGCAACTAGCAAGCAAGGTTTCGTTGATTCAGTAGATGCGGTAGTTCTTGGATTTTATAAAGGTAAGGGTCAGCGAACAAGATTCGGAATTGGAGCTTTGCTTCTTGGAGTATATGATAAGAAAAGTGATGCTTTTTATTCTTTAGCTAAACTCGGTACTGGAGTTAAGGATGAAGAATGGTTGGAGCTTAAAAAGTTGTTAGATCCACAAATTATAAATTCGAAGCCAGATAATGTAAATGTGGAGAAAGCTCTTTATCCCGATGTTTGGGTGGAACCGGCTACTGTAATCGAGGTTGACTATGACCAAATAACCAAAAGCAAAGCCCATTCAGCCGCCAGAAATCCCTCGACTGGTTATGGTTTATCTCTCAGGTTCCCGCGTATGAAAAAGATAAGGGATAAAAGTTCTATACAATCTACGTCTATAAAAGAACTAAAGAAGATGTATGATTTGCAGGTATAGTCATTGACTAAAAGTCTATAGGTATTTATACTTAACTAAATAGATATTTTTATTTATTAATTAAAATTTCCCATGGCAGAAAAAGAGAATGTGGCTCCTAAGAAGGATGACGACAAGATCCTGGCTGCGGTTGCTACCGTTCCTATTGTAGGATTGGTTATTTATTTCGCAATGAAAGATGCGAGTGACTATGTCAGACACTATGCAAAACAAGGGATGAGTTTGTTTTTGGTTTTACCAATATATTTAATTCTTTTTGTTTTGTATTTCATTCCTGTTGTTAATATAGTAGCCGTTTGTCTAACATGGCTATTAGGAATTGTATTGTTCGTACTATGGTTGTTGTTAGTTGTGAATGCACTACAAGAGAAAAAATATTCATTACCAGTGTTAACAGATATAGTTAACAGTGTACTAAAAGACTAATATAGATAAATATAAGTAATGAGTAAAGCAAGAACCTCTCTTGTAGGGGTTCTTTTTCTTTTTTGAGAAAATTTGTAAAAACCTTTGACTATTTAGTATCATTCCTGATAGAATCTCAATGCATTCTTAGGGTGAAATCCTTAAGAATATTTTGTACCTTGACAGTTTAAAAGTGATAGGTTTAAGTTAATTCCAAACATAACAAGAATTCGTACAGAATTCATTCTGAAATTTTCCTCCGCCATGTGCCCTTGGGTACAAGACGGAGAGTTTTTATCGTGTAATTTATTACACAAAACAGAGTTTTAAACTCTTACTTTTATGGAGAGTTTGATCCTGGCTCAGGATGAACGCTGGCGGCGTGCCTAAGGTATGCAAGTCGAAAGCTGACATAAGAGCTTGCTCTTATCGAGGCTTGGCAAACGGCTGAGTAACGCGTTGGAACCTCCCTTCTAGTCAAGAATAACCTCCCGAAAGGGTGGACAATTCTGGATATGGTCATATACCGTCTGGTACATGATTAAAGGCTTCGGTCGCTAGAAGATGGTCCTGCGTCCTATCAGGTTGTTGGTGAGGTAAAGGCTCACCAAGCCTATGACGGGTAGCTGGTCTGAGAGGATGGTCAGCCAGACTGGGACTGCGACACGGCCCAGACTCCTACGGGAGGCAGCAATTAGGAATCTTGCGCAATGGACGAAAGTCTGACGCAGCGACGCCGCGTGGTGGATGACGGCCTTCGGGTTGTAAACACCTTTTATAGGGGAACAAGTTCTGAGTGTACCCTATGAATAAGCACCTTCCAACTACGTGCCAGAAGAATCGGTGATACGTAGGGTGCAAGCGTTATCCGGAATTACTGGGCGTAAAGAGACGCGTAGGCGTTTTGGTAAGTCTTCAATGAAATATTTCAGCTCAACTGGAAAAACGTTGAGGAAACTATCAAAATTGAGACAGACAGAGGAAAGGGGAATTCCTGGTGGAGCGGTGAAATGCGTTGATATCAGGAGGAATACCAATGGCGAAGGCACCTTTCTGGGTCTGTTCTGACGCTAAGGCTCGAAAGCTAGGGGAGCAAAACGGATTAGATACCCGTGTAGTCCTAGCCGTAAACGATCCCTATTAGATATATTTCTCGGATTGACGTTTTTAACTTCGGTTGAAAACTGACATCCAGATGTGTGTCACAGCTAACGCATTAAATAGGGCGCCTGGGGAGTACGGCCGCAA